>BNJU01005474.1_pt1 | contig 206125 bp, 429 predicted proteins | sample 8539281 | NCBI WGS metagenome assembly BNJU01 (sample SAMD00202456, study PRJDB9452) | human saliva metagenome | isolation source: human saliva | place: Japan | reverse complement strand
TTATCTAATCTAGTAATATACATACCCTATGATACAGCATATCACCCTTCCATAAAGCTTTCGAAGGATATCCATATCCATACTCCGGTTTATAGATGGGTGTTGTCATATCCTTATTGATATGACGCTTCTTCTTTTTACTTTGTTGTGGATTTTCTTTCCTCTTCCAAGGCTTACTCACAACATCGTTACTTTTTGTTGGTTAACTGCTTTTGTAGTTTTACGATTTCCACCGATCTGATGTTTATTCACTTGAACATTTTCATCTCGTACGATCGTTTCCATATCTTCCGAATATGGATCATGAATCGCCGGAAACGATTTTGGGCGGATGGTAACCGTATCTGTATTGGATTTCTTCTGCTCAACAATCATTTCCTTACGAAGTTGTGCGGCATATTCTGCGGCTGTTAATTCATCCGGAATCTCTTTTGTAACATCTTTCGGTTCTTCTACATCATCCTCTTCTTCGGTATCATCCAAAGATACATCATCTGGCATATCATCGACATCGGTTTTCATCATCAATTTGTTCCGGTGCAATTGCCATTAACCGTTGGAATAAATCTTTCTGTGTATCCGTTGGATGAAATTTTACTGAATCTTCTTCTTCAGGTACATCATCCTCCATATCACATCGTCATCCGTATCATCTAATACCGATAACTTATCTGTATCATCTGGATCTTCTTCCGGAATATCATCCAATGTATCTGGAATATTTTCTTCTTTTGGTTCTTCTACTTCTGGCTCAATTGTTTCATTCACGGACGGAGTATTGGTTACTTCCGGTTTTGTTCAACCACAGGTTCTTCCTGCTTTGGTTCTTGTGCCTTTGGCTGTACTGGTTTTTGTTTTCTCCGTGGATCTTCAACAAAGCCGGCAGCAAACGGATCCAATTTATCGAAAGTAATTCCATCTCCAATAAAATCAGATACGGCATTTTCTGCGGTATCGGTAATTAGATTGATTTTACCGGTCTCCGTATCTGCATGAAACATAATGATCTTCGGATCGTACATAATTCACCGCAATTGGTTCATTCCAAGTCCAGTGATTTAATCCGCCGGGTGTTTTATCTTCTTCATGATGAATCACACAATCCACGATACGAATCAAAGATCCATGCGGCATGGGAGAAACTTTAATTTCCGTTAAGGAATAATCATCCATTTTAATTCGCTTATAGGGAATAAAATGGATATTGCCATTCAGTTGTTCACTAAGCAAATGACTTGTCCTCCATAGATTTGGTACTGGCATTTTCATAATCTTTTCCTCCTTAATAACATATGGAACGATTTATAGATAGCAATAGTATCACTATCTCTACTGCTATAATATATATTTGATTTTGTGATGAATATTTCCATGTACGATAAAAATAAAGACCAATGAAAAATCATGGTCTTTATCTTATATACGATTCAAATTCGTGTTCTTTGTATGGTAAATACCCAGAACATATATAAGGCTCGACGAAAATTATTAATGGTCGATTGTACGTTTGTTTCTTATATTGCTCACTATATCCGTTAACCATTCATCCAATATGAGCTTTTATCTTCAGGATATTATTATTGCTCGTATTGGATTTTTATAGTGTTTAATGCATATAAAGGTAAACTTTGTACTTTTTAATGTCTTGCTGTGTATTCGTTTCATTAAATAGAAAATCATACATGATATCCGACACCAATTCAGCTATTTTCCTTTTATTCTTATTCTCTTTACAAAGTTGGGTAACTGCAGTTCTGATTGCATTTACCGACACTTTCACATTTTCGATGAAGAGATGCACATCGCATTTCCGGACCATGTACAGCTATTTGTGGTGTAACCGCATCGGTTACGCGTCGTATCAATAAACCTATTACTATCGGCTACCGTAAAATTATCTTCATCCATATTATCTTCTTCATAGTTGATATAATTTCCGGCTCGATGATGTTTCATGAATTCGTGCATATATTCTTTAGAATGGAATTTACCCGTGTTTTTATTGCCATGATATACGTAGCAACATCTTTATCAGTAAATCGTTTCAATTCGGGTGTATAATGATTATCACAGGTGGATACAACATCATCTAATACCGATAACATCGTCCTTTTGCTTAATCTTAAATTTATTACTCATGGAACTAATTGTATAGGGACATGATATTCTCATTGGGTTTTAAATTTAAAGTACTTGGCAAAAGAAGGATACATAGATAATAAGTAAATATAAGGCGCACGCTTTACGTTCAGCATCTTTATTTGTCATACAAAATACCGAATCATTAGCGTCATCGCAATATTGAATGGATCGGATGCATTTACGGATTTCGATATATCGGAAGATTTCTTAGTCGCAGCAACAAGTTCATCCTTTGTAATGGATAGATTTCATACATGGGTGTCCGATCGCTGTCAAAAAAAGACGATATTGTTTATCGGACCAGTGTAACAAGTGCGTCGGTATTTTCGATCCACATATTTTTGAAATAATACGTATAATTTCTTTACTATGAGATGGATTTTTCAATGCAGTTTCTGTTCTTTTATAAAACATATCTTTTTATAATGGATGCCATGTAAAATATTCCTCCTTTTTACACCATTGTCAAATAGAGGTGTAATAAGTGAGAGATATAAAGGATAATATAAATCCTCTATCTCTCACTTATATCTGGATGTGTATTCCTTTATCAAAAGGAGAATTCCAATACATGAGCAAGAATATACTGGAATACTATTATGTTGGTAATTATATATCGTTATACATAACAGCTATGTAAATTTTTCATATACTTTTACATAGGAGGGAAATTCATATGGATGAAATGATCAAAGAGAAACTTTCCGATTACCAAACACGAGATGATGCAATCAATGACTTACAAAATTCATGAAACTACCTATCAATGGATTTACCAATACTGACTTTTCATGTATTGGCAGTAACAGAATCAGCTAAAAGATTTGATGATGCGTAATCCATTATCCGCAAAAATATGGTTTTCTGCTACTTCTATTTTTGCTGCTAATAAAATTGCTTCACTTTTACATGATATCGTTACAGGTGATCCAACCCACTTTTTATTCATAAAACTCATTGCCTTAAACGTATATATCAAAGATAAATTGCTGCCCAGTGCAAATTATATATCCAGTGTTGTATTTTATGGGATGCAACCAAGGCAAGCAAATTTTAGTTTTACCGAATGTATGGATAACAAGATTGATTCCATGGGCATGATGCAGATTTAATGCATACCGTTCTTACACCATACGAATACATCATGTTTAATAAAACCCGTTCGAGTGCAACTGAAGGTATCGTTACCGAAATTGTAAATACCTTTGAAGATCGTGCATATGGTAAAACCGAAGTATTTAACTTTAATACCAATGAAAAGAAAGTTTTCGGAAATTACATGACGATTCAATATAAAGATACGCCATATTCCTGTATGTATGCAGAACCTAAAAAGAATAGTATGATGAAGCGTATTGGAGATCGTGTTATGACGGGGAAGTAATTGGACGGGTTGGTATGTCCGGTGCAATGGATACTCCATGTTTAATATTCAATATGCTAGCGGATACTGGCAAATCATTAAATATTCCTTGGTTGCATAATTTCAAATTATCGGTTCCAAAAACCCGCTGTTTCTAGGGATAATCATATGGAATCGATTTTAGTGGATCAATGGAATCCAACCGCAAATCGAGATGGAAAAATATTGGAAACCTTTGGCAAACATAAAATCAATTATCAGATGTCTGGTTGTAATCTATCTACCTTAAGCTTTGTGAAACAAACACCTGTAATATCCGTAGAATAATAGAAGATACAGAATTTAATCTGTATCTTCTTTTCTCACCTCCCTCTTAGTATATACCGTCATCCAAGACTGCACGATATGCATCGGCAGATGTCCAAAGTGTCTCTGCGACAACTTCAGCAATCTTACGACGATCGGCATAGTTCATGAAATACGGAAGATACTCGAATACGATCATTTCCGTATCCAGCGGAGTCCTGGTTGCATTCTTTGCAAAGGAATGCATGCTTCACAAGATAGGACACCGGATTGTAGATATAGTAGCGCTCAGCTTCATAGGATTTATCCCAATGATTCAGGATGCAATCCTGTGCAAGCTTTTCCGTCCAAGGAATCTTTACATTGTCATAGATTTCCTTCATGACGGATGGTCCTACATTCTCATCCACGAATGCAGTGGCATCCTCTGCCGACCAAGTGTAAGGCTTGGTGTATGCCATATTGGTTGATATCATATGCATAAGGATATCATTGGCAAGCGCCATACGCTTCGCATCATCCGAAGCATAGATCTTGTTGAAGCTGAGGATCGTGGCGATGTGGAAATGGAGTCATCGAGAACGGAGAAGATGGAGTTGTTGTAGTTGAAGTTTGTCATTGTTAGTACCTCCTAGTACTTTCTGCTACAGGGATCATAGTAATTCCGTAGCTATAAACAGAATCGTATTGAAATATATTTATTATATTTCACTATTATAATATATACTTAAAAATCTCATAAATAGTATTTTTCTATCGATGGTATAATAGAAAAAGAAACGTCATAGCTACTTGACGTTTCTTTTTCTATCTTCACTCTTACAATCTCAATATTCTGTTACATCACCGTTGAAAAATTACACTTTGTTTATTGGATACCGTTACAGCATAATCCGGATCTGTAATGATGAGATTTACGGGGTAATCATTATACATTGTTGATTGTGTAATCATGAAAACCTGCTCACATCCAATGGATTTGAGTTCCCCTTCAATGGACGCAAAAACCGTTCTTTTATTCGTCTCATAAGTGGACCATCAATCTCATCCAGAAGCATGATATTGTATTTTGGCATGAACTGCATAAGAATAGCAAAGCTAATTGCTACTGTAGCAACCGAAGCTTCTGCTTGGGATGCATAGCGGATATCCTGTACATTTACACCTTTTGTATAATAAGGAATATTGAACTTGGTATCCGTTATTTCGAAAGCACGAAGAATCAATTCGCCATCGTATATTTCTGAAATAATTTTATTGGCAATTGCTTTCAATGCTCTACAGTAAAACATAATATGGATCTTTGGAATACCGGTTTTACTGGAAACGGCATCTTTAATTAGTTCCGATGTAATCATAGTATTCCTCCGTATGCGTAATTTCATCCGTTAATTGCTGGAACATCGATGCCTTATTCTTTAATATATAGATAGCATCTTCTTCTTGCTTAATCCTAGTGTTAAGCTGCTGCATGTTCCACTCGTATGTTTTTTGTTTCTCCAGATAAGCATCCATTGCTTTCTTTACTTGATCTAAGTCATCTTTCTTCTTTTCTGCATCCGCAAGACTTCTGCGATATTCACTACTCTTCAAGTTATATTCTACCTGATCGTTATAATCTCGAGCAATTCTTCCGTAGCATTAATTTTTGATTGCATCTTGCTATTTTTGCATCTAAGATAGAAATTTGATCGCTTTGATCATTCATTTGTATGGATAGTTTCGATTGGTCATTGACAATCTCTTTTCTCGATCGTGAATGCCCATTCTGCAGCGATACCAGATTTAGTTTCGCTTCTTTTAACGCTTGCTTATCTTTTTACATACGTATCATGATATTCAATCTTTTCGATTAACGATTGAATGCATGACGGTTGTGACATAAGTTCTTTATTTCCAGTCAAAAGAACTTCCTGAATGGTTGTTGTATCCAAAATGATATTCGGTTATCTTTGGATCCCGCATGGATAAAATTCGCCGTATGGCATAAATACCATCCGCAATTTGTGTCATACCTTCTAAACATTCCTGTTCTTCTTCCAGTTCTGCCTTCCGTTCTTTATTCTTCTTCACATTATGTTTAGCATTTCCCCATTTATAATAAGGGCATTGTGCATAGGATTTACATTCTTTCGGTATAAAAAGGGCATATACCATAGAAGATGGTTTTGGGTTTCTTTTGATACAGCAATAATTCATTGGTAACTTCAGCCATACGTTTTTCGACAATAGGCTTCCTGTTTATTGAGATCATCTTCATATATAACATAATGCTCTCGATAATAGGAAAGTGTATAAATAGGAAGTCTGAAGATATTATCCAAGTGGAAAAGAATCATATTCATCTTATCTACATCGGCACTTAACTCTGCTTTTGTCTCATAGAAGGAACTTCTGATTCATTGAAATTCGATTCGTAATACGAAATTTTTGCCTGAAGATCGGTAATCATATCCTGCAATTCTGTAATTTGCATGGTATCGATTACTTCCGATAATTCCTTCTCTAATGCACGATACGTTTCCTGCATAGTGGAAAGTTTCGTTTGACATGCGGCTAATTGCGATGCATATTGCATACGTTCTTCATGATACACATGCAGTTGCTTGTTATAATACGTGGCCGTATTTTTCTTCCTCGGATAATTCAATATGTGCATACCTTGGTTTTCTTTTAATCGTTCCAGTGCATATTTTGCATGGTAAATTTCTGTATTGACCAGCTTGAGTTCCTGGTCAAACTGGATGAAACGTTTTCGTATCGACACTGCCTTTATACGCAAAGAACGCCTTAATTTGATTCTCCTTTTGTTCTTTTTAAGTGCATAAGATTCTTTTGTTTTCCTTGAATGGAATCCTTCAGGGTAGTAATATCTTCAATACCCAGTCGTTTCTTTTTATCAATGGCAATCTTAAGCGCATGGTGCAAGGGAGCTTTTTCTCTGCTGCTGCTTTTTGATCCGCCATATAGATTTCCACTGCCTCCAGTAATTTTGCAAGGAAGGTTTTCGTTCCGTTGCACCTAAGCAATAAAATTCTTTACGTTGGGTCCTAACCGCATGAGTTTCAAAAAATTGATATCAATCTGAAACTCTGCTTCAATCATACGATTAAATGCTGTAACCGAACCAGATGGATTCATTTCCGTTCCATCTTTTTTTACAATAGGAAGAAATCTTTCGACTTCGTTTCTTTCCCCTGATAAGCATAAAAATGCTCAATATAATAGGTGTGTTTTTTATTGGTAAAGATAATAATCTTATGCCCGTCTTTTTCCGGAATAATTATATCGGAATCGTCCCGTGCTTCCAAATGCTCGAGACCTGCAAACGGATGGAGGTTACTAAGAACTCACCCGTTTTCCTGTTCCATTATTTCCTACGATGAGGGTAATCACATTCTTATGGAATTTTTTTAAAAATCCAATTCGAATTTGGTTAATCCCCTATCACTTTTCACCATAGCGAAATTTTCTAAACGTAAATATTCAATTTGCATAAGGATCTTACTCCTTTTTGGTTTGCTTTTATTTAAATCAGCATGTACGTATGCATGAAAATGTTTATCGTCAACTTCCTTTATCTGTTTCGTTGTTTCATTGTATATGATATAATGATCTCGATGCAATAAGGCATACAAAAACCTTGGATAACATAGAAATCGTTACCAATACCGTAACACAGATAATGATCGTTGAAATTATAAAAAAATATTGCTTGGTGCCATTTTATCTTTCAAGCCTCTCTTTCTTTTAGTATATAGTAAAACAGAACGAAAGATAATAAGCCATGTATTGTTGTTTTCATCAAACGTTATACATGGCTTATACTCTCATACTTTTATCTCAATGACATCCCTGAATATTTTCGCATAGTGACGTTTTCTGGAGTTCCATTGGGATAAAATGGATCGAAACCCAATATCCACCATTTCACAATAATAGCATATGGTATTCGGGTTTTCTTTAAATTTACGTAAACGACCGGATGCCTGATCGCCGTAATTTCGATGCGCTTCACAATTTAACACACACTGCAATTTCGGTATCGTTACGGATTCACCTAAGGAACTATTCGTAGATACAATAACATCACAGGTATCCAAAACTTCCTGTTTTTATCTTTTGCCACAGAAGAATTATAAGTACCTACCACAAGTCCTTTATGATGTTCTTGGATAAAATCCGCAATTTCATCGCATGCTAAAATGCGACTAACGAGAATCAGGGTACGAAATTTATTCGTAATCGTCATTTTCGTAAGAACGGATTCCAGTAATTCAAAGAATATTGGATCATCGTTGATTTGATACATAGAATGACTTTTTGCATTAAAAATAATGCATTCGTGCATTGTAGCATTTCTTTCTCGCATCAATACTTGGATGAATTGTATATAAAGGCAATGCCAACGATATGAGCGTTTTGCATCATTATAGTACACATGTTGATCGAATTTGGGGATATCCCGAAAGATATATTGGTAAATTCGATTCGCCTGTGGAGAAGATAATTTTTAAAGTAGCGGTTAAATACCGTCTTTTTGTATTTGTATAACAATCCACCATGGTTGTATTCGCAAATTCCCGATGTGCTTCATCGTATAACTTCAACCCAATACCGAGTTTGAGAAATAACCGATGAACCATTTCCCATCCATAATCTCGACCGAGATTTCCAATGGTACGATGAATACAAACGAAAATATCATATTCCGATGGATCCAAGTCATCATTTAATATCTGATGGATATTATGTGTATTAACTCGAAGAATCCGACGTTCATCAATATCCGTAAATTTTGTGATTTCACTCACCCAGATATCTTCAATCACCAAGCGGTTCAAAATAATAATCGTTTTCATACCAAGATAAGTCATCATGGCGATGGCACAAAACGTCTTTCCTTCTCCAGTATCTGCGTTACATGCCAATTGCGTACAATTCTTATTGTGAGAATATTCTCCTGCACCAATTAAGAATTGTATCATGGTAGATTGTAACTGATTTCGAGGAAAATTCTGTAACCGTAAGGATATTTTTTTCATATGGGTCATGTTGATATTCCGGAACAATTGGCAAACCTTCCGTCATATAGCGTAAGTGTCTTGGTGAACCACCGGATAAGCGAAGTTCTCGTGTTGGTTCATCATAAGTTAAACCAACCGAATAGGTACGCCAATTTTCCTGGTACGTATATGCATTTTCCAACTCTTTACAATCACCCATCGCATAATCAGTAATACTAATATGCGATGGATGTAAACTAATTTGTTTCATTTGCTATAACGCCTCCTTTCAAAGAGAAAAGAATATATGAGAATCCATTACTCATATATTCTTTTCCTTCACGATAATACTATCGGAGTATTTGTGTTAAGGTTTGTTCTTTCCTCTGCATTCGTAAAAGTAATGCTAATCTTTGCATCCAGATCCAATACTTTTACCCACTTCAGGAAATATGAAATAGACAGCTTGGCATTTTCCTTACCAAGATTTGATTTGAGATTTGAAATTTCATTCTTGAGGTTGGAATCTTTCGCCGGTTTGATCACAACACGCATGGCCATAAGAACTTCTTTGATCAAATGCTTTAACACATCATCGTTTTCATTGAAGTCCACAACAAAGGCATCTTCGGCAGAATCGGCCAATCGATGATCCACATCTTTCAAATTTGCCCGATCTTTAATCGTCTCGAAGATTTCATCCGTATTAAATGGTAAGATCAGTTTTTCACTATACTGATCTTTATCGTCTTCACTTGCTTCTACCCATACCGCTTTTCCGTTACTATCGGTATAAACAGAAGCTGGTTTTAGCTCTTTCCTTTCTTTATCTTTCCACGATAAATATATACATAACCATCATGGATGTAACCAATCCCTTTCTCAAACGGTTCGTTTTCATTCAGAACCTCAATAACCGAATCAGGTATGGAAATAACATATCTAGTCTTGCTCATCTTTGCTTCATCCTTTCGATGATCAACATCCTTGGAACCATGCTCTTCCGGGTATCCATTCAGGATGTTCTATTGGATTCTTTTTCTAACAGTCGTTTCATTTCTTCATTCGACATACGCTGTGAATAGACAAGATCTTTCATTGCTATAGAAGCAATTAACAAATGATAACCTTCTTCTTCAATATCCATATCCAATAATATCTCATATAACGCGGAAAGTTCTTCCATGGTAATATCCGCCGTATTGCTTTTTATAACCAAGATAGAAACGTATCCCGGGTGACATTTTGGTTGTATCGGATGTTTGTATGATTGCTGGCATAACACGAAGAATCAATTCACCAATTTTCTTCTGAACTGTATATTTTTCCAATACAGCAGCATCCTGTATTTGCAGATTCTTATATTCGTCCAGATAATATAATTTCTCCAGTTCATTCATATGATCTAAAAAGACTTTAAGCAACTGAAGAAATTTTCGTTTGGTGGATAACCGCAACGTAATGGATGTTTTATTTCCAAGCGTACGACGAAATCGTACATAGGCGAAAGATCTATGTTGAAAGGTTACATTTACGGTGCTTTTTACATAATCCTCTCGCCTATTAATGATTCCGCGCTCTTTTTGAAAAATAAAATGGTTGGAATTACAGAGAATCCTTCTGTAATTCCACGTATTCGCGATATGAAGTAATTCATCGTTCGAAAACCTCCTTTCTTCATTACTTCAAATCTATAATATATATTTGACTTGATTTTTAAATATGTGATTTTTCTTTACTTTTTTTATAGCATTCGACAGGCTCGTCACAATACCTTAATGCATTAACGTCTACAAACAAAGGATGTGAAAAGTTATGTTAAAAGAATCCATCGATCTGGATCGTTTTCTATACTATACAAGAAAAAAATGATCCAGAATATTGTGATCAAACGACGTTCGTTTGCTGCAAAAATATGAAACAGCAAAAATCCGTGCAGAAGCCGATACCTACTGTGTTATGATGGATGGTGGAGCGAATTGGGATACCTTCGCCACATTTGATGAAGATGTCATGCAATCCGTTGGTATGAATGCAAGAATCATTCGTCGTGTTTTAATCGGTGGTAAAGATGCGATACCAAAAGAATTTCGTAAACTCTGTGTGCAATATCAGCGCGATAAAATTATTGATGGGTACGTAGAAAAGAATGAATATTATCGTGCCTTGCATGGGGATGTTCCTTTGGATATTACCCCCAAACAATATGTGTATTTACCAGAAAATAGTTATAATATTCCCACCGATATTCCGGTACATCAATTGGCTACCCATTATCAGGATTATATTAATTCGACCGATCTCTTGGAATATCTACGAAAGAAATATCCAGAGAAAGAATATTTAAATCATCTGGGCAGTCGATCCATCCCATACTATCGAGCAAGAACAGCGAATAATTATGAAATTATCTTCATGATTCATACGATGAATGCTCCCTTGAATCGTGCCTTTATGTCAGCCTATGAAGCGGCAAGAAATTATGTTATCTATGCCTTATACAATAAAGCCGATGAACGAACATATGACAACTATGAGGGATTCATGGGATTTCTTATTATGACCATGGCAATTCATCAGGTGATTTTATCGGTATTCGAAACCGGCATTACAAGAGATTTCTACGATGATAATCTCATTCGTCTTTTATTCCAGGCATACAATATCAATTACATTGAAACGATTGATATCAGTTACCAAAGAATATTGGCGAAGAAATTAAATCAATTGCTTCAACAAAAATCGTCGAATCAGGGTCATTTATGATATCTCCGATATCTTTAATTATGGTATCAAGGTATATAAATACTATTTGATGAAGGGTATTATCTGAACTATGATGGCTATCCCAATATCAAATACAAAACCATCTATGACGAAAATAATCAGCCACATCGTGTGATTGATACCGCAAGTACTTATGATATTTATTTCCAGAAGGTGGATATTCGTTCCAAAGATCCAAGCATGGAATTGAGCAATCGATCCAACCGGGTGGAATATGAAGAGTTACCGGAGATGATCCCTATTGGATTGAAGATGCAGATTTGATGAATAAGATTAACAATACGAAATTTAATTATACCCTCACGAAATATATGAGCATTGATATATCCTTTAACTTAGCAAAACTTATGTATGAAACATCGTTTTGCTTTCGAATGATTCTTGATGATCAGGAAGAATATAAGAAAATCCTTATATCCTTACCCTATTCCATCTCGACCGGTATCGTTATTTGATACCTTGATTTTTCTATGTGCACTGGTGGCAAAGAAGTATAATTTAGCAGGAATGTACCACTAAAACCATACCATATTGCGCAAGTGTATGGGTTTAACTTTAAACAGGATATTCCTTTCTTGAAACAACAGATATCGGAAGATATGGATGCACACCATGGCGAGTGGCGGCATGTAAAAGAAAAGATCTTTGATCGTATCAAAATTCTTCATGCAAATTCCGTGGAAGATGCTGCGAAAATGTATAACGATATTAATGGACTTCGAAAAGATCTGGATGATGCCATGCGTTATACCAATAATATGGATGAATATAATGCCTATCGAAAATTATGGAATGCAACTTTGGTTACCAGAGATATCCAGGAATTATATACAAAGGAAGATGGAACCTATGCGACAACATTCCTTGATTTACTAAAAGATCGCCGATCGGATCTGTTCGAAGTTGTGGATAGCTCCGGTAAATATCGTTCCGATGGAAGGCCAAACGATATCCTTGTAGATACAACCGAGAAGAAAGTATCGACGCATCAAAAGAAGCCATCAATCGTATGGCAGCTGCATCCATCAATAATAAGATTGATGTTGTTTTACAGAAATTATCGAAATCAGTGAAGAACTCAAAGACGTTCGTTATTTAAACGATGCCGATATGATGATTCGAAACATACAGAAGATTATCAATCAGATGAAATCCTATACCGTAGATATCACAAAGTCAAAAACTTGTGTATATGATTGATGATATGCATATGTGTTTGATTAAAATGCTGGATTATATGTGTAAGGTACATTACGACAAATCCGTCAACGATATCATTCGGACGTTATTGTTGGATGCCTTTGATCGTATCACCGAACGATATAACTGTCATGATCCGATTGATTTCTCTGAATTTGTATGGATTGAACGAAAGAAGCATCTCTTTGATCATTTGAAATTCTTCCATAAAATTATGGATACGTATAAAGATGGAAGTCTCAAAATGGTTATGGATGTATACGATGCATTACATAGTGCTTGAAACACCATACATTACCAAAGGACTTTTTACCCATCAGCAATATGCTATGGATTACCAGAGAATTTAATTTATTCCATCATATGAATTTCCATGATTGTATTCCTTATGTACATCGAGTCGATATCCATAATTCCTACACGGAGCTGTTTGATTCTTTTCCATACCATGGAAAAAAAGACGACGGAACCTTATGGAATACAATGCGTATTGAAATATCGTCTTTCATGAATATAAGAAGCACGTCCATGATACATTTGATCTGTTGGATCTCTTACAGCATCGAACCGCAAGAATACAACCAGTAACTGCTTTATCGATCATCGATACCACTGGATTCTCTGCGAATCGTATGTTACAGATGAAAACACATTTGGGAACACATATTTTCCATGATTACACAAAATATACCTATGATCATATTCCCGTAACCGACAAAATATCCCATTTGCATATCAGTACGATACAACCCTCGGAATTGGCTATTTTCGATACCAGTGGATTCTCTGCGAATCGTATGCTTACGATGAAAACCAAAACAGGACATAGAATCTTTAAAGAGATTCGAATGTATCCCGATCCGGATATTGTACAAATTCGCCACGGGGTAAATGAAACAAAAAATCATCGACCATCCAATCTATTGACTCTTTTTAGATAGTTTCGATTCGTTCCATAAAAATGAACCATTGCGGCGAAAATTTATGGTACAGAATCAATGTATCAAGAATCAAACCTTCCACATGAAGATCGAATTTATTTTTATTAAGCAGCAAATCAAAGATAAAAAAATGGATATAAAAATGGAAACTGAGTTGATCCAAAAAGATACAACCCAAGGGTCAAAAAGTGACTTTACGAGAAATCTGGGGTCTGAGAGACCAACTTATCAAAAATAACACAAAATTGAGATATTTCCCGTATAATAATACGATTATTATACTGAAACAAACTCAAAAAGGATTCTTGGATCAGAAGATATAAAATTATAAAATGTATTTTGGAAATTTGGTAAAAAGACAGACACTATGAAAGTGACTTTACGAGAAATCTGAGGGTCTGAGACGATAAAATGCATTTTAGAAATTTGAGTAAAAAGATACAACCCAAGGGTCAAAAAAGTGACTTTACGAGAAATCTGGGGTCTGAGAGACCAACTTATCAAAATAACACAAAATTGAGATATTTCCCGTATAATAATACGATTATTATAATGGAAACAAACTTCCAAGGATTCTGGGATCAGAAGAATATAAAATACATTTTTGTAAATTTGATATAAAAATCAAAAATAAAAATGGATATAAAAATGGAAAAATCCATTTTTGGAAATTTGATAAAAAGATGAAAAATGAGTTGATGCAAAAAGATACAACCCTAAGGGTCAAAAAGTGACTTTGCGAGAAATCTGGGGTCTGAGAGACCAACTTATTAAAAATAACGCAAAATTGAGACATCACCCGTATTATTATACGGGAAACAAACTTCCCAGGATTCTGGGCTCTGAGGACGATAAAATGCATTTTTGGAAATTTGGTAGAAAAGACAGACATTTAATGAGTTTACTTACTTTAGGTCTTTTGAAAAAAGAAATTGGAGGAATACATCAATGAGTAATACCATTCAATTAAACGATCGAATGAATCTTGCGGATGTTCGTCGGCAATTTTCGGCAGGTACAGCATCCAATCGTTCCCATCGTCCGACATTCTATACCGAAGTAGAAGCACGAAATGAATTTGGTGAGGTTCTTTTCACCCATGCACATAATGAAACGGTGCTTGGTGGTGCACTTACGGTTCTTGAAAAACTCTGGGGTATTTCCGCAGATCTTAAGGTAAATTCCATCAATAATATCATGGGCATCAATGCCGATGTGACACCAACGTTAGATAATACTTCCGCAACATCGGATGATATTGTCTGCCTTTGGGGTATTGGCATTGGTGGCTGTGGTGATGCCTTTGGTTCTCGTCGTGCGGTTAGCTTCTATGAACGTGAGATTGGACAGAATGGACATACCGACCAAATGATTCCATTCCGTGTGATGGATGCACCATTCACATCCACCGATCCAAATTATGCGAAGTATTTCATGCTGAACCATCGTCAAGATGGTTTGTATGAATATTACTTAAAAGCCTTCCAAACGAAGCCATATATCAAGGTTCTTTGGCGAGATGGTACCGAAGGGGAAGATGGATCGGAAGTCGAAAATGATGTCTATAATACACAGCGTACCGATAACATCGAAGCTTTTGTAGAAATGCATCTTCAAATTTCCAAGAAAGATGTACAGGAATATTTTTGAGCATTTAGGTCAACCAGAAATGGCACGTGTTAATTCGATTGGTCTCTTTACGGCTAGAAAGATTACCTTAGATGATGGTCGTATCGATTATGTGAATGCAAAATTATTCAGCAAGCTGAACACGGAAAAACAATCCATTGGTTGTTTCATCAACAACATCCGATGGATCCACCGGTTCTGGTTCCAGTAGTTCCATTGATTATATTTATCGTGTATTTGTCGCATAAGGACAAAGATATATCCAACGATGCTAACATAACATCGTTGGATATATCTTATATTAGATGGAGGTAACCAAAAATGAAAACCCGTGAAGAAAAACCAATTCATTCAATAACCAAACGATCGATATTAACTGTTATTAATTTCGTCGTTGAGTCATGGAATACTTTTCATCAGTAAGTTCAACAAAGAAGAACCTACATCGGAAGAACTTAATCCAAAATTTTCCATATTTAAAATATATGGCATATCTCCTATACATTTATTGCAGATTTCAGCCCCTTTCTGCCGCACAATATAAAGGAGAACGAAGTTGGATGGTTTTTCCTACTAATTTGTTTAATGTATCCAATTCTAAAAGTTCTAATTTTCCATTATGTAAATAGTATCGTTTCAATAAGGCATCTTTGTTTTTATCCGTCACCAACACATTTTCGATATTTCTTGGATCCACAATCGGATCCTTTTTTTACTAATCTTGATTGCTTGGTAACAAGCAAACAGTTTCTTCGTTTCATATCCGGCAACAGAAGTACTGATTGCTTTTTGGATATGCACCGTTGATTACTTCGTTACCATAGGTTGGAATTTCTTCCTTTGTCATACCTTCATCAAAAACAATTTTTCGATATATCAAATGTATTCTCTACGTGATTATAAATCGGACCACGGGTTACATACATGGATCGATATTGGTTTCCAAAAACTGGCTTTCGATCCAGAATCATATAATTGCATACCAGCATCATCTTTTAATTCTTTCTTTGCATCATCTAATAGTTTATCACTGATACGAACAGCGGTAACAATATCACGATTATCAAGCCTATCTTTATTCTCTTTGAATAACCGTTCCTTTTCTTTTTTAATGGAAGGAAGAATCTTGGTAATACGCGGTGTCATTGAAACAGACGTATGTGCATTAAATGCATTGCCAAACCATTGAATATTATCCATGTAATGGGTAAATTCTTCACTGGATACGATACCATTCAACATGGCTTTTACCATTTTATCTTCATTTGCGTTAACAACTTTTGCGGTAAATGGTTCAGCAATATAGCCAATGGTCTTTTGTATATTGGGACAATTTCCATATAATGCCTTATTTAAAATCAACTGACCAACATTTGTATGCACTTTTGTTGTATTGATATATTCACCAGGTTTTAAATCAAATTCTTCCTGGAATGAAATTTTAGGTGGAACGACCTTATTCGTTTTCTTATCGATGTGATTGCAAAACGTTTGTTCAATTAAGGTATACGAAATATCTTCATATTGTATACCAAGAACAAAAGGCACGATCTGCCTCCGATAATGCCATAATATAATTTTTCCCTTTCTTTATCACTACGTCCATGGAAGGGAAAGAGATTCGAAACAGAATCTCTTTCTTTATGGTATTGAATATATTCATAGAATATACGATAACATCCATAACGATGCTATATTAATACAAGTTGAAGTGCCCGATAAAAACCTCTGGGCGTATTTTTAAACTTCCAGCTTTTAAATTTCGTTGGTGCCAAAAATAGTTTGAAATCGAATCAGTTCTACATCAGGATGCTTGATAATAAACCGATAGAACTTAGTCATTGCTACTCCTGTGAATACCGGAACATTTCTATTCTTGGTGTTTTTAATCGATTCCGGCAAACTCATTTCATGTGGTAAAAATCAACCGCAACATATGGTTTTTTTAACGGATGGGTGCAACCCATCGATCGATATATGGGATACATCAAACGATTGGATCATTTCTCGAACGTTGGTAATATCTAAAAATTGATTACCATTTCGTTTCGAAAAATCGCGAGCGGCAGCTTTCATTCCATCAACGATATAGTATTCGTCACTACCGGGATAGAAGGAAGAACTTTTTGTATAACATACTATTATGCAACTCTTTGATCGTATCCTCCAACGATACCAGTAACGTATTTTTGGATGGATCCTGAAAACTATTGAAAAAAGTTGTACCCGGCTACTTTCCTCTGATACAGGAAATCAATGTACGCAACAAACCATTCCGGGGATTCATATAGATAAGAAACGAATGATGTTTCTTATCTATATGATTTTAACCATGGTGATACCGTATACCCAAGCCTATTTTCCCGCATAGAAATCATCACTCCCTGCAATATGTGCCTTTGTTGGCTCCATACAAACACATAGCTCATACTAAAAACCGGTCTTTGTTGTACCTTTTCTCATCCGGACGTTCTGGTCGAATATAAAGAGTAACTTGCGATACAATCGCAGGTACATGAAATTTACAAAACCGCGAAAAACCGATAGATATCCGTTTTCGATCTGTGGATTCGTAACCGATAACCGGTTGTGTGTATGAATTTATTCCATAGAATATACGGTCTTTTTCCACCAAAAAACTTCGTCGAAAGAAAAATCCGATGGTTTTAGTAATACCGATCGTGTTTTCAATGCATCTCGATCCGACTTACGGAATTTCTGCACATATTCAAATAGTCGAATGCCCTGCCAAACATAATCTCGCATATCGAGTTCATACTCATCCAATACAGGAGCTTTAAAAAGTCATACGCTTTGCGAATATCGCGAGCGGTTGCTTTTGTATTCCCAGTTTCCTGGATATAATCTTCAAACATCTTATAGCCAACATCCATATGGATGAACAGCAAATCAATCAATCGCAAATGCATTTTTCTTGGACGTATGCGAAAAATAAATTTTGCCGCGTCTTTGGTACTATCAAAGTAAATCACATCAGGTCGTATTATTCTATCCATTACACTAAAATCTCCTTTCCTATAAACACACAACGATATATTCTATTTTCATATTCAATACCAATACTATAATATATATTTATAAAAATTTTTATTTTTTTAAATAATACTAACATATTATTGAGAGTAAATTGACAAGTCATATCTGTAGGTTATTTTTTTAGCACTACACGTTATGAAACTCCCAGTTTCGCTGCTCGACGCTTCTTATCGCGTAAAAGCATAAGGACTGAAACGAAAACAATATAACTCCTTGACCCGAGTGTGAGTTTTTCTAGTACGGTTAAGTGATAGTGTACCCAAATCCCACGTACTTAGAATAAAAGGCAACTGCCGGTTTTCTAGATGTGTTATTGCGATAATATGTGGGGCACATATTTGTCCGGTACCATTACATCAACCAGAAGATCTCAAATCTGGACGCACCCATCTTGAAGTAGCCGCAGACCGTGGCTATCGGGAGCAACTAGCTAGTCTAAAGATATCCCATACGCTTTAAACAACCCTACGTAAACTGTATGGCGGGGATTTCTTCCACCCTCTCATAATGGATGAGAGCAGGCATCGGGGATTTCTGTAGGATGTATGTATGGGGAGGGGCCTTAGACTTAACATGTCTAAAATTAAATACGAGCGAGGGCGAGTGAACACACACGAAGTGTGTTCACTCTCACATAAATCCGCTCGTTACAGTTTCCTTGGACGACTAGGTTTCACAGAGAATACATTACATTGTAATGTACCGCACATGAATGTGGTTTGTAGTTGTACCGTTCTCTGCAACGGGGACGTTATATTGATAATACCTTCATGAAGTGAAACGGAATGAAGGTATTATCAATATAACGGACGTGACGAATAGCCACGTCCGAAGCCTGCGAGTAACGCGAGCAGGGACTAGGCGTTGCCCCACTAAGGGTCCGGTTTAGAAATGTGGGTAGCCGAGCGGGAGCGAAGGCGTGCCCACATTTTAAACCGTTGTTGCCTCCTGACTGCTCGCCTGATAAATGTAATAAAGAATGTAATAGGAAAAGTGAATGCGAGATACGACCGGATCCGATGGAATGAAATTGCACATTAGCATTCACGTAAGCAGAAGTACACAATGGTTTTAGGTACACAAAGGTCCGATAAGATTGATATGATAAATGAATATATACCATACGGGTTTATTTCTTTCATTCATTTTCTCCGAGTGGTGCAGTATATTTCTTTCATTTCTACCATATTGAATAGAATGAATATATACCATACAGGGTTTATTTCTTTCATTCATTTTCTCCGAGTGGTGCAGTATATTTCTTTCATTTCTACCATATTGAATAGAATGAATATATACCATACGGGTTTATTTCTTTCATTCATTTTCTCCGAGTGGTGCAGTATATTTCTTTCATTTCTACCATATTGAATAGAATGAATATATACCATACGGTTTATTTCTTTCATTCATTTTTCTCCGAGTGGTGCAGTATATTTCCGATGGGTTTCTATGTATGCATGGGTGCATGATATCTATCGGACCTTTGTGTACCTAAAACCATTGTGTACTTCTGCTTACGTGAATGCTAATGTGCAATTTCATTCCATCGGATCCGGTCGTATCTCGCATTCACTTTTCCTATTACATTCTTTATTACATTTTATCAGGCGAGCAGTCAGGAGAGCAACAACGGTTTAAAATGTGGGCACGCCTCGCTCCCCGCTCGGCTACCCGCATTTCTAAACCGGACCCTTAGTGGGGCAACGCCTGGTCCCTGCTCGCGTTACTCGCAGGCTTCGGACGTGGCTATTCGCCACGTCCGTTATATTGATAATACCTTCATTCCGTTTCACTTCGCTGAAGGTATTATCAATATCTTTAACGTCCCCGCTGTGGAATCATGTGTGTTCAATTGATGGACGCTCCTACTCGTCGCGTCCCTAAAATGTTATGATGCTCCTATTCGTCGCATCATAACATTTATCCGAAAATCGTGCTTCGCACGATTTCGGTGCTACGAATTTTTTTCATCCCCGTAGAAATTTCGTAGCGCCCGGTAGATTCCATCCAAATTTTTATGAAATTTCCGCCGCGCGATTGGTTATATGTATAGAATGAATTCTCTATGCTGGTATATATGGTAATAAGAATGTATATAATAAAATATTTGTTAGATGTATTCTGATATCGAATACTTATATTGAAATGAATTTTTGCTAGTAAATGGTGAAATAAAAGAATCGTTAGTAATATACAGGTATATTTTTGTATATTACTAACGATTTTTTTATAGTGGATTAATGTTGTTGTACTGGTGTTGAAGGTGGAGGAGATGCCGGTGTTGTTTCCTTGGTTGGATCTTTATATGCAGTAAAGGACTTTGCGGCGGAATCAAAGATATAGGATGTATATGCTTTGTGTTCACCGTCATCCTTTGTAAGTGTATAGATATAATTTGGATCCAGGGTAATTTTCTTCACATCCGGAAGTTCTTTATCTCCTTTAAGAACAACTAACTGCCGATTTTTGTAAACTTCTTATCGGAAGCAACAAACTTCGATACGGTATTATCCACCAGATAGAATTTTTCCATCTTCGAGCGAGTTCTGCGTAGGGAAGATATTCTACAGTTTTAAACTTTCGTGTATCTTCGGTATAGGAAGTATTATCCTTTGTTGCATAATACTTTCCTTGGCAAATTGCACCACATTATGCTCGTCTTTCATATCTTTACTGAGAAGATAGATAATCGTTTTATCGGCTTTTTCTACCTTCGGTAATTTATCCACGGTACGAATGTTAATATCTTCTAATTTAAATTTGTTCTTTGCTTTCGTGTATGTATAGGAACCCGGTTTAAATGTTTCGGTTGAATCAGGGAATATCCTGTGGACGACGAAGCGTATACACGACATTTTCTTCGGCTTCGGTTTCTGCAACGGGTAGAACGGATTTCTTGATGACATCAATGGTATCGAGTGCATCTTCCGCCGCATTGAGTGTATAATACTTCTTATCCTTTAGATAAACGGTAAATCGTTTGGCCGATGTTTCCGCTGGTAAAGCATCCACAAATTGTACGCCGGCATATTCCTTTTGCATTGGATGCAATACCGGCAACATTTGCTTCTGCAACAATACGCGAAACCATTTGATGGTTGAGTGCCAATTCGAACTCACCTTTTGCGGTTTTGGTATCCATTGTTTTGAAGGTAACATTGGAGAACTTACCGGTTTTGCACAACATCAATTGCGACAATGATAAGATTCCCGCTGCTATCTTCCACGAAATATCCAATATCCTTATTCCCCACGGGATAATAACTATTTACGCCAACTTCCTGTTTTGCCAGCAAGAAGTCATAGCCCCTGAAAATAATTCAGTAACTTAACAAAGGAATCTTTTGTTAATTTAACCGAACCGACACCGGGAACGATGATTTTGATTTTCGAACCAAAATCAACATAGGCATCAATAGTTCCCGTGGTAATTTTCTTAAACGCCACGTTTCTTCACCTCTTATTTCTTTTGCGCCTTCAAAAACTTCTTGAGATCTTTATTTGCGGTTGTATCTTCCAGATCCTCAAATTCTTCCGTTACGGGTTGAACCGTTGGATCCTTGATAGGCATAGAACCGTAAGTGCCAATCTCCGTCGTAAAAGCAAGCGTTGGTTTATTTTTCCGTTCCGTATTCATAATAAAAGTTCATCCTTTCTTGAAATACCGATTGGATTAATCCGTTGTCGTTTTATTGACGGTATAGCCATTCGTAATAAGATCGCTTTTAATTCCCCATACCAATCAAATATGCATCCAGCATATTTACACTGTCTTTGTTTTTCTACCTTATCGGGCAGATCGTCCATAGAAACATAACCAAATTGACGAATGCGTTCATAGGCTTGCTCCTTCATAATCCCATCATCGGCACGGAAAACTCATAAATTCCTTAGAAGCTTTCTTTACCCAATGCCATTAAAGCATAATTTTTCATCAATGGATTGACGTGCATTTTTATCCGCACCGATAACCTGATTTAATTTTGCGTCACGCATGGAAATATCAATGGAGGTTGTATTCTTTTTCATTGCAGTTTGCTGTACGCGTTTCTCATGGATATAGCCAACCGGTACGGGATACCGTGTGACCATGGGATGATTTTTATCTCGACTGAAGTATGGTTGTACCACGTATTCATACAACGGTACATTCATGAACTTTGCCGTTTTCTCAATGGATTCCATCGTAGGTTCATTTTGATAGAGTTCAATATTCAACACGAGATATGCCTTCTTATCGGAAAAAAATTCTTTAAAGAACGCATCGAATTCTTTATCCGTCATTTTAGAGAAAAACGTCTTATAGAATTTTTGTGTTGGTACCCGTTGGATCCAATCAGGGAAAAATACATCATAGATATAGTTTTCCATCTTTACTCTTACTTTTATGCGCTAATGCCATAGCATTAACCACCTTCTTTCTTTACGAAAATGTCAAGGGATAAAAAAAGAAGAAGCCGAACTGCTTCTTCTTTATTCTTTCCTATATATACAAATTCACTAAAGGGTACAATATACGTCAGGTAATTGAACGTAGGATCAATACCCTCGGCTTGATCGGTATCGGCAATGTATACATAATCTTGTAAACCAGGATTGTATACACGGAAACTATTGGTTCGATTGAGTTCTCGATAATACCCAATCGGAAGTTCCTTCTTTCGGTACTTGGTAAGAAACGATGCCAGATGATGGCAGGCAAGAGAACGTTCAATCTCCAATTCTCGCATCTTACAAAAATCCATGAGAAACGATAGAATATATTTTCCATGCAAATGAAGAATTTCTTTTAACGCATCACCTTGTCCAAGACCTTTGATATCGATCCGATGGTTTTGTGTATGGAAATAAAACTCCAATTTATTTAAGCGTAAATAACTTGTATAGGTATTTTTTTCCTTGGAATACAACGACATCGAATTTTGTATGGGAACAGGTTCGATTGGCAACAAAGATGGCATCCTTTTTGATGGATACAATATCTTCTTCCTCCAGTTGATTGCTGGATATGAACCAGCGACGGGCTTCGATAAAGGCATCGGCTAATCGTTTCGCAAATACCTTATCCCGTCGCTGTATTAAGCCAATTTTAATATTCTTGGCTTTCTTATCCATCTTATCTAATTCCTGTAATACATCCGATGGTAAGAGTTTGAATGCCTTACATAAACTTGGACCAGCCGCATGGATATCGTATTCGATAATGGATGTGCCGAATAAAAATTCAATGTTTTTGTTGATCCATAACGTTCTTTTTGTATAAGGTTTCGTTGATCAATCCCATCACTCCATAGATAATACATGACATCATGTGCAATTACTTTACGCCGATAGGTGGTAACAACATCGCATCGTTGTGCAACCGTCGCAAACCGAATGTGCTGTAATTCTTCCAGTGGAATTAGTGCCTTTGGATCATTATCCTTTATCATCGGAATATCCACCGTATACCGTTTGAAATTTTCATCGTATAAATCATACTGTTCCGTAAACATATTCTTCGTTACGGTGTAATGTTTCGTGAATGTATGACCATCCTTTTCTGATACCGTTGGTCTTGCCAGTTTCGATACAGCGTAGCAATCACAAAGCGAAAGGCTCAATTCCTCCAAGCTGGATCCATATAGCACAACCAAAGGAATTTGTTTATCCATACATTTTTCCAATAAGGCATACACCCAAGTTGCCGTAGATTGTGTCTTTGGATTCTTATGCATGCAATTGGCAATGTATTTGACGGATACCAAATTTTTTACAGCATCGGGAATCTTTTTGTTCTCACAATACTTTCGTAGCAAATTACCACTGGTACCAACGTGTTTTAACATGTACGATAGATTGGGAGTCTTTTCTTCGTTTGGTTTATTTGGAAATCCACTCCCACGACATGAAACAATCCCTCGATAATATCGTCCATGGTAGTATCATCCGACGATACTGTTTCTACCTTAGCCTTTTTCTTTTCTTCTTACCATATTTTTCTTCAAAAATCCTCCCATTCTTTCATCGTGATGAGTTTGCTTAAATCATCGGAACGATATTTGGAAACGAGACGATATATTTTCTTTGCTGACATATGACCGATTGTATCCTCATCGGAATAAAGATGATATTTCAAAATACCATTATTCCGAAGAATATCCACAAGGGATCGCATATCGGCCAATAGAATACATTTCTTTTGTAATTCCTTTGGATTTTCTTCGATGACATCAAATTCATCGGGCAGCATCGGAATATACACGGTATCTTTTTCGTTCCATCATTCGTGTTTTCTGTATTCCACTTTGTTTTGTAATTCGGGCGGAATTTCTTTATATCATCCGCATTGATTTCAATGATACCATCCATTCCGGGAATCATTGGCAGCTGAATCGATAAATCTTTTTACGATTTCAATAGCCAAATGTTCCGGCATATGCTCAATAGCGATTTTCTTAAATCGCATTTTTTTCATTTGCTTCCATTCTTCTTTGATACCTCCATAAAAAAATATAAAAGGATTATGATTGTGTTACCACCTATATAGTATCATAATCCCTTTATATACACATTACGATACAATTATCTCTATCGTATCTTTGGTTCTATCGCCAAATTAATCTTTGTGAAAATAGAAAACATCATAGAATGGTTTTCCCGTCACACAAAGTTTGCTTGTTGTATCGGTGAATGTTTCCCATAGGGATCGTTTGACAAATACACCTTCGGTAATATCATATATTCTTTTTATCTGGTTCTTCCGTAACAATATCGCCATTTAGTATTCGAGGAACGATAATTTTACATGTGTTCTTATCTTTATCAAAGAACGCATATTTTTCCACCGAAGAATCATATAAGATGATAGCCGGTTCGTTATATTCATCTCCTTTCACATCGATACGATTGATAAACGCAACCATCAAATCATCGGTTGTCTGGATATCGTTGTACTTCATACCAATTTCCTTACGCCTACAATCGGATACCAGATCTTCCAACCAAAGACCAAAAACCGCTGTATGATCGGATTCTTTGATTTTTCAATCAATGTATAGATTGGCGAAAATTGCTCTTTTGTTTCTTTATCCATGAAATGTAAGCTTGGTACGATAGTCGTTGTATCTTTTAGGCTGTTTTGCTAATTACTTTTGCTGCAAAGAGTGGATGCCAACGCAGAATATCCTTTTCCGTAATCCGAACAAACTTCTTTGGATTTCCATCCATTGGGAAACACATCTGAATATGTTTCTCAACAATATCTTTTACTGTTTCATTGGATAATTCTTCGACGAGTTTCTTTTTTTAAACGTTTATCGTTTTTCATTTACATTACCTCCAATTATACATAGTCGTGAATAGAAAGTAGGAGATATAGATAATATTCTCTATATCTCCTATTCATCCATTGTTAATTCTGTTTGAATAAGGAAAAGATATCGTATGCTTTCGTTCCATACCATAGATCGAATTGCTTTTGCTCTTCTTCTGTAAATGCATGGTTGAAAGCATCCAGAGAATACTTTTTCATCAAACGATATACGGTTTTTGCACGCATACGATCATACAAACCAGCATGCAATTCATTTCGTTTATCCGTAATATCGTAATACAATTCACCACCTTGGCGAATAATTGTTGCTAAGGTATTCTCCGGTGTATGCTGAATACAAAAGCTTTTTGATACCCGCATTCTCTTTTTGCAAGTGTTACCAATTTTTCACGTGTCATAGGAATAAATGCCACGTGTATTTGATATAGCTTATTTGTATAGCACAACACAGGATCGAGAAAATCTGTTTCCTTCATATACAAAAGCATGGTATCTGCTTGTATCTGCATGGAATCTCTTATGGTAGGATAGAAGCTAACGGGGAAACAACGTTCACAGGAAAGAATATCCTGTAACAATTCTTTTCGAGATATACGTGGAAAGAATTTTCTTAATCTCCGTATACCTTTCATTGTTTTCCTTCTGTTGTATCCTTCATATACAAATTCACCTTAGAAGCAAGGGAAAGATATGCATCGGGTTCCATTTGTATGTATGTAATTTTTACCCGTGTACGATCTAACTTCGATTTGAAGTCTGGTTTTGGCGGGCAATACATACAAACATCCCGCATGGTAATCGTAATCGGTTCGTTGTAGATGGGATGGATAACGGTTACCTGTTTTGCATGGCGGAGAAAAATTCTTTCGTTGTTCTTTTGGCATAAGATGTACAACGGTTTCTTTGAATTGGATCTTCTGTTCTTCTGTCATTTTTGTTTCCTCCTATTTCGGGTATATAAAGAATAAAAAAATAGTAAGATTAATGTGTGCGTCATTAAACTTACTATTATTCCTATTATACCTTACGCAAATAAATCGACAAGCGTGCGTTTCTTCTTCTGTTCGGTCGAATCGCTTTTCTCTAGCTTTGTTACATTGTTTTCAAAGGAAGTCGTATCGTTTGTATTGGCTTCTCGATAGGCACGACGACGCATATCTTGCTCATGCATGAAACTATACAGATCGTCCTCCTCTTCGGTCACCATATTTTTTTCAGGAATGCTTTTAATGCATTTCTTAACAACCTTTCCGACTTTCTTATCTGAATAACCTTCCATCATGAAGATCTTCCGAAACTTATTCAGAATGGCACGATTTTTTTACACAGAGCTTTCAGTGCTTTCTTTTTGTGCCTTCTTTTGTTTCTTCTGATCCATCTTTAGTTTTTTTCTTTTTCTTCTTACTCATGGACTTAATCTTCCTCCTGTTCACGTTCACGTTTTACAATTTTTCGCATACTTCCGCAATTGCTTGGGAAGTTTCTTGTAATCTTTCACATCAATCGTAGCGAGAATAATTTTTGCCGGATCCAACCCCATTTCCATTAACTTTCTTGTATATAATAGATCTCGTTGCTCGAGTACTTCTAAGATTTCTTTCCTGGATTGCATAAAAGGATTCTTATGTTTGAAATATCCTTTACAACCAACTACTTTTAATCTTATAATGCATCTCGATGTAATCCATCAATACATTCAAGTAGTTAAATTCCATTTCATCCGCATCAGCGACAAAGAATGCATCTCGATCGGATTGAATGGAACGATGAATGATATGGTTAAGAATGTATACACATTCCGGTCGTGTCAAGTGGCGAAAAATATGCCTGTTCGAATTTCTCTCGACCCTGTGCGCAATAGATCGAGATTAATGGTCCCGGCATCAATATATCGCCATGACAAACCAAGCTATTCTTTGGAAAATCCTTTCGTTTTAAGATATAGCTCATAATGACAAACTCACATTTTTTATGGGATACTTTTTCGATCACCTTCTCCAATTTTTCCCGTGTATTTACCTTGACAAGCTGCATATCGACATCCTCCTCTAGAGAATACGAATCTGTTGAATTTCACCGTCGTCTTCCTGTCGTTGCTTAAAACTCATCCTCCTTTTTCCACATACGATTGCGGATTTCAATGGGATCGTGTTCTTGACGGCACATAGGATTTGTGCAAATCAATTTAGAAAATACGCTGTTCCATGTGATACGAGAACCGCATTTTTACAGAACATGATATGGCGATCTTTCTTATAAATATAGCCATAATCTAAAATAACAAGATCGCCATTGTCACGATACCCAAAAATTGGTATAGTTCTTTGCAATTGCACCCATATCACAAAACATATAGCTGTCGGCAATGACATCAAGGATTTGCTTAATATTCTCTACGGATTTATAAATTCATCCTTGCTGAGCAAATTAACATATTCTGCCACAGCAATTAAGCCATTACATTCATATGTTTTTTTGTTACATAGGGTTGTAATTGCCGGGACATATGAAATTCTGTCCAATTGTCACGAACACCATAACTATCCAATGCGATTTTGAATACATAATCTTTCCCCATGAACGGTCAGACGATTTGTACCGGCACCGATCTCACTGAAACCCAAATCCTTTAAGATAAAGAGAATCTTCTTTACCTTCTCATTGTTGTTTCGCATGTTCGGATCGTTACCGATGGCACGGATAGCATCAAGTGTTTCCTGACTAAAGAGTTCTTGTATGCGATGCCGATGAGTCAATGTCAACCTCTTCCTCTCTTCATACCATTGAAAATATCATCCGTCAAGGTAAGCATTTCATCCTCAAATTCTTTAAAGGAATGATACTTACCAGAGGCAAACTTCTTCAAATAACTGGCTGTTTATCCTTTTTCTTCTTCTTCCCTCTTTCCTTTCTTACCCTTCTTTTTCTTCTTCTTGTACAGTGGATCTGTATTGTCCTTTGCCTTACGAACAACACGACGGGCACTTTTTATCCAGTCTCTTTTTATTTACATGAATGCCCATACGTTCAAGTGCGTCTAACGTATCCAATTGATCTCGTTCTTCGGCAGTTACCGATACGCCCTTATAGAAGAAAAGTACGTTGAGCATCCAATTTATCTTCATACGTAATCCCACGATATTTATCTTGCAAATATCGTTTATACTTAGCTTCCAGTCCTTCCTCTCTTGCATTTTCCTTATACATCTTACGCAACGCAGCTTTTTCGTTGCTCACGTTTTTGACATACGATAATGCAAGGGTACATTATTGGTATTATAGAACGAGCGAATGACATCCAATTCGTCATTGACCATATCCATAACATCATCTTCGGGAATCTCTAACCATTCCAACGACGGCATACCTTTCATTGGTTTCATATGGAAATCAATATTGATACACTCGTCTTTCTTTGGTGGTGGAAGAATTGGCATTTTGCAGCCAATACAGAATTGCTCCGGTTTCTTTCCATATTCCCTCGGCATACCATCCACAAGATAGGGACGGTTTTTCTTGTTATGGCGGATTTTTGGTTTCGGCGGAAGATAGTCTTTTACCTTACCCAACTGAAATAATATGTTGAGACGCCGTTTTTCCGCCATACTTCTCAACAATACGCCAGCCATATTCGTAATAATCTTCCATGGCATCACAATATTCGCCATAATCGCGATACCTGCGTTTAAACTTACGAACACGGGTTAGCAGTTCATCCTCCTCATCTTCTTCATTTGGCGGATCGTGATACGGATCGTCGTCGAACTCATTGACCTTGCTGTAATAATCCCGGGTCAGTGTATTCGTACATAGTTATCATATGAATTACCTCTCTTTCTAATATAGATATATAACATATGACGTTACTATAATATATAAATGAAAAATACTATTGATTATTCCAATAAGTATTAGCTTGTACTTATTGGAATAAATATTGAATACGAATATGGATAATATTCGTATTCAATATCTTATCGTTGTATTGGTTCATTGATGGTATCGTATCCTTTATTCAATACATAGATGTATTTCTTCTTTAAGATGGATAAGAATTCTTTTGGGTTCGCAGCAAATTCTTTTGCTTAAATGTACCTTCATCTGCAGCATATCGGATAAGCCATCCATATTCCTAATCGTCATCTTATATCGATTATAGAATTCATTAAAGCCAATATCGATAAACTGCAGCGGAATAAATAATTTCCCCGAATGAACCAATTCATGAATCGTTTCCGATAACGGTAATAGCCCAACACATCCTTCATAATGGAGACCCATGACTTCATCACATATCGTTAGCATATCTGTGGCAATTCCTTTATCCAATCGGTTATTTAATACAACTGCCACGATATCATATAACGTAAAGGGTTCGTGATGGATCTCAATTCGAATGCGGGCTTTATTGAAATTATTCTTCGATACTTTATGAAAAAAAGAGCAGAAATGCATGCCCAGATTTTCTCTAAGATAAGCAATCAGCTCTTTATATTCAAACGAGGATCTGCATAACCTCTCAATGGTCGAGATATATTTAAATTTCTGCTTTTCATTGCCTAAGTCATAAAACTTACCTTCCAAGCATAAATCATTTAATTCGATTGTATCTTTTTCCATGGAGGTGTCATATTTTTGTAATCTTTGGTATTCGCATCGGATATACACCACCTTAGCTTATTGCATTCTATATAGTAATGTCAAGCCTTGGTGGTGTATTCTTTTTACCGATTATTCGTTTTACGATATAACGGAGAAGTTCTACTATCGTAGCTGCTTCCACAATCTGTTCACGGTCTGGATTTGCGAAGGATTGCCGATGTTCTAAGACTGTTTCCCAATACCGAAGATAATCTTCCAGACGTTCTTTTTGCTGTTTTTCGTTTCTCCTTATTCGCACATTCTTCCAAGAACTTAAATATGCTGCGATCGAATTTTCCCATTGTAACAATCTCCTTTACATATCGTCAATATTGCCCAAACCACGGCCGTTTTTGACAAAGATATCGACATTCAAAAATGTCTTGGTGGTGCACGATCTTTGATACGATGTGGTCGATGGGCTAACTCATTATTAATCAGTGGAGAGCCTTTTCGAATAAACTCATCAATCATATTCTTAATGATGCTTGGTGTTAATTTCAAATGTAACGCACCATTTTTGTATGGTGTATACATCCGTAATATGATAACCAAGATGCAATAGTTGGCAAACAACGTCATCCAGATCGTATGGATAAATTAGTGAATCCAAATAATTCACCAGTTTTTGCAAACTCACCATCTTCGGGATGTAACCGTTGTTCACGAAATTTCTCATAAGAACAAGCAGAAGTATAAGGAACTTGTAGGAAACCATAATTCGTTTCTGTTACACCTTCCTTATTCTTCTTTTTCGGATAAGCATCATATTTACATCCAACAATTCGGATTTGAAATTCTTATTTGCATCATACGCAACTTTCCATCCCAATCGTTCGATGGTTCGAATATAATACTTACGCAGTACTTGTTTCTCATCAATGTCTAACATCATCGTTCGAAACCCCCATATCTTTTATATGTAGGTTTCCTACATTAGATGTTATGCTCGACCAAACTGACGACGAAGTTTTATCCACTTCTTAGCAAACTTCGCAATCAATGTATGTTCTTCTTCCAGCAAAGAAGAATGTTTCTTATTCTTCTTAGCCTTCTTGAGTGCTTTCTTTTCTTTCTTCAGTTTATCTTCCAGCGATTTGATCTTATCTTTATGATACTTCAAACCCGCTTTTTACGTTTCTTATCCAATACATCAGCGGCATCTTCTGCTGCTTCTCCAAGTATTCCGGATAACATACGCATGCTATCGCTGAAAAGATCCGTGTTTTTCATAAAAAACTTGCTCATGATAAAATCTCCTTTTTAATACTTCATGTATTTCCGTACTTTGCATTTTTTTCCATTAAACGCATAACAATATCGTCATCATCAAGTTCAAAGTCATCATTTGGGATTCGTTCCTTGAGAAACGCCGTAATTGCTTTACGTAATTGCATTGCAGCTTTTTCCTTTGAAACGTTTCAATAACTTTCGAAATCGTGTTAGATGATAGACAAGATCCTGGCAATCGGTTTCCATTGCTTGTGAAATACATTCAAAGTCCCCATCGGTACAATATATACCTTTCATTTGCTCATATATTTCATCAAAGAAAAGTTCTTTTGACTTTTTGTAACGCATGAAAAATCCGATTCGTCTAACTTGATCATTTTTGGCGGATGCTCACCGTATTTATCTTCAAGATAATAACGAGCAATCGTTTCATCTGTCGTATAAGGACAGATTCTGCTTGGATCCATAATCACAAAATAATCCAATCGTATCGTCACCTTTCATCTCTAACGATATCATAAAAAAGAGAGCAATTGATTTTATGCTCAATTGCTCTCTCTTTCGTATGGATTAATCGTTTTGATATATCGTCCAGCAATTCCAGACTTCACGGAAATCATCCTGTACGGTTATTTCCGTGCCATCAGTAAAATGATATAATGTACCTCCTTCCGGTGCTTTACGAATGAACAATAGATGTTCCAGTGCAGTAATGATATTCTCGGTAAATAGAACGTTTCCACGAATGGTCACGTCACCATATTTACATGAATCAACATCATCACACGGAAATCCATCGTCATCGAAATCATCTTCCATAGGAATCCACGACTTTGTCTTTTTACCCATACATACATCTCCTTTACAAAACTATGGGTTATATACGACAGGATATAGCTGTTGCTATATCACGTTACTATAATATATATTCAAAAAAATAGATTTGGATTTCCTTTTATTGATTAAAAATTACAAACAATATATTTGTATCGATTGAATATTCACAAAGGAGGGTTTTCATACAGAATGAAACCGGTTCATAGAATTTGCAGGCAAATTCTCATGCCAGATACATTCACCCATGTATTTCTTTCGGTATGTATTCTATATAGTATCTTTTATCTTATTCTTGGGTTAAGTATTTCTGTATCTGGTTTTATTTTCAATTATGCTTAGTGTACTACTTAGTAACTTTTATGAAAGTTATCAAACCATCGTTATTCCGGTGGCATGTTTCACCGGTTGGTTTTTGCAGTATGCTAAGTATTCTTCATCTCATGGTTATTGGATGAAGGGTAGAAGAAATCCTAAGATAGATTTATCTCTCTATCTTAGGATTTCTTTTCATCGAAAAAAATGTAATACATCTAATATTCTTATGTACGAAAAACAACTGCGATTGCGATGTCATACAGTGAGTATCACAACGCCCTATCATATAACAAAAATGTTATATGATAATTATTATATAATAGGAGGTAACTATTCATCCAACAGTCAAAAAAATACATAAGAACACGTTTTATAACGATGCATTATATTTTCCTATACTATATTGTATATAAAAAAATTTATTATTCCCCCACATATAAATATACCAAAGTTTAAAAAAGTGAGGTGAAGTATTTGTGATTTGGTTTTTATACGCACCGATAAATTACTTACTAATGCTATTCTGCTATATAACAAATCCGATTGTTTTTGTTATTCTGTGACGAAGCTGGTGAATTACCAAAAGTATTTTCGTTTGTGGCAGACATGGGATGATAGCTGTAACCCAAAGTTCTATATAGAGAAAAGTGCCGAAAATTCTTACGGTATAATTACGACAAACACTATGTAGAATATTGGGCGACAGATGATCGATTGAAAAGCATGGGAAGAAATCGATGCTATGCAAAAAGTTATCGATCCAAAGTTTACCTTGAAAGAACGCATCCAACGATATATCTGTCGTGTCATGTGGCTAGTAGAAATTGTGCTTATGGGTTCGCGTTTTATGCATTTGGTCGGAATCGCGCAGGTTCGGATCTTGTGGCCATACGGGAACGTAGTCTTGAAGATGGGCAATACATCCATTTTTACTGGGATAAGCACGAGAATATTTTTACCCGCACATGGTCATTAAAGACCAATTGGCACATAAATAAGAATCTCCGTTGGGAGGTTTATGCAGGATGGAAAAATTGATCCATCCTCACAAAGTGAGACGGCAATGTATGATAGCAGTGCGAGTTGCTTTTCGTTTCATCCGTCAGAAGAAGCATTAATTTTATCAAACCAAAACCAATAACCGTAAATAAGAACTACTGCAATTTTTCTGCAGTAGTTCTTATTTATTAACTTTTTATAGGGTGATTTTTATATCTCCCGTGGTATAAATATCATGCAATTGACGCTTTAATTCAACAATCAGTTTATTTGTAAATATCGTCGGCATAATTGCCGGTGTCATACGAGACGTAATGGATGTTGGAGGCACACAGCAACTGATTTGTTCTTCCGGTCGATCTACGGTATGTGGTGCATCTTTATCCGGAATAACTAAAAGCAATAGTACCTTTCAATGCAAGCATATGGGTTAATTTATCCCCCGGCTTCATAGGATCATTAAATTTAATATAGAATTCAATAATAACACCACCATCATTGAGTGCATACCCTTTCACTTTACCCGATGCATCTGCTTTAATCGGTTCGCTTAATTCATAAAAGGTATGTCCCATATCCGATGGATCTGTAATTTTGTATTTCTGAATCAATGCTTTTTCGTTTTGATTTTTGCCCAATAGTCTTTACAATCTTCCCAAGTGATGGGGATAAATCTGAGGGTTCTTCCGTTGAATATATACGAATCTCAGAAACGATTCCGCTGTATTTTTGATGCGAGTGAAGTTTTACCCATTTCACGAATTTCTTCTTTTAAATCTTCGCCAATATTACTAAGTAATTGGTTTACTGATTCTTCTTCATTTGATTGCTCGTATGTAAGTAAGGGTTCTCCAACTTCAACTTTATCCCCTACGTTTACAATATGATTTACTGTTGCATTTGGACCAAGAATCACATGTTTTCTGCATAACCATTTCGGTTGCCATACGATGGGATAATTGCTCGGTAATCACATTGGAATCTTCATATGTCGCAAAAGAACTCATAATTGCCATTTTTGCCAAAAGTACCAATATTGTATTTATTTCCATCGTAATGATAACCAAAATAATCTTTATGCTGTGCTAAAAATATCATCTTTTTGAATCGCTGTCCTACCTTTATACATAGGCAGCAATGTGTTTTCCAAATAGAAACCACCACCGCCATTTTTAACCGTAACGGGATTTAAATTGATGGCTTCATGAGATCCATCTTTATATTCGGCAATCATGATATTGCTTTTCTTATCATGGGCAATAATCTTGCCATCATCCCGTCCACGAACAACAAAGTCTTTTGACATGGAATATGGCAAGGATTTTTCAATACCACTTGACATCAATACGGGCGACATATCTTTTACCGGAATGACATGTTTATTCTGTTTTTTGGATCCCATGGCAGTACGAATGGGACTATCATGTACCACACCCATACCATTAATCAATTCAGAATAACCAGTCAATCGGGTTTGATTCATATCCTTCACCGAAGAATCACAATCAATATACCCGCGATTATTGATAACATTTGGTTCTATGGTTAACTCACGAACAACCCCGCAGTTTCCATCGGGTGAAGTTGATATGGTCATAACACCAGTCATCGTTTTATCAAAGGAACGTTTCTGTTGGGTATAGGCACGTTCCAAATTAATTCCCGATGGACCTTTCGATGTAATGGCCCGCTGTTTTTCTTTTTCCGTAATGGGATTGATGATCGAGACATCTTCCACCACATTGGACATTAATATTTCTTTCAGGACTGCATTTTTTTGGAATGGATATTTTTCCGGACTTCGATCGGATGCTTTTTCGTTTATAGTTTGAATACGCCATGGCAACTGCTTTTATATAAATACGCCGATATCATTTCCAGATTACGAATACGGAATTCCGTAAGTGAGATTTCGGAAGAATACGTATTATCTGCCAATAATTCATTTGCAGCCAGCATCAATCGAACAAAGTCGGTTGGTAAATCCATTTCTTTTAAAAATTTCTTCACTGATGGGATCAATCATATTATCATAATAGGCATCTAAACCGGAGGCAAGAATACGACTTCCATATTGTGCACTAAAGTAATCGATATAAGGATTCTTTGTGTCGAATTCTTCATATTTATATCCTCGGGTATCCATTAAAGAAAAACCACTCATAAGAATCGAATGTTCTGTTGGAATACGTTTATATACAGGAAACCATCTTCAAATTGAAGAATGGATTCATCATGGGATAAATTCCGTGGTCGTTTATCACTAAAGGTATATTTTATTTCTGCTTTATTTAATACGGTAGTCATACCTTCAAAAATAACCAAGAAGAATTGCGGTAGGAATCTTTTTCCCATGACCGTACAAGAAGAATACATAAAACGTTTTCCCGGTGTATCTTTTTGATGTAGCCAGATCCCAGAAATTCTTCCCGGTTTCTTTATCGTAGATATAAATAAATAGATCGACCGGTCCGGAAATATCTTGTATGGAAGTGATTTCTTTTTTTAACGAAATTCACTTCATCTTCTTCAACATCATCCATAGATACGGCAATAGGAATGGCTTTTTACTTTTTGCACTGGGACGTTCATCCCACATACAATAGATAAATTTATCGGATATGGATGGAATCGCTTTCTTTTCGACTTGCGCATCAAAAAGGTTTGATCAAATTTCAAACCAATATTTTTTTCCACGTAAGGTAATGGATACAAAGCTATTCGCCAAAGAATCATATTCTAAGGATGTCATATGCCCGTTGTTTAATGCTGCTCCATTTCCTTTCTTTACCTTGAAAAATGGATGGATTATTCTCAATGATCTTTCGGAAAAACAACGACCTTTGGTGATAACACATCACCATACCGATACATAAAAAAATCTTATTGTAATTCGTACATAATTGAACCGTATCCGGTGCGATTTTTGATTAATGGTTTTTAGTATTTGCTGATTCACGAATTGCTTTCGATTACCACTCAAATACAAATAGTCATTATCATAAACCTTTGGCAAATCTACCGTAATGGAATGCTGTACGCCATTATCCGTTTGGAATTTTACCGTCCAGGTTTCTTTTTAAATCCATTGCGGTCGAAGAATCTACTCGTTTAATGGATGTAACATACGCCGGTAATTCTTTCCGATTGTTCAAAGATTTAAATACATTCATGATATCACGTGTCTTGAGATTCTTATTGTATCCTTTATTGAAGTTATTGAATCGAATCTTCTTCACGGATTCATTCGGTGTAAATAATTTATTTGAGAGATCTACTTCATCAATGTTAAAATCTTCTTCCGTAAGGGCTTGATCAAGAGTTTGCATAGAAACATTATCGATTTTAATGGCTTTTTGTTTTTCACGTAAACGTGCCAAACGCTTGTTCTTAGCCACCGTTGCTCCCATAGTTTCATGTGTATCATCAATCGCTTTCTTCATTAATTCGAGTTGATCTTCATTGATTTCTTCTTTCTCCTGAATATCTTCTTCTTTTTCTTCTTCTTTCGTACTTGCCGGTTTTTCCGGTTCCGTTTCTTTCTCTAAGGCATCAAAGACTTTATCTTCTTTATCTTCCGTTTTTCTTCTTCTTTCGTACTTGCCGGTTTTTCCGGTTCCGTTTCTTTCTCTAAGGCATCAAAGACTTTATCTTCTTTATCTTCCGTATCCATAATATCAACCGAAGCAACTTTAACATCTTCTTCGTCACTTGTGGATACGGCATCTAAATTGATAGCCTGTACTTTGCATTTGCTAAAAAGAGCATAGAATTTACCATAGGTACGTTTATCGTAATCGGCAATATTCCATAGGAAGTATCCATTTTCTCCATCCAAAATAACGAACGTATATTCTTTTAAGGATGCCAATGTATCTGGATCTTTCTTCAATACCTGGTATATCATCGAGATCGGTTTAAATTCTTTTGATTGACGCTAAAGACTTTTCGTTTTATTGGCTGCACTAATGCCCCAATCGGCAATATTGATAAACAAATACCGATGGTGATGGTTTAATCCCGTACATATCGTTGATAAATAATACGATAAATGGGCAATATACGATTTACATAGCATAATATAATTTCTGCCTTCACAATTTTCCAGAAAGGCATTATGCATGAGACTTGTATCAACAAAGACATTTTTATTCTTAACCATCGCTGCTTTTATTAAAAACGAAAGCCGATTGGCTTTACACAGTTCATTCATTTCTTTAACATCTGAACTTGACATACGGTTTCGTACGATGGTTGTAAAAATATTATCTTTAAATAATAAGGGCTTAAAATATCTGGCATATTTTTGATCGCGTACAATTAAGTTATTCTGAATAACACTTGTACTTTGACTTGAGGAACGATTTAAAAGGCAAACCATATAATCTTCCAACGGTTTTCTTTTATCATAGGGAAGTTTAAATGGTTGGGTACGATATTTCAATATTGGAATCGTATCAAACAGGACTGCCATATTCTTATTTCCCTCCTTTGTGGATAGCTAAGGAATTCATAGATTATCCGATTGTCGCATGGTTTTCTCTTTCAGTAAATAACTTTACTTACATAATATTAGATGCAAATGTTATGTTTGCATCCCGATGTGGTATATCTGTATTAATTGGCGTTCTGCGCTAACCTTAGGGAAAAATCGGAAACAATAATTGCGCGCCTTGCAAAAGCAAAATATTCTTTCGTTAAAAAAAGAACATGAACATGTGTTTTCGTATCAGATATATCACATTGATTTTCATATAGATGGTGCAGAAAGAGATATGATACATTCACCACTTATATTTTATTTTATCATATTATTTATTTTTTTGAGAGGAACGGGATGGCTTATCATTCTCTTTCGCATTTCATCTATCTTATTTTTTTGTACTCAAGAGATTTTTGATGATCTCTTGTTTATATATTTTCATTGAAGGAATCTAAAACTTATTGATTATATTTTTACATATATTTCAATTTGTTTTTAGATTCCTCTATTCAAATAATAACATCCTTATATAGGAAGGTGATAATGAATGAATGTATTTATTAACCTGGACACAAGCCAGGTCTTGATTCCGGTGCGGTCAATCCAACTACCGGCATGCAGGAAACGGAAGTTGCACTTGCTGTTGGTACATTAGTGAAGCAGTATTTGGAGGCGGCTGGCTGTGGTGTATCTTTTTCTTCAAAAGCAATTCTCTCAATGGTGAAGATGAAGATGAAGATAATCCGTCCATTGTTCGTACAGCAAATGAGTCTGGTTGTGACATTTTTGTCTCTATCCATTGCAATGCAGCAAACGGTTCCGCCAATGGTACTGAAGTGGAAGTATATTCCTATGCTTCAACAGAGGCAAACGCTCTTGCTCAAAGCCATCCAAGATCAAATCGTCAATACCTTGGGGACAACGGATCGTGGATTAAAGGAGCGTCCGGGTCTTGCTGTTCTTCGTGGAACGGATATGCCAGCATGCCTTGTTGAAATGGCTTTCATTGATAACGATGAAGATGCTGAACTCCTGGCAAACAACCAGGAGGATTTTGCGAAGGCAATTGCGCGTGGTATTACAGACTATGCGAGTCATAGGGGTTAAAAAAAGAAAATGAGTGTATTCGATTTAAGTCGGTGGCAACCAAAGGGTCGTATTCGCGAATTGGTTGCCCAAGGTAACTGTGATGGTGTCATTCTAAAGATTGGCGAATCAACAGAACTTGATCCAAAGTTTCTTTCTCATGTGAATGAAGCCGTTGATTGTGGTATTCCCTATGGTATTTATATCATGAGTCTTGCCACCAATCAAGATGAAATTCTGGAAGAAGCACAATGGCTCAACGATATGACCGCTGAATATTTGAATGGTATTGCACCATCTTGTGGTACCTGGTTTGATTTAGAACGTCCCCAAGTGAAACGTGCCAATATGCACGAAGATATTCTTGCAGGCATTCATTCACTGCAAGAAATGTGGGCATGGAAATCAAACCATTGGTATCTATGCAAGTTATTCTTACTTCCTTGAATATTTGGATTTAGACGATCTTGCCGAAGAAAATATTCCCATTTGGCTTGCCCAATATGGAAGTACCAATTCGTTACAGGAAAAACATAACTATCCAAATATTGTTGCCTGGCAATTTACAACCAACAATAATACACAAGATGAAAAATGTTTGGTTTGGTTTCCATACCAAAGAAGATAAGTAAATGAAATAAAGAAATATCTATTATTTATAATAGATATTTCTTTATTATTTATTAAATCATATACATTATAATATTCCAGTAGGGATATGGCCAAGTTGGTTAAGGCTTGGGACTTTGAATCCCAGATTCGCTGGTTCGAATCCAGCTATCCCTGCCATTTTATATGCGAGAGTGGTGGAATTGGCAGACACAAGGGACTTAAAATCCCTCGTTCGCAAGAACATACAGGGTTCAAGTCCCGTCTCTCGCACTCATATATTGCAGTATACCACGCGTATATTTTTATATGCGTGTATACGATATAGTATAGCTCAATGGACTATGTAACATTCTCTATCGTTTAAAGACGATTTTTCCACACAGAGACAGAGTGTTCCAAACTTCATTTTTTTCTATATATGTCATAGGTAACGATGACAATCCATGATACATTGTTTTTCAACCTATGAAATATACACAATTGCCGTAAAATAACTTTTCTATTCATGGCATTTCTTATCTTTTAAAGACAATAAAAATTGCTTTCATTGTTATATAGTCCAAGCTATATTTTTACACATATTATTATGAGTCTTACTCAAGTGGTTGAAGAGACTAGTCTTGAAAAACTAGGAGATCCCAGTGATGGGATGCCAGGGTTCGAATCCTGAGACTCCGCCATTTTATCTATCCAATGACTCCAATTGGATATGAACGATGTATCGAACTCTTGACAGGTTTTGCTCTCCTTTTTACTCGAAAGAAAAATAGCGCATGATAGAACTCCACAAGATAAAAGTCATTTTTGAGAGTTCGATACATCCTTTTTAACTTTTTATAATGCCTCCTTAGTTCAACGGTTAGAACATTGGTTTTGTAAACCAACAATGCCCGTTCGATTCGAGCAGGAGGCTCCATATATATTTATCCGGGTATAGCGCAGTTTGGTAGCGCATCTGGTTTTGGGACCAGAGGGTCGTGTTCAAATCACACTACTCGGACCATTTTATCGTAGTATAAAGGCATACAGGAATTTTACCTGTATGCCTTTTTCACTAATTTACATGAATATGCCCGGATATTCCTTATCAATTTCCCGAATACCACGAATGCAGGTTCGAAATAGCAATTGTGTTTTATCATCGGGGCATGTAATCATACGCAGTTGAAAAATAACCAGAGGATGATTCAATTTTTGTATGATAGGATAGTTCATCGGTAATACCATAATATAACGTTTGGCTTAATGCCGATATTGCGGCACAGACCATATCCGCTTCCAATCCATTCTTTCCCTGTTTAACGGCATGACCACTAACCTGTATACCATTGATATAATGATGGCTGTCGTTTCCTTTGGTAATTGATATTTCAATCATAATATCGTCATACTCCTTTTTATTAAGACGTTTAAATGTACATAGATGATAGCAATATATCATCTATGTACATTTTGTTCCTACTTTTTCTCATCCTTGAATTCAAAAGATGTAGTCAGGGAACATCTTTTGTGGGTTCTTTTGTCGTATTTGTTTCTGTATGGGTTGTCATTGGTGATTTTCCATACGATGTCGCAGCTTTGAAGATAAAATCACGTAATTTTTCATAAGGAATATCAACGGTAACCATCGTACCACCCATAAGACCAATGCAAGTCATTTGATGACTATCGGGTTTTATTCATTGTACCAAATTCATGGGTCACCGGATGCGCATAGATGATTTTGATGAATATCCACGAGGAATTTTTCATCTTCATACTTTTGCTTCAATCAACATAATCTTTTCCTCCTTATAAAGCAATTACTAAATCGTTATTCGTTATAAAAATATATGGAATTTTATTTTGTATACATATAAGTATAGTAGAATGGTTGGTGCTATTTTTCGATGTATATAGGTTTTCAAGTAGATTTCCATATAACATACGGAGCTGGAACAATATCTGCCACATATGCTATATTTTTAAAAATCTCGGCATTGGGTTTTAATATATGAGCAATCTATAAAAATAGCTACTTGCTATGATATATGTTGCTTTATACGTATATTTTTTTACCATGTCGGGAGAATAAATAGATGTATTTGACATTTATGCATTTCTGCATGTCATGTCAAATACATCTTTTAATAATGAAAAAAATTCGTACGCATTCAGATATACCCTAGACTTATGCACACCATCAGCAAATTTGCATTCACTAATGTTGCCCGATAAATCCCCAATATACCATCTAGCTCGTATATAATGCTCTTACATAAAAAAACCAAATTAATTTACTATATTCCTATATAAAGTTGTATGTTATCGAATAAAAATAAAGAAGATAGAGAAATATTTCTCTATCTTCTTTATTGGTATCATTAACCCATCATATGAAAAGGTAATGAAATCTCGTTTTTGTAAACCAATACCGTTTATCGTTATATACATAAAAATTCTTTATGCACGTAGTATTCTGGTTCAACGAGATTACAATCGCAATCCAGCAAACGGCGTTTTTAACTCAATCTGTAATACACCATCGCCATCAATATAATATACATGCGATCCAACATCACCAATGTGTTCGGCAAATTCACTTAGAATGTCATCTGCCATTTCTTCGGCTTGTTTTAATTGATGCTTGCCAAATATTTTTGGCAGACGCATATCTAAGATTTCACCACCAAGTTTTTTGGCTTCGGTTATCTGTATTGTATCCCATTGATCCGATGGTGTATTACTAAAACAAACAAACATAGTTAATTCTCCTCAACTTGAAATATTTTCTTTGCAAAACGAACCCCATATTGCGCGGTATCGGTTGTAACACTTAATCCATAGGCGATATCGTTTTGCTCGTGCTTAACTTTAAGTTTCACCTTATATTCTTTATCGGTACGAATCTTAAAATTAATGTGAAAGGTTTTCCCTTTATCATCAAAGTAACACTTTTCCGGCGCAATCATACCATTGGTGAAATCATTGATATACGATTTCATGGTATTCAACAGAAAGAATATTGCCTCATTATCTTTAATGATGGAACCAAGTGCTTTTTATAAAAAGAACCTTCCTGTGCATTTTTCTACGGGAAAAAGTAATTTCTTTTGTGCTCATATTAATATTCTCCTTTACGATATCGTTCAATGGATTCTTCTGCCGTTATTGGTTCATATATCGCATCCTTATTCCTTGGTACATGAAACTCTTCTGTTTTCATAATGCCTTTAAAGGAAATGCCAATAACTCTGGATCTTTTGTTTTCTTCAAGAGTTTATTCAAGACTTGCATTGTACGAGCACCGCGCTGAGAAATATCACAGAATACATTCTCCAACATATCCTGTATTTCGGATTTCTTATACTTCTTTTTCTTCCCATACAATTCTTCGCATTTCTTTTCCACTAAGGTAAAGAAATCCAAAGCATTTTGATAGGATTTTGAATCCGGATCATCAAAGAAGTTATAGCAATCCTTTCGATTTAACTTAAGAAAAAGCTTCTCGCATTTTCTTGTTAATCTTCTTGGTTTTCATCTTTGTGGTTTGTATTTTCTCCCTTCCTATCGCATAATCCAACCGATGACTTTTTGACATTGCCATGTTACATATCTCCTTTCTGTATATGACAATAAAAGAATACTGGAATAAGCGAACTATGCTTATTCCAGTATTATAATATATATTTCAAGCATCCTTTAAATCTTTTTGGTATATTTGTTTTCATATACGAGATCATTCCATTTGACATGAAATGCTCCTTTCAGATGTGCAACAAATTCTTCTACAGATATCGGAATATCGATATGATCCCCCATGCGCATAAATACACGCGATACATCGTTTTTCTTTTCGTATCCTTCATGGGAAGAACATATGCAATTAGATTCACATTAATGACAATTCTATCTTCCGGATGGTTTGGATCATCCGATGCCCATGTAATTAAATCATTACAAATATAGTTAATCATGCTCTTTCTCCTCATTGGATACGGTTTCATCTGTTGTATTTTCTTCCGTAATATTCTTCAAGGTTTCTTTTAAAAGCTTTCTAAGGAAGTCTTCATCATCGTTTGAAGATCTTGATAAAGCTTGACTTTGTGTAATATCGGTTGCATCGATATGTTTTGCTGTTTCATCATAGGCATTTAATGAAATGGCAATGGCAACGTCCATCGAATAACCGGCTTTTTGCCAAACGGGAATTTTCTTTTTCCTCGTATTTCATAATAACGAAATAGGACTCTCCATTATCTGGATCAGTTAGTTTCGTTAAATATTCCCCAGTTGCATAATCGTATGGTCATCGTAAGCAAAGATTTTTTTCATTACAGTCATCGGCAATAAGTTCATAGTATCGATCCAGCTTTGGATCCTTATATGGATCATGCTTTTTATCGATGCGATATTTTTTTGTTCCCCTTCCGTTTTACGATATGGCATGAGAGATACATCACATATCCATAGAATTTTTGGTTCAATGGATTCAATGATTAATGTATGAAAAATCACTCATGAAATACTTTGGTGGAAAAATTCTTTTCGTATAAACTCATAATCTTCATGGGTTTCAATTTATCTGGATATTGCTCGATTGGAAGCATATTAACTCATTCTCCTTTCGTTTTATCCATGGGAATATTTGTATGAACGATTTGGTTATCATTCAATGAGAAATTGTGTTGTTCAATAAAGCTAATCATTTCGGCATGCGTTGATCTTGTTACATAGGTAATGATAAATAGACGTGTCAATCCCGCCATATTACAAGTCATCCAGAAATTCTGACTCAATGAATTTAACACAACATGAATGATTTCTTGCTGTACAGCATTAAAAATCTCGAATGAGTGGAATATTCTTTACCGATTGTGGTATATCAATAACACCAACACATTCCAGTTTAATCAGCATATTCAATTCTGCCAAAACATCGGTCATGTTTGGTTTTGGCATCATCGGCATCATGGGTTTCTTTGGTGCTAACAACGTAGTCATTGCTACATGTTGTAATACACCACCAATAAAAAACACCAAGAATAACAGCAAGTAAAACTGTAAGAAATGACATTTGATTTCTCCTTTCATACTTCCGTTTCTCATACAAAAATGTCAAACCATGTATGGTTTATTATCAACATATTAGTAGCGCAAATCTGTTTGGCAAACTGCGCATGATGCTACTTTTACTTTATTCTTTCTCCTATATCTTTATGGTTCTTGCTCTATATACAATATGATAGAGCAAGAACCATATATTTTCATGATATCATTAAGATATGAAAGGAAGTGTATTCGCATGGCAATAACATATGAACAGGATAAAGAGTTAACCATAACCGGTGATGCCAGTTTATTTGATATCTCGTATTATAAATCCAAAGACTATCTTATGAACATGGATAACTATGTGAAATTCATTAAGGCAACTGAACAAACCGTACGGAAACATCCCTGATTATGACACGGTAATTTCGATTATACGGGAAGAACACATGGACCATTGTCAAGTGTTGGGCCATATTAGTCGATTTGATGCCACCTTGAATTACATCATGGACCAATGCTGACCTTGTTTGATTACTGTGCCATTATAACGAATGCAATGCTCGCACGAAATTCCGATCGGATCAATACATTTACCATTGCGAAACGTGTTATTGATGAGCATATTGCTGGTCATGTACAATTGGTTGTATTATGTAAAACTGTTCACCAATTAATTGATACCGGTGAAATCTTTATCAATCTCAATCAGGGTATCGGTGATGTAAAGGCTTTTCTTGATACATACCATGATGGATTGGATGATATCTATGTAGCAAAAATCAATGAGTATATTAACCTGAGTAAAAAAATTTGAATCTACTGATAATAAAAATATTGGATCTGAAGAGAATATGGTCAATTGAGTTATCGATAAGAAAAACTGTGTATATAGTTTATCAAAACTATATACACAGTTTTTGCTTATTCTTACTTGCAAAAAGTTCTTGATGATGATACCTTTTACGGTTATGCCATTTACATACAAGGGTAAGAATGAATTTATGCAGTTTACCTAATTTACGATCTTTTTTTCCTTGTTATATAATTCAATAGCATTCGAACCATTGGCACGACAGAATTTAACCAAGGCATTGATCTTTCCCAGGGTATATTCTTTTCCTACATAGAAGATAGGAATGACAATACCACCGGCTTCTTGAATTCGTGCCAATGTTTTCGCTTTCATTTCATCAATACGCGCGTCGGTATCATGAAGATTAAATTCAATAAAGACTCGCTGTAAGCCATTATCGACAAGTTGTTTTACACGATTGGTTGACCAGGAATAAGTCTGTTCGGACTTATTCAAAAAGGCTTGGCTTTCCAATGTAAATCGAATTTCCCGACGCTTTAATTCTTCAAGAACCTTTTTGCATAAGAATGTTCAAAGAAATCTTTTCCTTGTGCAACGATAGAAACTAATTGAATATGCCCATGTTCGGTTAAGGTATCCAGTTGTTTTACGATATCGTTATACACAGTTTTCTCGTCAATGTAAAGTTTATTCATTCTTTTCTCCTTCCCTGTATATTAGATATGTCGGAGGATGTTAGAATGTATTTCAAATATATATTATACTACTGATATGGATTTAAACTTTCCAAAGTTGGTAACATATCATTGAGAAACTTAATCACTGTGACAATTGTGATCATTTAAATATAAGGTGATGTCCTGTCTCTATGTCGAGATTGGTTCGCATGCGGGATAACGTACCGTGCGTGGGGTGGAATGCCTCCAGAACCATGTATCGGGGGACTGTTCTAAATCCTTGGTCAAACAAGATGTCAGTACCCGGCTACTGTTCCGAAAGGAGTGGCTAGCTTTCAGAATTCCGGACTATTCAGTTATCGCAAGATGTATATGTGAAATACCATTTGGTGTTTTGCTCTAGAGATATATCTTTGGCAGGGTAACATATTGGAGAGGGTGGATGGATCGAGTACGTGATCACGGAGTAACATCCATCGAGTACGCACTGTATCTGGCATGTGTGATTTGCGTTAAGTGAATCAGTACAGAAGGGTATTTTGTATGAGTCGGTGGCTCTGTAGGCTTGTGAGCGTGCTAGGGGCTGGTGTTGGCTATGCCTCGATGGTTGCTTTGGGGTTAAGAGTAAGCGGTAGAATCCGTTGATCGAAAGGAAGGAACGATATAAGGCCAAAAGATGCATTCTAGTACACCTTTTGTGACATAGGGCCGCAGTGGAGAAGATCGCGTTTTCCCCAGCGGAATACAAATTGGGAGCCCATTTTGGGAAACTATGTATTCTATGGAAGTTAAAGAGTGGCAAACTGATAGAAGCTCTTTCTGGAAATAAACGGTTAAGTTGGAGAGTTGCGGCCTCTGTTCTCCTATGTGTCGTTAACGGGACTGTGATCAGACCGGATGCATAGTTTTAAATAGCGAACCGAGTCGAATCTATAATTCTATCTATAATAGGTTCATATCGTGATCCAAACGCTAAAGACGTCTGTCAGTCGAAGGATTGATTATTCCTTTTAGAGGTTGGGATTGCGCTCTTCGGGTCGCGGTTGAAAAGGGTTGAAAAGACGCTTATGTTACCTCGCTCAAGAGGAACGCCTCGATCAATTCGTGGGGCATATGTTTTTACATAAAACATATTATTTACTATTTTCTATAATCCGATTGAAATATACATAACAAAGGATGGTATATGTTTCATATATTCCTATTCTTTGTATCATGTATATTTCAATTTTTACCGTTATTCTATCTATAAGGAGGAGAATATGAAAGTATATCGATTAACAAGTCATAGTCAATATAATTCTATTGTACTGTGTAAGGATATTTTCATGATTGAATTATTCATTGCACAACGTCGATTGACAGATAATACGTTTTGTATTACAGAAGAGAATCGATCCAAAGCATGTAAGCTATATTCAAATTATCTGGTATATTACCATGGGTATGCCATTACCAGAAATGAGAAAGCTTTTTATTATAACAACAGGAAAGGAGGAGAAATATGAAATGAAACGTCGTAGAAAGCAGTTAGCTTTTGTTCTTGAAAGAGAATAAAGCAAACTTATCGAAGAAAGATATTTATGCCATTAAAGAAACGATGAACGATATGAAGCATAAACATATCAAGAATGAAACACACCAGATAGAAAATATTGAAACCATTTTACACTATCCTTTTTATGTGAAAGAATATCTGGATAATTATGCTGCATATCAAATGCTATTGGAGGAAGAAGAATGAATAATGATCTACTTATCATTGCCATCGATGGACTGGATGGTATTGGAAAATCTACCTTTGCAAACTATCTTGTATCGTATTTATCCAAACGCCATGCGAATGTATTCGTACAGCATTTTCCTGTATACGATACGGTATCGGGAAGAGAAATTGCGCTATGTTGCATGGAGAAAAACGCAGCGATCCATTCTATATGATACAATTACAAATCGCCAATCGAAAAGGGAGTGGTGGGATGCATATAAGCAAGAAAACAATCTACCATCGATTATGATTGCGGATCGATATCGAATTTCAAATACATTGATAATGTATTGCCATTCGAATTGAATTGGCAAGATAAAGCGATGGATTATGATTATAAAGAATTATTCGAAAATAAGATTCCCAAGGAAGATCTCCAGTTGATTGCTTTCTGTAAGCCAAAATGGCAAAGGAAACGATTGCTGGCACGAAAAACATCTGGATATTCTTGAGAATCTAACCTTTATGATGGAGTTAAGTACAAAACTCCCCCAGTGGATTGATTGGTATAGAAAAAATTATGTATTGGATGCAACGAAAGATCAATTGGGTTTGTTGCCCATGCATATGTTTTATGTTGACTATTTAGCAGAAAATACATCGATGAGTTATTTGGATTGTAAAGCATATTCCCATCGTTGGATGGATATATTTGCAGAATCGATTTCTCATTGGATCTATACCAAGCGATTTGGTTCACCAATGGCAGAAAAAGCGGCAACGATAGAATATCGTTCCTATTTACATACGATAGAAAATCTGTGTAATAATACCGAAGGGTAAAACAATCCATTATAGCAGCATGTTTTATGCTGCTTTTTATTTGCGAAAAAGAAAGGATGTTGAAAAATGTTTATTCGAGTTCCTGAACTTGTAATGGTGGGTTCTGCTGCTACACCTTGTGATGTATCCGGTGCTCTGCTTCCAGCATGTTTCTATTTTATTGAAGGAAACGTTATGTTTGTCTTTGATTATTCACCGAAATGTAGTGAATTCTTTGTTACAAATGCAAAGAATTTTCCAGCCATACGGGAAGTCGTATTCTGTTTTAGCGATCCTATGTATATCGATGAAACCATCCAATGCAGCCATGATATTATGGTAAAGGCATTTATCGAAGATGTGCTTCCCTTATTGAATATACCAGATGAGATGCTTCTTCGTATGATTGAATTGGATAAACACGGTGCTCTGCGTATTTGGATATATCGTTGCTTTGGTACAGCCATTTATCAAAATGATATATCGGAATATGACGATGCGATGAATGTACCGACAAATCGCTACAATATTCTGCTTTCACCACAAACGGTATATACAAAAAAAGGATACTGTGCCTATTCAGTATGGATGGATATCTCTGGTTATTGGACAAACATCTTGTATTATACAGGGAAACAAGGCGTAATAAATCAGCGTATTCTTGCCGGTTTGGCAAAAGATCATTCGATCAAATTGGTGTATTATATCAACCCATCCAAACGGTTAGAAAATAAACAACCCATTTCCTATAAGACACTTTGTCAAAAGATTCTCAATACATTTGAAGGATTGGAGAATCCAATTCATATTATTGGCTTCCAAAAATATCTATGAAGCACAATATATTCGCTCAAAGGTAGAACAGCATTAGAGGGAAATAGATAGATGAGAAAATGTACCGAATTTCTCATCTATCTATTCTATCCCAACAAACTATCCTTTTGTGAAAAAAGAAATGTTGAATAAACTTTGCTATACTATGATAAAGATGGGTAAAAAAATAATAGAATGGCATGAGAGGAGATTATTTGCCAATTTATTATGTTTTCTGAAAAGGTTTCTGTTATATAATATTGGAATTAGGCTCATATAGTTGATATGATATATGCTTTGTCAAGCATGACCATTACCAATACCATAATCGTATATGAGAAACTATAAGAATGCGTATTCTATTACGCACGATAGAATACGTCATATACGAAAGGAATGGAGAGGATTCCATTACATGTATGTTTATGAATTGGTATTTTCGACGATACTATAAAGAAAGGAAGATGATAGAATGGCAAAAATTAACGATCGAAGGAAAGGGAAAAGCTTACCGGATTCTGCCTTTGGGCTTCCATCGCGACGAGCTTTTCCTCTGACTGATGCGAAACATGTACGAAGTGCCATTCGTTTTTAATGATGCTTCCCGAAAGAAAGACCAATATTAGCGAAGAATATTCTTGCCAAAAGCAAAAGAAATTTGGTATTAAAATCAATCCATCCTCAAAATTAGCAAGATATGCACCAGCAAATATGCTATCTTCTTTCGGTGTAAAAGAAGCCAGTAATATTGGTACGTTATCGCCTATTGTCGGTGGCATACCACAAGAAACACAAATTTTACAGCAAGATCCAACATCAGGTAAATCTGAAGAAGATCAATATACTGAAGATTTACTACAGGGGAAATTGGATCTTGGTTTTCAGAAAACGACACATAGTGTAGATGAAGCGATGCATCCACAACAAAACATCGATATCCAACAAGCCATATCGGATACCATTTATCGCGGTGAACTGGCATCGTTTCGAACGTATATGACCCAATCCAATTTGGATTCGATTCATACGGATATTTTAGATAACCGCATTATATTACGCGACGCTATTTTATTCTATATTGATCATCATAGAGATCAATCCATAGAAAAAACAACGACAATGGTCAGTTATATGCTTGACCATTGTACGGATGAAGAGCAGGCGCGATTTATTCTGTTATCCATCAAACTAAAATATCCGGAATTGTTCCTTCCGATTATCCATGAAATTCTACATTCTACCCGCAGTGAGACAATTCCTTTATATATTGATTCGATCATTCAGTCAGAATATGAATTCGGTACGAATCATGAAAAGATTAAACCGGTAAAGGAATTTTCAGTATTTGGCTTTCAGGTGAATACCTTTCCGACCGATAAAGATATCTATCAATTTCCAAACGATATGCTGGTTAAGGTAAATCAGCAAAAACATATATTGGAAGATCGACGAGAACTTGGTCGAAAAAGAGATATGGAAAGAAATGCATTGCAAACCATATACGATCAAATCGAGTAAAAACGCTGCGATTATTGATGGTATCGTATATGGAACACGATAATGCAATCCAGGGGTTTTGCGATTATTCTCTATCGAATGAAAGGAAAACTAGAGTATTTCCCGTGGCATGAATTATGAATGGCACTGATTGCCTTTATGCGATATTTTTCAATTATAGCAATAAATTAATGAAAATATTCCACTGATATCCACCAAAAATCATTTGGTCGTATGACAATGGAAAACTGAAAGAAGTAGCCAATAAAGATACCGCATTACGACATTTTCCATTAATGAATTTTGGCTATCAGATTGAAGCAATGGATACGCTTGCCTTATTGAAAGTTCGTGCAAAAGATTTTCTTCGCGGCATTCGAGTTAGTGATGATGGCAATGTACAGTTGGATATGACAAATCGCTTGACGTTTGATCATTATGAGCAAGTACATGCCATTATCAAACAGAATCAAAAAGGAAGATAATGTTGAAGCTGTAAAGGGAAAAATCTTGCTCTATATCTTTTGCCATGCTTGCGACAATTGATGAAAATTTTATGGATGCGAATTATCTATCAAAGAAAGATGAACGGGATAGTATGGTTCGTCTCCGTGCGTTATACACCAGTGATTTTAAACTATACATGCGCTATGTTATGAAGAAGGATACAGATTTAATTTCATGGCATACTATCAAAATTCTCCCATGAATAAAAACACACTTACGATTGATAAGAAGAAACTACGGCAATTATTCTTGTTGCTTAGAACCATTATGCTATAAGAGAACGATAAAAAGAAGATACGAATATCTCGTCAGATATCGTATCTTCTTTTTTAAATATATATTATATACTGGATATGATTACTATATCGTTTACTGTTTTATATCTTAAAAAGGAGATGATGATAAAAAAATATACGTATATAAAACAGTAATGTAACGCTCCAAACTATTTAATATATGAGAAGAAAAATAGAAAGGTGGTAAATACGTAATGATCAAACGTTTTATGATCATCAATATTGCCCTGGCTGTAAGTTTCTTTGTATACTCTCCGTTAGCAAATTCCATTGATAACACGGAATATCAAACGGCATATGCTGAAGATGTTAAGCGAAAAATCGATCGATCGGATCCATCAAACCATTCGGATAATATACCAATGATCGAACGATTGAAATCCGTGGAAGGATTGGATGTATACATTGCCGGTTCTGAATGTCGTATTACCCAGTGGTTCTACGTTATCTGCCGGATCGTTTATATCAAAAACACATGAAGGACAATCTGTCGTTGATTCGATTTATGCGTTAGACGATACGACAAAAATTGTCAAACTACCGGATCAACAAAAGAAAAACTTTTCCATCTATATCAAAGGTCAGTATAATAATTTACCGATAAAGATATATAGTGGACCCTGATGAAAAATTCGAATTGAGTTCGAATTTTGTTCGCCCGGATTCTTTTAAGACGAATGACCTTAACGTATACAATGGTAAATTCGTTAGAGTCAAAACGGATGATGATCACGATGTATTCATAAATTTGATGCATCGGATTGGAAATTGGATACGAAAAAGCAAATATAAAATCGTTGGTATGGGAAATTCTTTACAGGTAATTCCCTAATCAAAAATCTAACGATGGATTTAAATGCACGTACCAATGTAACCAGAGAAGATCTTTTAAAGATAACCGGAGGAACAGATTTAGAAGGTATTGAAGATGCGGTGCTTATGATTGAAGAACAATATGGCATCAATGCATTCTTTACCTTGGGCGTTGCAATTACCGAAACTGGTTGGGGTCGTTCCAATTTTTGCAAAGGAACGTAACAATCTCTTTGGTATTTGCGCATATGATTCAAAATGTCAATGCAGCGAGTCACTTTGTATCCAAAGCCGCTTGTATTGAATACTGGGGAAGTTTAATCCATGATGAATACTTCCCAAAGGTCGCACTACCTTAGAATCCATCAATGCGATATACGCATCAAACCCACAATGGGCTTCTTCTGTTGGATGGCAAATGCGACATGGAATTGCTGCTGTATCTGGCAGTAAGTGATAAAAATCCAATTGATTTTCAAATATATATCATAATAATGGATGAGATCCATAACATCTTCATAGAAGGTAAGTTATGGATCCCATCCATTTCTTATTCACCAAAGCACATAAGGATGCTTTACAAAGAAAGGAGTTGGCTTAGATGGCTAACACAGATGGAAACAACACAAGCAGAAACAAGGGTTTCGAAGCAACGGCACAATTATTAAAGAACCGTATTGGCTTACAACCCAAAGGTGCAATGTTCGAATTGAACAATGTACAGGTAGAGGATGCCATTTTGAATTATTTTGGGCGAAATGGTATCAAGACAGATGATGATGTTTATGTTCGCGCGATATGGAACCATGAGTATGATTCCGTAATGTATCGCGGGAAGGATACCGGAGCGGTTCCGTTTAAGGTTCTGGTTATTGCGAAGATCAAGAATAACCCGAAGACTAAGAAGATGCAGGGTTCCGGATTATTAGCACGCATTGCACGGAATCTTGCCAGTTCCGCATCTTCACAGGTTGAGCTAATCGGTCGGGATGATTTGAATCGTGTGGTGAAAGCACTTAGTGTTGTAAATAACAATGGAGATGTGAATTGGCACTTTGCTTCACGCAATGCGATGAAAAAGGTATCGTTTCTACCGAGTTAGACTTTTCAAAAAGTCATGCAGTTGATCTTCTCTGTGGATGAAATGAATCGTCGCGTTCTTTTTGATTTCCTCAGCGTAAGTACAGGAAAGAACAATCGTTCTTTTGTTACGCGTGTGTTGATCCAGTATGTGAACGACAAGATTCACAATAAAAAGAAGATTGATCCATTGGATCTGATTGGTCGATAAGTTCGACTGTAGATCGTTTGATATTACGACGATTTGATAATCTCATCTCGTCGTAATATCGTTTTATTTTTTAGGAGGTACGATTTATGCAGAAGAAAACGAAAGAAAAGAAAGATTATTCCCGCTACAAAGTAGAAGAAATTCTTGCAACGTTAAAGAAAGATGAAAAATCCCATTGGGGGAAATATATTCTTCGTTGTTCCTTCGATGACGGTACACCGACAATTGATATTCGAATATGTGTTTTAAAAGAAGATGGAAAACATGTTGTTGGAAAAAGGTATTTCTTTTATCGAATAAAGAAGCTGATCAATTAACCAATGAAATGGTTTCCCATGGATTTGGAGATACCGATGTATTGGAAAAAGAGATCGAACGACGGAAGAAACTCTATGGCTTTAAAGGAAAGGAGGAAAGTTAAATGGATCTATTGGAATATCGTATCTGTGATCTTAAAGTAAAAATATATGGATATGGATCGTTTATTTGGGAATCGTGTGATGAAATTAATAAGCAAGGAAAAACGTAAAAGCGATTGATACGGCAAATATATACATTAACTTCGAATCCTTGTATAATAAATTTCGTAGACCGAATTACAATAAATACTTTGAAGTCATGGATAAGAAGGAATTGAATGTACCTATCGACAATGTATCGCAGAATTTATTAATGTAGCGGCACATTATCGAAAGTATTTTACCAACCATGGGATCAAGACCAATATCATTTATTATTATAATGAAATCGAAGATGACTATGCGCCATATAATAACAGTGGTTTATGTGAAGATTATCGTATGCATTGGTTTAATAGCCTTCACAATCCAAACCGTTGGGCAATTAATAATATGGTATTGGATCTGATTCCCTATATGAAACTGATCTGTGATTATCTGGAGAATATTTACTTTATTAGCTGTAAGCATGTTGAATCTTCCATTGTACCATTCACGTTCTATATGGAAGGTTTCTTTCCTTCCAATATGAATCTTATCGTAACATCCGATGAGTATGATTATAATTATGCTATTTATAATTTTCTGTTGTTACTGAAATATTTAAATGAACTGATGCTAATTACAAAAGAAGAATTTAATTCCCTTTGCCAATTGGAAGATGGGAAAAGAATATGAGCCAGAACGAAACATACACCCAAGATTGTTTGGTTTCATTATGGCATGCTTAGGAAACAAGAAACGATCAATCTATAAAGTAAATCGCACCGGTTATCGGAATATCTATAAGAATCTATTGAAACTGTATGATGCTGGATATATCTTTGATGAAGATGAAGATACTATGTATATACAAAATCTTCTCCATGTATTAAACAATGAAGATTATAGAATTCTTACAAAGGGAAGGTATTACATGGACATCATGGCAAATTTTAATGTCATGGATTATGAAGCACAGTATAAGCAATTGAGCAAACCACAGATTAAAGCAATGAAGAACCAGTTGGTTGACAGAACAGATACAGGTGCATTGATTGATATCAATGAACGATATTTTGGCGAATATCCCTTACGACTGTTAGAGTTAAACCAATACAATAAAAACCACGACCAGGATAATGTATTAAAGGAGTTTATCCAATGAAACTTTTTTATATCAGTGAATTTTGTGTTAATGTCTTATTGCCAATGATTGTTACTGCTCTATTGGCATATCCACTGTTTAATCGCTTTGATCATAAAATTTCAGTATTGCTTGCTTTATCTGTATATCTATGCAATCTCATTGTTCTTGGTATACCGCATTTTCCTTTTGAAAGATCACGTCGTATCCTTCTATCCTTCTTGATGTTTATCCTTATCTTTATGCTATGTATTGGGTTTGTGTTTTCGTTATATCTGCTATATACATGAGAAACGACAGTATTTTTAACCGAATCTCATGTGAAAATACCGAAAGTTTTATCCTTCTGGTATTTTCTTTTTAGTAAAAAGAGGTGACTGCTATGTCTGTTATTGGTAAACGTGGTGGCGGGAAAATACTGAAAGGTGGTGGGTTATCCAACTTAGCAGCAGCTGGTCTTGGTGGTAAAATGGGATCACTTGGTAATGTCATGGGTGGACTTGCCCGAGGTGTACAAACCGCACAGACCATCATGGGTATTGTCAATCTATTTAAGAATGGATTACCCGGTCCAGCCAATATTAATGTAGCCAATCCCGATTCCATACAAAAAGGAATGGAAGAAGCGGTTGGTTTTTATGGTAATTTTATTTATCGGTATGATGTAAAAACATTCCAGGTTATCTTAGGAAAGAAAGTCATCAATTTATTGCCCATTGCGATTAGTCATGTGGTAATTACATGAAACTGCGATGACTGTATTCATCCGATATTAGAAGTTGTAACGAAACTACCACCAAAGATTCATCAACTCATCAAAGATAATAAGCAAACGGTTCAAATCCGGCTAAACATTCAAAAAGCACAATACGATAGCTCCGGAGAACAAATACGAAGTACCGATTTTATCAATGATATCTTTAATATTATCATGGATGATGAAACCGATTTCAAAGATAAAGAAGCATATGAGAAAGTAAATAAAAGCACAGGGAGGCGATGGAAGAGAAGATAAAGGTATTTTTAATATTGCTGATTATATTGTTGAATACATTCTTTCGCTATGGAAAAATTGATCATATCAATGCCATGCGAAAAATGTGAATGGTATCTTTAAGAATTGCACCATTACAAATGTGATTACCCATCTATATAGCAAAGAAACCGGAATATCTTAATTAGTCCATTGGATAATACAGCAAAATACGACGAAGTACGGGTGAAACCAATGAATCTTATGAATGTATCGATTACATTGATAAGGTATATGGTACCTATTATACAGGATCCCAAGTATTCTTAGATTTTCGATGTTTATATTTTTGAGCAAGAATGGCGTATGTGATGCCAAGGAGAAAGGGGAATTTACCCGCACGGTATTTCAAATTGAAAAACCAAATTCAGATGCATCTATGATTACCGGGAGTGTGAAAGATGCAAAAGAATAAAAATCTATTATATGCATTTACAAGGATCATGTGGATATTCAATCACCAAGTAATACCAACGATGCCATTAAAGGAAATAACTTTACCATTGTAGATCCATCCAATAATGAAACGATTGCGGTTAATGGTGCTGGTTCACAAACGGGAAATGGTAATGCCCGTATTATTGAAGATAGTTACAGCAATACCTTTTAATAAATCCACACGATTAAGTGATGTTGTAGAAACCAGCCATATTGCAACATTAACCTTGATTGATTACGATGAAGATCTTTTGACACCAAATAAGGAATTTATCTTAAATTTTACCGATGATACGTTTAAAGCAAACAGTGGCTTTTTATCGGATTAAATCCAGCACGGTGATGTTAACCAAAGGTAAAGCTGATATGGAAATTACAACCAAAGCGGTCTTTGTCTATAAAGCACCATTATCATCCGGTGAATCAAAAAGAACAGCAGCAGCAAAAACAAAGATAAGAAAACCGATGTTAAAAAGTATATACGATGTCACAAAAAAGCAAATAATACGAACGCGGTTAAAGCAGGTAAAGATGTTAAGAAGATTACAGCACAAGCCGTTGGACAAACGTCTACCAATCCGGGAAAGAAAAATACACGGCAAATACAACAACGACGAGTACCTTTGGCCGGTATATCGGGTACACCAAAACCAAAGGTTCTTCAGTTATTGAAAACCAATGGTAAATGCTACCAGTACAGCAAAAGTATTTATGCTGGATTATCCTTCATATCCAAGAATACAAATTACAAATATGATTTACTTGGAAATGTAAAAGGCATTCCTTACGACCGTTTGAACGAATTCTGAAAGTGATGATAAAACATGCGTATTACAGAAATTAGCCTTCCAACAGAATAAATTACTATGTAAACTCTCACAACCCAAGTTACAATAGTATAATTCAGAAAGGAGAAAAACGATTCATGAAATTTGAAAAGATTTCTTTTTATGCAATGGAAGAAGGACTTAGAAGATCTACGAAATAACCAAAATCATCTAAGTTTTTATGAAAGTCTTATGATGGATGCGCGTGATACGACGGAAAATACCTTATGAAACATATGGGAAAAATATTAAACCACCAAAACGGGCGACCGTTGGCAGTGCTGGCTATGATTTTTCATGCCAAAAAGAAATTATATTATACCCAGGACAGACGATGATGATTCCGACAGCAATGAAATGGAATCAAAAATCAGAGAATGATGTTTCGTATAAATATTTTTGGCGATATATCCAAGATCTTCCTTAGGACGAGATTATTCTTTACGTGAACCAAATACCGTTAGTATTATTGACGCTGATTATTATGGAAATACAAAGAATGACGGTCATATCTTTTATTACACTTAAGAACGAAGGAACAAGTGGTCCATGTGTAATTAAACAAGATATGGCATATGCACAAGGGATTATCCAACGATTCTTTTTAACGGAAGATGATACTACATCCGATGTGCGTAAAAGGTGATTTGGTTCAACCGATAAGTCGTTATAATCTTTACGTTAAACAATCTGATAAATTTATAAAAGAGGAGGATATTATAACGATGGATACGATTCAGTATGATTCTCTTGGTAATATTCTTGACATGGATATTCCAGATTTCAATCGTATTAAAAGTGGCGACACAAAGGATGTTATTGCAGAGAAGCAACGCGTACAATTAGAGCAATGGAATAGAGAATATTGATGGATAAAAAGATAGAATATGGCAATACATTTTTACCATATTCTATCTTTTTATCCGCTTAACCACCCATAAAGTCCGTGCCAAGCTTTTACCGATAATACCACGCTGTGATTGTAATACTTTTTATGCTGATCTTTCGCATTTTGTATTTTTGCATTGACAGCATCTTGCCTATCTTGTTCTGCTTTGTTTGTTAAACTGTTGATTTGCCTGACTCTGTGCTGCATTTTTATTGTATTGCTGCACACCATCAACTACAGATTGTAGTACATTACGAAAATGCGTACCAATCTTGACAGCAGCATCACATCGATAGCCAATAATAGCAGATTGTATTTTCAAGGCTCCCACAGATGCTTGTAAAATAATAGATAAGTTGGCATTATCCTTTTTCATCATGGTATGTTTGCATTCTATCTTTTATCGATTCTGACCAGCTGTATCATATACAGCATTGGAATCTTTGAGTTGGTCATCTGATATTTTTGTTGTAGCACCAACCTTTTCATTTGCATTGCCTGCAATATCACCAATACCTTCATCAATATACCCAAAACCGGCAAATTCACTATGTTCTAATCGAGTTCCTTCCATAATAGAATATCCATTCCATGGGAATGTATAGTATTCTTTGCCGATGTTTGTGTATTTGTTTGTTGTGTCGGTTGCGTGGTGGTACTGTTGTGATGTCGTTTGTGTTTGTGTAGTAGTATTTGCAGTACTAGTATTCTGTGTTTGCTATGGCTGCTGCTTATTTAATTCATCATTACGTTTAAGAACTCTATCTGCATTTTGATTTTGTGCTTTGCTTTGTCAATTTTTAAATTTATCATCAATGCGTTTCAGTGCTGCTTGTACCGCTTTCATACGTGATTTTTGTTGATTCATAACGGCATTTGTATTTGATTTCACTTTGCTGTACTGTGACATAAAAATCAATCATATATTAATTGCTTTAACAGCTTCCTGGTTTTTTAATTGCACGGGTACTGCACTTGAACCGCACATATATAATTCTCTCGCAGCTGCTTTTTAAATCATTTGGTATTCCCATATTTTTTTGCATTTTCGACCAGTTCAGGAAACATTTCATTCATAAATTCTATATAATCCTGTGCAATTTTCACCCATCGCTCTGGAGAATTACACATTGCTTCTATTTGTTGTGTAATATCTTTTTCAAAAAGGCAAACGATTGGATGTAATCATATCCAATACACTGGCTTTTTTCTACGAAAAACAGCATTGGTTGCGGTTGAGACAGCACCATTGTCCCGGTTTACGATAGGGTGTTTCTAATTGCCAATATGGAATAACGTTTATGGTAATACTATTGGCTACTGTTTTGGAAGATTTTTAAGATACCTGCATTTTGTTGAATAAAATCATCGTTACTGTCAATAATCTGGAAATTGTTTCACAAATTTCGAAATGCCATCGGTAATAAAAATTAATGATTTTACTAATAAAATTCGTGATCTTAGAAAAATACCATTGCTAACATATTGCTTGTTCTTTTGTACAACCGGTGCACTATTCGCGCCAATCGTAACCGTAGAATCTTCAAAATAAAAAGATGCATCAAGATCGAAAATATGCCTCTAATAGAATATTACTTTCTTTTGCATCATTTGGATTTCAAATAAGGAATCCGATTCCATTAAATCGTATTCTGCTTCTTCTACCATGCTTGAAAAAGGAATCTTTCTATTCCTGTGTTATCTTCAGCAGTTAATATTGTATACATATTATTCTTCACCTGATTTAATTCTTTCATAGTCTTAGCTGTCTTAGATGAGCCTTCCAGTGCTTTCTTTTCCAATTGTTGCATGTGAATTTGTATATTCTTCAATCGCATCAATTTTCACCGAAAGATAGGTATCATATATAAAGAAAAATATTGCAAAGCTATTTGATTTACAGCGGTGAAAATACTGATAATCCTGTTTCCATCATACGATATTCATGCATATTGTATATCGTATTCTTTTCGCTTTGAATATACTTATGTTTCCAATGGATATGGATAGTATCCCTTGTTAAAGACCTTCTTTCTTCGGAATGTATCATTGCTACTCATGGTAAGCAATTGCCGCTCTCTATGAAGAAACTTACTAACCATATTCAAATAGGTATCATTTAGTATGGAAGCATTCTTTTTCAATCATATAGAGATATTTTTCCCAAGATAAATCATATGCCTTACAATATGCAAGTGCTGCATTTGTATCAATACAGATTTCTTCCGGTCGATCTTTCCCATCTCGGAAATAAAGCTTTTAACTGTTTACGGAATTCATTGGATGAGATTCGATGACTGGAATTCAATAATTTACCACTGAAAGGCATCCAATACAGATTCACCGGTTTCTTTGTGATATTTGTCTTGCAACCGTTGCCGGTAGTGCATTGACACCAGATTCCATGATATTCTTTTGCACCTTCAACGACACTTTCCAGATACTCCAGGAAAATATTTAGATTTAATATATCATTGGGAATGGTATATTTATACCGATGAAGTGTAAATGGTTCAAAGGCATATGGATTTCGAATATACTTTGAAATAATTGTTTTATTCGTTTCCATCATACGATTTCCAAGGGTAAGTAAATCCTTCTTATACTTTTTCTTCGATCGTTTCTTGCATTGATCAAAAAAGTAGATAAAGAATCGATCATGTCATTGACACCTTCCGTAACAATCTTTATGGAACATTCTTTACCTCCCATATAAGCGCTCCATATTTAACTTGAGAATATTTTGGAATGCTTCATCTGTAGAAACATATTCATTGGCAACTAGAGCTGATCGGCTCAATGTTTCTGTGTCTACAGATTTAACAAGAGGAACAGAGGATGGTCTATGTTCTTCTTCGATTAGACGAGCAAAAATAACGCCCATATTTCTTATCCCTTTCTTTCTTATTGTTTAAGATACTTGAGGTTATCGTATTGTCAACTTATTCAACTATTGAGGAATTATCTCATGGGGATAATAGAAAAAGAAGATACAGAATTATCTTTGTATCCTCTTCCGCTTTTTAGAAGCGGCTACGCAAAGATTGCTGGATCTTTGCATTCTCCTCTTCGAGAAGAACCCACCAAAGGTCATGTTGAATGCATCAGCAACATGCATATTCTTCGGTGCCTTTCTGACGATTGATCGCATCCTTGCGAACGCGATCGAACATAGCATTGAACTCGTCTCTGTCAACTATTACGAAGTGTTTCATTTTAGTACCTCACATATAGTACACTAAAATTAACCTTCCATGTTTTTCTGCGAGGAATGACTGGAACATATCCAGTGTCATATCATACATCTTGATGATACGATCTATCGCTGGAGCTTAATATCAAGCTCATCCCCATATTCCTCATCGAGGCGGGGATCTTCCTGATATTTGTAATTGCGAAGATACTTTCACCTCTTCCATGCTAACCACATGGTCAAGATTAAAGCATGCATTCTGCAATTCCCCGCAGCATACAGGGCTCATCTTGAAGAACTGACGATTGATGTTGCAAGCAACATTGAATGCTGCATTCTGTAGCAAAGACGAGTTTACCGGCAAGATTAAGAGTAACGACGTTTTTCATTTTAGTACCTCCTAGTACTTTCTGCTACGGGGATCATAGTAATTCCGTAGCTATAAACAGAATGAGTATTGAAATATATTTATTATATTTCACTATTATAATATATACTTGAAAATCTCATAAATAGTATTTTTATACTATAAGGAAAGAAAGAAGATCAGAAATATCTCTGTATCTTCTTTTTGGATCCATTATTCGTATTTTTGCATAATGGAATTAAATAGTTCATGTAATGTCATACTAACGGATTTATCGTTATTGATTTTTCACACGAACTGTATTACCCTGTTTGCCCGATGACTTTAAAGGCACCCGAATTTTTCAATGGTGAACACACGATCAATGTCGGTTTCTACATAAACAAATTCCTCAATATCCATCGCGGTATGAAGCATACTGATGGTTTTACTATCGAGGATGTAACGTTCCTCTACCATCGTGGTATAGAATCATTTCTTCGTTGCCCTAATACCATATGGTTGAATTTTTAATCCGTGTTGTAATCGCTTCTTTTTCATCCGGAATCAAATAGGAGACTTTTTCTTTATCGCAGGTACCATCTTCTTTGATGGCATATAAATTCTCACCATCCAACAAATAATATCCACGATATTTTTCTTCTTCATTTTTCGATTCCGTGTGATAGCAACAATTACCGTTTTGGGATTTTTCTCAATATATTGATCCACTGAGTTTTGTAAAGCATCCATGTTATTATACTTCCTCTCGCTTTTATACATAAGATATTCTTAATATCTTTTTCCTGTAATACATAGTTATCATACGTTCATCCTTTATATTGATTGATATCAAAGCTATAGATAATGGAATTTACTGTAGATGTTATGGATTTTAGGAAAATGCATATTGCATGTTCCGTATTAATGAATGCACGAAGGACTTTCCAACGATAGCCAATCATGATTTCTTCAGATATGAAATCCATAAGACTATGAATGTGCGTATGATACATCCGCAGGATTATGAAATACAAGATCGGTATCGAGAACAAACAGATTTTTGTATTTTGGAAGGTATTATCTACAATGAAACTAACTTCATGTACATTTTTATCCGAAGATATTTTATGGATATCGAGATGAAATTTCTCAAAGATTTCCGTAAGACGTACGTAGATGGAAGGAATACGGGCATAACTACAATGTCCGTATTTTTCCTGTAATACATTATATCCACTAATTGCCCACGCCGCGTCGAAAATCCAAATCACCAAAGTTGTTGTTAATAGATCTTGATGTGCGGTAATATATTTTCGCATATTCATCTCATTAACATATTCCATCGCATCCCGATTTGAACATTTACGAATATCTTGATCCAGATGCGATAACTCATGAGCAACATTGGATAACAGATAGGCATGGATTTTAGGTACATTGTATTCCCTATATTCTAACCAACTATAAAGAATGTCAATGATGCAGTCCACATCAAATACTATGGTGGATACGGTTGCCCATCCGGTTAATCGTGTTACACGCTCACCTTGCTGATGGATAATCTTTGCGCCATGTTTGGTAGAAAAGGAAATCTTTGTTGCTGGATTGATGGGATTGATCTTTCCATTCAATACGTTAAAGCATTTCTTAAGAAACTTCTTGATATGTGAACGTTTCATTTCACATAAGCTTAAATACGGATAGGTTACCATATACTTTCCACCTCTTCAATTTGATCTTTTGGTACACCGGTATCTTTTGATCGCATTATTATACATACATGAAATTCTCTAACCAAACTTTGATATGACTCAAGTAATGGTTGGTAGAATTTCAGTTTCTTATCGCGATCGGAATAAATATGAATGTTTAAGTTTGTTAGAAATCCTTTCTCCATAAAATACTTGATGGCTCTTTTATATGCGCTACCACCAACGGATGAATAAATTGCATTCTTTGTATTTGTGTGTTGTATATGAAAGAATACACCAAGAATATCAAAGGGTCCTTCCGCAATGTGCAAAATCAATGGATTCATCCATAACATTAACTTTCGATGGAATTGTATAGATTTGCATCTCCGTAGGATTCTGTTCAAGATCGAATACTTGATATAACGAAAATTGGCGTTCTTATCGATATTCCGAAAGGTAATCATATCTTTCGTTGTCGATAAGAACCCAATATAGTCTCGATCTCAAAAAGTATAGCGCTTTCTTATATTTTGGATTCACTTCCAGTTGATTTAACTGGAGAAAATCCTTCAAAGAGAAAATGATACGCAAAGCTTCCATTGCGTGATACGTAAATGGAATGTCCAAGCGTTCTTGCATATACGACAATTTGATCGAATTTCGTAACGTATCATAGATCTTTGGTATCCATACCTCTCGTTTAGTAACCATCGATCGAAAGGTAGTGGATACTTTTCTTCCATGTAATCCGGCATTATTGTATAGATTAACCGCATTGCATATGCAGCTATCTGTAATACCTAATAATGCCAGAAAGGAAGGATTTACAATGCCAGATTCTTCACAAATCCAGCAATGATAAATCAAGGGTTGTCCGGGTTGTATCCATATGCCACAATGTACACCATCCAAATGTTTCGTTGAGTCTCCACATATGGGGCAACGTACATATACATATTCATCTCCTTTCATCTTAGCATATGGTGTTTCCAGTAAAGCTTGAATAATTGGTTTTATATCCAATAAGAATTCACCTCATTGCATATGCAGACTATCGGTAATACCCAATAATGCCAGAAAGGAAGGATTCACAATGCCGGACTCTTCACAAATCCAGCAATGATAAATCAGGGGTTGTCCAGGTTGTATCCATATGCCACAGTGTACACCGTCCAAATGTTTTTGTTGAGTCTCCACATATGGGGCAACGTACATAAACATACGCATCTCCTTTCATCTTAGCATATGGTGTTTCCAGTAATGCTTGAATAATTGGTTTTATATCCACAAGAATTACCTCCTTTCTTATAATAATATATATTTGAAAAGACGCATTAGATGAAACTGATGAAATCATCAAATTCTGCTCTAAGATATCATGAGTCAAATTTTTACCATATGATTTAGCCATTCCGGTTTATCATAATCGCAGTAACCAAAAAGCCGTACTTTCAATTTGACGGAGCAAGGAATGAATGATTCTTCTTCTTATCTTCTGTTTTTACACGAAGAAGGGATATTTCTCTTTCTGTAAATTCTGGTATGTAGCGTTCGTTCATTTCGCTCAATCCGTTTTATGGAATGTGTCGGCGATTATTGGATTTCAGAACATTTGCAGAAATAATCTGTGGAAGATATACATAGCCATTTGCCTGCATCTGTCGTTTCATCAATAGCATCAGATCGACATATTTCTTTTATGGTAATATGATTCAAATCACTGAATCCACAAACGCTTTCGCATAATAATAAAAGACTAAGGATTTTTGCAATCGTACTAATCTTCATATTCGCAATATAGAATTCACGCTCCTTTTTCTTAATCTTAATTTTTCAGTTGTTTCTTGATTCGTTTGAGATTATCTTTTGATACTGACACGGCTAAGAAGAATATTATTTTCATCAATCTTAACCATATCCATTTCTAATTTATCCAGATACGATAATCCTTCGTTATCCTTTCGGTACTAATCTCTTGCATATTGATACCAAAGTTCTTAATGCAACGATATTCAATTGTGTCTTAAGGATAACCGAATTGAAGCTAATGATGGACTTATTGAAGATATGCTAAAGACGTTATCTACAATCAAGTTCTTATCCAGTAATTCTTCTGCATAGGATACAGAATCAACACAGGTTGCTTCATATTTTGCGCAGATGGTTTGGATTACGGATTCATTGAAATTAACCTTGACCTGAATCCAATGCTGTAATTTTTGCATAGAGATTGACATCTTCAATTTCTCGTGTCAAGTCAAATAACGGACGATAGTAAAGAATCAATTTCTTGACTTCTGGTTTACCTGCAATCGTAGAAATATAATGCATGACCAACGGAATAAACATTTTGATGAAAGTGCTGATTAAAATGAATATTTTCGCATGTCTATTCGTAAATTCAAGGGATTCTAAATACTCATGTCCATCTTCTTTATTCTGGGCAAGATCAATGCGGTAATTATCGTTCACCATCGTTTGTACTTTCGTATACATCGATGGTGTAACAAAATATTTATAAATCATACTGATGACCGCTTTGCGTGATGGTTTTGGTCATCTTATGATCGATCATGAATTTACAATGTAGATAGTTTAGAATTAATTCATGATCAGCATCGTAGAATTTTTAGAAAGTAATTAATATAATGCGTAATTTGATCGAATTTCTTTACATAGGAATCCTTATATGATACATAGAATACATTCAATTCATCGGCATTCAGCTGATGAAAGAGTTTATCAAATGGTATAATAATGGATTTACCTGCATAGGTAACAATTCGATCTTCTGGTTTCTCCTCCCATTCATCTACAGGAATAACACCTTCTCGAACAGGTGATAGTTTGAGGATGCATTTTCTGCCATGATTATTATTCTCCTCCTTAAAAATACATATTTCTTCTATCTACGTAAATATAATATATATCTAAAACTTTAGTTAAAGAATCCCTTCTTTTTCGAGCACCAGTGGCAGATCTTGCTCTGGATGCTTTTTGTGTTGATTGTGCACGTTTTGCTTTTGTTGCGTTTTCGTCCAGATATATTTGTACCAAAAAGCTGTCAAATTGCTTCTTTGCTTTTTACCTTATGGATTTGGCTTTCTTTTCTAACGCATGAAAGCCAAGTACATCTGTCTGGTTCGTTGTTCTAAGGTTTCTTTTGTTGTTGCGATATCCTCCGGATCAAAGTCAAGAAGATTTTTACCAAAAGGTATCAATTTCTTTCTTTGCCAGATAATACTTATTCAATTTCAATGATACAGGGCAGAAAAACCGTATAATCATAACCAATGGCTTTCTTTGGATTGGATTTTTCCGGTGGAATACTTAATTCCCCTTGTGGAAACGATCTTCCAATATCTCAGGGAGTAAATGCATTTTATGATATGCGTAGGCATATTGAAAAGCAAATCCCGGAGATTGGAAAAATATCTGTGAATAATATTTGCTTATCGTTGGTTCTTCAACCAATGCAGGTGTTTGAGGCATAGAATCGCAATACGACATCATAAATGATACTTTCCTGGTTCATGGATTGAAATTGAAAAATGATATAAGACTTGGTCGTATTTTCGATTCGTTTGATCTGGTCGGTAGATTTCCATGGCAATGGCATCGCTCATTTTCTTCACGTATTCTTGATATTTCCCTATATAATTATTCTTCTGGCAATATCACGAAATGTGTTTGGACCACCAAAAGCAACTTGGATCATCCAGAATATTCACCAGTATTGGTAATTTTTATCACCCATCATAATGACGGATTACCTCCTTTTCAAACATTGCATAGTCATTTGCATGTGCTCATTTCATGTTTAATCTCCATTATCCATATATTGAAAAATAGAAGATATCGTACGATACGATATCTTCTATTCGTATATAGTTATAGTTAATTCTTCTTCTGTATTTCTGCTGCGATATGTTGATTTGCCGAAAGGATAGTACCAACAATACTGATTGCACCCTTTAGAATTTCAATATCAGTGCGGCAGGAATTGATAATATCTTCGGAATACGATTCCGTATTCAAATCGAAACACTTGTTATGCTCTAACGATGCAGCAATAATCTTCTTGGTTTCTTCTAATTGGATATCCGGATTTTTATTCTGGTGTACCGTATGAATAACATTGGTAAAGGATGCCTGTAATGCCTGACCAATCGCATCTTCAATCGAACCTTTTGGTATATCCTTCGATACCATAGCAATTGCTTTAAAAATAGCAAGATTATTGCCAAGATTGTATCCATAATTTAAGGCAGATTGACATGCCCGAATGGCATCATCCAAGGCATCATCGTTCATTTTTCTTTTCAAGATCACTATGTCCACCAACGTAAATCATAGCGGATTTACAGGCAATACGACCAAACGTTCTTTTGCATCGATATAATTCTTAGAAATATACCGCTGGTTTTTCAATTTCGTTTAATTCTTTTCGTGTATTTATCTTTTTGCATCCAGAATGTGGGTATTCACCATCGGCTGATTGATATGATTAAAACCATGGAACTCAATATTTTCACTACCAACAGAGACTGCTTCACAGTGACCAAAAGAATTGACCAATTTTATCTTCAATTTCTGCCAATAATTCTTTACCATCATCTTCTGGAATATCAACTTTCATACGCTCAATTTTCCGTGGATCTCTTCCCTGACGCATGGCAAGATTGCATTGATCGGTATATGCTTTATCCGCATCCTTCTGTGCTTCAACTGCATTGTTATAGGTAGAAGCTTGTCTTATAATACTTTCCCAGCATCTTTGTGAATTCTTCTCCATCAAATGGATTTGAATTCTTGTACCAAGGAATGGTGCAAGATCTTCATAAATTTCACGTTCTACCGGACGGAAGAATGGATTTCTGGCAAAGACTAGTGGAAAAGGAATGGCACCACCGGTATTCGAAGATTGCGCATATGCCGTAATAAAATCTTGAGAATCACTGCGCAATTTATCCATAAAGTATTGATCATAATTTGGCGCAATGATTAAGAGACGTTCACCGGGACAATTATCCATAAGATAGCGTTTTGCCATCTGGATGATATCCCAATGCTCATTGCCAAGGGTAAAATTGAATAATAGAACGTTTGGATGTGGTATGTTACATTTTGCACCATTCTCTGCATTACAATATACTTTATCGATATAAGTACCAGCAATATAAAACATATCATCCATGATATCGTATTTTGCTTTATCCGTCAAGGACATACGTTTGCTAATTGTCGTATCCCGACCGGACTTTTCATAGATTTCTTTGATAAAGCGTGTATATTCCTCGTTATCGTTCGTTGCGACACGAGCAATTTTCTCCATAGCTTCTACATAGGAAGCATCATCAATCTGTGTTGCATTTTTCCTGAATCTTATCGCATAACAAATCCACATATTTCTTGATGTATTCTTGAATATCCTTGGGGCGAATCCCTTTTAATGTTTCATTCTTTCCAATATAATCCAAGAATTCATGTGCTGCTAAAATTGCCGTTGTGGATCCATCCCCAACCTTCATTACCATTTGATGAGATATGGTAAGAATAAGATTTAGAATGGTATTATCTTGCCGTGTATTGAAATGAATATTTTTCAATACAGTAAAACCATCTTTTGTCATATGATACGCACCCATTTCTTCAATCATGGTTGCATGCACCATATGGTCCAACTGTCTTACCAACAATATCGGCAAGTAGATTAAACAATTCGCGGATTCTTGTCTGAAAGACTTCTTCGGTAATTACATTGCATGGATATTTTTCAGCCAGCTCGGTAATACTCAATGTTGTTTTATCCATTATTAGTTTCCTCCTTTTGATATACTGCAGAATCTATGAATATACCCTACCTGTTACGTGGTTTTATCCATTATAGAATACCGTTGGTTCTGCATTTAATACTTTAAAATAACCGATATTTTCCCTGATAACTTAAATCATATTTCAGATAACAAACACCATCGGGTTGAATATCTTCCCCAACAAAAATTAAAAATAATTGGATATACCGATTCGCACGTGATTATATTCTTCATCATCGACCAATTCGGCAATACGTTTTGCTGACCAATCATAAATCAATCCAGGTTTGTTTGTTGAATCGCATTCCGATAATTTCGGTAATATATTCAATCTTCGTGTTTTCTATTCGTATTGGTAACAAGATCATACATTTGTCGTTCATCGGGTTCTGGATTCCATACATAGATCTTTCCTACACAATAATTATGCACGAATCGATCCAAATAATCCCATGCAGCTAATTTTGCTGAATCCCGATACATATTTTTGAATTTCTTATGCGAATAGGTATAATTTAAATCCATATCAAATTTCTTCTTTTGCAATTAAGGTAAATGGATTTTTCTTCTACGCATGATAAGTGCAGCTTGGATATGTTATCGGAGATATCGTCTAATTTAGAAAAAGTCGAGATATTCTTCAAATTTACTTCGATAATGAAATTCCAAATTGCCGTAGAATAAATGTATCCGGATCTTTTTAGCACACGGTCATATACAATAAAATACATTACATTTCTGCTGTTTGATTGCAGTTAATTCCGGCATATATTATGCATCTCCTTAAAGAAGATGGAATAATGACATTCCATCTTCCCATATATCGTATCAATATTACTTGATACGAATCTTCTTTGTCTTACGGGATTCTCCATAAAGATGATCTTTCGATAATCCCTGAATGACAACGGCACGATTTAACAATCCGGCAATATCTTCCATCGAAGATGCGGATTTGATTGGTGCAGCTTGTTGTTTTTGGTGAATTTCCCCATGGATCTGCTTGTCTTTTGACGACTTGCATAATGCACCGGTTGTGTTTGATAATCAATACCCAACTTGGCAGCATACCCGTGCGCAATGTTTTTAGCGTCGCATCTTCGTTTGCATTTCGATAGGCAATCGCATGTGCCGTATGTCCATATAACAGAATGGATTTCTTCAGAAAATCAGCTAAGACTTCCAACTCATACTTTGCACTTTCATGAAATTCATTCTCTCCCGTCTTTGGATCATAGTGATCAAAGATACGGGTTTTCTTGAAATTAAAGATTGCCATCTTTTTCTGGCCGATGATCCGAACCAATACCATTGAAAATAGCCAGATACGGCATATGATCATTATCGGATGTACCAGTAGATACATATACCATATTCGTTTGTGAGGAAATAATACCGGCATGTTTCTCCTCATTCTTTTTCCAATGCCGGGATTAATTCTTTCGTAATAAACGTACCAAGAATTACGGCACTTTCTACCGGAAGGGTAATGCGAATCGTCTTATTGTAATCATAGAACGATCCATTCCCTTCTTGGTTACGTTCTGCTTCCGGACGAATTGGTGGAAATACGGAAATTCACCGTAGTAGACCAAAAACCAAGCTGTAAGGTTCTCTGTCGCCATAGAACTGAATACCATTGGTATTAATCATATCCTGTGGACGACGTTGATTGTTATTAAATCCAGCCATAGTAATTGTACCTCCTATACTCTGTAAGGATAACCTTAGTTTTACTATACATGCTTGTTTATTGTGGCTTATATTCTGAAAGATTCATATGACTAATAACAGTCGTCGATTCCGGATGTGGTAGCCGTAAATAATACAAAGCATAGATAACATCGGTACCATAGATGTATAGACACGTTTTTCACCCAACAATTCAACTACTTCATCCTCTTTGCTATTGGCCATATACTTTGTGATTTCCCCATGCTTTACATAATATGTATCGTCTTTATTGGTGGCAACCATCATATAATTTTTGTACTATCATCGATAATACGTACATTCGCTTTTCGGCAGAATAATATGCACCGGTTCTGTCGTATACGATTTTCGATGTACATAAGATGGTAAAAATCACAAGAGTAAGACTTATGTGCAAAAGGCACCATATAGGATCGTCTTTGTCGAATACTCTAGATTTTTATTCCTCCGCAAAATAATAGCGCATGCTATATTTGCCAGAATTAACCAGATAATCATTTTTACTTCATCCTTTCTTTTATAGATAAAATGATTAACCGTATACGTAAGAATAATATATTTAAAATGAGAATTAGATAATCCATCCTTGTATATCCAGAGAAAGATTATCTAATTCTCAACGCTATGTAAGATTGGAAATCATCGTTTGTATATCATCATATACATGACGGCGTAATTCCATATCTAAATATTTTTGATGTAATGGAATATCCGTTGATGGTAATAATATGGTACTGGCGAAGAGAATACCCATCAGCGGCAGATAATTCATGTTGCCCCATGATGATATCTCTAGTCCAACATTCTTGCAGTTTTTAACCATATTGGTACATTCCGCACCTCGGTTACATAGAAGCGAACAAATACTTCCACACCAAACAATAAAAAGGAAAAATCATCAATGAAAATATAATTCATGAATATTAAAACCTTTTTCCGTTTTCGTAATTGTTTCGGAAAAATCGAACCGGTTGTACGCGCATGATATCTGCATTCATCGCTGTTGCGGATGTAGCATAATTAAAAATCCATATGGGGAAGTTTTACTAAATAGGGATTGGCAATTAAAGAACGAATACTATCTTTTGATATCGAAGTACGTGCTAAATCACCCGTTTCGGTTAAAATATACCCATCAACTTTCCAATGGAATACGTTCATATTTGCTTTCGATAAATACAATATACATTGCTTCATCGACTTTAGAATCCGATAATAAGCAAGGATAACATAATTTTGAATTTACACTATATAAATTATACAAGGAAGAGACGGTATAGCCGACCGTTTCAAAGACATCTTCGGTATAATATACTTGTTTATTATTCCATACATTATAACGAATGTATTCACTAACCAGCTTACCAATATTTAAATCTTTCTGTAATTCATGATATACACCGCATTTTTCACAGTGATAAATACATACACGCAATTTATCTACCATAAATTTACGTTCCAATACCATTTGGTTTTGGCAATTTGGGCAAAATCGAATACCCTTAATCGCCACTATCGATCGATTAAAGATCCACTTTCATTGCCTGCTGTTTCTGTATTCTTTTACTCGTGGAAAATACAAAAATCGAAGATTTCTTTTAATGCCCTGCCGAAAGGTAATCTTGTTCTTCATTTATGACCTCCTTTCATAGCATGATATATTCATAGGAATGGTATCATGCTATATATTTTTATCTTACTTGCTTTTTGTTATGAAGATTTTTCGATATACATTTGAATTCTCGATATTGTTTTACAATAGATGCAATTCCTTGTATATGAGAACTTAATATATGGTACGTGCCATTTTTTCCATACTGTATATGAAGTATTCGTATAACAGCTTCATGGCTTGTATGCATATTTGCTGTTTTCATATCTTCTTCCCTATGTATCAAAATTTTGTCAAATGGATTCATACATAGTTCCGATAAGACAATCGTATCATATAAAAGTTTGGCTAATGCAAGAGGTTTTTGAAATCGTAAGTTCGTTTTCGCTTTTGCATATACAGCATCACATAAAGGAAGTGCTTCCAGCCATACGGGTGGATTCCATTTATCGATACCAAATGTATCGGTCAATCGTTCCAATAAATCTCCCATACAAATTTCCAGGGCTTTTTTCCCTGCGGATGGAAGTTTGTATTCTTGCTTCCATTCATTCCATACATATGGAAGATCGTGTAGAACCGATAACAACGTAATCGCTTTTTCATTCGCAATAAAATTTAACCGTGGATTGGCTTGATAGATCCGATCGATAAATTGCATACGGTGTAACATCGTATGCACACTATGTGCATGATATGGATTTACCAAGAATTTCGGAAGAATTTCATCGACAAGAAAATGATATACGGGTTCCATTGTTTCGCGCATATCGTGTAACATATAACTTTCGATTAAATCTTTAAAAGGCAGGATCTCCTCGTACGTCTTGGTTTGCTTCCATGTGTTACACCTCCTTTTATATTATATGTCCCAAGGTTGCGGCTTGGATTTCTTTGAATACCTCATGTACACGCACATTATATAGGTATAACAGATGGTGTCCTTTGGTTGTTTCTACCATAAGATATTTAGCAAATGTAAATGTAGCCATAGCCAATCGCATACCATTTTCTACTTCTGCGTATTCTTTTATGCTTGGTTTTTCCATGCTATCACTAATAAAACGAATGGTATGAAAATCCTCCCCCTGGTATTCTTTATATACACCATCTTCTTTTGCCAGTACAACTTCAATATCGGCTGTATTGTTATCCATATTCACAATACGATCCACATGAAGTGCATCCAGCATTTTCTGTAAACTACGATTTCGGAAGTTCCAATACCAATTCGTGGTGCTGTTATATAAGAACAGACTTCCGCTTCTGGTACGAATCGAAAAACTTCCGACGCTTTTCTTTTTGCTTTCGATGCAAAAGATATGTATTTTGCCAATTGATGGTAATCTGCCAGGAAGATACCTCAATATAGAAGCAGTTCTTCTTCGTTTCCTGTATCTTCACATTGTCGCTTAAATGTGCACTCACGTGAAGATTTCCATCTTTCGAAAAATACATGTCAATACGTTTCATTGCCATAATGAAATCACTCCTTCTTTTACAGTTAATACTATATTGACGTAACTATAATATATATTTCAAGTATAGATTGAATCTTATGGGTATATTAACGTATTAATATAACTTCTAAGATAGAAAGGTATGATGTTACTATGCGATCTAAAAAGTATCATGCAGGAACCTATCAGTTAAAAGGCTGGAAATTGCTGGATGATTCATGATCCAGATTATAGCAAGAAAGATCATATTATGCCAGGTAAAGATGTTAAGGTCATTCGTTTCGATCGCCCATGTATCATTTTTATCCGAGAATAACAATATCGTTACGATCATTCCATTAACATCTAAGCAAAATGAGCATTATGTACAATATCCCATTCAAATCGAAGAAGGAAGAATTTCCTATGCGATAATATCACAGATTACAACGATTGATAAAGCACGATTGACACGTTTTATCGGTAAAATAAAGGAGGAAGTATTCCAGGATATTCGTATCACTGTAAATCATTTCTTACTGGATGCAGCCAGTGTTACCAAAGGGATACGAAAATATTCCATGGCGATTTAATCAATTGGATATTCATCGTTTTTATCCCTTTCATATCTACCGTATTCCGGGAAAGCAATATTGTTTCATGGCACTACGGGCAAGTGCAAACGATTTCATCGAAATACCCATTTTATTTCCATGGAAAGCAAGAAAGATTGTTTCATCGACTTCTTCCCATCGAACCTATGCGGTCGATTTTTATATTACAAAAAGCATCGGATTTTCATCCGATACGGGAAGATGATACCAAATCGATATGGAAGATCTTGGCTTTGAATATCATGCTGCGGTTCGGCGGTATATTATCCAAAAGATACAAGAATTCATATCTCCGCATGCGAAGGATATTTTATACATCGATCATAAATATCCAATTTCGAAAGTCATTGTATACGACATATAAAAGAATCTCTTTATATGTATGGCTATAACTTAATGAAGAAGATTGAAACGGATCCCAATGAACAGCAACTATTCTTGGATAAATCTTCCTATTGCAGGAAGTATCGTATAACAGCATCGGTGTACGATGCTATTCGGGAAGAAGTACTTACGCATATTCATCCATTGACTTGCTATTTGGGATGCTTAGAATATCTACGGGATTATATGCCCTGATGTATTAGCAAAAATGCTCATTCCATATGAATCCATCGTCAATTTAGATAATCCATCTTCTACTTCTTTTTGATGGGAGTCAGGTGAAAGAACGATATTATCTAAAGAATATGAAATGGATTGTGAATGAAATTCGTACAAAGTATGGGTATTATGGAAAATAAATCAAGCCATAGGGTAATATAAAAGATATACAAGATATGGTTCAATTCCATATCTTGTATATCTTTTATTAAAATTTCATGACTTGTTCCATCGGAGAAATATTCTGTTTCTTTTCATGCTTTGTGGTAATAATACCAGATGTAAGCATCTGGTCAAAGTTCTCAAACACTAAGCCATTAAAAACAGATTGTGACGCAGCCAATTTTCGTTGGTTCGCCTGTTCGTAATTATACATACTTCCCTGTGGATTTTTGCCAAGGTGGAGCCATAGGTACGAGATACATCTTTTGGATCTCGATAGATCTGTGCAATGATCATCTCTTTTGTTACATCCGGGATATCGAACGAGACATTATTCATATCAAAGGAATTTTGCCAGATATCAATAACCGAATCATATGGTATTGTTGCTGGTAAATGACCACTTAGAATAATATTTTAAGCATAACGTAAATGTGGAATACTTACCGGATTTGTTTCGGAACACAATTCATCCCCATTAAAAATACTTTAGTATGTAATATCGACGGGATCCTTTACCAATTAAATCTAAGTCCTTCTTCAAATCCTCCACTTGGATAGGTAACAATTTCAATGGGTAAATTTAAGGTACGTAATTTCCCTGGTTTTTTCCCATCGATATCGAGCAAATGTACGGAAATTCAATATACCAAGTGTTTTGAAATGGGTGCCAATAATAGACGCCGCACGTTTATCAAAATAATATTGGTCAATATATACTTCCATATATTTTCCTGTAAAGATGATTTTACCATCCTGTGCTTTTGAAATCATTTTTTTCCCTGATATAATCATGGTTTTCATCCACCTGCTTTTTCTTTTTTTCTTCTAGTTTCTTTTCTTGATATCTTTTCATGAATATATAACGATTGTGGCAATTGCAATACGGTAATCAGGATATAATCACTTGTGAAAAATAAATACTTTCTGATGATATACACGGATATTTGCACCATTGCCATGGGAAAGAAAAATACCATCCAAATATTTACGTAAGCTATTATCTGCCTCTTTATGTTTTAATCCATGGCTAATGGCTTTCTTTGCAATCGTCTTTACATTCTTTTTCTGTAAACCCAATCGTCCACGAATACGTTTCGACGCATGTTTTGTTATGATGGGTTCTTTTTCTTTCTTCCGTTTCATTTGATACATCACTATCCTTTAATAAATCATGGTAATGTATAATAAAAATACATTACCATGATGTTAAAATTACGCTACCCGGTAGCTAATGTAAGTACCGCACCGATACTCTCTTTCATACGTTCGTATAATTCCGGATATCGTTTATCTGCATCTTCTCGACTGATAAGAATCAAATTGGCACACATTTCACTGATAAATATCTTACGATATTCATTCAAATCATTCCGATGGTATTTTGATATATCGTGCAATGATATACACCAGTAGATTCCGTGCCATCTTGTATTTATCTGCAAAAAGAATATAATCAATATTCGTAAGCATGTTAAAGGAAACGGTACGTTATTGGCATGAGCAATTTTCAATGGCCGCACTTAATACTTTTTATTCGTCTTATAGAAATTCAGAATAAATGCCTGTATGCCATTTTTCTCGGTAACAACCGGACGAATACTATCGAGCAATGGCTTTTAAGGTAATTCCATAATCCCGCCATTTTTAGTTTCTTCTTATAGTTATTCCGTTCCTGTTCCGATAGATTTGGATCTTGTGATTTTGTATGGAAATAAGCCAGCATAAATTCATCCGACTTCATCGCGTCCATGACAATTTCACGGATTTCTTCCGGAATATCTTTCTCATAGCGTGCTTTGATACGCGTCTTATATGCATTGCATACTGCCACTTGTTCATCGATTGTTTTAATATTGGAAATAAGATCTCGTTTAAAAATCCAATATATTGATATCACCGACTTCTGGTGCATTTACCTTTTAATGGCTTTCCTCAATCGTAAAGATCTTTTTCAATAAAGGCAGAAGATAAGGAGGGAAGTTCGTCCATTTTGATATCTTCAATCCGTGAAATGAAAATCTTTAAATCTTCAATCGGATTTGGTAATAAGGTACGCGCTTCTCGTTCCAATCCCATCATCGCACGATCGAGCGCATTTAACGCACTAATATACGTCATAGCACCTCGTAATAAGATAAAATCCCGGTCGAGTTTTGGTAACTGCTGAATCCGTTCATCGTCCAGATGAATTTTATCCAGTTGGGTCAAATCCAATCCCGGAATAATATCCTTTTTCTTTTCTCCCATTATTCTTTTTCCTTTCCTTCTTCTTTTTGGTTCCGGCATAACCACTTCAATTTGGATGGGTTCTTTCTTAATGTATCGCTTGAATAAGGCATGCCGTACGTTTCCAATGATATCATCATATGTGTCATCTTCTAACCCGGAACCAAATACTATATTCAAAAACGATCGAATGAAATCTCCCGTAATTAAATTCTGATGGATGGCATCGGCAACCACGGCAACTTCAAACTTATCCTGGTTAAAGTAGTTAATGAAATCCTCTGGATCGATATCGGTATCCTGAATGGTTCGTACCAATTCATTGATATGTGTGATGATCAGAATATACTTGGGATCGGATAACTTTTGTGATAATGACGTATAGGCAACATTATCATCATCGGTATCTACTTTCTTTAATGCTTTTGCAAAGGTATCTTCGTTATCCATGATATACGAAATCAAATACTTTGAGATATTTCGCTGATATTTGAGAATGAAGAAGGTATACAAACCTTCGGCGAGATTTTGAATATACGCTAGGTTGAATTCTCCTGTGATACGTTCCATATCCAATTCCAACGAAAAGCGTTGGTCAATCATATCGATAACGTCACAGTAGAAATCAAATGCTGTTTTCAAATTGATAAGATATGCTTCACTATCTTCATCCAGTTCCTCCATATCTTCTTCGAATTCTTCACCAAATTGCTCCAGGAAATCAACTCTGGATTTATATGGATTGCGAATTTGACTCTTGATGCCTTCCGAAAGAATATCTCCGGAAAGTTCCTGCAGAGGCGATAAGGTAACAATATCATCCCCCATCGCAAGATCATCAATATCTTCTCTAGCTAACATTTATATCCTATCCTTTCTTTCAGTAAAGTTATATGCATACTATATCGTCGTTTTTAAAATCAATTGTTAATGATATCAAAATATCCCATGTATCATCGCTGATTAATGCATTATTTTTTTCCTTCTACGGCATCATTAACAATCTGTGACGTTGTTACATTGCTCTTTACCACAACCTTTGTACCATCTTGCTGTTGTACCACTTTATTTCGTCTTGCCTGCATATCCTGAATTTGACGGAATATCTCATTATTATTTTTCTCCGAACTAAAAGCCATTGGTAAATACCGGTTCATGTGATATTGGATCGGATGGTGTTTCTGGTCGTAATAAATTAACGCTTTGCTGATGCGGATTTGGAAAATTTCGCCTTTATATCATCGGGTAAGTTATTATAATAATCCTCATATCGAATATCCTGATTTTCTTTTACTTTTTAACGGGTTTCATTCCTTTGATGATGCCCCATTGGTAGATATTCTTACCATATTCATATACATAAATACCAATGAGATAACTCATGATAACATCATCATGTGTTCCGGGTCTCGCTTCGATTCTACCAGATGCTTTCATGTAAAGATTGTTGATATCCTGAATTAATTCTTTGGTAATAAAACGATCTTTGCATGTTTTTACCATATAGGTAAGAGTTCTTTCGTCATGATATAACGATTCTTTTCTACCGTTGTGACACCTTTAATAGCGTCTATGTTCAGGGAAGAATCCAAATACCCTTCTTATTGAGTTTATCTTCACCCGTTTCACCCAATACTTTCGTTGAATCATAATACAATCGAGCGAGCAACTGGTGTTCGTCCGAGAATCGAAATAACACCAACACCAAGATTGTTTCGCTCAACAACGAGCATACAATTTGGTGTATATTTAGACACTAACTCTACGATAATCTGCGCAGTTTCGACCGGATCTGCATATGGTGTGACTAAGCATCCAATGGCACGTAGGGTATATGGATCAATAATATTGATGGCCGTATTATCCGAATTGGACCCAAAGACCAGTGGATGGATCCACCGATACAATATAGGGATATTCTTTATGCAATTCTTCATAGATATTCAAGGCATAATATTTCTGTATCATAATTTGGTTGATGGGTTCTTTCTGGTTATCGTTAATAGCATCCAGATCTTCCTCATCAAAGGGAGAATCACTGGAACCTCGAATCCGTTGTAATAAAATTTCACGCTTGATATTTACTTTATTCCCATCCAGAACTTTTTACCATATTCTTGAAGTAAGTTTCATCCATACCAATTTGACGATAATTGTATTCAATATAGCAAAATTCCATTCTTAGAATTTCGCTTCATATATTCCTTTACATCCGTCTTTGTCATATCATAAAAATTTCTCTGTGAATCGTGTGGCATTGTTTCGTGTTGCCATGATGGATTCAACTGGTTCGCTATCTAAATTACCCGGTGTTGTTGTAAAGATACGACAATGAATTGCATTATTTCTCTCTGCTGTTTCAGCGAGCTCTTACATATGCTGGACCTGACGCACCAATGATGACACCCATAAAGGAGTGAATTCTGTCTCATCCGACCATTGAATTGGTGCGGTATTACCACGACCAATACCATCGGCACTTTCTCGTGTTCTGGCAGATGGTTTCGATTCAATCCAGTTACCGGTAACGGGATTCTTTATCGTACGAACATTATCGGTACCTTTGGTTATCTTTAGTCCTTCTGCCGTATCAATATAGTTGAATTTTTGCGCATATACACAGGAAGAACGGATTTTTGTGCTTTAAATTTCGCTAAGTTCGCATCCGCATCTGCTTGCTGTTTTATTCATGAAGTTAAACTGTGCGTTGGTAATGCCAAAAAGATATACCCATTCCAAGATAGCAATCGTTGAATGTGTTTTTAAAAACACTGACGAGGTAAAAAGTAAATAAGCATCAATATTATGCGACGCAACAGGTTAAGGCTAAATTTCCTCGATGTAATACAAAGGGAGAACCACCACCGGTACCAACGGCACCACCTTGTTCTGGTATTCTGGCAATCTCTCGTAGATAATAATATGGATTCATCACACATTCCATAAGAATATCGGCGATTCTTCCTTTACTCAACATGGGATCTATGGATCAACCCCTGACTAAATTTCGATTGTATATCTTAAGAAAGAAGGTATTATTTTTCACACCAATTTTTCCCAAATCGGATGCCGTTTGTAAAAAGGATATATTCTTCGTCGTTGTATCAATATAGTATTTTCGTACCATCTTCATCCATACCGAGCGTTAACTTAACTGGCTGCATGGGTTTTGATTTTCCTGTTTTTAAATTCCATGGAATTCTCCTCCTTATATAAAAAGAAGAATAGGCAGAACCTATTCTTCTTTTTATATACTTAACTCTCATAACCTGCTGGATATTTAACAAATAGACCATATCGTTCCGGTGTCATACGATGTGTGACAATAGAACGACGAATATCTTCTGCATATTGTTTTTAGATTTTTCCAATTCATTTTGCTTTGCTTTACTTTACGTGCTGTTTTTACTATCGGAGGTGTATCTAATGCTGTTTGGATATGACCAATTACTTTATAGAGACGTTCCAATAAGTAGATTTTATCATTTACGATTCAATATTTTCGCATTCCACCATGATTAAATCTAAATCTTTCCGTTCTATTTTCTTTATATTTCCATCACGATCTGTGTAATCGGTGGATAAGAAACTCGTTTCCATTGTTGTAACAAAATTCGTCCAATATTGATCTTGTATTCGTCTCTGCATTTCTTTCATTTTGTGATTCATCATAGATTCTTCAACCTGTTGATTTCCTCCCATACCCGATTTTTACATCGGCAAGACGTAACAGAATATTGCGGAAAACCAGTCGAACATATGGCGAACGACAGGCAACCATATGACGTTTTACATTTTCTGCCACACGTAGGGATGAAAAACGTAGATCATTTAATCTTCGTATATCCAATTTAATATGGCATTAATCTCCGCATCCATTTCAGCATCCCGTCGATCGATTAATCCATTCAATCCATATCGGCTAAATAATTTCTTTACGGCGAGTTATATCGTTCATATGAATTTGGGTTGGTTGCGACGATACTGTTGATTTCTAATTCGGTACGTTTCTTTTTATCGGCCATAATAAAATTTGTTTCCATGCATGCCAATTAGAAACGGAATCAAAAAATAACACGTATTTTTTCATTATCTGCTAACATGGATGCCATATAGTTCATCTTTATACGATATTTGATAATAATATACCCGATTTTTAAGGGTGTATGATAATCAAAAATAACTTTGTTCTAATGTATACAGGAAAAGCGTTGCAATCTCCTGTGCGGTTAAATGATTGCTATAGTCAAAAATATTTTACCATCGATGTCAATATGCCATTTCCGATTCTTTTGCCATATAGCAGAAATTTCTTCCGTATTGTTTCTCATGAGCAAGGTAAGAATTTTTATTTGTTACTCGATATTTGGATAGACATTGAATCCATAGAATTCAATACTATCCGTTCCATCCACAACCGCAAAAGGTTACTTCAATACCGAAACAGGCACGTAAGGATTTTTGTTATATCATTTAATGCATCTTTAATTACCATTGGATCATTTTTTTATTCTGCTGAATAGTAGACATTGCACTCTGCAATTTGATGAAATTCTTCACCATCTGCAATATAATCCAATGGCAATAATGGCTTTTGACAATATCTTCCTGTGCAGGAACTTTATTTTCAACGATCATATGTCTTTCACCTCATATCGTTTATTTACCCGTATAGATTACGTTATGATACTGTCACGGATATACCCACGTAATAGAAAAATAAAGGTTAGTGTAATACTAACCTTTATTTTTGTATGCATATGCGTTTCTTATGCTTCCGTTTTTCTTCTGTCTTTTCCCTGAATTCCTTAGTAATGAATTCATCGAAACCACCAAGAATTACATAGGCAACTACTTCACGATAATTGGTATCAAATGGTACATCGTTAATTACTGACGGAAGCTTTGCCAGAATTTTTGTCATAACCTTTGTTTGCATCAACATCGATCAACGCCCTGAGGTACGTAAGGTTATTAAAGAATCCTTTCAATGCAATATCCTTTGCAAGTTCATGACGCGATGTGAGCTGAGTATATCCAGCTTTTTACCGGAGATCATCAAGAATATTTTTTTGATTGCATTCGTAATAAGCGAATTCTTGTTCATATGATTCGACTGTACCGTTTTCCAGAATGCATGTTCTGCAAGATTACGAGCAACCATCTTGCGGAACCCAAGATGGAAAAGGCATCTTGTTGCTAAGTTTGTCAGGGAGAATACGACAGATATCCCTTGTTACGGCCTCCGTGATTTTTGTTTCTGCTTCACGGCGCATTTCGATCATGTCATGATGCCGCTTCAGCAACCTGGACACCAACCCTGAAACAATAGTTGCGATTCATTCCGAATTCTACCGGAATATAATCGGCAACGAAAGAAGCAACGCGACTGCGAAACGCGTCATCCATGGGAACATCGGCAGAAGTAATAGCGACGTAGGGAAAGAGAGTTGAACATTTTCATTTTTGAGTACCTCCTAGTACTTTCTGCTACAGGATAATAGTAAAATCCGTAGCTACAAACAGACGTGTAGTGAAATATATTTACTATATTTCACTATTATAATATATATTTGAAATCTCACAAATAGTAATTTTTTTCTATGGGGGATAAAAAGATCTAGAAATTTATCTAGATCTTTTTACTATCCCAAATGACATTATGATTCTTCCGAACCTGAATTTTACTTTGATCTTCCTGTTTGATCTGTGAACGTAATTTCAGCATAAAGCTCTTTAATTCATCTTCGATCTTATCCCAATCAAATACACCCGGCATAAGATAATTTCTTACCACATGGCATAGATTCTATCTTTCACCCTAGGGTCATTTACGGTATTCTCACCTTCAAAAATCTTAATCATAAATTCAGCCAACTGATCACTACTACTCAGCAAATCATTTTACATTCTGGTTATTTAACATCTTTGGTCGAGACCATTCAAATCGCAAATTCGCAATATCCCGATCGGTAATATCATAACCACCATAACGCAACAATTTTTCGATATAGTTCCGTACAGGATTTTTCTGTTTCTTCCTGATAGGTAATACAGCGTGTCATAAATTTGATATGCAGCATTTGAATCTGCTTGGCAAAATCAACTTCTTCAAGATAATTTACCATAGCCGAAGGGCAACCGGTTGTAGATATCATTGCTTTACGCAATAACTGCATAAGATCGGTATCCATATCTACTTGAACACCGGGTAATTGCTCAATGTCAAATGCCCGTTCATTGTTTTGCACCAACGGGAACACCAATATCTTTACCACTACCAACTTTTGGATAAAATACCACGTACCGATCCAAAGTCATTATAGCTAATTTGCTTTTGCTTAAATTCACTGATAATTTTATTCATTTTACCAGAGATATCTTTATTTACACCATTGCCTTTAATTAGAAACATACGAAGATCGGATCCTCGGGTTACTTTAATCAGAATGGTATATAATAGCATTAATAGATAGAGCATTGCATAGAACATGGATCGATACAATACGGATACACCCAAATGGGTATTGTAATCCTCATTAATGGAGAAATGTGTCATATAATTACTGGATACAAATTGTACACGGAATGCTTTCTGGTAGAAATTATCGTAGGCAACCGCATTCGCAATTAATTCCCGGAAATCTGAGTTTTGAGATAAGAATTTCTTATCAATGGATCTGCAAATACGATCGGCAATTAAACCGACGAATTTTGATTCAAATTCTCGTTTTTATCATCCCTGAAATAACTATGGTGGTTCGAGAGATCGAATGGACAGAATTCAATATATTTGTTTCTCCACTGGGATTTATTTCATATAGTACATAATAACCAATACAAAAATCCATGACGAAAACAGGTATGCATCGTTTTGGATCATAGAGTTTAATGAAGCGAGCCATTGATATCGCCAAATTCTTTCTTGTATTTTTCTTCGGCTTCGTTCATTCCTTTGGATGCATCCATTACACCATCGGCATACCCCGATGGATGATTTCCTTTAAATCCAATGGGATTCCAGCTCTTAGAAGATTTCTTGGCGTTAATTGCTGTAGCGATACTATTCCGTAAGGCTGGATTTGCCAAGGCAGATATTTCCGCATCTTCCATCAGAGGAACTTCTGGATCATCAATAACATTTACGGCTTCGTTAATATACGTTTCCATTAAGCTGTCAAAACGATTCCATTGTCATACGACGTTTATCATGATGCGATAATCCTTGGGATCGTTCTACCCGTTCAAATTCCGGTTTGAAGGATTCATACATCATACGAATCTCTTTTTTATCGGTATCCGTTGGTGTATAACTTTCCCGTAGCATACGATTTGGATATTGGCTTCCATGCCCCATCATCTGATATTTATCATCCATTGCTTTAAACTTAGCAAATAGATCCGTATAGGGCTGTGTAAAGACATAGAAGTTACCATATCGTAAGGTATCGGGAATAATGATCTTCTTTAGTTTATTCTTAATATCCGTGGTTTCTTCCATATTCTTGACCGTTTCAATTAAGGTGGTATTCCTTCTGTACCACTGGAAGAATTCTTAAAGGATACAATACGAGAGATATCCGATATCATATTATCCGAATTAACAATGGCATCACGAAATGTATCGATTACTTCGGATAATTCCGATACTTGTTCTGTAACCAACCGAATATCTTCATATAAAGGAATTTACATTCTTATATCGATCCGATAGTAAAGATCAAAAATTTCCCCGTGGATCGTTCATTAATTCTTCCAGTGTTTTATTCTGTCATAAGCCACGGAAGTTTAAGTTATTGGATCCTGGGTACTTTTATTCTTAGCAAATAAATTATTCAGAAATAGAGCAATATCTTTTACCGTTTGCTCCAGCACTTGCAGATACATACGATCCGTTTCACGATCGATAACCTGATCAATTTCATGACGAAAAATCATTTTAACTCTTCTTTTTGTTTCTGTCCTCGACTAATGGAAATGCCTTAATCTGGCTCATCATTCGATTGACGGTTTGATTTTAATTTTCCAATCTGTGTAAGGGATCGTTTTACTTCTGCCTGTTTTTCTTTTCCCGTATATACAACACGACCTTTTTCGTCGTTATTTTTATTCTCTACCAACGTTTATTCACCTCAATCTTATAATTTCTGGTTACTTATGCTTAAGCGTTTGTCAAAAGAAGAAAAAGAAACCACTATAAATACATATAGTGATTTCTTTTCTGTTAATAATTTAAGAGCATGTGTTTTGAATAAAACGTCCAATCATCATGTAACGATCCAATGATCAAATGGAAGAGTTTATCATCCACCACATTTTCATCTTGCCAGCATGTAAGAATGATTCTACTAGCTTTTCTTGATACAAGGGAAACAATTTAACCGTTGCAATTAATTTGATTTCCTGGTCATGAAATTTTCCTAATACAATGGGAAACGTTTCATAATTTGTCAAACGTTGTTAACGGAATCCTCCAGATGGTACGTAATATACTCTATGGGTTTATTCTGGTATATCGCTAACCCTTGGTAATGATAGGAATCTTCGATTTGTTTTTGGATGCTTTCGTTCCAATATGAAAATCCTCCCTAAATATAACTGCTCTTTCTTTTTCTTCCAGATTGTAATTTTTATTGTTGATTGCTTTTACAATCAACGTTGGATCACAACCATAATGATGCAAGGCAGTTAATGGTTCATTCATTCGATGCCATAGAAAGATGCTCTCCTGGAATACAGGATCATGTATCGTTTCCATGGATAACGGTAACACCATATTCTTTTCGTTTACAAAGTATACATCATAAACGACTTTAATCAGGCGATTGAAATCCAGAAACGATTTACGAAACTTACTGTTCATCAAGTCCATGTACATCCATCTCCTTTAGTATTTCTTCACATGTGGGAAGATTAAAAATACGTATGTCCAATGAACGTCCAATCTTTGGTTAATAAAAGCCTCGATAAACATCTTTCCACCATCGTATAATTTATCCGCTGGATTTGGATCCAAATAATCAAATCCATCCAAGACAAGTTTTCCAATCATGGATTCCTGTCCTATGTTATGGGCAATGTATGCGAATGGATACATGCTGGAACAATCGAAATCGACCACATGGGCAAAGATCCATCGACTGGGTTTTGCCAAATAGTTCGATACCAACGTGCCCATTTAACTTTGGATCTCCGACAATAGCACCGGCATATTTCTCTCGATTCTTATCGGCTTCACGTTCTGCACTCTGCATCTCTTTTTCCCCATAATCAACATTCCGGTTATTCCCAATAATGTAACCTTGTTGGAAGTAGGAAATATATGCGCGGTTCTTTAACAGAATCGTTTGGCTAAATAAGGATTGGTATCCAGTACCATTGCTTAAGGCACGAGCAAATACATTGTCAATATCATGTGTTTTTTCTTCAATGCCATGTAGTAATAAGGTATCCTTTATATTATACATAACAAATTTCCTGAAATTCACATACGGCAATGTTTTGATATTTGCTTCATCGGAATAATCCAATTTTTCATCGGCTAATTCGGCTCGTGCAATCGCATTCAGCTTTACGGACTTTAATTCACCCTTTCCTTTCCGTATCTTAATATACTGCATCATCTGATCCAGAAATACAGTATAACTGGATATGGTAAAGGAATCATTTCTGTCTTAAAGTCATAGTGGAAGGTATCTTTTCGGTAATACAATTCCTTCCGAACAAAATCCGGATCGCACATAATGTCTGCTGGATCATAGCCAAGTGTTTCAATACGTGCCATAATGAAGGGAATATCAAACGCCATATTCCAAATCATGAGAAAATCTCGTTTTAATTTATGAATCAACGCGAAAAGTTGCTGTAGTAAAACGATTTCCTTTTTCTTCATCATACAGGAAAAAGCGATATTCCATTTTCACCATACGATGCATCAAACGCATCATGACAATCTTTTTGAAGGTATCGATATGATCTTCAAATTCACCAATCTGTGGGTTCTTATCGTTACGCAATAAGAATACATATACCGTAGATTCCGTTGGATCAACAAGGGAAACGGCATTAATGGGACAACTTCCGGGTGGAGGAAATCCGGGTACATCGATACCATCAACCTCAATATCAAGGTATAACTTTGTAATCGTTGTGTTGATCTTTTGGTTGTGATAATGTAATGCCCATTCGCATCGCAAATAATCCGCATAATTCACATCGGTTCCTGCTACATAAGGATATTTGTGAATATTCTTTAGCGCTTGCTTATTATTGGCAAGACAAGATTTCTTGAATTCCTTCCAACATCACCAGCAATTTCAACGATTTTGTTATCACTTCCTTGTATTTAATCTTATATACATCACAGTTCTTCAATGGGATATACGCCGGACAATGCGTATAGGTACGATCGTCCGGCTTTTACCACATAGAGTAACATGGGAGGTTCCTCGATAGTAATCAAACGTTTTTTTCTCCAGTAGAAACATCTTTGACCACAATCGAGCAATAATCCTTCCAGTTTGTCTCTTTCATTGGTCTGTGATATATGACATGGATCAAGAGAAGATTCTTCGTATGAATTTTTCCCAGTAATAATGGACCATCATAATTTTGTAACAATCCAATTTCGGGATTCCTTCGGATCGATCTGTCATATTATCCAATATCCTTTCTTTATACTAGACCATGCATTTCATTCATACAATATTCATGGAAACGCACCGCCATATCGGGATCTTTCAGAATCTTTTCAATGGCTGGTTTCTTATATTTATTGTGTTTGGAACCATACCGATGTATTCCTTCAAAGAGTTTCTTTTCTTTCCATGGAAGAATTATGGTACCTGTATTGGTAGACTTTGCAATTTCTTCTATGGGTGTAGGTTCATCTTGGTTATCTGTGTATGATGCATTGATACGATGCAAGAGTTCTTTTGGATCCATTAACGTATTTGCATCACTTGCCATGGTACCAATCATTTCCTGTAAGTATGGCTTACAGCTATCGCATAAGGCTTCCATAATCGCCGGATTTGCAATAAGTTCATCTACATTCTTAGAACTAAATTTCAAATCCGGATTGGATGGCAGATATACATAAGGGTTTCTTCCCTTAAGTAAGTCATGATCATCGGCGAATTTTAACATACTCAATACGGGATCAAATCCACGATCGGCATGAAACACCAAATGAACACTGGTACCAGAACGATTCGTCTTAGATTTGATATTCACCGCTTCGGTAATAAAACCCATCAAAACCAACTTTATCCTTCACACAACGACCACGATAAATCAATCGAAGTAAATTCTGTGAATAATATATCGGTCCAGAACCACCCGGGATATTTTTCATCGGGTTTTAGATATTGAATCTTTGCTCTGTGTTTTAATAAATCCCATCTGTGGTTTTTCTTTGATGTGATTGATTGCAAATACGGTAATATTTGCATCGCGGATGATCGGACGTAACCGTTTATAGAAGGTATTGTATGCAATCGCTAATCGCATATTGTACGTTTGACTGCCCAATTCGGCGGAATCTTCTACATCCTTCGTTTGTAACGATGGCAAGGAATCAATCAATACCACCGTTGGTTGTGGGATAACGATCGGATTGCCTGCCATATCAAAATATCCCGTATCATACGAAAATTCTTTATCGTTGATTTTAATCTGGGCTAATTGATAGATCATGGTGAAAACATCTTCCACATAAATGACATTTGGCATATGGTATTTATCCGTCATCTCTTCACTGCTAAATCCATTCAAGGTTTGGATACGTGTAAGATTGCTTGTACCTTCAGCATCGATATGATAATAGTCGGAATTATCAAATCCCTTTAATCATGGCACTGCTCCAAGCGAATGGCAAGTGCCGATTTACCAACACCGGAATTTCCAATGATGGTATAGAAGGTACCACCTTGGGTACCAATGTTTAACCAACGATCGGGTACATTCTTTTTCCCATCGTTGCTGACGCGTACCCAATAACCGTTGGAATAATCCAATGGCAATAAGCCACTCGGATAACCAATACTGGGTACAATATCAAAGTTGAAAATATTCTTTTTGTCTTTGGCAACAAAAAGATCCTGTAGTTTACTCATAACATATCTTCCTCCTTTTTGTAAGTATCTGTTAGACTAGACTACCATTGTTTATAATATATATTTCAAAGAAAAATTGGATTACATACAAGAATATTGTATGTAATCCAATAAATAGTTTGTAAATATATTACTTTACGTGAACAACCCAACCGTCGTTGCATAGGGCAAAGACGATATTAAAGAGTTCGCCCTGTTTTTCATGAAGGATCGTTTCACTATGTGCATCTCGGTTTTCTTTGAATTCTTCGTGTGTAATTTCCGGCATGTAATATGTGGCAGCTTCAAAACACTGGCCAAATACATATTCCTTGACCTGACTACGAAGATCTTCTTCCGAAAGACCATTGGTATAGAGAAACACAGAATTATCTACCTTCAGGTTAAAGTTCTCGGTAATGAGATTCATAACCGTTTCCTTCTGCTCTTCCGTATCCAATACAAGTAACCGTGTTGGACGAAGCGGAATATAGATACGGAAACGATAGTCCTTACCTTCGTTAATGGAGTAATCGTTGGTACGAATATACCCACGTTCTCCCTGCTGAATGCTTCCATCCATATCCATAGCACGTGAAACAACACATGGTTCGTTGTTGCGCTTGCTAATCATGAAGTGACGGAGATACACCTTCTTCTTTTCATCATCCATAAGGATAACCTCAAGATAGGGGCGATCTGTACGCGCATTGCTCATAGAGAAAACCAGATGAAGCTGATGGTTCGCATAATCATAATGATACGCATAAATATATGCACCACGACTTGGCGAATTGATGACGCGTTCACCATTGCTGATATCAAAGGAAGTGAAATATACGTCTCGATTATACCTTTCGGTTTCCTCAAAGTTAATCGTTGGACGCAGATTCTTTTTGTTAAACATAATGGAGGTATTCGCGTCTAAAAATAGGAACGGTTTTAAAGCACAATCCGTAATGGAAAGATTCTCTTGCTTGAAACAGTCCATTGCTTTTTTGTTCACGAGCGTGGAATACCATACCAACTTCAGGCTTACCAATCAATTCTACACGGACATATTCCGGACTTTTTCATTTCCGTAAGCTGCCACTAGTGCCGAATGATTTTTCGTTGTACATGTAAATCATAATCGTTTTACCTCTTTCTTAAATGCAAAGATATATAATTTATGCAACTGTCTTAAGGATTAAAAATCACCAATAAGTTTACCGCGTTTGATATGACGATAATCAATCTGATTGATGATTTTATCATCCAAAGTTATGTCTACGGAACCATTGGGATTTACAATGGCAACATAGGTTTTATTTGCATCGTTACGTTCCATGATGGTTTCATATGGATCGCTTTCTCGTTGTGTGTAGCCAGTGACATCAATCGTTCTTTTGCCATGGATACATTTTTTTAGCATGCATTTCTTCCTTCTTATCCATACCACATACACCAAGTTCTTTTGTATACGGCAATTCATCACGAATCCAATCACAAAAGATATGCCATTCTGATAACCGATGGTTTCTGCGTTGGGTATAAATCGTTTTTCAGCTGTGCATAATTGGTCAAACAATGGGCACCAAGAATAAATCCTTCCGGGAGATTTGCTTTTAATCTTACGGAACAATTGCTTCTTGGACTCTATATTTTTCTTCGGCATTGTATGCTTCTATGTATTCTTCGAGAATGGCAAGAATACGATCATCGACTTCATCCAACACGCAATTCTTTAACTCCATTTTTGAATGGAATGCATAGAACTTTGTGAATTTAGTTCAAGATAATGATACGTTTGTACTTCTTACACATATAGCGCGGAAGTTTCCAATCAAACGAAACCGTAATAAAAACGAAGGAATTTATCATGTCCCGCACCGGAAGGTGTATTGCCAAGACGTTTACCTCGTTCCATATCATGATCCGTATAGATTGCTCGAAAGATATCATCGTATACCGTTTCCAGCGCTTGATCCAATACCGAAAGTTCTGTTTTTATAAGAATAGCCAGCGGTAACAAGCGAGGAAAAATACACCACGAATATCCACATTAAATGGTTTAGTTATAGAAAGATCCATTCTATTTCCTTTCTATTGAAACACGTGCGTATTGATCTGTTCCTTATCGTAAGGTTTATTTTCCTTGCAGCAATAAGAGTACTGCAAGAATAAAAATCATAAGACAGATTAATCGATATGGAATGGATTTAAGAATACATGCGCAAATAATTAAGGCAGGAATTAAGAAAGGCATTGCATTAGCCATATCAGCACCTCTTTCATATCGAGTAAATTTGTTTTCGTAAGACAGTATAGAACAATAAACAATGCAACGAGCATGATAAACGCGTTGATTGTATATTTAAAAATACTAACGGTAAGCAGTAAAATAAACCCACATAGCCAAATAAATACTTTCATGCATGCATTATACATGACGCTTATTCATCCTCCTTATTCATTTTCGTTAACGTGAAATACTTTGTAATGACAGGATCTAAACTTTTATACAATGGTGAATATTTATTATTTTCTGCATGTACGGCATCGATTTCCAACGGTCCTTCCATGTATTTATGCGACGTATAATCATCATACGTGGCAAGTTTACTAAATTATCCCCGCCAATGGCATATAGATATTCAAATTGGCAAGCATGTCTCGCTTCATGTCGTAACATACGGGGAAGTAAATTTGGATTTTCTTTTTAATCGCATGGGAAATACCCATATGATTTTATCTGCCCATACACTTAAGGCATAACACATTTCACCATTGGGTGCACTGACACTTTTCATTATCGTTGGCAAGTTGTACCATCCATCCACTGGGTACATCCAATGGATATACATCCATACATAAGGCTAAGGCTTTGAGAAGATCCTTTTCTTCTTCAACAATCCAATACAATCGAGCATTAAATATATGATGGGATAAGAATCTTCTAGTTTCTTTTAACACAAAAAATAACCTCTTTTATATAACTATCTACGAATTGATAAAAAGAAGAATGAGATTTCGACTCTCATTCTTCTTTTTTTCGATTAATGAATCGCGCGAATCATTAAACGGTTATTTGGTTGTACTCTTACGAGTTGTTGCTCGTGTCGTTGTTTTCTTTACCGGCGTTTCCTTTTTCTCAGCTTCTTTCTTCTGCTGATTTTTGCTGCTGTTGCAATCGCTGTTGTTCTTTACGAGCAGCAGCTTTGCTTCTTCTGCCGCAAGACTGTTTCCAGCACTCTTATGGAATGCTTTGATAAGCTGCGGATAGGTTTCTTCATCCAGTGCGCTGATCTGGATACGACGGGCAACATCACGACCCTTCCGAAGATCACTCAGGCGTTTCTTTCCATACGCTTTCATAATCTTCTTCAGTTCTTTCTTAGTAACGGCAAGTTCTTTCATCTTTGCTTTCTTCTTCTTGCCTTTTTCTTACTAAGCTTATCTCCGATTGTATTGACGATCAAGTTTCCTTCCAAGATCTCCGTAACAACCTGATTGAGGGAATTATACATTTCCTCTGTGGACGTGTAATGATCCAATGCCGGTGTGCGAGGTTCCAAGATGAACTCACGCAAAGCCGGCCAGAACACATCCCGATCCACGTTACGGAAGAAGATGCCATAGATATCCAAAATGGTATCATCCAATGCCAGATTCAACCCAATGTGGTTTTCATATCCATCCGAATCTTCATCCACCTTAACAATACCCTTACGTACGATATTTGTCAACGTACGATTGAGATTGTTAAAATAACGACGCATGTTCCGTTCGCTCAAATATTCTGACGGAACAATTGCCGAAGAGAGCATCCGAGCATATGGCTCAGCAATGCCCATCTTAATAAAACCGTTTCGTCTCTTTCTTCGTCAACGCATCCACCAAAACCATTCAGCTGTTCCAAAATTTCATCACACTGATCTTTGATGGACTGAATTGCCGCTTCGCCGTATTCGGACTTATCCGAACCATGGAAGTTCTGAAGCTTCCGTTGGAAGAGTTTTGTTACTTCATTGGCTGCATCTTGGGCAATCACATGAAGACCCTCCGGAATATGCGGTGCTTCTTTCTTACGCCGCTTTTTATCCGCCTTAACAAGTTTCTCCAATGGCTTAAGGAACTTAGGGCTCAGTGAAGAGTTCGTATACCTTGCTAAGATAATCGCGATCTTTGGACCGACCACGACCAAAGTAAAACTCTACCAAGAAGGGAAGATTGGAATCTACGATTTCAAGCCTTTCCTTCTTAGAGGACTTCGTGAGACTTTTCTTCGAGAGATTGTGGGAAGTATCATTTCAAACAATTCTCTTGCACTGATTTCATTCATAATTTTTCCTCCTATATATGAAATAATATGAAAACAAACACTGCATACTATTTTGTATACAGCATCATTATAATATATATTTGAGATATATATTAATTTCTTCCTACGGAGAAACGAAAAAAAGAAGGATATCGAAATATCCTTCTTTTTGTTTCCATGTTTCTCTTCGTTAATCTTTTTGATATCTGGGAATCAATACTTACCCATGATATCATTCAGATCGAAAATCACTTTGCATCTTCATCTTGCTTCGGATTGTATTTTTGCAATCTTCTCCGTAAGCGAATCCAGAATGGAAGAATCTTTCTGCTTAAGAATCGATTCTTCTGCTGCATCAATACGATGTTGAATCGACTTCAGGCGATTCTCCGGTAACGACATGCCAGACTGCATGATGATGACATAATTTGCCCGTTCATCTTCGTCCGCATTAATCGCATAATGATCGTACACCTTCATTGGTTCACCATACTTTTCCGTAATCTTCGGAAGTGCTTCATTGAAATAACTCTGAAGATTCGAGGAAAGATTTACGATGTAGCCACGGTTCTTCACGATCTTATCACGATCTAAGGTTACCATAGTATTATGCTTCATGGATTCGATGACAAGATCTTCGATCGTTCCATCGGTCGGAATCTTTTTTCTTCATAAATACCTTCCAGGAATTGATATGAAGAAGACCCGGCTCACTAATGATATTCGTCATATCCCGGGTATCAATCATACCATACTTAGACAACCGATTGTAATCACCCCGGATCACACAAATATCATGAACGACATCGTTATTGATCTTATCAAACGTATCGCTCGTGGATTGCTTACCGCTGTTGGCATTATCATACAGCATGTAAGGAATACCAGTCTTTGTTACTTCGAAAATATACTCAATGGTATTCGCTTGAGCACCGATGGATTCATCAATCGTCGGAAGTGCACCAACCAGAACAACCCGCTTTGGTTCTTCCTGATTCTTCTTCGCCAACTGCTTGAAATAATTGTTCAAGATATCGGCAAGCATTGGACAAGCACCAGAACCAGTACCACCACCCGTAGAACTAACGACAAAGACGACATCCACTTTATCAATAAAGTTCTTCATCTTGTCATCGCCAATCATTTTCGGTGATGTACTTTTTCATGTACTCCTTGGAACGAGAGCGATCCTTACCTGCTCCTGAACCACTAATAAACATACAGTCAATCGCAGAACTGCTCTTAACTGCATCAAGATCTTGCTCCGACGTATTCAGTCCGAGCACCGGCATTTGTTTGGTATTTGCAAGACCTGCAACCATGTTGCCCATATTACCAACACCAATAACACCTGTACGAAGTAGCATAATCTTTACCTCCTATATGCTATGTATACACACCATTGTGTATAACGCTAATATAATATATATTTCAATTTCTCTTTGATTTTCTTTATCCGCAAAAATACCCATTTGCTTGAATGTTTCCATATGCTGATAGATTGCTTGAAAGCATGTATCGGTACATATCACGGGAAAAATGAATATACGTATCCAATAACTCAAAGGATACGATCGTCATAGTTTTTACAATACACCTCAATGATGAATTCTACTGGATATTCGGTAAAAATCAAGAGAAGTGAAATATAATACACGATGGGATGGTTTCTTACATTTTGAATCCAATGGAGAGTAAATCCTTTTTGTTATACCGGTAGGAATATAAAGATTCGAAAGATATTTCGTTACTTTATTGGCATTTGTAATATAACCCTCATTTATACAATACAAAAACTTCCATGGTATTTTACCCAATGTTATGCGTCCGTATCTTCATAGGAAAGATAACCAAACGTCATTTTTCGTTCTTGTAATTGTGCGGCGGTTAGGCCTTCCGATAATGCCCATCCTTGCTCTAAATTTGCATAGTCTGGATTATCTAAATTGCCCATTCTTACATAAATAGCAGCAATTTCCGTGACATCCAATCGATAATCATCCATGGCATTTTCAACCATAACCAATGTACCGTATGGTACATCGTTCATTTTAAGCATGGTTTTTATCGTATCAACAAGATAGGGAACATGGATATCTCCTTTTGGTGCCATATGTTTTTTCTGACTTTTCTCATACGGAGAAAGAATGGAAAGAATCGAATGTTCTTCCTGTAAGATACAAGTTCCCTTATCCGCACTTCCATAGCCACCATAATGCCGTGCAATTACACCACAATCTATCGTTTTGGTTGGATTTTCCTTTAAGCGATGAAACGTATATACATACGATGTACCATCAAAGTAATATGTAATACCCATCTCATATATATCGTTCATATCTTCAAATACAGCCAGTCCATCATCATTGGTATTTGATGCAATCGCATGTATTTTTGGATAGTCGGATATTTCCACCTCAAATCGATGATTATGACGATGTACGATATTTTGAGTATAATTGTAAATATATGCACCAATAATAAGTGCATTTGGATAAATATGCATGTCGTCTTGGCGAGATGCTTCAAGAATGCTTAAAAATGCCGTATCTGTAATATCCAATCGATCCGTTAGAATGGATGCGTAGATAAACTTTGTATAAAAATTCACCATTTTTAGTCAACGTACGTTCATGTACAATATAGGATCCAATATCGCGTAAACCATCGGGTAATTTTGCTAAGATATATTCCAATTCATTTGCTTGCACTGTAGAATAGGAACGATTACCGATCGTAATCATATTTTGATCGTATAACGATTGCACAGAATCTTCATACAGCATTAGATATACAAGTTCTGCTACGGATAGACCGGAACGTACGCGTAACCCGAGAATTGATTTTGTTATTGGCATAACATCCGCATATATATCGATAATATCATGCCGACATACCCAATACAACCGATCAAGTGTCAGATTATCAATAAGATCCATCATCGTATCTGTATTAAAATGCATATCTAAAAATAAATACAAGTGAATCTTTGAAAGTATAACTATGCCGTTGTATTTTCTGTTCCATATTCAATGTATCTTTTTCGATATGAAATGGATTTTCGTTAATAGTGTTTTTGCTTCCGAACATAATGCTCGATTAATGCAGCAGAAACAATACCATCAAGAGAATCGTTATAAAAAGATATAGACACCATGAATTGAATCGTTTATTTTTATCATTGGATCACCTCATATAAAAATATATATCAGATATAAAAAAATGTCAAATCTTTAATAGAAGATAGAGAAATATATTCTCTATCTTCTATTATTTAGTAAAAACAAGGATTGGATATAAAAACCAATCCTTGTTTATTATATTCAGCATTCTGCAAATTCACGCAATGCAATCATCTGATCTTTCAATAAGGCAAAATCGGTATCAAGATTGCCATTGTTTTTACTGATCATAAATCCGGTACGTGGACTCAACACATGGCCAAATTCTTTCTTAAATTCTTTTCCTAGTAACGCGATGATATTCAAGGTATCCCCATCAAAAATCCGCGTTTAAGGAAGTAAGGCATGCAATGGGCAATCCCGCCGATAGATCATCGTAATCGCTTTTTACATTCACCACTTTCATACATAAGAAAGAACCAAAAGTTAATCGTCGGATTACGATTCAATAGGACTTTCAATTTACAATGTTTCAGTAAATACTGAATGATACGATATATCTTTGAACTGAAATCTACATAGCCTTTATACCATTCATACACCGCTTCATTATAGGATTCACCATCTAATTTTACTAAAAAGATTGATGATGTGCTCTTTATATAATTCAACAGCAGCTACATATGGGATTTCAATTTCATCGGATCGTAGTCTTGCATTTGGTGTAATAACACTACGAGCACTGAAATTAACACGACCACCAAGAATATTCCGCCGGATTAATCCTTCTTTCTCTGTTAACGATGTAAAGATTAGATCAAAGCATTCGTTTAACCGATTCTGTGCATGATCTAAGTTCTTATTAATCTTGGCATAGTTTCGTTCGTTTACTTCAGTTTCTTCGTTTAATCGACAGAAGTTACCAAAGATACTATTGTATAAGGTATCAACTCTCGTATACTTATAATCTTCATCGCTAAAGAATACTTGCGAAGCACTGCCGAATATACGGGAATAACCGAAGAAAACACTTTATGCTTATTCATCATAATGTGTTTATACAATTCTTCTTTATTCTTGCGCTTCTTTTCGATACCAAGCCATGATTTCATCAAACCGACGATAGAACTCCAGCATACCAATACCATAAAATGGTTCTTTATCATAATTGATATCGGTCAATGGCTTATATTTACCATCCAATGTCATATCCATTTTTGAAATTGATGATGGTCCTAAGATTCCTGATTTCTCTCCTAAATACCTGGAAATCTTTACGATACATCAAAGGATGAATGATTTTAAACATGGGTGAGTTAATCTTCAGCCAAGCAAACATCTTTAGATCTACATCGACAAATTTTTACTTTGGTTCCGCACTTTGGGCAAATACGTCCTTCCAAGATACGACCAATCAGATGCCCGCATTCGCAACTGTATCGTTCGGCGAATGCATTATCATCCTGATAATCAGAACCAAAACGAGGGAATGGATACCATCCATTTCTTTAATGCCCCGACTGAGGATATTTCCATCCTTATCTTTTAATTTTTTCTTCTTAAAGGGTTTCGATTTTTACAATGAAACCCTTCTTAAGGACGATATCCTTATGGAATTCTTTTTCCCAATCCAAAATCACGAAATCTTGGTCCGATGGTATTTGCATTATAGAACTCGGTAGAAGTTCTTCCATCATATCCAATTCCTGTGGATTGAGATTGTAATCAATGTCAACCGACATTCGATCACTCCTTTCCTGTTTACACAGTAGAAAATATTTCTGAATATGGATCTCATATTCAGAAGTATAATATATTTATATGTGACTTTGATCATTCGATTCTATGTTTAGCGAATAGAATACCAGATAGTATCGAAAGAGGCTGTTTCGCACTTAGGTGTCTTTCGATACTATCTGGAATATCTGAACGTTATTCTGGAGGAAAAAGATTCATGTATAGAATGCTAAGAGCTGAGAGCATTCTATTTACTATAATGTTTCTTCTATGTAACAACCAGCTAAAGGAAGGTGGTTGTTCGATGTATAGTGCCTTAGCAAATACAGATATTGCACATACCATAGGAAATGTAACATTTATCATGGTAGAATATATCCGCTCTTTATTTCCCGAACACTTTTTCAATTATACCCATTTAAGTACAAAGATTGCCTATACGGAATTTATGAATGAAGAAGCCCAATTACAGCAGCGATTAATTAAGAAGCAAACGCCAATTTTAATTGTAAAGCCACGTCCTGTCAGTTTCGACGATGATATTTTTTTATCCCATACACCATGGATGTGGCCGATATGGGGAACACAAAATGATTTGGATCGTAGTGATTATATTCGCTGTTTCGGGATAATGAAAACGATATTACACTAGGCTATAAATTAAATCGAATGCGCGTGCAGTGTCTGGTAACGATGATGTTTACTACGGAAATTCAACAGCAGAATATTTATATGCAATTGCGAAATCGGTTTGAACGAGATCGTCCCTATTGGATGAAAACATCTACCGAAATTCAAGTTCCGCATGGTATTATGGAAGTTATTTCTGCCTTATCCGGTAAACCCATGATAGAACCAGAATCCGGTTCACCGAGAGAATTCTTAAATTATCTCATGATGCATGCCAACAAATATTTTACCTATAAACAAAAATTCAGGTAAAAAAATCGAGACGATTTCTTTCTATATTATCCACAAACCTTGGAATGGGTCTTTACGGATTTTGATGTCAATGACCCCAGTCGAAAAAGGACAAACGAACGAATATGCCGATATTAATTTTTACCTTTACTTCGGAATTTAATACCATTGGTATGTTTCAATTATCTACCGAAAAAGATAACCAAATACTGGAAGCCAATAAAATTGTTCGGATGGATGAACCAACCGGGCAATCCATTGTACCAATGTTTACGGTAGATAAAATCTTCAAAACGGAAGATGCGAATGGCTTCAAGTTATTCTTTACGAATATCTTTAATATTGATGCGGAGTTAGAACCAGACGTTCCCGATGTATTGGATCTAAAACCCGTATTTAAAGATAAAAGCCTTAAAAGAAATTCTTGCCTATTATGATCGAAATGGGTTACCCTATGAAACGTTATTTAATTTCATCATTATGCAGAATAATAAACGATTAACCGATAAAAAATCATCAACGGACGGAGAGATTATAAATTAGATCTCCATGGAGAACGTATTGTGATATACAATAAGAATCCATCGGCAACATATCGTTTATTGGTTTATGTGAATAATCTTAAGATTATGCAAATGATGAATGATGTGAATCATCTAACGGAATCCTATGAAGGAAAAAGAGCAGAATGGCTTGAAGGAGAATCTCGATAGAATGAAATTAAAGAAGCTCAAGAAATTATTGAGCTGCCATTAATGACTTAACGAAAATTCCGATTTCTGAAGTAAAAAGGCATACAGAAAACACCGGTGATGTTAGATGATACACATCCCTTACTTTTATTACCAACACGAGGAAAGTATTGTATTGAACCCATTCGTCGTATCAATCACATCATTCGTTCGATCGAACCAACCAAATTGGTGGATGAAGCACGAAAAGGTAAATCTACAAACGGGGATGAAAAGTATTATCGGTATATGAAACGACGAAAGATGCACAATATAAAACGTTATTTGTACATACACCATATGGTTGTTGTGCCTATAACGTAATGATTGATAAAGATGAAAATAACAAAAGAAGTGTTGGATAAAAAAATCAACCGTTGAAATCCAGGATGATGATCTTAACGATAAATTTGAGATCTTGTAAACCAAATAAAAATATGGAGGAATACGATAACTTGTATTCCTCCATATTCTGACTATTTCTTTAACTATTGATATCTTTACGAAAAGGGGTATAAACTATTATGGATAAGTCCTTTTTATCACTACTTACCTTCGATTACAAATTGGATATGACAGAGGAACAGTATACTCGGTTGACCGATATCCTGACCATGTATGAAATTGAACCTACGGCCTTACATATTGAAGTACAATCCGATTATGCCAGTTTTATCAACAATATCCATTTAACGAAGAAAATTGATTTCAAAACGAGCACATACATCCATTGAATTAGAAGATGTGATTTATCAAATGATTCCAGAGAAATTTGGATGTTATGAAAGTATTCAAACCATATATCCTGCACACATCAAGCATACGATTGATCATTGTCTTCCATTCAATGAAGAATACAAACGACCGGATCAAAAATATGGTACTGATTCGTACTTTTGTCTTATGATTCGGATCATATGCATCGTTTGAATGAAAGGTATACCTTTAATGATATACAATAAGAAATTGAATGTACATGCGAATTCGATTTTGAAAAAAATATAAGATAGAAAGGAAGGATAGTGTATCATGGCAAATGAAACCTTAAAATCCGTTCGAAAACACTTTTCTATATGAAGAAGTGAATAAGAACGGGCAATTTGATACGATTATCAAGACACTGTTAACAAAAGGTATTGTCGCAGATAAACAAATGTTAGAATCTGCCTATACCACGATTAACAGTTATTTTAAATTTCCGTTAAAAGAAGAAGTGATGGATGCCATTGCCAATGGATATGTACGTCCAATGCTATATCCAAAAGGTATCACGGCAAATAATAAAGTGCCAACCAGTATGCCATTTATTCTAACCAAAGGACACAGTGGCGGTGTTAGTATCGATGCGATTGCTGTTATTGATAACTGGGCAAAGTTCGATGATAGCGGCAAACGTGTCATGATTGATCCAAACAAACTGTATTGTTTCTTAGAAGGTGCCTATATTGCCCGTGGCATTCAGATGGGATTCCATCGCATTCGTCGGAATACTACGCTATATACAGAAGGTACTGCAATTTATGCCCATATGTTTGCTCGCGTATTAAATCGAGATTATGCGTTGAATGTAAATAGGATGCCTATAACAGGTTGTTTTCCTGGCTGCAAAATTCTTTATGGTGAATTTATTACAGATGCCGGAATCCGATCTTGTCATTAATTATGCCATTAAGGCAGGTGGAAACATTTCGCCGATTACCATTAAACGCATCAACGAAATGATTCCGATCGAAGATTATAAGAATATTGGAACTTTTATTCAGGCGATTGCAAGAACCGGGTACATGATTACCGCTGGATTGGAAAAACTCACTGTTCGTGAATACATTTCAATTTCATTCGTATGTATCACAATTCGTCCCTCTTTAGCTTAGAACATCTTTCGTATTTCTTATTTTCTGTTATTGCCTGTATCAATCGCACGCATATCAATGATATTTATGCATGGGATGGTGCCATTGGTCAAAAATCAGGTGAAGTATTATATTCAAGTATTGGGAGTGCTGTGCGTACACATTGAGAAAGAAGGTGACTACGTATGCCGGATTCCACACCAGTAACTGCACTGGAAATTTATAAAGAAGCAAACGGATTTATTGGAGAAAGATTTTTGCATCCTTGGATCGAGAACAGAAAATGGAAGCTATTAATGCTTCGATTTCTCTTGGTACGATGAATCCAAGAATCTTCAGTAAATTCTTCAACGATATGAAATTGAAATCCTTCACGTATGATTATATCATGCAGCGTGAATTAGTCAATTTGAATCATGTAACCTTAATCGTTTCTAAAGCACGAAATTATATTGTCAAAGGTGTTTATAGTGATACCTATAATCGTGTATTGGAATTTAGTGTGATTTACAGTTTACAACGCCGAAGGAAAGAGAGCATTATAAACGTTCAGCGGTCTTTCGTAAGTATATTGATTATAAAACGTTAAATGCGAATCATAAATTTTTCCGTCATAATGTATTGGTCATGGCAGGTGACCATGTACTTACAAATTATCGTTTAAAAGGGCATAACGATCACGTGGATATTTGCTTTGAATATGCGAAATTTGATAAACGAATTCGTCGATTGGAAGTATATTTTATTCCGGAATCGGTATGTACATATCTCGAAAACACCGATGCAAATGATGTTTAACAATAAACGGCATATTCGTGCCGAGTATTTTGATGTACATGGTGCCTTATTGAAACCATATATTCGGTATATTGGTTTTTGGATTGCAAAAGATTCTGGTGCAAGTTTTATGCTTACCGGTATTTCTATAATACCAATACAAAAGAATTTGTATTCCTGATCAATTACCAACGAATATTGAGAATTTTAGTGTACTATTGATTGGTATTAAGAATATGCATGCCATAACGGATTTTGGTCCGGATACGACATGGATCCAATATCATACACATAAATGCCAGTACCAAAAGATAACTTTATGATTTTTATCTTTAAAAAAACCAGCGTTATCAAATCAACAATGGTTCTGTAAAATTAAAAGAATACTATCCCAATTTGTATAAAATAGAGAATCCACATAAGTATCGATTCCGTGTGGTAGAATTATATGAAGAAAAATTCACAGAATGAACACATTGAATACGATAATGAAGTAAAAGATTATCTTACCGTTATGCAGCAAATCCCTCGGTTATACACCAGAGAAATTATCTTCTTTGATGCTAAAAATACAAACCAGTGAATTGGGATTATAACATCGATACCTTTTTAAATGAAAAAAGCCTATCATGCGTTAAATCTTCAGGATAAATGGGATTCTACCTTATATAAAGTAGGAACCTTAGCCAAGATGTTGAAGAAATGGGCATATATGTATGCAGAATATCAAGCACGTACCTTTTGGTTTTTAACCGGTTGGTATCATAATCTTGCTACGTATGATGATTTAGAAGAACATTATCGTACCAGCAGTGGACCGGATGTAAACCATGATATATTGTATACCATGGATTTTCCAGAACCGCAATATGTATTTAGCTATATGCTAAATAATGATACTGGGGATGCCGATAGTTTCTGTTTCTTTATTGATGGTAAATTTACAATTCCTACGAATACAATTTTATACCATGGTTTTCAACATGTATATTTCCCGGCAAGATTGATTACGCCAACTTCCGTTATTGAAGTAGAACGATTTGATCCAAATTACTTCAGTTATGTTACACCACTTCCAAGAGATGGCATTACCGTCAACATGGGTGAATTAATGCGGTTTAATACGGTAGCCAATAATATCTTCTTAGTGGATACAGAGAAAGATACGTATATTTCACCGGATGAAGTTGATACTTATATCATTGATCCAGATCTTGGAGAAGTAAAAGTAGATTTATCACGGTCGGTCTTTATCGTTACAACAAAAGCAAAAATGCGAATTGTACCAAAGGGTGATTTCCATGCATATAAGATTAGCGTTTGTTGTAATGATGCAACGTATCAGTACCGTGCAGTGGAAGATGGTATGGACTTCGTTACGAAAGAAGATAGTCGACAGATTACCTTAAATACGCATAATAATATTATCAATATCAAAGGATAAGATTGGACATCGTCTTCGTATCTATACGGAGGATGGTCGATTGATTTCAAAAACGTGCCTATAAGATTTTTAAGAAAACGAAGTATCATGAACCCGCAACCTTCCATGTACCAATTGCCACAGCCGATAAAGTAACGTTTAATGTTAGCTATATTGGTTACGATGAGCATTTGGTATACAGTGGAACAGTTCCGGATAATGGTTTTATGAATCTATCGGGGAAACTCCATCGTCCGTTTAATTTAGCATATCATGATGTGTATATGGATGGATACCGTTTAACGAAATACGATTTACGGATTCTTTCACCATATGCCTTTATTATTAAGAAAAAGTGATAAATTTAAAAGGGCATCATGGCATTGAGATTTACGAGAAGGTAAACGTTCCAGAGAATTATGTAAAATTTTACATGGGATCAGGAAAATGATTTCATCATGCATAAATTATTGGAACAAGATGAAATATATCTAAAGAAAATTTATGATTCGTTGAAGGATAATATTTTGAATTCCGGAAATTCGGTTGATTCCTTAGTGGATTGGCTATATAATTTCCTCAACGATTATGCGATTCGCCATTATGTGAATTCGGATAAACGTACCGAATTAAGTGCATATTCCCATGCATTTAATAAAGATGGCCGTGTATTACTGAATGCAGATAAACGGATTCGAAGCCTTCGTACCGTCAAGAAAATTTATTACTTCACACATGATAAAAACATTGGAAAAATATGGCAGTGATCCGGCGAATCTGCCGAAATCACATATTGATGATTATGAAACCGATGAAATGATGTATAAACCAAATCTTGGTGTTACGATGAGTGAAGAAGATTATCAGAAATATTCCATTGGAATTAATGAAGATGGGCATATCATTGTTAAAGATATGCAGAAGCTAAAACAATTGAAAGCAGTATATCTATCCAAAGAAGATGCTGCTTCCAAAAAGAATTCAAGAAATTATGTATATATCAATCCAGAAGATTCAATTACCGATGCAAGCGAATTACCTTCCACGAATATAAATCATTGGTATGCAAAAGTGGATCGAAAACTGGCCAGAAGGATGGCGTTATGCACCATCGGAAGTTGGCGATATGTTTACCTATTGCGACGGTATTCCATCCCGATATAGTCGTGGTATTGCATTGGATAAAGATGCACGTGGTTTAGTATTCTCTGATGCAGCAAATGAAAAATATCACGTTCCATATTCGTGGAGATGGCTATGGACCGTTTGATCCACGGAAACAGTTACTGCACCAAGAGCCGATCATGGTATTGGTACACCAGAATTCCCCTTTATTGGACCACATACCAATAGTTTACGTAACGGTGATGCCTATATTCCTGTGAATACACCAATTTCACCGGATAATATTTTGACGGCTCGTACAGGGGATGAATACCTGTCAGTTACCGGACGATGGTCGCGTGTACATGAAGAGGAATACATCCTTGGTCGTCGGCAATATATGCCAGCGGTTGGAGATCTCTTCACCAAACGTGGGCATACATACACCTTGAATGATTCTATGGATGAGTGGAAACATAATACCTATTATGACGTGAATAATCCAAGAGATATTTATGTATTGCATGCCGATGGATATGGACTCTTTTGATCCATATGATGTTGAAACAAAACGGGCACAGCATGGTATCGGTACACCGGAATTCCCATTTGTTCGTCCATATGCAAATGAATTACGTGAAGGGGATTGGTATATTCCAACCGAAAATGGACGATAATCTTGAACCCGTGATGGCAAAAATAGGAGATTCCTATTTAGCATTTAATGATAATAAACGCTATACCGTAAGTGAAGTTACCTTTGTAAAAAGAACAAGCGATTCGTCAGATTAAGCGGAATTGGTCACCGGATCATAAATATGCACCAGTGAAATTGAAAGACTTTGAGATGACAAATGTATTTAATACCGGTATGGATGTTTCGCACAAGAATACATTCCGGGAAAAGAAGGAACCGATGATACACATCAGACCGGACGTATTGTTTTGCGTTGTGGTGATAGGAAGTTCCTTTATCTGGCTGATGGTTATGGACTCTTTGATGTTGCGGCTGTTGGTGTTGATCGAAAACGTGCGGATCATGGTATCGGTACAAGAGAATATCCATTCGTTGGTATTTTCCCGAATGCACTTCGTATTGGTGATGCTTATATTTCCGTACATGATGAGATAAAACCGGAGAATATTAAGATTGCAGCCAAGGGAGATAAATATGTTGCCATTGATTCTCGCCTTTATACCGTTACGGAAAAAGAAGAATCCATTGATTCCGTAGCCATTAAGAATGTTGAAGCTATGATTGAAGCATCGGCATATTTATGATCCAGACAATACACTTGGATTAATTGCAACGTATAATGATAGAGAATTTACCATTGATCTTATTGGTCGTTCTGAAACCTTCCGTGGTTCTTTCTGTTACAGTACAAAGGATCCGGATCTTTATGTACGTAAGAATGCACCGGGTATGGGAATTCTTGCTAAGAGAAATTCTACACCGATTGCCTTACATGGTAATGGTTCAAAGGAATATCCATATATTCTATTACAAGGTACGGGTAAGATTCTTGCTGGTGAATATTATTTCCCAATGGATACTGTCCCATATATGGATGGAAATACAGCAATAAAAGCATCCATTGGTGATGTTATTGAAACGATGGGAGAAAATATTACCGTAACAGATTCCATTATTGATCTTATGGACTATGATGGCATTCTTTCCATGTCTTCGTATCCAGAAGGAGATATTATCCAAACATCAAGAATCTCAAGAATTCTACATTTACCTATGGGAACCATACGTTTACGCCGCGTGAGGTATTCTTCAATAAGAAGGTTATCTTCGAGGATAAAGCGATGGGCGATAGCAACCCATTTGTTGTTATGCAGCCAAGAGATGGTTATGGACCATTTGATCCACCATATGTAACATATTCACGGGCAGAGTATGGTATTGGTACCAAGGAATTCCCATTCGTTGGCATTCATGCCCATGCATTGCATGATGGTGAATATTATGTACCATTGAATTCACTCTTCCATACATTACCGATTCCAGCCGATATGATCAAGCAAGCTCATATTGGTGATACATATCTTGGTTTAGATGGTAACGAATATACCGTAGAAAAATTTGATACATTCTTTGAAGCAAAATCACAAGATATTGAAGAAATCTATAAGGATATTGCAAAAATGCAATTTGGCGATCGTTTCTCCTATGATGGAAAGAATTTCATTATTAGTGAACTTCGTTCCGATGGAAGGCCAATCGTCATGGAAACGACTTCCCGTCGTTGCTTCTTCTTACCGGATCAGGGACAACCTATCTTTACCAATATCGATACAACCAATCGTATTGCGGCTAGGGGATATGGTACTGCAGAATATCCATTCATCGGTACTAATCTTACGTTGTCCGAAGGAGATAAATACATTCCATACGATACAGAACCATCCATCGTTCCGGTGGAAGCAGGTGCAGCAGGAACCACCATCGAAACATGGGATGGCACTTCTACGATATTACCGAAGAATACATGGGCAGAATTTAGTAAGGATACCGTTAAGAATAACGTATTCAAATATTGCCCAAGTGTTGTTGGTAGAAATTTACCTATGATGGTATTCCGTATACCATTACAACAGTTGGTACAACCAATACCGCATCGAATGGTGCCAGAGACTATGAACTTCTTATGGTGGATGGTTATGGTCCATTTGATCCACATTGGTCTGTACGTCACAACAAACGAGCACAGCATGGTACCGGTGCAAAAGAAATGCCATTCTTTAATTTGGCACCAAATGGACTTCGTGCCGGTGAATATTACATTCCACGCGGATTCTATATCATCAAAAATGCCGTTCGTGCAAATAGCGGTGATAAATATATTGCCAGTGATGGAAATACCTATTATGTTACCGATGATGCATTCGCACCAGGTCATATTTATGATGATAAACTTCGAGATCCATATTACAACATCGTGGCAGGAAATGTCTCCTTTGTGGATGATGGATCAGGTGAAGAAACTGTCTTGGATCTCGTTACTGCGGCAAAGTCAACGGATAAACCCGATACAACAAAGAATGCACAGTTTATCTTATCAAACCCATAATCGTATAGAAAGAATAGAAGTTGTTTATGACTTCTATTCTTTTTTACCCGTTAAGGATATATAATGTAGGATACAAATATATATTATAAATATGCATAAGGAGGGAATGAACCATGCAGAAAAAAGATTTCTATTTCATTCGGAAATGGAAAAAGAAATGACGAAGAAAAATCCAATTGATTCATCCGGAATATACGGAAGATCAATTGGATATGTATTTAGAAAGGATAATTGAAACGAATTTTAAAGATCCACCCTGTATGATTCGAAATACATATCGAGATAAGACGGCGGATACAAGTTTGCTGAATATGATTGAATTTATTCATCAGAAAAACCCATTCTTGGTGGATATGGTGTTTTATATAAGAATCAGCATGAAGTATACAATCCAGCCGCCCATATGTTGCTCGATAGTATTAACAATCGTAAGAAGTTGAAACGAGAACGTAAAAATACGATAAACGTTCGTATCAATTTTTTTATTACTGGATATTGCACAGGGAAATGAAAAGGTTATTGCCAATTCTTTTTACGGCGCAAATGGTACAAGAACAAGTACCTTTTATAACCGAGATCTTGCTTCCAGTGTAACGGCTACAGGACAAGCCGAAATTGCAACTGCAGAAACTTCCTTTGAAGCTTTGATGAGTAATAATACAAAATTCTTTGATTTGGATGAATGTTTATTGTTTATCTTACGCGTACAAAAAGGAAGAATATTTTTGATAAAGTACCGCCGATTGACCATCCAAAAAGAGACGGTATTTCAGAAATTAATGGATTCGATGTTATACCCATTGAGTATCGATGAAAAATCGATTGAAGCATGTTATCCAAAAATCTTTCCGATGAAGATTGTGCTAAGATATATTTCAAGAATAATATTTTTAGCATTTTTTAGAAGTCCATACGCCATCCAGAAAGATACTGCATAAACTCATCAATACAACAAAAAAACGTTCCGTGATCCAAATAAAATACCAGAGGAAATTTTGGATGATTTAAAAGAACTATGGGAATATATTCAATGCTTCGTCGTATATAATTATACGGTGCGAAATCGTATTGAACGGGATAAATATCATCATCGACTAACTTGTGTAACACAAGATACCGATTCTACCATGCTCACCTTATCAAAAATGATGAATTTCTTAGTCGATGAATTTGCGGAAGATGAAGTAGCGGCAGAGAATCAAGACGAGTTTGATTTTATCTAGTCAATATGATTTTGCTATATTCTTACAGAATATTCACATCTCTTCTATGATCGATATTGTACTGATGTGAATATTCCACAGGAGTATCATTGGATGATCAATATGAAGAATGAATTCTATTATCCAATATTGTTGGATACAGATTCTAAGAAGCATTATATTACCCTAACGAAACTACAGGAAGGCGTGGAAATCAAACCACCCAAGATTGAAATTCATGGGTTGGAAATGGCAAAATCTGAGACATCGGAGATCACCAAGATTTCTTCTTTTCATATCATTCGAGATGATATCATGTATACCGATAAGATCAATGTATCGGATATCATCCGTAAGATCGAGTGTTTTAAACAGACCATTCGGGATTCCTTATCCAATGGGAAACTGGAGTTTCTTCCTTTGAAGTCGGTTAAGGAGATCGAAGCATATGATATGCCATTCAGTGAACAGGGTGTACGAGCCGTTCGTACATGGAATCTGTTCTTCCCGGATATGGCAATCAATCTACCCGATAAGGTATTTGCTCAGCATCGCGTTAGGTAAAGAAAGCATCTGGATCATTATCCAATACCAGCAAAGGAACGTCAGATCATTATTGATGAGATATATCATGCAGAAGAGAAGTCATTACGAACTGCAGGATTCAACATCATTGCCATACCACAGCATATACCATCCATACCAAAGTGGTTGATACCATTGATTGACTATGACAAGATGGTGGATGATAACGTATCCAAGTTCGATGCCGTAATGAAGAGTCTGGGAGCTGTACAGCTCAAGACCCGTGCGAATAGCAACCATATGAGCAATCTGGTAACATTCTGATGGATATACACCCCATATATGCTATATATGGGGTGTAATTGGCTACATTCTCTACGATCCTGGAGGTATTATGGCATTAGAAATTACTATTTATGAGATTTCAAATATATATTTATAATAGTGAAATATAGTAAATATATTTCAGTACTATTCAATGTAGCTATGGGCAGCAATTACTAGGATCCCATAGCAGAAACAAGGAGGTCTATCATGACTAAGAAGATGAACAAGATGAACGTTGTACTCGACATCGTCGGTAAGAATGTCTTCGTATCCAAGGCAGCAGCTTTTCATCGACAATGATCTCGAAGTTGGCGTTGGGCAGTTCTTTGAGTTTTCCCCAAATGTTCATAGTAGGGAATTCATGCGCGACATGATGTTCAACTTGGATCATGTTGTTACTGTGAATGCTGCTAAGTACCTCATGGATAAAGAGAAGGATGTTTGGGGTGATCAGATTCATATTGAGCTTGATAATGGTCATGACATTGATATCTATGATATGACAATTGACGACTACAAGGAGTTCCTTAGGAAGTATCTCTAAGTAAGACTATAAATCATATTATAGTCTTATGAAGAAGAGAAGATACAGAGTTAATCTGATCTTCTTTTTCTTCGATCCGGAGGTATATGGCACTGGATATAATGACATTCTTGTAAACTATCGTTATGAAAGGAAGGATATAGTATATGCCAAATTCAGCAATTGCAGGTAGTTCTCTTGGTGGTACAAGTAATACACCAACGAGTACACCTTCTACTTCACATTTGAGTGTTAGTTCTTCAAGTCTCAACGGTACAAGTCCATTGAATGGTGATATTGCCGTTGGGCATAATGGTGTTGGAATCCAGAAGGATCTATATGGTGTTGGGTTCTCACCATTATCCATTAAGAATAAGAAAGTATGCCGAAGATGAAGAGATGCTGGCAAATAAGGATGCGGGTATGTTTGCGATCTATCACAAGGATGGTAGTGTTGTATCTGCCCATCATCTCCATCGTTGTAAGAATCATCTACAGAATTTCATTACACGTTGTTTGGAAGATGGTACTGTTGGACGTATCTACAAGATTATGCCGGATGATAACTTAGTACAAGCCGTAAAGTATTCCAATCGAAATTTGTTTACCAATAAGATTGCGATTGGATGTGAATCCGATCCCATTGATTTCCTCCGATTGGATTTTGATGTGGATCTCTTTAGTAAGACGGATAATACCGTCTTTGATACATCAGAGATTCTGGTAAACTTCATTTTCACATTAAAGAAAGGATCAAAGATTAAACGATACAATATTACCGAACCACTGCGTACCATAAATACAAAGAACTTCAATATTCGTTATACCGATTTTGATCGAGCAGAAGAAATTGAAGATTATATCCGTAAGGAAGCAAAGAAAGAAGTGCAAACGGGTGTAAACAATAATCCTGCATCCGTTACACCACCATCGCAACCAGCAAATCCACGTACCGATGAGCATATGCCAGATGGTGATAATGTGAGTGTATCAAAGGATGATACACGTGGATTTGTTACAGGAGATGCAGAAGGACGGGATCCTTCGGTATATTCCAAAGAAGCTGTTGATAATGAAGAAAGAAATTCATGATATTGTTGAACCTGTGATTCAGGATGAATATGCGATTATCTTAGATACACTTTCTTTTACCTTACCAACTTGGTTTACGATGGATAAGTATGGATTAATTGTGCATGATATTCTATTTGCACTTCGTTAAGATAGAAAGGAGTGAATGATTCTTATGACATCTATTGTCTTACTTACGGATCTTTATAAAGAAACGAAACAAGGAATAAAGCCCCAATGCCAATAGCATTGTTAGTAAAACCTGTATGGGCAATTCATCCGATGCATTGCCTAAGTTATATGATGATGCTGAGACATACAACAAGGGTGATAAAGTCCTTTATATGGCAGCGGATGGTAATCTTATCTGCCTAACCGCATTAACGACAACGTTTGGTTCGTTTAAAGCATCCGACTGGGAAGAATGGAATCTTACCAAGGAAGTAAAGAAATATTATTCGGATTATGCCTTGCTTTGCATTTAACGAACCAAAGCTTCGTTTAAAATCGTACATGGTTACAACTGAAAGAAAGCTCACGTGAACTGGCATCGCAATTTAATATTGCGGATAGCCGTGGTCTAATTATCTATAAGAACACATCCCTTGCGGATACATTAGCAAAGGAAAAGGATAAAGCAGCTAGTAAAGTTGTCACACCAAAAGAAGAAGAAATGGAACTTCCCTGATCCAACAAATATGGGAAAGAAGCAAACTGATGCACCAAGTATCGTACCGCATTATGATGATTCCAAAGCGATACCAATACAACACCATCAATAACCCCACCGATTCCAGATACTCCACCAGCGGTGCCACTCTTCTCCGAGTGATACAAAACCATCAACGGATACACATGCCGGTGATGCACCAAGTATTGTCCCGGGATATAACGAGGCACATGCAGGAACGAATCCATCACCATCAATACCAAAAACACCTGATTCTCCTTCCGTTGTTCCATCCTATCCTGGACATACTACGGAAACACCAGAACATAGTGGAACAACAGATTCTGATACGGATACTGATTCAGGACTTGATAGTGATTCTCCGAGTATCGTACCAAAAATACGGTGATGAAACTCCTCCAGTACACCAGAACATCATGAAGAGTCACAGACTCCTCCAAGTACTCCAAAGCAAGAGGGATCTCAAACACCTCCAAGTACACCAGAACATCATGAGGAGGCACAGACACCTCCAAGCACTCCAAAGCAAGAGGAATCACAGACTCCTCCAAGTACACCAGAACATCATGAAGAGTCACAGACTCTCCAAGTACTCAGAACATCACGAGGAATCTCAGACTCCTCCAAGTACTCCAGAACATCACGAAGAGTCACAGACTCTCCAAGTACTCCAGAACATCACGACGAAGAGTCACAGACTCCTCCAAGTACTCCAGAACATCACGAAGAGTCACAGACTCCTCCAAGTACTCCAGAACATCACGAAGAGTCACAGACTCCTCCAAGCACTCCAAAGCAAGAGGGATCTCAAACACCTCAAGTACACCAGAACATCATGAGGAGGCACAGACACCTCCAAGCACTCCAAAGCAAGAGGGATCTCAAACACCTCCAAGTACTCCAGAACATCACGAAGAGTCACAGACTCCTCCAAGTACTCCAGAACATCACGAAGAGTCACAGACTCTCCAAGCACTCCAAAGCAAGAGGGATCTCAAACACCTCCAAGTACACCAGAACATCATGAGGAGGCACAGACACCTCCAAGCACTCCAAAGCAAGAGGGATCTCAAACACCTCCAAGTGGTAGTCAGTAAGAAACGTATATTTTCGATTTAATAAGAAGAATAACTCATTTGAGTTATTCTTCTTATTTTTATCCAGATGAATATAATAAATCATAGTTGTGTTATTATCGAATGAACCATACTTCTACGATTATGAGTTGGAGGGAGGATGCCTGCATCCTTCACATCCTTTCGTTAATTCTTGTGGGAGAATATAAGAATTTTGAAACCTTCTTTTCATCTGGATTAGTATAATGTGTATGAAATATAAAAATCAATGGATATTGCATCTGACATGGTTTTAACGTATCACGCCTATACACTATTACATAAGAAGGTGATATATATGCTTTTTAATAGGTCAAGCACGTATTGATACACCGTTCTATGATCGAGTTCCTGACAGTGCAGCTGTGAAACATGGCGTTATGTTAAAGGGAAATCGATTCAATATCCACGGTATTAAGAAATATGGCTTGGATCGTTATTATGTGATGGATAATGATTATATTATTAATATAAAGAATGTACAGATTATTCGTGATATGGAATATTATAGTGATAATATACGAAGAGCGAAATTAAAGAAAAGCAATCTTACCATATCCGGAGCAAATGGATTATCGAGTATACTTGGCACCTTTGAAGATGGTATGACATCAGAATTTACATCGCATTTGGATCAATTTAAAAATGTTTGACCCCTAATTGGCGTGGCAAAAATCCAGTTGGTGATTTTGTTGGTAAAATTGGCGGTGTATTAGGTAAAATCAATAATGCAGCTGGTGCCATTGGTGGTGGTATTACTGGGCAAGGACGGCAAGGCGGAGAATATGGTGGCAATATCATACCAAACATTCTTCGACCACCAAAAATGGTGGTTGTTTTGGGCATATTGGTGATGAAAACGATAGCGATGATGATGACGATGATGATGAGAATGGTGATGAATACGATCCAGATAAAGATCCATTAATGACACAAGTTGGTGATGTATTAGAAGGTGTTGGTATCAAGAAAGATTCTACCATCGGTCGTTTACTGGATAATATTGCATTGGGTGCATTTACCGATGGTACATGGTTACAGGATATTGCCGAAAAATGCATTGGCTATGTTGAGCCGTTGGATACTCGATCGATTAAGCTACGTTGTTGGTTTTGATATCGAGGCTGTATTGAGTACCTTATTTCAATTATTCGGTGTGAACTGGCGTGCTGTATTCAATGGTGATTTTTTTCATCCTTCATGAGCACGGGATTATTGCCAACTTTCTTTGTATCAGATTACTTAGGACGAAATCGAGGAAATGGTACCGCTTGGTGGAGTGGTAAGGCTGGCTATGGTGTTCATTGGTGGACAGTCTATGCCGGACAGGGTGATTTATGGGAATTCCACTATGCACCGGTGACACAAAAAGATGATTGATTATTTTTAAATATAAAGGTTCATCCGCAAAATATATCGTACGTAATTTAGCCGGTGGAACATTAGCATGGGATGATTATGAATCCTATGAAACTGAATTACTTGAATCCCATCAGGATGAAAAAGAAGTCAAGGTATGGAAAACCTTATACGATCGACCCTTTTGATGAATTTAAAGATTCTCTCTCTTTGATTAAAGAAGAATTTAATATTGATATTGATCGATTAACCACGATTACCGCATTCAATCGTTTTCGCGTGCCTACACCCGATAACGAATTATCCCATTCCGTGGTTATATCTTCTTTACACGACCCGATTTAAATCTTCAATTGGAAATTAATGAAGGTAATGAGAAAGGTCTGGTCAATGGACGTGGTCATTTAGCACCTTTGGTTACAAATATGCTAAAAAGGGCATAGTGTTGTGATGAGTTATCTTATGGGCGATAGTGCCAATGTAAAGCATCAATTCATTCCTTATTTTACCAGTGCATGTACAGGTATTGATATTGCTGATGAAGTATTGGAAACAACTGAACTTGGTGAAACATTAACCGGATGGAAATATATGTATGGTACCAGCTTAATCAAATCAAAAACAGCAGGGCAAGTTACCTGTAGTTTCAAAGATGATAACTGGCTAACGACATATAAAATGATCAAAGTTTGGTGAATATATCAATGCCGTATGGCGGAGAAATTCAACCAAAAGAGCAGTATATGACCTATCATATTCTGGATTATGCAACATCCATCTATTATTTTCTATGCAATGCAGAAGAAAAATAATACGATTCTTTTTGGACGAAATACAGTGGTGTATTTCCAACAGCAATTCCATCCAGTAATTTCTCCGATACGATCGATAAACATTTATCGTTACCTACGTACTCAATTCCTTCAGCTATGCAAAGAAAGAAGATTTCAATCCCTTTGAGTTTAGCGGAATTTAATAATCTTAGCGACGGTGACTTTGCTTATATGCCCATTTATAACCAGGATTCGATGCATGTCAACCGTTCGTTTGTTGGTGCACCATTTGTCGATACGGAAAAATCAAGGGGCAAGTTACACGTTGAAATTCCGCCCGAAAAGGATATTAAGGTGACTTCTATGCTAAAAATTAAATGCCCTGATTTGTCATAATAAATACGTAAACCATGATGCCGTATATGATCATATGGAGCGTATGCATAAAAACGATATTCCTGCCGGTATTTTACCCGATCAATATTTTTTATGATATGACCCATACGGGAAAACGAAATGGATGTGTCGTTTGTCACAGGGAAACACCATGGAACGAAAGAACACACAAATATCATCGATTATGTGGCAGACCGGAATGTTCCAAGAAGATTCGTCAAGACTTTCATGACCGTATGATGCGAACCCATGGTACAGATAATTTAGCAGTAGACCCGGCGCACCAACGAAAAATGTTGGAACATCGATCCATTTTCCGGTCGTTATACATGGTCAAGTGGTGGTGAAACCGTATACACAGGATCATATGAAAAGGATTTCCTGAAAGTCTGTGATTTGATGCTCAATCTGCATCATGACGATGTGATTCCATCTCCCCATACATATTTCTATATCTATGAAAAAGAAACGGCATTTTTATATCCCGGATTTTATCTGCCCGATATTTCACTGGAAGTCGAGATTAAAGATGGTGGGGATAATCCAAATATGCATCATAAGATACAGAAAGTCGATAAAGTCAAAGAGAAATTAAAAGATGCGATTATGCTAAAAACAACGAACGCAGCATTATATTAAGATTACCAATAAGAATTATGGCACGTTTCTCAAATTAGCTCAACGGTTAATCGCAGACGATCTAACGAAAGCTGAACGATTAAATAAGATCAAAATTCTTGGGAATTAACAGAAAGGATTGATAGAATGGGAATGGTTCCTAAACAATATCATCTATACAATGGCGATGTAGAGCGAGTGAGCTTTAGAACATATTCACTATTTAGCGGAATCGAGTCTCGATTTAATCTGGCATCGTGCCCATAGTTGCCGTCGTGATGTTAAGATATATTGCCATTGGACTGGTGGCGAGATATTGCCAATACTGGTCAGGATATCATATCTTAATTGATTATAATGCGGAGCAATATATGCCGAATCAAATTTCACTGGCAAATTTGACAACAGCGACACCGGGACGTACAACCGGTGGTATTAATATTGCCGTGATGTGTGCGGTAAATGCCAGTGTGATCAGAATAAGCTGGGTTCTTATCCACCGACGATTCCACAATTGGAAGCATTATATCAAGTCGTTACCGTTCTTGCGGATACCTTAAATCTTGAATTGGACAATCAGCATGTTATGACACATGGAGAAGCAGCAGATAATGAGGATGGTTGGAAAGCAACCGAAAAATTATGGTCCACATTCTACGGAAGAATGCCAAGATCTTGAATTCCTTGGTACACCGGAAAGTCCGTATATCGTCCCTATAGTCCAATTTATCGTGGTGGTAACATTATTCGTCTAAAAAGCACAATGGTATCGTAAGACATATAAGAAGCAGCTATGGAAGTATTTCTATAATGCAAGACATCGCATTATTCGTTATTAAGAATTTACAAAGAAAAAGATATCCAAACATATATTTTGTTTGGATATCTTTTACATTGCTATAACGTGTAGTGAATCGATATAAGAGAAAGGATGAATACATTGAATCGTATACGATTGGATCATATCAATATTGCGGAACTTGTTGCCTTGGCTTCACTTTGTGTTGCTTTGATTTATAGTATGATCAATCAATATATGGAACTTAGTATGAGTATTGCCAGTGGTTTGCTTGGTTATATTGGTGGTACATCAAGTAGTCGTATAGGGGCATTTAAGCAACATTGAGACATCTTCTTGTAGTAGTACACCACCAAGACGCACACCGGTAAATCCACCTGCTCCTACGATATCGCTAAAAGAATAAGAAGATACTTCATTGTGTATGTATATATGCAATGAAGTATCTTTCCACAGTATAATAACTCTCTATCGCTATTATATACGTTTTTATAGAAAAGGATTCGTGAGTATTTATGGCAGAAAAAAAGCGAAGAAAGGAATATTAAAAAGTAAAGCAAAATTATCAATATGTGATTGTACATCCGGAAACAGAACCAAGCCAAGTCGTTGATTTCGCTGATGGTGTAAAAATTTAATTGATTCCAATATCGATAAGATTCCAGTAGCAACAGCAGAACGAGATGGCTTAATGTCAGAGGAAGATAAAAAGAAATTGGACGGTATTGATCGAGTAGAAGATTTAGTAGAGCAAACGCGATTAAAGGAAAATGCTGAAATGGAATATCGTACAAATAACGTTAATCTTACCCGGAAAAATATCGATCCCATCTTTCAACGATTTACGCAATCGGTTTCCGATGTTGGACCAGAGGAAAGTATGCTATTTAGCATAACAAATAATCTGCGAATCAATCATACGGTAAATACCATTTATACCCAGAAGTTACACAATCAAGATATTGGACGTAAAAATCATAAAGAAGTATTATGATGCACCGGATACGTATGATGCGGTAAAAAGATCCTGAATTACGAGAATTTATTAAAAATAACTATTATAATTGGAACCGTCCGTGGAATAGTTATCGCTATATGGATATAACCGATCAATTCATGGAAAATACATATCTTCGTGTAACACCAAATCTTTCGATACATGATATTCCATCGTCGTATCGAAAAGATACATACGGTTTCTCCCTATGATATAGTATATGCGGTATTGCCATCTTCGGTTACGGTTGGTATTGGGGATGCCATATTATTATTCTTTAACAATCGTTTTCATATTATGCTAAAGAAAAACATTTACAACAACCAAAAAGGAATTGGCTGCATACCAAGATGACATGAATGGTGTTACGATTGATACCTTTTGGTAGTTTATTAAAATGATACCCGGACTATTCTCACCAATATATATCGAGAAAAACATATTGAAGTTCCGATTTGTGTTATGGAAAAGTATTGCTACTATTTAGCACAATATTTAGAGTATCGCGTAATCAATATTTTAAAGGCAAAAAGAGTTTATCTTACCGGATACGTATTTATTTATGAATACGCTGACACTCGCCATGTTAAATCGCACAACGCCATGGGCGCCAGATGAAACAAATAATGTTGCTGCTACGATGGGAAATCCACCGGATTCTAAACCATTATGGTATAAAGATGTATCCATTAAAGAAAGTACCGATGAAACACCGATACAAGTACAACTTATTTGTACAACACCAGTGTATATCATTTAATAAACGTTTATATACGGATATCCCATACAATCGAAATGAACTTGTATGGGATATCCGTATATAGTACATTTTAATAACGTTTGGTATTACCTGAACAATGGAAAGGATAGTGATATTGCTATGGCGGATACGATCCGAAAAGGTTTTTGAAAGTAAAAAAAGAATAATGAATTTGTTATTGCACATCCGGAAACAGAAGCAGCACAGATTGTTGATTTACAAGAGGGCATTAGCCATATTATGCAAGATAGTACTTCTTTTACTCGTGCAACCAGTACAGTTTCCGGTTTAATGGCAAAGAGGATAAAGTAAAAACTGGATGGTATTGAAGAAGGTGCGAAGAAAGTAGAAAAAAACGGCAATTAAAGTCGGAACCGATACGGTATTTCGCACGGGGGATATTAATGTTACCAAAGAACAATTGGCAATCGATACCTCCTATTATCCAGAATATATTGTGAAAGAACCCGGGTTTTTACAAATCCATTATATAGTAATCCCATAAATTATATTTATACGTTTGATTTATTTCAGCATAACGATATTCTATACGATATCAAAATTTTTACCGTATTTGGATTTTACCCAGAAGAAATTCGTTTCGGATTATTTAATTGAAAATAATCGTATTGACGATTATGCTTTTTCAGCAAAAATATGAAGAAAAATGGCATGGGGACTGGCATCGAACTGGTGATGGATATCAGCAGGAAATTTCATTGTTACAATCCATGGGATTGGAAATTCTGGATAACGCCGATTGCCATAATATTCATTTTCGTGGAAAAGATCTTACCGAAGCCTATACCAATAATACCTTATATGCAAATATAGCCAACGGATCGTTCCATGATATTTTCCCCGGTGATATCATTCGGAAAACGATGCAAGTGGATGGTATCATCGTAGAAAATGCAACATGGATGGTTGTTGGTTGTGATTTTTTTCTATGGAGAAAATGGATGCAATACCCATCATATTGTATTGATTCTAATGGATGACGGATTTACCAATCCCGGAGAATTAAATAATGCGGGTATTTATGGTGAAAAAGCAGGGTAATGAATTCCCTATATAAATATACAGAAACAAACTTCTGGATAAAAAATTATGAATGAACGCTATAAGAATGCCATTACCGATGCATTTGGTGCATCCCATGTATTGGTACATAAAGAATATGAAACGATGATTTATAATCAACAACCATTTCAATCGGGCTTGTATGATGTCACAGTAAATGTATTGGATAATTGCAATTGTAATCCATTAACCTACAATGCCACACGAAGATTAAATCTTAGTGTAACCAAAGAAGGAGAACAATACGGGCATCCATATAATATAATTACCATAAAAGCCATATATACATCAATCTATCGTATATACTGATAAAATTAATACTGGTTTACATTATACAATCAATCCTTACTTCTGTCTATATTAATAGAAAAGGAGCGTGTTTCTATTAGCAGAAATTGAAAAAGGACTTTTTAAAAGTCCAGCAAAATGGAAAAATTTCATGGCATACATCCAGAGACGGAAACGTCTAAGATTGTAAATTTCAAAGAAGAAGCCACAGCTGTGATTATGAATTCCTTGCATGCAACCCATGATCACAATGGTTTTATGGATTATCGGGATAAACAGAAATTAGATACGACGGTAGATGGATTAAAAAGGTAAAACCCATTGCCGTAAAGGGGGATAATGAAGAAACCTATAAAAACGGGGAAATGTACATTTAACAAGAGATAGCATTTTCAAACCAACGAGTATTTGCACGTTACCAGAACATACACAAAATTATGGCGGTATTGCATATTATAAAAGATGGCAGATTGAACTCGATTACATCCGAGAAAACAATTTCTTGACTTCAGACAACCACAGATGAATTGCAGCTACTGTGAAAAGAATATTACAAAATGCCTATAATGATCATAGCTTATTTGATAATATTCGTAATGGTTCCTTTTAAGAATATTTATCCAGGGGATTATATTCGTCAAAACCGTTACCTTAAACGATAAAAAATAACACCTGATTGCAAATGGGTTGTTGTTGATCTCGATTATTTCTATGGCTATGAAGGTTGTACAACACATCATATTGTATTAATGCCAATGGATATGGATTTTGGTAAAGAACGATTCCATAGTTCCGATGATACCAATGGCTGCTATAAAAATAGCGAAATGTACCAAACGACATTACCAACGAAATATACTGCAGGGATATTAAATGCATTTGGGTCCGATCATGTGTTAAGTCATAAGGAAGTAATTAGTTATCAAAAAGATAAAGCGTTTCAGGATACTACACGGCAACCATACCAGTACAGCATTTTTATATCGTTTAGAAGATACGTTAGTTAATATTCCAACGATATCGCAAATGTATGCATCATCTGCGAGTTCTATTGGAAATATGAGTTCGTATAATATGACATATAATACCAGTACGCCGATGCTGTATTTTAATATGTTCTATATTCGAGATAACAATGCAACACTGACTCGTTTTACAGAGACATATTATCCCAGTGAAACTTATATACCATGCGATTACTTTTTATCTCTGGGAAAAATATACCGAACACACACTAAATCGAGATATGGAATATTATCCATCGAGAATTATAACAATTCATCTCGTTGTTTAGGCTATGCAAAATAAATGGTACAGTAATGGTAATGATCCACATACCGAATGTTATTATGAAACATCGCCCATTTATTTTGATACCTTTGCGTTATTCAAACAATTGAATCGCTTTACCATTATGCATAATACGAAAGGGGAACGAATTCGGTATTGGACCCGTAGTTTCACCGGACAGAATTATATCTTTACCATGCCAATTGGTAATGTTATCTTCAGTAAGAATATTAAACAAGATACGGATTTTCAGCATATTAGTCCATCGGAATATTTGGCACTATTACCATCGCAAGCCGAAGCAAGTATTCGTCCATATTTTTGCTTATATTGACAGAAAAAGAATACAAGATATATCCATTGTATATCTTGTATTCTTTATGGATCGATCCATGGATACTACAATCTAATAACACTTTATATTCTATGTATAGTAATAGAAAGGATAGTGATTATACGTATGGCTGAACAAGAAAACCTTAAAAAGGCGTTTTGAAGGTCAAACATAACGAAGAATATGTAGCTGTACATCCGGAAACGGAAGTATCACAGATTGTGGATTTTCGTGAAAATGTACAACATGTTCTTGCTGATAAGATGACAAGCATTCCTGTTGCAACGGAATTTAACGATGGTTTAATTTCGAAAGAAGATAAAGCAAAGTTAGATGGTATTGCAGAGGGAGCAAATAATACAAATGCAACCGCTGTTAAAGGAAATAATGAGTATGCTTTTCGTACCGGGCAAGTAAATATTACGGCAGCAAATATTCATCCATTATTGGGTGAATTGGCGGATTTACACCCGACGACCAATGCAACATTAACCTTTGATGAAGTTGGTAAATTACATGCTATGCCGATGAGTGATGAGAGTCTGGATATTCTTACCTTAAATTCCGTTGCTCAATATTTAGCAAAGTATGGTATTTCAGAAGAAGATATGACACGACTAAATGATGATCCGCGCTATCATAATTTTACCTATCGAGGAAAAGATCTTACGGATGCCTATAAAGATGGGACGTTGTTTCAACACATAGCCGATGGATCCTTCCAAGATATTTATCCCGGGGATTATATCAAGCAGACCCTTCGTATGAACAATAAGACAGTGAAAGATTCGGTTTGGTTGGTTGCAGATCTGGATTATTTCTATGGATTTAATGATTGCAATACGCACCATATCGTGTTGATTTTATTGGATGAAGATTTTGGTGCTGAACGAATGGCAGCAGATCCAAATCATCTATCCAATGGATATTTGCAAAGTGAAATGTGGACGACAACATTACCACATAAATATCTCCCGGGTATTGAATCTGGTTTTGGTAGAGATCATATTCTTGAGCATGATGAAGTTTTATCCAATTCGGTTGGACGTTCCGATCCACTGGGTTTGCCTTGGGGATACTATTCTGTGACTGGTGTTCGTCGAACAAAAGTTAAGCTGAATCTACCGACAACAGTTCAGATTACCGGTTCACAGATGGATGCCGGTACATTATTGGAAACAATGTACGATCGTCCATTTGCTGCTTTTAAATTTAATCGTCAGCTCCTGGATGAAAAAGCCGTATTTCTACGGACTATTGCATATAAAAATTATTATTCTACGTATCCAATGCTCCATTATGTATATGGCACAGATGAATATACAAATTCAGCGATTATCCGTCCATACTTTTGTCTACACTAATCGAATGAAAATACATACAGCATATCTATTGCATTATATGCATACGATATGCTGTATGTATTATGCTATACATAATAATAACACTTTTTAATTCTATACCGTATATAGAAAGGATAGTGATATTGATATGCCTGAACCGACAATTTTAAAGGGTATTTTAAAGACAAAGAAAGATGATACCTATGTGAAGGTTCATCCAGAAACAGAAGTATCACAAATTGTTGATTTCAAACGGGAATTTCGATAATATTGATACCGCTGTTGATAATATTTCTCCGGTAACACAAGATACCGATGGATTAATGTCAAAAGAAGATAAAAAGAAATTAAATGGTATTGCCGCTAATGCAACGCATAGTGAAGATGTTATGGTAAAAGGTGCGAATGAAAGTGACTATCGTACCGGAAATGTAAATCTTACGGGCAGAAAAATATCGGTGATGGGATAAAACGTTTCACCGATATTGTACCATCGCGTAATAGTGTTATCTATGAATCATCCGATACGTCTTATGCAACTTTCCCTAAGAAGAAATTGGATGAATTGGTTACTTTTTAACGAATTTAAAATATACCATAAATAATTCACCTACATATAATACACGTAATAATCTTACCTATCGCGGGAAAGATATTACGGATATTTATTTGAATGGCGATTTGTTTCAGGATATCTCACAAGGAACCTTTAAGTTAGTATATCCGGGAGATTACATTCGTCAGACAGTTACGATGAATGATAAAACGGTTAATGAATGCAAATGGTTAGTTGCCGATATTGATTATTTTTATAATGATTGTGAAATAACCGCACAAGATAATTTAACAAAAACACATCATATTGTCCTCATGCCATTAGAAGATGCCTTTGGTGTTGCAAGAATGCATGGAGATGATTAAGCGGGTGGTGTTAATAATTATTGCGGAACGGAAATATGGAATAACACGTTACCAAATAAAAATACTTCCGGGTATTATTGCAGCATTCGGTGCAGATCATGTCTTAGAATATAAAAGAATTTTTAATGTCTGCTGTTGTATCAGATATTTATACCTCCTATGTTGGAACATATGGGATATCGAGTAGAGTCGCATATGATTGCTGGGTATGGGACTTGGGACAACATCAATGGAGACCTTGGATTACGATAAAAAAATGTAAATGCCAATATTCCATGTTCAACGATGATTAATGACATGCGTACATTCCCAGGATCATCCTTCGATACATACATTCCATATCCACAATTTGCTGCATTGAAATACAATAAGAATCTTCGTTATATTGAAGAACGACCATATTGGCTTAGAGATAGAATCATACATGATCGATTTGAATATGTGACAAAATCATTATCGAACGATGCTCCATATCCATGTATTCCAGCAGAAAAGAGCTAGCGAAAGCAACAAAAACCATTCGTCCATATTTTTGCTTGTATTGATATGAAAAATGAGGTGATATATAATGGCAGAAGAAATAGTGAAGGGTGCAATTAAGGTTCGTAAGGATAATGTATTTGTAAAATTTCATCCAGAAACAGAACGAAGTAAGATTACGGATTTAGATCAAGCCGTAAATGTTATCGTAAAGAACGATTGTGTTGCGAGTACGACAGCGAATGGTTTAATGTCAAAAGAAGATAAGCATAAATTGGACGGTATTGCAGAAGGTGCTACGGCAACGCCACCAACGCAGGTTAAGGGAAATATGGAGACATTTTTCCGCACCGGTCGGGTAAATATTACACCGAAAATATTGATAGCTATTACCTACGATAAATAGCTTACAATTACAGCGGGATAATATTCCTATTTTAAGAATGAGCAACGCTAAAAAATTCTCCTTAGGAAATTTGATTAAGCAAATTATTTCCGCAGAAGAATCTCGTAGTATTTCTGATATTCTTGGTGTTGATGGCAGTGTAAACGTAAGCCAATATGCTGCAGATATGTTGACACCAGAAGAAAAGAAGAAACGTGTTGCTATGGGATGTTTTTGCTGCGGCAAAATCGTGCTGTTTATCGTGGAAAAGATATCACAAAAGCAATACAAAGATGGTACATTATTTAAGCATATTGCTGATGGTACCTTCCAAGATATTTATCCAGGTGATTACATTCGACAAACCGTTCGCATGAATGACCGAACGGTTGATGATTGCAAATGGTTAGTTGCTGATCTGGATTATTATTATGGCGATCTGGATTGTCAAACACATCATATTGTATTAATTCTATTGAATAATGATTTTGGTAAAGAACGTCTTTGTGCACCAGATGATAAAAATGGATATATTAATACAGAATTATGGGCACACCGCATTCCATTAAAATATACACCGGGCATTATTGATGCATTTGGTAATGATCATATTTTAGAGCATAACGAATACTTGGGTACCGAACCTGGCGGTGGTAATAATGGTCGCGCTGGTCTAGGGCATGACAATGCGAAACACTAAGTATTTTTAGAACATAGTACTGAATTTGTAAAGAGACCGGTAAAGGTAAATATTCCAGTAGAAGTTCAAATTACTGGATATCCATGGTTAGCAACATCGGCATTTGATAACATGTATAATTCACAATTTGCTGCATTTGGATTTGATAAGGAGTTAATGTACATGACAAATCCAGATACAGGAAAAACGATTCCGATATTGGACGAGTACAACCGCATTACCAAACAAGCCATCAAATTATTATGGGTCAACGTTCCCTCCGATTACAGATAATTCAACTGCAGAAGAAATGCAGTCAACGGCTGTTATCGGCACGAAATACTTTGCCTCTCTTCGTCCATATTTTTGCTTATACTAAACAATATATAATCCGTACTTATGTATCTTTTTCATACATAAGTACGGATTCTTTTTATTTTTCTAAGCTACGTAAAAATTCATCGGATAGTGAGGTTTTCATTCCCCGGATTTAATTTTTCTTTAGAAAATGGGATATTGTATATACTTTTTACCTCGCATTTGTTTTCACAAATATCTTCTATGCCGATCCTTCATGGTTTGACTCAACTTAGGAAATTTCTTCTGCATAAATTATCAATACGGTTACAGCTCCTTTTTAATCGAAATGTTTTATATCTGAAAGTAATAGCAATACGGTACTATATTATATTTCGTATTGCTATTATTTTTCCAGTTATTTAATGCTTTTATAAATGGCTTGTGCATTGCTAATATCATCCGTCTCTTCATTTTCTCCCCGTTGCATATACTGTACCTAGGTAATTACATCTTCGGTATTATCAATCGCAAAGATGAAATTCTCACCTGCCATATTCATCTTTTTCCGGATCAATAATAGTTCCCGGCTGATGATAATTGTATTGATGTCCTTCTAAGAAATAAATCGCCTGTCCATTGCTGGATGTATCTGGTACCGTATCTTCCGCTGTTGCATATACAGTACCCAATGGTACAGAATCCGCACTTTGGTCAATGGCGAAGATGAAGTTATCGCCAACGATATTCAACGAACCTTCAATCTCTCCACTCTGTGTATCACCACTATCCGGTTTACCTGTACCTGGTTTATCATGATGCTGGTAGTGATATTCTGGATACTTGTGGTCGGGTCCATAATAGATCGCCTGTCCGTTACTTGTAGAATCTCCCGGTGCATTTTCTATTGTCGCATATACCGTACCCAACGTAATCAAATCCGTTGTATCATCAATAGCAAAAGGCGAGATTATCACCGATGGCATTCAAACCGGATCCCGTTGATGGTTTATTTGCCGTACCGGAGATTGGTAATAATTCACCATAACTATGTTTACCATCACCAACCTTCATGGACTGTGTATCCAATTCAACGATAAAGGTTCCTTTCGGATATATCGTGTTCCAATTCACCAAATACGAATAGGTTAATTCCGGTTTTGGTGCGGCATTCTTTACAATGGGAACGATTTTATCGAGAAGATCCTCCAATGTTTCCGCATATAAGAAAGTATTCTTATATTTTTCCGGAATCATAACATCGGAGATATCGTTCTCGAAAATATAGCTTTTCAGATATTTATTCAACATATCGTCTTTTATATCGATATGCGGTATGCAATGTGAGTTCGTTGGGGAATAACGAGACCCACGCTAACATCTGCCATATAATATCACCTCTATATATGTATTTTAGGAATAATTTTTGTTATTAAAATGTCTTGTGAAGCATTATCCCATTGGACATGATTTTATTTTCATCATAGACGTAAGTATAAGTTTATGATGAAAGGATATGATCTGATATGCCCATAGAAGATATTGTAACAACCAGTACAAGTAAAGATGTATTTCGTGCCATCGATGGAAGAAATATTGTTATGGAAGATAACCTCATTATTTTCCAATTGATCATCGTGTGATTGATTTGATGAAAAAGGATCTCCAAGATACCATCAATTCCATCATTGTACTGCATCTTCCTATTGAATCCGGTTTAGCACAATATAAAAAGTGATTTGGGGAACTGATTGATTATATTATCTATTATCAACAGAACCAAATTGTATACGATGGGTTTGGTGTATTCAGCCGAAAACCGGAATTTACGATCGCAGCAAAAGAGGTGATACAGCAACATCAACGGCATATTACAAAGAACGATTACGAACTATTTCCTGTACCAGAAACCTCATGTTTCGATATGGATCCGGCACAATTTCATTTTGTAAATATCCTCAAGAAAGTACAAGATCAATCGTATTTTTGTAATAGTCCAACAGTGACAACCGAAGAAGAAAATGGTGTGATTATTGAGAAATTTGTATATACCATCATGGGGCATTATTCTAAGATTATGAGTTCTTTTAGTCCTTCCATTACAACCGGGAAAGATATGATTACGGTTACCAGAAAAGTACCAAAGGAATCATTTCTAAAAGTAATGCCATAAGATTATATATGGATACGAAGAAATTAGGGTGAAAGTTGGTGCGATACATTATGTCAGAAAAGACCACTTGATACGAAATAATTTCTGTATGGAAATTTAATAGTCAATGTAAATATCCCGTTGGTGTTTTATCGATACCGATAGTGTAATCATCCGGGATAAAGACACGGCATATTTATTTTATCGAATGAATTTCAACCCGATCTCATTAAACTGCATAACAGTACACAATTTACTGATAAACATGTAGATGTATTAGAAAAACCGATAAACGTTATATGAATTTTATTGGTCGCTGGTACCGACCATGAAGAATATGTATTAACGCTATATGGTTTTTCAATATGATACAAAAAGAAGAAACGATTGCCTTTGATACCATGCACCATATAGGGCAATTTGACCGATCTTCTTTGTATCTTGGAGAATCGTTAGTTGCCAAGATAGAAACACAGGTGAATGCAACATGAAAGACATACTTGGATGAACATCCACCAAAAGAAATTAACGTTCTTTGAACGAATCATTCTACAGAAGAAAACACCATCAGCCTCCGGTAATTTGCCAAAGTTTCACTGAGATCTTTTTCATGGATAACGTAAATCTATCGAAATGATTCCACCCTTGATGAAAGCATATATCTATAAAGGATTATCCAAACCGGAGCAGTTGAAATATCTTTCCCATCTTACTATGGTTATCAATATTTCTCTATTGTAGAAGATACTTAATCGGAATTTGAAGTATATATTATATACATGGAGGTGAATAAAATGTTTGATGTGCAGCACTATGTGCGAAGAAAACATCCACCGGATTGTGTGGATATTCAACCCAATGATTTCAAAGAGGATGATAAACACATCATTCAATGGGTCAATCATCATGGGGTTATCAATAACGTGCACTATCATGTAACGACGGGGAAAGTCGTAATAAACGATTCTATCGTTACGATTCGACTATTGTAAAGCGTCATCGGTCAGATAATTTATATATACGTCTAACGTTATAGTATAGCACATAGAACAAGATTTCCTATAGATTTAAGGAGGAAAAGATTATGTCGAAGTTTGCAGAAGTATGGAAAGCACTCAACGATGAAAACACCAAGGCAACCAAGTCAAAGAAGAGTAAGAATGTTCCTTACTCAAAGAAGAAGGAAGCCATGATGACACAGTCGTTGTTGAACACACCAGATTATTCTTCGAAGGTTATGCGTACCAAGAATGGCGAGTATATCGAAGAAGAAATCACACCGGTGGCAGAATTCCGTAAGCAGTTTGTTGGCAAGGTTCTTCGTGATGCTGGTGTAGATAAAGCACAGGCAGAAGATGTTGAAAAGAAATATGAGTTCACACTGGCACAGTCAACTGCCTTTGCGAATATGGCTCGTGAAAAACACGGAACAGTTTATGCGTGCCGGTTTACGTATGAAGTTGCCAAGAAGAAGGATCTTGTCGAAGTACGAAGATTGAAAAGATTGAAGCCAGAGATGTGGTAGCCCGTGTTCCACTTACCGGTGAAACAACGGAATCCCATCATGAGGGCACATCTGGAACTCACGCGTAAGAGTTCTACCCTGCTTGGCTTAAGAAGCGTATCAAGTAATACAGGATACACGATAAAAGATAAACGGATATGGTTTTTCGTATCCGTTTATCTTTTTTGCCACTATATAGTAAGAAACTGTGTTATCCATGAAATCTTTCCTATCACAGTTTCGAACTTTTAATTTTTATAGGTTTCACAGCATTATAACAGTAAGTGGTGAATACGATTATGGCAGAGCTGGTAACCAAAGGTCCAGTTGAAATTGGTGAATTGGACTTTTCTCTGAATAGCTTTAATCAACAGAAAGTCTTGCGTGGTGTTTATGCATATGCAAGACTTATTGATCGCTTACTGCGAAAGCGTAAGGGCACGAATCCCATCGGAACCAAATATGGGTATTGATTTAGATTCGTATCGATTTATGTCCATTGATACTTTGATAGCCGGTACATTAAAGGATAATATTATGAATCAAATTTCTACGCATATTCCAGATTTACCATTATCGGATGTCAATATCGATGCCATACGAATCAAAGGGGATACGGTGTTATATATCACCCTATCCTTATTGGACCAATCGACGAAAAATCAATGCGGCGTATTTACAACGAAAGCGTAATATTATTGGTACAAAAGTAACGGTTGAAAATCGTCCGGTGATTGGTAGTGCCGCTCGTACAACAACGACAACAATTACAGTCCCTTGAAGAAAGGAAAGATATAGATTATGGCTGAAGAAACAACACAAAACAACACAGCACCATCGGAATCCATTGCAGAACGTACGGAGGATGAAAAGATTCTTGCCCGTGCGCAGAATGCAAGAATCCGATGAACATGTTGGTTTAATTATTGACGATTCCGATGAAGCCGAAGAAATTCCAGATAAACCAGAAGATACACATGAATACCATGGCAATGGTGTTGTTCTTGATAAGAAAGTTACTGAAAAGGAACCCGATCCATTAGCCGGTGCGGTTGGTTTAAATAAGAACCGTATGGGGGATATTGAAAAACGTCTCGGTGAAATGGATGATAAGATCGAGGAACAACGTAAGATTGCCGAAGAACGCATTAAAAAGGGTGATGCACCAAATCGAGCTGTTTCAGATCCAAATGCACCGGAAGCTGTTCGTGAAAACAATCGTCGTCTTCGTGAAGAAGAAGAAGCTGAAGCAACCGGAAAGAAAAAAGAAGAAACCAATACGATTGATCCGAAGGATACGGTTCAGGTTATCATTGATAAATCCGGTCTTGGCAAATTTGAATTCACCGAAGAAGAAAAGAAACGTATTGAAACATCCCGCCGTATTCATTTAATTGAAGTGGAAGATAAAGAACTAAAGACGATTACCGTTAAGCGTAAGATTTCAAAGAGTGATGATTTCAATATTCTTAAGAGAAACTTCAATAAATCCTATGCCAATGTGGTAGCACTTGCATCTGGCTATACATGTAAGATGAAGAATGTATCTGCAGCAGAAGCAATCCGTATGTATCAACGACCGGGACAAGATACTGCAAATTCTCTAGTGGATAAATGGTCCGTGGTCTATGATAAGATTACGGATATTTCTGTGGTGCTTTTAAGGATTTTGAAGATTTCACCCACAATACTGCTTTTTATGGATTATGAATCTTTCCTTTATGGTATGATTTGTTCATCGTATCCAGATGACGATTCCATCGAATTTACATGCCAGAAAGATAATGGTGGTTGTGGGAAAGACTTTACGGTCAAATATAACAATCGGAAATGATCCGTCAATCTTCCATTTCTGATGGACAGAAAGAGCAATTGGCACGCATTGTCAATAATGCACCATTTGTTGATAAGGCAAAGGAAGTCGCCGATAATTCACCGGTTCATATTACCAAGCGATTCCGTATTGATGATGCATCGGGTATTATTGTTGAAGCCTTTGTTCCATCGGTGCATGACATGATTGAGCGTGTATTCCGTCGTATGGAAGAAAATAAAGATCTGGTGAAACAGAACAATCGTAATGCGGTTGTCCTGGGCAATCCATTAAGAATATTTATGTACCCTGATTATGACGAATTTGAGAAGAGTGGAAATTCCAATATTTCAATGCCGATACCTTTTAGATGCGATTGTGGATATTCTTAATCAAATGAATGAGTCACAGCTGCAAGTTGTTGCGACACGTATTGATAAGATGACTTCACCCTATCTCATTCGATTCGGCTTTGAAAAGGTAGAATGCCCGCATTGCCATCATGATTGGGGTACATACGATATGGATCTAGACAACATCCTTTTTCTCCGTGTCCAACAGAGAATGAGCACAGAAATCGATTAAAACGTATCTATAGCTAGATTGATATATAGCAGAAATGTTTAAGGGTGAATTGGGTGCTATCTATGAGATAGAAAACAATTATACCCTTAAACAAATTGGTGATTATCGTGCGGTTCGTATGGAGCGTCTTGCAGAACAACAAAAGATGCAAGAAGAACAGCAGAAAGAGATGGAAAGAAAAACAACGCATGCCGCGTTAATATGTATTCGATTTCTCGTTGGACGGAATAAACGGGTGGTGATTATTAGTGCAAAAGAATCGAATTCTTGTATTTAACAGGGCAACACAAAACCGATACGGTAGACAACCCTGTTTTATTTAAACAGCTCGTTGGTCCACAATATAAACACTTCTGTTATTTATACCAGATTATTACCGACCATGGTTTTATGGAATATATCGATGATGTTTCTGTCAGATTGAACAGGATATGGTGAATTTCTTTATTCGATTGAATAAAAATATACAACGAAACTAAAGAAAATATTGGAACTTAATTTAGAAATATCCATGGATAAAGGTTTTTCAAGTATCCTATGAGAGAAAGATACACATCATCTTATTCTTCATATGGATGGGATTGCTTTTGATCCATTTCAATCCATACAGGCATAATAGAGATACAAAATACACAGGATAAAAATCAAATGTGTATTTTGTATCTTTTCCCTTTTACCCAGTGGCACAATTGTATAAAGAGAAGGTGGTTTACGCATATGAAAAATTGTATTGTTAGATATTGATAAATTTGTGTTAGCAAACCAATGCAGCAGGTAACAAATCCCATTGTCTTAGATCGTACGTATAAACCAACGTTGGATGGTATTCTTTCTACCGAAATCTTTGGTGCAACCGTAAAACAGAGAAAGCGTACGTTTGCATACATTGCACTCAATTGCCATGTATTTCAACCCTTAATCTATAAGACCTTAAAACGTTTATATCGAAAGATCGATGAAATTATTCTCGGTTCGAAGAACTTCTCCATTACAAAAAGGGAGAATTAATCAGAAGATGATAATGGAAATACTGGGATTGAATGGTTATATAAGAACTGGAAGAAAATTAAGTTTCCAAAGAATGAGTCCAGTGAACACAATCAACGTATTGATTTATTGAAGCATGCACGTTAGATCAAACCTTTCAATCCAAGGAAATTGTTATCCCTGCCTTTTATCGAGATGTGAATTTACATTCCAATGGTTCTTCGAAACCAGCCATTGATTAATGCACCGTATGCAAAATTAATACAATATGCAGAAATGCTAACACAGGGAGATTTTTGCATTTAATCTAACTATACGCGCTTTAAAATTCAACAAACGGTATTGGAAATATATGATGAGTTGAAAGGACGTATGGAAAAAGAAACGGGGATTAATTCGCCAAGGTATTCTTGGTAAAAACCGTGATTATGGTGCTCGTGTTATTATCTCTGCACCAAAATTTACAGCAGAACGACCAAGTGATATGATGATAAATTTCACGCACGCAGGACTTCCGTTGTCGTATGCAATATCTTGTTTTGCACCATTCTTTGTTGGATGGATTCAGAATTATTTTATGACAGAGTTTGAAAAAACGGGATTTAAGGTGGATTGGTATAATACAAAAACAAAACAAATATCTTCGATTGAGATAAAAAGATCCGGCGTTGCAATTTAATGATGAAAAAGATCCACGATATGATGAAAGTATTTATTCGATCTTCCCAAACCCGGTTCAATAAAGTAATGGTTGAATCTACAGATGGAAATTCCATCCGTTGTATTTTAAAGGAGATCCACCGATCAAAAAACCAACGGAAGGCATTGATACATTATCCTTAGGTACGCGATATTTAACCTATACGGATCTTTTTCTATATTGCCGCTATGGATTTATTAAAAGACAAGCATGTGTATATTACACGTTATCCCATTGCTGATATTGCTGGTATTTATCCAACAAGATTTTTCTATACTATCGACCATTGATACCTGTGTTATGCAAGTTGGTAATCGTGTATATAAACACTATCCACTTGTTGAACTGGACTTACCAACCGCCGAAGTACCAACTCGTTTTATTGAAGTCGTCAATATACCAAATGTATTCTTGAAAGCAATGGTTGGAGATTACGATGGGGATCAGATTACGGTAAAAGGTGTATTTGTAGGGAAGCAAACTTAGAAAGCAGAGAAACTCATGGTGAGTCTTTCGAATATTATTTCCACAAATGGCCATAATAAACGTAAAACAGAAATTGAAGCCATTCAAACTTGCTATTCCGTTAGTCGTTGGAAAAAAATCCAAAAAGAAACTTTTTAATGTATCGCATACAACTTACAGGAAAAATCTCTTGTAAGTTGTATTTTTACGTGTATCATATAGAAATGACGTTTTTACATAATGACAAAAGTTTTAATGATTCCTATAGTTCTCTAGGTAAGACAAAAATAAAGTAGAAAGGAGAACGAAATATGACCAGTAAAAAACCAAGCCGTGTGTTGAATTTTGGTAAATCCGTTGCCTTTGGTTTAGGTAATGCCGTTAAAAATAAAACACCGGTATGGCAAGTATCGTCAGTGATGAAAATAAAGAATTTATGAACGACGTTCTGGATACACTTGCGGAAATACGCAAAGGCAAATTAAGAACGCCGCTGCTAAAATGTTCACGGACGATAAAGAAGGTAAAGAAGTATTAGACCAGACCAGTTCTGGTTGGAAAAACTTGAAGGAGGGTCTGGATAATCTCGTTAAGAAAGGTCAAATCGGTCGAGATAAAGAAGCGGTTGATAAGGAGCAAGAAAAAGCATTCTTCGGCGGTGAAGATCTCAACTTTGACTTTGATTCAGATGTTGATGAACTCGATAAATTACTGAAAGATGAAGATCTGGATAAACCGGTTTCAACATCGGATAAGCAAGCTGTTGCCATTGGTTCTGCACAGTTGAAAGCGACCAACGATACAACAAAAAGTTATGTTAAACGTTGGTCGTGTAAATTCCGCAGTTTTCTTCTCTTAAGAATACATTAAATTCATAGACACAAGTCCTTGCCGGTGCTGTACAACAAGGAAATCGAATCCAGCAAAAACGGCAATTAACAATGCAGAATTGGTATCTGCCTTAACGGGAAAAGGTACAATCGGGACTTAGTGCCATTAATAAAAATTTAGATACGTTGGTTGGCTCCATAAAGATACCATTGCCAATTATGCCGATGCATCGATAAAATATTACAGCGATTCCTATCCGAATTACAGAAGATTAGTTCTATTTTAGAACGAGCTTATCCGGAAGATAAAAATAAAGGCTATCAAGAATCCAGTTTCAGAAAAAGATGGGTATTGGGTGGCTCCCAATCCTCGATTAATCTGAGAGAATATGCAAAGAACGTTAAGCAGAAATTTCAAGAATACAAATGTTGGCATGATCTTCGATCAGTTTACCGATCAACATTCCTCACGATGCTAACGGCAGATCCGGTTGGCGCATTAAGCGAATTTATGTTTTCTGCGGTCATTCCGTCTGCTTGCGATGATGAAAAAGGTTGATGAATCTTTTTCAAATTTTTATCCCTGCATTATTGGGTAAACTTGGGCGGTATGGAAATGATAACGAAGGATTCCTTGGTACATTGGCAAAAATATTTGGTATACAGAGTCCGGGTCGTGAGAAAATGGATTAGGAAATTACAAGAAAGGTGCCGTACCCTTTGATGGTGTTACATCGAGACGATTAATGTTGTTATTCCTCGTTATCTTTCCGAAATCGTTGGATTACTTGGTGGTAAACGTATGCTTTATGACCATCGATCTGGTCATCGATTCATGTCTGAAAAAGATATGCGATATGGCATATGGCAAACGATCGTCGGGGCAAAAAGATGCCATTGGCTATGACACATACGATTACATTACCGAACGTATGGAAAAAGTTAAGCATCTGGATAATAAAGAAGGAAAGAAACTGGATAACGAATGGAGAAGCAGACTTCATTCTGTTTTATTGAATTTTAGCTAGAGTGGTCAATCGTACAATAAATTTAACTTTACTGAATTAACAAGATTAAATCCAAATGCTGATAGAAATATGCTTACGATATTGGCGGAAGTTCTGAAAGGAATGGATCCGGGTCTTAAGTATAGAATTGCTACCGCTGCTCAAAAAAATATGATGTAGATACAAGACAGTCAAACGGTCGTCGTGACGAAGGCGACTTTATGCGTGAATTGTTATTAAGTGGATTTCATAATAATATCAGTCGAAATCAATATGGATTATCCGATGATGAACAGGAAGAACTTGAGCAGTTATATCGTAGAGATAGAATAAAACCATTAAAACCGTAAACAGAAAATACGTAAACGCGAACTGGAAACAATTAGAGCATAATCGAATGAATCAATTGGATTCCGATGTAAATATTCTTAGCAGTAATGAATCAAGATCAATGCCAGAACGCATGGAGTCTTGGTTTGATACAACAAATACACATCTGGAAACCATGACGAAATTATTGACGAATATTGATAAGAATATTGCATCCGGTCTTACATTGGTTGCAAGAAATGGTTTTTAGTGGTGGATCTGGTGAAATAGAAGAAGAAATGGGCAAACATTTTCTGCCGCAGATCTTAGCCGAAATAATAGTAATGAAGAAACAAATGACGATGATTTTACGAATGTGCTTAATAGTCCTGAATATACAGAAGATGAAAGAAACCGTTTACGTCGTACAGCCATTAATCTCAATGCAACAAATGATGAGGATGACACTAAGGAAAACTATGTAGAACGTCTTGTTGAACTCATGGAAGAACAGCAAGAAAAAGCAGAAGAAAAGAAAGAAGAAGAAAAAAAGAGCGGGATGAAGAAAAGGAGATTTCACTTGGTTTCTGGGAACGTATGAAACGAACGCTCCAGTCTCCTTTTTAGTATTTTTAGCAGAATCATTAAATAGTCTTGATAAAGCGATGTATAATATCTTCTTTAGCAATGACCAAGAAGGTGGAAGAGAATCTATCATCAGTGCAATTACAAGCAGCATTAAAACAGGCATCAAGGATGTTTGAAAGAAATTTTATGAGCAGTTCTTTGATCCAATGCGTCAAATGATGCGTAAAAATCTCATGGATTTTGCCGTACGTGCAAAGAATAAAGTACATGATTTCTTACATCGTGATTTTGACGAAGATTTTGATGAAGAGGGAAAAAGTTAATCCTGAAGATTTAAAGCCGGAAGAACCAGGAAACGAAGTAGTTCCCGGGCATAATGCATATGGTTCCATTGGACGTGGATCTTTCTATGGTACATCCGAAGCATTCCGTCGGAAATATCGGAGATTATCAAATAGAGCCATTGCTGGTGGTGCAGGTAAACGTGTACCAAAAACAGGATATTATAGCGTAAATGGGCAACGTACTTATCTGACAGAAGGAGAAAATATCATCTTCGGTCATATTGCATTGGATGGTCGTCATTTTGGTGCTGGTAAAAACCAGATGATGGTGCTATTATACCAGCAGGCTCATCGGATCATGCCCTTGATACGAATTTAAAGAATGAAGATAATGTAGAACAAGATAACGTTGAAAAAGGTGTTACAGAATGCCATTAATAAAACGATTGGCGGCGCCGTAAAAACACTAGAGGAAAAATTCATCTAAAACGGCACAGAGTAGTGATATTACAGCCGAAGCAACGAAAGAACAGGCAGTTGGTGTTAAAGAGCTTTAAACAAGGAAAGAAAAAGAATTCTATTTCAAATGCATTTACAGCAATGCTGGATGATATTAAGACGAGTATTTCTATCCATTTATTTGGTGATGATGTAAAATAAAGAAACAGGAAACAGAAAGCTGTTTTTACAAAAATTATCGATAAACTTGCCATGGGGTACAAAAGAATCTAACGGATTTCTTCTTTGGTAAGTCAGAATACGATACAGCAGAAAAACCGAGAAAAATATGTTGCCGAATTTCGGAAAACATTACCTCGTGGATTAGCACGTGGTAGCAATTATTGGTGGTGGATTAGCACTTAGCAGCATGGCAGGCACTTTTGGTGGATTTGGTATGCTGGGATCGTTATTCTACCCGGTGGTCCGATTGGTGCTAGCTATTGCCGGTCTTGGTATTGGGTTATTATCTGAAAACCGTAAGTTCATGCGTTTCCTGTTTGGTGATAAAGACATGGATGGTGAACGCACCGGTGGATTAATTCCTAAGAAAGTTATTCAATTCGTTAAAAAGAATAAAAACTGCACTGATTGGCAGTGCTGCACTTGGTCTATTAAATGGTATTGCCGGTATTAGCATTCCAGGAATGGTTCTTGGATTATTACCGGGTGGCGGTGGTCCGCTTGGTGCTTTATTATCCATGAGCGTTGGTCTATTTGGTCCGAGTTACTGTTGGCATGGCTGGTGCCATTGCTATGAAAAGTGGCACTGTACAAAAAAAGTTCTATTTGGCAGTATTGATGAAAGAACAGGACAGCGTACTGGTAAAGGTATTCTTAGTCGAGCACTCAAGAAAACAGAAAACTTTCGTAGTAAAATACCAAACATTGTTGCTGGCGCAGCCGGCGGTGTTATGGTTAGTGGAATTCTTAGTAATATGGGTATTCTTGGTGGACTTGCGCTTGGACCATATTACAGTGCAATTGTTGGTGGTGTGATTGGTTTCAATCTCACTTCTAAGAAAATTTAGAGAAACCTTATTTGGAAAACAAGATGATCATGGTAATTTTGTCGAAGGTGGCTTAGCCGATCGTTTTAAGAATTTCTTAACGGTTGAATTCGGGCATCCATTGAAACATTTCCTTGGTACCGAAATGGAAAACGTAAAGCATTGGTTTTAGAAAGAGTGTATTATTCCCACTCGGTAAAAGCAATTAAACCATACAAAATGTTTGGCATGTCCATCCTAAATACTGTAAAGCAAAATGACCATTGGTACCAGCGGTAAAATCTTATCGTTAGTACGTAAAGCAGTTTCACCGATTACAAAAACCAATTGGAAAAAGCCGGTGCTTTTATTGTTCCGTATGTTGCGTTGGGCTGCTCTTAAAGTTGGTCATTTTTGGCTCTTGGTTTTGCTCGCTCTTTAGTCAGCTTACCAGTAAAGCATTCACTGCACCATCAAAGTTACTAGCATCGTATTATCGCCATCATGGTTCAGCAGAACAAAAAGCAGAAATCGCTGAAAATGATGCTAAATTCCGGCATTTAAATCGAGCCGAAGATATGCGTCATCGATTGGCAAATCGACAACTACAAGCAGAACGAAATAGTGATAAATTATTCGATCGGAGTATGCGTGCTACTAATTATGCAACTAGTAATGCACAATTAGAAGAAAAAAATCACGTAAATTCCATGAACAGCAAGATGCAGTTGAACGATCAAGAGCAGAAGCCGAAGAACGAGAGAGATTAAAGAATGCATCACCTGTTGAAAAAGCTACGTATGAGCAAGGGAAACAGGATTTAGAACAAAGTAAGATGCTTGTTGAACAGGGTAAAACAGCTGAACAACAACGTCAAGAAATGATTACTGAATTAAAAAATATCAATAATCAAGGCGGTGCAAATTCTGTACAGAATACACATATGCCAGATATTGGTGGTTCCAGCGATAATGAGGATAAACCTAGTACACCACCGCCACCCATTATTATTCCACCAATCCAATCGTCAAATAACGATGAAGAAGATACTGAACCGACTGGTGGTTCTGGTTTAGGATTTTTACGAGCCTATTATACAAAAGGTGGTTCTGGACGCCGTAGCAATAGAAACGCAAGACAGCTGCAAAGTAGTTTTACCGATATGGTAAATGAACTTGCTGATATTGCAAATGCATTAAATGCATACACTAATGGAAATACACATCATGGGGCATCTTCTGCATATGTACAATCTGCAATTAGTGCAAAGCAATCCATTAATATGGGTGCATTGCCATACAATCCAAACCGAATTGAATAAAGCGTTGGTTGCCATTAACGCGGAACAATTACGGCAGTATGATGTAGAGAAGGAAATTGACAATCAGAAGAATCAAATTTCAGAAAAGATACTTACGAATATTGATAAGAATACAAAGAGCACATTAAAAGGAAAAGTTATTAATTTCTTAATACATAAGGTTCTAAATATTGGTCTTTCCAAACTTGGTAAAAATAGTGATGAATCGTTAAGGAGATTAGAGTCTATCAATCGTGGTATTGATGCATTAAATAGGGCTTTAGAAGTAACTGCCAATATGCAAGAACCAGATGCACCAAGAGCAACTGGATTATTTGCACCTGATTAAAAATTCATATCGCGGATTAAAGACTGGATTCCATAAGATTGAAAACATATTCTCTCGCAAGAAAGATAATACAAATGATAATCAGAATTCAGCAAGAAGTATTCTAAACAACCGTAGAGAAGAAATACATCGTCTCGCAGATATTAAATACATTATCCCATGGAAATGATAGAGAAAATAATAGAACTGTTAATACACAGCATCAACCACACGGTGGATCCGGGTACAATTACCTTTTATTCGCCCACCTGCATTCATGCATGACCATATGGTATGGCAGTACTGCACCACCAATGGGTGGATCTGGTATAATTGGTGAATCCATAAAAAGCAGCAGGTCGTTTATTTGCTAAAGAAGGTGCCAGAGAAGGATGCTAAATTTGGTATTAAAGAAGGACTAAAAGCTGGTGCTAGTAGCTTACTTGGTGGACTTAGTGGCATTGGAAGTAAAATGCTCGGTCTGGGTTCCAGTTTACTTGGTGGACTTGGATCCATGTTTGGTCGACATAAGAACGCAGTAAAAAGCCATTGGTAATAAAGGCAAAAGGCTTCCTATCGTCACTGCATTGGAATGCGATTAAAGATGCTTTTGGTATGGGCGGTGATGAGGCAATGGTCGTGAAGGGTGCATGGCAAACATTGAGCATAACCGTGAAGAAACAGCATATCGTGAAGCCGTATTGGAAAGCATTAAATCGTAGTAATAATGGCGATCTTGTGACAGCTCAAGAAGATAATACAAATCGATTGATTGATTTCTTAAAGAGCGCGTTAGCATTCGGTGGCTTATTATCCTTATTGAAGAATCTAGGTGGTGCATTATCGGCAATTCCTGGAGTTGTTAGTAATGTTACCGGTGGTGATAGACACAAACCCCTGCGTATACACCAGCAGAAATTGAAAAATGGTGATTTAGATAGAAATACTGGTGTGCATTCTGAACGAATGGGAAGAGATAATGCATATGGTACATATCAGACTGCACGTTTCGTTGCAAAGAAAGCCTCTGCAATTCCTATCGTTCGACAGTTGGATGAGCGTGCTGGTGCAAAAGTTGTATTAAAAAGTAGCCGATGGGTTGGATGCTGCGAGGTATAAAAGCGCGCAAAATGGGCATCAAAAGATTGGTGCTATGCTGGATAAAAGCATTCAATGCCATTACAATTCGAAAGCATTAAAGGATCAACTTGGTGAAGAAAAGGTTGCATCCATTGCCAATAGTGTTCGAGCCTTAGTTGGTGAAAATGCAAGTCCGGAAGTATTGGAGAAAACATTCAATCGTATCGCAAAACGTGAAGCTGCTCGTATGGGTAGAGATGCTGCTATGACAGCAGCAGCCGGTACAGGCATTGGTTTAATCGCAGATGTTGCGATTCAAGCCGGGTTCTCTGCATACGATGCTTATACAGGATATGATGATGCCGGTACATTATGGGGTGTTGATGAAAGCCAATTAACAGCCGGTAGTGACAATGGCAGCGGTTGCCTTGAATATTATGATGGGCCTTCCTTATGTTTGGGTTATTATGCCGTATTGGAAACGGTATACATTGCATCGGTTAGTGCAGGCAATGCAGAACCATTAAATATTAAACGTATTATTTTACAAGCAATTTATGCTGGATTACCAGGTGTCGATGATACGGATCTTGAACGAATTGATGCGGATCAGAAAGCGCACCGGGATGAATACAATGCTTGGTTAGATGAGAAGTTAAAGCAGGAAGGTTTAGATCCATCGTCGATGACACCGGATCAGAAAGCCACATGGGCAAAAAGATCATCATGCGACACAGGATGCGTATGAAGATGATACCAATCATCATTTCCTGAATCAAGCTCATCAAACAAGTATTGGTAAAAGCATTATTTGGTGGAAACGATGAAGAAGGACATTATCAAGGTGGGATTATTCTCGAATGCAAAGAAGAGTATTGATAATAATTTAGCATATCTTTTTGGTGAAAATGATGAAAATGGTGAATACAAAAATGGTGTCTTTGCCAATATGAAGAAAAGGCTTAGATAATAATCTGGCTTGGTTGTTTGGACAGAACGATGAAGATGGCAATTATCAAGCAGGTGCATTGAGTAAAGCTCTATGCGAATTTTTAGAGATACGATTTATAATTTCTTTGATAAAACAGGTAAAGATTTAGGCGCATTATTCAGAGATGAAAATGGCGAAGGTCATTCTATACATTTCTTCATCATGTATTTAATATCATGCTTGACAATGATATGAATGAAGATTTAAGTTTTTAGCACATCAGTTAAATCAATTATCCGATGAATTATTTGGTCCTCTTGTTGAAACCGAAAGAAAAATTAGTGAAACGATTTCAACGGCATGGAACATGGATGATGATCCGCTACCGCAAATCCAGTCTCGAAAACCATGAGTTTAATCATGAATTTAGGACGTACTGTCACTTTGGTCTTGATATAGAGTAAAACACCGTTTGCTACATCGTTAGCAGAATTAACGGATAATCCATTATTCCATACCATTGCAGATACAATTCATAATTTACAGATAATCTTTGGGTCATCTATCGATGCTGCATGGAATGTTAATCCAGATGATCCAATGTCAAGAGAACCGTTTGCATTATTGATGAATATTGGACGTGCTATGATGGGGAAACCGGTATCGGATAGCCCATTCGCAACATCCTTTGCAGAATTAACCGATAATCCATTATCCATACCATTGCCGATGGTTTTAATAACTTTATCGGTGGTATAACACGCACAAAAATGCAGCAGAATATTTAGAAACCACATATGAAGAAAAAAAGGTGCTGTTGGCGGTACATTCCAATTAATTCGCGATATGGCATCGGGTCTTTTGGGATGCTGCTACGACGGAACTTGGTTTGGGTGATGCTGTGAATACAGCAGGTGAATATATTAGTAATTTCTTTGGTTCAATTGGCGATGGTTTTAATAACACGATTCAATGGTTATCAGAAACGTATAATAAGATTATGGAGCCAGATACATTAAGTGGTAGATTTGGTGTTGCTGCCGATATGCTTATGGGATATTTTGGTATTGATAGTAAATTGGACTGGATCAACGATCATGTTGCAACCTTAGGTAAGTATTTCGGTGATTTCTATGATACATTTGCCAATCAATTCAAGAAGTAATCACTTGGTTTAATAATTTTAGTCTGAAAGGTCTATTAAAAAGATGCATGGGATGGTATTAAAACAGCGGTTAATAAAGGAATTTCAATCGCACAAATACAGTAGCAGATGTCGGTCACAGTGCAACGAATGCGCACAGAAAAGTGTTAGAAGGTAAAGCTCAGTGGATAAAAGATTACAACCGAGATCATAATACAAATTATGCATTAGATGGTAATGATATTCTGATGATATTCTTCCGGAACGCTATGGTGGTAAAGCAGCTGAGTGGTCTTGGCAAAAATCCATTGGGAAACTCATCCAATAATTATATGGATACATATGAAGCACATGGAGGTGCTGGTTTCTTTACCCAAGGTGATAAACGTTGGGAGAAACAAATATTGGTAATGGTAGTATGAGTGATGTTGGCGTGGTCCAACAACTGCGGCAAATGCATTAAATTCTGCTCTGGTACAAACATTACGCCAGCACAAACAGCAAGAATGGTATCCTCGAACAATCTTCCATTGGATGGTTCTCGTGGTGTAACTGCATCGTATTTCCCATCAACGGTAAGTCGTATGGGTGGGCAATATATTGCAATTAATCCAAAGGATAGAACTTCTGTTAAAAATGCATTGTCTGCCGGTGCAACAATGGTTGCTGGTGGACAATCCACATCAAACAGTTCAAGAAATGCATTTACCATGGCAGGGCATTATACAATGCTTCGCGGTGGTGGTGCAGGCATGATGGCACATTCATATGATCCATTGGGCGGAAATCGAGAAAAGAACGTTGATGTTGATCAGATGATTACCGATGTACAGCGTGGCGGTCCATCCATGGTTGGTATTATCGCACTCATATGGTGCACCACTACCTCCCGGTGTTCGTGGTGTCAATATGACAACCGGTCAATTAGTATCTGGTGGTTCTGGTGAAACACCCGGTTATATTTTACCAGCCAGTGATCCAAATTCATGGTATGGTTTTGATACACGTTATATTGGTCGTACAAGTGTTATGGAAACAAGTTATCCATATATGGATAATGTGCAACCGGTTACTATTGCAGGTTCAAATGCAATTGCAAATGCATATTATAGCCAAAGTGGTGGTACAAAATTATTACTTAACAGCTTGGCAAGTAAAGGACACGCAAGTGGTGAATGGTCTCACCCGGCTGGATATAAAGCAGATTTTGATAATAATGGTATCGATGATTCTACATTCTTTGCGATATGTGAGTCGTTTGGGTATCGAGTGCTGCATTGGAAAGCTAAACTAATCACTATGATGTATCATTTGGTAAAGGATATGCATGGACGGAAGATCAAAGGAACAGCAGATCGTACTGGTACAAGATGGTATGAAGCATATACTGGAAATGGTACAATACCCGGTGGAAATCCAGGCGCACCCAATGGCGGTGCAAATGTAAAAGAAGATCCATTGACTGCCATGGGTAGAAAACTTGGTATTGTTGCAAAAGATTATGATGGCAATTGCATCTGGTAAACCATATACAGGTTCTGATTTAAGTGATCATGCAAGTAGTGGTGGCAATAACACCGGTGGTGCACCGGGTTCTGCTAGTGTTACCGGTAATAATGCAGCAGATATTTGGAATTACTACAAGTCACAAGGATTTACACCAATGGCTATCGCTGGTATTATGGGTAGTCTTATGGTTGAATCTGGGTTAAACCCAAAAATTCTTGAAGATAAAGGTAGTGGAGCCAAAGAATCTCCTGAAATTATTGTAGATGGTAACACAGGGTATGGTTTAGCGCAATGGACGTATATTACACGACAACAAGGATTGAAAGATTATGCCGCATCAAAAGGTAAACCAAGCGGCGATCTGGGTGTTCAGTTAGAATATTCCATGATCGATGGTGGTAATGCCATTAAAAGATAAAATAAATGCGCAAGTTCAGTGGCAGAAGCAACAAAAATTTGGATGGATGGGTTTGAAGGTCCAGATCAAAGTGTATCGCATCTAGATCGACGTATCAGTGAAGCAAATAAGTTCTATGCACAATTTGCCGGTGGTGGATCCGGTGGTGCTGGACTTGGTTTCTTAGGTGCATATTTTAACAATGGTGGATCTGGTGGTGCAGGGCAATATATTTATAACAGTCAAGGATTCGTTGCAACGCCTGCTGAAATTGCAAAGGCATACAATCTTACAAGTTATGATGATTATGGAAATTTAAAACTTGATAGTTATAAAATTCCGGATGATCTTAAAAATTAATGCAAACGATACGGATAAAGTTAAAATATCATAACAAGGTGAACAAATTCGTCAATATGCATTCCAAGCAGAGCATAAAACACAAAATGGTGGATTCCTAAATAAAGGCAGCAACCAATGCCGAATTAGCGAAACGTGGATTAAACATTGGTACCTTTGGTATTGATGGTAGAGTATATGCAAATTATGGTAAAACGGCGTATACCGATGAAAATGGAAATCGATACGATGAAAATAATATCCAACTAAATGCGTATAGCAATTCACCACAGCATCGTGGTCATTGGAAAGTGGATCGTTGGGGAAGATATCATAGGCGTGGACTAATATCCAATCTCTTCCCATTCTTGAGTGATCGCTTTTATGAGATGATGGATCAACGTGCATATAATCATCGTTTAACAATGCGATGGATGCTGGCGCATTAATCCAACATACAATCCAGCAGATATGTACCACCGTAAATGGTAAACCTGGAATGGTTGTATATGATAATCTTGGTCGATATCAGGGTGAATCCATTGATCAAGTGAATGCAAGATATTATACGAATTATAAAAAGCAGCAAGAAGAAAAGAAAAAATCTGATGAGGAAGCCAAGAAAAAGAGTGCCGATGCCATGAAATCTAAGGGTGGTTGTGGACTTGGTTTCTTAGGTGCATATTTTAACAATGGTGGATCTGGTGGTGCTGGGCAATATATTTATAACAAACAGGGGTTTTTGTTGCAACACCCAGCCGAAGTTGCACAAAGCATATGGTTTAACAAAATATGATGGTTATGGTAATTTGAAAGAAGATGGATATACGATTCCAGATAATCTTAAAATTACCGCAGCAGATGATACGAAGAGCCGTTATCATAAGCAAGGACAGCAAATTTATCAATATGCCTATCAGATTGAGCATGGTGGTAAAAATGGGAAACCGGGCAATCTTGCTGCTGCTAAGGCAGCAACCAATGCCGAATTAGCGAAACGTGGATTAAACATTGGTACCTTTTGGTATTGATGGTAGAGTATATGCAAATTATGGTAAAACAGCGTATACCGATGAAAATGGAAATCGATACGATGAAAATAATATCCAACTAAATGCGTATAGCAATTCACCACAGCATCGTGGTCATTGGAAAGTGGATCGTTGGGGAAGATATCATAGGCGTGGACTAATATCCAATCTCTTCCCATTCTTGAGTGATCGCTTTTATGAGATGATGGATCAACGTGCATATAACCATCGCTTTAACAATGCAATGGCTGCTGGAGCAATTAATCCAGTATACAATCCAGCAAGTATTACCACCGTAAATGGTAAACCTGGATTACTTTGTATATGATAATCTCGATAATCTTGGTCGATATCAAGGTGAATCCATTGATCAGGTGAATGCAAGATATTATAAAGTATAAAGAAAAGTAAAGAAAGCGAGAAATACTACAGCGAGCGTTCATATCGATGGTAAAGATATGACGATTCCACAACTGGTAAAACGTTATAAGATTAAATTTACCGAAGATGGAAATCAAAATGTTGATATTCCTGGATTTGTAATTCGGAAAATCTTCGTATTACAGCAAACGATAAACCGGAAGAAAAAATACCATAAACAATTCTTACAGATTCAAACCTTTATTATGGATGCCTATAGAAAAAGCGGTGTTAAATCCAAAGGATCCAACACCAGCTGAACTTACTAAGAAGTATAAAATTGAATTTGATGGATTGGGGAATGTTAAAAATAGCGATTATACACCATCGAGTAAAGATATTTTAATTACACCAGAAGAAGCAAATGCTAAAGATCATAGTGCATTATATCATAAGCAAGGATTACAAATCAGTGAATATGTAGAAGGAAATACGGTAAGAAAGCATACGTGCACCAAGACCGAAGAAAGGTTCTTCTACCTCTGGTGGTGCCAGAGCAAATCAACTCGAAAATATAGAATATCAGGTAAACCCGGTATGGCAGGTGCTATGTCAAAAGGCGATGAAAACGCGGTCATGGACTCATATACAAAAGAAGATATTTACAAGAACCTGATGATACCATTCGCGATAATGGGAATGGAATCTTGAAGGTTTGGATCCAGATAGCACATAGCAAAGCAACGCGGTTAAGGATATCAAATTACAAGTAAAGAAACTCGCTATTACGTTTGATGGCAATTACAATATAAGCAATCCCGGATTTGTTCCAGATCCGGAAACTGTTGTTACACCGGAAGAAGCCAGAGCTGCAGAAGCAAATGGTATTGTAAGTGATGAATTATGAACGCGTTATGCATAAACAAGGGACAGCAAATTCGTAAGTATATGAATGATGCCGGTCTCACAACAACGAATAAATATACAGGGCAAAAGAATGTATTTAAGAATACAGATACTACATCCACTACAACACCAAGTACAACTGCAACTAAAACCGATGTGAATCTTACACCAGAGCAAGAAGCAGAGATGGATAACTTTGCTGCTAAATATAAGATAACTATGAATGCAGTCACTGGTCGTCATGCACAATATGGTACAACGATGCAAAATACAACCGGTGCGTTTACATCATGAAAGATTCTACCTGCAGTATCGTGAATGCACTAGCTAGTATTAATTCCGGAAAATAAACTGGATGAGTATGATTGGACCACTTTGGCGCCATTGTGATGAATCAGGTAAAGTTTTGGGTCATAAACGCAATAAAAGATACCGATGCACATACAGGATGAAGTGAATGCACAGAAAACAATTAATGAGGCAGCGAAAGTTGCAAAAATGGATCCTGCACAGAATAAACTAGCCGGTGCTGAAGCAAAACAGCACAGACGAAAACTGGTTTAGGTAATAATTACACAACGATACATGAGAAAAATTTACAGATTATGAGAGGCGGAGAATTCTCCGTTGCATAAATAACATTATAAGAAAGAACTGAAAGAGTTTAGTATACTCTTTCAGTTCTTCTCACTTGACAGGGTAGTAATCTGTATTTTTATAGGATCGAAAGGAGTGCCTTTTTAGCTATGCGAATTGTTACAAAGATGAATGTCAACATTCGTAGTGGTCCAAGTGTTATTTTTGAAGAGGTTAGTCATGCCGGAAAAGTGGGTACCGAATTTCACGCCTTTGAATTTAAAAATCGGCAGGTGGTGTTGGCTGGTACCAAACGGAAAAGATCAATGGGTTTGTGCGAACTATGTATCCGCAGCAAAAGATGCCGTTGCGACACGAAATCATCCAACGGATTTAAATCGACATACAACCGTGAGTAGTGATGAATCGATTAGACTTGGTGGTGATGATGATAAAGCACAAGGTCGAGTTGATGAAATTAAAGAACAGCTCCTTCCGGTGGTACAGCACAATCTACTGGCAGAGGAAATATCTTTCAAACAATCTTTGGCTCTGTACTTGGTGGAGATGGTTCCGGCGGTGGGGAAGATGTATTATTGGGAACAAAAAAATTTGGTCTTCCCTATCAATTGAGAGAAAGGGAAGACCTAAGAGATCCAAATGGCAATGATGCTGAGCTTGGTATATTTCGTCGAAACAATGTCCGAAGCACCCTTTATATCCATTGCACCTGCAGACCAATTTTTCTTGGTGACATGGATGATGATAGTAAAAAGTATATATGAAAACCATGCAAGCAGCCATTGAAAAGATGAAAGATGGTTCGCAAATAGTAAACGGTCTTATGACACGTGTTTTACCAGGAGAGGATCTTTTCATCTACACTCAGATACCAAATATTTTAACTTTGCCTTTGATTTTACACGATATATCAATATGTGAACACATTGTAGTTTGGATATTTGCTGAATGGATTAGTATTTCCACAGATAAAGTTCCAGGTACGGATATTCCATTTACACGCTTTCAACTGGGGCAATTATTTTCTGTCGAATGTATATGCCAATCGTCAAGCTAAGGATGAAAGTTTATTTTTCGTTATGGGAGATCCAGACGAAGGTGCTATTGGTGCCGTTGAAGCCAGTGCTGAAAAGTCATGGGATACAGCGAAAGAAGCTGTAAAGAAGGTCTTGGTACCGGTGTTAGTAACGCAAAGAATATCTTGCGTTGATCGGTATTTTATCTTCTGATCCAGATGGTGATGTAGAACAAGCTCGAAGCAGACAAATGATATGCACAATACCATTGACCGTTTAACTTCTTCTAAGAAATACTTTACTGATTTTTATATTAATCCACACGTAGGTTATTCTGAATCATTCTCAAATAGTACCAAAGAATCTATGCTTGCCGGTATGATGAATGGTGCATCCGATATGACGAAAAGAATTGAGTTTCTTAATGGCAACGCGCAGATGCAAAAATCATGCAAGAATCACAGAAAAATTATCGGAGATATTAGGACAAATTTCTTCGTCTGCTGGCAGCGGTGGTTTGCTTGGTCGTTTATTTGGTTCAGCATCCGCAATTATTCAAGGTGCAAATATTGTATTTCCGGAAATATGGTCAAGTTCCAATTATTCCAGAAATTTCAATATTGAGATTAGTTTAAAAACACCATATGAGGAATAAACGGTCAATCTTCTTAGATATCATTGTACCTATGTGTTTCTGGATTGCCTTAACTGCACCAAGACAAAAATACAACAAACACCTACATGTCACCATTCTTATGTAGATTCTTTGTTCCCGGCTATTGTTCTGTTGAAATGGGTATGGTTTCCAATCTGACCATTACAAAAGGTGGAGATGGAAGTGCTTGGAGTATTTGTGGCTTTACCGACACAAGTGGATTTATCCATTCAAATACAAGATCTATATCAAAGTTTTTATGTTATCTCGTATCAATAACGTAGCATCCCGTAGATGGCATATAATTTATTGAGTAACGATCAATTTCTTAATTTTATTGCAGTCAATGCGGGTATGCCATTAAGCTGTTTAGATATGGATTTACTGTATAAAACAGCATCTGATTTGGTAAAATCATCGGCAGAACAACTTCCAGCTACAATTGAATCCACGTTACGTGAAATGGCAGTAAATCGCGCTTCTGGTATCTTAACTGGTAATAAGTTCTAAATCTCTACTTTCTTCTATTTCTTAACATCCATATAATCTAAGCAATATAGCATATGCTTATATATATATATATATATTAAGGAGGATATATAGAATGGGTTTATTTAGTCAAGTTGTAGAAGGTACCTATGGCTATGATATGTCTTCTAGTCTTAGTGCAGAAGATCAATATGAAATTGAATCAATGATTACCGATAATCCAATGACTGTATCCGATTATACAGCTTATTGTTTTGAAGGTATGATGGCATGTGAATTAGCCTTATCTAAGATGGAAGGTAAATGTGCCGTAGAGTATCTAACATCTACCAATGAGTCTACAAAGTACCAATTACAGAGTGCAATGGAAGCATCTTTAAGTGGTGCATGGAATGCCATTAAGAACTTTGCAGAGAAAGCTTGGGCAGGCATTAAGAAGTTTATCAAGACGATCTGGGGTAAGATTAAGGGTTACGCATCACAAGTAAAGAATATGTTCTCTAGTATTCTGAAGTATTGGATCATAAGAAATTAAATGGTTTAAAGGTTAGTATTTATAACTTTACAACAGATCCAAATAAAGTTGTAGCCACAGTAAAGAAAAATTGTTGATAGTTATATCGCTACAAGATGAATAAAAAGTAATAATGTATTGACATATGATGATACAGCTAAAATTGGTGCAGATCCTTTTGTCGATATCGACGATTTTTACGAAAAAGATTAATAAAGTTGTATATGGCAATGAAGATGGCGCAGGTGTACCACAATCAACCGAAATTACTGAGGCCTTATTAAATAAATACATCAATATTGCAGACCATGACTATGATAAGTACTTTATTACGTTATTAGAGTTAGTGATAAAAGCATTATCGGATTATAAGAAACAAAGCAAAAGCTGCATATGATAAAAGGATCTGATGTGTACGACAAAACTACAGATACCGGTAAAACAAAAGAATCAGGTCTTACAGAATATGAAACGTGCATATCAACGTATTTGCAATGTTGTTAAGATAGCTTCCGACGATCAGCAAACGTATTCAATTAGATTATAGTGATGCAGTTCGTGTATGTCGTGCAGCTGTTAGGGTATCAAGCTGGTGATAAAACTGCTGGCACATCCAATGAATCTTTACAGATTTCAATAATATGCTGGCTGAGATACTGTAATACTATAATAGAAGATGAGAATATTCTTTATAATATAATTCTCTATCTTCTATTTTAATAGTTTTTATAATATATCTTACTTTACTATAATCTTTAAAAAGAAAAATTCGGAGGTGGTTATTACCACGTGAAACCAAAAGAATTTACAAAGGTATGAGCGAGAATATCAATGGATACCCGATGATGCATATCGACGACTTACCCATTATATAAAAAAATCATAACTTACGAAAATCCGATATAGCTTTATTACAGAAAAGAAATAAAGAGGATATCGAAAATTTCATGGAATTATCTAAAAATCATTCTAGATATTCTTCCGGAACCAACACCAAGACCTAGATTTACATCCTTTGGTCATATCTATGTATGCGCATACGAATAATAGCCTTTGTTAAACATATGGTTCAATCGGATAGATCTATATCACTATATCACAACACCATGTCATTTCATTGTTAAAAACTATTTCCGATACCAAAAGCATTCAGTCGTGTAAATACAATACTGCTGAACTTGGGTGTATTGAAATGATCAGTAGACCCGATTGGGATAATTTAGGGTAAAACATACAGTGATATGATACAAAAAATGGATCTTGTCAGATGATGCCATTATTATTCATGGAGAATCGTATAAATACTATTAAGCGAGCCCCGAGTAGAAATTCTCATTGAATATAAAGAATCTCATTCTTGTAAAAAGAAATAAGCAATTGGTCGAACAATCTACATTTTTCAACAAAAGAAAAGGTGTAGAACTATTATGGCAGTAAACTTTGAGACAAAGATTTCTATTATCTTACGTCGTATGGAAACATTTGTAAAAGAGAAATATCATGTACGTGTATTTCCAACATGTATGACAATTTTTTCAGATATCCAACGAAGATTATTCCATATTGAAAGATACCATATTAACGATAGTGAGTGACGTCTTTGCTTCAAAGAAAGCTAAAAAACAAGTAAAAATAAATCATCTAAATGGAATTTGTTCATTCGTTTTCAGCAAACGATATGACCATAAGAAACGTAAGTAATCTATCAAATATAGATTACTACGTTTTATTCGTCTTAGATCTTAAGAAGGTAATCGGATTGTTCTTTAATCGTTTGCATGGAAGGATCAATTAAAATGCATCGTATATGCAGTTTCTAACAGTGTACTGCATACAGCTTCTGTCATAATTTGATCTCGATCCATAAGGATGCGGATTAATGTTTGAACCCAGTATTTTTGGTTCATGGATCATTGCCTGCTCGGCATTCTCAATATCCGACGAAATTATCTTTTTAGATACATGGTAAAAACATCTAAGTTCAGTGGATTTTCCAACACTTATGATGATGTATTCTCTTGTGTGGATGTAACGCTTGTCCCTTCTGTTGTTGCCATGGATTTTACATATCACGGGCAGCACGAGTTGCAATCGGAACATAAAGATTTTGGCTGAATCTTTTCATTATAGGAGAAAAGATTCTGTCATTGATTCCAACGAGATAATACTTTTCGATAGAGTAAATCTTCCATTCCTGTTTTCTGTTGTTTCTTATTTTTATCTTCTTTCTTAGTATCTTTATCATTATCATCCACTATCCTCTGATGTATCATCAGCAGTATCTTCTGTAGAATCTTTCTTATCGGATTTTTTATCGGATGCTTTTTTATCCAATTTCGTATCGGATACATTATCGGATGCTTTCTTAGCAGGTTTCTTAGCCTTACGTTTATCCTTCACCTCTCTAATCCAGGGGCAGATGTATCATCTACCGTATCAACATCATTTCAGTTCATCCCTGTTGAAATTCACCGGATAAATCATCGTCATCTTCCATATCATCTGATTTTGCCGATTTTTTCTTATCGCCGGATACCATTTTATCAATGGCATCATCCGGTGGAACCATCGATGGATCCGTTAAATCATTCTTTAAATCCAAACGAAAATCTCGTTCGTCTTTTTCTCGAATATGTTCATCTTTTACGCATTGATAACTTTGTCTTTTACCAATTCGGTAGTTCATCAACACCAAGATCATTGATATGGAAAAGAAGATCTTTCTTTGATTTATCATCAATTTTACCACGGACGATATCCATTGGCTTCAACATCTGTTAATGCATTCAATACCTTCTTGGTTTCTTTTCGACCAATCTTCTTTGCTTTGCTGCTTCGATCCTTGCATATTTCCGAAGAAATACATTCTTTGTCTTATCGGCTTGCTCTTTCAGATGGTTAAATCCACCAAGTTTTCTTGTATACAATCGAGCCATATTGGATAGTAGCAGCCAATGTTCCGCAATAAACTCTTGATCATGGGAAGTGATCGCATAAAAATAGAAGAAAACGATTCGGCAAATAATTGGTCTTTTTAAATGGGTATCTAAATAAATCAAAGCTTCTGTCTTTGCTGTCTGCAAACGAGCAGGTGCAAAGGAGCTTCTGTTAATTCTTCTTTCTTTTGTTTCTGAATAAATGCTTCGTGAACTCTATCATTATGCTTCTGGACAGCTTCCATTGTGGCTTCTGCTTTTCTCTCCATCAACGATTGGAAGTTGATGGAGAGGAAGATGTACCAGTAACAGTTCTGTGTACTTTATTATACGCAGGGAATTTAAACACGGAAAATTCCTCCTTTTATCCAATTGTCAAGGGTTAAACCGTATCAATAATAATTTGTGGTGATCGTACACCTTGTGTAATTTTTAAAGTCAATATTTAAATATTCTGGAATGACTGACGATGTTTGGATCACACCATTGATGATATTGTATTCATTTACATCCGATTCCAATGCTTGAATATTCGAATCATATTCATTTAATCCCACATAGGTCATATATTGAATCGTACTGAATTTTATTCATGCACTGGGTAACAATGGTTGACATATAGAAGGATGGACTGGATACAAAGGATAGATCCCGTACTTTCTACTAAGCTTTTTAATATAATTCATTACATTGGTTACTTCGGCTTCTTTATTGGAAATCAACGTAAATTTTTGCAGTAAAATGGAGTTTAATATTCACGATCAATATGGATACCCGTTGCATTTTGGCCCGTTCGGTTGTCAATGTATTATCTGTATGTATTATCAATGGTAGCCGCATATTTTTACGTTCTTCTTTCTTTTTCATCGCTGCTTGATAATGCTTACACGTTTTCCTTAATCGGACAATCTTCACAAATAGCAGCAACCACAACTACCCAATGGTGAAATTGTACCAGAACTACCTGTACTTTTTTCCATCTTTATTCTTAATCAATTCGGTGATTGCTTCGGTTAAATAATAATGTTTACTTGCTCCATACGTATTAAAGAATTTCTATATCAACGGAAAAAATTGTTTGTCAATCGATCCATTGCGGCATCGATATAGGAAATACATTTCGTAGAAATCTTTAATAAACGATTCTCTTGTGCCTTGTATCTTCATATAATTTTGCTTTGATTAGGGAACACTATCCAATCGAAAGCCATATGATCCATCGGTATCACGTACTGAATACTCGTACATAGGACTGAATTTGGCTGATCAGTGTAACGAATTTTGCCTTTGGTTTTCTTTCGTCTGGTATTCATTCGTTGACTAAATTTCTCTAATCCGGGATATGCATTAAACTCGGATATTTTTGTAATAGAATCATCTGGATATTTATACAAGGAATATACACGAAGGGAACAATTATCTCCCGGAATCAAGATTGGATTAATCACATTCGGAGACATCGTTTGTCCATCTAAGAATCCATCAATAATTTGAATACTGCCATCGGCAGCAATATAATCGTTCGTTTTCATCGTACCTAGCATATAGTAATAATCATCATCGAATCGATATAAATGTAAGGCAACGAAGAACTTTCGTTCATTCGATTTACCCAATATTTCAACGAATACTTTTAGATTCGATTGTCAATATAACGATACCCATCCGTTGGATTGACGAATACTCTTGTATTGGATTCCAATGGCGGTATCGTCTTGTGACTAAGACAAATGCTTCTTCCGGTAATAATGCGGTAGGTGATAATTTTACTTCAAAGGTATATTCATCTTCACCAACCATAGCATTCCGTTCAATTTGAATGGAATCAATGATAAATTGATAAAACGAATCCGTGGCTCGATTTACTGAGTTAATGGGGATGGATTCGATACACTATTCAAATAAAACCCAACGGATAATGGATTAGCTTCAATCACCATTAATAATGGATTCATATAGATAAAATTCGTAGAATCTTCAAATACATCCAAACTCACTTTTTATACGTCAAATCTTTCTGGATCGCAACATAGGGATCTGTATTATCCGCAATGTATTTATATATCTTACCTGCTTTCGCACATGCCGATGCGTTTGGCTCATACTAAAATCAACATCACCGGATTTAATAATAACATCCAGTGTATTCGTTGGTACGACATTATTATCGCTATCACGGAGATAAAATAAAAGCACTGTATAAACGTTCAAATACGTCATCCCGTTTACGCATAAAGAGAATATTACTTTTTGATGTGGAATTATGCAAAATCTCATCAAAGTATAAGTTAAGATCGTTCGTTGTATTAAAGCATTTCATCGTAGAATACGATTTAACGGTTTCTCGCTGTAATCGTTCTAAGGTAATTCGATCGGCACCACCCGTAGAAGCACCAACAACCGTACCCATAAAAACAATACCACGATTATTGGAATACTTATCATATTTCAGCGCAATGAAATTTGATCCCTGTATAAATATCAAAGTTTCCTTTCGATCCTAAGGTACTATATAATTTCACAATAATATTTTGAATTATACGCCGGTTGGAAATAACTGTCATTATCGCTAAAGGAAATATTCAGCATGTGATTATCCACCAGCTTAAAATAACAGAAAGGTGCATCTGGTTTTAATCCATTTGCTAAGACTTTCTGTAACTGTACATAGGCAGAATCGCTTGGTCGCTTTTATAGTAAATTTCAAAAATTTTGCCATTGATCGGCAAACGGATATTTTAAATCCACGGCATTAATGATATCATTGGATAAAATGGTATCATTAATGGTTTTTAATGTGACTTGCCGTATTTTTACCTGTAAAGCAATATACCTGGCTCCATTATCGCCGACATAAATACCGCTGCGAATATACGGGTGGGCTAAATCACTGATTGTATTTACATCTCGCATCATATATCGTGCGGCATGAATCCACCCTGTCGTTGTTAATTTACTCGTAATCTCAATATCATAATCGCAGCCATACATAAGATCGTCAATATTGATCGTCATACCGAATCAATATCAAAATATTGGTAGCTGCCTTCAACACGGCCACTATTCACAACCGCATCTTCGGATATTAATAACGTAAAAATACAGGAAGCCGGACGACCAAAGATATCACTCAGGTTATAAATCAAGGCATGGTTATATATCGATTCCGGTATTTCTGCTACTTGGGGAAACATTTCCTTGTACATGGATGAAATACCAAAATATACATCGTTTGTCACATCTGCCATTGCATCCGTGATATATCCAAATAAACCAATATTTAAATCATTTAGATTTTCAATCTTATTAAAGTATTTTTGGTGCAATGGTATATGCCATATAATCCTTAATATCATATCGGGTCGTACCATTCTTTATCGTATTACAATTTACATCATCCTTTCCATATAAAAACGATACAGAGTGTTATATACATGTGATATGGCACAAGATATACAAGATATACTACGATAGCTTGTAGTATATCTTGTATATACAAATAGTGTAAATTAGATCGAACGAAGATTCATATCCGGTAACGAATGGACATAATCTGCCGTATAACCCGGAGTTCGAAATCCATAATCACGTAGAATGCGATACTTATCAGTAACGCACGCTACAGGAGTTAATCTGTGGTGATTCATACTTTGTTGCTGTAAATTCAAGATCCATAGAAAACGGCCGGATGTGATCCAGATTCATAGTTGAACTGTGATACTTTTTACCGTCTTTGGCATCATATTGGAAAACATGCGACTATATTCAATATCAATACCCGTTGGATCGGTTGATACAAAAATCATTTCCATGGTATGGTTTGGATGCCTTATATTGACACTGGTTTGCATCTAACATACCATGATAATGGAAAAGACCTCGTTAATGGATCTGAGATACCGGTCATCCATGTATCAATATATTCACGAACCGGGGATCCGGAGATTCCTGTACCGTAATTGTAACACTATCCATGGAATCATGGACAATGGATGGAATCTGGAATTTTGAACCCGTGTAACCACCGGTATACTTTCCGTATCCATTGTCTTATCCGATAAACCATCCACACGTGTGAAACCCATTTCAAGCAGATGCTTAAAACGCTTTGTTGCATCCGGATCCATTTGACGCATGAATTCCGGTGCACGAACCATAAAAATACGTACATAGCCAGTGCGAAGGGGATCAAATTGGTCAATGTTCTTTGCCGATACATCAAGACCACCCATCCAAAGACCGTACTCACCAAAGTCTTTTGTATTCTGCTTAATATTCTGCTGAATACTCTTCATGACAATGTCACCTACCTTGTATTATTGAGAGATTAGGAAGCAGACACGGACGGGTTAAGGTCAATTTCGACAATACCACGTTCCTGATACTTACGGAATACAAGTTCAAGATATGCATGTAAAATATATCTCGTTTTCTCCCATTCGGTCTGTGCACGAACCTCAGAAAGAACACTTGGATCCCTCATGAGGTTGAGAACACTTGCGCGCAAGTGCTCTGGAAATCTTTAATCGAATCTGCATCGGTCCAATTGTATCGGTTCTGTGAGATTAAACGTTCAATTTTACGCTTAATTTCAAGAGTAAGCATAACATTATTTTCCTTTGACAGATCCGATGTCTTGGACTGACATGTAATTTGTGTACCACGGATGATGGTTGTTTCATCCAGTGATTGTAAATAATTCATGTGATTATCATCATAGAAATGTTCCAGTGTATCACATCCATTTTCTTCATCATAGACAGGGCTTAATCTTTGAGATATGCGAATAGCCGGAGATTACAGCATATCGTTCACCTGCAAATGGTGTATGCCAACCATAATTTAGAACATGGGATGGATACGAAGCTGCCATCCACATAAGAATGGAAACTGGAATATTCTTACCACTGATTGGATCATGTGTACATCATACCGCTGTTAAACGAAATGAGATACGAATCAATCGACTTCAGTTGGTTTGCAACAGTAGAACATCCGCTGTTGTCTGTACAAGTCCCGTATCCAGATAACAAAGAGCATCGGCACGCTTAATCGCAAGTGCAGCAATACCTTTCTTAACCGTAATCGGGAATGCAGCATCATAGATCTGATCAACCGGTGCACGACGCTTATTCAGAATCATAGAATCCTGTGCGCCATCGAAAGCACGAATCAATGCATCATTATATGCCTGTGTGCGTGTTGCATCGTCCTTCGATTCATCCAGTGAACCATCCGAACCATTCTGCAACGCAACACCTTCCAGATTCATAAGAGAAAGGGAAGCCGTACCACCATCAATATCAATAAATGCATTTGCTTTTCTCGTGATACGATTGTATCCAAAGATATCAAAAGTTTCCGCTGTTAGATCAATGGGATCATGCTCAACAACCGTTGGAACATGTACGATAAACCCATTTGTATTGGAATCATAAATCCATTCACTACCCGCTGGTTTTTCCATCATCGATTGCTGTCAGATGGTAAACAATACCGGCAGTATAAAGTGTAGTAGCCGGAAGCTTTACACAAGGAATAATTTCCGGTCCAGCAACAGTAGAACCACTAAGATCTACCCATGTTGATCCAATGGGACGTACACCATCCACAGCAGTAAGACGATAGATCTTAGCTGGATCCAGTGTAACGGGAAGAGCAGCAACATCTTCAATTGTATACGTTGAAGGCTGGAATAAACCAGTTCCACTTGAGTAGACATAAAGTCCCGGTGCATTTGTACCATCTGATGCCGTAAGATTATAGACTGCTGTTGTGCTTGGAAGTGTAATGGCAGGTAACCGATCTACATTTGCCTTTACTGGTGCAGGATCTGAATTGTTATATACTTCAGCAAAAAGATCATACAAACGGAGATAATTATCATGGAAGAATTCCATGTTAATTTTCTGTGAGCCTGTACCATGTTCATCATTAATAACTTCTTCTGCATATAGCGTCCGATAGGTAAACGAATCCATTGCTTCAATATAGAAAGCCGCATTGAACGTCTCAATAACTTCAGCATCTCGTTCTGTTGACAGAACCGAGATGATGTAGTTCTTGTAAATGTTGCTCTTATCGGCTCCCTTATCATGGGTAATACGAACACGGAAATCGTTGCCGTACACCATGTCAAGCGCCCAGAATGTCATAATTGGCATCCACTTGTATCCATCACTATCTTCTGTCTCAGTTTCAAGTGAATTTGCGACAGCTTCAAGATCGGATGCTTTGCGAAGGTTCTCACGACTCATAAGCATACTTAGAGTACAAGCTATGCTTTTGCAATATCCTTCTATAACTAACTAAAACAATTAAGTTCGCAAAGTAGAATCGGATGCAGTTACACGGAGACATTGACAAGAAGCAGATCCGGTATACACATCGTATATGGCATATATGGTGCCTGACTATATAAACGGAAATTCGGCTGACTATATTCATCCACCCACTTGAGAAGTTCTTAAAGTTCATCAGACAGTCGCGACCCTTTGAAGAACCGAAAACACAGAATATCGCACATGGGTGTGTTATCATCCGTTACGTCGGTATACACGGTGTTATCGTTGATATATACTTCATCATGTGGATGCAAGAATTTTGGAATAATTTGACCACGTGAGGGCATAATTGTTTCCTCCTTAATGTAAAATTTACGCGGAAATGTACGTAGAGAACATACATTTCACGACACTTTTCTTTTTAGTGATTTATAAGATTGTTTATCTGAAAAAGCAGGGGATTTTTCATACCACAAGGGAAAAAGAAGAAGATGCGCATAACATCTTCTTCTATCTTACTCATTCGACGACGGAATACATAATGGATCCACCGGTACTACCATCAGATTGCTCTGTGTAATAAAGCTCGAATCGACCCTGCTCATATCCAGCAGTTTGTATACATTTTATCATCGACAACCGTTACACCTGCTAATTCGATGGTCTTTTCGTAAATTCACTTTATATACATTTACCTTTTGGTCTCTTGTCGGCAGATCGTTTCCATCGCCATCTTTTGTAGTGCACTAACAATTGTTCGATCGGATTTTTCGGTCGCTTCAGCTTTGGAGTGTTGCATCTCCCTCGTTAATACGAGAACGAACAATACCGGCAGCTTCTGTTACATCACCTGCTTGTACAATAAATCTTGCCGTTGGATTGGATTTATCGATATACGATACCGTTCCATCATCTTTCACAACACGGGTCGTTTCACTTTTTGATTATTTCATGGATATCTCTTGATAAATGGTCTGCATTGTCACGGTTAATATCGAGCTGTTTTTGTAAGCGAGAAAGAATTTGTTGAATCTTCTTCCAGGATTTCATGTGCTCGTCTTAATTCCGTTTCTGAATGTGTATACATGCTATATACAATACTGATCCCGAGAATGATAGAATACCAGCGACAAATGTACCAAGTATGGCTTTCCAATGATCCGAGCAGAGTGCAACAAAGCCATTTGGTGTTTCCATTAACATATATCACCTCTTATCAAAATGTGATCTGTTTTATATCATGGGAAAAAGAATGAGTGAAACATACACTCTATTCTTTTACCTACGATTATTTTTGAGCATTTACTATCCATATATGGTATATAATCGTTTGTATATATTGTGACACACTATGCGTATTTTTGGATACTTTATCATTGGATATGGTACACATTTTTACACTGGTTATATTTTCAGGTCAGTGGTATGCTTGTGAATATATTGGGTAATACATATTTTCCCATTCTATGGCACTACTTGCTATATATGGATACATAAAACACACTCGGACAGTGTATTGGGTAACTCGTAATCGGTGGTACATTCCCATATATGGGTAACTCATGTAAAATAGATACGCTGCGGGTAAATCTGGATATCTTTTCATATATGGCATACGTAAATATTCTTGGTTACCTTTTTGAATTCTTGGTTCGCTATATACTAGTGGGAATCTATAGTAGTATTTGGCGAATCACTTCATTTTATGGAATCATAGATAATTTATTTTTACGATGCGTTTGCAATTACGCTTGGATAACTAAGCATCTTCGACACACTCGTTCAGTGATTGGGTATCTGTGTATCAATGATTCGCTTCGACTATTGTGGGTAACTTTTATCATTTGACAGAACCTCTTTTCTATTCTTGGTAACCTGGATAAGAAGGAAACACTGAAACTGATATGGGTATTCTTCATACGATTAGCACTATTGCCAGATGTAATCCTAGTGAATTTTTGTTATGGTGCGCTATTTTTCAATGTATATGCATTCAGATGCACTGGCGCATTATCATATCTTTGGTTACCTTAGATATAGGTGATACATTCTCTTGCAATGGATATCTTGTTAGAAAAACGATACACTATGACAGACAATGGGTATCTAGCATAATCTGGTACACTTGAATATAAATGGGTATCTCGCATAATCTGGTACGCTCAATATATATGGGTATCGATAATTTTTCCATTTGGCACACGTAGATATCATCTGGGTAGCTAGAGAATTGTGGTGCGTTACGTAAGATATGGCGTTTCTATACGCTTGTTTTGTGGGACGCACTTGTATATGATGTATGATTTATTCTTTCCTTGGGTTCAATGGCATATTCTCACCATGGGAACGATGGGAAATATACATCTCCCAATAATCTGGTTCTTTTTCATATCCTTCCAATTCACGCCATGCATTCCAAAGATTCTTCAGAACATTTTTACCGCATAGCGAATGGCCATGTTGTGAATGTGTCCTTTGGAATAATCTGGATGCGCATGACACAGCGGACTTTATAATTATCATAGATATCATGATATTCTCCCTTGCACTTCAGGATAGATGAACCGAATACACCAATTAACTTTGCTTTCAAGAAAGGATTAAAGGTAATACCTTTCTTAATTGCTATTTCCTCCTTATCAATATATTCAAATTCAGCCAGATGTTCTTTCCGTGGAACGTCCCATTCCGTTTACAACATCCAACCCGGCATATTTCCAAAGACTGCTTACATGACGACATGCATGGATATCTACTTCTGAGAGAATGACTGCCGCAACAATCGGACCACAGCCTTTCTGATTCTCAAAGAATTCTTTCCAGAGTGTGGTTTCTTTTACATAACGACCGATTGCATTAACAATTTCATCTTCCTGCCGTTTTGCAATAACATGTAGCTAACCATTGTCCAAATGACATTGTTATCAATTGGACCATGGAGTTCCTTCAGAAACTTTTTCTTTTTGTGCGATATTGTTTCTTTGTATGCATTTCTTCTTCATGTTCATGGAAGAAAGCAATCATACGCTGAATTTCGTTCGCACGTTCTTTCTTTACCGATTCATCTTTATCTTTGGCGATGCGTTTGTTTCCCCTTTCATCTTCCTCCAATGAATCGGAATAGAGGATCGAAATAAGCTGGTTGTACGTTTTGATCCTTACGGATTGAATATCATACAACGTACGAACCATTGCACGAATTACATGATTATTCTTTGCCATAGTTTTTATACACTCCAATATTTCTCTGTACATTTGTATATGATTATTTATACAGTAAACACGGCATTGGAATGGATACCTCCTTCACGGTATAATAGAAAGATAGATATAGGGAATATTCTCTATATCTATCTCTATAATATATATTTCAAATATGTATTGATTATTTCTTGTAGATGCCAATACGAACCGTTCCATTATCATCGGTAATTTGTTTGATCCGATATCCACGATGAACGAAGTCTGTATTCATTTTACGTGATAAATTCTGTACACTAATCGTTGCTTCCGGAGATAATGCGTCAAATGTTACAATGGTAGCAAATCCATCTTTTTCAGATAGTTCATGGAACTCATGTGCTAATGCGTCTCCACGTACAAAATGAATGCGTGTGCTTGTATTTTTACTGATCAATTGCTGAACGACATTGGTCGGGAGATTGGACTTGATAATCTTCTGCCCTCACGAAATGCTTTTACGAGCCGAGTCTTTTTCCATTAAATTTTCCGTCATTTGCTTTCGCTTATGCTGTTTCCATAATTGTTTCGGATAGGAAAGAAGATCTTCGGTTTCGTACTCAATTAAATATTTTGTATCATCTCCAACAGGGAAAAATATCTTCCCATACATTCATCTGCATAAAAATGTCACCTTACCTTATTTTTTTATGTGATGACGAAAGAATAAATACAAGAACGAGAAATAAGACTCGTTCTTGTATTCTTTATATACACCTGATTTATACATATTAAAGCAGATTGACTGCTGTCATATACTTCTTATAAACATCCGTCAGATTTTGTACCGAGGTTATTCTCACGATATTGTAATATAGAAATTGGATTGCACCGGAAGAACTGAAACGTTCTCATAGCGCTGTGCGCACATGATGTTCGGAATGTTCGGTGTAATTGGATTACGATAATTTGTTTCAATATTGAAGCTATATTGATACTGACGATAGGTAATAACGGTATCGGTTAGAGGAAGAACCACGATACGGAAACCCTTTGAAATTTCTTCCTTCTGTGAAGCAATAAACTGCACACGTGTACCATTTACTGTTGTAACACCAAACTTATAATCGAGCTGAACACCACCAACATTCGAACCTTGGTTTCAGTACCCATTTAATATCATTATCCGTAGCCGTAAGCAGTTCCATAACATAGGTGTTAGCAGAAACAGCGAACATAATACGCTCATCGCGAAGCTTCGTCTTTAAATAGGCGAGAACACGCTCAAAGTAATAACGAAGCTGTGTGGAACGCCATTCTGCTTCCGGGTACCATGTATGGTCCAGGTGCAGCAGATCAAAATTCAAACGCATCTGCCAAAACGGAAATTGTAACCCATTGGCTGGAACACAGCGTTTCTTCAATCGATTGCGTATTCTGGTAAGAATCTTCTAAGAAACGCTTCGTGTTAGAGTCAGCCGTCTGTGCAGCAACATCCGACATATCGGAAACCATTTCAACCGTAACATCGATGTTTGCCAGTGCCTTTTCTTCTTTGATTCGCTCAATGGTAAGACCCGCATTGAAACGTTCCTTTTCAGAAATCGTAAACTGACGGTTCTCACGAAAGCTTATCCAGTTCGATAATGGCATCGTTGTTTGCATTGGAGAGATGTCCACAAACTGAACTTCCGTTGCTGTAAGATCAACATTGGTGTTATCTGAATTAACAGCCACATTGACAATGCCCGTATAAAATCACTGTACCATAAACGAAGATCTGCGTTGGTGTTGTAACCGCAGCCTTCTTCGATGGAACTTCAACGGTATTGTTAAATGACTTTGTCGCATAATCGGTCGAATATCCAGTGAACCAAGTTCAACAACTTCTTTACCAGCAGCTGCATCCGATGGAACGGTAACTTTCAGACCGTTAATCGAGAAGTCATACCCAAGTGCATCACGTCAGCTAATGTACCATAGGGATTCTTCCAGCACATTTAACTGAACAATCTGACCGGTAGTTGTTACAGGATACCACTTCGTTGTAACCTTCTTACCGATGGACTGATCCGTAAATTCACTGTAAGAACCATCATAGAAACACTCCGGGAAGAACTTCTTGTTACCGGCAGCATCCTTTAAGAATCTACGTTCATAAGCATACTTAATAATCGGTGTGTCTGTAACAATCGTATGCACCATGTCCTTATACTGATTCAGGATATTCCTTCTTCAGAATTGGCATTGTAGCAGTAACGATTGGTGAAAGCATACCGACGTTCGATGCTTCGTCAACCATCATCTGGCGAGAATTCTCAATAAACTGATCCAACTTTTGTGCCTGCATTGATGTATATTCATCTGCACCTGCACCATAATGGTCAAAAGAAGACTCTGAAGTAGACTCGAGAACATCGCCAAACATGCGATCCTTGAACTCATCGAAGAGCTGACCAGATGAAACAATCTGCGCCATATTCTGCATTGGGTTCATTTGATATTGCATTGCGAAAGATTCAAAAGTATCTTTTAATTGTTTTCTTAAAACCATCGTTTGGATCGGAATGAAAAGATCCACACCATTGGTTGTTTCAAATTCAGGATCGTAAATATGTTGATACATATTCTTTGAACCACCTTTCTCTTCATGTTTTATAAAGATTGAATTATCTAGTTGTTTTCGGAGAAACTTTTATAGTGTTCATCAAACACTTGTTATAATTCTGTTAATGCTTACTCGATATAGAAGGAGAATAAAATCCATGATAATCTATACATTATCATGGATTTTATCATATATGCTCTCATGCCGTATTTTTCTCGTATTGGATTTTGTAGATATGGAAATTTTATCTTCAGTATCTTTCATTTTCTTAATCATCTCTAAATTTATTCACATAATTTGAAGAATGTAATTATAATTATATAGATTCATATCGGGTTCCGTATATCATAATACATCAAAATATATTGTAAGATAAATTCTCTGAGTTTTACTAAATTTTGTTTTACTTGTGAATATGTAACGGATGATATTACTGAAGTTTTTCTGCATTATCAATGCTTCGAATAAAATCAGTGACGTTATCATACATATTGACATAATTATCACGGAGAATGATATCATTATTCTTTTTATCAATCTCTGTGAGTTTTTGTTCCGATTCTTCATCTTCTGCATTTACATCATCCACTTCATCCGATGATTCTCCAGAATCCTCGCCATCTTCTGGAATTTCATCTTCACCATCGGCGGTATCACCTGTATCATTACCTTCTGATGAATCTGTTTCATCTTGATCATCTGGTGAAGCATCACCCATTGATGGTTCGTTTGATGTTTCTGTATCGTTGGTATTTTTGTGCAATATCTTGTTCCGGATCGCCTGCATTAATAGCAGCATCTCCGGCAGGTGTATCTCAACATCGGCGGTATCACCTGTATCATTACCTTCTGATGAATCTGTTTCATCTTGATCATCTGGTGAAGCATCACCCATTGATGGTTCGTTTGATGTTTCTGTATCGTTGGTATTTTTGTGCAATATCTTGTTCCGGATCGCCTGCATTAATAGCAGCATCTCCGGCAGGTGTATCCCTCAACATCGGCGATATCATCGCTAGTGTCATCTTCTGGTGATAGATCACCCAGTAATGTTCCTCTAGCAGGATCTTTTTACCACCGTTATCTTTATCTGTTGCAACAACAGAGCTAGGTTCTACATCATCTTTACCATCATCATCTGGTGAAAGATCGCCTAATAAAGTATCATTTTTAACTTTCTTTTTATCTATCGTATTATCGGTTGCCATAACAGTACTATCATCTTTTTTTGCTTCTGTTACAAGTTGTAATAATAAATCATTCATATAGATGAATTACCTCCTTCCTATAACGTTTTATAGCGAATGCGAAGTGAGACTATTAACAAGTCTTCCCATATCTCCTTCATTTCCATCATATTCTCTAATTTCATCCGGTTTTTGCTGGCTTTGATACGGGATATTTCGCGTTCTAGTGTTGATTCCATTCGCATAAGACGGTATTTCGCTTTCTTATCACCATTGGCTTTTTGCATCTTCAATTTTCTCACGAACCATTTTAAGTTCAAACATAAGTTCTTGTATACAACGTTTTTGTGCTATTTTATACTGATCATCGGATTCTTCGGATGTTAGATTCTTAGCAACCTTTACATAGTAGCTAATACGTACTAAGAAAAAGATAAAGCGAGCAAATAAAACAATGATACCACCTGGCATTAATGCCATTAATGCATTTGTTAATATGTGCGATTTTGCTACGAGAATACATTTAATACCGATTCGACGCACACGTAGCCAAAAACGATCCTGTGATAACTTCTTCTTTACGGCTTTATCTCCTATAAGTTCATCCACTTGATTTTTAACCATTGTGCAGCCGGATTAATAATTTTCTTTTTGGTATTATAGACAGCATTTGATATCCCAGATTTAACATCTTTTGCTGTATCAACAACAGCATCACCCGCGTTTCTAACTGTTTGTGCCGGGTTGCTCACAGCTTTCTTACTTTACTTCCCATCTTCTTCGCATCGCTCAATGTTGCATTTGCATCTTCCATTGTAAAAATAAGATTTTCTTCGGTTACATTGAGTACTTCTTCTGTGGTATACATTGCGTGTTTTGCGGCAGCTTCTAAACCAAATTTTCTATCAATATAAACAAAGCATTCCAGTAAATACATATCATATGCATCAGAAGATTTGAAATACGATTCTGGAATAATATCCATAAGCAATGGATGTGCATCACATTGCATCTCCATTAAATCCACGGCATGTTTTAAATTCAATCCTTTTTCATATAATGCTGTACTAACGGAAGATTTCAAAATGCCTCCACTTCACAATCGCCATTTTCGATCCATTACATTGATAAATTCCAATCCAGTAGATTCTTTTGTTTTATCCACTTGACTTGAGTACCTTTCTTTTCTGACATAGCAGGTGTATTTTGCAATAATGTAACCTTTCATAGGTTCATCTTTATCCGGACGATAGAAAAATGTAATTTGCTTACTATGGCGATTGAGTGTATATATAAGACCCTTCATATATTGAAGCGTTTCTTTCTTTTCATTTTCCGGAACATCAATTTCAGCAACAATACGTTTATGATTTCCCGCTTCATTACGATTTACATAGGTAATACCATATTTTGCATGATAATATTTCTTTAGAATGGCAACGCATTATCACGATCATTTTGCATAAGTCTTGTATTTGGATTATCTTCATAATATTTATATTCTTCTTCTGCTAAAAAGATCGAGGATCATCAATCATCTTCAACATTCCTTTCTTAAAAAGTAGTAGCATATATCGATTGTAGAGATTGTCGCGGGTACGAAAAGTATAGAATATATGTGATATACATATTCTCATACTCCTGAATTAAAGTTTTCATCAGAAAGTAAAAGTATCTAGATTTTTCCATAGGGGGATCGATAAAATCATCTGCTTCAGAAACATGCATTGTATGTTTTTGATGACGTTCTAGCTGTTTCATGTTTTTCCTTCAACACTATGTTTCATCTTTGGAGAAAATCCAAAAGTCACAGAATGGACAAAAGATCAACAAGTGCTGATCCATGAAGCTGTTACTCAAATTCAAAATCAGGGAAATCAAAACTTTTCTTCCATATCATCATCAATGTTTTCTAATTTTTATCTGGGTTATCATCTAATTCTGTATCCTCAAAAATATCATCTATCACGTCTATCACTCCCTGTTAAATATTACATTTAACATGATGTGAGACTATACACATTCTACAACTTATTAAAATAAACTCATTCTATATATCATAAGGTATTTATATTACTTAGATTATATGGATGCTAGAAATTAGAAAGATCCATTTATGTGATAGTGATATACCAATAGTTTTAAGCTATTGGTATTTTAAAAGCTATAAATATATTTGTTATACATGTGCACCATGTATAACTATTTATTTCTTGCATTGATATACTGTTCTAGCTTTATAACATCAAGTCTTGCTTATATTTATTTGGAATAAGATCCATAAGTTTTCTTTTTATATTGTGCTTTTTGTATACGATACTTTGTGATATAATAAATTACTTCACTTCCTGTATTTTTATTATATGCTCTCTTTTCTATCGGCATCAAAATACATTACGGAACTATATTCTTTATACACATACTCCAACGCATTAATGATCGTAGTAATAGTTACATCAGATACTTCTTCGCTTTTCAACAATTGTCGTATTGACGATAGCTGCTTTCTTTTTCTGCTGTGGTTTTGCCATGAGTATTTAATGCCCTGAGCATAGTTCCTGGGCAACAGCGATACCACGAGTTTGATACCCCGTGAACGGTTGATGGATCAATACCATTCAACCGCAATTCTTCCTGCTACGTTGTATCTGTTATCATCTATATCCAGCATTAATACTGAATACAGATCTTTTCCGGATGTATACATTTTTGCTTCGAATACACCCTTAACCAACGCAAATTTATCCTTCATAGATAATGCATTGTAATATTCCTCATAGGCACCCAATGCATTCGGATGATTCACGTTGAAAATATTTAGTGCAATTTTGCAATGATTTCTTATCTGCAGTACGACAAACTGCCTTCCGGAACTCCTCCCAAAAATTCATCTGTTTTCTCCTAGAGCATGAGAGATACTACTTCTCATACTTACGGATAATCTTCTCCATTTTCTTTTCATTGTTCTTCTTGCTCATAATAATTCTCCTTTCTCTGTATGCTACAGAACCTGAGCAATGCGTATCCAGAGGGATCATAGTAATCCCTTTGGTGAAATATATTTATTATATTTCAATATTATAATATATATTTGAAATTTCATTAATAGTATACATAGAAGATAGAAGAATATATATAAGAATATTCTATCTTCTATTATAGTATTACAGTATCTCAGCCAGCATATTATTGAAATCTGTAAAGATTCATTGGATGTGCCAGCAGTTTTATCACCAGCTTGATACCTAACAGCTGCACGACATACACGAATTGCATCACTATAATCTAATTGAATACGTTTGCTATATACGTCGGAGGCTTTCGTAATAACATGGCAAATACGTTGATATGCACGTTTCATATTCGTAAGACCTGATTCTTTTGTTTTACCGGTATCTGTAGTTTTTTTGTCGTACACATCAGATCCTTTATCATATGCAGCTTTTGCTTGTTTCTTATAATCCGATAATGCTTTATCACCTAGATGTAATAACGTATTAAAAGTACTTATCATGTTCCTGGTCTGCAATATTGATGTATTTATTTAATAAGGCCTCGGTAATTTCGGTTGATTGTGGTACACCTGGGCCATCTTCATTGCCATATGCAATTTTATTAATCTCTTTCGTAAAATCGTCGATATCGACAAAAGGATCTGCACCAATTTTAGCTGTATCATCGTGTGACACTGCATCAGTACCGCTCAGATGATTCTTATATGCAGCAACAGTTTGATCTACTGTGGCTACAACTTTATTTGGATCTGTTGTAAAGTTATAAATACTAACCTTTAAACCATTTAATTTCTTATGATCCAATACTTTCAGAATACTTAGAGAACATATTCTTTACTTGTGATGCGTAACCCTTAATCTTACCCCAGATCGTCTTGATAAACTTCTTAATGCTGCCCAAGCTTTCTCTGCAAAGTTCTTAATGGCATTCCATACATAAAGATGCTTCCATTGCACTCTGTAATTGGTACTTTGTAGACTCATTGGTAGATGTTAGATACTCTACAGCACATTGCTACCTTCCATCTTAGATAGGCTAATTCACTGCCATCATACCTTCAAAACAATAAGCTGTATAATCGGATACAGTCATTGGATTATCGGTAATCATTGATTCAATTTCACTATTGATCTTCTGCACTAAAGACTAGAAGACATATCATAGCCATAGGTACCTTCTACAACTTGACTAAATAAACCCATTCTATATCCTCTAATATATATATATATATATATCATAAGATATGTATATTACTTAGATTATATGAATGTTAAGAGTGAAAGAAAGTAAAAAGATATATTCTTTACTTTCTTCTAATTCCTATAATAAAAATCCATGCCTGAATTTTTGTACGTTGATATTATTAATAACATCTTCTTTTACTTTAACTCGATGTTTTTCAATATTCTTATCTGCTTTCTTTACCGCTTTAATATCATCATCGGCAATAAATTCAGATAGTCGATAAAATCAGATCTGCCCAAGCTTTGTGCATCTTCAATACTATTCTTTTCTACACTTGTAAACTTCTTATCTTTATCCAATTCACTTTTTGGATATCCATAAACCGTGCTTGTTGTTCAAAATAATCGGATAATTCCATTCGTGTATAATAGAAATAATAGACAAAAGCACGAATGGATAAGAAGAATGTGATGATTGCAACAACAATTACAATACCGATGATAATAACAGCTTCTTCCTTGACCGGTTTCTTATCTTGAATAATATATGCAATACATTTATCCGTTGTACCATTCTTATATAGCTTATTGGCTTCTGCAATAGAATCCATAATATTCATCTTAGAACCTTTAATTACATCCATTTTATCGGTATATTGGATTAATACTGCCGATGTGCCTGAAATCAGCACGAACCCCAAGAACATATACCATTATAAAAAATATCAGCTGCCGTTGTATCAAAGACTGTCTTCCCACCACGGATTAATAGCTTTTAATTTTCTTTCCATTTATCTTTGCGACGTTTAATATTATCATAATATTCCAATAACATAGAAACGTTTTTCGTAACTATCTTTATCTTTCGCTTTCTTCAATAATGACAGAGCATCAATTGTAGTTTCCAATTCTTTAATCTTTGTGATATCACCATTAGAATTTACAATAGCACGATCGAGCAACGGTTTCGAACACTGGAACTACGGAATAAATCCGTAATTTGCGATGTAATTTTGCAGAAAAATTCTCGATATAATGAAAGTGTATGATGTATCTGCTTCTAGGTGCTTTGGAAACATTGTATGCTGAGGAAGCAGATATCGATTCTTTTATCATTTGAGTAATTCTGGTGAATATTCCATAAACGTATACACCCTTTCTATAATTGACTAGATTACAAGATTGTCAAAAGAAGGTTCATATAGGGATAGAAAAATATATTCGTAGAGAATAAATCTCTACGAATATATTTTTATTCTTCTACTAGTTTATTGACCGCTTTAAGAATATCCTTGAATTGTTGCTGTGAGTTACCAGTATCACGCTGCATACCACGGAAGTAACGACATCGTAATGGTCTTGTCCATCTAAAAATATATGAACAACTTCAGCTGCACTATCTACAATATAAAGCGAAAAGAATATTAAGTTCCGATACAATCTTTTTGCCTACATCATTATCTAACAAATCAAAACCATAATTTTGCTTTGATATATTCTACTTCTTCGGATGAAACAACAAGGGATGCATTCGGAAGAATCGGCGATCGTAATGTATATTTATGCATACGAGCTTTTGCCTTTGCATTCGCTTAACTCAACCCACCATTTCGAATGTTCACCGGAACGAATGCCTTTAATATCGCCTTTAATACGTTCTACACCAAAAACCAAATCTTTAAAAGAAACTAATTTCACCGAGTTTGTCCACTGAGAAAAACGGAAGAGTTTTCCACGTTCTTGAAGGACTTGAACCAAATGTTCAATCATATCCGCCGATTCAATCGGATGAATGGTTGCTTTAACACCAACGATAAATTCAATGGTTTTCGCACCATCCGGCATTTCTTTTGTCATGACAACATGCATCAAGGTTGGCATAACTTCATTGGATTTTTCTCATCTGCATCGGCAAATAGTCTTCTCAGTAAATTGTATTTTAGTTGATTATAATTGTTATTCGACTTTGTTTTTGTGAGTTGCTAGTATTTCCGGCTTCAAACACCTGTGATACAACAATCTTTGTATTCTTAGGAAGATATTGATTATTTAATGCTTCTGTGCGAAACATTTCTTCATATGTTACATTTCCATCCAATACATCCTGCCGAATTTTTCTTTGTAATTCCATGAGGGATTGATGCATTGAAAACAAAGGATACCATCAACTGGACCATTACCAGACGTTGACATATTCTGATGGAATTGTCGTACAAAAATCTTGTGGTTGTGCCACATTGGTGATTTCGATTCATCGAAAAATTGTTTGCATAAAAGATGCGAAATTTTGTTCACATCCTTTGGCAACCATTTGAATGGTATCATAATCTAATGAGCAAGTGGCAATAAAAGGAAACTGCATAACACCTTCCTTTGCCTGTCTAGCAATGAGACTCATACGATCTACCTTTTTGCACGTACAATACCAACACGATTTCCCACTTCATCGTCGCCGAAAAATCGTCTACGTCATCTAAACCAGGGAATGTTGAGTTTCTGTGCAATATCAATTAGATCACTTAATATTGCCATATACTACAAACCTCCTTTAATTCATTTTATCAGAATGTCATAGGAAACAAATCTCGAGCAGTAGATATATCGTATATACTACTATTTCCCTATCATAAAGAGTTTTTATACTCTATGCTTTACCGTGAATAATTTTTCAGGATTCTTTTTCATTCTGAAAAATCATGGATTTTTCTCGTTGCATTTTTATTTAATGCAATTTCCAGTAATTGATAATGGATAGCTTCCATATTCTGAATGGATAGATTAATCTGTTGGCTAAAGCAAATTCATTCTTCGTAATTGTTCCGCTTGCCATGCTATTACAGGACGTTCTTTCTTTGGGTATGGATCCATATTCCGTAATGGGTTTCCATATGGATATCGTACCTGTAAAACAATATTGGGATCTAAATACTGGATACAATCGTTGGTATTTATCCACTTCTTCATCGACTGTCAATGGATAGAACTCATCAATTGTACGATTTCATCATTAGGGATCACATCCCCATCGTATTGTTCTGATGATTCTCTTCAGTAACAGTTGCTGGTGTTTCATATACATCATCATCTTCATCCTCATCATCTACAATCCATGGATGCACATTTCCGTTTCCCCCATAGATTCATTTCTTTCCGGCATGATAAATATCTCGCGTTGTTCCGATAACCGATGATACATAATCGCCTACTGTTCCTTGTAATGGGTTAACACCTCCATGTGTATCGGCTAAAATATTTCGTCTTGACATATTTTTCATTCCACCTTTTCTTATGTCAATCTATTACTATAATATATATCTGATTTTTAAGTTTAAAAGATACACTAGATGCATTTCTTGACGTTTATATAAAAGGCGGTGTTTATGGAATGATTGAAATGCCTCCCTCGTATGAAGATATATGTAAGACCAGAGGAACAATCGCACAAACGATATATCATCTTCCAGAAAATCACATCGAGAATCTTCATGGTATGAAAAAGCAAATATTACGTTACATTCCATGGGACGTGGTGTTTTCTATTTGTACTATATGTTACGAAGTTATCCACGACCAACAGATGATCGTCGCTATAATATTCTTTGTGTCACAAAACAGGGATTATTCGTATCGGTAACAAGTCATTCTTGTATGGCAGAACCCATTGATTTTGAAGTTTTGCGTTTCAAGCATTGGTGTCATTTTGGACATCGAGATTTGATTACCCTGAAACCAAACACACGTGAATTACTTATTTTACATCGCTATCGGTTTTACTGAAATAATCGATGGAAAAAGGGTATCCCAATCGATTTTTATTTTGGTGATCATCCGGAGATGGAAAAAGATCACCGAACATAAAAATTCTGCTAGAGAGTCCAACGATAAAGAACCGATTCTCGTAGATTTTTAATTGGCAAATGTATGATGCCTTACATCATGGAATCCATATATTTGGGTACGAAAAGATAATTACATCGACATGAATCAAGTGCGATTCGTTCGACAACCATATTGAGAAGAAGATGAATTTTTGCATCTTCTTCTTTTTCGTCTTCTAACGTTTCACCTGTAGCTTTTACCATTCAAATTGCATATGCTTTCATTCCCTCCTATGTAAGCATAGAAAGAAACTAAGTCGAGTGAAATATTGATTGGTCGGCAACTGCCAGTTCGTTATCGTCCCACATATTTCAGCCCTCCTTTACACATGGATATAATCATAGAGGTCTATGATTATTCATTAATATAATATATATTTGAAAATACCAGAATTAGTATTAATAGAAGAAACCATACAAAGCGATATTTTTGTATGGTTTCTTCTATGTAAAAAATAAGAATCGTTCCTTCTCGTTCTAGATGGAAAGATTCTCTCCATTATTCTAATAATTCTTCTCGTTTATCTTCTGCATTCTGCCAATCATCAATACGCAAATTAAATTCAGCAGCAGCCGATTTCAAATCGTTCCAATATTTCAAATTATTAAACATTGTACGACGAAATCCAAATTCGGCCAATGCAGAAAACGATACAGCATACCCGGCGGAATGTCATACAGTTCTGGATTATAGCTCATCTCAACATATACAATCACATGATCTCGATAATATGTACCATTATTCAATCAGAAATCTTCGACCACCAATATATTCAAACGTCATCGATGGTTCAATTAAACTGCTAAGATTTGCAATTCCTGTGCAATACCCAGTGCCCTGGAATGCATCAATACTTTCATATGCATAGGTAGCGGATTCATATCCCATGGCATTGAACGGAACAATACGAGCAATACCATAAATATGATTTCCTTCGGTTAATGGGGATAAATTTGGCAATTCATAAATATCGGATACTGCTTCCGTTGTTGATTCCCTTGCTTGTGGAACACGAAGTTGATTCAAATTCGCCGGTAATACATATATTTTTGGATAGAAGGAAGCAAATGTTTCCATGGTATCATCCATGATAATATCATCGAAAATTTGCTGATCCGTTAAGGGAAGTCGTATGTTATACACACCTGCATGTTGTTTCAACATCTTAATCAAATGCGCTTTATCTCGAAAATAAAATCCTGCATGCATGGACTATCACCTTCTTCTATTCTTAGAACTGGCGAAACATGCTCGCAACTTCATCCCGAATATAATCATCCATTTGTACAATAGACGTTCGCCGTGAACCATCTTTTTCTGCGGCTTCTCGTAAAATCACCTGATCGGTATCCGGATCATAATGCATGGATTCCGCTGCAATATCAAAATTATGCATAACGGTCTTTAAATTAAACGAGTTGCTCCTGTAAATAATCCAACCACTGGGTACTTTCTGTTACCGGAATGGTTTTATTTGTATTCGTTTGCCCTTGAGGAAGATAAACTGTTTCTTTTGCTCGTGTCATACCAAAGGTAGATGATTCGACCAAAGGCGATGTTGACTGAACCAATTCAACATCGCCTGCCATTTCGATAAAGCATCTTTATGGGATGGAAGAATAACACGATCCACAGCAATGATATGACCTGGTTGGCGAATTTTCACTACAGGGTTGCATCAATTTTCGTTAATGGAACCAAAAGCAGTAAACTAAACGCAACTTCACAACGTTGCAATACATGCATCATGGATTGCTTTCCATAGAGATCATCATTTAATGTTTCAATATCGCCATAGATGGCATTTCCTTTGAACCAAACGCGTGTAATACGATGGCAACAAACCTTTGGATCAATGGTAACCAGCGCTTTGGTGAGTTACTGTCAGGATGCCCGTTTTCCGCAAAGAAATCCCTCGACTAATTAATTCCTTAATATGAGGAGCTGCCCATGATTTTTCCATGGGGGCTAAATGATAATTGCGATTGTTTCGATTCCAAGTATCATACGTTTGTAAACATGCGAGGAATCGAACGAAATACAATCGGTGTATTTTTCTATATGTAATTTTAACCTTTTTGTGGCTCTAATGTCTGTTCACAGACAAAAGCAACAGTGTTTGCTTTGCATTTTTCATAACGGTTAAAAGACCACCTTTCTTATAATCAATTCTAGCGTTTATCCATAGCTATATTTAGTGGATTGTCTGACATACGTATCCTTCGACAAAGGGATAAAAATGGGAAGAGTGGATTTCCTTTGGCAAATTGGCAAGATAAAGCACAATTCGTAAATCAGAATTCTGCGATCGCCGTTGGTCGTATGCATAGTCCTGAAAAATGCGTTTATGGGACAAAGCACCAACGATGGTCACCTATTACCATATCAATACAACAAAAATCCACACGGGATAAGGACTACAAAATGTGAGAGCAATTAACCGGAAGTGATTCTGGCAATCAATTCAATAAAATTAAGAATCTTCCATTATATGGTATTCCCCATGATGGATATGAGTATGAATGACGATGAATATGGTATTGATACCAGTATCGATGGTAGTTTCGTATTACCACCAAATATTTTTCATCCATTCCCGGAAGATTATTTCCGCATAGATCATTTACGAATACCAGCCTTATTTCGTGTTACATCTGTTAGTTACGATACACCAACGGGTAATGGATTTTTCGTCCGAATTTGAATTATGGTCAGTCGATGATGAATCTGTACAATCTTTAGAAGATTCGGTTATAGCAGATTATCATTGTATTTTTGACCATATCGGTACAAAAAATCGAGCAGTTATACGAGACGATGAATTTGATACGTTAGCAAATATTCAATCCATACGAGATCAATTGCGAAATTCTTATCTGGAAAAATTCTATGATAAAGGGTTCAATGCTTTGATGTTTATGGAAGCCGGAATCAATCGGTATCTATATGATCCGATGCTGAATAGTTTCTGTAACAAAGAGCAAGTATTTGAAGTGGATGAATACGGTTCTGCCGATTGTTACCTTATGTATGAAGAAAAGCGACCTTTTTATACGGCAGACTACGAAGCATCTTTCTTTGATCGTTTAACCCATAAAAGATTTAGATGATATGGATGCTGTTGGTTGTTACTATAATGCCGAATTAACGGCAAATGATGTATCCATGTTTGATTATTTGAAGGATGAACGTGTTAAATATTGTATTTGCTATAATACACCAAAGGACCCTTCAATGAAGATTTAAAGATATGTCCCGGAAGATTTTCTTCATGGATTATCCACACGGAATAGTGATAAGATCAAAGATCCATACTGAGCAATTTATCTTTTTCTATATGACATTAGAGAATGCAACGTTATTAAAGAATCATTTATCTTTAGTATCCAAACGTCGTATCGGATACAATTTCCATACGTTTGTGTTTATACCAATGATTCTGTACTGTTTAAGACAATGCTATAATTCAATGATTTGTGACTCCAGTATAATGGATGACGCAATTCTGTATGATTATGATATAAAGAAAGGCGGTAAAGTATAATGAATGGATTAACAGGACTCCATCGCATGATTGAACAGGAAACGGTCGATAATGCTTTCAATGAAATTATGCTAGAGCAGTTATATAATGCCGATATTCGCGATGCTCATCTCATGTCTTTAGGATTGGAATATTCAACCATTGTTCGAGCTAAGGATGATATGGCAAAGCAGTATGAAAATACAAGGATTGGAAACCCTTTGCTCCAAAACCACCGCTTCGTCCCGATCAATTGCAAGATGTAAAGGTTATTCTGGACCATCGTACAATAAGATCGATTCCGATGATTCTCTTACGGTAATTAAAGGCAAAGCGTCTTGCACAAAAGGAAATCAATATTGGCGAAAAGCAACCAAAGTTTAGTGAAGGTGCCAGCTTACGTCAAGTTATGGATTTTCGTATGAAACATCCAGAATTTAACGAAGAATCTTTGGATACATATATGGATATTGATAGTCTGATGATGGAAGCGGAAGATATCGATGCCGGTGGAAGAGCGACCGATGAGGATCCGGATGTTAGAAAATGATGAAGGATATGAGCAGACAAACCCAGGAATGCAGTTAAGGTTTTTGCCAAAGGTACACAAGATAAAGCCATGAAAGCGGCAAGGAAATTCTCTCCATCCAATAAAGAAGATGATATCGATGGTAAAGATGATATTACGGAAGGAATTGATTTCTATAATATTCTAGAAGATTTATCACCAGCCAATTGGCATAAACCATCTCCGGTAAGGATGAAAAGAAGCAAATGAATTGGATGATGAAGATATTGAAGATTCACTGGATAAAACCGATATGGCAAGCGAAAAAGCGGTTGACTTCTGGAATGCAACAAAAGATGCAAATAGCTACCTTGGCGCGACTTTACTTGCTAAGGAAGAAGCAGCCATTGAACATATTTTATAATTTATAAAAATCGCAAGAAAAGGAAATCATACTATGAAGAAATTGGTTAGACGTAAGTATATCACAGTCGAAACCATTCTTTCATTGGACCGCTTCAGGTAGATGGTCCTCTCAGACATAAAACCTTAGTCGATGTGAAACCATTCGTACACTTGTGATGCAAAGGCTATCGCGTATTTGAAGTGCTGCAAGACGGTACAAGTGTGCCATTGGATACATCGAACTATGAGTTTAGATAATAACCAAAGATGGCAGTTCTGTTACTACAACATATGAATCAAATTTCCCCGTGGGGCATCGAATTGATAAAACTGTAGAATCCATTCCTGCGCCATTGGAAAAATCTGAATTGGAAATGTTATTACAACGATCAACCCATCGTAGACCACCAAAAGCACCTTATTCACCCCTTGTGGATAAGGATTTTGCTGATGCGGCAAAACCAACAGATGTTTCAGCATCATCAGAAATTAAGGCATATACCAATGAAGGTTCTGTGGATATCAACAATACCAATCGAAAGAATCGAAACAAAAAGCAGATAAATACGAAAAGTAAGAAAAAAAGATAGTTCCATGAATTTATCGATAAATTCATGGAACTATCTTCTTCGTTTTATTTACTTCTTCTTTTCTTCTTACGATATTCTTCCAATAACATCTGGCGATATCGTTCTTGTTTGTTTCTGTTTCCGATTGGCATAATAATCCACAGAATCATTATAGATATTTTCATGAAGAAGATATCATAATCGGATGGTTTGTACTTATTATACGTCACGGGATTAATAATCTGCTTGTTTACATTATCAAAGGCAAACGATACAGCTAACGATGGATTATAGATCAACGCATTGGATACCGATAACATCTGATAATCGTCATCGGTTAAATTCTCATCCATAAAATCCCGGGTGCATGAGAATATTATCCTTACTACGAATCAATCTTTGATTAACATGGAGCTATATGCAGCATCAACTCATGCCGGAATCAATGGTTAATTGTACTGAGTATTTACCATATCGTCAATAGTACGACAGCCATAATGATCTTTTCGATCCAATAGCTTAATGATATTTTTCAATACGGTGCTCAATTCATTATTCACAACATTGATAACACAGAGCGCATCTTCAGCATCCAACTTTGACAGATATAGTGATTTACCGGAAACACCATCCATGGTATCTTTCTTTAACATGGAAAATGTACTCGCAAAGAAATACATATCCCGATTTCCTTCTTCATGGAAAAAGGATTGATTCTTTCGTTCGTCTATTCCATAAGATGAATTTCTCTATATACACATTGAATTCTTCATTGCCCGCCAATTCATCCATATAGTATAGATCTTCATTCGCAATGAAGAATTTCCAATCGTTCAAATTTTCAACGGTATCCATATTGATATTAATCTTGTTTGTATCTAAGACGAAGAAACGATCAAACTCTGGATTAAATTTAATCATATCGGATTCGGTACGAAGCATATGTTTCGATGAAAGAATCTTCTGTTGAATTGGTTCATTGATCTGTGTTGCAGCAAATCGACCCGCATGAAACAATGGATCGTTATTGCTATACCAAAGATCCCCATAACAAATATGGCAAATACCATCTTTTGAACAACAGGTAACCGGATCCCGAAGAAGAATCGTTTTACCAATAAGATGTGTATCATGTATACCATTCACACGGTGCAAATCTCCTATGTCATCATAGTAATACCGATTGTGAATTTTCTTCAGATGTTTCTTTGACTCAACCAAATATTTGATGGGACGTTTTGAATGACAATCCTCCGTATGTTGACTCAGCCGATAGTTTGCACTTAATGTCATGGTCTTATAAGAGAAATATCCGGATTTCCCATGACGGTTTTTATTCAGGATCAATGGTTTCGAACCAGCCTGCCCGTCAATATAGAAATTCGAAATCGAATTCAATCCACCATTGATAAAATTGGAATCAATGGGGATTGGAGTTACGTTTCCTTCAATATCTGGTTTTAGACCATCCATAATTGAGAATTGTGCTAACTGTCCTCGATTTACACCAACACCGGTAACCACAAAGGGTCGTAGATTATTCTTCGTATCTTGCCGAATGATGATATCCAAATACTCCTGAAGGCTGGTATCAATCATTTCCTCGATCTCTTTTGGCTGCATACCTTCTTTTTGGTTTTGTGTTGATCAAGGCTTCAAATCTTGGATATGTGTTCGAAGATCGATAAACGTTTCCATATCCATTGTAAGACCCATCATCAAGGCAAAATCAATATAGATCTTACTGAGATGATGAATACAATCATCCGGTGCTTTACTGATCTCGATATTATCAATAATTGCCTGATATGGACGAATTAAGTGTTCGTTGATATAACCAATCAACGAATCTTCCGTAATATTCGTGCAATCATAAATCTGACTGCGATTCAATTCATGCACACGATCGTACCGAATGAATGCACTCCATAGCATCAAATTGATAATAAAATGCCGAACCTGCATCTCCTCTATGGGTTCGGACGCATCGGTTGTAAATTTGAAATATAAGGGGTGACGACGAACTTCCTCTCTTTCAAACCCTTGTTTCATATAGAGATATAATTTCTTGAGGCACCGCTTATGCGACTTCTTCGTTTGACAAATCTCCTGTACAACAAAGATTTTGTTGTTTAGATATTCATCAAAGTCTTTGTAGTCTATGGTGCCTACGGATACATCGACATATTCTGACATATTCAATTACCTCCTATACAAGTAATACTTAGATGTACCTATTACTATAATATATAATTATAATACGAATTAAAAACGAGAGGAAGAATCCTCCTTGTCGTAGATGTGACATTTCTTTAACAACTTCTATTCCAGTATTTCCTTATGCTAAATGCATACCTTTATGAAGGGAGTTTATGTTGATGAAATATATCCATCGTATGAAATTCGCAAAAGAAAAGTCGAAATACCGTAATACTCATTATCTCTCTCTTTATTATTGCTCTACTCTTTATTTTTATACAGACCGAAGAGCAGAAATTGTATGAATCGGAATTGGCTATGGCAGAAAAGAAACGTGTCCTGATGACGAATGAATTTGTCATGACATTATTCACCAGTGTACAATCGGATGCCGATGATGATGCGCAGGCCATGGCACAGCATATTATTAACAATATCAATCAAATGTATCCGGATAAAGAGTTCTGCGGCATGAAATTGATACAAATAATTTGGATCACTCAAAATTACCAGAAAGTATTTACAATTCCACGTATGAATACAATATATGGTATTCGCGATTTAAACAATTCCTGTACCGTAATTTTTAAAAAGATCGGTATATTTTTGATGGTAATGTACAAGAATATGGAAAAACATGGCATCCATTCAGTGTAGAAAAAAACGATTTAATATCGCCAATTTGTATAATATTTTGATGGCAGAAAAAAAGATAATGCCAATGATAATGTTATCTATGGAAAAAGTACAAGCAGGTGCAACTGGAGGAAGTTCACTATTACCTTTGGTATGTTTCCATGTACCCATATGAATGACATGGTACAGAAAAACGGATACGATGCATTGAAAGATTATGTATTCTATGGTGTTGCCTATATTACAAAAGATTCGGATATTTTTGGTATTAATGACATTACCTTTGATGCAGCAAAATTGGATAATTATAAAATTATTGTTATTCAAAAATTCAATATCTATGATATTATCAATCACGATTTCCGAAAATATGAATAGTGTAAGACAATCTTATGATCGTTCGGTAGAAGAATTGACCTATACGCACAAATATCGTTGCATTATCTTTGCGATTTTGTTTACCTCCATCTTCATTATTTTCTCTATTTGACAATTCTTTCCATGCATGCCGATCAACCGGTAACAAAAGAAACGTATAAAATATACCAACGATACGGAAAGAATTGGAGGTGTTATATATGTTAGATCATGGCATCTTTGCAGATGTAACGATGCTGCAGGATATCCTTAATTTTTAGGCTGTTCCTTTTTGCTTTTCTTGGTTCTCTGGTAAAGAGATACAATACAAATTATATTGAAGATTATGTATTTCAACCATTCAAAGTTCTGGTTGGGTTTATTATATCACTCTCTGGTTTTCTTTAATTTGTATCTCTTACTTTGATGATTTTGTATCGCATTATACCGGATCACGATATGCAATCAGTCTCATCGTTGGTTTTTATGGGATTTGAAATATTCTATAATGTATCCTCGATCGGTCGATTTAAGCATTTCTATAAATCCATACGGCAAGATGAAGAAATACCGGATGTAGAAGATGTTGAAAGAGAACGAGAAGAACAGCAAAAGAATAACAAAACGAAAGAGACGAAAGAAAATCGTTCAACTATATTCATCACTACTTGGATGAAACGAAAAATATTAAAATTCATTTTAATACAGAAAATGACGACGATGATGATGATAATGAATAAAAAGAATACCATAACAACACAAAAGTATGCAATGTTAGTTTATATCACCTAACATTGCATATCTTTTCTATTCATGGTAACCATTGTGCAATATGATCGGATAATAATGGCATGATACGATCTTTTGCATCTTTATATACGATATCATATGCATCGGATAGTAATTCATTGATATGATTTCGTTCAAAAGAAATCAATAAGATTTCGAAAACCAAAACTATATATTACCACGGAAAAAGTAATTGTATAATTCTAAGGAAACCAATTTCGTTGGAATGGGTTCTTTCATGGTTAAGATACAGAAAATATCCTTTGTTAATTGCTTTGCCCGTTCTCTCGCTAAAATATATACCAATGCCTCATATCGTATATTCACTATAATATAATCCCCTTTAATTCGTTCATAGGAATATACGTTCGTTTCTTTTCCATTTTCATCCACTTTCCATTCCATAAAACATTTCTTCCCCTTCTAGTGGATCCCCTTTTTTGATAAGGCAATCTGAATGTTTGCATTGTCCGATATCGTCCGATGAAGGATTGACCAACATACCCGGAATTGGATACACATAAAATCAAAATTCGCGATCACACCTTTCTTATTTCTATCGGATGATTTTGGGCATGTTCATACAGCAAAAAGACCATAGAATCGAATCTGTGGTTTTCTATATACTTTATTCATATTGTGTTAATTTACACTAAGTGCCGTACAGGCAATATAATGTCATACATATCTTTGATTTTTCCCTCGGGTCGTACAAAATCATCTCGATCTTTTATATTATCGAGAACTAGTTTTTGATACAATATATAGTGTATTTGGTTGCTTTGCCGGTAGACCCTAGTTTCAATAACCGTTCCTTTTCGTAATCGGAATACCATTGACATAATGCAACATTCTTTCTACGTCGGCATCGCACCACTAGAACCCGATGGTGGAATAATGGTAATCGAACCATCTTCATTCGATTAATTTGATATCATGTACACACATGTTTTACCAGTCGTACACGTTCTTATACTTGACTTCATTTTCCATGGTATTTTTCTCTCCTTTACATGGTAGATATAGAATAAGTATATGTACTCTCATTCTATGGATTAATGGATTAACTTACTCGAGTCATGGCATCTTGTGCATTCATATAATTACTGTCACAATCTGCATGTGCAGAATTGTTATCTTGTAATATATAACTATTTGCTGTATCTGCCCATAAATCAAAGAATATCTTCTTGATTTTCCCCATGGTAGATTTGTCTCGAATCTCGATCAACGTCTCAATACGATGATCGAGATTTCTTGTTAGCATATCCGCACTTGAAATGTGCGTTCGCCAGTGAGAACCTGCTTGAAACATGTAAATCCTGGAATGTTCCAGAAACCGTCCAACAATGGATTTGATATGAATGTTTTCCCGATATTTTGGCAACGAGCATATCCCACGACATATGATGTTGAAATGTGTATCGGGATGCTGCTCTGCCAAAGTTTCAATTTCGTTTACGATAATGGGATCATAAAGGAATTCACTTTAATGTAAAATCTGTTTCGTTTTATCTTTTTCCTTTCTTTGGCACATACGCGAGCAACACGACATTTCCTCTATCAGTCTGGGTTTCAGTGTGTTCAGTGAATAACAAATCTCGCTAAATCTTTCGGCGCACTAATACCTGTAATCATATTGAATGTGGCATTAAGATCCGAACCAATGATGGAACGTGATGTGAGTAGCTAATATCTGTATAGATTTTCGCTGTTTTCTCATTATAATTTCCGGTACCTACGTGACTATATAAACTAACACCGTTTTTATTTGCACGTACGACAAGACACATTTTACAATGTGTTTTTAGTCCTTCAAGGAATACACAATATTGACACAGAATCTCCAATCGTTTGATGAGACTTAAATTCTGCCGCTCATCAAATCGTGCTAATAACTCTAACATAACCGTTACTTTAACACCATTCCGACTTGCATCACATAGATATTTTTATAATCGGTGATTTCGGCGAAGATACTCGATACAACGTTTGTTTGATCGAGATGACTCTGGGATCTCTACTGGCTTCTTTTAGAAACTTCACCACAACGTCATATTTCTCATAAGGGTGATGAAGAATCAGATCGTCATCTTCCAGATATTCAAAGATGGAATCTCCCGGTTCCAACTCGGTTGGTTGTTTGGTTTGAAGTGATCGTTGTATTGATCTTTCATCACAGGAATACCATCTTCAACTTTTCCAGAATAACGATCAATGGCATGGATACCTAACATGGCAAAATCGTTCTTTTCTAAGGTCACAATATTTCTCTTTGGGACCTTCAAGAGCTTTGCAATTTCTTTACGATGTTTGATTGATTCTTTTCATATTGTAGCACCTCCATGAAAAATAATATTATTTTCCTGACGTAGCCAGCAATACTTGTTCAATACGTTCGACAATCGATACATCTTTGTCTTGGTTTTATTTCCTTGGAATAATCCTTATAGACGTTGAACTGAACATAATCTTCAATAATACAACTATCAGAAGATATCATCTAGAAAGATCAATTACATCATCCATAAGATATAAGTTATCCTTATGAGAAATGAATCGATTTACCTGTTTTGGAATCTGCAGGAACGCATAAATCGTATCTTCTGGATTCTCCTTTGGATGAACCTTAATAAAGTAATTCAAATCTTTCTCACTTAATACCGGCACCTCCTTATTGTTTCCAACAGCAATGGGTGTAGAATTGGAAAGATCTTCTTATAAAAGAATTTCTCAATACTTCTTTATCTTCTGGTTTATTCACCAGATGATACGTCCGATTAATCTATTGAAATTCCTGTTGAATTTCATGCTTCTATTGTTTGATTCGTTCTCTCAACTCCTTTTACATAATGCCGATGATTATCTCCTTTCAATATGGATGCAAATCTGCGCACTGATAAATTCAACAAGGTTGTTATCCGCAATACCAATAAAGGAATCCGGCGATTGATGGGGAATATCTTTCCGATGAATTTGATCCAAAACCCTCTTGTTAAAATCTAACCATGAAAATTCTCCGATCGATCCATCGAGATGTACTATCAGTATTCTTTTAGAACTTTCTCTTCCATGTAGGATATACCTCCTTGCAAAATTATACATTCATTATCGTTATTATATATATACTTGAAAGCAAGTTTGAATATCGAGATAGAAAAAGAATAAGATAGAAGTCATAGCAGATATCTATCTTATTCATTTATTTCGTGCATATGTTATGGATGGTATGTAGATTCTGTAGTGAAATTATTTGTATGACTCAATCCAGATCCATTGCTTTCTTACGTAATCGTTCCATGTTTCCATTAATTTCCATGGAGAATAACGCGGTTCTTTACTATCATGCCAGACGATTTTACGCATGACACAACCATAACAATCGGTAATTACACCAGGGCGATCTTCTTTAATCGTAAGACCTTCAATTGGCTTAAAATCTTTCATAGTAATTTTTCCCTTTATATCTTTTTACACTATGCGATACGTTAATATAATATATATATAAAATATATTTGTATTTTCCAAATACACGGGATAATAGAGAAGATATAGAATTGCATCTATATCTTCTTTTTGTTCGTTATGAACTCTTAGTTCATGCAAGATGTATGTTACATCTTATCAAATTCGCTTACGGTTGTATCCTCCCAATCAATGATAATATCTTTCGGATCATCATCGATCATATTAGCAACCATGATCCAAGCTTCTGCTTTTTGTTTCTCACTCAACTTATTATAGATGCTTTCAATTATTTCAAGGAACGTAGTTGCAACATATGCATTGAGCACAAGATGATTCTTAAACTTCTGGGCTTTGCAGTCCATTCAGAACGAATTTCTGAAGTTCTCAAGATCCTTGATATCGGTAACTTTTGATGAGTGACCGAGATACGCTCCATGGATGCTATGTTACGTCATCAAGGGTTCCATCGATGCTCCAATCAGTGGTTGCATCCATCGGAATTATTCAGCCTGTTTACAAACATCAAGCCAAAGATTAACCTTCTGCTCTTTACCAAACTTCTGATAAAGCATATCCTCAACCCTTCCAATACGTTTTGCGGTGTACGCATTAATCTTTGTAAACTCTTTCATTTTAGTACCTCCTAGTACTTTCTGCTACGGAATAATAGTAAATCCATAGCTATAAACAAGTGTAATGAAAATATATTTATTATATTTCATTATTATAATATATACATGAAATTTCATAGATATTATTTATTCTATACATGGATAATAGAAAAAGAAGATATAGTATATACTATATCTTCTTTTTGTGTTCGTTATAATTCTTATTTTCATAACTCGCGCCATACGTTTCGCAGCCTTTTTCTTTGATAATATTGACACTACGAGCAATACTATATCCACTCGTAACATCAATATTCATGTTATTGAATTCTTTCATACAAGATGTAACATACATCTTAACAAATATGCTTACTGTTGTATCCTCCCAATCAATGACGGCATCTTCCGGAACGTCATTACTAATCTTCAGTGACCATGAGCCAACCTTCTGCTTTCTGTTTATCACTCATCTTATTATAGATGATTTCCATTACTTTGAGGAACATAGTTGCAACGTATGCATTGAGCACAATATGCTTCTTGAACTTCTTCCCTTCCATTCCATTCAGAACGTTATTCTTGAAGAAGTCTACATCGTTGATATCGGCAGATTTGAGGATAAGCAGCGCGCATTCAATGAATGCTTTGACCTTATCATTGGTTTCATCGATGCTCCAATCGATGGTTGTATCTGCTGGAATTATTCCAGCATACTTGCAGCTCGAGCCAAAAAGCTCAGCCTTCTGCTCTTTACCCAGCTTCTGATAAATCGCATCCCCAAGAATTCCAATATGTTTTGCGATGTAAGCATTAATCTTAGTCATCTCGGCATTTCCTTTCTTTGCATTCTTGAATTCGGCAGTTGTAGTCTTTGTGAAGTCTTTCATTTTAGTACCTCCTAGTACTTTCTGCTACAGGGATAATAGTAAATCCGTAGCTACAAACAGACGTGTAATGAAATATATTTACTATATTTCAGTATTATAATATATGCTTGAAATCTCATAAATAGTAATATTCTATATTTATAACACTATTATAATTCTTGGCAGAATTTGGATAAGTGATACCCTCACAAAAGAAAGATATAGTATATACTATATCTTCTTTTTCCACCCTCATGATAGATTGCTCTTCATCATCCTCGTCATCTGATGTGTCTTTACACATTTCTTCATAGATGGATTTCTCTGCAGGGACAATAATCTCTACCTACTTCAATCTTGTTTTTCATTTGAATACCATTGGCTCGTATCATCGCTGCAACTGCTTCGTTAATATCCTTTTTATCGACACCGTAGCAGACAATTCCGGTCAACGTATCACCATGCTGTGGTATACTTCTCCAGAACATATCCATCCTATGCGAGCATCATATCAGGATTTCGATGGATCCATGAATAATGCTACGCTACAGCGCAAACATAACAGCCGTGAAAGAAAACTCATAGTTTCTTCTACACTCTACGCCGTACGATCATCATAATAACCAATCCTTTCATGAATGAAAAATAGCGCGAATGAATATAATTGGATATAGTGATATTCATTATTATAATATATATTTGAAATATAAAGAAATTCGTATTAGGATAGAAAGAGATATGGATAAAACTTCCATATCTCTTTTTCTATCATCGGATGATGGTATTGGAATCATCATCCGCGACTTTAATATACCATTTCCGGATCTCTGTACTTCTACTCTGAAATTATTATAGGCATTCTCCGTAATATCCATTCGTGTTTTATAATAACTCAATGGATCATTTTCAATACCAATCGATGCACATACATTTCCTTCGAGCTTCACTTTCTTTCCGTAAATCCTGATAGATCTCAAATTCTTTATTTTGTGGTTCCGGATCATCATTGAAATATAAGCCGGTTGTATGGGCAAATGAGTGTTGAAACCATTCAAACCCGGAGATGAACTGCTGTAAACATTAATATCAATCGATCCAATATAGGATGGATTGACACCACGACTACCGCACACCAATATTTCGTTCAGACTTACCGGATCCCAGAGATTTGGACCTTTGACCGTATAACAGAGCGCACTAAAGAGTCACAATCATTCACGCGTCATCATATTTAATCAACGAACTACTGGAGAGAATACTCATGACGATGGTATTTGGGAACTTGAATAGATTCGTTTCAATCTGTCGCATCGACACTTTATTCCCATAGGTGAGAACACGATTGATCGAATTCCCCAACTTTAGATTTAGCATACTGGCAATGTATTCTTTCAAACGAAGTCGTTTGGTGTTCAGATCCATGTTATTCTTCTGACGAAGTTCAATGAAATCTAACGTCAACCATTTGACAGTCGCATAGATGGAAATCTTATTGATTTCACTAACTTTCAATTTCTTCTTGGTCGTCAAATCCAATAGACGTTCAAAGAATAGCATGGTCGATCGACCGGATTCAATTCGCTTATGTTTCGTCGTTGTATAGAGAGAACCCAATTGTTCCATCCAGTACACTTTCGAATCTAAATTTGCTACGGTTGTTTTACTGCCGAAGCACTCATAGATCATACCAGTAAGCGCACGAACACAATCATACTTATCAAAGAAATGTCGCCATACAATCATATGAAGATTCTTATTGATCGGAAAACGAATCCATTTTTCCATATCGAGTTCTGCTGATGGATCTACAATTCAGATGAGTACGATCCATCAGGTAATACTTGATTCATTATGAAATCCATACGGCAAAGAAGAATAGCATCAACGAAAATATCTCGTTTGAATACTTTCATAAAATAGGTAATCATTTGGTATTCAACACCGTTGATATCTTTGATCTTTGTAACCTTTTCTCGATACTGAACGATAATTGGCATTAGGGATTTTAATGTCAAGCCATTCTTACTTACATAGGTAGAAGAATCCACCAATTGATAGAGTAAAAGTACTTATTTCCCCTTTAGTGTCAAATAGTTATTCTTATCGAAGGTTGGGATCAGAATGGATTTTTAATGATCTTCGTCTGTGATTTTAATGTAATGAAATCGCACTCGTCAATTCACAGGCGCGATCACTTTTGATATAATGGTATTTTACATTCTTGTCCGTTTTTCTTCTTACGCCGAGACGTAATATATCGGTGAAATGGTATTTTTGATTCATCGTATTCTACACTATACGATAAAAAGCTAATGTGAAATTGTTTTCCAATGACTTGAAAACTCCACGATAAACTCACGAGATCTTCTTCATAATCTCGTTTGATGAGTTTTAGATTTTAGAATTTGGTTCGTTGATATTCTTGAACTTCTGCTAAGAATTTCTTCAAGATATCTTCACCATCCTCTCATTTGAAAAAAGAAAAGAGTAGCAATACTCTTTTCTTATAAAAATGATATGCCATAGAAAGTATCTCTATGACATATCAATTACATGATCTCAGGTTTATCCTTTAGCCATCATCTTCTTCGGTATCATCATCATTCTTCACATTCAGTTTAGCGTTCGCCAAATTCATGTGTCGGAACAATGTTACCTGCTTTCTCCCATCCATCACTTTCGTCGTTGACGGCAGAATACTTTTCAACGATGCAAGTTCAACCTGATGTCCCGGATTACGTCCGAGATAGGCGAGCGAGGTTCTTCACGGAAAAACGATATCTGTTGTGTAAACAATCTTTGGATCCATAAGATCTCGCATGATGTTCTTCCTTCAAACGAATCAATACGCGCTCTACAAATTTCCTCAAGCGCCTTTTCCGAACCTCATGCGTATTCTTCTGCGATAAATGCCATTTTGATTTTCCTCCAATTTTGAAATTAGTTAACACTTCGCATATGATGATGTCACTTCAGCTTTAAAGTTATTTCTCATATGCTTTCGTTACATCCATAACAGGATATACAATTCCTTTGCTTTCTTTATTTTTCCTGTTATTTCGTGTGGATTTGCCAATGACCAGAACGGTTTTCGTTACAGAATCGCACTTCAAATCCATGTTTTTTCGAATGTATAGCACTTCGGATTTCGGAACAGTAAATACAACTCTTCCTTTGTAGCCCGTTGTTTTATCCGGTGTTAGGGAATGTTACATGGTCCAGAAGAAATTGAATTAGTGCATAATTCTCACCAACTCCTTTCCATACTTTCTCAACGAATTTCTCCGTACATCCTTTTTCCCGTAAGATGGAAATACATCTTTTCGTTTGGCTATACGTAGTAATTCATCTATATATATATATTTAAAATCTTTTCTCTGAATGGGTCAATCCCTTGGATACCAACAGCAGAAAAAGGATTTTAGCCGAGTAGTGACTTTTAAGGACTGATATTTGCTTTACGATTTTCGCAAAGGTTTTCTTTCCCACAACCATCCATGGCTACAATTATGTTTCTTTGGATGATATGAAAGAGATCTTCAATACATCGTACAACATGGGCATGAAACATCGATTCTGAGAGATTTCTCAATACCATCCATATTCATACGGACACAAAAAGTTATAGATTTTCCCCTGAATACGAGGATGGACAATCCAAATTGGTACAGGATAATTCTGGATTTAGTTCAGTTTAACTTACAATAAGGACACCTTGTAATTAGTGGAATCGGTTTTATTTGAACGATGTTCTTGCAGTAAAGCATCCAAACAGAGATATGGTACAATTTCATATTTGATATTGACCATATCTCCTTTAGCCAGCGATAATGCTTTCGCTCGATCATATGAACCAAGACTGACATGTCGAATGACTTTATCATTAATGGTAATTGGTTCTACGATCGCGGTCATGGATACTTTTTCCATCAATCAATATCCTGCCGAATATCGATTACTTTGGGTATAATTATTTGCTTTAGGAACTTATAGGCAGTCTCAAGTTTATTCACTAGTTCTTGTGATCACGTCCAAGTTCAATCATAGCTTCTTCATCATACTCATCGTACAATGATACCATCGCAGCAATAATCCATTTGATCGATGGATGCTTTTTACTTTCTGAATGATTTCCATCAACTTATCTTCATTCAGATTCTCCGTTTTGTCTTTACTGAATGGTACATATACCATCGGACCATATGGCTCATTCAACGTATAGGAACACATATGCCCATCGACATACATAAGCAATGGCATTAAGGTAATATATTTCCGATGGATGGTTGTAAATTCATCGGAGTTCAGTAATGAAGTCATTGCTGTACGTTCATTGACAAATGGCTTTGAACGATCACCATTTTCTTATTATAGGATGAAAATAAACTTTTTGGCATGATACATTCACACTTCAATCCCATTTTTCCATCGAAACAGGATGGGATTGCCGTATCCATTAGCATATTTCCAAATAACGATGTTTCATCTACCCCATATTCTTCATCTCCTCGGGTAATTGCTTTTACTACCGCGTGATTTTCATCCAAGGATAGAATCAAAGAACATCCATCGTATTTTTGGCCCAAAATCCCAGGTAGTGATTTTTCCGTTCTATCCAATTGCTGATACGTCTGCATAATCCAATCATAAAGTACTTTACGATGCAATCGTCATTTGGATCCATTGTTTCTCACGATTGGTAATATAGTGAACTTTTCTTTACCGTTCCTTTTTAAATCGGGATAATCGTATTTCACCTTCTCTCTCTGCGGTATTTGTCATATCTCCACGAAGAACTTCCCCGTTAATGAGATATAAATTTGATGAAGTATATCGTATTCTTCATCGGTTAGTGGTGTTCTATCTCCTTTGGCATACAAAGCATCACAGTCCAGTAGAAATTTTTCGCAAGATACCAGTATCAATTGCTTCATGCTTCTTGTACTGTGCCAATGTATTCTCATAGAACACATAGGGATGATCCATCATAGCTATAACCTCCTTCAAAGATATAATATATATTTTAAAAAGATATTGAAGATGATCCTGATATCATCTTCAATATCCTATCGATTATATCATTCTAGAATATCGAGCACGAAATATCCTTTCGCACGGGTTAATTCCCTTTTCCTGTATTTCGATATTCTTTTCAATTTGCTTCTTTGTTCCTGTATGTTTCGTCTTATTAAAGTTCCTCCGAAGCAATTCATCCAGTAAACGTTCTCATTTCTCGCTGCACATACATAAACGTTTCCTTTATATTCAAAGGTACGAACATTTCCATCATCCAAGTTTAACCGGATGCCATCGAAGCTATAATAGATTTCTGCACCCAATGCTTTCAATTTCGCATTGAGAATTTCTACATTGCGATTTCGATACCCGGCTTAATCTTGAATTTCTTGAATTTCATCTATCCTTGGTATATAACTTACCGATGGAACGACGGGCAAATGGAGACGTACGATAAAATAGATGCAATTTACTCAGCATGAATGGTTCGACACCAATACCCAGGTTATTATTCTCATCACGACCAAGTGCAATGGGTGTGGTGGAATATAGCATCTCATTGGTACGAATCTTATTGGATTTCTCCGGTAATCCTTGCTGTGAAAGAGACCCTGTTGAACGAGCAGAGAAATTCTTTTCGGAATCTTGCTTCAACTTCAGCATGTACTTATAGCCAATTGTCTGGGGACGAAGAATTTTAATGGGACGCTCATGCATATGCACATAAACATCATCCCTTGTAACATGAAACTTCCTGGCAATTTGATCAATTTTATCAATCGCTGGAATACCTTCCCACATAGGGGGATAATTGATAAAGATACCCTCGGTTTCTACACTCTTCCAAAAAGCAGTTTTTTCTTTCCTGGAAAGATTCGTATAGTATTCTTCAATTGATCTTGTTCGCCACGTTCATTAAAGAACGCCATAAAATCATACAGAATCTTCCACTTTTCTGCTTGTGTTTTCGCTGGGATAATATGATGATGAATGATAAAATCAGCTTCATGGGTCAAAGACATTTCAATCCATTGGAAGGATTTAACCGATTCGGGCAAGACATGGGATTTTGCGATGACATCCAATGGACGATGTCCTCCATTAACACCAATGGTATATGGCATACGGTCATCGGGACGAATTTCAGAATAACACCTTTGTCTCCATAACGTCCTGTAATCTTAGAACCCGCCGATAGTTTCACATCTCGATCCACTTGAATATTAATAATCATATTGCTGAATACCGAATCGTTATCTCTCCATTGATAATTTGGATCCAGAATATTCTTTGCCCGTTGATGCATAAAGCCAATATCCGAACTATATTTTGCACCGGAATCAAGAATCTCCTGGCATTGCTCTAAGATATCTCGATAATATCGATTCTGATTCTGAAGATAGCCAAGAATTTGTGCGTTATAATCCACATCGGTAATTTCTTCAAAGGCTTATTGCAATAGAATATCAATATCACAATATATCCCTTGGCATAATATTGTTTATCGGTACGTGGATTCAATTTCATCATATTGAGTTTCTTCATATCATACAGAATCTGATCGTTGCGAATGCGGCGTTTGGCACATAGGATATGATCCCATACTTCTTCACCAATATCGGGGATTCCTTTATACGTCATTGCGTTTCCATACAGATTTAACATGAAATCGTTATCGTTCAAAAGAAATGGATACGAATCTGTTTTATGGGATACACAACGATTCGCAAAGGATTCCGATACGACATAGGCATCTTCTACATTGCCTGGATCTAACATATAGCCAATACGTGCATTTAAACCAAAACAATAATTGTTATCTTCATCAAACGAAGTTGACTTATAGAGAACTCGTCGGGTTCAATGGTATCGCCAATCGACGAGAATCAATCTTTTCATTGTTGATTAAATACCCATATTTCTCGGTTAAATTCTCCGATACTTTCCGGAAAATAACGTCGTATGTTTCATTATCTTTATCATATAGGAAAAGACAATAGAGATGTCCCGGTATATCCGGGAATTTCTCGATCCTGGCAATAACCTCATAATGGGTGCTAAGACTAAGGATGAACTGTTTTTACCAAAGATATTTTTCATAGTTTGTAAAAACATAGGAAATTCAGGTTCATTCAATACATTGAATTGCTTCAAATGATTGGTGAACATAGTAGAACATGTAGCAGAAATATACTGAGGAAATGTAAGCAAAAGTTAATCCCAAAATGATCATCTTTACCATGATACATCTTCTCTTTTTCCTGCAACATCTTCTCGGTATACAGTATATCTTGTGACATAATGTATATTCTCCTTTCATATGGAAGGAAATTTGGTATTCACCGAAAGAATATATCCCATATCAAAAACACAGTAAGATATGGGATATATTTTCAATTCGACGAATCCAAACGAACTTAAATAATACCAAACTTATGAAAGATAAGTTGGAAACGTTTAATGGCAATTTTAGCAATGGCTTGATATCCTTTGTTATTTGGGTGCATATGATCACTGCGAAGAAGTTCCGCATGGAATCGTGAGGCACATGCAATAACATCCGATGCATTGATCACAGGAATATCATGCGCTTCACTCCATTCAACAATCGCATCTTGCATGATATTGAAATTCTCACATACTTTGCGGCGATGTGCTTCTGTTTCACCTTTTACGATATCGGTTGCATTCACCCAATCTTGTGAAATACCAAGATATGGTGCCACAACAACATAGATACCATTTGCCATACACTGATTTGCCATATCAATAGCAGCAATACCCGTTGTTTCGTGCTCCACATCCCAGCAATTATTTGCTCCACCGGCAATGATGACAATATCTGGATCCAATGAAAATGCGTCTCGATAAAAACGATCTCGCATCATTTCAAAGCTATCGCCATTTACCGCACGGTTATGGAATTTATGCTTTGGATATGCCTTAGCAAGAAGTTCTGGCCATGGGATCATAATACCTTCACTGGTACTACCAAATGCCCATACGATGGATCTCGTGCCGCTGTAGAATCACCAATGGTAACAATCGTTAAGTGATCCTTGTGTCTTAATGTCGTTGGGTTCTTGTATTCTGGCATAGTAATTTTATCCTCCTCTGGCATGAATTTTTCTTCCAAGGATAATAGTAAATTTATTCTCCTTGTATTAGTATGTTTCATGGAAAATAACCTCCTTTCTATCATAGAGATAAACGATAGAACTTTCTCTATCTCCATTTCTATAATATATATCTATAATGCCAATTGGCATTTTATACGATTTTGTTCAATGGAAAAAGTTATTTCTAATCACAGTCTTGTAAGAACTACAGATTACGCATGGAAAGGTAGGTTCCTTATATGAGCGAAGAAACCAAGGATTTCTCAGAGGAATTTCAAAAACTTCACGAGGATTCTTCTTATACCAATGAGCATATACATACAGAACTTGATGATACCGATGACCCGGATATTGCGATTCTCAAGCAGGGGATGATCAGAAGAAAAAGGATAAGAAGAAGAAAAAACACGATAAGAAATATAAGAAGGATAAACTTCGTCTTATCATGGAAGAATTAGATGAAGAAGATGGAGTTGACTCTGAGTTATTCCCTCTTTGGTGAAACTTCTTTCCGATGGTGTGGATGATTTCCTTATATCGAAGAAAACGAAAAAGGAAAGAAAAAAGATCTCTTTGATATCAAGGAAGCAAAGAAGAAACGAAAGAAGAATATTGAAAGCAAATTTGCTCCACAGATCACCATGCTTAAGAAGATTTTAAAAGATGCCGATACAACCGCAACGGATATTCGTGCGATTGTAGATAAAAATCATATCATCCAAATCTCGCTATACGGGAAAAGGATTGACCGATTTGTACAGGCACTAGACATCCAACAGCAACCGTGCATCGATCGTTCGAGATATTTCCAATATCAATAAGACGATTTTAGATCTTACCATGAAACAGGAGAAGAACCATCCAAAGAAGGAAGAAGAATCCCAAGATATGGAAGAATACGGCGTGAATTTATTCCGTCGGTTATTGAGTGGAAACACGAGTCGTAGAGATATGATGAATTCTGCCAAAAGCTTTTTATTCCCAGGAAAACAATGAAGAATCCTATATGGGGAGACGATGAGGTTAATTCGCTTATCGATGAACGTCTGGAGAATGAAAATAACGAAGACGAACAGATAAAGGTACTACACATTCAATACGAGACCCATGGAACCACATGATGTTGTTATGTATCATACAACAACCGGTACATGGGAAATGGATGCTGTAGATAAAAATAGTCAGCGTATGCCTGCCGAGTATCCAAGATTATCCAATGAAGATGTGGGGAAAATACGCATTGATTTGGATCAACATGGCATTTGATGAATATGGTCGTAAATATCAATTATTAGATTCCTGAAACGAGACTAGATAACGTCACATTCTAGTCTCTTGCTTATTTTCATACCAAAATCACAAAGTAGTAATGCAATCCTAATTTGAAATATATATTATACTATTGGTTATAGAATTACTACATTTATAGGAGGTTCTATACAAAATGGATCAGAGCAGTGATTGCATCTTACATGGATCGGATCGAAAAAGATATCCATAGTGGATACAATGGAAGTTTTACCTTTTCCTATCAGATTACAAAAGATCCAGAAGAGATTCATTCCATGCATAGTGGAAACTATATTTCCCAATTGTTCAGTGCAATCGGTCGTCCGTGTGCGGTATTGAATATTCATCCGAATGATCAGCTTCATGTAGAATTACTAATCACGTGAAGATTCGACCAAGGATTGAATTAGAAGATTTGGTTGATTATACCGTGGCAAAAAGTTATTCATTTTAGAGACTAATCATATACCATCAAAAAGAAGATACAGTGATAATTCTGTATCTTCTTTCTTTTTCCTTATAGCATAAAAATTACTATTTATGATATTTTCACGTATATTTATAATAGTGAAATATAACATATTTCAATACGATTCTGTTTATAGCTACGGAATTACTATGATCCCCGTAGCAGAAAGTACTAGGAGGTACTAAAATGAAAAACTTCAACTACAACAACTCCATCTATGCTGTCCTTGATAACGCGGTAAAGCGTACTGCCGAAATTTCTCTCATGCGTAAGGTCTATGCATCAGATGATGCAAAGCGTATGGATTTTGCAAACGATATTGTGAAATTTCAGTGATATCGGCAGATGATGAATACAAACGTTACATAGATTGGGCAATGGAATTCTATGCTGAAGGCGGTCTCGATAAGAAGGGTATGGATGAAATCCATACAATGATAAACCTGCCGAGCCTTCAGAGTCTTGCAAAGGACTGCATTGCATACCATACCATCAAAACCTCTGGTATGGCAAAATATTATGATATTGGTAAGGTCGACGTATTGTAAAGAAAAGCATTACTTGAAAAAAGGATTCCATCAGTGTCCAATCCATACGGTGATGATCATATTCAAATATCTCCCATCAACCTTAAGCTTCGAAGAACATACGAGCATTGCATATGCATTTGCCGAAGTGCTTTGGAGCGCCGAGAAGAAATACCATATCTCTTTGGATGATAGTGAGTATTAATAAGGAGGTGAGAAAAAGAAGATACAGAGATAATTCTGTATCTTCTTTTTCTATTATCCATTAAGTATATACGAGAATCAATTGGATTTTCAAGTATATATTATATTATGGATATATAGAATGAGGCTATATGTCAGTATAGCATAGAGGTAATTATTATGCTAAAGCAGAAAACTTCGTAGAGTCATAAACAGTGTAACGGTTGTTCCAAGTATTCATCTCAAGAATACAGAACCCGCACATTCTAAGAACTTTAAAAACGCGGGTGTTCCATATGAAAATTGAGAGGTACTACTTGTATTATGCCTGTTGGGACATCACTGGATACTTCGACCAAAAGAAATTCGCACATTGTTAGATGAATTCGAAAAGAGGTATCTAAGATTTATTATTCATTCGGTTGTCATTCAGCATTATATGAATAGAGGAAACTACAATACAATCAATATGAATGATCAGTTGACAAGTAGCGTACGTTATGGTGATGTATTATATAATGAGAAAGGTGATAAAGGTACACACACGATAGACAATATGTTTAAAAGATTGGTTGCTTACAAAAAGTAAAGTATCCGATGTGAAAAAGAAGATCTAGATGTATTTCTAGATCTTCTCCTTATAGAATAAATAAAAATACTATTTATGAGATTTCAAGTATATATTATAATGGTGAAATATAATAAATATATTTCAATACAGTTTATTTATAGCTACAGAATTTTACTATTATCCTGTAGCAGAAAGTACTAGGAGGTACTAACAATGACAAACTTCAACTACAACAACTCCATCTTCTCCGTTCTCGATGATTGCGTATTTCCACATTGCCGTGATTCTCAAGTTCAACAAGATCTATGCTTCGGATGATGAGAAGCGTATGTCGGCTGCAATGATATCCCATGCATATGGTATCAATAAATAGCATACCAAGACTCTACACTTGGTCGGTAGAAGATGCCAATGCATTCGTAGATGAATGTGGACCGTCGTCATAAAGGAAATCTATGACATGGTGATGTATTGTATAATAAGAAAGGTAATATAAATGTACGCAGCCATTGTAGACGATATTCGGCAGGATATTGGATTGATGGAATATCATGACCGCATCGTAGAACAATTGCCATTAATGATAAGTCATTCGACATGTCAGTCTTGGTTCACTATGATCGAGCGGCATTATCGCTGGCAAAGGAATTATGGTCAATATCAAATATGAAGTGCCATATCTGTTTGAATAACTGCAGGAACATCCGTTCAAATAAAAACGATTCCACTAATTTACAGGTGTCCTTGTTAACAGAGTAAATTAAATCAGGAGTATCTGTACCCGTTGGTTGTCCATCCTCATTAATCTATAACTTTGTGTCCATATGAATATGGATGGTATTGGGGAATCTCTCATTAGAATCGATGTTTCATGCCCATGTTGTACGATATGTGAAGATCTCTTTCCTTATCGTCAAAAACACAATTCTGTGCGCGGATGGTTGTGGAAAAACCTTTGCAAATCGTAAAGCAAATACAGTCCTTAAAGCCACCGGCTAAATCCTTTCTGCTGTTGATTGTCGAAGTTGGACCAAAAAGTTGAAAAGATTTAAATATATATTATATAGATGATTACTACGTATAGCCAAACGAAGATACTTTCATCTTGGGAAAAAGGATGTGCGGAGAATTCATGAAAATATGGAAAGGAGTTGGTGAAATTACTAATTCAATTTCTTCATGGACATGTAACAATTCTTAGATAAAACAGCAGGTACAAAAGGAAAGTTGTATTTACTGGGTTCGAAATCCAAGTTTCAAGCATACTTCCGAAAACATGGATTTGAAGTTGAATTCCGTAACAGAAAAACCGTTCTGGTCATTGCCGCAAATCACACGAAATAACAGGAAAAATAAAAGCAAAGGTGCATATTCCTGTTATGGATGTAACAGCTTATGAAATTTAACTTTAAAGTTTGAGTGACATCATCATGCGAAAGTATTAACTAATTTCAAAATTGGAGGAAAATCAAAATGACATTTATCGCGAAGAATACAGCAGGTTGGAAAAACGAGGAGGTTATGAGGCAGCCAGTTCGTTTGAAGAACATCCATGCAGATCTTATGGATCCAAGATTATTTTACACAGCAGATATCGTTTTCCGTGAAGAACTCGCTGCCTATCTCGGACTTAATCCGGGACATCAAGGTTGAACTTGCATCGTTGGAAAAGTGTTCTGCCGTCAATGACGAAAGTGATGATGGTGAAAACGATAACGTTGTTCCGACACATAGATTTGGCGAACGCTTTAAACTGAATGTGAAGAATAATTGATGATACCGAAGAGATGATGGCACAAGGATAAACCTGAATCGTAATTGATATGTCATAGAGATACTTTCTATGGCATATCCCAATTTTATAGAAAATGTGCTACTCTTTTCTTCTTTTTCAAATAAGGAGGATGGTGAAGATATCTTTTGAAGAAATTCTTGGCAAAAGTTCAAGAGAATATCAACAGGCAAATCTAAATCAAACTCATCAGAAACGAGATTATGAAAGAAGATCTCGTGGAGTTTATCGTGGAGATTTTCCAGAGTCATTGGAAGCAATTCCTACATTAGCTTTTATCGTATAGTGTAGAATACGATGAATCAAAATACCATTTCACCAAATATATTACGTCCGTATGAAGAAAAAAGCAGGATAAGAATGTAAATACCATTATATCCAAAAGTGATCGCGCCTGTAGATTGACGATGCGATTTCTCATTGCGGTAAAATCACAGACGAAGATCATTAATCCATTCTGATCAACCTTGATAAGAACCTTCTGACGCAAAAATAAGTACTTCTTACTCATCCCAGTATTGGGTCTTCTACCTGTAGTAAATGGCTTGACATTAAAAATCATGTAATTGTCGTTAGTATCGAGAAAATTTACAGATCAAAAGATATCAACGGTGTTGAAATGCAAATGATTACCTATTTTATGAGAGAAAGTATTCGACGAGATATTTCATTGATGATACTATCTTTGCCGTATGAGTTTCATAATGGTATCAAGTATTTGTGGATCATCTGTTCGAACATGATCCATCGCGAAATCGATATGGAAAAATGGATTCGTTTTCCGATCAATAAGAATCTTCATATGATTGTATGGCGACATTTCTTTGATAAGTATGATTGTGTTCGTGCGCTTGCCATTATGATCATAGATTGGCTACGGCAGTAAAACAACCGTAACGAATTTGAATTCGAAAGTGTACTGGATGGAATTAATTGGGTTCTCTCTACAACGACGAAACATAAGCGAATTGAATCCGGTCGATCGACCATGCTATTCTTTGAACGTCTATTGGATTTGACGACCAAGAAGAAATTGAAAGTTAGTGAAATCAATAAGATTTCCATCTATGCGATTGTCAAATGGTTGACGTTAGATTTCATTGAACTTCGTCGGAAAAGAATAACATGAATCGAACGCCGCGACGACTTCGTTTGAAAATACGTACCAGTATACTAAATCTAAGTTGAAATTCGATCAATCGTCTTCTCTTACTATGGGAATAAAGTCGTCGTAAGATTGAGCGAATCAATGAGTTCACAAATACCATCGTCATGGTATTCTCTCCAGTAGTTCGTTGATTAAATATGATGACCGTGTGAATGATTGTGACTTCTGTAGTGCGCTTCGTTATACGGTCAAAGGTCCAAATTCTCTGGGATCCGGTAAGTCTGAACGAAATATTGGTGTGCGGTATCGTGGTGTCAATCCATCCTATATTGGATCGATTGATATTAATGTTACAACAGTTCATCTCCGGGTTTGAATGGTTCCCTTAACACCATTTGCCCATACAACCGGCTTATATTTCAATGATGGTGGAACCACAAAATAAAAATTTGAGAATCTATCCGCAGGTTACGGAAAGTAGAGAGCCGAAGGAAATGTATTGCATCGATTGGTATTGATGATCCATTGGTTATTATAAAACACGAATGGATATTACGGAAGTACCTATAATAATTTCAGAGTAGAAGTACAGAGAGATCCGGAAATGGTATATATTAAGTCACGGATGTGGTTCAATTATCATCTGATGATGAAAAGAATATGGAAGTTTTATCCATATCTCTTTCTATCTAACAATTGTAATACGTAACTG
>BNJU01000529.1_pt1 | contig 206144 bp, 288 predicted proteins | sample 8539281 | NCBI WGS metagenome assembly BNJU01 (sample SAMD00202456, study PRJDB9452) | human saliva metagenome | isolation source: human saliva | place: Japan | reverse complement strand
GACTAAATAATACTTTTAAAACTCAGTTGGATTAACCAACTGAGTTTTCTAACATTCTATGAGGTAACATGAAAACATTTTTTTCAGAAACTATTGGACCTATCTTTATTTCTTTCATCATTTCCCCTAGTGATTATGTTCGGAGTCTATCTTTCTCAAGGTATCTACTGGAATAGTGATACTTCACCTTTATTAGGGGATGGATTTCATCAATATGTTATTTTTTTGATCTTAATCTTCGTAATATTTTTACATGGGAGTGATAGTCTATTTTATACTTTTTACCAGCGGTCTAGGGTCTCAATTTTTATGCCTTGTCCAGTTATTACCTTGGTAGTTTTCTATCTCCTCTTGTTTATTTTTTTGATGTATCAAGCATGCCAGATGCAGTTTATCTGTCAACCTTGTTGAAATTTGGCTTGATAGGTCTGTCAACCTTTTTTAGCTTGAGTATAATATTCAAAAAAATCTACCAGCCCCACTCAGATTATCTTTATCTACCTCATATGCTTTAATGAGCTTTACAGTTAGTCAACTTGAGATTAAAACCTGGTTAGATGTTTTTATTTTAATTCCCTTAATTTTAACTGGTTTACATCTACTCATAACGGAAAAAAAACGTATTCTATACTTTACAAGTTTGTCAATCTTATTTATCCAAAACTACTATTTTGGTTATATGACTGCCCTGTTTTTGGTAGTTTGGTATTTTTGCCAACTTTCCTGGGATTTTAAAAGTCGTAAGTATTCTTTCCTTGATTTTTTCCTAACATCCTTACTCGCTGGTTTAACAAGTTTCATCATGACACTCCCAACCTTGTTTGATTTAAGAACTCATGGTGAAAAACTAACCGCTATTACAAAAATAAAAACAGATGCCAGTTGGTATCTAGATCTATTCGCTAAACAATTTATTGGTGCTTTCGATACAACTAAATATGGTTCTATCCCAATGATTTTTGTTGGCCTCCTTCCTTTTATCTTAACAATTGTATTCTTTACATTAAAATCAATTAAGTTTCACGTGAAACTATGCTATGCAACTCTACTCATTATCATCATTGCTAGTTTTTTTATCTAGAAGCCTTAGATCTATTTTTGGCAAGGAATGCACGCCCAAATATGTTTCTTCATCGCTATGCGTGGATTTTCTCTACTCTCTTGATTTATATTTCAGCAGAAGTTTTTAAATAGAGTTTAAAGGATATTAAAATTATGGAATATTTTTATTCTCAATGACCTTTACTTTTATCTGGCTATCTGGCAACCATTTATTTTTAAAAATCATTATTCGTTTTTAACTAAATTAAATATACTCTTAACGCTTGAATTCTTAGTGGTATACTTACTGTTACTATTGGCACTTATTAAAAAATGATTTCTCTAAAAATCTTTTCAATTCTTATTTTGATCTTTACAATAAGTGAAATTAGTTTTAATGCTTCATCTCAACTAAATGGAATTACGAAAGAATGGGGATTTGCTTCTCGTAGTACCTATGATAAAGATATTCCAAGTATGGAAGCTATTTTGGAGTATACCAAACAGCAACCAGATACATTTACACGAACTGAAAAAGTTACAAACTCAAACTGGAAACGATAGCATGAAATTTAACTACAATGGCATCTCACAATTTTCATCTGTTCGTAATCGTTCTGCAAGTACAACGTTAGATAAGTTGGGTTTTAAATCTTCAGGTACCAACCTTAATCTTCGTTATGCAAATAATACTATCATTGCAGATAGTTTATTTGGAATCACTACTAATATTTCTGAAACCTATCCAGATAAATATGGTTTTTCATCCAAGCTATCAAAAAAAGATAATCTAACCCTTTATAAAAAAATCAATTCGCTCTCCCAATTGCTTTTTGCTACACAGTCTCTTTACAAAGATGTCACTTTTAATGACCATACTCTTGATAACCAAACTCAATTTTTAAATCAAATTGCTGGCTTAAATGAAGAGTACTTTTATCCGATAAATCATCATACAGACTCTGGTGACAACGTGGTCAATCTAAACGGAACTGATACTGAAGATGCAACTATCAGCTACAGTATTGAAGTACCTGATAATAGTCAGGTTTACCTTTCCATGACCAAGCTAAATTTTTCAAATGATAAGAAAAAGCAAGTTGACATCATTGTCAATGGTGAAAAAAAATCCTTTACCACAGATAATGCTTTTACATTTTTTAATCTTGGATATGCAGAACATAAACAAACTTTTGATATCCAGGTTAAGTTCCCAGGAAATGCTCAAGTATCATTTGAATCTCCAACTTTCTATCGCTTAGATACTAAGAAATATACGGAGGCTATACGCAAAATAAAAGAAAATCCAGTAGAGGTGAGCTCTTATAAAAATAAAGTCACTGTAAATTATAAGGTAAAGAATGAGACATCGATCTTTTTCACAATTCCATACGATCAAGGATGGTCTGCTTATCAAAATGGTAAAAAATTACAAATTCAACAGGCACAAACTGGATTTATGAAAATTGATGTTCCTGAAGGTGAAGGGACTATTACCCTTTCCTTTATACCAAAAGGATTTATTGCTGGTGCAAGTTGTTCTCTTATAGCCATTATTGTCTTTATTTTTTTTATGATATTCAAAGAAAAAAATATTCTAGATAAAAACTATCGACCGAAATCGGTCGATAGTTTTTAGTCTTCTTCAACTTTTTTAGGTTGGTAGGCAAGCATTCCTAAAGCAACAAAAATCATTACTGTAAAGATAAGGAAAATAATCTGACTATGAATATTACCTGTCATAGAAATGGTTTGTCGTAAACCTGAAACTGAATAACTCATAGGTAACCATGGGTTAATAGTTTTAAAGAATTGATTCGTCAAAGCTAAAGGATAAGTTCCTGCACTTGATGCTAATTGAAGGAGTAATAAAATTAAGGAGAAGAAGGCGCCTAGGCGAGAATTCCAGGTTGTCAATGCTGTTACCATCGCCATAAAAGCAAGGCTGGTTAAAATGATCAAAGCTAAGGTTTTGAATTCGTGAACTGCAGTCAGTCCGATTAAATGTACTCCGCCATAAACTAATACTCCTGCCAAACCAGCAATGATACCGTTAATTTCAAAGCGAGACTTAAACCAAGCCCAGCGACTTTCTGGATGACGCCCAGAAGGCAATTTAGCAAAAATCATATTAGTTGAAATAGCAGCAACAAAAAGAGCAACTGATATCATATATGGAGCCATGGCAATTCCATTAACTGCTACTTGATCCTTATCAGTTTTTGAAAGATTTAGAGGATCAGCTAGTAAATCTGCATTTGTTGGTTCAGTTGAAGCCTGTTTCAATTGCCCCTCAGCCTCTGTCAAACCTTGATTTAATTGACTTGAACCATCACTTAATTTTCCAAGTCCTGATTGTAGAATTTCTGATCCTTGAGCAAGTTGATCTGCTCCACTAGCTATTTTTCAGAACCATTAGCCAGTTGATTTGCTCCTGAAACTAGCTGGTCTGATTTATCAGCTAATTGTTGAGAACCCGCTTGTAATTGATTAAATCCAGCAGTTAAATCTGATGTTTTATTGTTTACTTGGTTGACACCTGATGCAAGTTTATCAATTCCTGTTGCTAATTCTGGTGCATTCTCTGCTAACTTAGCAGTAGCACCTGTCAATGTTGAAGATTTTTCTGTCAACTGATTAGAACCTTGTAGCAACTTATTTAAACTTCCTGTCAAGTTCGAATTTTTCGAACTCAACTGACTTGCTACTAAAGCTACTTGGTCTACTGATTTTGTGTAGTTGTCAATACCAGATGCAAAAGTTTGACTAGCTGGCAATAATTGACCATCAATTGCTGTTTGAACCTGTGTTAATCCACTTGACAAACTTGTCAATGTTGAAGAAGCAGTTGGTAATAATTGACTTGAGCGATTCTTTAATTGAGTTAGACTATCTGTTTGAGTGGTTACATTTTCTAAAGAAGATTGTAACGTTTGAACTGTAGTTAAATTGTTCGTGCTGACTCACTAGTAGAAGATGATGGATTAGAAACCACAGAAGTTATCTCTGCCTGTTGGTCAGGAGTTAAGCTTTGATAAGCACTCGTAGATTGAATAGCTGATAAAGTAGTTTCTTTTTCAGATTGATTTGAAGTAATGATGCTTTGTGCTGAATTTGCAATCGTTGATAGACTACTAGAAAGCTGGTTTGTTACTTGTGTTATCTCTCCACTATCTGCTGTTTGAATATTTTGAATAGCTTGATTAAATTGCTCTAAACTAGTTGCTAATTGTTTAATCTGATCTTTTTGTTGGTTTGTCCCATCTAATTGAGTAGAAAGTTCTTGAATACCTTGATTAAGTTGTGTTAGTCCTGTACGTAGAGTCTCTGATTTTGTAGAAATCTGATTTGCACCTGATGATAGACTTTGAACTCCATTTGTATAAGTATCAATACCAAGTGAAAATTGATTTAATCCTGAATTTAATTGAGAAACACCACCTGTATAGGCTTGTGTGCCTAAATCAAGTTGAGTCAATCCTGATACCAGTGCCGGTGTCTGTGAATTCAGTTGGTTTAATCCATTGTCGATTTGTGAAATAGCGCTGGTATATTGATTTAAACCAGTATTAAAATTACCAAGACCAAGATTTAACTGATTTACACCAGCTGTATAGGTTCCTAAACCTGTAGATAATTGATCAGCACCATTAGAAAATGTGAGACTCGATTGAGCTAAGGTTTGAAGATTGGTCGTTAAGGTTTGACTCCCATCAGAAAGCTGATTCGAACCATCAGCCAACTGTAAACTTGCATTTGCCGCTTGAGATAAACCAAGTTTTAAATCCCCCATCTTATCAAATAAAGCTTTGGTATAAGATTGAGTAACTTTAGTAGCCACAGTCTGTTTGATTTGTGTCATGGCAGAATCACTCATCTTGCTTGCAATAAAACTATGACCACTTGATGTCTGATAGTCAATCGTCATCTGTTCAGGATGATTTGTAAGGATAGAAGAAGCTTTCTCAGAAAGATTACTTGGCAACGTTACAACCATGTAATAATCTCCATCCCGCAGTCCTCTTTCTCCCTCACCTTCATCTACAAAATGAAAATCCAGACTATCACTATCTTTTAAATTAGACACCATGTCTTCACCAATAGTGAGTTTTTCATCATTATAGTAGCAGCTTGATCCTTATTAACAATTGCTACAGGTAACTCCGAAAGTTTACCGTATGGATCCCACATTGATGATAAGAAAATGATATTGTAAAGAGCTGGAATTAAGGAAATTCCTATCATGACAATAATAAATGTCGGTTTTTTAAAGATTGCTTTCCATTCTTTAAACATATTGTCTCCTTTTTTTAAACTACTTGTCTAAATTTTTTTGATATAATAGATTATACATAAAAAAATTAAAAAGACAAGATAAAAATCTATTTTTAAACACATTGTCTAAAAAAATGTTCATCTGGAGGAACATGCAAGAAAGTAATAAACGATTAAAAACCAAGCGCATTATCGAAAATGCTATGGTAGAATTATTGATGGAACAACCATTCGATCAGATTACAACTGTTAAATTAGCACAAAAAGCTGGAATTAGCCGCTCCAGTTTCTATACTCATTACAAAGATAAATACGATATGATTGAACATTACCAAAGTAAACTATTTCATACCTTCGAATATATCTTTCAAAAACATGCTAATCACAAACGAGATGCTATTCTAGAAGTATTTGAATACTTAGAATCAGAACCACTTCTAGCAGCTCTTTTATCTGAAAATGGAACCAAGGAAATTCAAAATTTCCTGAGAAATAAGCTTCACATCCTACTGAGCACAGACCTTCAAAAACGTTTTATGCAACTCAAACTAAATGAAATAGAATTAGAATACAGTAGCGTCTACCTAACAAATGCTCTCTTTGGAGTCTGTCAAACCTGGATTGCCCACGGAAAAAAAGAAAGTCCACAAGAAATCACGGACTTTTTAATGAAAATGTTAGGGGATACAAATTAATAAAAAAGCTCTATAATATTTATAGGAAATCAAACCCCTATGAATATTATGGAGCCTATTTTGTTATTCTTATTAGGCTAAGGCAATACAATTTCCTTAGTTTTATTTTCGGACACAAATCATTATCTATCCGTATGTTAGGTATGCCTCCCCTCATTACATCGGACAAAGAATCAAAAAAAGGAACACCAAATTAGTGTTCCTTTCATCTGACTCCGCCAGTAGGACTCGAACCTACGACATCATGATTAACAGTCATGCGCTACTACCAACTGAGCTATGGCGGATTAAATAGTCCGTACGGAATTCGAACCCGTGTTACCGCTATGAAAAGACGATTTCTTAACCAACGGACCCTCTACCTGTAGCAGATATAACCATTATATCAATTTATCAAAAATTGTCAATTACTTTTTTTGGTTTTTAGCCATTAGTTCTCTCAATTTTTTAGTTTTTAGGCGAGAGATAGGACAACGATGATCTTCATAAAAATACAACTTCCATTTTTTTACGATCAATTTCTCTCACATTACCGATATTGACTAAAAATGACTTGTGAGCTAGATAAAAAAACGTTGGGTTTTCCTATCCTTTTTCTTGAATATCTGTCATTGTTCCATAGAATTCTTTTGCAAAAATTCTTACCTACAATTCGTAATTTATGAGAAGTTCCCAGTTGTCTCAATGTAGAGAATATCATGATAAGGAATACAAAGATCATTTCCTTTGTAACTATAATCAAAATAATCAACGACTGATTGGTTTTCAAGTAAAAGTAGTCTTAGTGTAAAAGCACACAGTCGGCAACTCTATTTTTTTAAAAACTTGATCACTGGTTTCTTTATCAATGAAATCCAATGCTGAAACTTTGTATTTATAAGTCAAAGGTAGCAAATTCAGATCGACTTGTAATAAAAACAATAATCGCATAAGGATTGCGATGACGAATAAATTGAGCAACCTCAAATCCTTTTCTCTCAATCCCATTGATATCAATATCTAGAAAAATAAAGCTGATTGACTTCATCATGCTCTACATATTCCATAAACTCTCTCACTTTTTCCTGTTGTTTTATAGGAGATAGGAATATTTGTTTCCTTAGAAATTTTATTCAGAGTTGTTTCCAACCTTACTTGGTGTTCTATAATATCTTCTAAAAATCAATACTTTCATATCAGTTCCTCTTAAATCTAATTACTTGTTTAAATACATCATTATCAATTTCTGTTTCTAAAAATAACATTGTCATATTTTTCCTAAAATTTCTTTAACATTATTAAGTCCAAGTCCTCTATGTCTTCCTTTAGTTGAAAATCCTAATTCAAATAAATCTTCGGATTTTACCTTTCTTTTTTTACAAGAGTTTTGGATGACAACTAGGGTTTCAAGATCCAACTTGATGATAGCTACCTCTAGTTGTTTTTGATAGCTTTCAACTGCCCCTTCAACAGCATTATTGAGCAGAACGCTCATCACGCGCACCAAGTCTAATAATTCCATAGACAAAGGTGTGATGATATCTTTTACCTCTAGTGTGTACTCTACATCATTAGTTTTCGCATTGACAATAGATTGAGCAATCAAACTACGAAGTGCTGAATCCTCAATATTGTTCAAATCGAAATAAGTATACTTATCTGAACGTAATTTTTGATTCGCCTTTACAAGAACTTCACTGTAAACTCTGTCAATTTCTTGTAAATCTTTACTTTCGATCGCCATTCTTAAGCTGACAAGCATGCCTGTATAATCATGGCGAAAACCACGAATTTCATTATATAAGGCAACAATCTCATCCGTGTAAGTTTGTAAGTGTTTTTGCTCAAACTTCTTTTGTTCCAATTCGATTTCTTTTTCTATCTGAACTTTGTGAGAATTCATGGAAAAGAAGGTCAAAAGTAGGCCAACAAAAACAATGGATGATAAAATACTTCCAAAACCATTTAAGTGACGAATCGTACTCACAATATCTGAAGTGAAAGAGACAACGTGTAGAAAAATAAATGCAAAGAGCACTTTCTTCAGAAAAGGATATAGATAGTCTTTATCAAAAATATTTAAATTCGAGATGGAAATAAGAAACAACAACTTTAATAACCAAATAAGTTAAGATCAGGATAAATAGAGAAAAAAATAATTGTTATACTTCAATGCAAACTCATCTCCTGTAATAGATGATAAGGTTACTGATAAAAAGTTATTAGTACTATTATATAAAAGAGAAAAATAATAGACTGATAAAAAATTCCCTTAGATTTCTCATACTTCTTAAATCCAACAAAGTAACCAAATAGGAGGAAAGGAAATAAAAATTTAGACAAACCAAAACTATCTAAGTTTCAAGAAATGAGAATTACTTTCCAATACTAATGGTAGTAGAAAGATATAAAGACTAAAAAAATATTGGTCTTTTTCTAGTTGCTTTACAAACCCATTCATGAATTTTACTAATAATAAAAAAACATAAACAATAGCAATTACTAATCCGAAATAAATCCATTATTTCCCACCTTTATTTTTTTACTTACTTTCTTTTTGGAAAAAGAAAAATTATTTATTATATATAGAGGTCTCCATTCCCCACCTCTGATTTCCTGCAGTTCTTTTTTTCGTTCAATTCTTGGAAATCTTTCATTTGAGCAAAAATCTGTATTCTTTTTCATAATATAAACTCCTATAATGTTTTTCTTGTAAATTAACTTACAAAAATATTATATAAAAATCTACGATTCCTATAGAGAATTATCTCTCAAATGCTCAAATTTTATTCTGAAATGTCAAATTTTTTTACAAAAAAAGCTGGGATTTTTCCCAGCTTACGATTTTAACACTGATCCCAGCAGGATTCGAACCTGCGACCGTTCGCTTAGAAGGCGAATGCTCTATCCAGCTGAGCTATGAGACCTTACTAATCTATCTTATCAAAAAAAGCTAGCTTAGTCAATCATCTATTTATGATAGGGAGAGCCCTGTTGAATCGAAAACGCTCTATAAATTTGTTCTACTAAGACTAATCTCATTAGTTGATGAGGAAGCGTCAATCTCCCAAAACTAACAGAGAGATTGGCTCTCTTTTTCACCTCTGGAGATAGTCCTAAACTCCCCCCAATGATAAAAGTGATTGTCGAAAATCCATTGATAGAAGCTCTTTCAAGCTGCTTACTGAACTCTTCAGAAGAAAAAGTTGTTCCTTCAATAGCTAAAACAACTACAAAATCACGTTCCCCTACTTTAGCAAGAATGCGGTTCCCTTCCAACTCCAAAATCTTTTGATTTTCAGATTCGCTGGCCCGATCTGGTGTTTTTTCATCAGCCAACTCAATCATTTCTAGATTAGCAAAGCGTGAAATTCTCTTGGAGTATTCTGCTATGCCATCTTTGAGATATTTTTCTTTCAGTTTTCCAACTGTTACCACTTTAATTTTCATTCTTCTATTCTAACATATTCACACTCAATTTCACATCTTATTCACAGATAAGATTTTGAAAAAAACTTCAATAAATTCACAGGTTTTTTTCGAAAGTTATCCACAGTTGTGAAAAAAACTTTTTTTGTTTTTAAGCTTGGATTAAGCTAGCTATTTTATACTTTCATTGATAAAAAAACATGGAGGCTTCTATGAAAAACTTAAAAACTAGTTCCAAAAAATTGGGACAACTTTTATTAGTCATTCTCATTAGCTTTTTTAGTGGTGTTTTAGGTACTTTTACAACATTGCAGCTCAGTCAAAAAAACAAAAATAGTGGTACGACAACTACAACGACTGTCAGCAAAACAGCTGTAAAAAATGAAAACTCAACTACACAGGCAGTCGATAAAGTTAAAGATGCTGTTGTATCTGTCATTACTTACTCATCAAACTCTCAAAATAGTTTACTCGGACCTGATGAAACTGATACAGATACCAATGCTGAACAAGTATACAGCGAAGGTTCTGGGGTCATTTATAAAAAGGAAGGGGATACTGCTTACCTTGTAACTAATACTCACGTTATTAATGGTGCTAAAAAGTTGATATTCGTTTAGCAGATGGCACAAAAGTCCCTGGTGAAATTGTGGGTTCTGATACTTATTCAGATATTGCCGTTGTAAAAATTGCTGCAGATAAGGTCACTACAGTAGCTGAATTTGGTGATTCTAGTCAATTAACAGTTGGAGAAACAGCTATTGCAATCGGAAGTCCTCTAGGTTCTGAATATGCCAATACTGTGACACAAGGGATTGTATCAAGTTTAAATAGAAATGTCTCTCTAAAATCCGAAGATGGACAAGCTATCTCAACCAATGCTATCCAAACAGATACAGCTATTAACCCTGGTAACTCAGGTGGTCCTTTGATTAATATCCAAGGCCAAGTTATCGGTATTACATCAAGTAAGATTGCCTCTAATGGTGGAACATCTGTCGAAGGTCTTGGTTTTGCCATTCCTGCAAACGACGTAATCAATATTATTAAACAATTAGAAAAAGATGGAAAAGTAACTCGACCTGCTCTTGGAATCCACATGGTTAACTTATCAAATCTTAGTACAACTGATCTTCAAAAACTAAAACTTCCTGGAAATGTTACTTCTGGTGTAGCTGTTCGTTCTGTTCAAAAAAATATGCCTGCCAATGGACATCTGCAACAATATGACGTCATTACAAAAATAGATGATAAAGCTATTTCTTCCACTACTGAATTACAAAGTGCTCTATATAGTCACTCTATTGGAGACAGTATGACTGTTACTTACTACCGTGATGGTAAGGAAGAAACAACAACTATTAAATTAGATAAAAGTACTAGTGATTTAGATAAGTAGTTTACAGATATGTAAAGTTGCTTTTACAGAATATCTAAGTTGTGTTAATGTAGAATTATGGAAGAATTTAAAATTGTTCAAATAAAAGATATTCAAAAAAATCCCTATCAACCTCGTAAGGAATTTTCAGAAGAAAAAAATACAAGAACTGGCACAATCTATTAAGGAAAACGGCTTGATTCAGCCTATTATCGTTAGAAAATCTCCAGTACTTGGATACGAAATTCTAGCTGGAGAAAGACGGTATCGTGCTTCAATTGCTGCTGGACTTTCAGAAGTTCCAGTAATTGTTAAGCAACTTTCTGATCAAGATATGATGCTTCATTCTATCATTGAGAATCTCCAACGAGAAAAATTTAAATCCTATCGAGGAAGCTAAAGCATATCAGTCCTTAATTGATAAAAGTTTTACCCACACAGAAATTGCTGAAAAAATGGGGAAATCTCGACCTTATATTACAAACCTAGTTCGATTGTTAGGGCTACCTAAACATATCCTAACAGAAGTTGAAAGTGGGAAGCTTTCCCAGGCTCATGCTAGACTCCTCATTCAATTATCAAGTGATAAACAAGATAAACTCTTGAATCGTATTCAAACTGAAAATCTCTCTGTTCGACAAGTTGAACAAATACTACAAAAAAACGAAGAAAGATCAGCAAAAAGAAAAAAAGATCACTTTGTCAAAGAAGAAGAGCAAAAATTGAAAAAAATACTCGGATTAGAAGTTCAGATTAAGCTACAAAAAAAAGATAGCGGTAAAATTTCAATTTCCTTCCATAACCAAGATGAATACCAACAATTTATTAACAGCCTGAAATAAGGCTGTTATTTTAGTATTCTGAACTAACATAGTTATCCACTGACTTTTAGTTTTTAAAGGCCCAGTATTTCAGAAATTTTCTTAGTTATCCACATTTTGTGGATAACATTTAAAAACATTGTTAATTGTTTTCCACAACTTGTGGAAAAAAATAATCTTATCTATGGTAAAATGATTCTATCAATAAACCTTTTAAAATTCTATAGTAAAGGAGGAGAAAAATCATTGAAGGAAAAAAACAATTTTGGAATCGTCTTTTTAGAACTTGCACATGATAAATTAACTCAGTCAGTTTATGATTTCTATATTTTAGACGCAAAACTGGTTAAAGTTGAAGAAAATACTGCAACGATTTTCTTACCCCGCGATGAAATGCAGATATTCTGGGGAACGAAATATCAATGGGATGCTTTTTAGCAGCAGGTTTTGAAATCTATGATACTGAAATAAAAGCTCATTATATCTTCACGAAAGTTGAAGAAGCTAGCTCACAAGTAGCTTTCGAGTCTGAAACCTGTCAACGATTATCAAACAAGTCCATCCACTATTCCATATTCTGAAACTGGACTCAAGGAAAAGTATACTTTCGATAATTTTGTTCAAGGGGATGGTAATGTTTGGGCTAAGTCTGCTGCTTTGGCTGTTTCTGAAGATCCAGGATTAACTTACAATCCTCTATTTATCTACGGAGGGCCTGGACTTGGAAAAACTCACCTGTTAAATGCCCTTGGGAATGAAATTCTGAAAAAGAGTCCAAATGCGCGTGTAAAATACATACCTGCTGAAAGCTTCATTAATGAATTCCTAGAGCATTTGAGACTCAATGATATGGAAAAATTCAAGAAAACTTACCGTAGTTTAGACCTCCTACTCATTGATGATATTCAATCACTTAGTGGAAAGAAAGTACAAACTCAGGAAGAGTTTTTCAATACATTTAACGCCCTTCACAATAATAATAAACAGATTGTTTTGACGAGTGACCGTAGACCTGAACATTTAGAGAGTCTACCTGAACGTCTGGTCACGCGCTTCTCGTGGGGATTAACGACAGATATCACACCACCTGATTTTGAAACACGTATTGCGATTTTACAGAGTAAGACTGAACATCTCAACTATCATTTTCAGAATGATACACTCGAATATTTGGCTGGACAATTTGACTCTAACGTGCGAGAACTCGAGGGTGCACTCAACGATATCAGCCTAATGGCCAAAGTAAAAAAGGTTAACGATATCACAGTTGATATCGCCGCTGAGGCTATTCGTGCTCGTAAACAAGACGTTAGCAAAATGATTGTGATTCCAATTGATAAAATCCAGACAGAAGTTGGAAACTTCTATGGTGTTAGTGTCAAGGAAATGAAAGGAACTAGACGTGTTCAAAATATCGTTTTAGCCCGTCAAGTTGCCATGTATCTAGCCAGAGAAATGACTGATAATAGCCTTCCTAAGATTGGAAAAGAGTTTGGTGGTAAAGACCACACAACGGTCATTCACGCTCATGGAAAAATCAAATCCATGCTTGAAACAGATGATAATTTACGTATAGAAATTGAGAACATCAAAAAGAAAATTAAATAACTTGTGGATAACTTTTTAAAAAAACTCTTATTTATCCACATCTTTTAAACAAGGCTCTGTCCTTGAGTTTTCTTGATTACAAGTGTTTTTTTCCACAGATTTCACACGCTCTATTATTACTATTATCCTTCTAATAATAAAAAGAATAAAGGAGAATCCATGATTCATTTTTTTCAATTAATAAAAACTTATTTTTACAAGCCTTTAAATACAACAAAGAGAGCTATTAGCTCAAAGAATGCAATTCCTATTTTATCGACTGTAAAAATTGATGTTACCAATGAAGGAATTACCTTGATTGGATCAAATGGTCAAATCTCAATCGAAAATTTTATCTCGCAAAAAAATGAAAATGCAGGTCTCTTGATTAACTCTTTAGGTTCAGTTCTACTGGAAGCTTCTTTCTTTATCAATGTTGTTTCAAGTCTTCCAGATGTAACACTTGATTTTAAAGAGATTGAACAAAAGCAAATTGTCTTAACTAGTGGAAAATCAGAGATTACTCTTAAAGGAAAAAGATAGTGAGCAATATCCACGTATTCAGGAAATTTCTGCAAGCAATCCTTTGGTTCTTGAAACAAAACTTCTTAAAAAGATTATCAATGAAACAGCTTTTGCAGCTAGTACCCAAGAAAGCCGTCCTATTTTGACGGGGGTACATTTTGTTTTGAGCAATCATAAAGAATTAAAAACAGTTGCGACAGACTCTCACCGTCTTAGTCAGAAAAAGTTGACTCTTGAAAAAAATAGCGATGATTTTGATGTTGTCATCCCAAGTCGTTCGCTACGCGAATTTTCAGCTGTTTTTACGGATGATATCGAAACAGTAGAGATTTTCTTCGCCAATAATCAAATTCTCTTTAGAAGTGAAAATATTAGCTTTTACACACGTCTCTTAGAAGGAAATTATCCAGATACCGATCGATTGATTCCAACAGATTTCAATACAACAGTGACTTTTGATGTTGCTAAACTACGCCAGTCTATGGAACGTGCTCGCCTCTTATCAAGTGCGACACAAAATGGTACTGTTAAATTAGAAATCAAAGAAGGAGTTGTAAGTGCCCATGTTCATTCTCCAGAAGTAGGGAAAGTAAACGAAGAAATTGATACTGAAAATGTAAGTGGTGCTGATTTGACGATTAGTTTCAACCCAACTTATTTGATTGAAGCACTAAAAGCTTTGAATAGCGAAAAAGTTACAATCAGCTTTATTTCAGCAGTTCGTCCATTTACTCTGGTTCCAGCTGATACAGATGAAGATTTCATGCAGCTCATCACGCCAGTTCGTACAAATTAATGGAAAGAGGTTGAGCCTAGCTCACCTCTTTTATGATATAATCGAAAAAGAAAAAGGAGACTAACTATGTATCGAGTTGGAAATTTTGTTGAAATGAAAAAACCACACGCTTGTACAATCAAGTCAACAGGCAAAAAGGCAAATCGCTGGGAAATTACCCGTGTTGGAGCAGACATCAAGATAAAATGTAACAATTGTGATCATGTGGTCATGATGAGTCGCTATGATTTTGAAAGAAAAATGAACAAAATCATCGACTAGGAACCCAATAGTAAGAGGGTTAGCAAGTTTTCCCTTTTTGTGTTATAATATTGAAGATTGAAATGTGAACGGAGAATGAGAAACTATGGCTTTAACAGCAGGTATTGTAGGTTTACCAAACGTTGGTAAATCAACCCTATTTAATGCAATTACAAAAGCAGGAGCAGAGGCTGCAAACTATCCTTTTGCGACCATTGATCCAAACGTTGGAATGGTAGAAGTTCCAGATGAACGCCTCCAAAAATTGACGGAAATGATCACTCCTAAAAAGACAGTTCCAACAACCTTTGAATTTACAGATATTGCAGGGATTGTAAAAGGAGCATCAAGAGGAGAAGGTCTTGGGAAATAAATTCTTGGCCAATATCCGTGAAGTTGATGCGATTGTTCATGTGGTTCGTGCCTTTGATGATGAAAAATGTCATGCGTGAGCAAGGTCGTGAAGATGCCTTTGTGGATCCGCTAGCAGATATTGATACTATTAACCTAGAGTTGATTCTTGCTGACTTAGAATCAGTCAATAAACGCTATGCGCGTGTAGAAAAAATGGCGCGTACGCAAAAAGATAAGGAATCAGTTGCAGAATTTAACGTTCTTCAAAAGATTAAACCTGTTCTTGAAGACGGTAAATCAGCACGTACCATTGAATTTACAGATGAAGAGCAAAAAGTAGTCAAAGGTCTTTTCCTTTTGACCACGAAACCTGTTCTTTATGTAGCTAATGTTGATGAGGATGTCGTTGGAGAACCAGATTCTATCGATTATGTGAAGCAAATTCGTGAATTCGCAGCAACAGAAAATGCAGAGGTAGTGGTTATTTCTGCGCGTGCTGAAGAAGAAATTTCTGAGTTAGACGATGAAGATAAAAAAGAGTTTCTTGAAGCCATTGGTTTGACAGAATCAGGAGTTGACAAATTGACTCGAGCTGCTTATCACCTACTAGGACTTGGAACTTACTTCACAGCTGGTGAAAAAGAGGTTCGTGCATGGACCTTTAAACGTGGCATGAAAGCTCCTCAAGCAGCTGGTATCATTCACTCTGACTTTGAAAAAGGATTTATTCGTGCAGTGACCATGTCTTATGACGATTTGGTAAAATACGGCTCTGAAAAGGCTGTAAAAGAAGCTGGACGTTTGCGTGAAGAAGGAAAAGAATATGTCGTGCAAGATGGCGATATTATGGAATTCCGCTTTAACGTTTAATCAGTATTTAAAATAATGTCAATTAGGTTGGAAAAAAATTCCAACCCTTTTGACTTTTGAAAGGAAATATAAATGACAAAATTACTTGTAGGATTGGGAAATCCAGGGATAAATATTTTTGAAACTAAACATAATGTTGGCTTTATGCTGATTGACCAACTAGCAAAAAAACAGAATGTTACCTTTACACACGATAAGATATTCCAAGCTGAGTTAGCCTCATTTTTTCTTAACGGTGAAAAAATTTATCTGGTGAAACCGACGACTTTTATGAATGAAAGTGGAAAAGCTGTTCATGCATTGTTAACCTACTATGGTTTAGATATTGAAGATTTACTGATTATTTACGATGATCTTGACATGGAAGTCGGAAAAATTCGTCTTCGTGCTAAAGGGATCAGCTGGTGGTCATAATGGAATTAAGTCGATTATTCAACATATCGGTACACAGGTTTTCAATCGTGTAAAGATTGGTATTGGAAGACCTAAAAAAGGAATGTCAGTAGTTCATCATGTTTTGAGTAAGTTTGATCAAGAAGATTATATTGGTATTTTACAGTCAATTGACAAGGTTGACGATGCTGTAAATTATTATTTACAAGAAAAAAACTTTGAAAAAACGATGCAGAAATATAATGGGTAAGGAAATGGCATTAATCGATTTCTTTTTAGAGAATAAACAAATCCTATCTTGGCATGAGAACCTACCACAGAAACAAAGACAATTATTGCTAGGTCTTTCTGGCTCAGCAAAATCTTTAGCGATTGCTAGTAGTCTGAAGAGTCAGGATAAGGTTTTAGTGATGACTTCCACATATGGAGAAGCTGAGCGTCTGATCAATGATCTAATCTCCATACTAGGTTCGGATCTGGTTTATCCATTTCTAGTAGATGATTCACCAATGGTCGAATTTTTGGTATCATCTCAGGAAAAGATTTTTTTCTAGGGTTGAAGCTTTGCGTTTTCTAAGAGATAAGTCTCAAAGAGGGATTTTAGTTTGTAACGTCGCAGCTAGTCGGGTATTCTTACCAAATCCTCAAGTTTTTGATGATAGTATCTTAGAACTTCAAGTGGGCCAGGAATGCGAACAAAGAGAATTAAAAAATCACTTGATTTCTCTTGGTTATAAGAGAGTTACACAAGTTCAAAGTCAGGGAGAATTTAGCCTTCGTGGAGATATTCTGGATATCTTTGAAACCTCTCAAATATCTCCTTACCGAATAGAATTTTTTGGTGATGAGATTGATGGTATTAGAGAAATTTGATACTGAAACTCAATTATCAAAAGATAGTCAAACTCAAGTACTAATCTATCCAGCTAGTGATATTTTAGTTAACTTTATGAAGATTATCATCGTGGCCAGAAATTTTTAGAACATGAGATTGATAAGTCACTTTCTCCGACTTTAAAGTCTTACTTAGAAGAAGTTTTTAGTTGCACGAAAGAGCAAGTTCTTCATACAGATATTCGCAAGTTTTTGTCTGTATTTTATAAAAAACAATGGACATTGATAGACTATTTGAATCAAATTCCTATTATTTTTGATGATTTTCAAAAAATCTTGAATCAGTACGATGCTTTTGATAAGGAAACAGCTAGCTACTTTACAGATGATTTACACAATAGTAAAATCAGTGTCAAGTCTACTTTACTTTTGCTAGATACAGAAAGGTCATTTTAAAAAAATATCAGCCTTCTAGCTTTTTTTTTCAAATTTTCAAAAAGGGCTTGGAAATTTGAAAATTTAATCATCTGTATCAATTTAATCAATATCCAATGCAAGAGTTCTTTCAATCAGTTTTCTTTTCTGAAAGAAGAAATTGAACGTTACAAAAAATTAAAGTATACGATTGTTCTTCAATCAAGTAGCAATACTGAACTAAAGAAACTGTCAACGATTCTTGATGAATACGATATTAAAGTTGACAATAATGACGAAAGTGAAATCTGTAAAGGAACTGTCAATCTTGTTGAAGGAAATCTGCGACATGGGTTTCATTTTGTAGATGAAAATCTTGTATTTATCACTGAATATGAGATTTTTAAAAAGAAGATTAAACGGAAATATAGAAGACAAAATATCAGCAATGCTGAGCGATTAAAGGATTATAACGAGCTCCAAAAAGGAGACTATGTTGTTCATCAAATTCATGGTATTGGGCAATATTTAGGGATTGAAACGATTGAAATCAAAGGAATTCATCGAGACTACGTAAGTGTTCTATATCAAAATGGAGACCGTATTTCCATCCCTGTAGAGCAGATACAGACTCTTTCTAAGTATGTCTCTAGTGATGGTAAGGCTCCAAAGTTAAACAAATTAAACGATGGACGTTTTAAAAAAGCGAAGCAAAAAGTAAAGAGCCAAGTTGAAGATATTGCAGATGACTTGATTAAGTTATATGCAGAGAGAAGTCAACTTAAAGGTTTTGCATTTTCAAAAGATGATGAAGACCAAAACGCTTTTGACGAAGCATTCCCATATGTAGAAACTGAGGACCAACTTCGAAGTATCGAAGAGATCAAGAAAGATATGCAGGCTTCTCAACCGATGGACCGACTTTTAGTTGGAGATGTTGGATTTGGTAAGACAGAAGTAGCTATGCGAGCTGCATTTAAGGCTGTCAATGATCATAAACAGGTTGTTGTTTTAGTGCCAACAACCGTTCTTGCTCAGCAACATTACAGTAATTTTAAGGAAAGATTTGAACAATTTGCTGTCAACGTAGATGTTTTGAGTCGTTTCAGAAGTAAAAAAGAACAGACTGAAACACTTGAGAAGTTAAAAAAAGGTCAAGTAGACATCTTGATAGGGACCCATAGAGTCTTGTCTAAAGATGTTGAGTTTGCTGATTTGGGGTTGATGATTATTGATGAAGAACAACGATTTGGAGTAAAGCATAAAGAAGCTTTGAAGGAATTAAAAAAGAAGGTTGATGTCTTAACTTTGACAGCTACACCAATTCCTAGAACCCTCCACATGTCTATGTTAGGTATCCGAGATTTATCAGTCATCGAAACTCCTCCAACAAATCGATATCCTGTTCAAACCTATGTTCTGGAACAAAATGATCGTGTCATTCGTGATGCTGTATTGAGAGAAATGGATCGTGGTGGTCAAGTTTACTATCTTTACAACAAAGTTGACACGATTGAAAAAAAGGTTTCAGAGTTACAAGAACTGATTCCAGAAGCTTCGATTGGATTTGTTCATGGACAAATGAGTGAAATTCGTTTGGAGAATACGCTACTTGACTTTATAGAAGGACAGTATGATATTCTTGTCACCACTACAATTATTGAAACAGGTGTGGACATTCCAAATGCAAATACTTTATTTATTGAAAATGCGGATCATATGGGTCTGTCTACCTTGTATCAATTAAGAGGTCGGGTTGGTCGTAGTAACCGAATTGCTTATGCTTATCTTATGTATCGTCCAGATAAAACCCTGACAGAAGTTTCTGAGAAAAGATTAGAAGCCATAAAAGGTTTCACTGAACTAGGTTCCGGTTTCAAAATCGCCATGCGAGATTTATCCATTCGTGGAGCTGGGAATCTTTTAGGAAGCTCGCAGTCTGGTTTTATTGATTCTGTTGGTTTTGAGTTGTATTCTCAGTTGCTGGAAGAAGCGATAGCTAAGAAAAATGGAACTGACAAAAAACGTGAAAAAGGAAATGCAGAGTTAATTCTACAAATTGATGCTTATCTTCCAGATGAATATATTTCAGATGAACGACATAAAATTGAAATTTACAAGAGAATTCATCAAATTGACAATCGTTTCAACTATGAGGGATTACAAGATGAGTTGATCGATCGTTTTGGAGAATATCCAGATGTGGTTGCTTACCTTTTAGAAATTGGATTAGCCAAAGCATATCTTGATAAAGTATTTGTCAATCGTGTTGAAAGAAGAAATAATAAGCTTGTCATTCAATTTGAAAAAATATCGCAACAATTATTTTTAACACAAGATTATTTCCAGGCTCTTTCTCAGACAAGTTTGAAGGCCAATATTTCAGAAAAATCAAGGTTTAATCGAAGTTGTTTTTGATATTCGTAATAAAAAAAGGATTATGAGATTTTTAGAAGGTCTTTTTAACTTTTGGAGAATCATTAGCAAACATAAAAAGAATCAAAAAGAGTCACATTAGGAGTTATCTTTTTTTCTTCTATAAAAGGTAGAAAAAAATGGTACAATAATAATTTGAGGTAATAAAAATGAGATTAGATAAATATTTAAAAAGTATCAAGAATTATTAAGCGTCGTACAGTGGCTAAAGAAGTTGCAGATAAGGGACGTATCAAGGTAAATGGTATTCTTGCTAAGAGCTCTACAGATTTAAAAATCAATGACCAAGTTGAAATTCGTTTTGGAAATAAATTGTTGCTCGTAAAAGTGTTAGAAATGAAAGATAGCACTAAAAAAGAAGATGCTGCAGGTATGTATGAAATTATCAGTGAAACAAGGGTAGAAAACGATGTATAAAAAAATTGTGCAAATGAATAATTCTTTTATTCAAAATGAACACCAACGTCGTAAATACTTGATGGAAGAACGACAAAGACGAAATCGTTTTATGGGCTGGGTGTTGATTTTGATTATGTTGTTGTTCATCCTACCAACCTATAATTTGACTCAAAGTTATCAGCAACTACTCGAACGTCGCCAACAGTTAGCCGATCTGAAAAAACAGTATCAAGAATTGAGCGATGAAAAAGATAAAGAATCAAATCTTGCAACCAAATTAAAGGACGAAACATACGCAGCCAAGTATTTGCGTGCAAAATATTACTATTCAAAATCATGGGAAGAAGTTTATACTATTCCGGACTTACTTCCTAGGTAATGTAAAATGGAAAATTTATTAGATATTATTGAACAATTTTTTTAAGTCAATCAGATGAAAAAAATTAGAAGAGTTAGCTCAAAAAAATCATCTGTTACGGTTACAGGAAGAAGAGGAAAAAAAGAATGCGTAAATTTTTAGTGATATTGCTACTTCCTATTTTTTTAAAAAGTGTCCAAGTAGTAAGCACTGAGAATCCAGTTATCATTCCAAACCAAGAAGTTTATTCCTTAACCCACGCTTCGTATCATTTTTACTATCAAGATGTTATAGAATCTCCAAAATTTTATGGTGAAACATCTGTTTATTCTACAGAAGATTTGATTAAAGAATCAGGAAAAGTCAATGCAGATACAAAATTATCTGTTTTAGAATGGAGATTAAATAAACAAGGACAGCCTGTCTTTAAATTGTCTAATAATCAGTTTGTGATGGCCGATAAACGACTTTTATACGATAGTTCAATTGTCAACAATTTTTCTAAACGAGTGTGGTTAGAACCTGAATTTATTGTCTATAATAGCCCTTATGATAAACAAGAATTAAAATCTACTTTGGTACCCTATCAAGATGTTGAAGTAGATATGTCTATTTTTGCTGGTGGGCATGAATTTTTACATATCAAACAAACTGGTTGGATTTCGACGGATTATATTTCCAATGATGATAATCGTATCCAGAAAGTACAAGAGTTACTATCTGCAAATTATCAAAATGAACAGTTTTCTATTTATGTGAAACAATTGAGTACGGGAAAGGAAGCTGGGATTAATGAAGATCAAAAAATGTACGCTGCTAGTGTTATGAAATTGCCTTATCTTTATTATGTTCAGGAAAAAATCAATCAAGGTGATTACCAACTTGACACGAAATTGAAGTACGTTTCTGAAGTAAATGATTTCCCTGGTTCTTATAAACCCGAAGGAAGTGGAAGCCTCCCTAAAACAGCAGACAATAAAGAATACACAATCAAAGATTTAATCACAAAAACTGCAAAAGAATCTGACAATGTAGCTCATAATATTCTTGGTTATTATATTACGAATAAATCAGATGAAGCCTTTAAAAGAGAGATGGCTACTATCGCAGGTGAGGAATGGGATGTGACAGATAAGTTGGCTTCAGCTAAAATGGCTGGTCAAGTTATGGAATCTATTTATAATCAGAATGGTTTTGTTTTAGAATCCCTATCACAAACAGCTTTTGATAATCAGAGGATTGCTAAGAATATTTCTGCTAAGGTAGCCCATAAAATTGGGGATGCAGATGAATTTAAACACGATGTAGGAATAGTCTATACAGATTCTCCTTTCATTATTTCAATCTTTACCAAAAATTCTGATTATGATACCATTTCTAAAATTGCTAAGGATGTCTATGAGGTCCTAAAATGAGAGACCGAGATTTTATAAATCATTTTCTAGAAAAAGGTTATTTTAAAGATCATCCACGAGTTGTACTAGCCTTGTCTGGTGGATTGGATTCGATGTTTCTTTTTCATCTCCTTTCAACTTACCAAGAAGAACTTGGGATTGAATTATTTTTAGCTCATGTAAACCATAAACAACGATTAGAATCGGATCATGAAGAATATGAATTAATAAAACTAGCTGAACAAGTTGGAGTTCCAATTTACGTAGCTCATTTTACTGGAGATTTTTCAGAAGCAAATGCTCGTCAATTTCGCTATAAATTTTTTAGGAAAGTAATGGGAAAAACTTCCTCTACAGCCCTTGTAACAGCTCATCATGCAGATGATCAGGTTGAGACGGTATTTATGCGAATGATTAGGGGTGTTAGATTACAACACTTATCAGCTATTAAAGAAAGACAAACGTTTGATAAGGGAGAATTAATTCGTCCTTTGCTGTCTTTTTATAAGAAGGATTTTCCTGAAATCGAGCATTTTGAAGATAGGACGAATGAAGAAAATTACTATTTTCGCAATCGAGTTCGTAATATTTACTTACCACAACTGGAAAAAGAAAATATTCAGGTAAAGAGAGCGTTTAGAGTTTGGAAAAGAAGTATCTGACTATCAAATTGCTCTGACTGAATTATCTCAAACAGTCAATGTGGAAGATTTAACTCAGTTTTTATTCTTTTCTGAGGCAACACAGCGAATTTTACTACAACAATACCTTAGTTGTTTTGCTGATTTAAATGTAACAAGAGAACAATTTCAAGAAATTCATCATATTTTTAAAAAACTAAGAGTCAATATCGCCATTGTATAAAAAAATGGTTATGAACTTGTAAAAGAATATCAGCACTTTCGAATTTGCAAAAATCAGACCAAAGTCTGATGAAAAAAGTAGTGAGTGTGTGTTAAACTATCAAAATCAACTTCATTATGAAGGTTATTTATTTTCATTTGGAATCCCTCTAGAAGGGGAAAATATTCAAAAGATGAATGTTTCTCGTGAAACATCGTTGATTTTAAAGGCATCGACAGCCTGGTGATTATTTGATAAAAAATGGTCATCGTAAAAAACTAAGGCGACTTTTTATTGATTTAAAAATTCCTAAAGAAAGACGAGAAAAAGCTATTATCATTGAGCAATTTGGAAAAATTTGTTCAGTTTTAGGAATTGAAATCAGTGATTTGAGTAAAAAAATGAAAAAAATGATATAATGAACACTGTACTTTATATAGAAAAAAATAGATAGGTAAAAATCATGTTAGAAAAAAAGATATCAAGAAAATTTTGATTTCACAAGATGAAATTACAGAAGCAGCTAAAAAAATTGGGTGCTCAGTTGACAAAAAGATTATGAGGGAAAAAATCCGATTTTAGTTGGAATTTCTAAAAGGTTCTATTCCTTTTATGGCAGAATTGGTGAAATATATTGATACACATCTTGAAATGGACTTTATGATGGTCTCTAGCTATCATGGTGGGACTGTAAGTAGTGGTGTCATTAATATTAAACAAGACGTAACTCAAGATATTAAAGGTCGACATGTTGTCTTTGTAGAAGATATCATTGATACTGGTCAAACCTTGAAGAGTTTGAGAGATATGTTTACTGCAAGAGAAGCAGTTTCTGTTAAGATTGTCACAATGCTTGATAAACCAGAAGGTCGTACTGTAGAAATCGAAGCAGATTATACATGTTTTACAATTCCAAATGAATTTGTTGTAGGCTATGGACTAGACTATAATGAAAACTATCGTAACCTTCCTTATGTAGGTGTATTGAAAGAGGAAGTTTACTCAAAATAGAAGGGTAAGTGTTTGAATGCAAAAACAAAATAATGGTTTCATAAAAAATCCATTTCTTTATTTGTTGATGATTTTCTTGCTAGTGACAGGATTCCAGTACTTTTTTGCTGGCCGATCTGCTGGCCATAGTCAACAAATTAAGTACTCAGAACTGGTACAGGAAATCACCAATGACAATGTTAAAGAAATGACCTATCAACCAAGCGGTAGTGTTATTGAAGTGTATGGTGTCTACAAAACTGCTAAGACAGAGAAACAGGAAACGGGAATTCAATTTTTTACACCCTCTGCTACAAAAGTAGAGAAATTTACAAGTATTGTCCTCCCATCAGATACAACTGTAGCGGATTTGCAAAAGTTAGCAAGTGAACATCAAACACAAATTGAAGTGAAACACGAAAGCTCAAGTGGTATGTGGATTAACATCCTGGTTTCAGTAGTACCATTTGCTATCTTATTCTTCTTCCTTTTCTCTATGATGGGAAATATGGGCGGAAATAATGGACGTAATCCAATGAGCTTTGGACGTAGTAAAGCTAAAGCTGCTAATAAAGAAGATATCAAAGTTCGCTTCTCAGATGTCGCAGGCGCAGAGGAAGAAAAACAAGAACTTGTTGAAGTTGTTGAATTCTTAAAAGATCCAAAACGATTTACAAAATTGGGTGCCCGGATTCCAGCTGGAGTTCTCTTAGAAGGACCTCCGGGAACTGGTAAAACATTACTTGCCAAAGCAGTCGCAGGAGAAGCTGGTGTACCATTCTTTAGTATTTCAGGTTCTGACTTTGTAGAAATGTTCGTTGGTGTCGGTGCGAGCCGTGTACGTTCTCTCTTTGAGGACGCAAAAAAAGCAGCACCAGCTATTATCTTCATTGATGAAATTGATGCCGTTGGTCGCCAACGTGGTGTTGGTTTAGGTGGAGGTAATGATGAACGAGAACAAACCTTAAACCAACTCTTGATTGAAATGGATGGTTTTGAAGGAAATGAAGGAATTATTGTCATTGCGGCAACGAAACCGTTCAGATGTTCTTGATCCGGCTCTACTTCGTCCAGGCCGTTTTGATAGAAAAGTATTAGTTGGTCGTCCAGATGTTAAGGGACGCGAAGCAATTTTGAAAGTCCATGCTAGAAATAAACCTTTAGCTGAAGATGTAGATTTGAAATTGGTAGCACAACAAACTCCAGGTTTTGTTGGTGCCGATTTGGAAAATGTATTGAATGAAGCAGCTTTAGTTGCAGCTCGTCGTAATAAATCAGTGATTGATGCTTCTGATATTGATGAAGCTGAAGATCGTGTTATCGCTGGACCATCTAAGAAAGACAAGACAGTTTCACAAAAAGAACGTGAATTGGTTGCCTACCATGAGGCAGGACACACCATTGTCGGTCTAGTATTGTCAAATGCCCGTGTTGTTCATAAAGTTACCATAGTACCACGTGGACGTGCAGGCGGATATATGATTGCACTTCCTAAAGAAGACCAAATGCTTTTATCTAAAGAAGATATGAAAGAGCAATTAGCTGGCTTAATGGGTGGACGTGTAGCTGAAGAGATTATCTTTAACGTCCAAACAACTGGAGCATCTAATGACTTCGAACAAGCGACTCAGATGGCGCGTGCTATGGTTACTGAGTATGGTATGAGTGAAAAACTTGGTCCAGTACAATATGAAGGAAATCATGCTATGTTTGGTGCACAAACCCCTCAAAAATCAATTTCAGAACAAACAGCTTATGAAATTGACGAAGAAGTTCGTTCATTATTGAATGAAGCACGAAACAAAGCTGCTGAAATTATCCAGTCAAATCGTGAAACTCACAAGCTGATTGCAGAAGCATTATTGAAATACGAAACATTGGATAGTACACAAATTAAATCTCTATACGAAACAGGAAAGATGCCTGAAACAGTAGAAGAGGAATCACATGCACTATCTTATGATGAAGTAAAATCAAAAATGAGTGAAGAAAATTAATTATCTTAAATACTATAAACAGAGGGGCACAAGTTTTCTCTGTTTTTTTAAAAAAAAGTTGAGGAAACTCTAATTTAAATCAAAGATTTCTCTCAAAAATAAAAATACAAGTTCACTTATGTTAATGCTCTCTTAGAGGAAATGATTCAAATTTTCTGAAAAATAAGAATGCAACAGTTACTTGAGTAATATGAAGAAATGTTTTCCAAAAATGATATGTGCTTCATAAAAAACAATTAGTATAAGAAAAAAATTAACCGAAAACTCTGGGCAGATGAGCGTTTCAAGGGACGCAAAGCCATGCTGAAAGAATTAAAGGAAGTAATTCAGTAGAATTGAAAAAAAGTTAAAAAAAGGTGTTGACAAAGTAAGAAAAGTCGGTATAATAGTAAGAGTTGAAAATAACAACTCTGGTCCGTTGGTCAAGGGGTTAAGACACCGCCTTTTCACGGCGGTAACACGGGTTCGAATCCCGTACGGACTATGGTATGTTACAGATGAAACACTAGATGAAAAAAATTAAAAAAAGTTTCAAAAAAGTGTTGACAAGCGAAAGCGGCTGTGATATACTAATATAGTTGTCACTTGAGAGAAGTGAGTGACAAAGACCTTTGAAAACTGAACAAGACGAACCAATGTGCAGGGCACTACAACTGAAGTTGTAGTACTGAACAATGAAAAAAACAATAAATCTGTCAGTGACAGAAATGAGTGAGAACTCAAACTTTTAATGAGAGTTTGATCCTGGCTCAGGACGAACGCTGGCGGCGTGCCTAATACATGCAAGTAGAACGCTGAAGGAGGAGCTTGCTTCTCCGGATGAGTTGCGAACGGGTGAGTAACGCGTAGGTAACCTGCCTGGTAGCGGGGGATAACTATTGGAAACGATAGCTAATACCGCATAACAGTAGATATTGCATGATATCTGCTTGAAAGGTGCAAATGCATCACTACCAGATGGACCTGCGTTGTATTAGCTAGTTGGTGGGGTAACGGCTCACCAAGGCGACGATACATAGCCGACCTGAGAGGGTGATCGGCCACACTGGGACTGAGACACGGCCCAGACTCCTACAGGGAGGCAGCAGTAGGGAATCTTCGGCAATGGACGGAAGTCTGACCGAGCAACGCCGCGTGAGTGAAGAAGGTTTTCGGATCGTAAAAGCTCTGTTGTAAGAGAAGAACGAGTGTGAGAGTGGAAAGTTCACACTGTGACGGTATCTTACCAGAAAGGGACGGCTAACTACGTGCCAGCAGCCGCGGTAATACGTAGGTCCCGAGCGTTGTCCGGATTTATTGGGCGTAAAGCGAGCGCAGGCGGTTAGATAAGTCTGAAGTTAAAGGCTGTGGCTTAACCATAGTACGCTTTGGAAACTGTTTAACTTGAGTGCAAGAGGGAGAGTGGAATTCCATGTGTAGCGGTGAAATGCGTAGATATATGGAGGAACACCGGTGGCGAAAGCGGCTCTCTGGCTTGTAACTGACGCTGAGGCTCGAAAGCGTGGGGAGCAAACAGGATTAGATACCCTGGTAGTCCACGCCGTAAACGATGAGTGCTAGGGTGTTAGACCCTTTCCGGGGTTTAGTGCCGCAGCTAACGCATTAAGCACTCCGCCTGGGGAGTACGACCGCAAGGTTGAAACTCAAAAGGAATTGACGGGGGCCCGCACAAGCGGTGGAGCATGTGGTTTAATTCGAAGCAACGCGAAGAACCTTACCAGGTCTTGACATCCCTCTGACCGCTCTAGAGATAGAGTTTTCCTTCGGGACAGAGGTGACAGGTGGTGCATGGTTGTCGTCAGCTCGTGTCGTGAGATGTTGGGTTAAGTCCCGCAACGAGCGCAACCCCTATTGTTAGTTGCCATCATTCAGTTGGGCACTCTAGCGAGACTGCCGGTAATAAACCGGAGGAAGGTGGGGATGACGTCAAATCATCATGCCCCTTATGACCTGGGCTACACACGTGCTACAATGGCTGGTACAACGAGTCGCAAGTCGGTGACGACAAGCTAATCTCTTAAAGCCAGTCTCAGTTCGGATTGTAGGCTGCAACTCGCCTACATGAAGTCGGAATCGCTAGTAATCGCGGATCAGCACGCCGCGGTGAATACGTTCCCGGGCCTTGTACACACCGCCCGTCACACCACGAGAGTTTGTAACACCCGAAGTCGGTGAGGTAACCTTTTAGGAGCCAGCCGCCTAAGGTGGGATAGATGATTGGGGTGAAGTCGTAACAAGGTAGCCGTATCGGAAGGTGCGGCTGGATCACCTCCTTTCTAAGGATAAGGAATGCACATTGGTCTTGTTTAGTCTTGAGAGGTCTTGTGGGGCCTTAGCTCAGCTGGGAGAGCGCCTGCTTTGCACGCAGGAGGTCAGCGGTTCGATCCCGCTAGGCTCCATTGGTGAGAGATCACCAAGTAATGCACATTGAAAATTGAATATCTATATCAAATAGTAACAAGAAAATAAACCGAAAACGCTGTAGTATTAATAAAGAGTTTATGACTGAAAGGTCAAAAAATAAGGTTAAGTTAATAAGGGCGCACGGTGGATGCCTTGGCACTAGGAGCCGAAGAAGGACGTGACAAACGACGATATGCCTTGGGTAGCTGTAAGTAAGCGATGATCCAGGGATTTCCGAATGGGGGAACCCAACAGGTACTACCTGTTACCCATATCTGTTAAGGATATGAGGAGGAAGACGCAGTGAACTGAAACATCTAAGTAGCTGCAGGAAGAGAAAGCAAAAGCGATTGCCTTAGTAGCGGCGAGCGAAACGGCAGAAGGGCAAACCGAAGAGTTTACTCTTCGGGGTTGTAGGACTGCAATGTGGACTCAAAGATTATAGAAGAATGATTTGGGAAGATCAGCCAAAGAGAGTGATAGCCTCGTATTCAAAATAGTCTTTGTACCTAGCAGTATCCTGAGTACGGCGGGACACGTGAAATCCCGTCGGAATCTGGGAGGACCATCTCCCAACCCTAAATACTCCCTAGTGACCGATAGTGAACCAGTACCGTGAGGGAAAGGTGAAAAAGCACCCCGGGAGGGAGTGAAATAGAACCTGAAACCGTGTGCCTACAACAAGTTCGAGCCCGTTAATGGGTGAGAGCGTGCCTTTTGTAGAATGAACCGGCGAGTTACGATATGATGCGAGGTTAAGTTGAAGAGACGGAGCCGTAGGGAAACCGAGTCTGAAAAGGGCGCTTTAGTATTATGTCGTAGACCCGAAACCATGTGACCTACCCATGAGCAGGTTGAAGGTGCGGTAAGACGCACTGGAGGACCGAACCAGGGCACGTTGAAAAGTGCTTGGATGACTTGTGGGTAGCGGAGAAATTCCAAACGAACTTGGAGATAGCTGGTTCTCTCCGAAATAGCTTTAGGGCTAGCGTCGACATTAGAGATTCTTGGAGGTAGAGCACTGTTTGGGTGAGGGGTCCATCCCGGATTACCAATCTCAGATAAACTCCGAATGCCAATGAATTATGGTCGGCAGTCAGACTGCGAGTGCTAAGATCCGTAGTCGAAAGGGAAACAGCCCAGACCACCAGCTAAGGTCCCAAAATAATTGTTAAGTGGAAAAGGATGTGGGGTTGCACAGACAACTAGGATGTTAGCTTAGAAGCAGCTATTCATTCAAAGAGTGCGTAATAGCTCACTAGTCGAGTGACCCTGCGCCGAAAATGTACCGGGGCTAAAACAATTTACCGAAGCTGTGGATACCTTTATAGGTATGGTAGGAGAGCGTTCTATGTGTGAGAAGGTGTACCGTGAGGAGTGCTGGAACGCATAGAAGTGAGAATGCCGGTATGAGTAGCGAAAGACAGGTGAGAATCCTGTCCACCGTAAGACTAAGGTTTCCAGGGGAAGGCTCGTCCGCCCTGGGTTAGTCGGGACCTAAGGAGAGACCGAAAGGTGTATCCGATGGACAACAGGTTGATATTCCTGTACTAGAGTATGTAGTGATGGAGGGACGCAGTAGGCTAACTAAAGCAGACGATTGGAAGTGTCTGTCTAAGCAGTGAGGTGTGAATTGAGTTAAATGCTTAGTTCTATAACATTGAGCTGTGATGGGGAGCGAAGTTTAGTAGCGAAGTTAGTGACGTCACACTGCCAAGAAAAGCTTCTAGCGTTTAAACATACTCTACCCGTACCGCAAACCGACACAGGTAGTCGAGGCGAGTAGCCTCAGGTGAGCGAGAGAACTCTCGTTAAGGAACTCGGCAAAATGACCCCGTAACTTCGGGAGAAGGGGTGCTGACTTAGGTCAGCCGCAGTGAATAGGCCCAAGCAACTGTTTATCAAAAACACAGCTCTCTGCTAAATCGTAAGATGATGTATAGGGGGTGACGCCTGCCCGGTGCTGGAAGGTTAAGAGGAGTGCTTAGCGTAAGCGAAGGTATGAATTGAAGCCCCAGTAAACGGCGGCCGTAACTATAACGGTCCTAAGGTAGCGAAATTCCTTGTCGGGTAAGTTCCGACCCGCACGAAAGGCGTAATGATTTGGGCACTGTCTCAACGAGAGACTCGGTGAAATTTTAGTACCTGTGAAGATGCAGGTTACCCGCGACAGGACGGAAAGACCCCATGGAGCTTTACTGCAGTTTGATATTGAGTGTCTGTACCACATGTACAGGATAGGTAGGAGTCTAAGAGATCGGGACGCCAGTTTCGAAGGAGACGCTGTTGGGATACTACCCTTGTGTTATGGCCACTCTAACCCAGATAGGTGATCCCTATCGGAGACAGTGTCTGACGGGCAGTTTGACTGGGGCGGTCGCCTCCTAAAAGGTAACGGAGGCGCCCAAAGGTTCCCTCAGAATGGTTGGAAATCATTCGCAGAGTGTAAAGGTATAAGGGAGCTTGACTGCGAGAGCAACAACTCGAGCAGGGACGAAAGTCGGGCTTAGTGATCCGGTGGTTCCGTATGGAAGGGCCATCGCTCAACGGATAAAAAGCTACCCTGGGGATAACAGGCTTATCTCCCCAAGAGTTCACATCGACGGGGAGGTTTGGCACCTCGATGTCGGCTCGTCGCATCCTGGGGCTGTAGTCGGTCCCAAGGGTTGGGCTGTTCGCCCATTAAAGCGGCACGCGAGCTGGGTTCAGAACGTCGTGAGACAGTTCGGTCCCTATCCGTCGCGGGCGTAGGAAATTTGAGAGGATCTGCTCCTAGTACGAGAGGACCAGAGTGGACTTACCGCTGGTGTACCAGTTGTCTTGCCAAAGGCATCGCTGGGTAGCTATGTAGGGAAGGGATAAACGCTGAAAGCATCTAAGTGTGAAACCCACCTCAAGATGAGATTTCCCATGATTATATATCAGTAAGAGCCCTGAGAGATGATCAGGTAGATAGGTTAGAAGTGGAAGTGTGGCGACACATGTAGCGGACTAATACTAATAGCTCGAGGACTTATCCAAAGTAACTGAGAATACGAAGTGTTAAGGTTTTCTTGAGATTTGATAGATATTCAATTTTGAGTAGGTATTACTCAAAGTTAAGTGACGATAGCCTAGGAGATACACCTGTACCCATGCCGAACACAGAAGTTAAGCCCTAGAACGCCGGAAGTAGTTGGGGGTTGCCCCCTGTGAGATAAGGAAGTCGCTTAGCTTTAATCCGCCATAGCTCAGTTGGTAGTAGCGCATGACTGTTAATCATGATGTCGTAGGTTCGAGTCCTACTGGCGGAGTATGTAGACGTTCCGAGGGACGTCTTTTTTTATCTTTCAGGGGTCATCTTGATCCTTTTTTTAATTTTAGCTCTTTATTAATATTTAATATCTTTTATAAGTTTCTTAGATTTGAGTCTTTTTAAGTAATTTTTATTCCTTTTAATAGGTCTTAAAAAGATTTTCTAGGCATTCTATTTCTTTTATCAGCGATAGCTGATAAATAATGTTCAGAAATATTAGTAAAATCCATTTATTTCGGTTGTCCATTTTGTCTTAATAAGCCATTAGAATGTTCATTGAGCCCCCGTTGACCAGGACAATCTGGACCCGCAAAGAAAATATCAATGTCATGCGCATTGGAAATAGATTTCCAATTAGAAAATTCTTTCCCACAATCAAAAGTTATAGACTTAAAAAGGTAGCTAGGGACTTGAGACAACCATTGATTAATAGAAGCCTCAATATAACTTGCTTTTCGTCCATTGGTTTTCAGTGCGATGATGGTTTTGAGCAGCGTTCTACTAAGGTAATAACTGCACTTTTGTGCTTTTCTCCCACAATTGTATCCCCTTCTAGATAACCGAATTCCGTCTTAAAATCGGGATAACTGTTTGCTCTCTCACGTAAATCTCTACGAAACGCTTGTTTTTCGCTATGATCATTTGCTTTTCTGGAGGTCCTCTTTCTTAAAAATACCGCGGTCTGCTAGTCGATAGAGAGTTCTCATAGAACAAGAAATCCTATCTGAATGAGCTCCCTTAATGACATCAAGGCTCCAGCTTCTAAATGAGTTTGAATAAAGTTTTTTTCTGCTTGCGAAAGACTTGTTTTATTTCTGCCACAGCGATTCTTATAGACTTTATATCGCTTATAGTAATCATAAGCAGAGTGCCCCTCTTTCAGATAGTTGATGACATTGTAGATTGTCTGTTTTGATCTTCCTAGTGAGTTCGCAATATCTAAAACTTTTATGTTTTCTTGAAAGTAAGCCTTTATCATTACGAGTTCGTTTGTGGTAAGATGTATATAGGTTATTTATGTTAGTTCCTATCAGACAAATGTGGTAGTTTATCTGAGCCTAACAAAGATGGCTTTTTCTGTCTAGTTTAATTTTACAAATTGGAATTATAAAGTAGACTACCATAATTCCTACAGTGATTTTCTTTTTCATTATAGAAATTTTAGATCTTTTTTTGAAATGTAGGATTGTTGCACCTGATCTGTTAATTTTTATCTGTTATTTATTTGAATATTCATTATAGTACATGATAGAAGTATCTTCCCTGGTTCTTCTATTTTTTTGTTATACTCATTTTATCAATAGAAATGGAGTCAAATAAAATGATTGAACAGATTTATGAACAATATCTTGATTTTTTTATGATGTTATTGAAAAAGGAATATAGTTATTTAGTAGATAATGATTTAGAATGGGAAGTTTTTTTCATCTTCGATTTTTTTACTCTATTATTTAGTTCGGTACAAGCTTTGATATGATGCATCCTTTATTTTCTTACCACTATAGAGCTTGCTACCGTTTGTACATTGAACAGTTATTGATTTCAAATGACTTGTGTTGGGGGATAATTTATAATTTTCATATTTCCGAACGATTTTATAGTTTTTTTCTTTTTCATAATATAAATTTACAATATTTTTTTAATATTAATTTTCTAATTTTCTCTAATTCCCTAATGTTTCTGGTCTTTGGTCTTGAAAAAAATTGAGAATCTTTATTATAATAAATTGTAAGATATAATTGCAGGTGAGATTCCTGCCATGTATGTGAGAAAGGAAGAGCCTAAGGGCTCAGACAAGATTATGACTTCAGTTGTTGTTGTAGGTACCCAGTGGGGTGATGAAGGTAAAGGGAAGATTACAGACTTCCTCTCAGCTAATGCAGAAGTGATTGCGCGTTACCAAGGTGGTGATAATGCTGGTCACACAATTGTGATTGATGGAAAGAAATTTAAGTTGCACTTGATTCCTTCTGGAATTTTTCTTCCCTGAAAAAAATTTCTGTCATTGGGAATGGGAATGGTTGTAAATCCTAAGTCACTTGTGAAAGAGTTGAGCTATCTTCATGAGGAAGGTGTTACAACAGATAATCTACGTATTTCTGATCGTGCGCATGTTATTTTGCCGTACCACATCGAGTTAGACCGTCTGCAAGAAGAAGCTAAGGGTGAAAATAAAGATTGGTACTACTATCAAGGGTATCGGACCAGCTTATATGGATAAGGCTGCTCGTGTTGGAATCCGTATTGCGGATCTTTTGGATAAAGAGATTTTCCGTGAGCGTTTAGAACGTAACCTTGCTGAGAAGAATCGTTTGTTTGAAAAATTGTATGATAGCGAACCTATTTCATTTGATGATATTTTTTTGAAGAATATTATGAGTATGGTCAACAAATCAAGCAATATGTAACAGATACTTCTGTTATCTTGAAATGATGCACTTGATAATGGCAAACGTGTTCTTTTTGAAGGTGCACAAGGGGTCATGTTAGATATTGACCAAGGAACTTATCCGTTTGTTACTTCTTCAAACCCTGTTGCTGGTGGTGTGACGATCGGTTCAGGTGTTGGTCCAAGCAAGATTGACAAGGTTGTAGGTGTATGTAAAGCTTATACAAGTCGTGTTGGTGATGGTCCATTCCCAACTGAATTGTTTGATGAAGTGGGAGAACGCATTCGTGAAGTAGGTCATGAGTATGGTACTACAACAGGTCGTCCACGTCGTGTAGGTTGGTTTGACTCAGTTGTGATGCGTCATAGTCGCCGTGTTTCTGGCATTACAAATTTATCTTTGAACTCTATCGATGTTTTGAGTGGTTTGGATACAGTTAAAATCTGTGTTGCTTATGATCTTGACGGTCAACGCATTGACTACTATCCAGCTAGTCTTGAACAATTGAAACGTTGTAAACCTATTTATGAAGAATTACCAGGTTGGTCAGAAGATATCACTGGAGTACGTACTTTGGAAGATCTTCCTGAAAATGCACGTAACTATGTTCGTCGTGTTAGCGAATTGGTTGGTGTTCGTATCTCTACTTTCTCAGTCGGTCCTGGTCGTGAACAAACAAATATTTTAGAAAGTGTTTGGTCATAAGAGATTTTTAAGATTTGTTTAAGATAGTTCAGCTACACTATAGACAGTTACAAGAAGACCTCCTAACTTGTTGTAACAAATATCCTAAACTTTTCTTTTTCATAATAATCTCCCTATAAAGTCACCGCATTCGGTGGCTTTTTTTCAGTTTTCAAGTCCTATCTGGGTGTCTTCTTGAAAGTATCATAGGAAAAAAAAACAGTGGGCATTAAGTCTTTAGATTAAGTCTTGATTTAGTAGCCCCAGATTTACGAGTTTTCAACATTTTGGTAAATTAGTCAAGGTTGTGAATGGAGAAAAGAAGTTTTGGTAAAAGGAGCTTTTTGAAGTGGAAAATACCAACAAATCGTTCAGTTGTCTAACACATCAAAGGCTCATAACTAAGCAAAAATGAGGTTGGGATTTTTGATCCCAGCCTCATCAGTGAACTATTTTCTTGAGAATTTGTAAGTTAGACAAACTTGAATTTTTTCTGAATCAGCTTACTTGATAAATTGATTGCCTGATTTATCACTTTGAAATAGCTTCATTTCATTCATAAAAGCATCTGCTTTTAGTTTTGTCTGTGATGATACTGACACTGATTTAGCTTATTTGAGTTTTTTTTCTCATGTCCTTCTAAACAAAATAGGATTTTCTAATTTTTTTATGGTTAACTTTACAGCAGTTAAAAGGGACGCTTTTTAATGGTTAGTTGTTCAATATCTTGAAGTTTCAAATTGATAATGTAATATGCTGTGGCCTCTACTGCTATAGGTATAATACTGAACAATATTGTTTTTTTATAAACTTCTAATTTTACTCCATTTATGAAGAGAGAAATAGCCTCATAAACCATATAAGGAGGGGAGCATAAATTAGCACTATCGCCATAACAATCTTGTCTGAAAAATCAGTATTATAAGCCATCAGGTGCTTTAGAATCCAGAGAACCATAACAGATAAAGATATTATGGATGGCCCTCCTACTCTATTAAATGTATCTTTGTAAGGGGAAACATCAAGATAAGTTTTGGTTCATCCTGTAAAAAAACTCTAATTTCATTAGTTACCCTTTCATCTTGTTTGTAATTTAAATCTCAGGATAATCATCTCTTGGAGACTTATAGTTAAAAATGTTTCAACAGATTTGGACATTCCGTATCAGTTGTCTCCTTTACTTTCAGTTCATGATTTCTAATGCTTCTCTCAAATTTTTGCTACTATTATACTCTTTTTATAAACATTTATTTCTACAAATCCAGAGATTGAATACTATCTAGAAAAGTTGGTTTACTGCAAATATTATAGAGCTCTTTTTTTGTCTAGGAAAACATGCTATAATGATAGAATTGATAGGCGAGAAAAGAGAGAAGTTATGGATTATACAGTTGAAGAAAAAGAAGTTTTTATGAGAGAGGCCCTGAAGGAGGCGGAGATTGCTTTAGAGCATGATGAAATCCCAATTGGTTGTGTGATTGTAAAGGATGGAGAAATCATTGGTCAGGGGCACAATGCACGTGAGGAGTTGCAACGTGCGGTCATGCATGCGGAAATTATGGCCATTGAGAATGCTAATCTGAGGGAAGAGAGCTGGCGCTTGCTCGACTGTACACTTTTTGTGACTATAGAGCCCTGCGTTATGTGTAGTGGGGCGATTGGGCTTGCTCGTATCCCTAAGGTAGTTTATGGGGCTAAAAAAATCAGAAATTTGGTGCAGCTGGAAGTCTGTATGATATCTTTGACAGATGAGCGCCTTAATCATCGTGTAGATGTTGAAACAGGGATTTTAGAGAGTGACTGTGCTAGGGTATTATGCAGGAATTTTTTTCAGAAATCGACGGAAAAAAATAATTTCTCTTTTAAAAATCTTTGGGAAATGTGGTATAATAACTAATGGAGCAACAGTTCTGCGTGAAGCGGGTCAGGGAGGAATCCAGCAGCCCTAAGCGAAGTGAATTGTGTGCTCTTTTTGTGCTTTTAAAGAAAATAGTTTAAGTATGGCTAAATAGGAATGAGTTTGTTAATAAAAGGGTAAGAGACATTTGAAATGTCTTTAAATTTTTTTGTATGATTTTATTGTTTGCTTTTTGATAGTACACTTTTTCTTTATTTTATATAGAAGATTTTTTTCGTGCTTTTTTTCGAATAAATAAGATAAAAATAGCCTAGAATGAAAGATTAAAAAGAGGGAAAATATGAAAATTCGTGGTTTTGAATTAGTTTCTAGTTTTACAGATGAGAGTTTGCTACCGAAGCGTGAGACAGCGCATGCGGCTGGTTATGATTTAAAGGTTGCTGTGCGTACGGTTATTGCTCCAGGAGAGATTGTCCTTGTTCCAACAGGGGTTAAAGCCTATATGCAACCGACTGAGGTTCTCTACCTCTATGATCGTTCTTCAAACCCTCGTAAGAAGGGCTTGGTTTTGATTAACTCTGTGGGTGTCATTGATGGAGATTATTATGGTAATCCAGGAAATGAAGGACATATCTTTGCACAGATGAAAAACATTACTGACCAAGAAGTGATTCTTGAAGTTGGGGAACGTGTGGTTCAGGCTGTCTTTGCTCCATTTTTGATTGCGGATGGCGATGCGGCAGATGGTGTTCGGACTGGTGGATTTGGATCAACTGGGCACTAAGATGAAGATTATCTTTGTACGTCACGGGGAACCAGATTATAGTATGCTTGATAAACTTGAAAATCCGCAACTCTATAGTGGTTTTGGTCGTGATTTAGCACCATTGACAGGAAAAGGTCGCAGTCTGGCAAAAGAAGTTGCTAAAACTGCATGTTTTGGAAAGGCAGAGATTATTATTTCATCGTCTGTGACGAGGGCTTTAGAAACAGCACATTATATAGCAGTTGAAACAGGATTGGACTTATTTGTGGAGCCGTTTTTTCATGAGTGGCGTCCAGACTTAGATGGCACTAACTCTGATTTAACTAGTGTATTGGTAGCTCATGAATATTATCTAAAACATCAAGGAGGTTTATCTGAAGATTCTCCCTATCGCTATGAAACTGATCTAGAGATGCGTCATCGTTTTTTAAGAGCTTTGGAAAAAGTATAAAAATTATAAAACTATTATCATTGTAACTCACGGAATGCTCATGCGCCAATTTGTACCAGACGAGAAGATTGATTTTTGCCAAGTGATTGAGTGTGAGATAGAGATATAGAAAGAGGTTTATTATCGCAAAGAAAAAGGCGACATTTGTGTGTCAAAATTGTGAATATAATTCCCCAAGTATTTAGGGCGCTGTCCAAATTGTGGGTCTTGGTCTTCTTTTGTTGAAGAGGTTGAGGTTGCAGAGGTCAAGAATGCGCGTGTATCCTTGACGGGGGAGAAAAGACAGAAAGAAGAAATTTGCGACCGGCTTGCTGCTTGTATCTTCTCGTATCTTTGAGAAGCGTCGGGCTTCTTGCTTTACTAATCCAGATTTAAAAGATTTTTTAGAGGAAAACGGTGCTAAAAGCATAGAGTTTATAGGGGTAGATGGCAATGGCTGTGTTAAGGCTTCCGTTTTGGCAGCTACCAAGGAGAATTATCAGGTTTCTGTCGATTTGTCTACTGTCGGAGTTTCCAACCAGAAGAAATTCTCTAAAACACTAAAGCAGTGGCAAGATTGCGGAATCAAGATTGGATAGTTTTATGGGGATCTTAATATGAAAATTATTTTTATCCGTCACGGGGAGTCAAATTACCTTGAGTTAGAGGAGCGTTCCTATACTGGATTTGGGATAGATTTGGCACCCTTATCTGAGAAAGGAAGACAACAAGCTCAGGAACTTTGCAAAAATCCTTTGTTTGGCTCAGCTGATATCCTGGTGTCTTCTCCAGTGACGCGAGCTTTAGAAACGGCTTTTTATGTATCCTGTGCTACTGGCCTTCCTTTGAGGGTAGAGCCATTATTGCATGAATGGCAGGTTTATGAAACAGGTATAGAGAACTTTGAAACAGCTAGATGTCTGTTTTTAGAAAACAAGGGGGAGTTGCTCCCAAATTCTCCTGTTCAATATGAGACAGCTGTAGAGATGAAGTCTCGTTTTCTAGAATGCATGGCTAAGTATCGGGAACATCAAACTGTTGTAGTTGTAGCCCATCGCATGCTCATGCGCCAGTTTGTACCAAATGAGAAGATTGATTTTTGCCAAGTGATTGAGTGTGAGATAGAGATATAGAAAGAGGTTTATCATCGCAAAGAAAAAAGCGACATTTGTATGTCAAAATTGTGGGTATAATTCCCCTAAATATCTAGGACGTTGTCCAAACTGTGGGTCTTGGTCTTCTTTTGTTGAGGAAGTCGAGGTTGCAGAAGTCAAGAATGCGCGTGTGTCCTTAACAGGTGAGAAAACCAAGCCCATGAAACTGGCTGAAGTAACTTCCATCAATGTCAATCGAACCAAGACTGAGATGGAGGAGTTTAACCGAGTTCTTGGTGGAGGTGTAGTACCAGGAAGTCTTGTCCTTATCGGTGGGGATCCTGGGATTGGGAAATCAACTCTGCTCTTACAAGTCTCAACCCAGCTGTCTCAAGTGGGGACAGTTCTCTATGTCAGTGGGGAGGAGTCTGCTCAGCAAATCAAGCTACGAGCAGAGCGTTTAGGTGATATTGATAGCGAATTTTATCTCTATGCAGAGACCAATATGCAGAGTGTTCGCGCAGAGGTGGAGCGCATCCAACCAGACTTCCTCATCATCGACTCTATCCAGACCATTATGTCTCCAGAGATTTCAGGAGTGCAAGGATCTGTGTCTCAGGTGCGTGAGGTGACTGCAGAACTCATGCAGTTGGCTAAGACTAATAACATTGCCATCTTTATTGTCGGGCATGTGACCAAGGAAGGAACCTTGGCGGGTCCTCGTATGTTGGAGCATATGGTGGATACGGTTCTTTACTTTGAAGGGGAACGCCACCATACCTTCGTATCTTGAGAGCGGTCAAGAACCGTTTTGGCTCCACCAATGAGATTGGGATTTTTGAGATGCAATCAGGTGGCTTGGTTGAGGTGCTCAATCCTAGTCAAGTTTTCCTAGAAGAACGTTTAGATGGAGCAACGGGTTCGTCTATCGTGGTGACTATGGAAGGAACCCGTCCTATTCTTGCGGAGGTGCAGGCCTTGGTGACGCCGACTATGTTTGGAAATGCCAAGCGTACGACGACAGGACTTGACTTTAATCGTGCTAGCTTGATTATGGCTGTTTTGGAAAAACGGGCAGGGCTTCTCTTGCAAAATCAGGATGCCTATCTCAAATCTGCTGGTGGTGTCAAATTAGATGAGCCTGCTATTGACCTTGCGGTAGCAGTAGCTATTGCGTCAAGCTACAAGGACAAGCCAACCAATCCTCAGGAATGTTTTGTAGGAGAATTAGGTTTGACTGGAGAAATTCGGCGTGTAAATCGTATCGAGCAGCGCATCAATGAAGCAGCGAAACTTGGATTTACAAAAATCTATGTACCGAAAAATTCCTTGACAGGAATCACTCCACCCAAGGAAATTCAGGTGATTGGAGTGACGACTATCGGAGAAGTCTTGAAAAAAGTATTTGCCTAATAGTCTTACTCAGTTTTAGATTGCAAAACACTTTATAGCTAATATTTATTAAAAACAAGGAGGAATTTCTGATGAAATTTTCTATGGATAGTCAAATGCAATTTCCTTTGGTAGAGTTATCGCTCAACCAAGGAGAAACAGTCTTTATCCAGCGCGGTAGCATGGTTTACCACACACCTAATGTCAGCCTCAATACCCAACTTAATGCGAGTGGTTCTGGTTTGGGGCGTTTTGTCAAAGCTGTAGGACGTTCTATGGTTTCTGGTGAAAGTACCTTCATTACTCAAGCTATTGCAGAGTCTGACAACGGACATCTTGCTTTAGCACCAGATACTCCTGGTCAAGTGATTGCTCTTGAACTAGGTGAAAAGCAGTATCGATTGAATGATGGGGCTTTTCTGGCTCTTGATGGGACGGCTTTCTATACAATGGAGCACCAATCTATTGGGAAAGCACTTTTCGGGGGTCAAGGTGGTCTTTTCGTAATGACTACTCAAGGTCAGGGAACTCTTTTGGCCAATGCTTTTGGCTCTATTAAGAAAATTGAGCTACAAAACCAAGAAATAACCATCGACAATGCCCATGTGGTAGCTTGGAGTCAATCTTTGGACTATAATATCCACTTAGAAAATGGCTTCTGGCAGTCTATTGGTACAGGCGAAGGAGTGGTGAATACCTTCCGAGGTACCGGTGAGGTCTATGTACAAAGTCTCAATCTTCAAAGCTTTGCAGGCTCTCTTAACAAGTATATCCAAAAAGGTTCATAATAATAAAAAAACTAGGGCAGAAACCCAAGCTAGAAGCTGGATGTCTCTGTCCTGGTTTTTTAATAAGGAGGTTGACAGCTGACAAATACTCTTAAAAATGATAAGATAGGAGAAATATTTGATTATCAAATTTTTAAAGGGGGAAATCGTGTCGTATTTTGAACAGTTTATGCAAGCCAACCAGGCTTATGTTGCCCTGCATGGGCAGTTAAATCTGCCAATCAAGCCGAAAACAAGAGTAGCCATTGTGACTTGTATGGACTCACGTCTGCACGTTGCACAAGCTTTGGGGTTAGCACTTGGAGATGCTCACATTTTACGGAATGCGGGCGGTCGAGTGACAGATGATATGATTCGCTCACTCGTGATTTCTCAGCAACAAATGGGAACAAGAGAGATTGTGGTTCTTCACCATACAGACTGTGGTGCTCAGACATTTCAAAACGAAGAGTTTCAAGAACATTTAAAAACTGAATTAGGGGTTGATGTCTCGGGTCAAGATTTTCTCCCTTTTCAAGACGTTGAGGAGAGTGTTCGTGAGGATATGCAGTTACTTCGAGAATGCCCATTGATTCCAGATGATGTGGTTATTTCAGGGGCTGTTTACGATGTGGATACAGGCAGTATGAGAGAGGTATACTAACTTTTCCTTTGTGAGTTCCTATCTCCCTATGAGATAGAATGTCTAAGTTGTCACATTTCAGCTTGAATATAGGGAATATAAATGAGCACAAGGCAAGGGTATAAATGTCTACTCTTGTCTTATTTTTTATTGAAAAATCAAGAAAAAAGCGCTACAATGGTAGATGGAAAATATTGTGAAAAAACACAAGTGATACATAAATACTGGAGGAAATCATGTCTTTTTCTGATTTAAAGCTGTTTGCCCTTTCTTCAAATAGAGAATTGGCAGAGCGTGTGGCGCAAGAGATTGGGATAGAATTGGGAAAATCAACCGTACGTCAATTTTCAGATGGAGAAATTCAAGTTAATATCGAAGAATCGATCCGTGGAAAACACGTTTTTATCTTACAATCAACTAGCTCACCTGTAAATGACAATCTGCTAGAAATTTTGATTATGGTAGATGCTTTGAAACGTGCCAGTGCAGAATCTGTCAACGTTGTTATGCCTTACTATGGTTATGCACGTCAGGATAGAAAGGCGAGAGCGCGTGAGCCAATCACTTCAAACTTGTGGCAAATATGCTAGAAGTGGCTGGAGTGGATCGTTTGTTGACGATCGACTTGCATGCTGCACAGATTCAGGGATTCTTTGATATTCCTGTCGATCACTTGATGGGTGCTCCTTTAATTGCAGACTACTTTGAGCGTCGTGGCATGGTTGGTTCTGACTATGTGGTTGTCAGTCCAGACCATGGTGGGGTGACTCGTGCTCGTAAATTGGCAGAGTTTTTGAAAACTCCGATTGCCATTATTGATAAACGTCGTAGCGTGGACAAGATGAATACCAGTGAAGTGATGAACATCATTGGTAAGGTAGAAGGCAAGACTTGTATCTTGATTGACGATATGATCGATACAGCTGGTACAATCTGTCATGCAGCAGATGCTCTTGCTGAAGCTGGTGCGGTCGAAGTTTACGCAAGCTGTACGCACCCAGTTCTTTCAGGGCCTGCTATGGATAATATCCAAAAATCAGCTATTAAAAAATTAGTTGTTTTGGATACTATCTACCTACCAGAAGAGCGATTGATTGATAAGATTGAGCAAATCTCTATCGCACATCTCTTGGCAGATGCTATCATCCGTATCCACGAAAAACGTCCTCTATCTCCATTATTTAGTATTGAGAAAAAAATCTAACGAATTTGTTGGATCAGACAAAACTCCTAACAAAGTGATAGGCCTTGTTGGGAGTTTTCTTAATTAGATCAGAAAAATGTGAAAATTTCACTAATTGTTCGTTTTTTAGTCCATTTTTTTCCTTAATCTTTCGAGAATATTGCTTGTTTTTTTTAAGAATATAATAAATTTTACTCATTTTTTTACCAGAAATTTTAAAAAAATACTTTAAGAAAAAAAGCTTGACAACCTAGATATATGTGATATAATTTGAATTAATAAGGATTATCCTTATAATTAAATTTAAAAATCAAAGAGGAGATAAAACAATGAAAAAAGTTTTATTGTCATCAGTAGTAGCTCTTGCAGTATTCTCAGCAGCAGCTCCAGCTTTTGCAGATATTAACGGTGGAGCTAACACTCCAGGTGCATATGACCAACCAGTAACAGGTGGTGGAGTAGGCGATGCTTACAATTCACAAACTGAATTTGTAAATGCACAACGAGTTAACGAGTATATCGCAGCTCATTCAGAAGATATCAATGCTAATAAAGCTGAATTGGATGCAGCTAAAGCAGCGTTGGCAACAGCAGAAAATGCACCAGAAAACTTTGCACACAACCGTGATGAGTTGTTGAAACCTTATCGTGATGCAGTAGCAGCAGCTCAATCTAAATATGATGCAGAAGTTGCACGTGTTCGTAATGAAGCTGTTCAAAGCCTACAAAAAGAGTGGAATACAGCTAACAAAAAACAAGGTGACTACTACATCTTGAACGAAACTCCAGAGCAAAAAAATGCTCGTTACTTGAAAGAACATGGTCTATCTGATCAAGCATCAGCTGACCCAGCAGCTGCTGATAAAGCTGCAACTAAACCAGAAGATGGTAAACCAGGTGCTGTAGACCAAGCTAAAAAAGCAGACGCAGCTGCTAAAAAAGCAGGAGCAAATGCTAAAGCAGGTCAAAAAGCTCTTCCAAAAACACACGCTGCTAAATAATTTTATTTAAAAAGTAGCCAATCACTGAAACTTGGTTTCAGTGATTTTTTTGGTAAAAAATGAGGGAGGAAAAGATGAGTAGACGTTCTACGACAAAGAAATCACCAATTACTAAAATAATTGCTTCAATCGTTGCAGTAGCTATCGTTGCTTTGGGAGGCTTCTTTATCTATAAAAGCTTCCTAGCTCCAAGTGGGGATAAGCTAAATGATGCAAAGGTTACTCAGGAAGCTCCAAAACAAGCCTATACTGCTAGCGCAGAAGAAAAGGAATATCTCGCAAATAAATTTAAAGGTTTGCTTGCAACCAACTCTGAAACGGTTGGTTATGTATATATTCCTGGCACTCAGTTGGATGAACCAGTTGTTCAAACAACGGATAATGCGACTTATTTAGATAAGCGCTTTGATGGCGTTAACGAGCCTTTAATGGGGGCAGTCTTTATGGACGCCGATAACAAGAAGGACTTTAGTGATCGATTGACTTGGTTATTTGGTCACGCTCGTGGTAGTAAAGTTCCGGATCATCGTATGTTTAAAGATGTGAATTATTTCAGTCGCCAAGAATATTTTGATGAACACCCTTATGTTGTCATTGAAACTCCAGAGAGAAAGTATTATTATGAAGCTGTTGCTATGATTATTGTTCCAGAAGAAACAGCCTTTTACCGTACTTCTTTTGATGATGATGCGGATTTTGAGAAACAGCTAACTACTATTTATGATACTGCAGAGGTTAAGAAACCAAATGTTAAGGTATCAGCTAAGGATAAATATCTTGTCCTTTCTACTTGTCGTGAAGAAGATGATACGATTCGTGCCAATCTCTACCTTCGACAAATTCCTGACTCAGAGATGAGTGACTTTGTCAAACAACATGGTGAAGAACTTAAAGTATAAAACCAACAAGAGAATAATCTTTAAATAAAATTTTTATGAATCCTCCTCAAATTAAATGAAATAGTTTAATTTTGGGAGGATTTTTTTGATTTCTGTTTTTATAGTAAATTTCTGCAAACCCTTTCAAAATATGCTATACTGATGAAAAAGGAGGATTTTTATGACTCAAGAATTTATCAATCCAAGTGATGGCGTGATTCGTCAGTATCTAGAAACCAGTAAAACTCTAGCAGTAGTGGGCTTGTCTGACCGTGAGGAAACAACTAGCAATCGAGTGACCAAGGAAATGCAGGCTCGTGGCTATAAAATCATACCAGTAAACCCTAAGGCTGCAGGTGGGGAAATCTTGGGAGAAAAGGCTTATGCCAGTCTAACTGAGATTCCTTTCCCTGTAGATATTGTTAATGTCTATCGTCGTAGTGAGTTTCTGCCAGATGTGGCACGAGATTTTCTCAAGGCGGATGCTAAGATTTTCTGGGCGCAACTAGGACTTGAAAGTCTAGAAGCGGAAGAAATCTTGCGTGCTGGAGGATGCGATGATATCGTGATGAACCGTTGTATTAAGAGAGAACATACACGCTTAATTCTTGAATAATAAAAAGGTAGCTTGCGGGCTACCTTTTGTGTTATACTCAATGAAAATCAAAGAGCAAACTAGGAAACTAGTCGCAGGTTGCTCAAAACACTGTTTTGAGGTTGCAGATAGAACTGACGAAGTCAGTAACCATACCTACGGCAAGGCGACGTTGACGTGGTTTGAATTTGATTTTCGAAGAGTATTAGAAAATACCGATGAGCGTTTGCATACCGAGACTAGTCAGGATGATGGCAATCCAGCAGAGGGCACCAAGAAGAATGGATTTACCGCTGGACTTAATCATAGCAATGAGATTGGTTTTGAGACCGATAGCGCTCATGGCCATGATGATGAGGAATTTAGACAGTTGTTTGAGAGGTGCGAAGAAGCTACTACTGACACCGAAAGAAGTAAGGACGGTGGTTAGCAGAGAAGCTAGGATGAAGTAGAGAATGAAAACAGGGAAGATTTTTTTAAGTTTTACCCCTTGGTTGTTTCCTTGTTGACGACTTTGCCAGTAGGAGAGGAAGAGAGTGATGGGGATAATAGCCAGAGTACGTGTCAGTTTGACAATGGTGGCAGCTTCGAGAGTATTGGACTGGTAAAGACTATCCCAGGCGCTGGCAGTGGCTGTTACAGAGGAAGTATCATTGACCGCAGTTCCTGCAAAGAGAGCAAAACCTTCGTTGGAAAGATGGAGCCAAGAACCTATAGTTGGGAAGATAAGAGCTGCCAAGACATTGAAGAAAAAGATAACAGAAATGGCTTGTGCGACTTCTTTTTCCTTGGCATGGATGACAGGAGCAGTCGCTGCAATGGCAGAACCGCCACAGATAGAGGAACCAACACCGATCAAGGTAGCTAGCTTTGTATCTAGGTCAAAAAAGCGCTGGAAGAGATAGGCAACAATCAAGGCTATAGAAATGGTGGATAGAATGACAGGGAGCGAAGATTTTCCAACTGCGAAAACTTGAGAGATATTGAGTCCAAACCCAAGCAAGATAACTGCATACTGAAGCAATTTCTTGGAGCTGTAAGTCAAACCAGCATCTAGTTGTTTATAGGAAGTGAGAAATGGGTGGAGAATCATGCCAATAAAGATGGCAAAGACAGGTGCCCCGACAACAGGCAAGAAGCCTCCTAAAATCCAAGAAATGATAGATATGATAAGACAGACCAAAAGTCCAGCCCAATTTTTTGATAGAAATGACATAAAAACCTCCGAAAATAAATACTCCTTATTATAATCTTATCTGTCAGAAAAAGTAAAGAGAAAGTAAAGTTTAATAATTATTTGACAAGTTTCTCAAATTTATGTGATAATAGCTGTACAAGAACTGTAACGAAGTCTTGGAAAAACAGAAATACCAGAGCTCCACCTCTGGTATTTCTGTTTGTCTAGTCATATTAAAACTAAACTCAGGTTATATTTTTTGTCGCGCTTGTCTAGCCACTTTCTGACTATCCACTCAGAAATGACATTACCGATCTAGTAATCAATAATGGTGCTAGAATAGTTGTAACGAAGATTAGCAAAACCGTATTTTTACAAAGGTATACTCTGTAATATTTAAATCCTTATTAAATCAACGTTTCTAAAGAAAAAAAGTAGCTGTAAAATATTATATATACAGCGTATTGTTAAACCAAGACGGTAGCAAAAATTAAGGTTTCGGAGCTTATAAAATAAAGAAAGATGTCTCAATCAGTTGAGCTTTTTTTATTACCATTTTGTAGCAAAGTGACATAGTCGCTTTTTGTGTGGAAGAGGTGAGATAAAAAAACAGTGTTTCGTTTTTGGTCGATGAAGTAGAGTAAAACATACTGACCAATAATTTTTCCTCGTGTAGGGAACTTACTGTTAATCTTTACACCAATTTTTTCATCGGCGTCAAAACCAGCCTCAGGAAAGACTTCTAAACTTTTTAAGCCATCTAAAATTTTACCCACAGTATTTTTAGCAGACTGAGATGATAAAAGAACAGTAGTGATGTAATCATGAATACTGTCAATAGCTTGGGTCACTTCATCAGAAATAATTACTTTATAAGCCATAGCGTGTCCTCATACTGCCTAGGGAAGTCCCTTTTCCTGCTTCATATTCTCTTAAGGCTCGTTCAGATTGAGCTTGTAATTCCTCAATCAACTGTTCACGGTGTAAATCTTCTGCAGTCTTGATTGGCAAGTCCTGCTCGAGGACAATCTGCTCTATAAAAAGAGTGATAGCATCCGTCATGGTCATTCCTTTTTCCTTGATAATGGCTCTAGCTTGTTCCATTGCTAACTCATTGATTTTAAAATTGTATTGCTTAACAAGTGATGTAGTCATGGTATATCTCCGTTCTATATCGTGTATATCCAGTATATATTTTTTGAACTTTTTTTGCAAGAAAAAAACTCTTGAATATACTCCAAGAGTGAAACGAATAGGACCAGTGGTGGAGCGGGTTCTTTACAGCCTAAAGCTGAAGGTAGTGCCGAACCTGAAGCTGAATCATCAGCAACCTTTGAGCAAACTGTTACCAGTCACTCGACATCATCCTATCCTTAGTTATAAGTTTAGGATAAATAGGAGAGAATGTCGACAATAATTCTTATTACAACCAACTGTCCTGTACCTTTGTTTGATTTTCTTGTTTTTGAATAAATTGTCTGACTGTATCTTTCAAATGTTTCTGCAATTCAAGAATCTGACTAAATTCATTTAGACTAGCCTGATTATCTTCGTTTACTTTTTTTGTGACCTGATTTATATTGACTCCTATCCGATTTATTTCCTTACGCAACTTTCTCAATACTCGTCGAAAATCTCCTAATACCTTGTCATCTTCGGCTTACCTAACTTTAGTTATGCTTTCACCTCGATTCCTAGTTTCATGAGATTTTCATTGAGTATTCTAAAAACGTAGTGTTGTAATGAATTTAAATGAACATACATCAGTTGCTTATGCTAGTGTGATTTTGCGGTTGGGGGGCTTTTGTAGTATAATAGTCATATGTCCTTTAAGTAAGGAGGGTATCTATGGACTTAACCAAGCGATTTAATAAACAATTAGATAAGATTCAAGTTTCTTTGATTCGTCAGTTTGACCAGGCTATTTCAGAGATTCCTGGGGTTCTACGTCTGACATTGGGAGAGCCTGACTTTACAACTCCAGACCATGTCAAGGAGGCGGCTAAGCGCGCCATTGACCAAAACCAATCCTATTATACAGGGATGAGTGGTTTGTTGACATTGCGCCAGGCAGCTAGTGATTTTGTAAGAGAAAAATACCAGCTGGACTATAATCCAGAGAATGAAATCTTGGTCACAATTGGTGCGACAGAGGCTCTATCAGCTACTTTGACAGCTATTTTAGAAGAGGGTGACAAGGTTCTCTTGCCAGCTCCTGCCTATCCTGGTTATGAACCAATTGTCAATCTAGTTGGCGCGGAGATTGTCGAGATTGATACGACTGAAAATGGTTTTGTCTTGACTCCTGAAATGCTGGAGAGGCAATTCTGGAGCAGGGTGACAAGCTCAAGGCAGTCATTCTCAACTATCCAGCTAACCCAACCGGCATTACTTATAGTCGCGAGCAATTAGAAGCTTTGGCAGATGTTTTACGTAAGTATGAGATTTTCGTCGTCTGTGATGAGGTCTACTCAGAATTGACCTATACAGGAGAAAATCATGTATCTTTGGGAACGATGCTGAGAGATCAGGCTATTATCATCAACGGTCTATCCAAATCCCATGCTATGACAGGTTGGCGTTTAGGCTTTATCTTCGCACCAGCAAACTTCACAGCCCAGTTAATCAAGAGTCACCAGTATTTGGTAACTGCTGCAAATACTATGACTCAACATGCTGCAGTGGAAGCTTTGACGGCTGGTAAAGATGATGCAGAACCTATGAAGAAAGAGTATATCCAACGTCGGGACTACATTATCGAGAAGATGACTGACCTTGGTTTTGAGATTATCAAACCAGATGGTGCTTTTTATATCTTTGCTAAGATTCCAGCAGGCTACAATCAAGATTCCTTTGCTTTTCTGAAGGATTTTGCTCAGAAGAAGGCTGTTGCCTTTATCCCTGGTGCAGCTTTTGGTCAATATGGAGAAGGTTATGTGCGCTTGTCTTATGCGGCTAGTATGGAAACCATCAGAGAGGCTATGAAACGTCTTGAGGAGTACATGAGAGAAGCATGATTCAGTCTATTACGAGTCAGGGGTTGGTGCTCTACAATCGTAATTTTCGTGAGGATGACAAGCTAGTTAAGATTTTTACAGAGCAGGTCGGTAAGCGCATGTTTTTTGTCAAACATGCCGGTCAATCCAAACTGGCTCCAGTTATTCAACCTTTGGTGCTGGCTCGTTTTCTTTTGCGAATCAATGATGATGGGCTTAGTTATATTGAAGACTATCATGAGGTGATGACCTTTCCAAAAATCAATAGTGATCTATTTGTCATGGCCTATGCGACCTATGTGGCAGCTCTGGCAGATGCTAGTTTGCAGGACAATCAACAGGATGCTCCCTTGTTTGCTTTTTTACAAAGGACTTTAGAGTTGATGGAAGAGGGTCTGGATTATCAAGTTTTGACCAATATTTTTGAAATTCAGATTTTGACACGTTTTGGGATCAGTCTTAACTTTAATGAGTGTGTTTTTTGCCATCGGGTGGGTCAGGCCTTTGATTTTTCTTTCAAATATGGCGCTTGCTTATGTCCTGAGCATTATCATGAGGATGAGAAACGTTGTCATCTGAATCCAAACATTCCCTATCTGCTCAATCAATTTCAAGCTATTAACTTTGAGACTTTAGAGACTATTTCTCTCAAGTCTGAAATCAAGCAAGACTTGCGTCAGTTCATGGATCAAATTTATGAAGAATACGTAGGAATTCACCTAAAATCAAAGAAATTTATTGATTCCCTAGCTGATTGGGGACAATTACTAAAAGAGGAAGACAAATGAAAAAAATCGCAGTAGATGCAATGGGTGGCGATTACGCGCCTCAAGCCATCGTTGAGGGTGTCAATCAAGCCCTTGCTGACTTTTCAGATATTGAAATTCAACTTTACGGAGATGAAAGCAAAATCAAGCAATATCTAACAGCTACAGAGCGCGTTAGCATTATCCATACAGATGAAAAAATTGATTCGGATGATGAACCAACAAAAGCCATTCGTAAGAAGAAAAAAGCCAGTATGGTATTGGCTGCTAAGGCTGTCAAGGACGGTGAGGCTGATGCCGTGCTCTCCGCAGGAAATACAGGTGCTTTGCTAGCGGCAGGATTTTTCATCGTTGGTCGCATCAAGAATATTGACCGACCTGGACTTATGTCAACCTTACCAACAGTTGATGGGAAAGGTTTTTGATATGCTAGACCTTGGTGCCAATGCAGAAAAACACAGCCCATCACCTTCATCAATATGCCATCCTAGGTTCTTTCTACGCTAAAAAAATGTTCGTGGAATTGCAAAAACCACGAGTTGGTTTGCTTAATAACGGGACAGAGAGCAGCAAGGGAGATCCACTCCGCAAGGAAACTTATGACTTGCTAGCAGCTGATGAGAGTTTGAACTTTGTCGGTAATGTGGAAGCACGTGATTTGATGGAGGGTGTTGCAGATGTTATCGTGGCAGACGGTTTCACGGGAAACGCTGTGCTAAAATCCATCGAAGGTACAGCCATGGGAATCATGGGCTTACTTAAAAAAGCTATTACAGGTGGTGGACTTCGAGCAAAACTTGGTGCTTTTCTTCTCAAGGATAGTCTTAGAGGTTTGAAAAAGCAGCTTAACTATTCAGATGTTGGGGGTGCAGTCTTGTTTGGTGTTAAGGCACCTGTTGTTAAGACTCATGGCTCAAGTGATGCCAAGGCTGTGTACAGTACGATTCGTCAGATTCGTACCATGTTAGAAACAGACGTAGTTGCTCAAACTGCGCGTGAATTTTCAGGAGAATAATATATATGACAGAAAAAGAAATTTTTGACCGTGTCGTGGCCATTATCCAAGAACGTCAAGGGGATGACTTTGTAGTCACAGAGGCCTTGAGTTTGAAGGATGATTTGGATGCTGATTCGGTAGATTTGATGGAATTCGTACTAACCATTGAGGATGAATTTGGAATTGAAATCAGCGATGAAGAAATCGACCATCTTCAAAGTGTGGCAGATGTATTGAAAGCCATTAAAGATAAAATCTAACATATAGCAACATGCAAGTCATGTTGTTTTTTTATTTCTCGAAAAAAGATAAGATTTTGAAATTTTATAGTTGATACTCAATGAAAATCAAAGAGCAAACTAGGAAGCTAGCCGCAGGCTGTACTTGAGTACGGCAAGGTGAAGCTGACGTGGTTTGAAGAGATTTTCTAAGAGTATGAGTTTACGAATAAAGAGATGAGAACAAAAAAGGGAGATTGCTGATGTATGTGACAGGTCTTTATCCGTGGTTAATCAAGTGGTTTTTAAAAATAAATTTGACTTTAACTGTTTATTTTAAAATTATTTTTATCGAATAGATAAGTGAGAAGAAAAAGGAAAGGAGATCTGCTTCAATGTATGTACCAATTATGTATCCATGGTTTAATCAAAGTGGTATTTTTAAAATAAATTTAGATTTAATTGATTTATTTTTAAAATGATTTATCGAATAGACAAGTGAGAAGAAAGAGGAAGGAGATTGCTTCATGTTTATACCAATCATGTATCCATGGTTCATTAAGTGGTTTTTAAAAAATAAATTTGATTTCAGCTGTTTATTTTTAAAATAATTTCTCGAATAGACAAGTGAGAAGAAAAAGGAAGGAGATTAGGAATGATTATTTCAGTTATTTATCCAATTTGGCTTTTTAAAAATGGTTTAAAGGTTAGAAATCACAAATATAAAAAAATAAAGGAGAAAACAAATGACAAACTTTGACAAAATGGAACAGAACTTTGTAGCTCTTACGGAAGAAGAGCTGATGGAAGTGGATGGGGGAGTTGCTTGGGAGGTAGTCTGTGGGTATTGCAATTGGTTGGGGGATTTACCAAGTTGGTGAAGCTGCTGGTAAAACGTTCTACTATATTACTCATCCATAGTTTTTTTGATAAATATGAGCAAGAAAAACATTTTGGATTATACTACTCGTTATTACAATTGTGGTGACTGCCGTTGGTTTAGGATTATCTGCATATAATTATTATGTTTTTTTGATAGACCTTTTTCAATAGTACTACTAAAGGACTGTTGTCTGCGTTTGTTATGAGTGTATTGATGATTATTATTGGTGTATTAAAAAGAAAACTAATTTTTATTATTAAAATGGAGGATAAACATGTCGAATTTACAAACTATTGAACAAAAATTATACTACGTTAAGTGATGTTGAACTGCAAGAAGTCAATGGTGGAGGAGTAGTACTTTTTAATTGGTGGTGGTATTTTGTCTGTTGGACTATTAGCTTTGGGGTGCGTATAATGGTTATCAGTCTGCATCACGAGGTGGATAAAAAGCTAGTAAATTCTTTATAAGAAAGCAGGAGTCTGCAATGAAAACATTTTTATTAGGATTTGCTGAAGGTTATTTTATCGTGTCAGTCATTATCTATATTGTAACGTATTTGATTTTGAAAAAACCGATCAATACCTTGTTTTATCCAGAAAACTATCCAATTCTGCTTGGTCTGTTTTATGTAGGATACAAGTATCAAACAAAAGGAAGTAAGATTGGGAATTGATGGACCATCAAAATGGAGTTTGAGATGAAAGTCGTTCAAGTGTTACAAAAAGCTTGGCTATAGTTTACTGTATGCTGCAGTTCGATGGTTTATATCATTGTTAGAATAGTCGTTGATGTAAACAAAATAAATCTACCTACATGGTTTGAAAAATTTTGACATACCCTACAATTTCACTATTCTTGATGGTATTTATTTTACTTTGTAGAAGTGAAGAAAAAAATGTGATAAAGGTTGATTAAAATAGATCTGAACTTTGTGACTCCAGTATTAGGGCAATCTTGGGGAATGTTTGGGGTGTTAAGTTGATGAACTGTAGTCTGATTTTAGTTAGAAAGATATTCGTATGTTTAAAAAGAAGTGATATTATTAGGGCTGCTTCTACTAGTACGTATTGTACTTTTCTATCATGCAAGTTTTAATAGACTATAAACTATTGCTAGGAAAGTATAGTATAAATTTCATGGAACTTTCAGATTTATTCTCTTTATCCCCTACTTTTTAATCATTTACATAGCGGTAAAAATATCATGCTATCCAGAAAAATAAGAGATAAAGAAGATAATCAGGATGGAAATGAATAAGACTTTAAAAAATCTTTCTAACGTTCCTTTTCTTATTTCTGATGAATATGTTTATTCTCAAGATACTAGCAACTCTGGGATTTCAGCTGACAATGAGTGAAAAGAGTTATATTGTATCACCGCTGTTTTCGATTATCGTTTTGTACATGATTGACAAAGGAATTAGGAAGAAAAAGAAATCTTTATAAATATATATTTTAGGTAGAATGTTTGTTCTACCTATTTTTTTATGTAGGAAAAAGTGCTGTTCAGGTGCAGTTATTGTTTTTAGAAATAATTTTCTTTTTGCTTCTTTTGTTTGGATAAAAATAATCTTATAAAGTTTTTTTTTGGAGATTGTTAGGAAGAGGAGTAGGATATGAAATTTAGTAAACGGCATTATCGTCCTCAGGTAGACCAGATGGACTGTGGTGTGGCTTCATTAGCCATGGTCTTTGGTTATTATGGTAGTTATTATTCTCTGGCTCACTTGCGAGAGTTGGCCAAGACGACTATGGATGGGACTACAGCTTTAGGCTTTAGTCAAGGTTGCTGAGGAGATAGGTTTTGAGACGCGAGCAATAAAAGGCGGACATGACCTTGTTTGATTTGCAGGATGTAACTTTTCCTTTTGTGGCTCATGTGCTTAAGGAAGGAAATTGCTCCATTATTATGTGGTGACTGGGCAGGACAAGAACAACATTCATATTGCTGATCCAGATCCTAGTGTTAAGCTGACCAAGATTTCTCGTGAGCGCTTTGCCAAGGAGTGGACAGGAATCACTATTTTTATGGCACCATCTCCGAGTTATCAGCCTCATAAGGAACAAAAAAATGGTCTGCTTTCCTTTATCCCTATATTAGTGAAACAGCGAGGTTTGATTGTTAATATTGTTTTGGCGACCCTCTTGGTGACCTTGATTAACATTGTGGGTTCTTATTATCTGCAGTCTATCATTGATACTTATGTACCAGATCAGATGCGCTCGACACTGGGAATTATTTCGATAGGGCTAGTCATCGTTTATGTCCTTCAGCAAATCTTATCTTATGCCCAGGAGTATCTTTTACTTGTTTTGGGGCAACGCTTGTCGATTGACGTGATTTTATCCTACATCAAGCACGTTTTTCATTTACCTATGTCCTTTTTTGCAACACGACGGACAGGGGAAATCGTGTCTCGTTTCACGGATGCAAATAGTATCATCGATGCACTGGCTTCGACTATTCTGTCAATCTTTTTGGATGTATCTACTGTCTTGATTATTTCAGTAGTTCTATTTTCGCAGAATAGCAATCTCTTTTTCATGAGTTTACTAGCCCTTCCTATCTACACAGTGATTATCTTTGCTTTTATGAAGCCCTTTGAAAAGATGAATCGGGAAACTATGGAAGCCAATGCGGTTCTGTCTTCTTCTATCATTGAGGACATCAATGGCATTGAGACCATCAAGTCCTTAACTAGTGAAAGTTCACGCTACCAAAAGATTGACAAGGAATTTGTAGATTATCTGAAAAAATCTTTTACCTACAGTCGGGCAGAAAGTCAGCAAAAGGCTCTGAAAAAGCTTGCCCAACTCTTGCTCAATGTTGCCATTCTCTGGATGGGGGCTCTCCTAGTCATGGATAATAAGATGAGTTTGGGCCAGTTGATTACCTATAATACCTTGCTTATTTACTTTACAAATCCTTTGGAAAATATCATCAATCTGCAAACCAAGCTTCAGACAGCGCAGGTTGCCACTAACCGTCTCAATGAAGTTTATCTGGTTGCATCTGAGTTTGAGGAAAAGAAAACAGTCTCGGATTTGAGCTTGCTAGAAGGAGATATGGATTTCAGCAGGTTCACTACAAATATGGCTATGGTCGAGATGTCTTGTCGGACATCAATCTAACCATTCCGCAAGGCTCTAAAGTGGCTTTTTGTAGGGATTTCAGGATCGGGTAAGACGACCTTGGCTAAGATGATGGTTAATTTTTTATGATCCTAGTCAGGGGGAGATTAGTCTGGGTGGTGTCAATCTCAATCAGATTGATAAAAAGGCTCTGCGCCAGTATATCAACTACCTGCCTCAGCAGCCTTACGTCTTTAACGGAACGATTTTGGAGAATCTTCTCCTCGGAGCTAAGGAGGGGACGACCCAGGAGGATATCTTGAGAGCAGTGGAGTTGGCAGAGATTCGGGAGGATATTGAGCGCATGCCACTGAATTACCAGACAGAATTGACTTCGGATGGAGCGGGCATTTCAGGTGGGCAACGTCAGAGGATCGCTTTGGCGCGTGCTCTCTTGACCGATGCGCCTGTCTTGATCTTGGATGAGGCGACCAGCAGTCTAGATATTTTGACCGAGAAGCGAATTGTCGATAATCTCATGGCTTTGGATAAGACCTTGATTTTCATCGCCCATCGTTTGACCATTGCTGAGCGGACAGAGAAGGTTGTCGTTTTGGATCAGGGCAAGATTGTCGAAGAGGGTACACATATGGATTTACTGGCTCAGGGTGGTTTTTATGCCCACTTGGTGAATAGTTAGAGAGGAGAAAAGATGCAATCAGAATTTTTAGAAAGTGCTGAGTTTTACAATCGTCGTTACCATAATTTTTCTAGTTATGTGATTTTTCCAAGTTTTATCTTGTTTTTGTTCCTGATCGTTTTTTCAATCTTTGCACAAAAGGAGATAAGCTTGACAGCTGGAGCTACGGTAGAACCTGCTCGTATCATTGCCACCATTCAGTCTAGTAGTAATAGTAAGATTGTTGCCAACCATTTGGCTGAAAATAAGTTTGTCAAGCAAGGGGATCTTCTCGTTCAATACCAAGAGGGAGCAGAAGCAGTTCAGGCTGAGAATTATGCTAGTCAGTTGGAAATGCTCAAGGATCAGAAGGTTCAACTGGAGTATTTAAAAGCAAGCCTTCAATCAGGAAGTGATCAATTTCCTGAAGCAGATAAATTTGGCTATCAGCATAGTTTTTAGATTATCTAAATCAAGCTGCTAGTCTGCGGAGTCAGGTTGAGCAACAAAATGCTAGTATATCATCTCAAAATGCAGCAGCCAGTGGTAGTCAGGCAGAGTTAGGCAATCTCATCGGTGAAACCCAGTCCAAAATTAAAGAATATCAGCAAGCCAAGTCTGCTATTCAGGGTGATGGATACTTAGAGAGTGATCATCCAGCTTATGTCATTTATCAGTCTTATCAGTCAACAAAAGAGCAGGGATCGGAAGCCAAACAGCAGGTCTTATCTCAGCTAGATGCTCAAATCACTCAGTTGGAGTCAACTCTTGCAGGTTATCGAGTACAGTATGCAGGTTCAGGAGCCCAGCAAGCTTATGCATCTGGATTAGGAAGTCAGTTGGAGTCATTAAAATCTCAGCAACTAGCCAAGGTAGGCCAGGAATTAACGCTCTTGGATCAGAAAATTCTTGAAGTGGAGTCAGGTAAAAAGATTCAAGGAAATCTTTTAGATAAGGGGAAAAATTACAGCAACAGAAGATGGTGTTCTACATTTGAATCCTGAGCATAGTCGATCTACCATCATTCCAGAAGGAACTATTCTTGCTCACCTTTTTCCACAGTTGGCTAGGGAGAGGAAGGCAAAACTGACAGCTTATATCAGTTCTAAGGAAGTGGCTGATCTCAAGCATGGAAATGAGGTACGATTTACAACAGTAACAGATGCCAATAAGCAGCTAGTGTTGACATCCAAGATTACGAATATCGATACCAGTGCGACTCAGACAGAAAAGGGCAATTTCTTTAAATTAGAGGCAGAGACGGATTTGAATGCTGAACAAGCAGAAAAACTTCGTTATGGACTTGAAGGTCGTTTGACTATGATTACAGGTAGGAAGAGTTTTTTACGCTACTATCTGGACCGCTTTTTGAAACAAGAATAAAGTTTCTATTTTTAACTCAAATCGATCTTAGAAAATCGCAAATGAAAAATCGTTTGCGATTTTTCTGTACTTTTTCAGATACTATACAAAATATAGTTCGTGTAATATTTGATTTTTAGTGTCTGTTGTGTTAGAATGAGGCCAAGTAATACGAAAGGCGAACAAGAAAATGTCCAGTAAACTTATTTATACGGGAAAAGCTAAAGATATCTATACTACAGAAGACGAACATGTGATTAGGTCCGTTTATAAGGACCAGGCTACCATGCTGAATGGTGCTCGTAAAGAGACCATCGAAGGCAAAGGTGTGCTCAATAATCAGATTTCGTCTCTTATTTTTGAAAAATTGAATGCTGCGGGTGTGGCTACTCACTTTATCGAACGTATCTCTGATACCGAACAATTGAACAAGAAGGTTTCAATCATTCCTTTGGAGGTTGTGCTTCGTAACGTGACTGCGGGTTCTTTCTCAAAACGTTTCGGTGTTGAAGAAGGTTTGGACTTGAAAACTCCAATCGTTGAATTTTACTACAAAAATGATGAGTTGGATGATCCATTTATCAATGATGAGCATGTCAAGTTCTTGGATATTGCCAATGATGAGCAAATTGCTTATATCAAGGAAGAAACGCGTCGTATCAATGAATTGTTGAAAGATTGGTTTGCACAAATTGGTCTTCGTTTGATTGACTTCAAATTGGAATTTGGTTTTGATAAGGATGGCAAGATTATCTTGGCAGATGAATTTTCACCAGACAACTGCCGCCTTTGGGATGCTGAAGGGCACCATATGGACAAGGATGTTTTCCGTAGGGATTTGGGCAGTCTAACGGATGTTTATAAGGTTGTGTTAGAGAAGTTGCAAGACTTGAAATAAGTTGTTTGAAACGGGAAACCTTCGTCTTTCAAGTAAAAGGACTCAGGCTGAAAAGGTCTACTAGACCTTTTCACTCCGTCGTGATCTTGGTAGCTTGACAGATGTTTATGAAGTTGTATTGGAAAAATTGCAGGGCTTGAAGTAACAGTTTTGAAACTGAAAACCCCTTCGTCGTCACTACAATCTTTTGAGTAGAAATAGAAAAGGAACTAAAAATGGATAAACGTATTTTCGTTGAGAAAAAAGCTGATTTTCGTGTCAAATCTGACTCTTTAGTAAAAGAATTACAGCATAATCTTCAGTTGAAAACTTTGAATGATCTTCGGATTGTTCAGGTTTATGATGTCTTTTGATTTGGCAGAGGACTTGTTTGCGCGTGCGGAAAAACATATCTTCTCTGAGCAGGTGACCGATACTGTTTTGGATGAAGCTACGGTTAAGGCTGATCTTGAGAAGTATGCTTTCTTTGCTATCGAAAGCTTGCCGGGTCAATTTGACCAACGTGCGGCATCTTCACAGGAAGCTTTGCTGTTGTTGGGTAGTTCAAATGATGTAACAGTGAACACAGCACAATTGTACTTGGTTAACAAGGATATTGATGCGAATGAGTTGGAAGCTGTCAAAAACTATCTCTTGAACCCAGTGGATTCTCGTTTCAAAGATATCACTGTTGGTATTGCCAAACAGGATTTCTCTGAGTCTGACAAGACCATTCCAAAGCTTGGATTTCTTTGAAACTTATACGGCAGAAGATTTTGCACAGTATAAAGCAGAGCAAGGATTGGCCATGGAAGTGGATGACCTTCTCTTCATTCAAGATTACTTCAAGTCTATTGGTCGTGTGCCAACTGAGACTGAGTTGAAGGTGTTGGATACTTACTGGTCTGACCACTGCCGTCATACAACTTTCGAGACTGAGTTGAAAAACATCGACTTCTCAGCTTCTAAATTTGAAAAACAATTGCAAGCGACTTATGACAAGTATATTGCCATGCGTGATGAGTTGGGACGTACAGAAAAAAACCTCAAACCTTGATGGATATGGCGACTATTTTTGGTCGTTATGAGCGTGCTAATGGTCGTTTGGATGACATGGAAGTGTCTGATGAAATCAATGCCTGCTCTGTTGAAATTGAAGTAGATGTCAATGGTGTCAAAGAACCATGGCTTCTCATGTTTAAAAACGAAACTCACAACCACCCAACGGAGATTGAACCATTTGGTGGAGCGGCTACTTGTATCGGTGGTGCCATTCGTGACCCATTGTCAGGTCGTTCATACGTTTACCAAGCTATGCGTATCTCAGGTGCTGGTGATATTACAACACCAATTGCTGAAACTCGTGCTGGTAAATTGCCACAACAAGTGATTTCTAAAACAGCGGCTCACGGTTATTCTTCATACGGTAACCAAATTGGTCTTGCAACAACTTATGTTCGTGAATACTTCCACCCAGGTTTCGTTGCTAAGCGTATGGAGCTAGGTGCAGTTGTCGGTGCGGCTCCTAAGGAAAATGTTGTCCGTGAGAAACCTGAAGCAGGTGATGTGATTATCTTGCTCGGTGGTAAGACTGGACGTGATGGTGTCGGTGGTGCGACAGGCTCTTCTAAAGTTCAAACGGTTGAATCTGTTGAAACAGCTGGTGCTGAGGTTCAAAAAGGGAATGCCATCGAAGAACGTAAGATTCAACGTCTTTTCCGTAATGGGGAAGTGACCCGTCTGATCAAGAAATCAAATGACTTTGGTGCTGGTGGTGTCTGTGTGGCTATCGGTGAATTGGCAGATGGTCTTGAAATTGATCTAGACAAAGTGCCATTGAAATACCAAGGCTTGAACGGTACAGAAATTGCTATCTCTGAATCTCAAGAGCGTATGGCCGTAGTGGTTCGTCCAGAAGATGTAGATGCTTTCGTTGCAGCATGTAATAAAGAAAATATTGATGCTGTTGTCGTTGCGACAGTGACTGAAAAACCAAATCTTGTCATGCACTGGAATGGTGAAACAATCGTTGATTTGGAACGTCGTTTCCTTGATACAAACGGTGTACGTGTGGTTGTAGATGCTAAGGTGGTTGACAAGGATGTCAAGCTTCCAGAAGAACGTCAAACATCTGCTGAAACACTTGAAGCGGATACTCTTGAAGTCTTGGCTGACCTGAACCATGCCAGTCAAAAAGGGTTACAAACCATCTTTGATAGTTCAGTTGGTCGTTCAACAGTCAATCACCCACTCGGTGGTCGCTACCAAATCACACCAACGGAAGCTTCTGTACAGAAATTGCCAGTCCAACATGGCGTGACTCATACGGCTTCTGTTATGGCGCAAGGATTCAACCCTTATGTAGCAGAATGGTCTCCATATCATGGCGCTGCCTATGCAGTAATCGAAGCAACAGCTCGTTTGGTTGCTACTGGTGCAAATTGGTCTAAGGCTCGTTTCTCTTATCAAGAATACTTCGAGCGTATGGATAAACAAGCAGAGCGTTTTGGTCAACCAGTAGCTGCTCTCCTTGGATCCATTGAAGCCCAGATTCAACTTGGTTTACCATCTATCGGTGGTAAAGACTCTATGTCTGGTACCTTTGAAGAATTGACAGTACCACCAACCTTGGTTGCTTTTGGTGTGACAACTGCAGATAGTCGTAAGGTTCTTTCTCCAGAATTTAAAGCTGCTGGTGAAAATATTTACTACATTCCTGGTCAAGCTTTGGCACAAGAAATTGACTTTGATCTTATTAAATCCAACTTCGCTCAATTTGAAGCTATCCAAGCAGAGCGTAAAGTCACATCTGCATCAGCTGTCAAATATGGTGGTGTGGTTGAAACTCTTGCCCTTGCAACATTTGGTAACCATATTGGTGCCACTGTAAGCCTTGAAAATCTTGAGACTGCCTGACAGGTCAATTGGGTGGATTCGTCTTCACATCTCCTGAAGAGATTGCAGGTGTTGCCAAGATTGGACAAACCGCAGCTGACTTTACACTTACTGTCAACGGTGTAACGCTTGATGGGCACAAACTTGACAGTGCCTTCCAAGGTAAATTGGAAGAGGTTTACCCAACTGAATTTGTACAAGCTACTGAAATCGAAGAAGTACCTGCTGTGGCATCTGATACTGTGATCAAAGTTAAAGAAACAGTTGAGACACCAGTGGTTTACATCCCAGTATTCCCAGGTACTAACTCTGAGTACGATTCAGCTAAAGCCTTTGAAAAAGAAGGTGCAAAAGTCAACTTGGTACCATTTGTAACACTTAATGAAGAAGCAATTGTCAAGTCTGTTGACACCATGGTTGACAATATCGAAAAAGCTAACATTATCTTCTTTGCAGGTGGTTTCTCAGCAGCGGATGAACCAGATGGATCAGCTAAATTCATCGTCAACATCTTGCTCAATGAAAAAGTACGTGCAGCCATTGATAGCTTCATCGAACGCGGTGGTTTGATCATCGGTATCTGTAACGGATTCCAAGCCCTTGTTAAATCAGGTCTTCTTCCATATGGTAACTTTGAAGATGCAAGTAGCACGAGTCCAACCCTCTTCTACAATGATGCCAACCAACACGTGGCCAAGATGGTGGAAACACGTATTGCCAACACGAACTCACCATGGCTTGCTGGAGTAAAAGTTGGTGACATCCATGCCATCCCAGTATCACACGGTGAAGGTAGTTTGTCGTGACTGCTGAGGAATTTGCGGAACTTCGTGACAATGGTCAAATCTTTACCCAATACGTTGACTTTGATGGTAAACCAAGCATGGATTCTAAATACAATCCTAACGGATCTGTAAATGCGATCGAAGGTATCACAAGTAAGAACGGTCAAATTATTGGTAAGATGGGTCACTCAGAACGTTTCGAAGACGGTCTCTTCCAAAATATTCCAGGAAATAAAGACCAACACCTCTTTGCGTCAGCGGTTAAATACTTTACTGGAAAATAAAAGGTATACAAAATGACATACGAAGTAAAATCTCTTAATGAAGAATGTGGTGTTTTTGGTATCTGGGGCCACCCAGATGCTGCCAAATTAACCTATTTTGGCCTCCATAGTCTTCAGCACCGTGGTCAGGAGGGGGCAGGGATCCTCTCCAATGATCATGGACAATTGAAGCGTCATCGTGATATGGGGCTTTTATCAGAAGTCTTCAAAAATCCTGCTAATTTGGATAAATTGACAGGAACTGGAGCTATTGGACACGTGCGTTATGCGACTGCGGGAGAAGCTTCTGTAGACAATATCCAACCTTTCCTCTTCCGTTTTCACGATATGCAGTTTGGTTTGGCTCACAATGGGAATCTGACCAATGCAGAATCTCTCAAGCAAGAATTGGAACAAAGAGGGGCAATCTTCAGTTCAACCTCTGATTCAGAAATCTTGGCTCACTTGATTCGTCGTAGCCACAATCCAAACCTGATGGGCAAAATCAAGGAAGCACTCAGTCTTGTCAAAGGTGGTTTCGCTTATCTCTTGATGTTTGAAGATAAGTTAATTGCAGCGCTTGATCCAAATGGTTTCCGTCCTCTGTCAATCGGGAAAATGGCGAATGGAGCAGTTGTCGTTTCCTCTGAAACCTGTGCCTTTGAAGTCATTGGTGCTGAGTGGATTCGTGACGTGAAACCAGGCGAGATTGTCATTATTGATGATAATGGCATCCAGTATGACAGCTATACAAACGATACTCAGTTGGCAATCTGTTCCATGGAGTATATCTACTTTGCCCGTCCTGACTCGAATATCCATGGTGTCAATGTCCATACGGCTCGTAAGAGAATGGGAGCTCAATTGGCACGTGAGTTCAAGCATGAAGCCGATATCGTAGTTGGTGTGCCAAATTCCTCACTCAGCGCAGCGATGGGCTTTGCGGAAGAATCAGGGTTGCCAAATGAAATGGGTCTTATCAAGAACCAATATACGCAACGGACATTTATCCAACCAACTCAAGAATTGCGTGAGCAAGGGGTTCGAATGAAATTGTCTGCCGTTTCTGGTGTCGTGAAAGGCAAACGTGTGGTCATGATTGATGACTCGATTGTGCGAGGAACAACATCTCGTCGTATTGTCCAACTTTTGAAAGAAGCAGGAGCGTCAGAAGTGCACGTTGCCATTGGGAGTCCTGCTCTTGCCTATCCATGTTTCTACGGGATTGATATCCAGACACGTCAGGAGTTGATTGCGGCCAATCATACCGTTGAGGAAACTTGCCAAATCATTGGTGCGGATAGCCTGACTTATCTTTCGATTGATGGCTTGATTGACTCTATTGGGATTGAAACAGATGCGCCAAATGGCGGTCTCTGTGTGGCTTACTTTGATGGGAAATATCCAACTCCTCTCTATGACTATGAAGAAGAATATCGTAGAAGTTTGGAAGAAAAAACGAGTTTTTACAAATAAAATTCCCCATTGAAGGAAAGGAAAAGGAATAAACAAATGACAAATAAAAATGCTTATGCGCAGTCTGGTGTGGACGTTGAAGCGGGTTATGAAGTTGTTGAACGTATCAAAAAACACGTGGCACGTACGGAGCGTGCAGGTGTTATGGGAGCTCTCGGTGGCTTCGGTGGTATGTTCGACCTTTCAAAAACAGGTGTCAAAGAGCCTGTTTTGATTTCAGGTACAGATGGTGTCGGTACTAAACTCATGCTTGCTATCAAGTACGACAAACACGATACCATCGGTCAAGACTGTGTGGCCATGTGTGTTAACGATATCATCGCTGCAGGTGCGGAGCCCCCTTTACTTCCTTGACTATATCGCAACTGGTAAAAATGAACCAGCTAAATTAGAGCAAGTCGTTGCTGGTGTTGCAGAAGGTTGTGTGCAGGCTGGTGCAGCCCTTATCGGTGGCGAAACAGCTGAAATGCCTGGTATGTATGGTGAAGATGACTATGATTTGGCTGGGTTTGCTGTCGGTGTTGCAGAAAAATCTCAAATCATTGACGGTTCAAAAGTAGCTGAAGGGGATGTGATTCTTGGACTTGCTTCAAGCGGTATCCACTCAAATGGTTACTCACTTGTTCGTCGTGTCTTTGCAGATTACACAGGTGAGGAAGTTCTCCCAGAATTGGAAGGGAAGAAACTTAAAGACGTTCTTTTGGAACCAACTCGTATCTACGTCAAAGCAGCTTTGCCACTCATCAAAGAAGAATTGGTCAACGGAATTGCCCACATCACAGGTGGTGGTTTCATCGAAAATGTACCACGTATGTTCGCGGATGACTTGGCTGCTGAAATTGACGAAAGCAAAGTGCCAGTTCTTCCAATTTTCAAAGCTCTTGAAAAATATGGCCAAATCAAACATGAAGAAATGTTTGAAATCTTCAACATGGGAATTGGTCTCATGCTTGCGGTCAAACCAGAAAATGTGGAACGTGTCAAAGAACTTCTTGACGAACCTGTTTATGAAATTGGTCGTATTGTGAAGAAGACAGATGCAAGTGTGGTGATTAAATAATGACTAAAAGGCTTGCTGTTTTTGCCTCTGGTAACGGCTCAAACTTTCAGGTGATTGCAGAACAATTTCCAGTAGAATTTGTCTTTTCAGATCATCGGGATGCCTATGTACTTGAGCGTGCAGAGAATCTTGGGGTATTATCCTACGCTTTTGAACTCAAGGAGTTTGAAAACAAGGCAGACTATGAAGGAGCCATCGTCGAACTCTTGGATGAACACCAGATTGACCTCGTTTGTCTCGCAGGCTACATGAAAATCGTCGGGCCAGCCTTGTTAGCAGCTTATGAAGGTCGTATCATCAATATTCACCCGGCTTATCTCCCTGAATTTCCAGGTGCTCATGGCATTGAGGATGCTTGGAATGCAGGCGTTGCTGAGAGCGGTGTGACTATCCATTGGGTGGATTCTGGTGTTGATACTGGGAAGGTCATCAAACAAGTCCGAGTGCCCCGCCTTAAAGGGGATACCCTTGATACTTTCGAGACTCGCATCCACGAAACAGAGTACAAGCTCTATCCAGAAGTCTTGGATAGTTTGGGAGTTGCACGCAAATAAGGAAGTGCTAGAGCTGAAAGAAAATTTTCGACTGTAGCAGAGAAAGAACTTTTTTAAAAAAGGAAAAGAAAGAAAATGACTAAACGAGCACTTATTTCAGTCTCAGACAAAGCGGGCATTGTTGAATTTGCCCAAGAACTCAAAAAACTTGGTTGGGATATCATCTCGACAGGTGGGACCAAGGTTGCCCTTGACAATGCTGGGGTGGAGACCATTGCCATCGATGATGTGACTGGTTTCCCAGAAATGATGGACGGTCGTGTTAAGACTCTCCACCCAAATATCCACGGTGGTCTCCTCGCTCGTCGTGACTTGGATAGTCACCTAGAGGCTGCTAAGGATAATCAGATTGAGCTCATCGACCTTGTTGTGGTAAACCTTTACCCATTTAAGGAAACCATCCTCAAACCAGACGTGACTTATGCTGATGCGGTTGAAAACATTGATATTGGTGGACCATCTATGCTTCGTTCGGCAGCGAAAAACCACGCTAGCGTCACGGTTGTGGTAGACCCTGCTGACTACGCTGTTGTGCTTGACGAATTGGCAGCAAACGGCGAAACCTCTTACGAAACTCGCCAACGTTTGGCAGCAAAAGTATTTCGTCACACAGCGGCTTATGATGCCTTGATCGCAGAATATTTCACAGCTCAAGTGGGTGAAACAAAACCTGAGAAACTCACTTTGACTTATGACCTTAAGCAACCAATGCGTTACGGTGAAAATCCTCAACAAGATGCTGACTTCTACCAAAAAGCTTTGCCAACGGCTTACTCCATTGCTTCAGCTAAACAACTTAACGGTAAAGAATTGTCCTTTAACAATATCCGTGATGCTGATGCCGCTATCCGTATCATCCGTGACTTCAAAGATCGTCCAACAGTTGTGGCTCTCAAACACATGAACCCATGTGGGTATCGGTCAAGCTGACGATATCGAAACTGCTTTGGGACTACGCTTATGAATCTGACCCAGTATCTATCTTTCGGTGGAATCGTCGTTCTTAATCGTGAGGTAGATGTTGCGACAGCTGAGAAGATGCACGGTGTTTTCCTCGAGATCATCATTGCACCAAGCTACACAGATGAAGCGCTAGCCATTTTGACCAACTAAAGAAGAAAAAAACTTGCGTATCCTGAGTTGCCGTTTGATGCTCAAGATGCTAGCGAAGTGGAAGCAGAATACACTGGTGTTGTTGGTGGTCTCCTCGTTCAAAACCAAGACGTTGTTAAAGAAAGTCCCAGCTGACTGGCAAGTAGTGACCAAACGCCAACCAACTGAGACAGAAGCGACTGCTCTTGAGTTCGCTTGGAAGGCTATCAAGTACGTCAAATCAAACGGAATCATCGTAACTAATGACCATATGACACTTGGTGTTGGCCCAGGTCAAACCAACCGTGTGGCTTCAGTCCGCATCGCTATTGACCAAGCTAAAGACCGTCTTGACGGCGCTGTTCTTGCTTCCGATGCCTTCTTCCCATTTGCAGATAACGTGGAAGAAATCGCCAAAGCAGGCATCAAGGCCATCATCCAGCCAGGGGGCTCTGTCCGTGACCAAGAGTCAATCGAAGCGGCTGATAAATACGGCTTAACTATGGTCTTCACAGGCGTGAGACATTTTAGACATTAAGAAAATAAAAGGGAAGAAAACAGTTTCTTTCCTTTTTTTTGCTTTAAAAGCGAAACGAAACAAGATTAAAACGAACGTTTATGATATAATGTTAGTAAATAATTCGCAAAAGAGGTTGAAAGATGAAGCTGTTAGTTGTTGGCTCAGGTGGTCGTGAACATGCCATTGCTAAGAAGTTGCTTGAGTCAAAAGACGTTGAAAAAGTCTTTGTAGCTCCTGGGAATGATGGGATGACTCTAGATGGTCTGGAATTGGTAGATATCTCTATTTCCGAACATTCTAAGTTGATCAAATTCGCAAAAGCCAATGATGTTGCTTGGACCTTTATTGGTCCAGATGATGCCCTCGCGGCTGGAATCGTGGATGATTTCAATGCAGCTGGTCTCAAAGCCTTTTGGTCCGACCAAGGCTGCGGCTGAGCTGGAGTGGTCTAAGGATTTCGCTAAGGAAATCATGGTCAAATACGACGTTCCGACAGCAGCCTATGGCACATTTTCAGATTTCGAGGAAGCCAAGGCCTACATCGAAGAAAAAGGCGCTCCAATCGTCGTCAAGGCGGATGGTTTGGCCCTTGGGAAAGGTGTCGTCGTTGCGGAGACAGTTGAGCAAGCAGTCGAAGCCGCTCACGAGATGCTTTTGGACAATAAATTCGGTGATTCAGGTGCGCGTGTGGTCATCGAGGAATTCCTTGACGGGGAAGAGTTCTCTCTCTTTGCCTTTGTCAATGGAGACAAGTTCTACATCATGCCAACGGCTCAGGACCACAAACGTGCTTATGATGGCGACAAGGGTCCTAACACTGGTGGGATGGGTGCCTATGCACCAGTTCCTCACTTACCACAGAGCGTGGTTGACACAGCGGTTGACACCATTGTCAAGCCAGTTCTTGAAGGTATGATTAAAGAAGGTCGCCCCTTATCTTGGTGTCCTTTACGCGGGGCTTATCTTGACAGCTGATGGACCTAAAGTCATCGAGTTCAACGCTCGTTTTGGGGATCCTGAAACGCAAATCATCTTGCCTCGTTTGACATCTGACTTTGCACAAAACTATCACTGACATTTTGGATGGCAAAGAGCCAGCCATCACTTGGACGGACAAGGGTGTGACACTGGGCGTGGTTGTAGCCTCAAACGGCTATCCACTCGCTTATGAGAAGGGTGTCAAACTTCCAGCCAAGACAGAAGGTGACATCATCACTTACTATGCTGGAGCTAAATTCGCTGAAAATGGGCAAGACCTCCTCTCAAACGGAGGCCGTGTCTACATGCTAGTCACCACAGCTGATACCGTCAAAGATGGCCAAAACATCATCTACAATGAACTCAACAAACAAAATACAGAAGGCCTCTTTTACCGAAAAGATATCGGAAGCAAGGCAATTAGATAAAGATATAAGAAAAGGCGACGCAGTCGCCAAACCCGACAATGGTCGCCGTGGTGAAAAGACCAGAACAGTATCTGTTCTGGTCTAGGGAAAATTTGAGACCTTAGGCTCAAAGTTTAGGAATGAAACCGAAGGTTTGCTTCCGTCCCCACCACCTAAGACCATTATCAAAAAAGGAAGAAAAAGGATAAAATATGACTAAACCAGTAATTTCCATCATCATGGGCTCAAAATCCGACTGGGCAACCATGCAAAAAACAGCTGAAGTCCTCGACAACTTCGGCGTAGCTTACGAAAAGAAAGTTGTTTCCGCTCACCGTACACCAGACCTCATGTTCAAACATGCCGAAGAAGCACGTAGCCGTGGCATCAAGGTCATCATCGCTGGTGCTGGTGGCGCTGCTCACTTGCCAGGTATGGTTGCTGCCAAAACAACCCTTCCAGTCATCGGTGTGCCCAGTCAAATCACGTGCTCTTAGCGGTGTGGATTCGCTCTACTCTATCGTTCAGATGCCGGGCGGAGTACCAGTCGCAACCATGGCGATCGGTGAAGCGGGTGCGACTAACGCTGCCCTCTTTGCCCTCCGTCTCCTCTCAGTAGAAGATCAAGCCATCGCGACTGCACTTGCTAATTTTGCTGAAGAACAAGGAAAAATCGCAGAGGAGTCTACAAATGAGCTCATCTAAAACCATTGGAATCATCGGTGGTGGCCAGCTTGGTCAGATGATGGCCATTTCTGCTATCTACATGGGGCACAAGGTTATCGCGTTGGACCCAGCTACTGATTGTCCAGCCTCTCGTGTGGCAGAAATCATCGTGGCCCCTTACAATGATGTAGACGCTCTTCGTCAGTTGGCGGACCGCTGTGATGTTCTCACTTATGAATTTGAAAATGTGGACGCCGATGGTCTTGATGCTGTTATTAATGATGGGCAACTCCCTCAAGGAACGGACTTGCTCCGCATTTCACAAAATCGCATTTTTGAAAAGGACTTTCTCTCAAACAAGGCCAAAGTCACCGTTGCACCTTACAAGGTTGTGACCTCAAGTCAAGACTTGGCAGATATCGACCTATCGAAAAACTATGTCCTCAAGACGGCGACCGGTGGTTACGATGGCCATGGTCAGAAGGTCGTTCGTTCGGAAGCAGACTTGGAAGAAGCCTATGCACTAGCTGATTCAGCAGACTGTGTCTTGGAAGAATTTGTCAACTTTGACCTTGAGATTTCTGTCATCGTGTCAGGAAATGGCAAGGATGTGACGGTTTTCCCAGTTCAGGAAAATATCCACCGCAACAATATCCTGTCTAAAACCATTGTTCCAGCACGTATTTCAGCCAGTTTAGCAGAAAAAGCCAAAGCCATGGCAGTACGAATCGCTGAACAACTAAACCTTTCTGGAACCCTTTGTGTAGAAATGTTTGCGACGGCTGATGATATTATTGTCAACGAAATTGCCCCACGTCCACATAACTCAGGGCACTACTCAATTGAAGCCTGTGACTTTTCACAGTTTGATACTCATATTTTAGGAGTTCTAGGAGCACCGCTTCCAGCAATTCACCTCCATGCGCCTGCTGTTATGCTCAATGTTCTCGGCCAACACGTAGAGGTCGCTGAAAAATATGTCACAGAAAATCCAAGCGCCCACCTCCACTTATATGGTAAAATAGAAGCGAAGCACAACCGCAAAATGGGACATGTGACTTTGTTTAGTGATATGCCAGATGAGGTTGAGGAGTTTGGGAAAGGGATTGATTTTTAAGTGAAAATAGCGATTCTAGGACTCGGAGTGATCGGGACCACTTATGCCTACGCCTTTCAAAAAGCAGGCCATCAAGTGGAACACGTACTGAGAGATAGTAAGAAAAACAATGCACCGAAGGAGTTGTCAGTTGATCTGCTAGATGGTCGCTATCATTCCAAAGGTGAGAACAAGCATGATACCTATGAGGTTCATGTGGCGGAAGCTGATTCGGAATATGATTTTATTTTTCTCAGTGTGCGTCATGGTTTTGTCAAAGAAGCTGTGGAAACCTTGCGAAAAAATAATATCAAAGGCACCCTTGTTTTCTTCTGTAATTTCTGGGATACTCGAAAAGAGATCCAAGAGTGGGCAGGGGATTACGACTATATTTTGGCCTTTCCGACAGCGGGTGGTCACATGCAGGAGAACCATTTGGATGGTGTCTTGTTTGATCATTTAATGCTAGAAGGTGAGCAAAAAGCACACATTTCTAACTATGCTGATCTGACGGCTTTACTAGTTTCTGCAGATTTGAAGTGGGAAGTGCCTCATGATATGGTCGAGTGGATTTGGATTCACATGGCGATTAACGCAGGTGTCACTTCGACAGCTGCTCGCTCAGGAAATTTGGAAAATCCAGAAGAACTGGCTTTGAACTTGATGAATAGTTCATCGGAATTATCATTGGCCATCAAGGCCATTCGAGAAGCTTTGAAAGTCGTAGAAGCGCGTGGCGTGAATTTGAAGCTTTACAAAGCAGAACTATTGCCATACAAAATTCCCGCTTGGATAGCCGGCAAAGCCATGAAAGTCATGTTTGCTAAAAATGAGCTGACCCGAAAAATCATGACCTTGCACAATGATAAACAGGACATTTTTTACTGCTGTCAAAGTGTTTATCAGACTGGTCAGGAGTTAGGTGTGAAAATGCCTATTCTGGAAGCAAATATGAAGGGAATTTCTATTTAGGAGGTTTTATGATTCAACTCATTGTCAACGCATTTGTTGAAAAAGATAAAGACTGGGAGCAGTCGTCGAAGTCTTGTATGCTAGTAGCGATCACGAAAAAGTGAAAGCTAAGTATGAAGAGCTGAGCTGCTCAATATCCTGAAAACTATTTAGCTATCTATGATGTCCCGCTGGATACAGATTTGAATACATTAGATCACTACCCATCTATGTGGATTGGGAAAGAAGAATTTGAATAAAGTGACTGTTAGTTGCTAACTGATGTAAAACATCAAAAGAAAGGAAAATTAAAAACATGATCGAACGTTACTCTCGCCCTGAAATGGCGAACATTTGGACTGAAGAAAATAAATACCGTGCTTGGCTTGAGGTGGAAATCTTGGCTGACGAAGCATGGGCTGAGTTGGGAGAAATCCCTAAGGAAGATGTGGCTTTGATTCGTGAAAAGCGGACTTTTGACATCGACCGTATTTTGGAAATCGAGCAGCAAACTCGTCACGATGTGGTGGCTTTCACACGTGCGGTTTCTGAGACGCTTGGTGAAGAGCGCAAGTGGGTTCACTATGGTTTGACTTCTACCGACGTGGTGGATACGGCCTACGGTTACCTCTACAAACAAGCCAACGACATCATCCGTCGTGACCTTGAAAATTTCACCAACATCATCGCTGACAAAGCGAAAGAACACAAGTTCACTATCATGATGGGTCGTACCCACGGTGTGCACGCTGAGCCGACAACTTTTGGTCTTAAATTGGCGACTTGGTACAGCGAAATGAAACGCAACATCGAGCGTTTCGAGCATGCGGCTGCTGGTGTGGAAGCTGGTAAGATTTCTGGTGCGGTTGGTAACTTTGCCAACATCCCACCATTCGTTGAAAAATACGTCTGCGACAAATTGGGTATCCGTGCTCAAGAAATCTCTACACAGGTCCTTCCTCGTGACCTTCACGCTGAGTACTTTGCAGTTCTTGCGAGCATCGCAACTTCGATCGAGCGGATGGCAACTGAAATCCGTGGTCTTCAAAAATCTGAACAACGTGAAGTGGAAGAGTTCTTTGCCAAAGGTCAAAAAGGGTCTTCAGCAATGCCTCACAAACGTAACCCTATCGGTTCTGAAAACATGACAGGTCTTGCGCGTGTGATCCGTGGTCACATGGTCACAGCTTATGAAAATGTGTCACTCTGGCACGAACGTGATATCTCTCACTCATCAGCTGAGCGTATCATCGCACCAGACACAACCATCTTGATTGACTACATGCTCAACCGTTTCGGAAACATCGTCAAGAACTTGACAGTCTTCCCAGAAAACATGATTCGCAACATGAACTCTACATTTGGACTTATCTTTAGCCAACGTGCTATGTTGACTTTGATTGAAAAAAAGGGCATGACTCGTGAGCAAGCATACGACCTTGTTCAACCGAAGACAGCCCTAATCATGGGATAACCAAGTAGACTTTAAACCACTTCTGGAAGCCGATCCAGAAGTGACTTCACGCCTGACTCAAGAAGAAATCGATGAAATCTTCAACCCAGCTTACTACACCAAACGTGTGGATGAAATCTTTGAACGCATCGGTTTGGGTGACTAATCATAAAATAAAAAAGCGAGATTGTATCTCGCTTTTTATTTGTGCTTAATCTTTTTTCTTGCTAAGTCCATAAGCTGTGAGAGCAGCCATCAGACCTGTAGCAATCAACCATTCTGAACCTTGGCTTCCTGTCTCAGGAAGTTTATTTTCTTTTGCTACAGGAGCTGGGGCTTGAGGAAGAGCTTTGTTTTCCTTAGCAGGAACAGTTGCTGGAGCTGGTTTACTTGGAATCTCTAATTTCGGTTTTTCTTCTGCAATAGGAGCTGGCACATTTGGAATCTCTAGTGCTGGTTTTTCTTCCGCAACAGGAGCTAGTCCTTTTTCATCTCCCACATGTGTTACAGGAGTCCCAACTTCGATGATTTGAGTAACTGGTTCTTGAGCGACAACACTAGTAACCAATGTTTTCACTTCGCTTCCGTCAGCAGCAGTAGACACAGAATAGAAATGACTACGACGTCCCTTAACACCTTCAGTTGCGACACGAGTTTCTCCCTTAGGCAAGGCATCCGTTTCACGAGTGATAGTTGTAAACGGAATTTCTTCGTCCTCGATCACAACACGTGGTTTGGCATCTGCAACAGGAGCAACTCCTTCTTCGTCGCCGACATGAGTGACTGGAGTTCCGATCTCAACTACTTGATTGACAGCTTCTTTTGTGACTTTGCTTTCAAGAACTGTTTCAGTTTCTTTACCATTTTCAGTAGTAACTGAGACGTAGATTGTACGTTCACCTTTGGCACCTTCAGTGACAACTTTTTCTTGTCCTGCTGGAAGGTTAGGATTTTCCTTCTTGACAGTCTCAAAACGGGAATTTCTTCCATTCTTGTGATAAGCTCTGGTCGGTTTTCAATGTTGGCAGCAACTTCATTTTCATCAAGGCTTCCTGAGTGAGTTGCAGCTGGTTTGAGGCCAAGTCTTGTTGCTTTAAGGTTAGCTACAAGTGTATCCAACTCAGCTTGTTTATTACGGTTGAGATTGTAGTTCAGAGCATCTTTAGCAGCCTTGAGAGCATCGAGACTTTCTGTGCTATATCCTTCTAAGTTTTCAGGGATTTGAGCAAGTTCCTCGCGTAGAGCCTTGTAATCAGCACGGAAGTAGTCTTTGTTGTGGTCTGCAAAGGCAGTCATGAGCTCAAAGATTTCTTCTTCCTTGTACTCAGCTTGAGGTTTGTCTGCCCAGATGGCTAGCATACTACCAGTTGTTGGAAGATCGACTTCCGGATACTTGGTTGAAGCTAGTTGCTTGAATGGTACTTTTTCAGTATTTTCAATTGCTTTTGATAGAGGGTAGGCTTCGTCATTTTTATGATTGCCTAGAACATAGTACCAGTCTCCGTTAGTGTTAAGGATTTTGTAACCCTTACTTGCTAGATATTGAGGAGATGCAAGGTTATAACCCCACCAACCTTTAGACCAGTAAGAGATGATAACATCTTTATCAAACTCAACATCGTCCTTATCTTCATAGTAGAAACCATCGTTAAAGGCCATTGGTTGAAGACCTTTTTCTTTAGCCATGGCAGCTAGACCATTAGCGTAATCTGCAAACTTACCATAGAGTCCATACCACTTGAGGTAGTACCAACCTTGAGCGTTAGTAGCGTCGTTGGCATACTCATCTGTACCATAGTTAAAGATCTTAGTCTTGCCTGCAAAGAAGTCCATGTATTTGCCGATAAGGGCTTTTGTAAAGTTCATTGCTTCTTCGTTTTCAAGGTCCATGGTTGTTTTTGAAACCTTGTCAAAGTTAGCTTGAGGGTTTGCAATGCCTAATTTTTCCATAGCGACAAGCATAGCATCCATGTGGCCAGGACTGTTGATAGCAGGGATGATTCCAATACCTCTATCCTTAGCATACTGGATGAGTTCAGTGATTTCAGCCTGGTTCAAAGTTGTTCCATTTGGATCGTCGTAGTAAGATTTTGTTCCTTCAATGATGGCATTTTTTACATCGTCACTTGCATAGGTCTTGCCGTTTGCAGTGATTGTCATGTCATCCAAGAGGAAGCGAAGTCCGTCATTTCCAAGGAGGAGATGAAGATCAGAGTAACCAAGTTCGCTGGCCTTATCTACGATACGTTTAAGTTGGTCTAGAGTGAAGTATTTACGTCCAGCATCGATTGAGATAACCTTGTTTTTCTCAAGTTTTTCAACTTCACGTTTGGCATCTTCTTCTTTTTGAGCTTCTGGTGTGAAGGTTAAGTTGCTAACAGCTTCTTGGAGTTTTGCAATTGCTTGGTCAATACTATCTTGTTCAGCACGACTAAGGTTGCTATCAAGAGAGCGAATGGCTTTTTCAGCTTCTTTAACGGCAGCAATACTTTCTGCAGTATAGCGACTAAGGTCAGTTGGCACTTCTTTAAGAGCTTGTTCAGCAGACTCGTAGTCAGCGGCGAAATATTCAGCATTTGAGTTCGCGAATTGACGCATGAGTTTGAAGAGGCGAGATGGAGAGTAGCGGGCAGATGGAGTATCGGCCCAAGCAGCTACCATACCACCGATGATAGGGATATCGGCACCTTCAGTTTTTGGAACAGAAGTAATCGGTGTGCTCTTAATACCGTTCAAACCTTGGTCTAGGTTATACCAACCTTGTCCATCAGCGTTACGGCCGAGAACGTAGTACCAAGCATCATTAGTGTTGAGGATTTCGTGCCCTTTCAACAAGTAGTTTAGAAGAAGCGACATCGTAACCGCCCCAACCACCAGTCCACATAGACACGATAATATCCTTGTCAAAGGTACCGAAAGTAGTATCACTATTATAGTAGATACCGTCGTTAAAGGCCATTGGTTTAAGACCATGAGATTTGACGATATGAGCTAGGTCATTAGCATAGGCGATAAATTTGTCATAACCTTTGTCTGGGAAGCCATCTTCTGGATACCATTTATAGGCTTGAAGAACGCTCCATCCTTTAGCATCGGTAGCATCATTAGCATACTCATCCAAACCGATGTTGAAGATTTCAGACTTGCCAGCAAAGTAAGCAGCGTATTTATCGATCAAAGCTTTTGTGAAGGCAACTGCTTTTTCATTGTCAAGGTCGACAGTACGTGCTGATTCTTTACCAAAGTAGTTGAAGTTAGGATTTTCAATGCCAAGCTCTTTCATGGCATTGAGGATAGCATCCATGTGACCTGGGCTATTGACTGTTGGGATAAGTCCAATTCCTTTATCCTTAGCATAACTAATCAAGTCAGTCATTTCACTTTCGGATAAATGATTACCGTTTGGATCATTGTAGTAGGCATTGGTTCCATTTTCAACAGCACGTTTGACATCATCGCTTGCGTAAGTTTTGTCACCTACAGTTAGAGACATATCATCAAGCATGAAGCGCAAGCCATCATTTCCGACTAAAAGGTGAAGATCAGTATAGCCATAGTGTTTGGCTTTGTCGATGATTTCTTTCAGTTGGTCTGGAGAGAAGTACTTACGTCCAGCATCGATAGAAACAATTTTCTTTTTAGCCAGTTTTTCATTTACTTGAGCTGCTCGTTCTGTAGCGACTGCGGGTGCTTCGACCTTAGCAACTTCTTTGTTTTCTTCTTTTTCTTTTTCAGATTCTGTCTTCTTAGCTTCTTCAGTAATTTCTGTCTTAGCTGGAGTTTCTTCTGCTGTGACTGGTTCTGCTACGGCAGGTGCAGGAGCAACTTCAACTTTTGGAGCTTCAGTAGTTGTTACTGGAGCAACTGGAGTAGCATTTTCTGTTGTTGGAGCAGTCTCGAGTTTCTTCACTCGTTGGTGGAGTGACTTCTCCAGTAGTTTGGACAGCAGGCTGATTATCTGTTGTAGCAGGCACAACTCCGTCGGCCGCAACAGCTTGAGCCTGAAAGGCAAAGCCAATCAATACAGAAGCTGCTCCGATTGCATATTTACGAATAGAGAAGCGCTGTTTATTTTCTGGTTTCATTAAAAAACCTCCCTTTTGAATTTTTGATAGCGTTTTCACATACTAATCCTATTGTATGTTCTAACTAAAATAAAGTCAAGTTTTTTTGAGGAAATTACTATAAAAAAATAGAATAATTTATAAATTAAGATATTTTTTTCTAGTTTTGACTATTTTTTTAGTAAAAAGGTTACTAATTATAGAATTGCCTGAAATACTATTCTCAAGAAAGGGAGCTAATGCTATAATGGGTATATAAAAAGCCTGAGACAACTGCCTCAGGATTTTTAAAAATTAGTGATCACGGTCACAAGAGATGAATTTAATTTTGTAGAAATCAGAACGTTTATAAGTTTCGATGTATTCCAAAACTTGACCAGTTGCTTCAAGCTTAGTTGTCTTAGTTTGGAAGACAGTTGGGAATTTGGTGTCGATTCCTAAAATAGAAGCGGCATGTTCTGGAGTCGGAAATACAATTTCGTTAATTTCTTCAAAATGCTCGTCATTCATGTGAATGTGGTAGTCCAATTTGAAACGAGTATAGATAGAACTATAGTATTCAAGATTTGGATAGTTGGCATTGATGTATTGTTCAGGAATGTATGAACTATGATAGATATAAGTGATACCGTTTGTTTCACGAACACGTTCAATCTTGTAATAGAATTGATCACCGCGTAGGCCAAGTTTTTCTAAATATTTAAGATCGTTTCCGCGTTCGATAGAAAGAACAGTTACTTTATCATCTTTGGTTTCGAAAATTTCCACATCAGAAAATTCAACGAGTTTGTGTTTACGTGCACGAGCTACGAAAGTTCCTTTACCTTGTTGGCGGACAATATATCCATCTTTGGCAAGGTCGTTCAAGGCACGAACTACTGTGATTGAACTAACATCATACATGGAAATCAATTCTGCTTCAGTGTAGAACTTATCTCCACTAGCGAATTGACCAGAAATGATCTTATTTTTCAATTCATCTTTAATGTATTGATACTTTGGAATTGCCATATTTTCACCTCGTTTTTTTCCTTCTCCACTTATCATTTTAACATAAAAATCGAAAAAAATAGTAGAAAAGCACAGAAAAAAATTAAAAATATCGGAATAAGAATTTAGAATAGATATAAATAATTCGTATTTTCCTCTTTAATTTGATTAGTTTTTCAGAATGTTGATTTTATGGGATTTGAGAGGAGTTTTAGAAAAGATTCAGTAAAAAAATAGAAAAAAATTTTTAAAGAAAATTTCAAAAACTATTGACATTATTCCCTCGATTGGTTTATAGTTGATATAACAATACATGAAAGCGCAAACTTTTCGCTTTTAGGGGAGGAAGAATGGCAAGATTTGAAATTAAAGATGATTTCTATCTGGATGGGAAACCATTCAAGATTTTGTCTGGAGCCATTCACTATTTTAGAGTTCCTGCGGAAGATTGGCATCATTCATTGTATAACCTCAAGGCACTAGGTTTCAATACAGTAGAGACTTATGTTGCTTGGAACATGCATGAACCTGCTGAAGGACACTTTAACTTTGAAGGCAATCTTGATTTAGAGAGATTTCTTCAAACTGCACATGATTTGGGCTTATATGCAATTGTACGTCCTTCTCCATTTATCTGTGCAGAGTGGGAATTCGGTGGTTTACCAGCATGGCTCTTGACCAAGGATATGAGAATACGGTCATCTGACCCAGCTTTCATTGACATGGTTGGTCGCTACTATGATCAGTTGCTTCCACGTCTAGTTCCGAGATTATTGGAAAACGGTGGGAATATTCTCATGATGCAAGTCGAAAATGAGTACGGATCCTATGGCGAGGACAAGACCTACTTGAGGGAAATTCGACGTTTGATGGAAAAACGAGCAGTTACTTGTCCGCTTTTTACATCAGATGGACCATGGCGAGCAACTCTTAAGGCTGGAACCTTAATTGAGGATGATCTCTTAGTGACAGGGAACTTTGGTTCCAAAGCTGCTTATAATTTCTCGCAGATGCAAGAATTCTTTGATGAGCACGGCAAGAAATGGCCACTCATGTGTATGGAATTCTGGGACGGTTGGTTCAATCGATGGAAAGAACCGATCATCAAGCGTGAACCTGAGGAATTAGCAGAAGCTGTTCATGAAGCTCTAGAGCTAGGCTCTATCAACCTATATATGTTCCACGGCGGAACCAACTTTGGTTTTATGAATGGTTGTTCAGCTCGAGGAACTATTGATTTACCACAAGTAACATCTTATGATTACGACGCTCTTCTTGATGAAGCTGGAAACCCAACTGCTAAATATTTCGCAGTGAAGAAATGATGGCGACTTACTATCCTGAGTATCCGCAATCTGAACCGCTTTACAAAGAGAGTATGGAAGTTGAAAACATTCCACTGGTCGAGAAAGTTTCTCTTTTCGAAACCTTGGATAGCCTGACAAGTCCTATCGAAAGTCTCTACCCTAAGAAAATGGAAGAGCTAGGACAAGGTTACGGCTACCTACTCTATCGTACGGAAGCAAGTTGGGATGCGGATGAAGAACGCATTCGAATCATTGACGGACGCGATAGAGTTCAACTCTTTATCGATGGCAAATGGGTGGCAACACAGTACCAAACAGAAATCGGTGAAGATATCTTTTATCAAGGTGAAAGAAAGCGCTCTCTAGATTTGACATCCTTATTGAAAATATGGGGCGTGTCAACTATGGACACAAATTCTTAGCAGATACACAGCGAAAAGGAATTCGCACAGGTGTTTGTAAAGATTTGCATTTCTTGCTCAACTGGAAGCAATATCTACTTCCCTCTTGATAACCCAGAGAATATTGATTTCTCTAAGGGATGGACAGAAGGGCAACCTGCCTTTTACGCTTATGACTTTGAAGTTGAGGCGCCAAAGGATACCTACTTAGACTTATCTGAGTTTGGTAAAGGGATTGCTTATATCAACGAACATCATCTAGGTCGTTTCTGGAATGTCGGTCCAACCTTATCTCTTTATATTCCACATAGCTATCTCAAAGAAGGTGCCAACCGCATCATTATCTTTGAAACAGAAGGGGAGTATAAGGAACACATACATTTAACTTGTAAACCTACACTAAAACTTATAAAGGGGGAAAACTTATGACAATTGTAGGATGCCGTATCGATGGGCGCTTAATTCACGGACAAGTCGCAAACCTATGGTCTGCTAAACTTGATGTTTCACGTATCATGGTCGTTGACAATGATGTTGTGAATAATGATGTTGAAAAAAGCGGCTTGAAACTTGCAACACCACCAGGTGTAAAACTTAGTATTTTACCAGTTGATAAAGCAGCAGCGAATATCCTTGCTGGTAAATACGATAGCCAACGTCTTTTGATTGTAGCACGCAAACCTGACCGTTTCCTCGGTTTGGTAGAAGCGGGTGTGCCACTTGAAACTGTCAATGTCGGCAACATGTCTCAAACACCAGAAACACGTGCAATCACACGTTCTATCAATGTTGTTGATAAAGACGTGGAAGATTTCCGTAAATTAGCGGAAAAAGGTGTAAAACTTACTGCTCAAATGGTTCCAAATGATCCAGTTTCAGACTTTTTGAGCTTATTAAAATAGGAAAAAATTTTTAGGAGGTCATTGTTATGATACAATGGTGGCAAATTTTACTTCTCACTTTGTACTCAGCTTATCAAATCTGTGATGAGTTGACGATCGTTTCTTCTGCAGGTTCGCCTGTATTCGCTGGTTTCATTACTGGTTTAGTCATGGGAGATTTGACAACTGGTTTGTTTATCGGTGGTAGCTTGCAGTTGTTCGTACTTGGGGTAGGTACCTTCGGTGGTGCTTCTCGTATCGACGCAACTTCTGGTGCGGTTCTTGCGACTGCTTTCTCAGTTTCACAAGGAATCGAAACAGACCTTGCGATCACTACAATCGCTGTACCAGTAGCAGCACTTTTGACTTACTTCGACGTACTTGGTCGTATGACTACAACATTCTTCGCTCACCGTATTGATGCTGCGATCGAACGCTTTGACTATAAAGGAATCGAACGTAACTATCTTCTTGGTGCAGTTCCTTGGGCTCTATCTCGTGCCCTTCCAGTATTCTTCGCCCTTGCTTTCGGTGGAGAATTCGTACAAGGTGTTGTAAACCTTGTTAAAGAATACCAATGGGTTGCAGACGGTTTGACTCTTGCAGGTCGTATGCTTCCAGGTCTTGGATTCGCTATCTTGCTTCGTTACCTTCCAGTTAAACGTAACCTTCACTACCTTGCTATGGGATTCGGTTTGACAGCTATGTTGACTGTACTTTACTCAAACGTAACAAGTCTTGGTGGAGCAGTTGCTGGAATCATTGGCACTCTTCCTGCTGAAGTTGCTGAAAAAATTGGCTTTGTTAACAACTTCAAAGGATTGTCTATGATCGGTATCTCTATCGTGGGTATCTTCCTTGCAGTTGTTCACTTCAAGAACAGCCAAAAAGTTGCTGTAGCAGCACCTTCTACACCATCAGAAAGTGGGGAAATTGAAGATGACGAATTCTAATTACAAATTAACAAAAGAAGATTTTAATCAAATTAACAAACGTAGCTTGTTCACTTTCCAATTGGGATGGAACTACGAACGTATGCAAGCATCAGGTTACCTTTACATGATCTTGCCACAATTGCGTAAAATGTATGGAGATGGAACTCCTGAGTTGAAAGAAATGATGAAAGTTCATACTCAATTCTTCAACACTTCACCATTCTTCCACACAATCATCGCTGGTTTTGACCTTGCCATGGAAGAAAAAGATGGCGTTGCCTCAAAAGACGCGGTTAACGGTATCAAGACAGGTTTGATGGGACCATTCGCTCCTCTTGGAGATACAATCTTTGGTTCACTTGTACCTGCTATCATGGGATCTATCGCTGCAACAATGGCTATCGCTGGTCAACCTTGGGGTATCTTCCTTTGGATCGCAGTTGCAGTAGCGTATGACATCTTCCGTTGGAAACAGTTGGAATTTGCATACAAAGAAGGGGTTAACCTTATCAACAACATGCAAAGTACTTTGACAGCTTTGATTGAAGCTGCATCTGTACTTGGTGTATTCATGATGGGTGCTCTTGTAGCAACAATGATCAACTTTGAAATTTCATACAAATTGCCAATCGGTGAAAAGATGATTGACTTCCAAGACATCTTGAACTCAATCTTCCCACGTTTGCTTCCAGCAATCTTCACTGCATTCATCTTCTGGTTGCTTGGTAAGAAAGGCATGAACTCTACAAAAGCTATCGGTATCATTATCGTGCTTGCCTTGGCTCTTTCTGCTCTTGGTAAATTTGCACTTGGAATGGGCGCATAATTTATGACTAAATCATTGATTTTAGTGAGTCACGGTCGTTTTTGTGAAGAACTTAAAGGTAGCACAGAAATGATTATGGGACCACAAGACAACATTCATGCGGTGGCTCTTCTTCCAGAAGATGGACCAGAAGAATTTACTGCTAAATTTGAAGCTGCTATTGAAGGATTGGATGATTTCCTAGTCTTTGCAGATCTTCTTGGTGGAACACCATGTAACGTGGTGAGCCGTCTGATTATGGAAGGTCGTGACATTGAACTTTATGCAGGAATGAACCTTCCAATGGTTATTGAATTTATCAATGCAAGCCTAACAGGCATTGATGCGGACTATAAGAGTCGTGCTTCAGAAAGCATTGTGAAAGTTAATGATTTATTGGCTAGCTTCGATGACGATGAAGATGAATAAGATGTCACAAACCATCTTATAAAAAATATACATGGGAATGGGAGCGACTCCCATTCCCATGTTTTCAATCATGAAACAATATTAGATTAGAGGTTTTCAATGCTAGATTATACAAAAGAAGATTTGCTTGAGTTGGGAGCAGAGATCACCACACGCGAAATTTACCAACAACCAGATGTTTGGAAGGAAGCTTTTGAATCCTATCAAGCCCGATGTGATGAAATTTCCGCATTCTTGCAAGGGATTGCAGATAAACATGACTACATCAAGGTTATCCTAACTGGTGCTGGAACTTCAGCTTATGTAGGTGACACCTTGGTTCCATACTTCAAGGAAGTCTATGATGAACGTAAATGGAATTTCAATGCTATTGCGACAACTGATATCGTTGCAAACCCACAAACTTATTTGAAAAAAGACGTGGCGACTGTTTTGGTATCATTTGCACGTAGTGGAAACTCACCTGAGAGTGTAGCAACCGTTGACTTGGCTAAGGCTCTAGTTGACGAGCTTTATCAAGTAACGATCACTTGTGCGGCTGAAGGGAAATTAGCACTTCAAGCTCATGGTGACGATCGCAACCTCTTGCTCTTGCAACCGGCAGCTTCTAACGATGCTGGCTTTGCTATGACATCAAGCTTTACTTCAATGATGTTGACAGCACTTTTGGTCTTCGATCCAACTGAATTTGCTGTTAAAGCTGAACGTTTTGAAGTGCTTTCTAGTCTTGCTCGTAAAGTTCTTGACAATGTGGCAGATGTGAAAGAATTGGTTGACCTAGACTTTAACCGAGTGATTTACTTAGGTGCAGGTCCATTCTTCGGACTTGCTCATGAAGCACAACTGAAATTTTGGAATTGACTGCTGGTCAGGTTGCAACTATGTATGAAAGCCCAGTTGGCTTCCGTCATGGTCCAAAATCTCTTATCAATGAAGATACTGTAGTTTTAGTCTTTGGTACTACGACAGACTATACTCGTAAGTATGACTTAGACTTGGTTCGTGAAGTTGCAGGTGACAAAATTGCTCGTCGCGTTGTTCTCTTGAGTGACCAAGCCTTTGGCCTTGAAAACGTTAAGGAAGTAGCACTTGGCTGTGGCGGTGTTTCTGAATGACGTTTACCGTGTATTCCCTTATATTGTTTACGGTCAATTATTTGCTCTCTTGACTTCACTTAAAGTTGGCAACAGACCTGATACACCATCACCTACAGGTACAGTAAACCGCGTCGTTCAAGGTGTCATTATTCACGAATTTAAATAATAAGGAGAGAAGGATGAAAGCATACACAGAACGTGTATTTGGGAAAGTGGATGACAAGGATGTTGTCGCTTATCGCTTTGAAACAGAAGCAGGCTACCAACTAGAAGTCATGACCTATGGTGCAACGATTCTACGCTATGTAACTCCTGATAAGGCTGGTAATTTTGCCAATGTTATCCTAGGCTTTGATGATTTTGACAGCTATGTAGGTAACAGTCCTAAACATGGAGCGAGTGTAGGTCCAGTTGCAGGTCGTATCGCAGGTGCGACATTCGAATTGAATGGGAAAACCTATGAACTCGAAGTCAACAACGCTAGCAACTGTAACCACAGCGGTTCGACAGGTTGGGATTCTAGCTTGTTTGAATTGGTTGAAGTCAGCGACCATGGTTTGACTCTTTACACAGAAAGAACAGACGGTACAGGAGGTTTCCCTGGAAATCTTAAAATCTGGATCAGCTACCACTTGGAAGAAAATGGTGCTTACGAAGTTAGCTATAAGGTGACGACGGACCAGGATACCTTGGTCAATCCGACCAACCATAGTTACTTTAACTTGTCTGGGGATTTCACTCAGACGGTTGATCGCCATGTTTTCCAACTGAATACAGAAGGTATTTACCCAATCGCTCCTGACGGTGTGCCAGCTAAAAACTCCAGATGCTAATCGTGACGTGGTTAAGCATATCTACAATGGTGCCTTGTTGAAAGATATCTTTGCAGACGAAGATGAGCAGATTCAACTCGTATCTGGATTGGACCATCCATTTGCTCTTCCTGCAGGACATGATAATGCTGGTTTCCTCTATGACCAAGTGTCAGGTCGTTTCCTGCTCTTCAAGACAGAAGCACCTTGCTTTGTAGTCTACACAGCTAACTTTGTGGATGAGAGTGTCATTATCGCTGGTCAACCAATGATTCAACATAATGGGATTGCTCTTGAGGCGCAAGCTTTACCAGATGCTATTCATAGTGATTTTAAAGATCAAGTTATCCTCAAAGCAGGTGAAACTTTCACAAGCAAAACACGTTACGAAATCGTTGTTAAATAATAAAAATTCTCTGAAGTCATAGGATTTCAGAGAATTTTTTATTATTCTTCATCTGGTGTGAGAATCATCGGAATGATGATTGGTTCACGTTCAGTGTTTTCGTAAAGGAATGGTCGAATGGCGTTTACGATAGCACCATTGACAGATTGGACACTGGCATCCTTGTTTTTCAAAGCGATACGAATAGCATTGAAAAGGATACGTTGACTTTGGCGAATCAAGTCACCAGATTCGCGCATGTAGACGAAACCACGACTAAGGATATCTGGTCCAGAAATAATCATCTGAGACTCAAAGTCTACCGTTGCGACAGCAAGTACAACACCATCTTCGGATAGGTCTCGGCGGTCTTTTAGGACTGCCGCACCGATTTCGCCGATACGATTTCCATCGACGTAGATGTCTTGGGCATTGAAGTGACCTGCGATACGAGCAGAGTTTGCAGTAAGGGCAAGGACATCACCATTGCTCATGATAAAGATATTGTCCTTCTCAACTCCAGTATCTACGGCAAGTCCAGCGTGGACTTTTTGCATGCGATATTCACCGTGAACAGGCATGAAGTATTTAGGTTTGATAAGGCGGAGCATGAGTTTTTGTTCTTGCTGACCACCGTGTCCAGATGTATGGATGTTGTTAATCTTACCATGGATAACTTCAACACCAGCTTCAGAAATGATATTAATCAATTTGTTGACGCTAGTGGTGTTTCCTGGAATTGGGCTAGATGAGAAGATAACCGTATCACCAGGCTGGAGTTGCACCTGACGGTGGGTTCCGTTAGCGATACGAGAGAGAGCCGCCATAGGTTCACCCTGGCTACCCGTACAGAGGATAAGAATTTCACCCGCAGGGTAGTCTTTGATTTCATTTGGCTCGATAAAGGTTCCCTTAGGAGCCTTGATGTAACCAAGTTCAATCCCATTGACAATGGCTTTCTCCATAGAGCGCCCGAAGACAGCAATCTTACGACCTGTTTTAACAGCAGCATCAGTCGCTTGCTGGAGACGGAAGATATTTGAGGCAAAGGATGCAAAGATGATACGTCCTTCGATACCTTGGATAATCTTCATGATAGACTGGCCGACAACCTTCTCAGAGTTTGTAAAGGTTGGCACTTCAGCATTTGTCGAGTCAGAGAGTAAGCAAAGCACTCCGTCTTCACCTAGGGCTGCCATACGGTGCAAGTCTGCAGGTTCACCAACTGGTGTAAAGTCAAACTTGAAGTCACCCGTACAGACGATTTTCCCTTGAGGTGTATGGATGACGATACCCAAAGGTTCTGGGATAGAGTGAGTAGTTCTAAAGAAAGTTGCTTTAAGATTTTTAAAGGTCAACTCAGTGTTGTGGTTGATTTCGTGAAGTGTAGCATTGCGCAAAAGTCCATGCTCTTCGAGTTTTCCACGGATCAAAGCAAGGGCTAGTGGACCTGCATAGATAGGGATATTTGCTTGCTTGAGCAAGAACGGAATCCCACCGATATGGTCCTCGTGTCCGTGTGTAATCAAGAGAGCCTTGACGCGGTCGATATTTCGACAATATAAGAGTAATCAGGGATAACGTAGTCGATACCAAGAAGATCATCCTCGGGAAATTTAATCCCTGCATCAACGATGATAATTTCGTCTTGGTATTCGATTCCGTATGTATTTTTACCGATTTCTCCTAGACCACCAATGGCAAAAACGCCCACTTCTTCTGGTTTAAGAGTATAGGCCATATTAGAACTCCGTAATTTCGAATGCGCCAGTTTCTTTTTCGTAGTCTAGCAATTTGTCTGACAAGAGCTCGATATATTCAACGTTGAATTCTGGACGGTTTTTTTCAACAAGTTCACGGGCAATGATACGTCCCTCAAGTTCTGAGTTAGCATCAATGTCTAAGTAAAGTGAGCGTGTTGTTTCACGACGTGGGCTACGGTCTTTTGTTTCTTGATAAAAAACTTTGTAAATCATGTGTTTCCTTTCTGTTTTCAGGTCAGCTGTATTCAAAAAATTACCAGCTTGAAGCTGTTTGTTTCTATTTCATTTTCTGCCTGTATTGACCTTTGATTCGTTACAATTATCTCAATTATAACATAAAAAAAGGGGAATTAGTAAAAGCAGGAAACATGAAAGTAAGGAGCTTGAAATGCGTTTCATTTGACCTTGTATAAGTATTTGAAGACATAAGATGCAAGTGCTATAATAAAGTTAGAAAAGAGGTTTTTCCTTATGAAGGAGGGCAGGATATGTTTCAACTAGCCATTATTATTCGTCTTCTGGCCTTTGCGGTATTCGTTGCCTGTGTTTACGGAGGAAATGTTTTGTATACTCGGCTAGAGTATCGGAAAGCCAAACTCATTTGGAAGATTGGCTTCGTGACCCTTTATTCGTTTTTCCTTCTCCTGGTGACCTATGTGGTCTGGTTCGTATTTTACTTTGGTTTGAATACTTAAGTGCTTGTCCTGTCTGTTTGGCAGGACAATTTTGTTTCAAAACAAAGAAAATTCCCATGTGGCGGCTTTTGTAGTATAATAGTAAGCAGACAAAAAGATAGGAATGTGTTATGAAAGTATTAGCTTTTGATACGTCCAGTAAGGCTCTGTCTCTAGCTATTTTAGAGGACAAGCAGCTTCTTGCTGAGACGACGATTAATATTAAGAAGAATCACAGTATTACCCTCATGCCTGCCATCGATTTTTTGATGACCAATCTAGATTTGACACCCAAAGATTTGGATCGAATCGTCGTGGCAGAGGGGCCTGGTAGCTATACAGGTTTGCGAATCGCAGTAGCCACTGCCAAGACCTTGGCTCATACCCTAAACATTGAGTTGGTTGGGATATCGAGCCTTCTAGCTCTGGTACCGAGCCAGCAGCAAGGTCTGGTTGTTCCCTTGATGGACGCACGTCGTAACAATGTTTATGCAGGTTTTTATGAACATGCTCAACCTGTCTTTCCAGAAGCGCATCTGTCCTTTGCGGAAGTCCTTGAGCAAGTCAAGGATGCTGACCAGGTAACCTTTGTCGGTGAAGTGGGTCCCTTTGTCGAGCAGATTCAAGAGCAATTACCACAGGCTAACTATCAAGAAACCTTACCAAATGTAGCGAATCTAGCTCTTTGGGCTTGGGATAAGGAAGCAGACTCTTTGCATGACTTTGTGCCAAATTACCTCAAGCGTGTAGAAGCTGAGGAAAATTGGCTTAAGAATCACGCCGAGTCTGACGAGTCTTACATTAAACGCCTATGATAGAAATCAAACGAATCCAACAGCAGCCTGATGTGGCACAAGCTATCTACGAAGTGATGACGGATGTTTATCCCGTCAGTCCTTGGACGTTGGAACAAATCCAAGCAGACCTGTCTCAAGACCAGACTTGGTATGCTCTAGCTTATGATGGGGAAGAAGTGATAGCTTTTCTAGCAATTCAGGAGAATCTTTTTGAAGCAGAAGTCCTGCAAATCGCTGTCAAGAAAGCCTATCAAGGACAGGGGGTAGCTTCAGCCTTGTTTGCGACATTGCAAACAGACAAGGAGATTTTCCTCGAAGTCAGAAAGTCTAATCAACGAGCGCAAGCATTTTACAAGAAAGAAAAAATGGCGGTCATCGCTGAGAGAAAGGCCTACTACCATAATCCAGTTGAGGATGCCATTATTATGAAGAGAGAAATAGATGAAGGATAGATATATTTTAGCATTTGAGACATCCTGTGATGAGACCAGTGTCGCCGTCCTGAAACGACGATGAGCTCTTGTCCAATGTCATTGCTAGTCAAATTGAGAGTCATAAACGTTTTGGTGGTGTGGTGCCAGAAGTGGCTAGCCGCCACCATGTTGAAGTCATCACAGCTTGTATCGAGGAAGCTCTGGCAGAGGCAGGGATTACCGAAGAGGACGTGACAGCTGTTGCTGTTACGTATGGACCAGGATTGGTCGGAGCCTTACTTGTTGGTTTGTCAGCTGCTAAGGCATTTGCTTGGGCTCATGGACTTCCTTTGATTCCTGTGAATCACATGGCTGGCCACCTCATGGCAGCTCAAAGTGTCGAACCTTTGGAATTTCCTTTGTTAGCTCTTTTAGTCAGCGGTGGACACACAGAGTTGGTCTATGTTTCTGAAGCTGGTGATTATAAGATTGTTGGTGAAACTCGTGATGATGCAGTTGGTGAAGCCTATGACAAGGTTGGACGTGTCATGGGCTTGACCTATCCAGCAGGTCGGGAGATTGACGAGTTAGCTCATCAAGGTCAGGATGTTTATGATTTCCCTCGAGCCATGATTAAGGAGGACAATCTGGAGTTTTCATTCTCAGGTTTGAAATCTGCCTTTATCAATCTTCACCACAATGCCGAGCAAAAGGGAGAAAGCTTGTCCAAGGAAGACCTATCTGCTTCCTTCCAAGCAGCAGTCATGGATATTCTCATGGCAAAAACCAAGAAAGCCCTGGAGAAATATCCTGTTAAAACCCTAGTCGTAGCTGGTGGTGTCGCAGCTAACAAAGGCCTCAGGGAACGCCTAGCATCAGAAATTACCGATGTCAAGGTTATCATTCCACCTCTACGACTTTGCGGAGACAATGCGGGAATGATTGCCTATGCTAGCGTTAGCGAGTGGAACAAAGAAAATTTTGCAGGCTTGGAGCTAAATGCCAAACCTAGCCTGGCTTTGATACCATGGAATAGAGAGTTAGCCTAAGGTTAACTCTTTTATCTTGGACAAATGCCTGAGTTTTTTAGTATAGTAGAAATATGAGATTTAAAAAAACAATGAGTGTTGTGCTTGCTCTTGGAGCTTTATTGCTTTGTATGTCAGCTTGCCAGCATATTCCAAAGATACAATTGATTCTATTTGAGTCACTGTCATTCAATATGCCCCTCAAATCTCTTGAAAAAGTGTTTGGAGAAGCTGATGAAGTGATAGAAGAAACGGAAACCGCCTTTCGGGACACTTGGCATGCAAGGGATCCTTATTTCTATAAAACAGGCCGGCTTTTCTATCATTACGAAAATATTGCATTGAATGGTTATAAAGGTCGAGCGGATTTCACATTTTCAAAATCACATCGCTTGGAAGAAGTGACAGTTCATATTCCTGTAGCTTCAAAAATGGAGCAACAAGTAGCGCTCTACAATTTATCCCAGACTATAAAAAAAGAAATTGAAGCTCTTCCGACTATCAAATCCGTAACTACCGAGACAGTAGGATTATACGATGATGGCTATCGCTATAAAGTCAAATTGCAAGGCCAAAGGAGAGAGCTCTGGGTTGATGTCTACCCGATAGAAAATGAATATACTGAAAAAAATGAAGGCTATAAGTATAGAATTCGAATTGATCAATTTCTCATGTATCCATAATGAACCATACTGTTCAGGGGCTGATACTTGCTATTAGTTTCAAATTCCAGACTGTTTTCTCCTCTTTGAATGTGTTATAATAATTTTTGCTGTGACTGTCTGGAAAGTAGTTGATAAAGTAATGAATAGTGAGGAGGTTTATGAAAGAAAAAGGATTTTGGGAGGGTGTACAAGCAGCTGTGCCGACGGCTTTAGGTTATATCAGCATCGGTCTTGCTTGTGGGATTATCGGTCTCCCTATGTAACACCTGTGGAAATGGGCTTGATGAGCCTCTTTGTCTATGCTGGGAGCGCCCAGTTTGCCATGATAGCCTTGATAGCAGTTCAAGCACCTGTGGCAGCCATTGCTATGACGGTCTTTTTGATTAATCTGCGTCTCTTCTTGCTGAGTTTGCATGCGTCGACCTATTTCCGTCATACGAGCTTATGGCATAATATCGGAATGTCCAGTCTCTTGACCGATGAGACTTACGGGGTCTTGATGGGAGAGTTGGTTCATACGGATAAGGTCAACCCTATGTGGATGCATGGGAACAATCTTAATAGCTATGTAGCCTGGTTTGTTGGGACAGTAGTTGGGACAACCCTTGGTGGCCTTTTGCCAAATCCGGAAGTTTTTGGTCTAGATTTTGCCCTAGTGGGAATGTTTATCGGGATTTTCACTTCCCAGTTTCAGATTATGCAAAAACGGATTTCCTTACGCAATCTCTTCATCATTCTTGGAGTTGTTACTGTTTCCTTTTTTGTACTCTTGACAGTAGTATCTCAGTCGCTAGCTGTCCTGTTTGCGACCTTGCTAGGTTGTACCATGGGGGTGATTTTGGATGGTCGGTAAGTATATTTTAATGGCAATCGTCTTTTCTGGCTTGGTGACTTGGATTCCGAGAATGATTCCTTTCATCCTTGCTAAGTACAAGGGGTTGCCGCCCATTGTCGAACGCTTTTTGAAATTTCTCCCGGTTTCTATTATCTTCGCCTTGATTCTTTCAAGTGTGGTGACAGGAAAATCTGGAAGCTTCCCACAGATAAAATGGTTAGACTTTCTAGCAGTCTTCCCAACAGCCTTTGTAGCCTTTCGCTACTGCAATCTGGTGGGTACGGTTCTCTTTGGGGTGTTTTTGATAGCAGTCCTACGTTTGGTCTTTTAATCAGCCATAAAGAAAACCTATCACAAATATAGAAATCATATAATGGCGCAATCTCATTTTTTCTGTTAAGATTAGACTGTATTTTATTTTGGAGGAATTATCATGAAAAAAATCGTTAAATATTCATCACTTGCTGCCCTAGGACTTATTGCCGCAGGTGTATTAGCAGCTTGCTCAGGTGGTGAGAAGAAAGATGCTGCAACTAGTGAAGCAACATCTGGTAAGAAAGAAATTATCGTAGCGACTAACGCTTCACCAAAACCATTTAACTATGAAGAAAATGGTGAGTTGACAGGTTACGAAATCGAAGTTATTCGTGCTATCTTCAAAGACTCTGACAAATATGATGTCAAGTTTGAAAAGACAGAATGGTCAGGTATCTTTGCAGGTCTTGACGCAGATCGTTACCAAATGGCAGTTAACAACATCAGCTACACTAAAGAACGTGCAGAAAAATATCTTTATGCAGCACCAACTGCTAAAAACCCTAACGTTCTCGTAGTTAAAAAAGATGACAACAGCATCAAATCACTTGATGATATTGGTGGAAAATCTACTGAAGTCGTTCAAGGAACAACATCGGCTAAACAGTTGGAAGAATACAACAAACAACATACAGATAACCCAACTGTCCTTAACTATACAAAAGCTGATTTCCAACAAATCATGGGACGTTTGAGCGACGGACAATTCGACTACAAGATTTTTGACAAAATCGGTGTAGAAACAGTTATCAAAAACCAAGGTTTGGATAACTTGAAAGTCATCGAACTTCCAAGCGACCAACAACCTTACGTATACCCACTTCTTGCAAAAGGTCAAGATGAATTGAAATCATTTGTAGACAAACGCATCCAAGAACTATATAAAGACGGAACTCTTGAAAAACTATCTCAACAATTCTTTGGTGGTTCTTACCTTCCAGCAGAAGCTGACATTAAATAAGTTTGTAAATCATCCACTCTTTCAGAGGTGGATGATTTTGCAACTTTTAGACATATAGTTTCAAACTATATGTCTGCCTATCTAATAACAATTTGCTAAATCAAATAAAGTATGAGATACTATTACGGTATTATTTTTAAAGGAGAAAGAATCATGAAAATCAAAAAATGGTTAAGCGTAGCAGCGATTGCTACAGTAGCAGGCCTTACACTTGCAGCTTGCGGAAATTCAGACAAGAAAGCGGACAATACAACTACAGTTAAAATTGCAACTGTTAACCGTAGCGGTTCAGAAGAAGCGCGTTGGGATAAAGTCCAAGAATTGGTTGAAAAAGACGGAATTAAATTGGAATTCACAGAGTTTACAGACTACTCACAACCAAACAAAGCAACTGCTGATGGTGAAGTAGACTTGAACGCTTTCCAACACTACAACTTCTTGAACAACTGGAACAAAGAAAACGGTAAAGACCTTGTAGCGATTGCAGATACTTATATCTCACCAATCCGCCTTTACTCAGGTAAAAACGGTGAAGAAAACAAGTATACTAAAGTGGAAGAAATCCCAAATAACGGTGAAATTGCAATTCCAAATGATGCTACTAACGAAAGCCGTGCCCTTTACCTTCTTCAATCAGCAGGTTTGATTAAATTGGATGTTTCAGGAACTGAACTTGCTACAATCGCAAACATCAAAGAAAATCCAAAGAACTTGAAAATCACTGAGTTGGACGCTAGCCAAACAGCTCGTTCATTGACTTCAGTTGATGCAGCTGTTGTAAACAACACTTTTGTTACAGAAGCAAAATTGGACTACAAGAAAGCACTCTTTAAAGAGCAAGCTGACGAAAACTCAAAACAATGGTACAACATCATCGTTGCGAAAAAAAGATTGGGAATCATCACCCAAAGCTGATGCAATCAAGAAAAATTATCGCAGCTACCACACTGACGAAGTGAAAAAAGTCATCGAAGAAACTTCAGACGGCTTGGATCAACCAGTTTGGTAATAAAAACAGGGAGGTGGGAGAGATTTTTTCCACCTCTTGCTTTTATATAGAGACTAAAGAAAAGGAACATCCACTTGTATTGATTCCAAAGGTACAAGTCCTAGTAGAAAGGTAGAGAGAAAATGGTTTTTCCTAGCCAAGAAGAACAAATTGAAAAGTTTGAAAAGGATCATGTAGCGCAACATTATTTTGAAGTTTTGCGGACCTTGATTTCTAAAAAAATCAGTCTTTGCCCAACAAGTCGGCCTGAAAGAGGTGGCTCGTTATCTAGGCGAGATCTTTTAAACGTGTAGGCGCAGAAGTTGAGATTGACGAGAGCTATACGGCGCCTTTTGTCATGGCACACTTCAAAAGTTCACGCCCAGATGCCAAGACTATCATTTTCTACAACCACTATGATACAGTACCTGCGGATAGTGACCAGATCTGGACAGAGGATCCTTTTACACTCTCTGTGCGTGATGGCATTATGTATGGACGCGGGGTTGATGATGACAAGGGGCATATCACTGCTCGACTCAGTGCGCTGAGAAAATACATGCAACATCACGATGATCTTCCAGTCAATATCAGCTTCATCATGGAAGGGGCAGAGGAATCTGCCTCTATGGACTTGGATAAATATTTAGAAAAACATGCGGACAAACTTCGTGGTGCAGATTTATTGGTCTGGGAACAAGGGACAAAGAATGCCTTGGAACAGTTAGAAATTTCTGGTGGAAACAAGGGAATTGTGACCTTCGATGCTAAGGTCAAGAGTGCCGATGTGGATATCCACTCTAGCTATGGAGGTGTTGTGGATCAGCTCCATGGTATCTCATTCAAGCTTTGACTAGTCTTCGCGCTGCCGATGGCCGTATCTTGGTAGAAGGATTGTACGAACATGTGCAGGAGCCTAATGAACGTGAGTTAGCCTTGATTGAAACCTATGCCCAACGCAATCCAGAGGAAATTAGTCAGATTTATGGCTTGGAATTGCCACTTTTACAAGAGGAACGTACAGCTTTTCTAAAACGTTTTTTCTTTGAACCAGCGCTCAATATAGAAGGAATTCAGTCAGGCTATCAAGGTCAAGGAGTTAAAACAATTCTGCCAGCAGAAGCTAGCGCTAAACTAGAAGTTCGTTTGGTTCCTGGCTTAGAACCACATGATGTTTTGGAGAAAATCCGGAAACAACTAGACAAAAACGGTTTTGATAAGGTAGAATTGTACTATACCTTGGGTGAGATGAGTTATCGAAGCGATATGAGTGCACCATCTATTCTCAATGTTATTGAGCTGGCCAAGAAATTCTATCCACAGGGCGTATCGGTCTTGCCAACAACGGCTGGGACGGGGCCTATGCATACAGTCTTTGATGCCTTAGAAGTACCTATGGTTGCCTTTGGGCTAGAAATGCTAATAGCCGAGACCATGGTGGAGATGAAAATGTGCGAATCGCCGATTATTACACCCATATTGAATTAGTAGAGGAGCTGATTAGAAGCTATGAGTAGAGATATTATCAAATTAGATCAGATCGATGTGACTTTTCACCAAAAGAAAAGAACCATCACAGCGGTCAAGGATGTGACCATTCACATCCAAGAAGGGGATATCTACGGAATCGTTGGATATTCTGGAGCAGGGAAATCAACCCTAGTTCGTGTTATTAACCTTTTGCAAAAACCATCTGCAGGTCGAATTACCATTGATGATGATGTGATCTTTGACAACAAGGTTACCTTAACTGCGGAGCAATTACGCCATAAACGTCAAGATATTGGGATGATTTTCCAACACTTTAACCTTATGAGCCAGAAAACAGCAGAGGAAAATCGTAGCCTTTGCTCTCAAACACTCTGGACTCAGCAAGGAAGAAAAGAAGGCTAAAGTAGCTAAGTTGTTGGACTTGGTGGGCTTGGCTGACCGTGCCGAAAACTATCCTTCACAACTATCTGGAGGTCAAAAGCAACGTGTGGCTATTGCGCGTGCCTTGGCCAATGATCCAAAAATCTTGATTTCGGACGAGTCAACTTCAGCTCTTGATCCAAAGACAACGAAACAAATCTTTGTCACTCTTGCAAGAATTGAACCGTAAACTAGGTTTGACCATTGTCCTGATTACACACGAGATGCAGATTGTCAAAGATATTGCTAACCGTGTAGCAGTGATGCAGGATGGTCGTCTGATTGAAGAGGGTAGCGTTCTTGAAATCTTCTCAAATCCTAAGCAACCATTGACCCAGGACTTTATCTCAACGGCGACAGGTATCGATGAAGCTATGGTCAAGATTGAGAAACAAGAAATCGTAGAGCACTTATCTGAAAACAGCATTTTGGTACAACTCAAGTATGCAGGCGCTTCTACAGATGAACCACTTCTGAATGAATTGTACAAGCACTACCAAGTAACAGCCAATATTCTTTATGGAAATATTGAAATTTTGGATGGCACTCCTGTTGGTGAACTTGTGGTTGTCTTGTCAGGGGAAAAAGAAGCCTTGGCAAGCGCTCAAGATGCCATCCGTCAGGCTGGTGTGCAACTAAAAGTATTGAAGGGAGGACAGTAAGATGGCAGAATTGATTAAAGCATACTTACCAAACGTCTACAAGATGGGTTGGTCTGGTCAAGCTGGCTGGGGAACAGCAATCTACTTGACCCTTTATATGACGGTTCTTTCCTTCATCATCGGAGGTTTCCTAGGGCTGGTTGCAGGGCTTTTCCTTGTCTTGACAGCTCCAGGTGGTGTCTTGGAAAATAAAGTTGTTTTCTGGATTTTGGACAAGATTACCTCTATCTTCCGTGCGGTGCCATTCATCATTCTCTTGGCTGTCTTGTCACCCTTCTCTCATCTAATCGTAGGGACAAGTATCGGGCCAAATGCGGCTATTGTACCCCTATCTTTTGCAGTCTTTGCCTTCTTTGCTCGTCAAGTACAGGTGGTATTGGCAGAGCTTGACGGAGGTGTTATCGAGGCAGCTCAAGCCAGTGGAGCTACATTCTGGGACATCGTAGGTGTTTACCTATCAGAAGGTCTACCAGACTTGATCCGTGTGACAACTGTGACCTTGATCTCACTAGTCGGTGAAACAGCTATGGCGGGAGCGGTCGGAGCAGGTGGTATCGGTAACGTAGCTATCGCTTATGGATTTAACCGTTTCAATCATGATGTGACAGTCCTTGCGACGCTCATCATTATCCTGATTATCTTTACAATTCAGTTCTTGGGAGACTTCTTGACCAAGAAATTAAGTCATAAATAAAAAAGAGCCGAAGGGCTCTTTTTCTATCACATTTTATCTGCAAATTTTTTACTAAGATTTTGTCCGATCAAGGCGCCAAGTAAAGCACCAATGAGGACACTTGCGATAAAAAGTAGGATATTACCGAGATTCGGTGAGACCATGATTCGGTCAATATAGTCCTGAGATTTTCCGCGAGCTACTAGAGTTGCTATATAGGCTTGAGGGGTTATCCACATAAGTAGAATGGGACCGGTGGTGCCAAAAGCAAATACTAGGAAGGAAAGAAGGTTCTTGACCTTATCCTTGTAATGGCCTAGGTGGGCGATGCCATCTGCTGCAAGTCCACAGATGATTCCTGGTAGAAAGGCACCAGCACCATGCTTGCTCCCGAGGAAAAAGAGAGAGATAACGAGCCCAATCGTTGTAATCGCTCCAAAGCGAGGAACCTTTGCTAAAAGGATCATATAGACGCTACCGCCCACAAGAGCAGAAAAGGCAGGAGCGTAAAACATATTTCCAGTGTGGTCGACAAGGTTCCCTAGTAGAACCCCCACTCCGATACAGAGAAAGTAGACAAGAGCAGCTACAAGGGTTGTCAAGATATTCTTTTTCATAAGTTCTCCTTCGTATATCTGATGTTATTCATTGTATCATGCCTGTGGCAGATTGTAAATGCTGGCTTGGAACTAGTATTTATTAGGAAATGTGGTAAAATAGGAAAAAATAAAAGACGAGTAGTAAGAGTATGAAGAATTTAGGAAAAGTTTTTAAAGAGTTAAGGGAGTCCAGAAAAATCTCCTTGAGAAAAGCAACGGGGGATGATTTTTCAGCATCCTTATTATCACGTTTTGAAATGGGAAGAGTGAAATATCTGCTCAAAAGTTATTTGTTGCTTTAGAGAATATTCATGCTAACGTAGAAGAACTCTTATTTTTAGCGAGAGGTTTTCACCAGGATGCTAATTCTGAATTCAGAAATCAATTGTTTAAAGCCGTAAACCCAAAAGATTTAACATCTTTGCATACCCTCTATCAGAGAGAATACCAACAAATCCCTTTTTCAAAGGATAAACAAGAACATATTCTCAATGCTATTTTGATAAAATCCTATATGAAAGCTATTGATGAGACGATTACATTGACCTCTGAGGAAGAAAGAGTTCTACATGATTATCTATTTTCTGTTGAAATTTGGGGACTCTATGAACTTTCGTTCTTTTCTTCCTGCTCTCCTCTTTTATCAGTCCAGCTTTTGACAAAGTATACTCGGGAAATGTTGCGGAAGTCAGATTTTTTGCAAGGAGTTGGGAAAAATCGAAACATGATGCACACCTTGCTCCTCAATGGCTTTATGACCTGTATTGAAGCTGATGATTTTACCAACGCCCTCTATTTCAAAAAACAAATTGAAAAGAACTTCTTTGAAGAAAATGAAACCTATTTTCGAATAGTCTACCTATGGGCAGAAGGTTTGCTTGATAGTAAACAAGGAAGAGTGGAGGATGGGCAGAGAAAAATGGAGGATGCTGTCCGTATTTTCGAGATGATTGGTTGTAGCAAATCTGCAGATTATTATAGAAGCGCCATAGAGTGTTAAATATTTGCAACTGGATAAATTAAATTGAAACGATAGGACTGTGAAGATACTTATTAGTATTAGCAAGTTCTATCGTTTTCGTTATGAGTTTAGTTTGTTGCATATATTCAAAAAAATTTTCTCAAAGGATTCTTGATGCTATACTAGAACTACCATAAAAGTAGTATGTGAGAAAGGAATCTATATGAAACTATTACTAAGAAATCGTTTATCGAATCTTGAGTTTATCACGATTTTTTTCAATGCCTTTTGGAGCTTCGATTTTTAATTTAGTATTTGTGGTCTATGCCTCGACTTTACCAGAGGCTTCTGTTGCCGTTGCCGTGGCGAATGTTGTGATTATGCTTCCGGCCCTTTTTACGGTTTTTGTGGGAATTCGGGCTGATTACACGAGGGACAAGGTCAAATGGATGACCCTATGTCGGTTTATTTCAGGCAATTTTTATTTTTCTGGGTAGCCCTAGTTGTTCAGCAAGCTAGTTTCTTTTGCCTTTCGACCCTTTGCCTCATCAATGTCATTAGTGATGTAGCCAGTGATTTTGCTGGGGTGCTTGCGAATGCCTCTCGTTAAAGAAAAAGAAAGCAGCAGTCAGACTAAAGCTATTTCTTTACTCCTCTGACTGTCCCAATCCTTTCATTTATGGTAAAATAGGACTATTAAGTTATAAAGAGGATTCCCTATGAAATTACAAAAACCAAAAGGAACGCAGGATATTTTACCTGCTGAGTCTGCCAAGTGGCAGTACGTTGAAGGCTTTGCGCGTGAAATTTTCAAACGCTACAACTATGCAGAAGTGCGTACCCCTATTTTCGAGCATTATGAAGTCATCAGTCGTTCTGTTGGAGACACAACCGATATCGTAACCAAGGAAATGTATGATTTTTATGACAAGGGTGACCGCCATATCACTCTCCGTCCAGAAGGAACAGCTCCAGTCGTTCGTTCTTATGTGGAAAACAAACTCTTCGCACCAGAAGTGCAAAAACCAAGCAAGTTCTACTACATGGGACCAATGTTCCGCTATGAGCGTCCACAAGCAGGTCGCTTGCGTCAATTCCACCAGATTGGTGTGGAGTGCTTTGGCTCTAGTAATCCAGCTACAGATGTGGAAACAATCGCTATGGCAGCCCACTTCTTGAAAGCAATCGGTGTTCAGGGTGTCAAACTGCATCTAAATACTCTTGGAAATCCTGAGAGTCGTGCGGCCTATCGTCAAGCCTTGATTGACTACTTGACACCGCTCAAAGATAGCTTGTCTAAGGATAGTCAACGTCGTTTGGAAGAAAACCCTCTCCGTGTCTTGGACTCTAAGGAAAAAGAAGACAAGGCAGCAGTGGAGAATGCACCATCTATCTTGGATTACCTCGATGAAGAAAGCCAAGCCCACTTTGATGCTGTGCGTCAGATGCTGGAAAATCTTGGAGTAGACTATATCATCGATACCAACATGGTGCGTGGTTTGGACTACTACAACCACACGATTTTTGAGTTTATCACTGAAATCGAGGGTAATGAATTAACAGTCTGCGCAGGTGGTCGCTATGATGGCTTGGTTGCTTACTTTGGTGGTCCTGAGACTGCTGGTTTTGGGTTTGGACTTGGTGTAGAACGTCTCCTTTTAGTTCTTGAAAAGCAAGGTGTGGCCCTACCTATCGAAAACGCCCTAGACGTTTATATTGCTGTTCTTGGTGAAGGAGCAAATATCAAGGCTTTAGAGTTGGTACAAGCTCTTCGTCAACAAGGCTTCAAAGCAGAGCGTGATTACCTTAACCGCAAACTCAAAGCTCAGTTTAAGTCGGCTGATGTCTTTGGAGCTAAGACACTTATCACTCTAGGAGAGAGCGAAGTCGAAAGCGGTCAAGTGCAGGTCAAGAACAACCAAACTCGAGAAGAAGTAGAAGTTTCTCTTGAAGCTATTAGTAAAAATTTCTCAGAAGTATTTGAAAAATTAGGCTCTTAATAGTAAAGTAATGAACCAGGGTTTTATTCCTGGTTTTTATTTAATAAAAAATCCGACCATTGAAGACTATTTTTGTATAAAAAGTTGGGAAAACTGAACTGGAAGGAAAAGTGAATATTATAAAAAAATAGCTTGTAAACGAATTCAAAAAAATGCTATGATATATTTGATTAATTAAGAGGAGTCAACCATGAATTATTTTAAAAAGAACACGATGCGCGTGTTTGCATTTTTGGGTATAATCGTGTTATCTTTGACGGTACTGACAACAGTATTTGCAGCTGATGTTACAGACTATACCAATAAAACATCAATCACTGTTGATGGTCAACCATTGACATCTGACACTCAAATCGGAACAGGTAAAGTTTTGGAAGCAACCAATACCATTTCTTTCCCTGATACTCAACAAATTAACGAAGGCGATGTACTGGTACTTGACCTTCCGAAAGAATTGGGCTTGATTACTAAGCTAGAATTTCCAATTACTCATAGTAGTGGTGAAGTGATTGGGAATGCTGTGACAGATCCAAGCACTCAAAAAGTAACGATTACATTTACAGATTATTTCTCTAAGAATTACAAAGATAAGGTAATGTCTTTGAAATATTCTGTGCGTCCAAACGTAACGAACTTACCAGAATCAGGTAAATATACTTTCCAATTCGGGACAGAAAAATATACCCTCAATTACAATAAAACAGACGGTGAAGCTGGTGACTATGAAATGAAGTATGGTTACCAAGATTCAGAAAATCCTAACCGCATCAAGTGGCGTGTTGTTTTGAACGCTGTTCAAGATAAATTGAACAACATGGTCATTAAAGATGACTTTAGTGATAGTGGACAAGTCTTGGTAGAAAGCTCTTTCCGTGCGGTTCGTTATGCAACGCAACCAGAGAAGATTCCAAATGAAGCAGCACTTCTTAAACTGGAACCAATTGATAACTTTAGCAAAAAAGCTGAATTTACTCGAAATGCGGATGGTAAAATCACAGGGTTCACCATTAACTTTGGTGACAACTGGAATTGGGCGATGTACATTGAGTACACAACAGAATTGACTTCAGAACTTCCAAAAGGTACTCAAGTTGCCAATGTTTTGGAATGGTCAGCAAGTAACTTCCAAAAATCTCGTTCAGTCAGTGCATTGACTCGTTTAGAAACAGGTTCAGGTGAGGGTAGTGGAGATAAGACTACTACAACTACGACCACAACAACCACAACGACAGAAGAACCAACGACAACTACTACAACTACAACGACAGAAGAACCAACGACAACTTCTACAACTACAACGACAGAAGAACCAGCGACAACTTCTACAACTACAACGACAGAAGAGTCCAGCGACAACTTCTACAACTACAACGACAGAAGGTCCAGCGACAACTTCTACAACTACAACGACAGAAGAACCAGCGACAACTACTACAACTACAACGACAGAAGGTCCAGCGACAACTACTACAACTACAACGACAGAAGGTCCAGCGACAACTTCTACAACTACAACGACAGAAGAACCAACGACAACTTCTACAACTACAACGACAGAAGAACCAGCGACAACTTCTACAACTACAACTACAGCAACAGAAGAGCCAAAAACTACTTCAACAACAGAAGGATCAACGACTACAACAGATGAGAAACCAAAACTTCCTCAAAACTGGCGAATCTGTAGGAACTGGCTTGGTATTTGCCGGAATCGTCATCTTATCAGGCACAGTTGTATTGAAACGTAAATATTCTAATAAGTAATAGTTGAGTTTCTTTAGATAGGGGAGAGCATGGCTCTCTCCCTTTTTTAAAAAAGTAGATATTATGGAGTATTTAGATGAAACTATCAATTCTTATCACTCTTTTAAATGAAGAATTAGTTCTCGCTCAAACACATAAAGCCATCTCTGAGCAGTTAGAGAGTATGATTTTATCGGAAGAACTATCTGACTACGAAATTCTCTATGTGGATGACGGCAGTAGCGATAGCACACTAGAATTAATCGATGCTATTGCCAATGAAAACCCACGGGTCAAGTATATCAGCTTTAGTAGAAACTTTGGACGCGAGAGTGGAATTCTTGCTGGTTTTAAGTATGCGACTGGTGATGCAGTTATGGTGATGGATGGTGATTTGCAACATCCGCCCTACCTTATCCCTCTCTTTGTAGAAGCTTATAAAGAAGGATATGACATTGTCAGTGGTCAGAGAACTCGAGAAGGGGAGTCATTTGTAGGAAGCTTCTTTGCTCGTAGTTTTTATAAATTCTCGAATCACTCCATGGACGTTAAATTGACAGATGGAAAATCCGAGTTACGTCTCCTCAGTAAGAGAGCTGTGGATGTATTTGTTTCACTGCCGGAGTACAATCGATTTAACAAAGGGCTTTATGAGTGGATCGGTTTTAAAGAGAAGGTTATTCCTTATCAAAATGAAGTTCGTAAGGCAGGAAAAAGTAAATTTGGCTTTAAGAAGTCTATGAACTATGCTTTCCAGGGGATTATCTCATTTAATGATCGACCGCTTAGAATTTGTATCCAATTTGGATTTGTCAGTATGGCTCTGTCTCTTCTCTATATTGTTTATGAATTTTGTAAATTTATCTTTTCTTCCGACTATACAAGTGGCTATTTACGACAATAGCAGCTATCATCTTGTTTAGTAGTGTGCAACTCATTTTCATAGGAGTACTTGGAGAGTATATTGGAAAGATTTATTACGAGGTGAAGCAACGTCCTCACTTTATCGTCGCAAAAAGTAATATTGACCAAGCTGAAAAAGATAAGATTGGTTAAAATGGTATAGGAGAAAACAAACATGGATAAGTGGTTAATGCGTTGGCAAGAATTGAAAGGGAAACACCCTAAAGCCTTGCTTTATACGATGAGTGCCTTACTACCGATGACCATTATGCTGGTAGTTTGGTTTTTCATGGGTAGCTATCCTTTTGGGAATAAAAGCCTGATGGCAGTTGACTTTGGTCAGCAGTATATCAGCTTTTTTGGCTTGCTTAAAAATGCGATACTTACTGGTGATTTGAGTAGCCTGACTTACTCTTTTACTAAATCTCTCGGTGGAGACATGATAGGGGTTTTGGGCTATTACTTGATGAGTCCCTTTAATATTTTTTATATTCTTATCCCCTTCAAACACTATGGTTTAGCTGTCTTTCTGACCATTTGGCTCAGATACGGAGCAATCGGGTTGTCCTTCTCTCATTTTTTGATTAAGCGCTATAAGGGAGCAGAATCTCGTGTGTGGTTGGTGCCTTTGTTTGCAACAGCCTATGCTCTTTCAGGGATGCTCGTTTCCTATCAGATGAACGTCATTTTCTATGATGCCATGATTATGCTACCGCTCGTTATCGTTTATCTGGAAGAGATCTTGGATGGAGGAAGACCCTATCGTTATGCCTTTATTTTAGGACTAACAGTCTTTCTGCAGTTCTATATGGGGTATATGATTTCGATTTTTATCGTCCTATACTCTTGTTATTATGTTTCACCACGCCTCTCTATTCAGGGAACTCTGAAACAGAAGCTGAAACACTTCTTGAGTCCTCTGGTAAAAACATTTGCCTTCTCTGTCATTGGGGTTGCTACGGCATCGGTATTGATTGTGCCAGTTTTCTATAATCTCCTTGAGAGTAAGGGGCAAGTTGGAGATGCCATGAAATTCTCCTTGGCCTTTCAGATCAATCCTGTGGATATTCTGTCTAAACTGGCTATCGGTGGTTTTGATACTGCCTCAGGCTGGTCAGCTGGACCTAACCTTCCAAATATCTACATCGGTGCTTTAGGATTTCTAGGTTTTATCCTCTACTTTACATCAAAGAAGATAGCTAAGGAAAAACGTTGGGCTGCAGGAGCAGTCACCCTCATCTTCTTAATTTCCTTTGTTAATGAATTTGTAAGTAAAATATGGCATATGGGACAAATCCAGCTGGATTCTTCTTCCGTTTCTCATGGTTATTCTCGTTCTTTATGCTCGTTTTAGCCTATCAGGTAGTTAAGGGACAAGTAGAAATTTCTCGCAGAGGGAAGTTGCTTTCAGCTGTGTTACTAGTTTTATCAGCAATTTATCTCTATACAAAGAAATTCACCTATCTTCCAAAAACACAGCCAGAAGCATTGACTCAATTTCTAACAAAGAATGTTATTGTATTTTGGATTTTACTGATAGCTATCACTGTAGCCTGCTCTTATCTCTATTGGAGTCGTTCTCGTAAAGCTCCTCAAGTGAAAAAAATGGTGCTATTGATAGCTGGGGCTGTCGTCCTTCTTTTAGGCATTCTTCTTCAAACAGGTTATCTCTTATCTCAGGTTGTATTAACCTTGCTGGTCTACTTGGCGGTTATCTTCTTACTGCGCTCAAGAATGACAAGATTAGCCATTCTTGCCTTATCTACCTTAACAATCTTTGAGTTGGGTTACAACGCTTATCTATCTCAAGTAACCTTTGGGTATGCGGACGTAGATAAGTTTGTAGATGCAACGGTATCTGTAAAACAAGTGACAGATGATGTTCAGAAACAAGCAGACCAACCATTCTATCGAATCGCCTCCACCTTTGCCTATTCAAAAACAGTGCCATCGCTTGTTTCCTACCCAGGTTTAAGTACCTTTAGTTCTAGCTTAGAGCGTACGACCATGGATCAATTCGCCTACATGGGTGATCAAGGGATTAATGCGGCGACAGAGTATGAAAATGGGACCCTCTTAACAGATGCCCTATACGGTGTTCGTTACTATATGGATGTCAAGGATCTGGATCCTACAGAGAAAGAAGCTCATCCTGAGAGAATGTATTTCACTCGTTTTGCAAGTCGTTTTGATATGCAACGTTATTTCACGCGTAAGGTATATGAAGATGAGCGTTATATTGTGTACGAAAACCCAAATTCTTTCCCATTAGCTTATGGAACAAATGATTTGGTAAGAAATATCAACTTCGGTAAAAACAACGCTATTCAAAACCAAAATATCATTCTCAACTCTATGGAAGGTGCGAAAAAAGACGAAGAAAATTATCTCGATTATTTCAAGCCCCTAGCCTATGGAGATGTCGAAACAGAAAATCTTACTGAGGAAAATGTCGACAAAGAAAAAGGAACTGCAGTTTACAAGCGGGTGGACTCTTCTAAGGATGCAGTGGTTCGCTACCGAATTACTCCGCGAACAGACTTGACTTATTACTTCTTCGTACCTGCAGGTCTAAATACAGAGAAAGATTATTCCGTCCTTCTGAACGGCAAGTGGTTTACTCATTCTAAGAGAAATACGCAACGTCAACTCTGGCAAATTGCAGATAATGCGGAGAATCAAGAATCTGTACTTGAGTTCCGCTTTAAAACAGATAAGGTTGACCTTTCAAACGCAGGGGTTTATCGAGCAGAAATCAGTCAAATTCAAAGTGCTTTAGAAAAAGGAAGGCACAAGGTCTACAAGTTGAGAAATTCTCGAATACTCATATCGTCGGTTCAGTGAATATTACTGACGACAGTAAATATATGATGACTTCTATCCCTTATAGCGAGGGTTGGAAGGTGAAAGTAGATGGTAAGGATGTACCTGTGACAAAAGCATGGAACAGCTTTATTTCATTCCCGATTACTTCTGGACAACACAAAGTAGAATTTGTCTTCTCACAAAAAGGAAGGGTTACAGGTGCTGTATTGACTCTCATCAGTCTAACAACGCTTTATATTGTCAGAAGAGATTACAAAAAGGATGATAAAAACCAGCTGAAAGAAAGTCAAGACGCTCCATCAGCTGAGTAAGCAATCTTTTATCAACTATAAAAAAATACGGTCAGGATACCATTCCTGACCGTTTTCTTTTACAAAATGACAAAAATCTTAAACTTTTTGACAAATATGCTTGTCAAAAATAAAAAGATATGTTACAATGAAATCAAGTTAAGAACAAAGGAGAAAAAAGACATGCTAAAAAATCGTCTAAAAGAGCTTCGGGCTCGCGATGGCCTGAATCAAACAGAGCTGGCCAAACTAGCTGGCGTGTCCAGGCAAACCATCAGCTTTGCTAGAGCGGGATGAGTATACCCCATCCATCGTCATCGCCCTGAAGATTGCTCAAATTTTCCATGAACCAGTCGAGTCGGTCTTTCGCTTAGAGGAGGATGAGTGATGAACAAGTATAAAGTGATTTATTATCTATGTATCGTTGTGTTTATCGTAAATCTTTTGGCTATGATTGGAAGTCTATTTGGTTGGTTTTCAATCGTGGAAGGCAAGTACCTCTTCTGGATTAATATAGTGCTACTATTAGTCTTTAGATGGGTAGAGAAAAAAATAAAGTTTAAAGAACTCGTAAAAGGAGAAAAGTTATGAAAGAGTTTTTAGCAGGTTTTCAAGTCGATACTGAGAACAAAGCACTTGCAGGTGTTTGTGCAGGTTTAGGAAACTATTTTAACATTCAAGCCAATATCGTTCGTTTGGTGACAGTCTTATTGTTTCTCTCTTCTACGGAGATTGGGATTATAACAGTTACAGCCTATGCTTATCTAGCAGGTTGGCTTGGGCAATGAGCCCTTGGGAGCTGGAGCGAAGAAAGCAAGAAACCAAGCTATTCTCTTACTTGCTGTTTGTTTGCTTTTGGTATCACTTGGAGCAGAGGGATTGACAGCTATTTTTGAATCAGGTAAAGCTTTTGGTCAATGGTTGTCTGGCTTGTTTTAGAAAGAGGTTGAAATATGGAAAAGAATCACATAATTTTTGCACTGAAGATTTTTCTTGCAAGTGTTTTATTAGGAATATTTGCTGGTTTCCTTGGTCTTAATCCTTTAGGTATCAGTCAAGGGCAAGTAGTCGTTGCCTTGTAAATCATTCTTTTCTTGGTCTAGGGGCTGATTACGGTGATTCTAACATTTTTATTTCACTAGAAAAAAAGTCATCAGGCCTATCAGAGTTATCAAAGAGAAGAAGAGGATGAAGAAAAACGAGCAAGACTACCTTGCTACGTATCGCTTCTTAGATTATGCTACAGTAGCTTGGAATGTTTGCCAAATTAGTATGCTTTCCTGCCTACTGATAGATTTGGGAGGTTTAGGCCCATCAGCAGCAGCCTTACTTTTGATAGTTTTAGGTATCTGGGCGGGTGCTTACTGTCTAAAAATCACCAGCAAGATTCGTAACTACAAACTTTCTGTTACGGCGACGCCTAAGGAAGTTTTGGACTACCTTGATACTTATGATGAGGGAGAAAAACAGGCTGAGATGGAAGAAGCTTACTTGATCTTGTTCAAGGTCAATCAGATCCTCATTCCTGGTATCTATGTTGTCTTAGTTGTTCTATCTGTAGTATTAGGGCAAGTACAGTTGGTTGCTCTGCTCGTAGCAGTTGTCATCCATTTGTACACAAATGTTGCACAGTTGCGCAAAAACAAAAACGTTATTTCAAATAGGAGAATATTATGAAAACACTTAAAAATATTGGCTGGTATAGTCTTACTTTCTTATCATTTATTATGATTTATAGTTTCATCCAGGGTGTAGGTGTGGCAGCGATGAAGTTGGGAGCACCTGACTACGTTTTTGTCCCGGTTTATGTCTTATTAGCAGGAATCTTCACCTTCGTTACCTACAAGTGGTATAAGACAGGAACCGTTACGATTGAAAAAACGGCCTTCAACAAATACATCTGGTTACCTGCCTTGGTATGGGCCCTTGTCATTGTTGCTCAATTCTTTTTGCCAAATGATCCATCAGTCAATCAACAGACGGCAGAACAATTGACTCATAATCAACCTCTCTTCTCTTTCTTTATGATAGTGGTCTTTGCGCCACTGACAGAAGAGTTAACCTTTTAGAGGTATGCTAGCTCGTTATGTCTTCCCTCAACAGGATAACATCAAGCAGACAGCTCTCTTTCTACTAGTAACAAGCATCATCTTTGCCCTCGTTCATTTCCCTGGAACTCCACAACAATTCCTAGTGTATGGTTCCCTCGGCTTGAGCTTGGGGTTGGCTTATATCAGCAAAGGTGGTCTAGCTTATAGTATAGCCCTACATGCTTTGAATAATTTAATCGCATTTTTAATGATAGTCATGCTATAATAGACTCAGGAGGAAGTCATGAAACGAGTGATATTATTAGCAGTGATTCAGGCAGTTGTTCTCTTCTTTATAATTGGAGTGCTTGCCTATGCTTTAAAAGGGGATTTCTTTTATAACAATCTAGCAGTTATCTTTGCACCAATTGCAGGTATTATGCGATTTGCGACAGCCTATGCAACGGAGATTGTTCTCCCTAAAAAGGCTGCAGAGATTGCTGAAAAGCGTAAAAAATAAAGAAATCCCAAAATCCAGCGAATGACTTTTGCTGGATTTTTTTTCATTTATAGCAGGATTCTCTCAACTTTTTCTGATGATTTTCATGAAGAGCCTGCGCTTTTTATGGTAAAAATAGTAACAGAATACAAGAGGAGAGAAGAAATGAAACGCAGTATGTATGCTGGTCGTGTTCGTGAGGAACACATCGGACAAGAAATTACCTTGAAGGGTTGGGTTGCCCGTCGTCGTGACCTGGGTGGCTTGATCTTTATCGACCTTCGTGACCGTGAAGGGATCATGCAGTTGGTTATCAACCCTGAGAAAGTATCTGCAGAGGTGATGGCAACAGCTGAAAGCCTTCGTAGTGAATTTGTCATCGAGGTGACTGGTCAAGTTGCAGCACGTGAGCAAGCCAATGATAAGTTGGCGACTGGAGCAGTTGAGCTGAATGTAACAGCTCTTACTGTGCTTAATACAGCCAAAACAACACCATTTGAAATCAAGGATGGCATTGAAGCAAACGATGATACGCGTCTACGTTACCGTTACCTTGACCTTCGTCGTCCAGAGATGTTGGAAAACCTTAAACTTCGTGCCAAGGTAACTCACTCTATCCGCAACTACTTGGATGAGTTGGAATTTATCGATGTGGAAACACCATTCCTTTCTAAGTCAACACCAGAAGGGGCGCGTGACTATTTGGTGCCATCTCGTGTCAATAAAGGGCATTTTTACGCACTTCCTCAAAGTCCGCAGATTACAAAACAGTTGTTGATGAATGCTGGCATTTGACCGTTACTACCAAATCGTCAAATGTTTCCGCGATGAAGACTTGCGTGGTGACCGTCAACCTGAGTTCACACAGGTCGACTTGGAAACTTCATTCCTTACTGAGCAAGAAATTCAAGACATTACAGAAGGCTTGATTGCGCGCGTGATGAAGGAAACAAAAGGCATCGAAGTAACTCTGCCATTCCCACGTATGAAGTATGATGATGCCATGGCGCTTTATGGTTCTGACAAACCTGACACTCGCTTTGAGATGTTGCTTCAAGACTTGACAGATCTTGTCAAGGGTGTAGACTTCAAAGTCTTCTCAGAAGCTCCTGCGGTTAAAGCCATCGTCGTCAAAAGTGCTGCAGATAACTACTCACGTAAAGATATCGATAAGATGACAGAAGTAGCCAAGCAGTATGGGGCTAAAGGTCTTGCTTGGGTCAAGGTTGTTGACGGTGAATTAAACGGTCCGGTTGCTAAATTCTTGACTGGCATTCAAGCAGACTTGACAGCAGCGCTTGGTCTTGAGGACAAAGACTTGGTACTCTTCGTGGCTGATACACTTGAAGTAGCCAATGCAACTCTTGGTGCCCTTCGTGGACGTATCGCCAAAGAGCTTGGCTTGATTGATAACGACAAATTTAACTTCCTCTGGGTAGTTGACTGGCCAATGTTTGAATGGTCTGAAGAAGAAGGTCGTTATATGAGCGCCCACCATCCATTTACTCTTCCTCAAGCAGATACTACTCATGAGCTTGAAGGTGATTTGGCTAAGGTTCGTGCTATTGCCTACGACATCGTCTTGAACGGTTATGAACTTGGTGGCGGTAGCCTTCGTATCAACCAAAAAGAACTTCAAGAACGTATGTTCAAGGCCCTTGGATTCTCAACAGAAGAAGCAAATGACCAGTTTGGATTCCTTTTGGAAGCCATGGACTATGGATTCCCACCACACGGTGGCTTGGCTATCGGACTTGACCGCTTTGTAATGCTCTTAGCAGGCGAAGAAAATATCCGTGAAGTGATTGCTTTTCCTAAGAACAATAAAGCAACTGACCCAATGACCCAAGCACCATCAACAGTAGCTCTTAAACAATTAGAGGAACTCAATCTACAAGTAGAACAAGATGAAACAAACGAAACTAACTAAAAAGTGGTACCATTATCTGCGCCGCTTTGCTTATCGGGTGAAGATTTTACGTGTTTTGCAAAGTATCTCCCGAGAAAAATACGATGAAAAAATTTCAGCTTCTCTGGTATATGGTTTTCTATCAGCAGTAGCCGTCAATTTCTTCTTCCAACCAGGACACGTTTATTCAAGTGGAGCAACAGGTTTAGCTCAGATTATCTCAAGCCTTAGTAACTACTGGTTTAATTTCCATATTCCAATTTCTGTAGCTTTCTATTGTATCAATATACCACTCATGATTTTAGCTTGGCGCCAGATTGGGCATAAGTTCACGATATTTACCTTTATCACGGTATCCATGAGCTCGCTCTTTATCCAATTTGTGCCAGTGGTGGTCTTGACAGAGGATCCCATCATCAATGCTCTCTTTGGTGGGGTAGTCATGGGACTTGGTATCGGCTTTGCTTTACGCCATAACATTTCCAGTGGTGGAACGGATATTGTCAGTCTTACCATTCGTAAGAAGACAGGACGAAACGTCGGAAGCATCTCCTTCCTAGTGAACGGGACAATCATGCTGATTGCAGGCTTGACCTTTGGTTGGAAATATGCCCTTTATTCCATGATTACGATCTTTGTCTCAAGCCGTGTAACAGATGCAGTTTTCACCAAACAGAAACGCATGCAGGCCATGATCGTCACTAGCAATCCAGATGCAGTGATTGAGAAAATCCACAACAAATTGCACCGTGGGGCAACGATGATCCATGATGCTGAAGGAACTTATAACCATGAGCGTAAGGCAGTTTTAATTACGGTTATCACTCGTGCAGAGTTCAATGATTTTAAACAGATTATGAAACAAGTTGATCCGACAGCCTTTGTATCGGTCTCAGAGAATGTTCATATTCTTGGACGATTTGTCGAAGTTGAAAACTAGTTGTTCAGGTAAATAGAATACAAAAAAACCAACTCAAAATAGAGAGTTGGTTTTTTATTTTTCAACGATTTCGTGTGCAATCACCTGACGATAGCAGATTTGACGATTCTCTTTGACATCATTAATGATTTGCAGAATGGTTTCAAATGAAGTTCGGCCAAGAGCAAGGCTATTGATATCAACATAGGCAGCTAGATTCAATCTTGGATTCACCGAATCAAAGCTTAGAACAGGAACATCAAGCTGGTGTTCGTTGAGGTAGTTACAGACACCTTCAGCTAAGAGACTATCTGTTGTGATAATAGCATCGGTCTGAGGGTCGTGTTTAAAGAGTTGTTTACTAAAGTTATAGCCCTTTTCTTCTAGAAACTCGTCTGCAAGAAGGTACGTTGACTATCAAGAGGTAGATCGTGTTCTTGAAGTGCTTGCTCGTAACCTGTCAGACGATCCTGGGTAACGAAGAGCTTCTTGGTACCACCAATGAAAGCAATGCGACTGCATCCTTTTTTGATGAAATATTCGGTCGCATCAAATCCGGCTTGGATGTTATCATTATCAACAAGCGGAATAAAAGGAGAAAGTGATTTTCCAAGAATGAGGAAGGGGAATTGCTCATCGACAACTAGTTGCACCAAGGGATCATTTTCTTGAGCATACAAGAAGATAAGCCCATCCACACGCTTTTCCGTAGACCATTTGTGAAATGGCGTTTAAACGCTCTTTCTCATCCTTACCAGTCGCAATCTGAATGGCATAGTGATTTTCCGAGGCAACCTGTGCAATCCCTCTAAGAACAGAAGGGAAGAAAGGGTTTTGGTAGAAAACGTCTGAGTCATCTGGAAGAACCAAACCAATGACTTGCGTATAACTGCTAACGAGACTTCGAGCATTTAGATTAGGATGATAATTGAGTTCTTTCATTGCTTTTCGAACTCGTTTTTTGGTTTCGTCACTAATGGTTGATTTGTTTTGAATAACACGGGTTACGGTTGAAGGTGAAACTCCTGCAGCCTTGGCCACGTCTTTAATCGTAACAGGCATAATAATCTCCTACTTTTGGTAGTCTGGATCACGATAATGAGTCTTATAAAAGATAGTGACCAGGTATAGAACAAATAAAATGTTTTGAACAGTAATCAAAGTTGCCATATTCTGTCCCAAAAGACCTAGAATCAAGGTAATTAAAGTTGGCAATCCTAAACAGTTCAAAATAAAATGATAGCACTCTTTATAGGTCTTAAATGAGAAGAGACGAGATTTTTTCGTAAAGTAGAGCAAGAGGCTAGAACCTAGAGCGACAATGAAAAAATTAAGTCCAAAGAGGAAACTAGAACCTAGCACAAGAAAGAGGCTAATATAGACACGATTCTGTTGGTACCAGTCTTTAGAAATGGCTTGCGTCAAGCTTTCCTTGCTTTGGAAACTATCAGTTGTGATAGCATGATAGCGAATGCTGGTTAGTTCTTTTCCTTGCTTACTGATGACGAGTTGCTCAGGTTCAAAATGAAGGAGCAATTCCTCAGGGAAGTTTGAACTAGAAGTATCTCCAATTTGAACAGAAGCTTGATGAGGAGTTGAACCCGTATAGCTTAGTTTACCATCTACAATCTTGGCGTTCTTAGCTAGATCCTGAACGACTTCATCCGTCAATGGAGCATAGACATCATCGATGAACGTCTCTAAAGGATAGGTTTCCTGAGAACTGTTCTGGATAGCAATAGGCACCATGGATAAGCTAATCAAGAAAATACTGGTAAAAATCAGTTGAAACCAGTTTAGACCAAAACGATGAGAGAGGGGCTTACGAAATCCCCAAATACTATTAAAATAAGAAAACGGATATGGTAACATAAATCTCTTTCTATAGGCATTTTCTATACGAGTATTATATAGAGAAATGTTTTTTATTTCAAGCGGGGATAGTAGGATCCTTGGTAAAAGTGAATATTTGTTATGATTTATCCACTAACCAACAAGGTAATCTCAGCAAGCTCTTGTTTCTCACCAGACAATCGATGTACAAGTTCAAAAATGAAAAAGGGTGGCGAGGGTATATTACCCCTTGTCGCCACCGCTTGTAAGTCCTGAAACGAAGTTCTTTTGCAAGAAGAAGAAAGTGTACAGATCGGAAGAGCGATGAGGATAGCACCTGCTGAGAAGTAGGCAATCTTCAAGTTCTTCGCATTGTTGACGAAGGTTTGTAGACCAACGGCAACTGTAAAGTATTCTTTTTCACGAAGCAAGAAACTAGAGAGGATATAGTCTCCGAAAGGTCCCATGAAGGCCCAGAGTGCTTGTACAGCAACCATTGGGCGAACAAGAGGGAGAACGATTTGCCAGAAGCGGCGGAAGTGTCCTGCACCATCCAGTTTTGCAGATTCATCGAGAGACATTGGTACGGTGTCAAAGTAACCTTTCATCAACCAAGCGTTCATAGGGATACCACCACCAACATAGAGGAAGATGAGGAACCAGCTATGGTTAAGGGCGTTCAACATGAGTGCCATAACGAAGAAGGCAGTCAAAGCGGCCATTGTAGGCACCATTTGGATAATCAAGAAGAAGACCAAACTTTGCTTACGAGCCAAGAAGTTGTAACGGCTGTAGGCATAACCAGCAAGTACGATAATACTTGTCTGAACGACCATAGTGACCAAAGCGATGATCAAGGTATTAAGGTACCATGTGCCGTACAAGGTTTCTGTAAAGAGTCCTTTGAAGTTATCAAGACTAAAGTTGACATTGCTGTCGAGTTTAAAGGCCACAACGTTACCAGCCTTGAAGGCTGACATAATCGTGATTAAAAGTGGATAGATAATGACGATTGAAAGTCCGATCAAGTAGAGGTAAGTGAGGGTTTGAGTCAGTCTACGTTTGAGTTTGATTGAGTTATTCATCTTAGACGTCCTCCATATCAAATGCGTGTAGTTTCTTGAATGCAATCATAGAAATAGAGATGACAATGATTGAAATAATCAAGGTAACGGCAGCTGCCATAGAGTATTGAGGAGCTGTACCAGTTGTCAAACGGTAGATCCATGAGATCAAGATATCGGTTGAACCAGCTCCACCACCGACACTACCAGGACCACCACCATTGAAGAGGTACATGATAGAGAAGTTGTTAAAGTTGAAGGTGTATTGGCTGATCAAAGTAGGTGCCGCAACAGCCAAAATCATTGGGAAAGTAATGTTGCGGAATTTTTGCCAAGCGTTTGCACCATCGATATAAGCTGCTTCGTACAAGTCGTTTGGAATAGACTGTAGGATACCGAGAGTCAAGACATAGATATAAGGGAATCCAAGCCAACCTTGCATCATAATCAAGGCAACCTTAGTCCAAGTTGGGTTTGTCTTCCAAGGGATAAGTGCTCCATCTAGGAAAGGAAGAACCTTAGCAAAGAGAGGGATAACTTGAGTATTGATAGCTCCGACACTATCGTTGAACATGTTTGAGAATGTCAAGATAGTGATGAAGGCTGGAACAGCCCAAGGGAGAAGGAAGATAACACCAAAGATACGTTTTCCTTTGATGAATGGTTGGTTAGCAATAATAGCTGTAAAGATACCGAGTACGATTTGCAAAGTAGATGCAGATAAAGCCCAGATAATAGTCCAAGAAAGGACAGAACCGAAGGCTGAACGGAAGGTACTCAAGCTCCAGATGTTTGTGAAATTAGTCAATCCAACCCAATCCAACAATTTATTTGGTGGTAAATGTTGGAAATCATAGTTGGTAAAGGCAATCATCAAGGTTACAATAACTGGGAAGATGATCGCAAATGTCATGGCAACATAAGATGGGATGATGAGTAAGTATGGGAACCCATTTTCATAGATACCTTTAATCATATCCTTCAATGTCAATGGGACAGGAATGCCATTATTGATACGTTTTGCAATAGTGTGAGCGTCTTTAATATTGAAAATATAGAATGCTAGATAAACAATTACAAAAATAGAGTGGAATGCACCACGAATCAACATGAAAAGAGAGTTGTCACGGCCAGGTTTTTCACCGAGCGTGATCAAGTTGCTCAATTCTGGTGCTGCAAGTACTATAAAATAGAGGACAAAAGCCACTGTTACAGCAAGGAAGATAAAACCTTTAGCTTTTTGTTTGTTGTAGATTTGTCCCAACCCAGGAATCAATGAAAGCAAGGCTGCTTTTTGGTTGTTGTTCCATGAGTACTCCTTTCATAAGATACGAGCATTGAGCTCGATGCTAATCAGTAATATTACTGAAAACATTGTCAGTGTATCTAAAAATCAAGGGAGATGTTAAAATTATCTCCCTTGAATCAATCAATTAGTTACCAAATTTTTGTTGGATTGTTTCTTTGATCAATGTTACAGCATCATTAGCAGCTGTTTTAGCATCTTTCTTACCGCTTACAGCGTCAAAGAGCATTGTTTTAGCTGGGTCCCAAACTGTTGACATTTGAGAGATGTTTGGCATTGGTTGAGCGTTTTGGAACTGTTTGATAACAGCTGTAGTCAACTCATCGTTTTTACCTTCAGCGTAAGCGCGAGCTTCAGTATTAGCTGGGATTTCGTTAGTTGCATCGTAGAATGCTTTTTGTTGTTCAGTTGAAACAAGGAAGTCTACAAATTTTTGAGCCCTTCAAGGTTCTTAGTGCTTGATGGGATGATCCAAGCTTTACCACCACCAAAGGCTGCGTAGTTTTTGCCGTTTGGAAGAGTTGGGATAGTTGCAACACCGTAGTTTACTTTAGCATCTTTGAATGCTTGAGCTTTCCAAGGACCATCGATGATAGCAGCTGTTTTACCTTCTTGGAATTGAGTTTGGATCAAGTTTCCAGCACCTTCAGTATCTTGCATACCTTTAGGCCATTTGTCGTACCAAGTCTTAGCGTATTCGATACCTGCGATAGCACCATCGTTAGCAAGACCGATATCTTTAGGATTTTTACCGTTGTCACCAAATACGTAAGCACCGTTACCTGCAAGAAGTCCGTATGCGTAGTAGAAGTTAGTCCAGTCAGCTAGGAAAGCAGTTGTTTTTCCGTCTTCACCAGCGAAAGCGTATTTGCTATCTTTAGCAAGGTTTTCTAAGTCAGCAAATGTTTTTGGAGCTTCTTTAATCAAAGTCTTTGTTGTAGTACATAACAAGTGACTCGATAACAGCTGGAGCACCGTAAACTTTTCCACCAACAGTTACAAGAGATTTAGTAGTGTCGTCTGTTTTAGCACCGTCGCTCAAAGTAACTTCTGAAAGTTGTCCGTCAGTACCAAGGCTACCTACACGGTCGTATGGAGCCATCATAACGTCAGCAGCTTTACCTGATTGGTTATCAAGTGAAAGGTTGTCAAGTCCACCTAATTGGTCACCAGTTTTAATAGTAACTTTTACACCAGATTCTTTTTTTCGTAAGCTTTTTGCAGCTGATTCAGCGAATGCTTTATATTGATCTTCAACGTAGAAAGTGATTTCTTGACTTCCTGATGCAGATGAATCAGCAGCTTTATCAGCAGTTTTTGCTTCCGCAAGCTACCAAAAAGCAAGCTAGCAAGAGTAGCAGTACCAAGTACAGCAGCGCTCTTCATGAATTTAGTTGACATAGTGTATTCCTCCTAAAGAATAACAAATTTTTAATTTCGAGGAAACGCAAACGTTTTCCCTTATGACCCATAGTATAGCACAAACAGAAAAACGGTTGCAAGCGTTTTTTTTGAAAAAAATTTTAAAAAAAGCTTAAAATTAAGAGAAACCGAAAAACTGTCGACTATAATAGGAAGAAAAAGTAAATAAAACTAAGAAAAAAATGTTCGGAAATGGGACAAATGGAAACGATTGCGCAATTTTTTTGAAAAAATTTATCAAGTTAAGAGAAGAGGATATAGTAAATTTTATTTTTGTTATTATAAATAAATCAAAAAAAGTTTTTTAAAAACGCTTGCATTTCTTTTTGAAATGGGTTATACTTTAATTAGCGCAAACGTTTGCGCAAAAATTGAAGTAATTAACAATATAAACACTTGAGGTGCTAATATGAAAAAACGTCAAAGCGGTGTGTTGATGCACATCTCATCACTTCCAGGAGCATACGGAATCGGATCATTTGGTCAAAGCGCCTATGATTTCGTTGACTTCTTGGTTCGCACTAAGCAACGCTACTGGCAAATCCTTCCTTTGGGAACAACTAGCTATGGAGATTCTCCATACCAATCATTCTCAGCTTTTGCTGGAAACACTCATTTTATCGATCTTGATATTTTGGTAGAGCAAGGATTGTTGGAAACAAGAGATCTTGAAGGTGTTGATTTTGGCAGCAATCCAACAGAAGTTGACTACGCTAAAATCTACTACGCACGTCGTCCACTTCTAGAGAAAGCTGTCAAACGTTTCCTTGAAGTCGGAGATGTCAAAGACTTCGAAAAATTTGCGCAAGAAAATCAATCATGGCTTGAACTATTTGCAGAGTATATGGCAATCAAAGAGTATTTTGACAACCTTGCTTGGACAGAATGGCCAGATGCAGATGCTCGTGCTCGCAAAGCTTCAACTCTTGAAAGTTACCGTGAGAAATTAGCTGACAAGCTTGTTTACCATCGCGTAACCCAATACCTTTTCTTCCAACAATGGTTGAAATTGAAAGCATACGCCAACGATAACCACATTGAAATCGTTGGAGACATGCCTATCTATGTGGCTGAGGACTCAAGCGATATGTGGGCTAATCCGCATCTCTTTAAAACAGATGAAAACGGAAAAGCGACTTGCATTGCAGGATGCCCACCAGATGAGTTTTTCTGCAGACTGGTCAGCTTTGGGGAACCCAATCTATGACTGGGAAGCAATGGACAAAGATGGCTACAAATGGTGGATTGAACGCTTGCGTGAAAGCTTTAAAATCTACGATATCGTTCGTATCGACCACTTCCGTGGATTTGAGTCTTACTGGGAAATTCCCTGCTGGTTCTGAAAACAGCAGCACCTGGTAAATGGGTGAAAGGACCTGACTACAAACTCTTTGCAGCGGTTAAAGAAGAACTTGGTGACTTGAACATCATCGCAGAAGACCTTGGATTCATGACTGATGAAGTTATCGAACTACGTGAACGCACTGGATTCCCAGGAATGAAAGTCCTTCAATTTGCCTTCAACCCAGAACACGAAAGTATCGACAGCCCACACTTGGCACCAGCAAACTCAGTTATGTACACAGGAACACACGATAACAACACTGTTCTTGGTTGGTACCGTGATGAGATTGACGATCCAACACGTGAGTACATGGCACGTTATACAAAACCGCAAGGAATATGAAACAGTAGTACATGCTATGCTTCGTACAGCCTTTTCATCAGTAAGCTTTATGACTATCGCTACTATGCAAGATTTGCTAGAGTTGGATGGTTCAGCTCGTATGAACTTCCCATCTACTCTTGGTGGAAACTGGTCATGGCGTATGACAGAGGATCAATTGACTCCTGCTGTCGAAGAAACTTTGCTTGACTTGACTACAATTTATCGCCGAATTAATGAAAATTTGGTAGAATTAAAGAAATAAGACATTATCAGGAGACACAAAAAATGTTACCATTAAAAGAATTTGTACAAAATCGTTACAATAAATCTATCGCAGAATGTAGTAACGAAGAGCTTTTACCTTGCTCTTCTTAACTACAGCAAACTTGCTAGTAGCCAAAAAAACCAGTCAACACTGGTAAGAAAAAAGTTTACTATATCTCAGCTGAGTTCTTGATTGGTAAACTCTTGTCAAACAACTTGATTAACCTTGGTCTTTATGACGAAGTTAAAAAAGAACTTGCTGATGCAGGTAAAGAGTTGATCGAAATCGAAGAAGTAGAATTGGAACCATCACTTGGTAATGGTGGTTTGGGACGTTTGGCAGCCTGCTTTTATCGACTCAATCGCTACACTTGGTTTGAACGGTGACGGTGTTGGTTTGAACTACCACTTTCGGTCTTTTTCCAACAAGTTCTTAAAAACAACCAACAAGAAACAATTCCTAACGCTTGGTTGACTGACCAAAACTGGTTGGTTCGCTCAAGCCGTAGCTACCAAGTGCCATTTGCACACTTTACATTGACATCTACTCTTTACGATATCGATGTACCTGGTTACAAAACAGCTACTAAAAAACCGTTTGCGTTTGTTTGACTTGGATTCAGTTGATTCATCTATCATCGAAAGATGGTATCAACTTTGACAAGACAGACATCGCTCGCAACTTGACTCTTTTCCTTTACCCAGACGATAGCGATAAACAAGGTGAATTGCTCCGTATCTTCCAACAATACTTCATGGTTTCAAACGGTGCACAATTGATCATTGATGAAGCAATCGAAAAAGGAAGCAACTTGCACGACCTTGCTGACTACGCAGTTGTACAAATCAACGATACTCACCCATCAATGGTAATCCCTGAATTGATTCGTCTTTTGACTGAACGTGGTATCGAACTTGATGAAGCAATCTCTATCGTTCGTAGCATGACTGCTTACACAAACCACACAATCCTTGCTGAAGCCCTTGAAAAATGGCCTCTTGAATTCTTGGAAGAAGTGGTTCCTCACTTGGTACCAATCATCAAAGAATTGGACCGCCGTGTTAAAGCAGAATACAAAGACCCAGCTGTTCAAATCATCGATGAGAATGATCGTGTACACATGGCTCACATGGATATCCACTACGGATACAGCGTAAACGGGGTTGCAGCTCTTCACACTGAAATCTTGAAGAACTCTGAGTTGAAAGCTTTCTACGATCATCTACCCAGAAAAAAATTCAACAACAAAACAAACGGTATCACATTTCCGTCGTTGGCTCATGCATGCTAACCCAAGCTTGTCTCACTACTTGGATGAGATTCTTGGACGCGAATGGCACCATGAAGCTTCTAAATTGGAAGACCTTCTTTCATACGAAGACAAGGCTGCTGTCAAAGAAAAATTGGAAAGCATCAAAGCTCACAACAAACGTAAATTGGCTCGTCACTTGAGAGAGCACCAAGGTGTGGAAATCAATACAAACTCTATCTTTGATATCCAAATCAAACGTCTTCACGAGTACAAACGTCAACAAATGAACGCTTTGTATGTGATCCACAAATACTTGGACATCAAGGCTGGTAACATCCCTGCTCGTCCAATCACAGTATTCTTTGGTGGTAAAGCAGCTCCTGCCTACACTATCGCTCAAGACATCATCCACTTGATCCTTTGCTTGTCAGAAGTGATTGCAAACGACCCAGCAGTAGCTCCACACTTGCAAGTGGTTATGGTTGAAAACTACAACGTTACTGCAGCAAGCTTCTTGATCCCAGCATGTGACATCTCAGAACAAATATCACTTGGCTTCTAAAGAAGCTTCAGGTACTGGTAACATGAAATTCATGTTGAACGGGAGCTTTGACTCTTGGTACTATGGACGGGGCTAACGTGAAATCGCTGAGTTGGTTGGCGACGAAAACATCTACATCTTCGGTGAAGATTCAGAAACTGTTATCGACCTTTACGCGAAATCAGGTTACAAATCAAGTGAATTCTACGCACGTGAAGCTATCAAACCATTGGTTGACTTCATCGTGAGTGACGCTGTTCTTGCAGTTGGTAAGAAAGAACGCTTGGAACGTCTTTACAACGAATTGATTAACAAAGACTGGTTCATGACTCTTCTTGACTTGGAAGACTACATCAAGGTTAAAGAGCAAATGCTTGCTGACTACGAAGACCGTGACGCATGGTTGGATAAAGTCATCGTCAACATTGCTAAAGCAGGATTCTTCTCATCTGACCGTACAATCGCTCAGTATAATGAAGATATCTGGCACTTGAACTAAGATTCTTTGTAACAGATTATAAAACAAAAACGCATCTTAAATAGATGCGTTTTTTTGTATTTAGACTAGTTTATAGTGCTTTCCCAACCAGAATCTCTGCTTCGATAGTAATCTCTGTCAGTTGATTCCAGTCAATCTTGCTTTGGTAAACGTGGAAGAGCAGGGGAGTCATGCTGAGTAAGGCTTGGCGTTGTTCTGCTGTAATGGGCTTGGTCAGGGAAGCGATTTGACTAGACTGGATGCTAAAATGTTCCTGGAAATGTTCTTTGATATCTTGGTTGGAATAGTCTTTTTTTGTCAGCTGGTCCTGTACCATTTGACGGATTTCCTTGAGGTGGTTTTCAGTAGGAATGACCTTGATTAAGATGCCGTCCTTTGATAAGACTCGTCGAAATTCTCCGTAGTTGGCAGGTGAGAAAATATCAAGTAGGATATCCATGCTGGCGTCTTTTATAGGAAGGCGAGCCAGGTCACCAACAAACCAGTTGACTGCCCAGTTGGGTTCGCTTTTAGCAGCGATTTGGACCGAGTCTTTCGAGATATCAAAGGCGTAGAAGGTCTTGTCAGGTTGATTTTCTTGTAGTCTACGAGAGTAAAATCCTTCGCCACAACCGATATCTAAAACTGTTTTTGCGGATGGTTTAGTGGCTAGTAAGTCGGAAATACCTTTTAAAATAGCCTGATAAAATCCAGCTTCTAGGATTTGCTGGCGGTTTTGAAAGTTTTCCTTGTCGTAGTTGGCGGATTGCTTGATTTGAGGGGCTAGATTGACATAGCCGAATTTTGCCAGGTCAAAAGAATGGCGATTGCTACATTTGAGACTGCTCTCTACCAGAGTCAGATTTTCTTGGCAGATAGGACAGGCAAAGGCAGTCGCAGAAGCGAAGCGCTGAAGTTTGGGTTTGAGGTTTGTATTCATAGTTTTAGTCTAGCAAAAAAAGAACTGGATGGCAAATGCCTCCAGTCTGTTTTTTAGTATGTTAGAACAAAGTATTTTTTCTTACCACGGCGGATAACAGTGAGTTCGTTCTCTAACTTATCTGCGTCACTCAAGACATAGTCAAGGTCTTGGATGCGATCACCATTGACGTAGATGGCTCCGTTTTGAACATCTTCGCGAGCTTGGCGTTTTGAGTTAACCACACCAGATGACACGAGGAGTTCTACGATGTTGTGGTTTTCGTCTGCTTGCACTTGGTAGTTTGGCACACCACGAAGTCCTTGTTTGAGTTCTTTGACAGAAAGGTTTTTGATATTTCCGGCAAAGAGTTGCTCAGTGATGTTAAGGGCTTCTTTGTAGGCTTCTTCTCCGTGGACAAGAGTCACGACTTCACGAGCCAAGACTTTTTGAGCCAAGCGTTCGTGTGGCGCAGCTTCAAATTGTTTGCGGATGTCTTCGATCTCATCAAGTGACAAGAAAGTAAAGATTTTCAAGAAGCGAACAGCGTCAGCGTCCATGACATTCATCCAGAATTGGTACATTTCGTATGGAGAAGTCTTTTCAGGATTGAGCCAGACGGCGTTTCCTTCTGATTTACCAAATTTCTTGCCAGTTGCGTCTGTGATGAGTGGAACAGTGATTACGTGACCAGTCTTGTCAGCCTTACGACGAAGCAATTCGGTACCAGCAGTCATATTTCCCCACTGGTCAGAACCACCGATTTGGAGGGTTACATTGTGCTCTTGGTTCAAGACAAAGAAGTCATACCCTTGCATGATTTGGTAGGCAAACTCAGTGTAAGAAATCCCAGTTTCAATACGTTTCTTCACAGACTCCTTGCTCATCATGTAGTTGACAGTGAAGTATTTTCCGATATCACGGAGGAAATCAATGAAGCTGATGCTGCCAAACCAGTCGTAGTTGTTGACCATGACAGCTTTATTTTCACCATTTTCAAAGTCAAGAAAGCGAGAAAGTTGTCCTTGGATAGACTTAACCCAGCCATCTACTGTGTCTTTTGTTTGGAGACTACGTTCAGCATCTTTGAAGGACGGATCTCCGATGAGACCTGTAGCACCGCCAACGAGCGCATAAGGTTTGTGACCTGCTAACTGCAAGCGACGACTTGTCAAGATTGCAACAAGGTGACCTAGGTGAAGGCTGTCAGCAGTTGGATCGTAGCCAGTATAATAAGAAACTTGACCTTCTTCTAGGGCTTTACGCAAAGCTTCTTCATCAGTCGTTTGAAAAAAATCAAACCACGCTCTTTTTAGCTCATCAAAAATGTGCATGTGTCTTTTTCTCCTTTTTAAAAATATTGTTTCTACCTATTTTACCACAAACTTAGCAAATAACCTAGTAAAATCGGGAAGAAAGTTGCTACTTGGACTTTTTTTTGGAGACGAGTGAAATATGGTATAATAGCACTAGCTTATTTTCAGAGAAAATAGATAAAAATTGTTAAGAAAGGGGCTGAAAGATGTCTCATATTATTGAATTGCCAGAAGTCTTGGCCAACCAGATTGCAGCAGGAGAAGTTATCGAACGTCCTGCCAGCGTAGTTAAAGAGTTGGTCGAAAATGCTATCGACGCTGGCTCAAGTCATATTATCGTTGAGATTGAGGAAGCTGGTCTTAAGAAAATCCAAATCACTGATAATGGTCACGGGATTGCCCACGATGAAGTCGAGTTGGCTCTCCGCCGTCATGCAACCAGTAAGATTAAGAATCAAGCGGATCTCTTTCGGATTCGGACTCTTGGTTTTCGTGGTGAAGCCCTGCCCTCTATTGCATCTGTCAGTGTTTTGACTTTGTTGACTGCGGTGGATGGTGCCAATCACGGGACCAAGCTAGTGGCTCGTGGGGGAGAAGTTGAAGAGATTAGCCCAGCAACCAGTCCTGTGGGGACTAAGGTTTGCGTGGAAGACCTCTTTTTCAATACACCAGCTCGTCTCAAGTATATGAAGAGCCAACAGGCAGAGTTATCTCATATCATCGATATCGTTAACCGTCTAGGCTTGGCCCATCCTGAGATTTCCTTTAGCCTGATTAGCGATGGCAAGGAGATGACACGAACAGCTGGTACGGGGCAACTGCGCCAAGCCATTGCTGGAATCTATGGTTTAGCCAGTGCCAAAAAGATGGTTGAAATTGAGAATTCTGACCTAGACTTTGAAATTTCAGGTTTTGTTTCATTACCGGAATTGACACGTGCTAATCGTAACTATATTAGTCTTTTTATCAATGGTCGTTATATCAAAAACTTCTTGCTCAATCGTGCCATTTTAGATGGTTACGGGAGCAAGCTCATGGTGGGGCGTTTTCCACTAGCCGTTATTCACATTCATATCGATCCTTATCTAGCGGATGTCAATGTGCATCCAACCAAGCAAGAAGTGCGGATTTCCAAGGAAAGAGAACTGATGGCGCTGGTTTCAGAAGCTATCGCAAAGAGTCTAAAGGAACAGATCTTGATTCCAGATGCCTTGGAAAATCTTGCAAAGTCTACCGTTCGCAATCGTGAAAAAGTAGAGCAAACCATTCTCCCACTTAAAGAAAACAATCTCTACTACGAGCAAACGGAAGCAACAAGCTCTATTCCAGCTGAGGTTTCAGACAGTCAAGTAGACTTGACTGAAGAGAAACAGGATTTGAACCTCTTTGCTAAGGAAACCTTAGACCAGATAAGCAAACCAGCCAAACTGCATTTTGCAGAGAGAAAGTCTGCCAGCTACGACCAACTAGACCATCCAGAGTTAGATCTAGCTAGTTTGGATAAGGCTTATGATAAGCTGGAGCGAGAAGAATCTTCGAGCTTCCCAGAGTTGGAATTTTTCGGGCAGATGCACGGCACCTACCTCTTTGCCCAAGGTCGAGATGGGCTCTACATCATAGACCAGCATGCGGCCCAGGAGCGGGTTAAGTATGAAGAGTACCGCGAAAGCATTGGCAATGTTGACCAGAGCCAGCAGCAACTCCTTGTGCCCTACATCTTTGAATTTCCGGCGGATGATGTCCTTCGTCTCAAGGAAAGAATGTCTCTCTTTAGAGGAAGTCGGCGTCTTTCTAGCAGAGTACGGAGAAAATCAATTTATCCTGCGTGAGCATCCTATTTGGATGGCAGAGGAGGAAATCGAGTCTGGTATCTATGAGATGTGTGATATGCTTCTCTTGACTAAGGAAGTTTCGATCAAGAAATACCGAGCAGAGTTAGCCATTATGATGTCCTGCAAACGCTCAATCAAAGCCAATCATCGTATCGATGACCATTCAGCTAGACAGCTTCTATACCAACTTTCCCAATGCGACAACCCATACAACTGTCCCCACGGACGTCCTGTTTTGGTCCACTTTACCAAGTCGGACATGGAAAAGATGTTCCGTCGCATTCAGGAGAATCACACGAGCCTACGAGAATTAGGCAAATACTAATACTCTTCGAAAATCTCTTTAAACTGCGTCAGCCTTACCTTGTCTAACTTAAGTTATGCCTACGGTTAGCTTCCTAGTTTACTCTTTGATTTTCATTGAGTATAAATTGAAGGAAAAATTATGTACGAATATCTAAAAGGTATTATTACCAAAATTACTGCTAAATACATCGTTCTAGAAGCAAACGGCATCGGCTACATCCTACACGTAGCCAACCCTTATGCCTACTCAGGACAAGTCAATCAAGAAGCACAAATCTATGTCCATCAAGTCGTTCGTGAAGATGCTCATCTACTTTACGGTTTCCGTTCAGAAGACGAGAAAAAACTCTTTCTCAGCTTGATTTCGGTGTCGGGCATTGGCCCTGTATCAGCTCTGGCTATCATTGCAGCAGATGACAATGCAGGGCTTGTTCAAGCCATCGAGACCAAGAATATAACCTACCTGACCAAGTTCCCTAAAATCGGGAAGAAAACAGCCCAACAGATGGTGTTGGACCTAGAAGGTAAGGTGGTTGTGGCAGGTGATGACCTCCCTGCTAAGACTGCTACTCCATCTAGCAACGATAATCAAGAATTGGAAGAAGCCATGGAAGCCATGTTGGCCTTGGGCTACAAGGCGACCGAGCTTAAGAAGATCAAGAAATTCTTTGAAGGAACGACTGATACAGCAGAGAACTATATCAAGTCGGCCCTTAAAATGTTGGTGAAATAGGAGAACTCTATGCCAAAACGCTGTGGCTGGGTTAAAATGAACAACCCGCTATATGTAGCCTACCATGATGAGGAGTGGGGCCAGGCCCTCCATGATGACAGGGCACTTTTTGAGTTGCTCTGTATGGAGACCTATCAGGCTGGTCTTTCTTGGGAAACGGTGCTCAATAAACGCCAAGCCTTCCGTCAAGCTTTTCATGGTTACCAAGTCCAAGCTGTTGCAGACATGACGGATGAAGAGCTGGAAGCTTTGATGAATAATCCAGCAATTATCCGCAATCGTGCCAAGATTTTTGCGACGCGAGCTAATGCCCAGGCCTTTCTACAAGTTCAGAAAGAGTATGGCTCTTTTGATGCTTATCTCTGGTCTTTTGTAGATGGAAAAACCATGGTCAATGATATCCCGGACTACAGTCAAGCACCGGCCAAAACGCCTTTGTCTGAAAAAATATCCAAGGATTTCAAAAAACGTGGTTTTAAGTTCACTGGACCAGTCGCTGTCTTGTCCTATCTGCAGGCTGCAGGTCTGGTTGATGACCATGAGAATGATTGTGAATGGAAGGGTCTTAAATGATGTCTAACAAAAATAAGGGAATTCTGATTTTTGCGATTCTCTATACAGTTCTCTTTGTGTTTGATGGTATACGAGTATTTGATGCTCCATTACCTTCTTCTGCAGGGACTTATTTAGTCTATACCATCATGTTTGTGTATGGTTGCTTCTTATTTAAGTCCCTATTGCTCCAAAAGTGGGAAGAGGTTAGAAATTCTAAAAGGAAATTTATCTTTGGGTTTTTAAAAGGCTGGGGCTTGCTTTTCCTTTTAACCATTCTCTTTGGGCTCCTATCGGAAATAGTGAAACAGGTGTTGGGATTAAGCGGACAGGGACTAAACGAGGCTAATATACAAACTGCCTTTAAAGAACAACCACTACTGATAGGGGTTTTTGCCTGTGTCATAGGACCTTTAGTGGAAGAGCTCTTTTTCCGTCAACTCTTATTGCATCACTTGCAGAAAAAACTGCCAAGTTGGTTAAGCATTCTTCTGGTAGGATTTATCTTTGCACTGACTCATATGCATAATTTAAGTTTATCAGAGTGGGTCGGTGCAGTCGGATACCTAGGTGGGGGCCTTGCCTTTTCTATTATTTATGTGAAAGAAAGGAGAATATCTACTATCCCCTACTTGTTCACATGTTAGGCAATAGCCTCTCCTTTATTATTTTAGCTATCGGTAGTATGTGATGAAAATGCTAGTAACGATACTGAAAAAAGCTGAGAAATTCATCTCAGCTTTCTTTGTTATAGTCAAATCGGATGACTTGCTCCTGTGCATCTACATAGGCGTGAACGCCAAAGGGAACAATGGCTCTTGGAGTTGCGTGGCCGACATTCAGATTATAGACAATCGGGATATTGCTATCAATGATATCCAATAGTGCCTCTTTATAGTCGTCATAGAAAGTTTCATCCATAGGTTTTCCTATCAAGAGTCCACTGATGACCGCGAATATGCCAGTGTCCTTTAAAGTCCGCAACATCTTTTTGAAATATTCCGGCTCAGGCTTTTCTTCGCTTGTTTCTAGCAAGAGGATTTTTCCTTCCCAGTCTGACAAGTCAGGGAAAAGTTTGTACTTTTGGCAGAGGTCTGTGCTATCTGCGTATCGAGAGTTGTCAAAGATATCGTAGAGGGATTCGAGACACCCACCGAGGATTTCTCCCTCGAACTGGGCATTTCCTTGCAACAACTCCAAACCAGTATTTGCATGACTGATACGAGGTGTTCCCAAGGCTTTGGGACTAAAATCAGTCCGTTCCTCATACCAAACGTTACTAGGGCGAATTTCTGAGATTTTTCCAGTCTCAATCAATTCTTTAAAGTAGTGGCAGCTATATGGCAACATTTCTTTGTCTAACTCACAAATGTCTGCTAGAAATGATTGGCCGTAAAAAGTCTTGATTCCTAGTTTATGCAACATGAGATGGTTCATGGTTGTATCTGAGAAACCAAGAAAAATCTTTTGCTTGATAACCTTTTGTAGTTGGTCATTTTCAAAAAGATAGGGTAATAAACGATAGGTATCATCCCCACCGATGGCGCATAGGATCATGTCAATGCTATCGTCTGAAAAGGCCTGCATCAAATCCTCTGCACGCGCCTCAGGATGATCCTTGATAAAGTCCAAGCCCTTAGCGAATGGGGTAAAAAGATAGGATTGAGTCTCAGGTCCTTGAGACGTTGGACACCCAAGTCGACTTCGTGTTTGACAAAGTCTTCTCCGATAATGCCACTAGACAAACTAACAATACCAATAGTAGAAACCATATCTCATCCTCCTAGAAATAAATTGATGCTATTGTATCACAAAAGATGAGGAGAAACAACAAGAATTAGAATCAGAAAAAGGCTTTTAGATCACGAAAGTAAGCAAAAAAGCAACCGCTCGATGTGGTTGCTTTTTATAGTAGTTGCATTCTTATAGAGCAGTAAGGAAGGTCAGTCCGCCAAGGATAACCCCAGCCGAGTTTGGAATGATTAGAATCCAATCTTTTTTAGGCTCTTTTGTCCATCCATAAATGACCCAGATTAAGCAAGAGACTGCTGCTGATAAAGGTTGGAAAGGTTGAGCTTTATTTCCTTGTAAATTGGCAAAAATTTGAGGGATGTAGGCTATAAATACAATAATCCCGATAAAGGCACCAATTGAACCAACAATTTGATTAATTCTCTGTTTAGTCATATATATTTCTCCTTTATTGTTTATCTTAATATCTAGCTGGACCTGCACTTGCACTCTTGATGTTGAAACGTTTTTTGAGATAGAAACGTAGGGCAAGGAGAGCTCCTCCAATCACCAACAAAACAAGTGGTGGGAGGCTGATGTTGATGGCTTGTGGAAGGAAGTTACTCAAGAAGAGGATGAGAACCCAAGCAAACATAGTCGCTAACATAACCAAAAGTGATTTCCAGAATGGAGGGCGTTGGCTACGGTCAGTATCTGGTCCGTAGTAGCGGTAGATGAAGTGATAGAGAAGGTAAAAGGCAACTCCACCAAAGGCTCCTACACTGATAAGTGTTACCAAGCCGTAGGCAACGGGTTGGTTTGAGAAGAAGCTCATCAAGGCACTAACTACTGCAAACAGTCCTGTAATGAAAAGGGCTGAATCCAACATCATCAATTTTGGATCGTCGTTTTCCTTTGGATGTTCTTTCTCGTATTGCTCTTTTTCGCTAAAGCTGTGAGCCCAGTGAGTTGGTGCTCCGTAGATAGAGCGAGCGGTCACACCTTTTGGTTGTTCTTCAAGGATGTGAGGGATGACTTCTTCAAGGATGGCCTTGATTTCAGCGTCGGTTTTTCCGTCCTTAAGAAATTGTTGGGTTGCAATGTGGATAAATTCTTGGTTTTTCTTGGTTAATTCTTTTAAATCAATCTGTGACATAATAACTCCTATTTAGAACCATTTTTTATGGATGAGGTAAAGAGTGAGAGAAACACTCATAGCAAAGGCGATAAAGACGATGAGCCAGAAAGCATGCGGTTCTCCGTTTAAGGAATTTCATTATCCTTAAAGTTCATTCCGTAGGCTGAGAAAATCATGGTCGGGATGGACATAACGATGGTCACGAGGGCCAAGGTTTTCATGATATTGTTCTGGTTATTTGAAATGATAGAAGCGAAGGTCTCTGTCATAGAGTGAAGGACGTTTCCATAGATGTCCGCCATCTCGATGGCCTGTTGCGTTTCAATCAAGGTATCTTCCAGTAAGTCTTCATCTTCGAGGTATTTCTTGATATTGCTAGTTGCGCTGGTCAATTTTTTAATCACGCGCTCATTTGTCTTCAGAGAAGCTTTGAAGTAGACGATGGTCTTTTCCAACTCCATGAGTTCGATCAATTCTTCGTTTCGAGTAGATTTGTGAAGTTGACTCTCGATCTGCTCACTCTTACGTTCGATTGAACGGAGGGCTGTCAAGTAAATCTCCGCATTGCGGTATAGGATTTGGAAGATGAAGCGCGAACGCATGAAGGTATAGAAATTTCGAAGCCTACGATTGATAAAGACATCAAGAAGTGGTAGAGGCTCCAAGCAAGTGGTAATAATAGCCTCTTCTGTGATGATAATCCCCAAGGGAATAGTCACATAATAGGTCTGGTTATTTCTTTCCTCTGTGATTGGGACGTCTACGATAATCAAGGTGTACTCATCTTCGATGGTGATACGTGACATCTCTTCCGCATCGAGCGGTGCACGGAGGTCGGCGATATCAATATCAAAGGCCGATGCGATTTCCATCGATTCGCTTTGAGTAGGATTGACGAGATTGATCCAAGTGCCCGGCTGGAGCGTATCAATCTCTTTAAATTCAGTTGTAGTTGAGAGAAAGACTTGTTTCATATCTCCGATCCTTTCCTAATCTAATCCGTGTTTCAGTGATTTTTGACACCGTACTATTATACTACAAAATCGGCTTTTTTGGTAATAGAATTTCACTTTTTTTGGTATAATGGAAAGCAACAATGGACTAGAAAGAAGTAATATGCAAGATAAGATTGTCATCCATGGGGCTCGCGCCCATAATTTAAAAAATATAGATGTGGAAATTCCGCGTGACAAGCTAGTTGTGGTGACGGGACTATCTGGATCAGGAAAGTCTAGTTTAGCCTTTGATACCCTTTATGCAGAAGGGCAACGTCGCTATGTTGAAAGTCTGTCAGCCTATGCTCGTCAGTTCTTAGGCAATATGGAAAAGCCAGATGTGGACTCTATCGACGGTCTCAGCCCTGCCATTTCCATTGACCAGAAAACGACCAGTAAAAATCCTCGTTCGACGGTTGGGACAACGACGGAAATCAACGATTATCTACGTCTTCTCTATGCACGTGTAGGGACACCCTACTGTATCAATGGACATGGGGCTATCAAGGCTTCGTCTGTAGAGCAGATTGTAGACAAGGTCTTGGAATTACCTGAACGCCAGCGTCTGCAGATTTTGGCTCCTGTTATTCGTAAGAAAAAAGGGCAGCATAAGACGCTGATCGAAAAGATTCAAAAGGATGGTTACGTCCGTGTCCGTGTCGATGGAGTTGTTTACGATGTGACCGAAGTTCCTGAACTCGAAAAGAATAAACAACACAATATTGACGTGGTGGTAGACCGTATCATCATCAAGGATGGTATCCGTAGTCGTCTCTTTGATTCGATTGAAGCAGCTCTCCGTATCGCTGAAGGTTATGTCGTTATTGATACTATGGATGATTCAGAGTTGCTCTTTTCAGAACACTATGCTTGTCCAGTATGTGGATTTACGGTTCCAGAGTTAGAACCTCGTCTCTTCTCCTTCAACGCACCCTTTGGCTCCTGTAGTGAGTGTGATGGTTTGGGAATCAAGCTAGAGGTTGATACGGATTTAGTAGTACCAGATGCTAGCAAGACTCTTCGTGAGGGAGCCTTAGCACCTTGGAACCCTATCTCTTCTAACTATTATCCAAATATGCTGGAACAAGCCATGACAGCCTTTGGAGTGGATATGGATACGCCTTTTGAGGACTTATCTGAGGAGGATAAACACCTCATTTTCTATGGTTCAGATGGGAAAGAATTCCATTTCCACTATGAAAATGAATTCGGTGGAGTTCGTGATATCGATATTCCATTTGAAGGTGTTGTCAATAATATCAAGCGTCGCTATCATGAAACCAATAGCGACTACACTCGTACACAGATGCGTCTTTATATGAATGAGCTAACTTGTGGTACCTGTCATGGTTATCGTCTCAATGACCAAGCCTTATCTGTTCGTGTAGGAGGAGAGAAGGGACTCCATATCGGAGAAATTTCAGACCTCTCCATCGCAGACCATTTGGAAGTTATTGACCAGCTAACTCTATCTGAAAATGAGGCTATTATCGCTCGTCCTATCCTGAAGGAAATCAAGGATCGCTTGACTTTCCTCAATAACGTGGGCCTTAACTATTTAACGTTATCCCGTTCTGCAGGAACATTATCAGGTGGGGAGAGTCAACGTATTCGCTTGGCGACCCAGATTGGTTCCAACCTCTCAGGAGTACTTTATATTCTAGATGAACCGTCCATCGGTCTTCACCAGAGGGACAATGACCGTCTGATTGCCAGTCTGAAAAAGATGCGTGACTTGGGGAATACCTTGATCGTGGTAGAACACGATGAAGATACTATGCGAGAAGCTGATTATCTGATTGACGTTGGTCCTGGTGCAGGTGTCTTTGGTGGAGAAATTGTTGCTGCAGGAACGCCTAAGCAGGTAGCTCGCAACAGCAAATCCATTACAGGACAGTATCTATCAGGAAAACGCGCGATTCCAGTGCCGTCAGAACGCCGTGTAGGCAATGGTCGCTTTATCGAAGTGACAGGTGCGCGTGAGAACAACTTGCAAAATATCACTGCTCGCTTCCCACTCGGGAAATTCATTGCAGTGACAGGGGTATCTGGTTCAGGAAAGTCCACCTTGATTAACAGCATCCTCAAAAAGGCTATTGCACAAAAGCTCAATCGTAATTCAGACAAGCCTGGTAAGTTTAAAACCATTACAGGGATTGAACATATCGACCGTCTGATAGACATTGATCAAAGTCCAATCGGACGAACACCGAGGTCCAACCCTGCGACCTATACAGGTGTCTTTGATGACATTCGAGACCTCTTTGCTCAGACAAATGAAGCCAAGATTCGTGGCTATAAGAAGGGGCGTTTCAGTTTCAACGTCAAGGGCGGTCGCTGTGAAGCTTGCTCGGGTGACGGGATTATCAAGATTGAGATGCACTTTTTGCCAGATGTTTACGTAGCCTGCGAAGTCTGTCATGGGACTCGCTACAACAGTGAAACGCTAGAAGTTCACTACAAGGAAAAGAATATCTCGCAAGTCTTGGATATGACCGTCAACGATGCGGTTGAATTTTTCCAACACATTCCGAAAATTCAACGCAAACTCCAGACGATCAAGGATGTAGGTCTAGGCTATGTGACCTTGGGACAACCTGCCACAACTCTTTCTGGTGGAGAAGCGCAGCGTATGAAGCTGGCTAGCGAGCTCCACAAGCGTTCGACAGGCAAGTCTTTCTATATCTTAGACGAACCAACAACAGGTCTCCATACCGAGGATATCGCTCGTCTACTTACTGTTTTGTCTCGCTTTGTCGATGATGGCAATACAGTTCTCGTGATTGAGCACAATCTAGATGTCATCAAGACAGCAGACCATATTATCGACTTAGGACCAGAAGGTGGTGTTGGTGGTGGTACCATCATTGCAACAGGAACCCCAGAAGAAGTAGCGGCCAATGAAGCTAGCTATACAGGACAGTATTTGAAAGGAAAGTTACATCATGAATAAACGTGTGCAAGCATTTCTCGATAAAATGCAAGAAAAAGAACTAGATGGAATCATTATCAATAACCTTAAAAATGTCTACTATTTGACAGGATTTTGGGGTTCAAATGGAACAGTCTTTATCAGTCGTGACCGTCAGGTCTTGGTGACAGATGCCCGCTATATTATCGCTGCTAAGCAGGAAGTTACTGGTTTTGAGATTTTTGCAGAGCGTGACGAGTTGGCTACTATCGCAAAAATTGCTAAAGACATGGGTCTTTCTCGTATCGGGTTTGAAGATGAAATCTCGGTTTCTTATTACCACCGTATGAAAGCCGCTTTTGAAGGTTTGGAACTAGTTCCACAAACTCAGTTTGTTGAAGCCCTTCGCATGATTAAGGATGAAACAGAGATTGCGACGATTCGCAAGGCTTGTTCTATTTCTGACCAAGCTTTCCACGATGCCCTTGACTTTATCAAGCCAGGGAAGACTGAAATTGAAATTGCCAACTTCCTTGATTTCCGTATGCGTGAGCTGGGAGCGGCAGGTTTGTCTTTTGACACAATCTTAGCGAGTGGCATCAACTCTTCTAAACCCCATGCCCACCCAATGCACAAGCCAGTAGAACTAGGCGAAGCTATCACTATGGACTTTGGGTGCCTTTATGAGCATTATGTGAGTGATATGACTCGTACCATCTACCTAGGCCATATCAGCGACGAACAAGCAGAAATCTACAACACTGTTTTAAAGGCTAACCAAGCATTGATTGACCAAGCTAAGGATGGCTTAGGTTTCCGTGACTTTGACAAAATCCCTCGTGATATCATTGTGGAAGCAGGCTATGGACAATACTTTACACACGGTATCGGACACGGTATCGGACTTGATATCCACGAAGAACCTTACTTTAGCCAAACTTCCAAAGAAGTTATCAAAACTGGTATGGTCTTGACTGATGAACCTGGTATTTATATTGAAGGTAAATACGGAGTTCGTATTGAAGATGATATCTTGATTACAGATACAGGTTGTGAGTTATTAACCCTTGCTCCAAAAGAATTAATCGTAATCTAAGAAAAATGAGATAAATCGTTGACTTTTACTGGTTAAAGGTTTATACTGAAAGGCGAAAACGGTAGGTGAGGCTACCATAGGGATACGGATGACTACCGCAAAGCAGTGGAGACACTACTCGTTGGTCAACAGTCCTGGTCGCGAAGGTCAAGACTAAGCTCATTACATTGCCCTATGGAGTTAAAGCTTGAACGAAAACAGATCATAAGTTTTTTAGTCCTGCCATTTTATGGCAGGATTTTCTGCTGTTTTAAAACAAAGAAAGGAGACAAACGATGCAAATTGACGATCATCCAGAACCGCACATACACAGCCAATCGCTGATTTGTGTCATTCTGTCCTTATAAAGTGATTGGTCCCTGTGTATGAAATCGCCATTCATTCAGATAGGAGAAACCAATGAAAACTACAAAAGAAAGACTAGCAACAGCTATTCAAACTCCATTAAAAGATAGTCTAGCATTTTACCATACAAGTCTAAAAGGCTTAGACCAAGAACAAGTCGAAGAAAAACTGTGACCTATATGGTGAAAAACACCATTACCAAGGGTCAAGAGGATTCCATCTTTAAAAAAGATTTATGAGTCCATTATCAATCCTTTCACAATCATTTTGCTTGTGATTGCCTTTATTTCTCTCGTTACAAACGTCTGGCTTGCCAAACCTGGCCAAGAGGACCCTACGACCTCTATTATTATCGTTGTCTTGGTTTTGATTTCAGGAGGCATCCGTTTTGTCCAAGAGTTGCGGAGCGACAAGGCGACAACCAATCTTTCAAAAATGATTGTCAACACTGCAACTGTTATTCGTGATGGTCTTGAACAAGAGTTACCCATCGATGAGTTGGTTGTAGGAGATCTCGTGAAATTGAGTGCGGGAGATATGATTCCTGCAGATGCTATCTTATTTGAATCCCGCGACTTTTTCGTTCAACAGTCAGGTTTGACTGGAGAAAGTGATGCAGTTGAAAAGCTAGCTTTAAATAAAGCCACTGGTCAAAATGTAGATAGCCTCTTAGAAGCAGAATCCTTGGCCTTTATGGGGACAAACGTTATCTCAGGAAGTGCTACAGCGATGGTCTTAGCAGTTGGGGATGACACCATGATGGGAGCTATTGAACAAACTCTCAACACCTATGATGAGCCAACTTCTTTTGAACGTGAAATGAACAGCATTTCCTGGCTCTTGATCCGCTTGATGCTTGTCATGGTTCCGATTGTGTTTTTTGCAAATGGTTTAACCGATGGAGACTGGCTAGAGGCGGGAGTATTTGCCTTGAGCGTTGGTGTCGGACTTACACCAGAAATGCTTCCAATGATTATCACAGCCAGCTTGGCCAAAGGTTCTATTATTATGGCCAAGGAAAAGGTGGTCATCAAAAAACTCAATGCTATCCAAGACTTAGGAGCAATCGATATCCTTTGTACGGATAAAACTGGAACTCTAACGCAAGATGAGATTGTCTTAGAATATCCCTTGGATATCCATGGTGATTTGGATATGGCGGTTTTAAGAAGGGCTTATCTAAATTCACATTTTCAAACAGGTTTGAAAAACTTGATGGACCGTGCCATCATCAGTAGAACTGAAAAAGAAGCCAAGGAACATGTTATCCTACAAAATCTAGACACTAGCTTCCAAAAAATCGACGAACTACCATTTGATTTTGAACGTAGACGCATGAGTGTTATCGTCAAAGATGATAGCAATGTTGTTAGTATGGTGACCAAAGGAGCCTTGGAAGAAATGTTGAACATTTCGACACATGTGGAATATCGTGGAGAAATAATCCCTATTACGGAAGGTATTCGCCAAGAAGTACTGGCAGAAGTTGGTCAATTAAACCGTCAAGGTTTACGTGTCTTAGGTATTGGCTACAAATCAGGTCTACGTGAAGATTATGCCTATGCTGTGACTGATGAAAGTGACATGATCCTTACAGGTTACCTTGCCTTCTTGGATCCACCAAAACCATCTGCAGCACCCGCTATCCAAGCTTTGCTTGAGCATGGTGTCAGAACAAAGATTTTAACTGGGGATAATGAAAAAGTAACCCAAGCCATCTGTGAAAAGGTTGGTTTGGATGTTGAGCGGATGCTTTTGGGAGCTGATATCGACCAAATGACAGACCAAGAATTGGCAGAAGCGGTTGAAAGTGTAACAGTCTTTGCCAAATTGTCTCCTGACCAAAAAGCTCGAATTATTCTACAATTGAAGAAAAATGGTCATGCCGTTGGTTATATGGGTGACGGTATTAATGATGCCCCATCTATGAAGGTGGCAGATGTTGGAATTTCCGTTGATACAGCAGTCGATATCGCAAAGGAAACTGCGGATGTTATTTTGCTGGACAAGGATCTCATGGTTCTTGAAACGGGTATCGTTGAGGGTCGTAAAGTCTACGCCAACATGACCAAGTACATCAAGATGACTGTTAGTTCAAATTTTGGGAATATCTTCTCACTATTGGTTGCAAGTATCTTCTTGCCATTTTTACCAATGGATCCTGTTCATCTCATTGTCTTAAACCTAGTCTACGATTTATCTTGTGTGGCATTGCCGTTTGATAATGTGGATCAAGACTTCCTAAAACAACCCCATACATGGGAAGCAAAATCCATTACGCGATTTATGGTTTGGATGGGTCCAATCTCATCTATCTTTGACATTTTGACCTTTATCTTCCTCTACTTTATCATTGTTCCTTTGGTGACAGGTCATCACTATGTTCATGGATCAGAATCTGCCCTTCAGTTTATTATCTTGTTCCAAACAGGCTGGTTCATCGAATCTATGTGGTCTCAAACCATGGTCATCCATATGCTTCGTACAGCAAAAGTTCCTTTTGTACAAAGCAGACCAGCTTGGCTTGTGATTTTGACAACTTTGGTTGCAGCCCTTTTCGTAACTAGTCTACCTTATGGACCACTAGTAAATATCCTTCGTTTAGCTCCATTGGGACTGCCATACTTCTTGTTTTTGGTCGGTATTATCTTCTTGTACATGCTTAGCGTCACTGTTATTAAGAAATTATACATTAAGAAGTACAAAGAATGGTTATAGTTCGGTTTTTGTCAAGAAAAAAGATAGAAAACTGGGGAAAAAGTTAAATTTTTTTAAAAATAGGTCGCAAGTCGGATGTTTTTTATGGTATAATAGAATAAACTGATAGTAACATGTAGCGAAAGGGTAGGTACATGATCAAAAATTTATACAGTCTCAAGTTGTACTAGCTGTAAAAAAAGCTAAGACCTGGCTCAATGCCCACCAGTTAAGTTATAAAGAACAAAACCCTCGGTAAAGAGGGGATTTCTAGAGAAGAACTATTAGATATTCTAACGAAAACAGACAATGGAATTGCGAGCATTGTATCATCAAAGAATCGCTACGCTAAAGCTCTTGGAGTTGATATCGAAGATTTGAGTGTCAATGAAGTGCTTAATTTAATCATGGAAACACCACGCATCCTAAAAAGTCCAATTCTTGTCGACGAGAAACGTTTACAAGTTGGCTATAAAGAAGATGACATTCGTGCCTTCTTGCCACGCTCTGTCCGCAATGTAGAAAATGCAGAAGCACGTTTACGTCAAAGACTATAAAAACATAAAGGCTGGGAGTGACTCCTAGCCTTATTTGATAGATAAATAAGGAAAAATAAATATGAAGAAGATAGTTATCGGTACAGTTGCCCTTCTATTTTTACTAGCTGGCTGTGGACAAAAAAAAGAGTCTGCGGAACCTTCTAAAGACACAACGACAGAAGCTCTTCAATCAACTCTACCTGTTTTAGAGAATGCCAATAACAATACAGTTGTAACCAAGACTCTTGTTCTACCTGTTGACGAAAATGGGGTTCAACAAACCCAGACCATTACCTATAAGGGCAAACAGTTCTTGACCTTAACGATTCAGCAAAAACGACAAGTTTCAGAAGACCTCAAGAACTTTATTGCAGAGCATGGATTAGGGGAAGCAAAAAAGGCCTTGAAAGAAGGTGAAGACAAGGATGAATCAGTCCAAGAAGCACGTAAAATTCCTGGTTTTAGCCTTGAAACCAATCTTTTAAGTGAGACTGAGATTGAAACCAAAACAAGTTATGATTTTCAAGTCCTAGATGTTAAAAAGGCAAGCGAAAGCGAATATTTAAAAAATGTTGGCTTGGAAAATCTAATAAAAAACGAACCAGAAGAATATATTGAAAATAGAGTAGCAAGTGGCGCGACTGTCCAGTAAGGACGTTACAGAAAAACAATAAATTCAGAATGTGTTATTTGTAGAAAGGTTGTGAATGTGCTATAATAGTACTATTCTAAGGAAAGAGGGTGTTAGAATGGGATTTACTGAAGAAACCGTACGTTTTAAATTGGATGATTCCAATAAAAAAGAGATTAGTGAAACATTGACAGAAGTCTATGCTTCATTGAACGAGAAGGGGTATAACCCTATTAATCAAATTGTGGGCTATGTTCTCAGTGGAGACCCAGCTTACGTTCCTCGTTACAATAACGCAAGAAATCAAATCCGTAAATACGAACGCGATGAGATTGTTGAAGAATTGGTCCGCTACTACCTTAAGGGACAAGGAGTCGATCTATAACCAATGAGAATTATGGGGTTGGACGTTGGTTCCAAAACAGTAGGAGTAGCGATCAGCGATCCGTTAGGGTTTACAGCACAAGGACTCGAAATCATCCAAATCAATGAAGACCAGGGAGAGTTCGGTTTTGAACGACTCAAGGAATTGGTTGATAGCTATAAGGTGGAGCGCTTTGTTGTTGGTTTGCCTAAAAATATGAACAATACCAGCGGACCGCGGGTTGAAGCGAGTCAAGCATATGGAGCAAAACTGGAAGAACTCTTTGGTTTGCCAGTGGAGTACCAGGATGAACGCCTAACTACGGTTGCTGCAGAGCGCATGTTGATTGAGCAAGCAGACGTTAGTCGTAATAAGCGTAAAAAAGTTATTGATAAATTAGCGGCTCAATTGATTTTGCAAAATTATTTAGATAGAAAATTTTAAGACAGAGGAGAAACTATGTCACACGATCACAACCACGATCACGAAGAACGTGAACTTATTACACTTGTAGATGAGCAAGGAAACGAAACTTTATTTGAAATCCTTTTGACTATTGACGGAAAAGAAGAATTTGGTAAAAACTATGTTCTTCTTGTACCAGTTAATGCAGAAGAAGATGAAAACGGAGAAGTTGAAATTCAAGCTTACTCATTCATCGAAAATGAAGATGGAACTGAAGGTGAATTGCAACCAATCCCTGAAGATTCAGACGATGAATGGAACATGATTGAAGAAGTCTTCAACAGTTTTATGGAGGAGTGATACAGTCTGGGAGACTGTATCAGCCCAGTTCCTTAAAATAAGAGAGAACTGGTAATTTCGGGGATGTTTTTACCCCTGCTTCTAGAAATGAGAAAAAGCAGGAACGTCTGGGGAACATTTTTACCCTTACGCTAAAAATAAAGACCGTAAGTAAGTCCGGGGGACGTTTTTAGCCCGTATCGAAATAAAATATAGCTAAATCAGTAAAAAGCGAAGAAATTCTTCGCTTTTTTATTAAGGATTAAGGAGATAAGCATGTTTGAAGTTGAAAAATGGCTTCATAGTCGGATTGGCTTGAATTTTAGATCAGGTTTAGGCCGAATGCAAAGAGCAGTAGATTTGCTAGGGAATCCTGAAGAGACCTATCCAATTATCCATGTGACGGGGACTAATGGGAAAGGATCAACTATTGCCTTTATGAGGGAACTTTTTGTTTCCCATGGCAAGAAGGTTGGAACCTTTACTTCGCCCCACATTGTCAGCATCCATGACCGTATTTGTATTAATGGTGAGCCTATATCGGATGATGATTTTATCAGTTTGGCAGAACAAGTCAAGACGATGGAGCAAAGACTTTTAGAAACCCACGATCAGCTATCTTTTTTTGAGTTGCTGACCCTGATTGCTTTGCTTTATTTTAAAGAGCAAGAAGTAGATTTGGTCCTACTGGAAGTTGGGATAGGTGGACTTCTTGATACTACCAATATAGTGACAGGAGAAATTGCAATCATCACATCAATTGGCCTCGATCACCAGGAGACCTTGGGCGATAGTCTGGTAGCAATTGCTGAGCAAAAAGCAGGGATTTTTAAGTCCGGGAAGTCAGCTGTGATTGCAAATTTAGCACAGGAAGCTCAACTCGTTTGTCAAAGGACAGCTACTGATTTGGGTGTAAGTCTCTACCAAGCCGACCAAAATTTTTCTTTCCGAAATGGGAACTTCTCTTCTTATCTAGTTGACTTTAACCACCTAATATTGGGATTGGAGGGAGCATATCAGGAGGAAAATGCAGCTCTTGCCTTGCAGGCTTTCCTACTATTCATGGCACAAAGAAACGAGAAAGTAAATCAAGAAGCAGTACGCGCTGCCTTGCAAGCTACTAAATGGGCTGGAAGGCTAGAAGCTGTCACTGAGCATATCTATTTGGATGGGGCTCACAATTTACCAGCTCTAGAGCGTTTGGTTGAATTTATCCAAGAGAAAATCCAGCAAGGGTACCAGCCTCAAATTCTATTTGGTGCGCTAAAGCGGAAAGATTATAGTGGGATGCTTACTTATTTAACAGAGCATTTACCTGACGCAGATCTCTATGTTACGAGTTTTGACTATCAGGGTTCCTTGGAAGAGCAAGACTTTGGAGATTATACAAGCATTGCTTCATATCGAGAATTTATAGATACTTTTGAAGCTTCTGCAGGAGAGAAAGACCTGCTATTTGTGACAGGATCTCTCTACTTTATATCTGAGGTTCGAGCTTGTTTCATGGCCTCAGAGTCATTTGATTGACCCACCTATCTTTATTTGTTATAGTAAAGGTGTGGTGGCTCAGCAGGGTTATTCTGATTTTAAGCCACTAAAAGAAAGGAGACATCATATCACTAAAAAAATTCACACTTTCTCTTGCTTCTTTGGCAAGTCTTAGTCTTTTAGTTGCTTGTTCGTCAACAGCTAAATCAACACCTTCATCCCAAGCAAGCACTAGCTCTGAGGCGAGCACTAGTCAAGTGTCAGAAACCAGCGCTTCTAGTTCTACTACTAGTGCAAAGACTGACACAACTACTAGTATAGATGGGACCTACAAGGGACAAGACGAGGGAGATAGCATTACTCTTGTAGTCACTGGAAATACTGGAACGTGGACAGAAGTGGAAGCAGACGGAGATCAAGAGGTTAAGAAGGTGACCTTCGAACCAGAAAATCAGAAAGTTATTATCGGAGACGACGTCAAGATTTATGTGGCAGAAGAGAACCAGATTATTATCGATGACATGGGTCGCGGCGTTTCTGATCGTATTGTCTTAAAAAAATAGATATTCTGTAAGGATTTGGATCTGTAAAAGACGGATTCAAATCCTTTTTTCATTGACTTTGAGCTCAAAAAAATTCCATACTTTTAAGATAGCTAATGTCTACCACAAAAGTATAGAATGAGTGAAATTAAAGAAATCGTTCCTGCAAAAAGTGGGCGACTCCATCTTCTTCATTGGTCAATGGTAATTGCTCGTCTGCGAAAGAAAGTAGAGCGGGATTAGCATTTCATGGCATATCCTCTACCTGCGAAGGAGAGCATTTCTTGGTCATTGTGTTCGTCACCAAAGGCAATCAGATTCTGTCTGTCTATATTCATGACATTGAGAAGGTATTCAAGAGCAAATGCCTTGTGAACTCCCTTTGGAGTACATTCTAGGATATTCAAGGGACCACCCCAAGTATTGATATTAAGCTGATGCTTGTAAAAGCTAGTCATCTCTTCTGCTAGTGCATATTTATCGTCTGCCCTAGTTTGTAATAAAATACAGTTTGGCCCCTTAGTCACTAAGTCAGACTTGAATTGATTTTCGGGGCGAAAGTTTTCAACACCAAACAATTTAGGATCGGCAATTTCCTTGTCTGGGGCTGTAATGTAAAACTTTTTACGGTATTCACCTGCGATAAAGTCTGCCTCGATATCCTCTTTTCGTTTTACGATATCCAAGAGATATTTTTTGTCCACAGTAAGGCATTTTTCATGTTGCCAAGCTCTACTGGTAGGTGAGTGAGCGAACCGTTGAAGTTAATCATAGGAGTCTCAAGTTCAAGTTGGTCATAAAAAAATCTTTGGCCATACGATATGGGCGACCGGTTGCGATAACCACATGGTGGCCTTTCTTAGAAATTTTTTTAATGGTTTCTTTTGTAAAGTCAGAGAGTTTGCTTTCTCCATTAAGTAAGGTACCGTCTAAGTCCACGGCAATCATTTTTTTAGTCATAAAATCCTCCCTGAATCTAGTTTCAGATAAGATGTTTTCTATTATATCAAAAAAAGCTAAGAGAAAAGCTGACAATAAGCAAAAAAACAAAAAGAATAATATCCGATAAGATTTTTTTATAATTCAAGAAAAAATATCTTGAAAAATATGAATGATTAGTGATATAATAGACATATTGTTCGTAAAATGACAAAGGAGATTAAAAATGGACAAACTATTTAAACTAAAAGAGCACGGGACAGACGTCCGTACAGAGGTTCTTGCTGGTTTAACAACTTTCTTTGCAATGAGTTATATTCTCTTTGTAAACCCTCAAATGCTTTCACAAACAGGAATGCCTGTTCAAGGTGTATTCTTGGCAACAATCATCGGTTCTGTTGTGGGAACTTTGATGATGGCTTTCTATGCTAACTTGCCATACGCGCAAGCTCCAGGTATGGGACTCAATGCCTTCTTCACATTTACCGTCGTATTTGGGATGGGTTATAAATGGCAGGAAGCTCTTGGGATGGTCTTCATCTGTGGAGTTATTTCACTAATTATTACATTGACCAATGTTCGTAAAATGATCATTGAGTCTATTCCTACAACACTTCGCTCAGCAATTTCAGCTGGTATTGGTGTTTTCCTCGCTTACGTTGGTATTAAGAATGCCGGTCTCTTGAAATTCTCGATTGACCCAGGTACTTATACAGTAGCAGGTGAAGGAGCAGATAAGGCTCAAGCAGCGATTACTGCAAATGCAGCAGCTGTTCCAGGATTAGTAGATTTCAATACTCCAGCAGTATTAGTAGCTATTGCAGGTCTTGCCATTACAATCTTCTTTGTTGTTAAAGGTATCAAAGGTGGTATTATCCTTTCTATCTTAACAACGACAGTCCTTGCTATTGCGGTTGGTCTTGTTAATTTGTCAGGAATCGATTTTGCTAGCAACAATCTTTCAGCAGCAGTTAACGACTTAGGTACTTTTGTTTGGTGTCGCTCTTGGTTCAGAAGGTTTAGGATCTTTGATTTCAAACACTTCTCGTTTGCCAGAAACTTTGATGGCTATTCTTGCCTTCTCATTGACAGATATTTTTGATACTATCGGTACTCTTATTGGTACTGGTGAAAAAGTTGGTATCGTTGCGACAAGTGGTGAAAACCATGAGTCAGCTAAATTGGATAAAGCTCTTTACTCTGACTTGGTGGCAACATCAGTAGGTGCCATTGCAGGTACTTCAAACGTTACAACTTATGTTGAGTCAGCAGCAGGTATCGGTGCTGGTGGACGTACTGGATTGACAGCCTTAGTTGTTGCTATCTGTTTTGCCCTATCAAGCTTCTTTAGCCCACTTCTTGCCATTGTTCCTTCAGCTGCGACAGCACCAATTTTGATTATCGTCGGAATTATGATGCTCTCTAACTTGAAAAATATTCCTTGGGATGATATGTCAGAAGCAGTTCCTGCCTTCTTCACCTCTATCTTTATGGGATTCAGTTACTCAATTACACAAGGGATTGCCGTTGGTTTCTTGACTTATACTTTGACAAAGATTGTTAAAGGTCAAGTGAAAGATGTTCATGTCATGATTTGGATTTTAGATGCTCTATTCATCTTGAACTACATCAGTATGGCACTTAACTAAAGACAAAAACTTTAAAAAAAGAAGGAGGAATATCCTCCTTTTTTATTACTAGAAATGTCGCAAAAGAAAACTTTTTGGTATAATGATAACATGCACATAAAAAATGAAGATGAACTAATCGCTCTTGGAAAAGAGTTGGGTAGTCTACTTGAAAAAAATGATGTATTGATTTTGACTGGTGAATTAGGTGCTGGGAAAACAACACTAACAAAAGGTCTGGCTAAAGGCTTAGGGATTCATCAAATGATTAAGAGTCCTACTTATACTATCGTTCGAGAGTATGAAGGACGTCTCCCCTTGTATCACTTGGATGTTTATCGCATCGAAGGGGATGCAGATTCGATCGACTTGGATGAATTCCTGTTTGGTTCAGGTGTGACAGTTATTGAATGGGGGTACCTATTAGGTGATGCTCTTCCAGCCGACTATCTGGAATTAGAAATTCTTAAAGATGGTGAGGGCCGTGAAGTTGTCTTTCATGCCCACGGTCAACGAGCGGCAGAACTCTTGCAGAGGTTGACAGATGGAATATGATCTTTTAATTCGTGAAGCAGAAGTAGAGGATGCTACAGGTCTTATTGCACTTTTGGATCAGATTGGTCATGAGTCTAGTTTTACCAGCCTGGATGAAAATGGAATTGCAATGAATGAATCCCAAATGCGTCGTTTTATTGATAAGCAGGCCCAATCGGATAATCAGATTACTCTGTTAGCTTTTTTGAATGAAGAATTGGCAGGAGTCATCAATATAACGGCTGATCAGCGTCCGCGAGTTCGACACATTGGCGATGTTTTCTTGGGCATCAAGAAAGCATACTGGGGAAATGGTCTCGGTAGTATCCTGTTGGAAGAAGCTATTGAATGGGCCAAATCAAGCGGTAGTATTCGACGTTTACAATTGACAGTTCAAAAAAGAAATCTTGCTGCGGTGCATCTGTATGAAAAAATGGGTTTTAACATAGAAGGATTACAGGAACGTGGTGCTTGTATAGAAGGAGGAGAGTTTCTAGATGTTTACCTAATGGGTCAACTGATAGATGAATAAAAGTATGGCAAAAAAGATAATCGGAATGTTTTTTTAGGCTTTTGTTCTTGTGACAGTACTTGGTGTGGGAGCTTATGCCTATACGATCTACCAACAGAGTACACAGACTTTGGCCAAAACCTATAAAAAAATCGGAGAAGAAACCAAGGTCATTGAAGCGACCGAACCTCTGACGATTTTGCTTATGGGAGTGGATACGGGGAATGTTGAGCGTACAGCCCCATGGGAAGGTAATAGTGATTCAATGATCTTGGTGACAGTGAATCCTAAAAACCAAGAAGACAGTCATGATGAGTTTGGAGCGTGATATTCTCACACAAATCAAGCACCGGATGGTAGTGTAACGGAGGCTAAACTCAATGCTGCCTATGCCAATGGTGGAGCAGAGTTGTCTATTTCAACGATTCAAAAAATGATGAATATCCATATTGACCGTTATGTGATGGTCAATATGCATGGACTTCAAAGAATGGTTGATGCAGTAGGTGGAATTACAGTGAACAACACTCTAGGTTTCCCAATCTCTATTCAAGACCAGGAGGCTTTTTAATACGATTTCTATCGGTGTTGGTGAACAGAAGCTAAATGGTGAAGAAGCCCTTGTTTATTCACGTATGCGTTATCAGGATCCGGAAGGAGACTATGGTCGTCAAAAAAACGTCAGCGCGAAGTCATCCAAAAAGATTGTTGAAAAAAATTTTTAGTTTGAATAGTGTCAGCCACTACCAAGAAATTTTTGAAGGCTCTTAGCGATAACATGCAGACAAATATCGAGATTACGACAACAACGATTCCTCAGTTGATGGGCTACCAAGATTCCTTTAAGAATATTGAGTCTCAGCAATTGCGTGGAGAGGATGCAATGATTGATGGGACATCTTACCAAATCGTGACATCTGAGCATATGTTAGAAATGCAAAAATCTCTTACGTCGTTCATTGGGCAAACCAGAAGTTACCGAATTGGAGACAAATGTAGTCTTGTATGAAAATATTTATGGTCATTTGCCACAAACGGCTGGTTCCGTTGTAAATCAAGAGCAACAAATACAACCAGAACAATAAGAAATGAATACTAAAAATCGTAGGAATTTTTCCTGCGATTTTTTTCAAAGAAACTGAATAGATAGGTAGGAGGAAAAAAATGAAAGCGGAAATCATAGCTGTTGGAACAGAGATTCTAACAGGTCAAATTGTCAATACCAATGCTCAGTTTTTATCTGAAAAAGTTGGCTGAAATCGGTGTTGATGTCTACTTCCAAACGGCTGTAGGTGATAATGAGGCTCGTCTCTTATCCTTGTTGGAGATTGCTAAGAATCGTAGCAATCTGGTTATCCTAACAGGAGGATTGGGACCGACAGAGGATGATTTGACCAAACAAACCTTGGCCCATTTTCTAGGGCGTGATTTAACTTTTGATGCTCAAGCACAGGCTAAGCTAGATGAGTTTTTTGCTCATCGACCGGACTATGCCCGAACTCCAAATAATGAACGCCAAGCTCAAATCGTTGAGGGTTCGATCCCGCTACCTAATGAAACAGGACTAGCAGTCGGAGGCATGATTGAGGTAGCTGGCGTGACCTATGTCGTCCTACCAGGGCCGCCAAGTGAACTGAAACCCATGGTTTTAAATGAACTGTTGCCAAGATTGACAACTGGAGCTAAGTTGTACTCACGTGTGCTTCGTTTCTTTGGCATTGGCGAGAGCCAGCTAGTAACGATTCTATCGGATTTGATTGAAGAGCAGACAGATCCAACCTTGGCCCCTTATGCAAAAACGGGAGAAGTGACTCTGCGTTTGTCTACCAAGGCTACTAGTCAAGAAGAAGCAAGAAAATCTTTGGATCGTCTTGAGGTTCAAATTCTTGCCCGCCAGACTTTTGAAGGTGTTGCTTTAAAGGATATTTGCTATGGTTATGGTGAGGAAACGAGTCTAGCTAGTGTAGTTGTTGAGGAGTTGAAAAAGCAGCATAAAACCATAACGGCTGTGGAAAGTTTGACAGCAGGGCTTTTTCAAGCAACTCTTGCAGACTTTTCGGGAGTGTCAGCTATCTTCAAAGGTGGTTTTGTCACATATAGTCTAGAAGAAAAAGCTAAGATATTAGATATTCCACAAGCAGAGTTGGAAAAACATGGAGTAGTGTCAGCCTTTACGGCGGAAAAAATGGCAGAGCAATCACGGCTTAAAACCCAGTCGGACTTTGGAGTTAGCTTGACAGGTGTGGCTGGTCCGGATAGTCTAGAAGGGCATCCTGCAGGTACAGTTTTATCGGTTTGTCTCAAGCATCAGGCACTGAAGTTGTTCAGGTCAATATAGCTGGAAGAAGTCGAGCAGATGTTCGTAAAATTGCAGTCATGCATGCTTTTAACTTAGTTCGCAAAGCTTTATTAAGTGACTGACTTTTGATATAATAGAAGAAGGTTCTTAGAATCATTAAAATATAGGAGAACAAAATGGCGAAAAAACCAACAAAAAAATTAGATGAAATTGGGAAAAAATTTGGAGCTGACCGTGAAAAAGCTTTGAATGATGCGCTTAAATTGATTGAAAAAGACTTCGGTAAGGGTTCAATCATGCGTTTAGGTGAACGAGCAGAGCAAAAAGTACAAGTGATGAGTTCAGGCTCTTTGGCCCTTGATATTGCACTTGGTTCAGGTGGTTATCCTAAGGGACGTATCATTGAAATCTACGGTCCAGAATCATCAGGTAAGACAACAGTAGCCCTTCACGCTGTAGCACAGGCGCAAAAAGAAGGCGGAATTGCCGCCTTTATCGATGCGGAGCACGCTCTGGATCCAGCTTATGCGGCAGCACTTGGAGTGAACATTGACGAATTACTCTTGTCACAACCAGACTCAGGTGAACAAGGTCTTGAAATTGCAGGGAAATTGATTGATTCAGGTGCAGTTGACCTTGTCGTTATTGACTCGGTTGCAGCTCTTGTTCCTCGTGCGGAAATCGATGGAGATATCGGAGATAATCACGTTGGTCTTCAAGCTCGTATGATGAGTCAAGCTATGCGTAAACTCGGAGCTTCTATCAATAAGACAAAAACAATTGCAATCTTCATCAACCAGTTGCGTGAAAAGGTTGGAGTTATGTTTGGTAATCCAGAAACAACTCCTGGTGGGCGCGCCCTTAAATTCTATGCTTCAGTTCGTTTAGACGTTCGTGGAAGCACACAAATTAAGGGAACTGGCGACCAAAAAGATACTAACGTCGGTAAAGAAACGAAGATCAAAGTTGTGAAAAACAAGGTTGCTCCACCGTTCAAAGAAGCTCTTGTTGAAATCATGTACGGGGAAGGTATTTCTAGAACTGGTGAACTCTTGAAGATTGCAAGTGATTTGGATATCATCCAAAAAGCAGGCGCTTGGTACTCATACAAGGGTGAAAAAATCGGACAAGGTTCTGAAAACGCGAAGAAATACTTGGCAGATCATCCAGAAATCTTTGATGAAATTGACCACCAAGTTCGTGTTCAATATGGTTTGATCGAAGAGGAAGAAGGTTCTAAAGCAACTTCAGTAGCTGATACGGACTCTAACAAAGAAGTGACTCTTGATTTGGGCGATGCTCTTGAAATCGAAATTGAAGAATAAAAAATAAAAGTAGCAGAAAAACTGCTACTTTTTTTATTTTGTGTTGACTAGTGTTCACTAAAGCGTCGGTATTCGATGCGAAAGTCGAAGTAGTTCTCTTCTTGCAATTTTTGAAAGATGTTCCGATAGGCCTCTTCATCAAAGTGGTCGCCACGATAGAGAATTTCAAAGCTCATTCCCTCGTATTCCAAGAAGGCGTTGGCAGTTTTAAAGCCATTTTGCAAGTAGAAGTCCATGCGGGCCTTTCGTTGTTCGAGATTATCACAGTCTTCGTCCAATCGCTCCACTTCAAGAATCATGGTACGCTGGTAAAAATCAATGAGTTTTTCAATGATTTCTCTCCCGTAGCCATGACTGCGGAGATGGGGCATAATGGCAAAAAAGCTGATGTAGAATGCTTTTTGGTTAGCGATAGCAAAAGCAAATCCAACAAATTCTTCTTCGTTATAAAAGGCGAAAAAGTGGGCGTCATCTCTATCCTGGTAACTTAAAAATTCCTCCAAAGAGACGCGTTCTTCTTCAGGGAAGGCTTCCTTGTTTAATTGTTCCACTTTCTCAAGGTCTGGGAATACATCTGTAATTAACTGACTTGTTAAGCTCATACATACCCTCCTTTTCTGTCACGATTATACCAGATTGTATACATATAGGCAACGCTTTCTTAAGGAAACTCCCTTGTTCCTCAACTTGAAAGCTGATATAATAGCCATATGAATAAAAAATCAACGGTGGACCTAATTCATGGTCCTATCCTTCCTTCACTGATTAGTTTTGCTTTACCGATTCTATTGTCCAACATCTTTCAGCAACTCTACAATACAGCTGATATTTTGATTGTTGGGCGTTTTTTAGGACAAAATTCCTTGGCGGCAGTCTGAGCTACGACAGCCATTTTTTTGATTTGATTATTGGATTTGCCCTCGGAGTCGGAAATGGGATGGGAGTTGTTATTGCCCGTCTTTACGGTGCTCGTAATTTTGCTAAAATTAAAGAAGCTGTAGCTGCGACTTGGATTTTAGGTGCTATCCTGAGTGGTCTTGTCATGTTGATGGGGTTCTTCGGCCTTTATCCGCTCTTACAATATCTCGAAACACCTGCAGAAATTCTCCCCCAATCTTATGAATATATTTCCATGATTGTTAGCTGTGTGGGAGTTAGTTTTGCTTACAATCTCTTTGCAGGATTACTGCGCTCAATTGGTGATAGCCTTGCTGCGCTTGCTTTCCTTATTTTTTCAGCTATCGTTAATGTGATTCTGGATTTGTATTTTATTACACAATTGCAGTTGGGAGTTCAGTCTGCGGGTCTTGCAACCATTATCTCGCAAGGTTTGTCAGCAATCCTCTGTTATTTCTATATTCGCAAGAGTGTTCCAGAGCTTCTTCCAGGTCTCAAACATTTCAAATGGAATAAGGATCTTTATGTGGATCTCTTGGAACAAGGTCTAGCCATGGGCTTGATGGGGTCAATTGTCTCTATCGGAAGCGTCATCTTGCAATCCTCTGTTAATGGCTTTGGAGCAGTGATTATCAGCGCCCAAACGGCAGCGCGTAGAATCATGGCCTTTGCCCTATTGCCAATGACGGCTATTTCGGCTTCGATGACGACTTTTATCTCTCAAAACTTTGGAGCGAAACGTCCCGAACGTATCGTTCAAGGTCTTCGTATAGGGAGTTATTTGAGTATGTCTTGGGCGACCTTTGCTTGTGTGTTCCTATTTTTTGCAAGTCCTAGCCTAGTTTCTTTCCTGGCAAGTTCGACAGACGCTTACTTGATTGAAAATGGGGCTTTGTATCTACGTATCAGTTCAGTATTCTATCCGTTTTTGAGTCTTTTATTGATTTATAGAAATAGCTTGCAGGGTCTAGGGCAAAAATTCTTGCCCCTCGTATCTAGTTTTATCGAGTTTATCGGGAAAATTGTTTTCGTCGCTTGGATTATTCCTTGGGCAGGTTATACGGGTGTGATCCTATGCGAACCCCTCCTTTGGCTTGTTATGACCGCCCAGCTTTATATTTCACTTTCCCAGCACCCTTGGATAAAAGAAGGCAAGAAAATCTTGGCAGTCGGCGGGAAATCCTAGCTTCATTTATAAAAGAAAAATCCATTTCCTCTAGTGAAAATCAGCTAGACTTGTGTTATAATAAGAAAGATTAAAATGAGAATAAAGGAGATTCCTAATGGGACGTAAATGGGCCAATATCGTAGCCAAGAAAACGGCTAAAGATGGAGCTAACTCTAAAGTATATGCAAAATTTGGTGTAGAAATCTATGTAGCAGCTAAAAAAGGTGAACCAGATCCAGAATTAAACACTGCTTTGAAATTCGTTATCGATCGTGCTAAACAAGCGCAAGTGCCAAAAACACGTGATTGATAAGGCTATCGATAAAGCAAAAGGAAACACAGACGAAACCTTTACAGAAGGACGTTACGAAGGGTTCGGACCAAATGGTTCTATGTTGATTGTTGATACCTTGACTTCAAACGTTAACCGTACAGCTGCCAATGTCCGTGCTGCTTTTGGTAAAAACGGTGGAAACATGGGAGCTTCAGGTTCTGTATCTTACCTCTTTGACAACAAAGGTGTTATCGTCTTTGCTGGTGATGATGCTGATGCTATCTTTTGAGCTTTTGCTTGAAGCAGATGTTGATGTAGACGATGTAGAAGCAGAAGAAGGAACAATCACTGTATACACAGCTCCAACTGACCTACACAAGGCTATCGTTGCTTTGCGTGAATCTGGTATTGAAGAATTCCAAGTAACTGAATTGGAAATGATTCCTCAATCAGAAGTTGAGTTGTCAGGTGAAGATTTGGAAACATTTGAAAAACTATACAGCGTTCTTGAAGACGACGAAGACGTACAAAAAAATCTACACAAACGTAGATGGATTTCTAATAAAAAAAGCGAGCAAAGATTAAGTCTGTTCGCTTTTTTTAGTTATCTTAGACTCTTACTCCATCATCAGTTTGCTCTGTTCTGTCTAACTTAGGGCAAATTTACGGATGAGAAGAAACTGACCATTTTCCTGTTTTACGAAAGTCAGTACCACTGTCTTAGTATTAGAACCGAGTGAGACATAGGAGATTTTTTTAATCTCATAGTCGCCTGAGGTTGACTCGATTTCAGAATCTGGCAGTCCATGCTTGCTGATGATATCTTTGTAGTTGGAGCCGCCTTTTCCTCGATTCGAGGTGTCACCTTCGATCAAAGCATCGAATTGCTCCTGGGTCCAAGCGAAGGAATCGGTATCTTCCGTATCCTCTTGATCATTATCCTCATCTGATCTATAATCTGGTAAGTTTCCAAATTCCTCATCCTCTGTTAAAGAGGTTAGATTTCTGTATGGGTTGCGAAAATTTCTAGCTAGGTCAGTAAAAACACCAGAAGGTAATACTTGCGTCATTAAGACAAGGAAAATAGATAGAATACCTAGGCTCGTTCCGATAATAGCCAATATTTTACGATTTTTGAGATTACGGCCGATACCAAAAACTCCTAGGACTATAGCGATAATGGCAAAGAAAAAGGCTAGTACGCTAATGATTGGCAACCAGGATCCAAGAAGCGCGAGCGTCCCCAAAATGATGGCTATGATTCCTAAGATTTTCTCTTCTTTTTGTTTCATTTGTAAGTTTCTCATTTCTAGTTAGGCTAAAATTATCTACGTGTAAGATAGTGTTTATTATAGATAAAATGAGCCCTAATGTCAATTTTTAAATAAAATAGTTCTCCTGGAAACTTTTTTCTTGACATCTTATTTGAAAATGATAAAATAGTTCTCATGAAAACCAATTGGTTCTCGTGGGAACTATTTTGTTTAGAAGGGGGAAATCATGGATAAACCGATGTTGGTCTTTAAACGTTTTCGGCCATCAACTTCACCTGATGGTAAAAAAAGAAGCCAAACGTTGTGGTATTGAAGTCATGGGTGGACCGCAAGGTCAGGTTCTTCGTTTTTTAGATCGTCGTGAGCAGGATCAAGAATTGACGCTTATCAAGGATATTGAACAAGAACTCAATGTCACCAAGTCAGTTGCCAGCAATTTAGTGAAGCGCATGGTGCAAAATGGTTTGGTGGAGTTGGAGGCGAGTCCAAGTGATAAACGGGCAAAATTTGTTCATTTGACTGAAAAATCTCGCTCTCAAATGAAGCAGGTCAAGTCTTTCTTTGAACGAATTGACCGCAGTTTACTCGATGGAGTATCTGAAGAAAAATCTAGCTATTTTTGAGGAAGTCATGGCTCAATTACAAGCCAATGTAGAAAAAATAGGAGGGGAAGATGAAAAAACTCGCTAAGCGTATCACAGGAAAAGAGTGGGGAATGATTCTCTTGACTGTCCTCTTTACCTGTTTTTCGGTCTATCTAGAGTTAGAAGTACCGACTTACATTTCAGAAATTACAGAATTGATTGGAACTCCAGGTACGGATATGGGTGCACTTTGGTCACCAGCCATTAAGATGATAGGCTTGTCTCTACTTGCTTTTCTGTCATCCGTTACTGTTGATTTTTTTGTCGCTCGCGTTGCAGCTGTCTTACACAACTCATTTACGAAGCGATATTTTTTTCATCGTGTTCTAGATTTCTCGCAGACAGAGATTAAACGTTTTTTTCAATCCCAAGTCTCTTGACTCGGACGACTAATGATATCACGCAGATTCAAATGCTTTTTACTATGGGGCTCCAGGTAGTCACCGTGGGCCTATTATGGCTATCTGGGCCATTGGAAAAAAATCCTTGGCAAATCTGAATACTGGCTCTGGGCAGTAGTGGTGGCTGTTATCGTCAATGTTCTGATGACAACAGTTCTCATGACTCTGGCCTTTTCCAAAACAATCTGTCATCCAGAAATTGACAGATAAACTCAATAGTATTACTCGTGAAAGCTTTGACAGGGATTCGAGTGGTTCGTGCTATAATGCTGAAGATTATCAAGATAAAAAATTTGAAGCAAGCCAACGATGAAGTCACTCGTCTCAATCTCTTTGTCAACCGATTGATGGCTATTATGAATCCCTATTATGATGGCGATTTCGAGTGGCTTGAGTCTAGCTATTTACTGGATTGGTGCCTATATCATCAACGATGCTAGCCTGACAGACCGTCTACCACTCTTTAGTGATATGGTGGTCTTCATGTCTTATGCCATGCAGGTCGTGATGGGATTCTTGCTCATGGAGTTCTCTTTATCGTCCTTCCTCGTACCTTGGTTTCTGCAGGACGTATCAATCAGGTGCTGGACTTGCATTCTTCTATTGAAAAATCCTAGTCAACCACAGACGGCAGATTCTTCTATTCAAGGTCAAGTGGAATTCCGTGATGTCACCTTCCGCTATTCTAAAAACTCAGAAGCAGTTGTGGAACATGTCAGCTTCAAGGCAGAAGCTGGTCAAACAGTTGCCTTTATCGGTTCAACTGGTTCTGGTAAATCTACGCTCAGAACCTCTTGCCTCGTTTTTTTATGACGTTTCAGATGGAGAAATCCTAGTGGACGGCGTCAATGTGCAGGATTATGATTTGGAAGACTTGCGGAATAAAGTCGGCTATATCCCACAAAAAGCTGTTCTTTTCTCAGGAGATGTCAAGGGGAATCTAGACTTTGGTAAGAGTCCAGAAACCCGCTAAGCGAGACTGCTATGTGGCAAGCTCTTGAATTGGCCCAGTCTAAAAGGTTTCATCGAGGACAAGGAAGCTGGTCTATCCTCAGAAGTGGCTCAAGGTGGGAACCAACTTCTCAGGAGGACAAAGACAACGTTTGGCCATTGCGCGTGCCTTGGCTCGTAAACCAGAAATTCTCATTTTTGATGATTCATTCTCGGCCTTGACTACAAGACAGACCGTATCTTGCGCCAAGAATTAGCTGAAAAAAACACAGTCTATGACCAAGTTAATCGTTGCCCAACGTATTTCAACCATTATGGATGCAGACTTGATCTTAGTATTGGATCAGGGGAAAGTCGTGGGACAAGGCACCCACAAGGAACTTCTTGCAACCAACGAAGTTTACCAAGAAATTGCCTATTCACAACTATCGAAGGAGGAATTGGAACATGGAAAAATAAGAAAGATGTCCTTATGGAAACAATATAAACCTTTTTCTAGCAGGTCTCCAACTTCCCTCTACTAGTAGCTGTTGTGGCGCTGTATGTTCAAGTATCATCACGGTGTATGGATCCAACTAAAGATTAAAAGAAATCACCAACTTGATTTCAGATGGGTTACTGACAGAAATCGACTTTGGTAGGCTGTCTCAAGTATCGCCAGCTTTTTAGCTCATTTCTGTATGTGCTTGGTACTATTCTCAAACTATACGCAAGCCTCATATTTTTTTCAACGAGTATCCAACATTTTTTTCAAAAACGTTTGCGAACAGCTATTGCTGAAAAAAATTAACCGTCTGCCACTTGCTTTATTTTTGACCGTCATTCTCAAGGAGATACTCTCTCGTGTAACCAAATGACGTCGATACGGCGACTCAGTCCCTCAACCAAAGTCTGGGAACGGTTCTCTCAGCTAGCTTTCTACTGATTGCTGTTTTGATTACCATGTTTGGCATGAACTGGATTTTGGCATTGGTAACAGTTGTTTCAACCCTTGTAGGTTTTGCTACTGGTTTCAGTCATTATGGCTAAGTCACAGGGTTACTTTTAAAGCCCAACAAAACAACCTAGCAGCTGTAAACGGCTATGTGGAAGAAATGTACCTGGGCCACAATGTTGTGACCAGCTATAACGCTGTGGAACCAACTAAAGAAACATTCGCAGGATTGAATCAAAGACCTACATGATAGTATCTGGAAATCTCAGTTTATTTCAGGACTCATGATGCCTGCAATGATCTTTTGTTGGGAAACTTTAGTTATGTATTGGTTGATCATCGTCGGTGCAGCCTTTGGCTCTTGAAGGCCATATCAGTATTGGGATTATCGTAGCCTTTATGGTTTATGTTCGTACCTTCTCTCAACCCTTATCACAGATTGCCCAAGGGATTACCAGCTACAACAAGCTAGTGCAGCTATGACACGTGTCTTTTGAATTTCTAGGTGAAGCTGAGATGGAAGACGAATCTCATAAGGAAACACAATTGTCTGGTATGAAGGGTGAAGTAGTCTTTGATCGAGTTTCCTTTGGTTACACACCTGAGCGAACCATCATTCATGACTTTTTCTGCGACAGCTCATGCAGGGCAAAAGATTGCCATTGTTGGACCAACTGGAGCTGGGAAGACGACTATTGTTAACCTCTTTGATGAAATTCTATGAGATTGATAAGGGAAGTATTCGCATTGATGGTGTGGATACCAAGAATATGAAAGCGTTCAGAAGTGCACGATGCCTTTTTCAATGGTCTTGCAGGATACCTGGCTCTTTGAAGGGAACCATTCGTGAAAATCTCATCTACAATCAAACAGGGAATTAGTGATGAACGAATGATTGAGGCTAGCAAAAGCAGTAGGAATCCACCACTTTATCATGACTCTACCAGATGGATACGATACTGTCTTTTAGATGATACAGTGACCTTGTCAGTCGGACAGAAACAGCTCTTGACCATTGCTCGTGCCCTGCTCAAAGATGCTCCGCTCTTGATTCTGGATGAAGCGACATCCTCAGTCGACACACGTACAGAGGAGTTGATTCAAAAGCTATGGACCGTTTGATGGAGGGACGCACATCCTTTGTCATTGCCCATCGCTTGTCAACTATCCGTAATGCTGACTTTGATTCTTGTCATGAAAGATGGAAATATCATCGAGCAAGGCAATCATGAGGAGCTTATGGCTCAGGGTGGTTTCTATGCTGACCTCTACAATAGTCAATTTACAGAAGATGAAGTAGAAGAATAAACTAAAAAGAAGGCTTGACGGCCTTCTTTTTTTCTACACTATACTAGAGTAGGAGAAGCTACAGGCTTCTTGTGAAAAGAATAGAATAACGAGAAAATACATGAAAAACTATCAAGAGTGGTATGATAAAGAGGAAATCAAACCTCCTTCGACTATCCACAAGGATTACAACTGATGCGTGTTTTTAATCGCATGATGACAGTCCTGATGCCCTTGGCATACTTGACCTTGTTGGGGAACAAGCTTTTATGAGCAAGGGATTGGTGAACGACCTTATGCTTATATCTTAGTGCCAGCTTCTGGCTTTGTCCTATTAACGCTAGTTCGTAAGTGGATCAATCAACCGCGTCCTTATGAGGCTTGGGAAATTGTCCCACTATTAGACAAGGACAGTTCTGGCAATTCAATGCCCAGCCGCCATGTCTTTTCAGCGACCATCATTTCCATGGCTTGTCTGCACGCAAATCTTCCTGTGGGCTTGATTTTATTAGTATTATCAGCTCTTCTCGGTCTGGTTCGAGTCTTGGGTGGCGTTCATTATCCCAAGGATGTCTTGTTGGCTATGCCTGTGGGCTCATCTGGGGAATTCTCTTCTTTATTTTGTAAAAAGCAAAGCAAGTGGGCTTGGCCTCGTAACCACTTACGGGTCAAAAGTGACCACTTGCTTTTTTGCCCTTGTAAAGTCTTATGGGCTTTGGTATAGTAGATGCAGAAAGGAGATAGGATGAAGTTACGAATCGAGATTGATGGTGAATTAACTGAGACAGAGATTGTCATCAAGGCTGCAGCCCTGACAGATGAAATAGCTGATTTGCAACGACTCTTGCAAGAAACCAAGGCTCCTAGGTTGATCTTTTATAAGGGGACGGGGAGTATTACTTAGACTTGTCAGAAATTCTCTTTTTTGAGACAGAAGGTAGCAAGATTTACGCCCATACCCAGAAAGATGCCTATGAGGTTCGGCTCAAGCTTTATGAGTTAGAGTCCATCCTGCCTCGCTATTTCAGTCGGGTATCCAAGTCGACCATTGCCAATCTTCGGCAGGTCTACTCGGTGGACAAGTCCTTCTCAGGTACAGGAACTATTTCCTTTTATCAGACCCACAAGGAGGTGCACGTGTCACGGCATTACCAATCCCTCCTAAAAGAAAATCTAAGAAACATGAGGTAAGAAGATGAAAAAGAAAGCATTTGGTATTGTGTTGCTAGTATTGGCAGCTTTAGTATTGTTACAGGGGAATTTTGGAATCCTTCACTTTGGAGGGCAGATTTGGCCCTTGATTGGTATTGGATTTTTTGCCTATCAATCAGTTGAGGCAATCCTTCGTCGCCACTTCACTTCAGCCTCTTTTACAGCCCTAGTGGCCCTATTGATTGCCAATCATTTTTATGACATTTTTACCGATTCCCAATCAGTCACTGTTCTGGGCAGGAGTTCTAATCGTGCTCGGAGTTAGTATGCTGACTCATACTAATAGAACTTGGAATGGGAAAAAATGGTGGTATGATGGTGAAAAGACCATTCTGACAGACAAGGAAGTCGCTTTTGGGAGGGTACATTTTTACAAGCAGAACCAAGATTTGGTAGAAGACGAGTTTGAAGTCGGTTTCGGGAATGCCAAGATTTATTATGACAATGCAGAGATGTTAGGTGATAGCGCAACCTTGAAGATAGAAGTCGGATTTGGGAATGCAGTTGTCTATGTTCCCCAACACTGGAGAGTAGATCTTAAGGTGGAAACTTTCTGTGGTGCAGCCAAGGCAGATGCTCCTGTAGCCCCAACCAGCAAAACCTTGATTATCCGTGGAGACGTAGCTTTCGGGAAACTTGGTGTCGTCTACGTCAAATAAAAAAAGTCTTCCAATTCCCTTGCCAAAATGGAGAAAGTGTGATAACATAGTACGGTATGTGGTGCTAGCACATCCGCTATATTAGATCTAATAGGAGGAAAACACAATGGCTAAAGTATGTTACTTTACAGGTCGTAAGACTGTATCAGGAAACAACCGTTCACACGCGATGAACCAAACTAAACGTGCCGTAAAACCAAACCTTCAAAAAGTTACTGTTCTTATCGATGGTAAACCTAAAAAAGTTTGGGCTTCAGCTCGTGCTTTGAAATCAGGAAAAGTAGAACGCGTTTAATAAACATGAAAAGACCGATTAGGTCTTTTTCTTTTGCTCGAAAGTTGAAATCATTTGAAAAATCAAGCAAAAATCCGATGATACATCATTCTGCTTTTACAGTTGGGCTGAAATATGATAAAATAGAGTATCAACTAGTTGAGGTAAAAAAAAATGACTGTAAAAATTAATACAAAAGATGGTCAAGTCGAACTAACAGATGATGTGATCGCTACTGTTGTAGGTGGTGCAGCAACTGAAATTTTTGGTGTAGTCGGTATGGCTAGTAAAAATGCCCTCAAAGATAATTTCCAAGCCCTTCTTGGTAAAGAAAATTATTCAAAAGGTGTAGTCGTGAAGGCAGCTGAAGACGGTAGTATTGCAGTTGATGTATATACTGTTTTGAGTTACGGTACAAAAATCAGCGAAGTTTCAAAAAACATCCAAGAGCGTGTTCGCTTTAGTTTAGAGAACCAACTTGGAATCACTGCTCAAACTGTGAATGTCTACATTCAAAATATCAAAGTTGTAGGAGAATAATCGTGTCAAATATTACTACAAGCTTATTTCAAGAAATGGTACAGGCTGCTTCAACTCGTTTGAACAAGCAAGCCGAATATGTCAATTCATTGAACGTCTTCCCAGTTCCAGATGGAGATACAGGAACAAACATGGGGATGACTATCGAAAATGGTGCTAAGGAAGTCGCAGACAAACCAGCTTCAACAGTTGGTGAGGCTGCAAGTATCTTGGCTAAAGGTCTTTTGATGGGTGCGCGTGGAACTCAGGAGTTATCACTTCTCAGCTTTTCCGTGGATTCTCACAAGCCATCAAGACAAAAAGAAGAGTTAACAGGAAAGACCTAGCCCTTTGCCTTTCCAATCAGGTGTTGAGGTTGCCTACAAGGCTGTTATGAAGCCAGTTGAAGGAACTATCTTGACCGTATCACGTGGTGCTGCCATCGGTGCTAAGAAAAAAGCAGAACAGACAGATGACGCAGTTGAAGTGATGCGTGCAGCCTTAGAAGGAGCTAAAGCAGCTCTTGCTAAAACTCCTGAAATGCTTCCAGTCTTGAAGGAAGTTGGAGTTGTGGACTCAGGTGGTCAAGGTTTGGTCTTCATCTATGAAGGTTTCCTTTCAGCTCTTACTGGTGAATACAGCGCTTCTGAGGACTTTGTTGCTACTCCAGCAAACATGAGTGAGATGATCAATGCTGAACACCACAAGTCTGTAGCTGGACATGTGGCAACAGAAGACATTACTTTTGGTTACTGTACTGAAATCATGGTTGCCCTCAAACAAGGTCCGACTTATGCTAAAGACTTTGACTACGAAGAATTCCGTAACTACTTGAATGATCTTGGGGATTCTCTACTTGTTGTCAATGACGATGAAATCGTTAAAGTTCACGTCCATACAGAAGACCCAGGACTTGTCTTGCAAGAAGGTCTTAAATATGGTAGCTTGGTCAAGGTTAAAGTCGATAACATGCGTAACCAACACGAAGCGCAAGTAGAAAAAGAAGCAGCTCAAGTTAGCAAGCCAGCTGAAGAAAAAGAATATGCCCTTATCGCAGTAGTAGCTGGACAAGGCTTGGCAGACATCTTCCGTGCACAAGGTGTGGACTATGTCATCGAAGGTGGACAAACCATGAACCCTTCTACAGAAGACTTTGTCAAGGCTGTTGAGAAAGTCAATGCTCGCAATATCATCTTCTTGCCAAACAACAAAAATATCTTCATGGCAGCTCAATCTGCAGCTGAAGTATTGGAACAACCAGCTGTTGTGGTAGAAGCTCGTACAATTCCTCAAGGATTGACTAGTCTTCTTGCCTTTGACCCAAGCAAATCAATCGAAGAAAACAAAGAACGCATGACTGCAGCCCTTGGCGATGTCATCAGTGGTAGTGTAACAACAGCCGTTCGTGATACAACTATCGATGGTTTGGAAATCCATGAAAATGACAATCTTGGTATGGTTGATGGTAAAATCCTCGTATCAAACCCTGATATGCACCAAACATTGACTGAAACATTGAAACATATGTTGGACGAAGACAGTGAAATCGTAACTTTCTATGTCGGAGAAGACGGAAGTGAAGAATTAGCAACCAAATTGCTCAAGAAATCGCAGAAGAATTCGAAGATGTCGAAGTAGAAATTCACCAAGGTCAACAAACCAGTTTACCCATATCTTTTCAGTGTGGAATAAAGATTAATATTAGAAAAAGAAAGTTGAGAAATCAACTTTCTTTTTGTGACATTTGTCATATTTCCTCATGACAGAAGCTTCTAGTGACACAACCTTCAAAGAATTATAATAGATGTATCAAATGGAGGAAGAAAAATGAAACATAAAGTAATTGTCGCAATGAGTTTAGTAGCAGCAGGAGTCATGACTTATCTCATGTTTTTCAGGATTGGACGAAGGCTTCTATCATTTTCCTTGGGAGTTATTTGCAGGATTTGGTATGATGTCTTGGTTGATCCGAGAAGGTTTAAAATTGGTCTCAGATGTGAAAAAGGAGTTTGAAAAATGAAACATAAAGTAATTATCGCAATGAGTTTAGTAGCAGAAGGAGTCATGACTTATCTCATGTTTTCAGGATTGGACGAAGGCTTCTATCATTTTCCTTGGGAGTTATTTGCAGGATTTGGCATGATGTCTTGGTTGATCCGAGAAGGTTTGAAATTGGTCTCAGATGTGAAAAAGGAGTTTGAAAAATGAAAAAAGCGATTCTCTATCTCTTTATTGCACTATCACTAGTGGTATGGTTGGTCGAAATGTTTACAGGGTGGTTTGACCAAGCCTTCCTTCACCAAGTCATTCGTGGTGCTTGGGGTCTAGGATTTATGATTTTTATCGCCTTTCCGATGGGGAAGGAGTGGTTGAAAGGAGAATATCATGAACATGATTAAGGTAGAAAGCCTAAATAAAAACATCAAGGGCAAGGCTATTTTGAAGGATATTTCCTTTGAGGTAGCAGAGGGCGAATGCGTCGCCTTGATTGGTCCAAATGGTGCTGGTAAGACAACACTCTTGGACTGTTTGCTTGGAGATAAACTAGTCACCAGCGGTCAAGTATCTATCCAAGGCTTGCCAGTGACGAGTTCTCAGTTAGACTATATTAGAGGCTACCTCCCTCAAGAAAATGTCATCGTTCAGAAATTAAAGGTCAAAGAGTTGATTGCTTTCTTTCAAAGTATTTATCCAAATCCCTTGAACAACCAGGAGATCGATCAACTATTGCAGTTTGACAAGCAGCAAAAAGAACAATTGGCAGAAAAATTGTCAGGTGGGCAAAAGCGTCTCTTTTCATTTGTCTTGACCTTGATAGGCCGACCAAAGCTTGTCTTTTTAGATGAGCCAACTGCGGCCATGGATACCTCAACTCGTCAACGTTTTTGGGAAATTGTCCAAGACTTAAAAGCGCAGGGAGTCACCATTCTCTATTCGTCTCATTATATTGAGGAAGTAGAGCATACAGCAGACCGGATTTTGGTCTTAAATAAGGGAGAATTGATTCGTGATACGACACCTCTAGCCATGCGCAGTGAAGAGATTGAAAAGCACTTTATCCTACCTCTAGCTTACAAGGAAGTTGTTGAACAGTCAAACTTGCTTGAAAACTGGTCACAAAAACAAGATGCCCTGCAAGTAGTCACACGTGAAGCAGATGCTTTCTGGGAACTGTTAGTCCAAGCAGGCTGTAGGATACAAGAAATTGAAGTCAATAACCGTAGCTTGCTAGATACAATCTTTGAAGAAACACAAAAGGGAGATGACTAAGATGAAACGATGGATCGCACTAAACAAGATAGAATTTCTATTGACCAAACGACAGTTAGTCTATTATCTATTATCCGTAGGGATGCCGACGGCCTTCTATTTATTCTTTTCAGGCATGTACCAGGATACACCAGATGGGCCAGCTAATTTTATGCGCGACTACCTTATCTCTATGACGGCCTTTTCCATGATGTCGACAGCTATGTTTTCATTCCCAGCTGTTTTACATACCGATAAAATCAATAACTGGCAGAAAACATTACGCCATACTCCAGTAAATATGGTAGAATATTATCTATCAAAGATAACAAGTATGATGGTTGATTATTTGGTTTCAATCTTGGTTGTTTTCTCAGTTGGTCACTTGGTCAGAGGTGTGGAGATGCCTCTAGGAAGCTGGATTGGGGCTGCGCTCTTGCTGATTGCGGGAAGTATAGCCTTTGTAGCGCTTGGTTTGATCCTGACACTCTTACCGTCTAGTCAGCTGATGTCTGTCGTGGGCAATCTTCTCTATCTAGGATTGGCTGTTTTAGGCGGACTCTGGATGCCCATCACTTTATTTCCAGACTGGATGCAAGCAATCGGTAAGTGTCTACCAACCTATCAGTTGATGGAATTGCTCAAGACCTTCTTAAACGAGGGTGGCATCAATTTATCAGCCACAGTTTATCTACTTGTTTTTTCAGCAGTTTTATTTGGTTTGACTATTTACCTTCAAGGTCATAAGGAGAATGCTTAATGCTTGAAAGACTGAAAAGCATACACTATATGTTTTGGGCCAGTTTGATTTTTTTATGGTTTTTCCCTATCCTCCTGCAGTAGTTGGGGAGATTCTAGCTGGCATTTACTGAGTTGATATTCTATTTGTGGTGGCTTACTTAGGGCGTTTTGACAACCAAGAGCCAGCGCTTATCCTGGCTCTTTTGGATTATCATGCTAGCTCATGTAGCTGGGAATACCGTCTTTATTTATGGCAACTATGTCTGGTTCTTCTTTTTCCTTGCCAATCTCTTTGATTTATCATTTTAGAGTGCGTAGCTTATGTTCTCTTGCATGTCTGGACTTTTCTCCTTGCTCAAGTTCTTGTTGTTGGACAACTCATGATGTTTCAGCAGTCGAAACTGAGGTTGTAGTCTTTGAGCTTGGGATTCTTACTTTTGTCGATTTGATGACATTGGGCTTTGGTTCGGATTCGCATTGTCGAGGATTTGAAAGAAGCTCAGGCTAAGCAAAATGCCCAGATAAATCTATTGCTTGCTGAAAATGAACGCAGTCGTATCGGTCAGGATTTGCATGATAGTCTGGGGCATACCTTTGCTATGCTGAGTGTCAAGACAGATCTAGCCTTGCAGTTATTTCAGATGCAGGCTTATCCACAGGTGGAGAAGGAATTAAAAGAAATTCACCAGATCAGCAAAGATTCCATGAATGAAGTGCGTACCATCGTGGAAAATCTGAAATCACGGACCCTGGCTTCAGAGCTTGAGACTGTCAAAAAGATGCTGGAGATTGCTGGGATTGAGGTTGAGGTTGACAATCAATTGGACAAGGCTAGCCTGACCCAAGATGTGGAGTCGACGGCTGCTATGATTTTGTTAGAACTGGCGACCAATATCATCAAACATGCCAGCGCTAATAAAGCCTATCTAAAAATGGAACGTACAGATCAGGAATTGCTCCTGACAGTCAGAGATGATGGGAAAGGATTTGCAACTGTAAAAGGGAATGAACTCCATACAGTCCGAGATCGTGTAGCAGCCTTCTCAGGTCAAGTAGAGCTAGTCAGTTTGAAAACATCCCACAGAGGTGCGCGTGCATCTGCCTTATAAGGAGAGAAAGTAGATGAAAGTATTAGTCGCAGAAGATCAAAGTATGCTTAGAGACGCCATGTGCCAGCTCTTAAGTTTTCAACCAGATGTAGAGACTGTCTTGCAGGCGAAAAATGGAGCCGAGGCTATTGAGGTTTTGGGGAAAGAAGCAGTAGATATTGCCATCCTTGACGTCGAAATGCCAGTCAAGACGGGACTCGAAGCACTCGAGTGGATCAAACAAGAAGTACCTGAAACCAAGGTAGTTATCGTTACGACCTTTAAACGGCCCAGGTTATTTTTGAACGAGCGGTCAAAGCAGGAGTTGATGCCTATGTCTTGAAAGAACGGAGCATCGCTGAGCTCATGCAAACCCTGCATACGGTGTTAGAGGGGCGCAAGGAATATTCTCCAGAGCTGATGGAAGTCATGATGACTCACCCCAATCCCTTGACCGAGCAGGAAGTCGCTGTTCTACATGGAGTGGCTCAGGGACTCTCCAACCAAGAAATTGCGGATAAGTTTCACCTCTCAAACGGCACCGTCCGTAATTACATGACCAATATCCTCTCCAAACTAGGGCGCCAGCAACCGAACCGAAGCTAGCCAAAACCGCCGAAGAAGAAGGCTGGTTGTGAGGGGAGAAGAAGAAAAAAATCTCTTAGAAATGAATCTAAGAGATTTTTGTAGTATGATAGATCGTCTCGCACCTTAACGGAGCGAGACGGAGTGAAAGTCACATAAAGAAAAAGGCTGGGAAAGCCAACCTTTTTCTATTTATTCAGCTAAGAGCACTTCTTTGATGGTTTGTTTTTGGAGTTTTCTGTTGGATAGATAAAAGAGGCTTTCATAAACCACCGCAAAACCGATCAAAGTCCAGAAAGCACACATTCCCATCAAAAGTGATGCTCAATCTTTTCAGGAACCGTATCTTTGATCATACCAATCAAGATTTCCATGATACCGTATTGATAAGCCGTCCCTAAAACAAATCCTAGATAAGCCCAAAAACGATAAGGAGCGAGAATATGACCCTTGGCATTCACGATCGGTGTAGCCAAAAGCCTTCATAAGAGCCAAGGTTTCGCGACTTTCTGAGACCACAATCCCCTAATGACAAAAAGAGATCGAGAAAGAAAAGGATCAAAGCCAATCATGATCATCATGGTTTGGATGATGTCATCTGTGTAGTCCCTTAGGCCAAAGGACAATTGAACCATGGACTGCAAAACACATAGAACCAAAGACTACAAAAACAGGATCGATTTTTCTCCCCAAATCAGTGACGAAGACAGCTCTTTTTAGAAAGTCTTTTCTCTATCTTAGAAGCCCTCTTTTCTCCTTTTCGACCTTGATTGGTGTTGGGAGATTTTTCAATAAGCGAAGAGCTGGCGTTTGTAGTTGTCTTCTAGCATAACCCAATCGCGAGAATCATAAAAAAATGCCGTTGGCAGCATCACCAAAGCAAGCAAGAGCTGCCAATGAAAAATGAATGGTGATTTCTGGCAGAATCCCCTTCTCATTACGAAAGTCATAAAAATGCTCCATCATAAGAAAAAGAAGCTAAATAGCCAAGAAGCGCTCGCACTCAAAACTCAGTCAAAAAGGCCCAAAAATCGTTTAGCTAACTGGCTATTGCTGTCAGCCCAAAAGCCTTTTAAAATCCCTAATTGTTCCTTGTGGTCGTCAACAAATTGTTTGATATAAAAAACACATGAGAAGGACCGACGTCAAGGACAAGACGACCCCACTGACCATGGCCACCATCCAAGAAAGCGAAAACCTGGGCATCATAGTAGGTCTGAATCATGGGATTGGTTTTCGAAAATCTCTAATTGCTCGATGTCCAAGTAAAAATTTAAGAAGAGATTAGCTACAAAAGACCGCACAAGCCCCAATGATGCTGACGACAACTAATTTTTCGAATATCTTTTACTGAAAACATGGCTTACCATCCAATCTCATAGGCAGTCTGAGGCTGATCATTGGTCACAACTTCGGGTAATCTTGCCACTATTGACTCGAATGATGGTTCTGGCCATATCCGCAATATTTTGGTTGTGCGTCACCATGATGAGGGTAAAGCCGAGCTTTTCCTTCAGTTTCCAGATATAGTCGAGAATCTTGCGCCCTGTTTCTTCATCGAGGGCTCCCGTCAGCTCATCTAAGAAGAGAATCTCTGGCTTTTGGCCAAAGCCTGGGCAATAGAGACTCTCTGCTGTTCCCCACCCGACAATTCACTCGGATACTTGTCCAGCTTATCACCAAGTCCCAAATCTTCGATGATCTGCAAAAAGTCATGATTGTTTGCCAGGTCTGCCCCCATCTTTACATTCTGTTTGACTGTCAGATTAGGCAATAAATAATACTGCTGGAAAATAAAGGCAATCTTCTCACGTCTAAAGGCTGTCAATTGAGCATCCGCGAGTTGTGATAAATCTTGTCCCTTGAATGAGGATATGCCCCTCATCTACCTTTTTCTAAGCCTGATAACACGTTTAAGAGAGTTGACTTTTCCCGATCCAGAAGGGACCGAGGATAACCACATTATCCTGGTCTTGAATCTGCAAGTCAATCCCTTTTAAAACCTTGGTTTGGCCGTAACTTTTGTGAATATTTTTCTAGTTGAATCATTTTTTTCCTACCATTTTCTTTGATGAGCGATTGACAAACCTCTGTCAGTAATCCAAATTACTTCTTCCATGCTGAATTGATAAATACCAGAAGCAACCATAGAGGCCATCCCATGTGAGTAGATAAATAGATGCTGGTACAATCGACTAGCCTCCTCTACAGTCAAAAGGATAGTCTGCGACAATCGAATCCAGAACCAATTGGTAACTATGATCCTTCATGGGAAGAAAAATCTTGAAAGCGACAGAATGGGATCTTTACTAGGATTTTTGGAAAAAGCAATTGAAAGAGTTGAGGCTCTTTTGAGGGCGAAAAAGGATATAAAGCAACCCCTGACAGATCGAAAAAGGCTTCTCATCTTCTAAGGCCTTGCGAATATACTCCACGACCATTTCCGCAGCACCAATAACTCCTGCTTGTAACTCAGACATATTAGCAAATTGCCCAAAAATGACTCTCGGTGGCTCTCCCAGTTTCTCCCTAATGCTCTAGCTGTCAAACTAGCCATTCCTCTTCTCTCACCAATTATAAAAGCTGTCCCAATCATAGCCTCTTTACTAAATTTAACCTTGGGTGGCATAAGACTCCTTTTTGCGCAACATCTGTTGCGCAACACTTGTTGCATAAAAGGATACCATAAAAAGAAATACTTGTCAAAGAAAAACTGTAAAACACAAAAACAAAAAACAGCGGACTTTTTATTTCTTTGCTATCCAGCCGATGGCATCGCTAGGTGGGTTTTCGGTATCGATCCAGATGAATTCGATGCCGATTTCACCATTTTTAAACTTGGTCAATCGATTACCATTGATTTCTAGTTCGTTGAGTCGTTGATCTGTCAATACTTCTCGTTCCTTCAATTGGAAAAGTTAAAGGAACTAATACAAATCTTCAAGACTTCTGTATTCTATAACTTCATTCTTTATGATACTCTTTTTAAATTCAAAATGATTCAATGGATTATCGATTAATACTAACTTTGGAATGTCATCTAGGTTAGTGACCAAGGATAAAATAAAATCTGATTGAAACTCTTTTGCTTTCTCAAATTCTCTGGCAGTCAAACGAATCCGTCCTTAGGGTTTTTCGAGATGCCTTTAACTTCAACAAGGTGAGAATGTTCTTGAACATCTATTTGGAAATCATATCCATCGCCATAAAGACGGGCATCGTTTAATTGTCCACCTTGAAATTTTTCTTCTTTATCAAAATGGAGTATAAAGTAATTTTCTGCTTCCATTCCAGTTTCTTGTAGACGTTTGAATTTAGTTCGGACTATTGGCTTTTCAATGACTGCTATGCCTGTTTTCTTCCCTTCGCTTGCAAGTAGCATTTTAACAATTTCTGCAAAACTGTGAACATCTTCATTCCCAAACATCATGTCAATTAAATCTTTTCTAAAACGGTAGACCTCAGCTTTTTGCCACCAGCCTTTTCTATTGTTATCAAAATAAGGGTCGAATAAATCCATTCTATTTTTAACTACTCCAGTTGTTTCTGCGATACCCAAAGAAACTATATAACGATAAAACTCAGATTTACTAGAGCATTGAAACTCTTTTATAAATAACTTATCAAATTTGGCAAGACCATAGCCAATTAAATTTAACAATTCATAATGAGGGTGTTTAGACATAACTTTCTCCATCAATAGATATTGATTTCATTATACCAAAAAAACACGGTTTATCACCGTGTTTCTGTGTTTATTTAACCAACTTCTTCATCTCATCAATACGTGCGACTGTCGCATCGTATTTAGCTTGGTAGTCGGCTTGTTTGTCGCGTTCTTTTTGGACGACTTCTGGTTTGGCATTGGCTACGAAGCGTTCGTTAGAGAGCTTCTTACCAACCATATCCAGTTCTTTTTGCCATTTAGCCAGTTCCTTATCGAGACGAGCCAGTTCTTCTTCGACATTGAGGAGGTCTGCGAGTGGCAGGTAGATTTCTGCTCCTGTGATGACGCTTGACATTGCGAGTTCAGGTGCAGGGATGTTTGATGCGATTTCCAAGTGTTCTGGATTTGTGAAGCGTTTGATGTAGTTGACATTGCTGTTAAAGAAGGCTTCCAAGTCGCTATCGCTTGTCTTAACAAGGATGGTGATAGGCTTGCTTGGTGCTACGTTTACTTCCGCACGCGCATTACGAACAGCACGGATCAAGTCTTTGAGGCTTTCGACACCAGTGTGGGCCGCAAGATCTTCAAAGGCTGGGTTAACAGTTGGGTATTCTGCTGTAACGATAGAACCTTCTGAGATTTGTCCAAAGATTTCCTCTGTCACGAATGGCATGATTGGGTGAAGGAGACGAAGGATCTTGTCCAAAGTGTAAAGGAGAACAGAACGTGTGATGACTTTCTCTTCTTCGTTATCGCTATAAAGGACTTCCTTGGTCAACTCAACGTACCAGTCCGCAAACTCGTCCCAGATGAAGTTGTAGAGGATGTGTCCAGCAACACCAAACTCAAACTTTATCAAAGTTTTCAGTGACTTTTCCGATGGTTTCATTGAGGTTGTGGAGAATCCAGCGGTCAGTGACATTTCCAGCTTCCTTGTTGACAACTTTTTCCACATTGGCAGTTGCTTGCTCAAGGGTCAAGCCTTCATTGTTCATGAGGATGTAGCGAGAGATGTTCCAGATCTTGTTAATGAAGTTCCATGAAGCATCCATTTTCTCGTAAGAGAAGCGGACGTCTTGACCTGGTGCAGAACCGTTTGAAAGGAACCAACGAAGGGCATCGGCACCGTATTTCTCGATAACATCCATTGGGTCAATCCCGTTTCCGAGAGATTTAGACATCTTGCGTCCTTGCTCGTCACGGATAAGACCGTGGATAAGGACGTTTTGGAATGGCTGACGACCAGTGAATTCCAATGATTGGAAGATCATACGAGATACCCAGAAGAAGATGATGTCGTAACCTGTTACCAAGGTTGAAGTTGGGAAGTAACGTTTGAAGTCTTCTGAGTCGACATCAGGCCAGCCCATGGTTGAGAATGGCCAAAGGGCAGAACTGAACCACGTATCCAAGACGTCTTCGTCCTGAGTCCATCCGTCACCTTCTGGAGCTCTTCGCCGACGTACATTTCACCCTCAGCATTGTACCAAGCAGGGATTTGGTGACCCCACCAGAGCTGACGAGATTACCCAGTCGTGGACATTTTTCCATCCATTGGAGGAAGGTATCGTTGAAACGAGGTGGGTAGAATTCTACCTTGTCCTCTGTTTCTTGGTTGGCAATAGCATTTTTAGCCAATTGGTCCATCTTGACGAACCATTGTGTAGACAAGCGTGGCTCAACCACAACACCTGTACGCTCTGAGTGACCGACACTGTGGACACGTTTTTCGATTTTAACGAGGGCACCGATTTCTTCCAACTTAGCAACGACTGCCTTACGAGCTTCAAAACGATCCATGCCTGCAAATTCAAAGGCCAATTCATTCATGGTTCCATCATCGTTCATAACGTTGACTTGAGGAAGATTATGGCGTTGACCAACCAAGAAGTCGTTTGGATCGTGGGCAGGCGTGATTTTCACGACACCAGTACCAAACTCAGGATCAGCATGCTCATCCCCAACGATTGGAATCAATTTATTAGCGATTGGAAGGACGACGTTTTGACCAATCAAGTCCTTGTAGCGTGGGTCTTCTGGATTGACCGCAACCGCAACGTCCCCAAACATAGTCTCAGGACGAGTGGTCGCAACTTCAAGGGCGCGTGAGCCGTCTTCCAGCATGTAGTTCATGTGGTAGAAGGCACCTTCCACGTCCTTGTGGATCACCTCGATATCAGAAAGGGCTGTGCGAGCTGCTGGGTCCCAGTTGATGATAAACTCACCACGATAGATCCAGCCTTTCTTGTATAGATCCACAAAAACCTTGCGCACGGCTTTTGACAAACCTTCGTCAAGCGTGAAACGCTCACGAGAGTAGTCTACAGAGAGCCCCATCTTGCCCCATTGTTCCTTGATAGTAGTGGCATATTCGTCTTTCCATTCCCAGACTTTCTCGAGGAATTTCTCACGACCAAGGTCGTAACGGCTGATGCCTTCACCACGCAAGCGCTCCTCAACCTTAGCTTGAGTGGCAATCCCCGCGTGGTCCATCCCTGGAAGCCAAAGAGTATCAAAACCTTGCATGCGTTTTTGACGGATGATGATATCTCTGCAAAAGTTGTATCCCAAGCGTGACCAAGGTGGAGTTTCCCAGTTACGTTTGGTGGTGGAATCACGATAGAGTAAGGCTTAGCCTTTTTGATCGCCTGAAGGCTTGAAAACATCTTCGTCAAGCCATTTTTGGTAACGACCAGCCTCAACCTCGGCTGGATTATATTTAGGTGAAAGTTCTTTAGACATGTGTGTGTCCTTTCTAGTTATTTCTATTTTTAATGTTGACCTTGAGTCTCCCACTCACTCTTCAGCAAGCCATATCTCAAATCATCACAACGATTGCCTTGAGCATCTTTGCGGTCTCTTATGCGAGCTTCTAGAGTGAAGCCAAGCTTCTCTGCGACTCGTTGACTTTGGACATTGTAGCCAAAGCAAGACAATTCTACCTGTATGAAGCCCCAGTTCTTTAAAAGCCAGTCAATCAAGGTACGGGCTGCTTCGGGCACATAGCCTCGACCCCAATAGTCTGGGTGCAAGGTATAGCCAATCTCCAAAACATCGTCTTCGTGGCGATGATTGAAATCAACAGAGCCGATGATTGTATCAGTCCCTTTGACCACAATTCCATAGCCTGCTGGGAGATTGTCCTTTTCATTGCGCTCGGGAAGGATATGCTCTAGATAATAAATCTCATCTTCCAAGGTCTTGACGGGTGGGAAAAGCCTGCTGGGTAGAGACCTCTGGAAGACTAGCGTAAGCATAGATATCCTCAGCATCCGCCACTGTACGGACTCGTAAAGACTAGACGCTCGGTTTTCGATTCGTTCTGGCAGTTCAGCTCTTGTCATTCTTCTTCCTCGCTTTCTTGATAAAGCTTCCCGTGGGATCGACTCGGTCATCTAGATAACGGTAGACGCTGATGGCCGTCCCCATAAAAAGTAAGTCGGCGCAAAAGCGGTCATTTTATAAAATGTCCCTTGTCATCTAAAGAGCTCTGGATCAGCCATTCGCTCGAGAATCTTGGCAAAGATATGGCAGATGCCATCTTCTTCGATAATCCGATCAACCTGGCAACCCAAAACGACTGGACAAGCCTCCAAAATCGGTGCCTGAGTTCGTTCAGAAATCTCATAGTCAAGGCCCAGGTGTTTCAATTTCTCCCGATGGCTGATAAAACCAGCCTGCTCCATCTCAAGCATGAGGTTTTCGTCAGGGATGTTCACAGTGAACTTCTGGTAATGCTTAATCTGGTCAGCTGCATTTTCCTCAGCACCAACACCGATGACTAGCCAATCGCTCAGGCTATAAGAGGAACTGCAGGTCGTGATATTGTGTCCAAAGTTCTGGTCCTGATACCCCAAAATGAAGATAGGGAAACCAAAGTAGAGTTTTGCTGGTGTTTAAAAGATTGTTTCATGACAACTTTCCTTTTGCTAGGCTGCAATAAAAAATCGCCCCTGTCATCAATCTGACAGGGACGAATATGTTTAATCCGCGGTACCACCCAATTTCGGGCAGAGCCCGCATCTCTCGTCTTTAAAACAAAAAGACATTTATATTTCATTTTTAAATTTCATCCATTAGCAACCAGTTTTGACACATTTGTGGACTTCTCAGCACCGCCACTTTCTGTAAAATGTGGGACTCAAAACACCTCTAATGGCTATATTTTAACAAGTTTTTGACGGAAAAGCAAGGAACAAGAAAGATTACTTGAACTTGATGCCGTTCTCTTTTAATTTCTTGATAGTAGCTGGACCGATTCCTTTCAAAGCAAGGAGTTCTTTTTCTGTCCAGTTTTTGAAGTCAGCAGCAGACTTGATTCCTTCATCGTAGAAAGTCTTGGCACGGTCGACTGAAAGTCCACCTAGGTTGGCTGCGAATTCTTCTACAGAGCTTGTAACTTTTTGAGCTTGCTCTTTAGTTGCTTCTACAGTTTTTTCAACTTGCTTAGAAACGGCTTTACCAGCGTTGTTTGCGGCTTTTTCAGCGTGTTTCACAACTTTTTTTGTTTCTTCGACAACCTTGTTTACAGCGTTTGAAAGTGCGCCTGAGCGACGAAGACTGTTTCTTAATTGTTTTTACGTTGTAGTTTTTGACATGATAAGATCCTTTCAATAAAAAACCCCTGTGACTGAACAAGGATAAATCTTTATGTTTTATTGTATCAACTTTCTTTGGGAAATGCAAGGCTTGTTAGTTTAGAAAGATAGGAGTTATATAGGAAATTCCGCCTTAGAATAAGAAAAGATGATAGAAGAAAATGCGAAAAATATGGTATAATGAAACGATAGATTTTTGAATAGGAATACAATCATGTTTGGATTTTTTTAAAAAGATAAAGTTACAGAAACACCAGCAGTAGTGCCAGCTCACATCGGAGTTATCATGGATGGGAATGGTCGTTGGGCTAAAAACGCATGCAACCACGTGTCTTTGGTCATAAGGCTGGGATGGATGCTTTTGAGAACAGTAGCCATTGCTGCTAGTGATATGGGTGTCAAGGCTATGACAGTTTATGCCTTTTTCAACTGAAAAACTGGACTCGTCCAGACCAGGGAAGTTAAGTTTATCATGAATCTACGGTTGAATTTTATGATAAGTATGTCCCTGAGTTGCACCAAAAGAACATGAAGATTCAAATGATTGGGGAAACGGATCGTTTACCTAAACAGACTTTTGAAGCTTTGAAAAAGGCAGAAGAGTTGACCAAGTTAAACACAGGTTTGATTCTCAACTTTTGCCCTTAATTACGGTGGACGAGCTGAAATTACACAAGCAGTCAAGTTGATTGCGCAGGATGTTTTGGATGCCAAGGTGAATCCAGGCGATATTACAGAAGAGTTGATTGGGGAATATCTCTTTACGGGACATTTGCCGAAAACTTTACGCGATCCAGATTTGATCATCCGAACTAGTGGCGAGCTTCGTTTGAGTAATTTCTTGCCTTGGCAAGCAGCTTATAGTGAACTTTATTTCACAGATGTCTTGTGGCCTGACTTTGATGAGGAAGCCTTGAAGGAAGCTATTGCAGAGTTTAACCGCCGCAATCGTCGATTTGGAGGAGTATAGGAAAATTATGAAAAAGGACTTAATAAAGAGGACCATATTTGCCGCTTTGGCCCTAGCTATCTTTATCCCACTCTTGATGGTTGGAGGACTGTGGCTACAGATTGTGATGGGAATTTTAGCCATGCTTGGAGTTCATGAATTGCTCCAGATGAAAGGTTTAAATACCATGACCCCTGAGGGCTTGTTGACCTTGCTAGCAACTTTCGTACTAACCATCCCCTTGGAAAACTATCTGGCCTTTTTGCCCGTAGATGGAAATGTCGTCGCATACAGTGTTGTAATTTTTGTTATGCTTGGAGCGACTGTCTTCAGCAAAAACTACACGATTGAGGATGCCGCCTTCCCAATTGCTATGAGCTTCTATGTTGGTTTTGGATTCAACGCTTTAGTCGATGCTCGAATCGCTGGCTTGGATAAAGCACTCTTGGCTCTCTGTATCGTGTGGGCAACAGATAGTGGTGCCTACCTAGTGGGTATGAATTTTGGAAAGAGAAGATTGGCTCCAAGAGTTTCTCCTAACAAATCAGTAGAAGGAGCTTTTGGTGGGATTGTAGCTGCTATGCTTGTCACACTCATCTTTATGTTAGTGGATAGCACAGTTGCCCTTCCTTACGGCATTTATAAAATGATGCTCTTTGCAATTTTCTTTAGTATTGCAGGTCAATTAGGTGATTTGATTGAAAGTGCCATGAAACGCCATTTTGGAGTCAAGGATTCAGGATTCTTTATTCCAGGGCATGGCGGAGTACTGGATCGTTTTGATTCTATGCTAGCAGTTTTCCCTATTATGCACCTCTTTGGCTTATTTTAAGGAAAGGTGAACAGAAATTAAATGATAGGATTATTAACCTTTATCCTTGTTTTTGGAATTATAGTGGTGGTTCACGAGTTCGGACATTTTTACTTTGCCAAGAAGTCTGGCATTCTGGTTCGTGAATTTGCCATTGGAATGGGTCCAAAAATCTTTGCCCATATCGGGAAAGACGGGACAGCTTACACGATTCGTCTCCTACCGTTGGGTGGTTATGTCCGCATGGCAGGTTGGGGCGAGGATACCACAGAGATTAAGACAGGAACTCCTGTTAGTTTGACTTTAGCCGAAGATGGCAAGGTTAAGCGTATCAATATTTCTGGGAAGAAGGTCGACCAAACAGCACTTCCGATGCAGGTAACCCAATATGACTTTGAGGATAAACTCTTTATCACTGGTTTGGTTTTGGAAGAGGAAAAAACGTTCTCCGTAGACCATGACGCAACTATTGTGGAATCTGATGGAACGGAAGTTCGTATCGCTCCGCTAGACGTCCAATATCAAAATGCGACTGTCTGGGGCAAGTTAATTACCAACTTTGCAGGCCCCATGAATAACTTTATCCTAGGAGTTATCGTCTTCTGGATTTTGATTTTCATGCAAGGTGGTGTTCGTGATACACAAAGTAATAACTTTAGTATCATCCCTGATAGCGCGATTGCAAAGGTCGGTGTTGAAAATACGGCCCAAATCACTAAAGTCGGTTCACACGAAATCAGTAACTGGCAAGATTTGATTCAGGCAGTGGAAGCAGAGACCAAGGATAAAACAGCACCTGTTTTAGATGTGACAGTCTCTGAAAATGGAACTGAAAAACAAGTCAGTGTGACACCTGAGGAAAGCCAAGGGCGTTATATTTTAGGGTGTTCAACCGAAACTCAAATCGGATATCTGGTCTATGTTTGTAGGTGGATTCACATCTGCAGCGGACTCAGCCTTGCGCATTCTTAATGCTTTGAAAAACTTGATTTTCCAACCGGATTTGAATAAATTGGGTGGACCTGTGGCTATCTTTAAGGCAAGTAGTGATGCTGCTAAAGAAATGGTCTTGAAAACGTCCTGTTCTTCTTGGCTATGATTTCCATCAATATCGGGATTTTCAACTGATTCCTATCCCGGCACTTGATGGTGGGAAAAATCGTGCTCAATATTATCGAGGCTATTCGTCGCAAACCACTGAAACAAGAAATTGAAACCTATGTTACTCTAGTCGGAGTTGTGATTATGGTTGTCTTGATGATTGCCGTTACATGGAACGACATCATGCGAACCTTCTTTTAAGAATTAGAGGAAAAATATGAAACAAAGTAAAATGCTAATCCCAACGCTTCGCGAAATGCCAAGCGATGCTCAAGTTATCAGCCACGCCCTTATGTTGCGTGCTGGTTATGTTCGTCAAGTATCAGCAGGAGTCTATTCTTACCTGCCACTTGCTAACCGTGTTATCGAAAAAGCTAAGAAGATCATGCGTCAGGAATTTGACAAGATTGGTGCGGTTGAGATGTTGGCTCCAGCCCTTCTCAGTGCAGATCTTTGGCGTGAGTCTGGCCGTTATGATACCTACGGTGAAGACTTGTACAAATTGAAAAACCGTGAAGGATCTGACTTCATCCTAGGTCCAACTCACGAAGAAACCTTCACAGCGATTGTTCGTGATTCTGTCAAGTCTTACAAGCAATTGCCACTAAACTTGTACCAAATCCAGCCTAAATACCGTGATGAAAAACGTCCACGTAATGGACTTCTTCGTACGCGTGAATTCATCATGAAAGACGGTTATAGCTTCCACGCTAACTATGATAGCTTGGATGTAACTTATGATGAGTACAAGGCAGCTTATGAGCGTATCTTCACTCGCAGTGGCTTGGACTTCAAAGCCATCATCGGTGACGGTGGAGCTATGGGTGGTAAGGATAGCCAAGAATTTATGGCCATCACACCTGCTCGTACAGACCTTGACCGTTGGGTTGTTTTAGACAAGTCTGTCTGCATCATTTGATGAAATTCCTGCAGAAGTGCAAGAAGAAATCAAGGCAGAATTGCTCAAATGGATGGTTTCTGGTGAAGATACCATTGCTTACTCAAGTGAATCAAGCTATGCAGCTAACTTGGAAATGGCAACGAACGAGTACAAACCAAGCAATCGTGTTGTGACTGAAGATCAAGTGGCTCGCGTAGAAACACCAGGTGTCAAATCGATTGATGAAGTGGCTGCTTTCTTGAATGTCTCTGAAGAACAAACAATCAAGACCTTGGTTTATATTGCAGATGAGGAGCCAGTTGTGGCTCTACTCGTTGGCAATGACCAACTCAACGAAGTTAAATTGAAAAACTATCTTGGAGCAGACTTCTTAGAACCTGCAACTGAGGCAGAAGTGAAAGAATTGTTGGGAGCGGACTTTGGTTCTCTTGGCCCAGTAAATCTTCCAGAAAATGTTAAGATTATCGCTGACCGCAAGGTACAAGATAGCCGTAATGCTGTTGCTGGTGCCAACGAAGATGGCTACCACTTGACTGGTGTAAACCCAGGTCGTGACTTCACTGCCGAGTATGTGGATATCCGTGAAGTTCGTGAAGGTGAAATTTCTCCTGACGGACAAGGTGTTCTCAACTTTGCGCGTGGTATTGAAATTGGTCACATCTTTAAACTGGGTACTCGTTACTCAGCAAGTATGGGAGCAGATGTCTTGGATGAAAATGGTCGTGCTGTGCCAATCATCATGGGATGCTACGGTATCGGTGTCAGCCGTCTCCTTTCAGCAGTTATGGAGCAACACGCTCGCCTCTTTGTGAACAAAACTCCAAAAGGGTGAATACCGTTACGCTTTGGGGAATCAACTTCCCTAAAAAGAATTGGCGCCATTTGATGTGCACTTGATTCCAGTTAATGTCAAGGACGAAGCAAGTCTTGAATTGACTAGACCGTATCGAAGAAGCCTTGGTAAACAAAGGTTACGAAGTTTTGACGGATGACCGTAACGAACGTGTCGGTGTTAAATTCAGCGATAGCGACTTGATCGGTCTTCCCAATCCGTATCACTATTGGTAAGAAAGCAGCTGATGGTATCGTAGAAGTGAAGATCAAGGCGACAGGAGATACGATCGAAGTTCATGCAGATAACTTGCTTGAAACCCTTGAAATCTTAACAAATAAATAAAAATCTATAATCAGAAGAAAAACAAGACAAAAATGTAACTAGTTTTTGCCTTGTTTTTCTTTATAATGAGAGAAAGTAAACATTAAAAGCGTAAAAAGAGGTAGTACTATGCTAAAATTTCCAAAGGATTTTGTCTGGGGTTCCTCAACTTCTGGACCACAGACAGAAGGACGAGTGCCTGGTGACGGCAAAGGAGATAATCTCTGGGATTATTGGTACCAAGTAGAGCCAAACCGTTACTACAATGGGATTGGACCCGATAAGACATCGACCTTCTATGAAAACTGGGAAAAAGATATCGAACTATTGTTAGAAACAGGTCATACAGCTTTTCGAACTTCTATCCAGTGGTCTCGTATTTTCCCACAGGGTCGTGGAGAAGTCAATCCTCAAGGGGTGGCTTTCTACCGTCAGGTCTTTGAAGCCATCAAGGCTAAGGGAATTCGTCTTTTAGTCAATCTCTATCACTTTGACTTGCCTTTCGCCCTTCAAGAAGATGGGGATGGTTGGGAAAATAAAGCAACTATTAAGGCTTATGAAGACTATGCTCGTTTCTGTTTTGAAACTTTCATGGAGACTTGTGGACCAATGGATTACCTTCAATGAGCCCTATCGTTCCTGTAGAGTTTGGCTATTTTCTATGATGCCCATTATCCACATAAGGTGGATGCCAAAGCAGCAGTTAAGGTTGCCTACCATACACAACTAGCCAGCACTCTTGCAGTTAAGGCTTGTCATGAAGTCTTACCAGGCTCTAAGATTGGGATTGTCCTCAACTTGACACCAGCCTATCCACGTAGCCAACATCCTGCTGACGTGAAAGCTGCTCGTATTGCAGATCTCTTCCAGGCACAATCTTTCCTAGATCCAGTCTGTTTTAGGAACATATCCAGAAGAGTTAGTGGAAATTTTGTCTGAGCATGACTTGTTACCAGAATACACAGCTGAAGAGTTGGAACTCATTCGTGAGAACACCGTTGACTTCCTAGGAGTCAACTATTATCAGCCTTTGCGTGTTATGGCGCCACGTTTTGCTAAGCACCCTGATAGTCCACTCTTGCAGAGCATTTCTATGAACCTTACGTCATGCCCAGGTCGTAAGATTAATCCGCACCGTGGTTGGGGAAATCTATGAGCAAGGGAATTTATGACATTGCTCAAAATATCAAGGAAAAACTATGGGAATATCGAGTGGATGTTGACCGAAAACGGGATGGGTGTTGAAGGTGAAGATAAATTCCGTGAAAATGGCATGATTCAGGATGATTACCGTATTGACTTTGTCAAAAGGTCACCTTCGTGAGCTTCATCGTGCTATCGAAGACGGTGCTAACTGTAAAGGCTACTTGATCTGGACCTTTTATCGATTGCTGGTCATGGCTCAATAGTTACAAAAAATCGCTATGGTTTGGTCGAGCTTGACTTGGAAAACACAAGAACGCCGCTCTGAAAAAATCAGGCCACTGGTTCAAAGAACTCAGTGACAACAATGGGTTTTTAAGCTACTTTTTCAAATAGATTCAAAAACCATTGAAATAAAGCTCTTTGAGAAGCTTTCAATGGTTTTTTTCTTGTTCTTATAATAGTCCGATAAAAAGTAGTAGAGCTGATAAAGCAATAAAGGCTAGGGTTGCTAGAACCACGTTGGCCTGGGCTGTAAATCTTTCGTTCTCCTCGAACTGGGAAGACGATAGCTAGTAATGCACCACCCGACAGCACCCACCCGACATGTCCAGCAAGGCTGATTCAGGCATTAAGACACTACCTACTGGGTTGATGACTAAGAGGGAGAGGTAGGATTGACCCGAGCTGTTGGAGATAGGGGATTGCGTGAAGCATAACGGAGAACGACAATGAGGCGAACATCCCGTAGAGGCAGTTGAAGCACCCTGCAGTATAGCATCGGGGCTAAAAACGAGGACAAAGAGATTTCCCATCATACCTGATAGAAGGTAGATAGAAAAAACTGTTTGGAGCCAAAGATTTGCTCCATCTGGCGTCCCAAAAAGTAGAGGGACAACATATTGACTAAAAAGTGCTCCAAGCCGATGTGGACAAGGGTTGCGGAGAATAAGCGCCAGACTTTGTTCAGGCATGGCCTTGATAGCAGGGGATAAACAGCTCCGAATTTGGTACAAGGTGGCTGCGCTGGTGTAGTTGAAACCACTGGTTAGAAAACATGAGTACAAAAAACCAGGGTTGTCACGAGGAGAAAGAAGCTCGTGACAGGATAGCGACGATCAAAAATTTCTTTTCATAGATGAGTACCTCCTCAACAGGAATATCGTAGTGATCAGGGTTGGAAAAGTCCTGAATCTGACATGGATAAAATCGTACTAATAGGGTATGCCTGAGGAAATGCTCCAAGTAGCGGTCATAGTAGCCACCACCATAGCCAACCCGATAACCAGAAGTTGAAAGCTAAACCAGGAACATGGATCAAGTCAATCTGAGACGGCTCAAGACAATAGTTCTCCCTGTGGTTCAAGGAGTCCAAAAGAATTTTCTCTTTCGAGTTTCTCTGGTTCATATAGAACAAAGTCCATTTTTCCCATGTGGATAGGTTTTGGGAATGAGGATAGTCTTCCCATCTTTTGAGCTTCTTCAATGAGTCTAGCTGTCTGAAATTCATGAGGAAAAAGACAGGTAAAGTGGCGATGGTTTTTGCTTCCTTGTAGAAGGGATGTTGAAGTAGTTGCTCAGTCAACCAAGCGTCCATGACTTCCTTTTCTTCTCTGGATAGAGACTTTGAGTTCTTGCAAGACCTGCTTGCGTGAGGCTTTTTCATTGTTTACTCCGCAGCTTTCTTTGGCTAAAAAGCTTTGATACAGCCTCAACACCGATAGCTGAGAGCTTCTTCCTTTAGGACTCATCTGTGGATGGTGAAGAGCATAGGACTATCAATGCCAAGCCAGAACATGACCCAGGAACCTTGAGAGAAGATAACCAAAAGTCTTCTCCCTGTCATGGCAGGTTCGATGTCGATTAGTTCAATGTCCTCTTTTTCATCAAAGAAAGTCATCAATTCCCGAGCTAATTCAGGGTTGTTTTTTCGACAGGTAGGTAACCTCCTGTTTGAGTTCAACTTCCACATCCATATCAAAAAGCAGCTGCGACACCTTCAGCGATGAGCTTTGACACGTTTTTGAACCAGAGACTCATGCTATGTGTGAGAGGCTCAGATGGTTCCATGCAAGAAAGCTGAATCAGCGATGACATTATTGGTTGTCCCAGCTTGAAAAACACCGAAAAGTGACGACAGCTCCCTCGATAGGGATCGACATTACGGCTGACAACCGACTGAACTTGGTGACAAAAATAGCTAGCTGCAACCAGAGCGTCGTTTGCTTGATGTGGAAAAGGCAGCGTGACCACCTTTACCCTTAAAACGAATCTTGACTTGCAAGTTCCTGCAAAAGAGTGTATGGGTATTGGTCGCAATCTGTCCAACCTTTTAAGTCTGGACGGACATGAGAGTCCATAAATTGAGTCAGGCAACCAGTCGCCAAAGGCATCGTCTTCATACATGAGCATGCCGCCTGCTTCGTTTTTCCTCGACTGAGTTGGAAGAGAAAGAGAGATTGTTTTTAGGGTTGGTTTTCTAGAGCACGTTCAGAGACTTCCTAAGGGCAATGGTCATGTGAAAATCGTGTCCACAAGCATGCATGCGGTCTGGGTGTTGAGAGGGCAAAGGAAGGCCTGTTTGTTCAACGATTGGGAGTCCATCAATATCTGTTCGCCAAACCAATGGTACGTTCTGGCTGACTTCCTGCAAGTAAACTAAAAATACCCTGTTCGCCGGGTACGAATCTGAACAAAATCCTTGTCAGCTGTTAATTTCTCAAATGACATTGAGTAAATAAGCGTGAGTCTTGAATTCTTCTAAACCAATCTCGAGAATTTGGTGAAGATCACGTCGAGTTTGAATCAAATCTAACATATCTATTTTCCTTTTACTAATGACGATAAAGAGGCTGGAAAAGTTTCCGCCTCTGTTACTATTACTAAGGGTGCGAAGTGCATCTTCTAGCGCTGTTTTTTGTTGGGTTTTGCTATCGATTTCTTTGATAACACGAGGCTGGAACACCTGCTACCACAACATTTTTCTGGAACATCTTGAGTAACGATGGCACCTGCAGCGACAACAGAACCGCTACCAATCTGAACACCTTCGATAACTACAGCGTTAGCACCGATGAGTACATTATCACCCAGACACGGACAGGCTCATGCACTAGCTGGTTCGATGACACCTGCAAGAACAGCACCTGCACCCTACGTGACTATTTTTACCGACAATAGCACGTCCACCTAAAATAGCTCCCATATCAATCATAGTGCCAGCACCGATTTCTGCACCGATATTGATAACAGCTCCCATCATGATAACAGCGTTGTCGCCAATCTCAACCTGGTCACGGATGATGGCGCCTGGCTCGATACGAGCATTGATATCACGTTTATCAAGGAGGTACAGCTGAGTTGCGGGCGTCTTGTTCAACAACATAGTCCTTGTTTTCTGTAAGTCCTTCAAGAAGTGGAGCGATATCTTTCCAGTCTCCAAAAGAACATTTCCCAAGCTTGGTAACAGAAGCAGGATAGCTCCATCAAGTTGCCCCTTCAAAGGTCACTTTTACACTTGTCTTTTTCTCAGCATTAGCGATAAATTGGATAATTTCTTGTGCATTCATTTTTGTAGCAGTCATAGGGGGCTCCTCATTCTTTGTAATGCTTACTATTCTACCAAAAAAGGCTTCCAAATTTTGAAGCCTTAAGTGTTAAAAGAGGATTCTTTCAGTTTATCCTTTGATTCTTCGATGGATAAGAAGATCATGGGAATAATAATCAAAATCATAGCTAATAGCAGTAGCCATCCAAGACCAGACCTAGAAATAGAACGCTTAGAATAGCAGAGGATAGAGGTTCACTAGCACTGACGACCGATACTACCAATGGGGATACCAGAGACAGCCTTCATGGATAGGGAAGAAGGCAAAAGCTGTTCCCAAAAAGGCAATGGTCAAAACAAATCAAGATACTCACCCAATCCAGTTGAAAACTAATTTCTATATACAGGGTAGAGAAAAATTACTAAAGAGTCCAGCTAGCATCATTCCCAGCCAACAGTTGGGCACAAAACCGTATTTTTCTGAGCAAAATGGTTGGGGCAAGATAACATTAAACATAACTCCCAGAGCACTGAGAAGTCCCTGTCAGCAATGCGAGGGGGAGTGATGGATAATTTAGACAGATCGCCTTTAGTAGCCATCAGAAAGACTCCAAGCATAGCAGTCAGAAACATAGAAAGATTGCTTTTTAGAAGCTTTTTCTTGTAGATAATACGGTTGTATATGAGAATGAAAACAGGACTGATAAATTGTAGGATAGTTGCCGTTGTTGCATTAGAGTATTCTACACAGAGATAGAAGAAATACTGAACGAGAAAGATTCCAAGATAGCATAAGCCAGAAAAAGGCAGAGTAGTTGTTGCGCTTTCTCAAAGAGTATCGAATAGTGAGAACGGAACTTAAAGCTGGACAAGATGAGTACGAAACCACCTGCAAGACTTAGATCGCATGAAGTGATCCACCAGAGGAGACTGGATAATGCGTAAAGAAGAATTCTCCTAAAATGCCACAAATACCCATATTAATCCGGAAGGAGGGAATATATGGTTCCTTGAAAAATATTCTTTTGATACTGATTCATATAAAAAGGTTAACGTTTAGTCTATTTGAAATAGTCGTTGTTATCACTGGTAGTATTAGTATTGTGACCAGTAAAGAGCTGTTATTATTGTTGTTTATCTGCTATCTTTATCGATTATCTCTTATCCTTTATCATTGTCTTTATCTTTATCTTTGTCTTGATGTTTTTGTTAAATTTCCCAACAATCGTATTCCAAGCATTTTTGGTAATCAGAGTCACTTCCACCGATGGCAAATTTGTAGGTAGTAGTTGGAGCACCAGCTTGGTTAGCCCAGTAACTTGTTACCATTTCTCCAGTAACGTCAATCTCTTTGCCGTTGATAGTGACCTTGCCAGGCTTCTGTCCAGTCGACTTAAGGACTTGAGAAGAGTGACACTCGAATCAAAGGCTAAAAGCGTTCAGAACCCCAAGCAGAAGGAGAAGCTTGTTGAATCGCGTTTACGAGGTGGGCCTATATCTTAGCATTACGATAATATGCGCCTTTTGGCTAACGGACTGTTATCATCATGACCAACCCATACCATAAAGTCAATCGAGGCGTTGAAAGCATGAGCCACATATCACCTTCCTCGTTAGTTGTGACCAGTTTTTCCCAATCCAATCAGCACCTGCTAGACTGGAATTTATGCTATAAAGATCGCTTTGGAAAGCTTGTGGTTTATCCGGGATGAAAGTACATCTCTTAGTAGACTTTTGCATAATGGTTGCAGTAGCTTTTGAGTAGACCTGAACAGGTTCGTCTTTTATGTTCATAGATCACTTCCACTACTACTTTTTCAATTTTTGAAATCATATATTTCTTATTGTAAATACCATTATTGGCTAGTGTTTGGTATCCGTTTGTATGTTGAGCTACAGTAACCTCAATTCCTCCTCCCATAGGAAGACTTTTCAATACCGTATTCTGGGGATTTCATAACCCATTTTTCCATATAGAGCGGACATCAACTCCTTTTTCACGAAGCATACGATAAGTCCAGTAGGCTGGGATATTCCAGGAATAATTGAGAGCTTCCTTTAGAGTTTATCATAGCTGTCCCCGGACTGTTGACGTGCATGATCGAGGTTCCGTTGGCAAAGTTCGTTGGATAGTTTGATAGGGATGCTAGCACTTCCCATCAAGCCTTGGTCAATAGCAATACCATAGGCTAAGATAGGTTTTGGTAGTCGAAGCCGGAGATCGTTTTGTGTCAAAGGCGTGATTATTTTGATTGCTTTGGTAATCTCGTCCTCCTACAAATCCTATGATGGCTCCTGTTTTATTATCCATTAAGACATTTCCGACTTCAGGTTGACCACTACTATCATTTAGAAGGTAGCTATAGTTTGACACTGCATCTTGCATTGCAGCTATGGATCGTTTTATCGATTGTAGTAGTGATACGGTAACCACCATTTTGAATCTCTTTTTCAGCTAATTCACGATAAGATTTTTCTGAATAGATTCGTTCTTGAGTTCTTGGGCAGAAACGTTATCTTTTTGACCAGATAATCATACATGACATTAGTCGCTTCATCAAGTGCAGTGAAGTAGAGATAACCCTTAGCTGTTAGGTTTACACTTTTTCTGCTGGCAAGAGTCTTGCTAATGTCATATGCCTTATAGGTTTCGTAGTCTTCTGGCTGAGCACTCCAGTTCTGTACATATTGTAGAGAACATCTTTGGAACAACTTGATTCCGAGTTCCATATCCTCTTCACTCTTCATCTCTCCAGTGGCTTCATAAGGGGAGTAGAGATAGGACTTTGTGGTAATCCTGCTATAGAAAAAGGCTGCTTGAGGGATTGTTAGCTGATTTAGCATCAACCCCAAAAATACCCTTTGGCTGCTTGTTGAGCCCCTGCGATATTTTGACCTTTATTGTTACGGCCAAATGGAGCGACGTTGAGATAAGTTGTCAAGATTTCGTCCTTACTCATTGCTCTCTCTAAAGGCCAAGGCATCCACGATTTCAGTAGCTTTACGAGTTAGTGTAGGAGCATCCCCAACCACCTGTTGTGATGAGCTGCTGTGTCAGTGTCGATCCTCCACTAGAAGAACCAAGATCAGATAAAAGTTTCCTAGACTGGCACGAATAACTGCTTTTAGGAACGACCCCATTGTGTTCGGCGAAAATGTTTCATCCTCGGTCGCAACGATAGCTTGCTTTGAGATTTTCTGAAATAGCATCTGATGCGACGAGATGTCCGAAGAGGTCACTTTCAGATAGCACCAATCATGGATCCGTCAGCATAGCGAATCTCAGAGATGGATGAAATATCATTCACTTGCTTTGAGCAAATCTTCTGTTTGAGGAACGGTCACCTTGTCAAATAGAGATACAGCATAACCGAAAAACAACGGTACCTAAAAGTCCACCAGACTAAGCGATAATGAATAGGGTATTAAAGGTCGCCTTGATTCCCAGTAAGATATTGGCAAAGATAGCTCAAATACTAGTTTTGGTTTTCTTTTTCTTTTTAGAATGTTTAGGACCTTTTTCCTAGATGTATATATAGTTTTTGTTTTTAGGGACTGAAGGAAAGCCAGTCCTTTTTCTTTTAAGTTCTAACAATTTATTTTTCATTTCTTTCCTCACTCCTTATTATTATACCATAAAAGCATGATTGCAAGAAATTAGCTTGGACTAGCTTTAGAGGTGTTTAGGAAATAAAAACCAGGTAAACTCAACCTGGTTTTTAAGGATTTATTTTTCTTCTGAAAGTTCTTTTCCAAGATCAATCAGTAGTCTTTCAAGTGGTCTTTTAACTTGAGGATGTTTGAGAGCATATTCGATGGAAGTCTTTCATAAATCCAAACTTATCTCCGACGTCATAACGTGAACCTTTAAATTCATGACGAATACACGTTGAGTTTTGTTAAAGTGTATCGATAGCATCTGTTAGCTGGTTCGTTTCCGGCACCAGGTTTTTGATTTTCAAGAATACCAAAAATCTCAGGTGTGAGAAGAGTAACGACCGATGATGGCTAAATCACTTGGGTGCGTCTTCAGGTGCTGAGTTTTTCAACGAAAGGGTTTCAACACTATAAAGGCCATCTTTTCCTTCGCCTTGAGGGCGATAACACCATAGGCAGAAACTTCATCATATGGAACAGGCATTACGGCAATAGTAGAAGCATAGAGTTTCCTCGTAATCATTCATGAGTTGCTTGGTCAATGGGATAGCATTGTCATCATGTGATATCCATGAGGTCATCTCCAGCATGACCACAAAGGGTTCATTTCCGACGAAAAGCTTTGGCTTGTAAACAGCATCTCCGAGTCCACGTGGGTGTGTTTGACGGATGAAGTGAAGGCGCATGCAGTTGTTTCATCAACTAGTCTCAGAGGTCAGTTTTTCCTTTTTCCTTGAGGTTGTATTCTAGTTCAAAGTTTGAGTCAAAAATGGTCTTCGATCGAACGTTTTTGATTTCCTGTTACTAACAAGAATATCCTCAATTCCAGACTTGAGAGCTTCTTCAACGATGAATTGAATAGTTGAGCTTTATCCACGATTGGCAACATTTCTTTGGCCAAGGCTTTGGTTGCTGGTAGGAAACGAGTTCCAAGTCCTGCAGCAGGGATAACAGCTTTTTCTAACTTTTTGCTTCATGAGCATCCTTTCTAACAGTGATTATGACCACTCGTTCTCTGCCTTGAACTCGTTACTCATGAGTTCAGAAACAGCATCCTAATAATAACATTTTCATAAATAACCTGGTAGATAGCCTGAGTAATAGGCATATAGACTCCAAGTTCTTGCGCCAATTCATAAGCAGCTTTGGTTGTTAAATTCCTTCAATCACCATCCCCATGTTGGCTTCGATATCTCGCGAAGGCTTCTCCACGTCCAAGAGCATCACCTGCTCGCCAGTTACGTGAGTGGACAGAAGTTCCAGTAACGATTAAATCTCCCAACTCCAGAAAGTCCGCTATAAGTCAGTGGATTTTGCTCCAAGTTTGACTCCTAGACGAGTGATTTCTGCAAGACCGCGCGTGATAATGGCAGCTTTAGCGTTGTCTCCAAATCCAAGTCCATGGAGGGCACCTGCACCAACAGCGATGATATTTTTAAGAGCACCAGCTGTTTCCACTCCAATCACATCTGTATTGGTATAAAGACGGAAGTAGTGGTTACTAAAGGTGTCTGAACATACTGAGCTGTTTGTAAATCTTTTAGATGCGGCTGTAATCAAGAGTAATGTCACGGACAATCGTTTCTTCTGCATGGCTGGGACCAGATACAACTACAATCTCACTACGTAACTCTTCAGGGATTTCTTCTTCTAGAATGGTTGAAAGACGTTTGTGACTATTGCGGCTCAAGACCTTTTAGAAGCATGCATGACCACTACTATGATCCAAAAACAGCAGCCACTTGTTGAGCTACCAATCTAGTCACCTTAGTTGGAACCACAGAACAAAACAGCGTCAACGCCATTCAAGGCTTCTGCCAAATCATGATAGAGCCACAATTTTATCGTCTAATACAATATCCTTAAAATAGCGTTTGTTAGTATGTTGTGTATTAATTTCATCAATTTGGTCAGGAATATTTACCCCCAGATACGCACTTCGTGTCCGTTGTCATTAAGAACTTGTGACAGTGCAGTACCCCAAGAACCAGGCCCTAAAACAGCGATGGTTTGTTTGTTCATTTTCCCTCCTTCGAGAAAGCACTTTTCCTATATTCTACCATAAAAAGTACTATCATGCATCTATATTATTTATTAAGAATTAATTGAATGATAGAGTATAAATACAGCCAATGAGTAATTTGGCTGTCTTTGGAAGAAAAACTAGAGGGTAATGCTATTGTTTTTAGAAATTTTCATAAATAATAATAATGAAGTAACTGTCAAGACAGTGAGGATAGTTGACAAAGCAGCTGCCACATCATAATTTCCTCTGAGAAGCTCTCTGTATGATTGCTACGGTCATAGTTTTTGTTTTGGCATTATATAGCAGGATAGAAGTAGATAGTTCTGAAATCATTGTTACCCATGATAGAATAGCTCCCAGAAATAATACAGGGTAACATCATTGGAACAGTGATGTTACTGAAAGTATTGAGACGGCTACTTCCTAAACTCTCAGCTGCTTCTTCAATACTAGGTGCTATTTGTTGTAAGCTAGCAACAGATGAGCGGATTGTATAAGGGAGTCTTCTTACAGATAAGGAGATAATCAAGATGAAGGCTGTTCCTGTAATCATAAGGAAGCCACTTCCGAAGATACCTGTATTGAATGAAGAGATAAAGGCAATACCGAGAACTGTTCCTGGTACGATATAAGGTACCATACTAAGGCTATCAATTAAGTTTGTAAACAAATTTCGTTTTCTAACAGCTAAGTAGGGAGATAAATGATGCAAATAAAAACAACTAGAATCAAAAGCAATCAAAGGATGCGAATCGTATTAAAAATAGTAGCTCCCATGCGATTGAAGGCAATCTTGTAACTGTTTAGAGAATAGCCTTTGACAAATACCATACCTGATGTTTTTAGGAAAGAGGTATAAATCAAAAATAATTGAGGTAGAACAGAAAATAAGACAATTCCGTAAACTGTTGCATAAATTGCTGCCATTTTCCTTTTTGTGGTTTTTCGAGCTCAATTGGATGGAAGAATTCATGCTGAAACTATAGCGATTGGAAATATATTTTTGAATAAGAAAGATTGTTAAAGCAATGATAATCGCCATGATTGCTAAAAGCAGATGCAAAAAGCAAATTTCCGCCAACCTCACTAATGAATTGATTATAAATTAAAACAGGGAAAGTTCGATATCCTTCACCAATTAACATAGGGAGTTCCGAAGTCGGAGAAATGCTCTCATAAATACGAGTAGGGCAGCGGCAAGTAAAGTTGGGAACTAAAAGGGCAAAATAACTGTTATCATACGTTTGAACCCAAATACTCCCATGCTTTCAGCGGCTTCGAAGAGAATGGTCAATTCTTTTCATGGCTCCCAGCCACGTATAGAAAAACTAATGGGAATAGCTGAGTGTAAACACAAGTACAATTCCTTTGAAATCATAAATATCAATAGCTGGAAGATGAAGGGCATTTGTCAAAAAATTTAGTGATGACACCATTTCGTCCCAACAAGAGAATCCAGGAGTATGCCCCTACGAAAGGAGCTGACATGGAAGCGATGATAATCAATATCTGTAAAAATTTCTTTCCTTTGAAGTCATATATAGAAAAGAGGTAAGCCAATAAGGTCCCTAAAACTAGGGAAGTTACAGTAGAAGTAATGGAGACGTTAAAACTGTTTACTAGTGTCTCAGAGTAATAGGATTTACTAAAAGAAATCCTCAAAATTAGCTAGTGAGAATTGACTTCATGTATGAGTGCTTGCTTGAGTACAATAATAATTGGATAAACAAGAAAAATAAGATAGGTAAGAAAGATGAAGAATGAGGAGGCTGTCCAAATATTTAGTTTTTTACCTTTCATAGCCAACTCCTGTAATAAGATTTTGGGAACCATCTGCAGAAAAGACATTTAACTTTTGAGTATTGATTCGTAGACGAATTCGATCCCCTTTTTGAAGATCTTCTTCAAAAGTTGATTCTTCACTGACCTGTATTTTTGAAGAAAATGCAGTCTCTACAAAATATTCAGTGGTGAGTCCAAGATAAACACTATCGGAAATGATTCCTTCAATCGATTGCCATTTTCATCATTTGATAAACTCTTCAGGGACGGATACTTACAAGAACAGCTTGTTCATGGCTTGATCAAGAGCTAGCATACGAAGAGAGTAGCCGTCTTCAAAGACGATGTACGCTCCATCAGCTTGCTTTTCTAAACGGGCAGGGATGATGTTTGTTCTACCAATAAAGGTTGCGACAAATTCGTTCTCTGGTTTGTGGTATAGCTCTTTTGGACGACCAATTTGTTGAATAACACCATCTTTCATAACCGCGATTTGGTCAGAAATAGCCATGGCTTCTTCTTGGTCGTGGGTCACATATACAGTTGTAATTCCCACTTCGTGTTGAATTTCTCGAATAACTTGGCGCATATCTAAGCAAGTTTCGCATCCAGGTTACTAAGAGGCTCGTCCATGAGGAGAACACTTGGATTAACAGCTGAAAGGCACGTGCCAAGGCGACACGTTGTTGTTGTCCACCACACTGAGTTTATCGGGCTTTCGATCTGCGTATTGATCAATTTGCATTAGTTCCAGATATTTATTAGTTTGTTGAACTAATTCATCTTTTGGAACCTTTTTTTGTTTAAGACCAAAAGCAACATTATCTCGAACAGTCAAATGTGGAAAAATAGCGTAGTTTTGGAAAACCATACCGATGTTGCGTTTGCTGGGTTCTATGTTATTGATTTTAGTATCATCGAGTAAAATTCTCCGCCTTCAATACTGTTGAAGCCTGCATCATTCGAAGTAGAGTCGTTTTTCCACAACCTGAAGGGTCCAAGAATAGTGAAAAGACTTCCTTTTGGGATCGTAACATTTAAATTCTCAATGACAGGAATGTCATGGTAGATTTTTGCGTTAATAATTTTGATCTCACTCATAGTGAAACTCTCTTTACTGTTTCGATTGAATATTAGTGAAAAATATCATTGTACTTTTTAAGAATAGCTGATTTATTTTTGGATGACGTACTCAGAATCTTCAGTGGCGATATTGATTTCGGTCATTGATTTCATATTTTTATTGGTTTTAGCATTTTTCGAATGGGTCTAATGGTTTGTTTCAGTTCCTAGTTTATCCTGAATGTCTTGAGAAAAGAAGGAAATCGATAAATTTTTAGCGTTTTCCATGTGTTTGGCATTTTTCGATAATGACTGCGTTACCAGGCAAAAAGACAGTTCCTTTCTTTTTGGATAAATGACTTTACATCAACGCTACATCGTTTAAGAGTTTCAAGGCAGGATCTTCATAGGTGAGTCCGACAGCCATTTCTCCGTCAGCGACTGATTTGTAGACATTTGAAGAACTAGAAGCAATTTTTCCCATCTACTAAGCTAAATAGATTTTTCACATATAGTCCAAGCTTGCTCATTTTCATAGCCCTGATCTACGAGCATGTTTGTTAATTGAGCAAAGAGCGCTAGAAGAATTACTTGGATCAGCAGTTGCGATTTTTCCTTTTTCAACTTTAGGATTGAGTAGATCATTGTAGCCTTCAATTTTAATATCTTTTGTAAAGAGCTGAATGTGGCAATGATGACACTTTGACATCAAGTGTATAAGGCGTGTAGAATCCAGTTTTATTTTGATATTCAGGGATTATCTGGTCGTTCTCTTGAGAAATATAAGGTTCAAAAAGATTTTCGTTAGAAGAGAAGAGGGCGTAGGAGCCTCCGAAAATGACATCGGCTACAGGGGATTCTTTTTCAGCCTCAGCTTTTTGGAACAATTCACCAGTGTGGCTTGTACTAAGTCAACCTAATACCATATTTTTCTTCGAAGGCTGGGATTGTTTCTTCGATAAGGTCTTCAGGGTTAGGCGGTAGATAACCAAAGTGTTATCTGAATCTTTTTCAGAGCTAGTTTCCGCTTCTGTTGTTGAAGAACATCCTGATAAAGTAAGAAATATCCATCCACAAGAGAGAAAGAATAGTAGTTTTTCATAAGAGTCTCCTTTACGAACGTTTTTACTCTACGACTTGCTTAATGTTTATAATTTGCAGAGTTCTATAGGATATAATAAAAACCAAAAAGAAATCTAAAAACGAGGAAATATAGAGTCAAAGGCGTTAGGGGAAAAAGATGGAAGAGATAAATAATCGATATAAGTTAATTTCAAGTGTTAGCTAATTTTTATACTGCTAAATAAAAGCTGGATTTGCGATTCAGTCTCTTCCATCCAAGCCCAAAGAACATTTCTCGACTTTCAAATTCCCCCAAAATGGTATAATAGTAACATCATAAAATTGGAGAAATAGCATGAGTTTTTACAATCACAAAGGAAATTGAGCCTAAGTGGCAAAAATACTGGGCTGATCAATCACACCTTTTAAAACAGGAACAGATGCCTCAAAACCTAGGTTTTACGCATTGGACATGTTCCCCTTACCCATCTGAGAGCGGGTCTTCACGTAGGACACCCAGAAGGCTACACGGCAACAGATATCCTCAGCCGTTTCAAACGTGCGCAAAAGTTCAATGTCCTTCACCCAATGGGATGGGATGCCTTTGGTTTGCCTGCAGAACAGTATGCTATGGATACAGTAATGATCAGCGGACTTCACAGCAGAAAATATTGCCAACTTCAAACGCCAAATCAATGCGCTTGGATTCTCTTACGACTGGGATCGTGAAGTCAACACAACAGATCCAAACTACTACAGAGTGGACTCAGTGGATCTTTCACCAAGCTTTACGAAAAAGGTCTGGCTTATGAAGCTGAAGTGCCAGTAAACTGGGTTGAGGAACTAGGAACAGCTATCGCCAACGAGAAGTTCTTCCAGATGGAACATCTGAGCGTGAGAGCTATCCAGTTGTTCGTAAACCAATGCGCCAATGGATGCTCAAAATCACTGCTTATGCGGAACGTTTGTTGGCGGACTTGGATGATCTTGACTGGACAGAGTCTATCAAGGACATGCAACGCAAGCTGGATTGGTAAATCAACTGGTGCTAACGTTACTTTCAAAGTAAAAGGGACTGACAAGGAATTCACCGTCTTTACAACTCGTCCGGATACCCTTTTCGTGCGACCTTCACTGTTTTTGGCTCCTGAGCATGAACTTGGTAGATGCTATTACAACACCAGAACAGGCTGAGGCTGTAGCTGGACTACAAACACCAAGCCAGCCTCAAGTCTGACTTGGCTCGTACAGACCTTGCCATGAAAAGAAACAGGGGTTTGGACGAGTGCTTATGCCATCAACCCTGTCAATGGTAAAGAAATCTCAATCTGATTGCCGACTATGTTCTGTCTAGCTACGACAGGTGCTATGGCTGTACCTGCCCACGATCAAAGGCGTGACTGAGAATTTGCTAAACAGTTTGGTCTTCCAATCGTAGAAGTAGCTTGAAGGGTGGAAACGTAGCAGAAGCTGCCTACACAGAAGATGGCCTTCACGTCAACTCTGACTTCTTGAGACGGTCTGAACAAAGAAGAAGCGATTGCCAAGATCGTGTCTTGGCTAGAAGAAAAAGGCTTTTGGTCAAGAAAGAGGTTACCTACCGTCTCCGCGACTGGCTCTTTAGCCGTCAACGTTACTGGGGTGAGCCAATCCCGTGTTCATTGGGAAGATGGTACTCAACAGCTGTTCCAGAAAGTGAACTGCCACTTGTCTTGCCGGTAACCAAGGACATCACGCCCTTTCAGGTACTGGTGAAAGCCCACTGGCCAACTTGACCGACTGGCTGGAAGTGACCCGCGAAGATGGCGTCCAAAGGGTCGTCGTGAAACAAACACCATGCCACAATGGGCCGGTTCAAGCTGGTACTACCTCCGCTATATCGATCCACACAACACTGAGAAAATTGGCTGATGAGGACCTCCCTCAAACAATGGTTGCCAGTCGATATTTACGTGGGTGGTGTACGAACACGCCGTGCTTCACTCGCTTTACGCTCGTTTCTGGCACAAATTCCTCTATGATTTGGTGTAGTTCCGACTAAGGAGCCATTCCAAAAACTCTTTAACCAAGGAATGATTTTGGGAACAGCTACCGTGACCACCGTGGCGCTCTTGTGGCAGACTGACAGGTTGAAAAACGAGACGGTTCCTTTCTTCCATGTGGAAACAGAGAAGAGTTGGAGCAAGCACCAGCTAAGATGTCTAAATCCCTCAGAGACAGTTGTCAACCCAGATGATGTGGTGGAACAATACGGTGCGGATACCCTTCGTGTCTATGAAAATGTTCTATGGGACCACTGGATGCTTCCATTGCTTGGTCTGAAGAAGGTCTGGAAGAAGCCGTAAATTCCTTGACCGTGTGTACCGTTTGATTACAAGTAAGGAAAATCGTTGCGGAAAACAATGGCGCTCTAGACAAGGTTTACAACGAAACCGTTAAGCTGTTACAGAGCAAATCGAGTCTATGAAATTCAACACAGCCATTGCTCAACTCATGGTCTTTGTCAATGCGGCCAACAGGAAGACAAACTCTATATAGACTACGCCAAAGGCTTTATCCAATTGATCGCCCCATTTGCGCCTCACTTGGCAGAAGAACTCTGGCAAACAGTCCGCAGCAACCGGTGAGTCTATCTCTTCATGTAGCTTTAGCCAACATGGGACGAAAAGCAAATTGGTTGAAGATGAAAGTCGAAATCGTCGTTCAAATCAAGGGTAAAAGTCCGTGCTAAACTCATGGTTTGCGAAGGACCTTTCACGCGAAAGAATTACAAGAAATCGCTCTAGCTGACGAAAAAGTCAAGGCAGAAATCGATGGCAAAGGAAATCGTGAAAGTGATTGCGGTACCAAATAAATTGGTTAATATTGTCGTTAAATAACGAGTTTATTAGCCATATGCCTACCTTCAATAGTCCACTGGACTATTGAAGCCAACTAAACTTTGTAAATATTGTTGTGAAATAAAAATGATAAGTCTTCAAAAGTTTTACTTTGGAGACTTTTTCAAGTTTAATATTTAGAGTAGAATAATTAGCCTAGAGTAAACTTTATTTTTGAAAAATATTATTTTTATGCAAGCTTGCTTTTAAAAATATTTAGGTAAGAAATATATAAAAATGATACTGTTAATAAAAATTAAAAATTACATTTTATTCAAAAATACTAGGAAATGTATTATAATAGTTTAAAAATAAAAACATTAAGGAGATTTCTTATAGCTAAGAAAATCAAAGATGAAAATGGGAACGTTTATGTGAAAAAAGCCTTTTTATAAAAATGGTGGTTCATATTAATAATTGTGCTATTTGCGATTTGGTTTATTAAGGAGAGTAGCGCCAATTCATCGAAACAGTCAACTTCATCCAATTCAAGTACTCTAAAGTAACAACATCAGAAAAACTGAAGCTAGAAGCAAAATACAGAAGAAGCAACTAAGGCAGAGCATAAGATTGGAGAAATTAGTCAAAGTTGGGGATGTTGAATATATTGTGAATTCGAAATCCTTATCTCAAAATGTTTGCGAGAATATGGAAAAACTGCCAACAGTATTTATTTAATTGTGAATGTAACAGTAAAAATACTGGTAAAAATCTATAAAAGTTACTGATGATTTCTTTAAACTTTTTAAAAGGTGATACGGAGTATGCAACAGATAGTGCAGCTGGTTTGTATGCAAATGAAGAAGCAAAATTCTTCTTATCAGAGATTAAATCCTGAAAACAGTATCACAGGAAATGTAGTATTTGACTAAGTAATGAGACTGCAAATGCTTCAGGTTTACAGTTACAAGTACAAACAGGTATTTGGGAACTCAAAAAGGAAAAATCAGTCTAGATTGATAAAATAGTAAAAATGCATAAGTTCAATTTTGTTACATTGATTTTATGCATTTTTGATTTCTATTACTTTTATGCTATTATCAGTAAATGAGAATTCTAGTGGAAATAATAAAATGATTTGTATTAGAAATCAACAGTTAGTTGCTTTAGATGACGTTTTACATCTCTATCAGGCAGTTGGTTGGACAAATTATGCCAATCAGCCCCAAATGTTGGCCCAGGCCTTGTCTCATTCGCTAGCGACTTATCTTGCCCGTGATGGTGAGAAAAATCGTTGGTTTAGTGCGTCTGGTTGGAGACGGTTTTCATCCGTTTTTGTCCAGGATTTGATTGTTTTGCCTAGCTATCAGCGCCAAAGAATTGGTAGTAACTTGATGAAAAGAAGCCTTGGCTGACTATAAGGATGCCTACCAAATACAACTAGCGACTGAACAGACAGAAAAAAACTTTGGCTTTTACCGTTCTCTGGGGTTTGAAACCTTATCTACTTATGATTGTACAGGAATGATTTGGGTGGATCGATTAAAATAATTCTTTTATCTTAAGTTAACTTTAAGTTTACTCATGTATCATGTAATCATTAAAGTAAAGACCTCCTAACTTTATTTAATAGAAATCCTAAACTTTTCTTTTCATAATAATCTCCTAAAGAAGCCACCAAATTCGGTGGCTTTTTGTTGAAAAATTCTCCTAGTGAGTCACTAAGGAGACATGTAGTTAGGATTCTTTTTAAGTTGTTGGTTTCGATACTGTCTAGGAGTTAGCTGGAGAGTGTTGTTTTGAATTGTCGATTGAAATTTGAGAGGTTGGTAAAACCGACCTGGCTGCTATTTCTTGAACACTTTTTGATTGGGTCTGAACGAGCTTTTCGCAAGCTTTTTCCAGGCGCAATCGTATGAGATATTCCATACAACTTGTCCCGGTGTGTTGTTTGAAAATATTCATAAAGTGATTTTGCTGTATCCAGATGGCAACAAGCTGGTCAATTTGAGATGGGTTCTGCATAGTGTTGCTCAAAGATAACCTATCATTTCTTTTAATTTCTGGTATTTTTGATAGGTATCATCCGTATAGTGGCGATTGACATACCTGTACTTAAAAGAGAAGATAGAGAAATTCATAGAGTTTTGGATTTTAATAGGAGATCGTAGTAAATACTTTTGTTCTTCAAGGATAGAAAAAGAGATAAAGACAATCGCTGAATCGGTTCATAAGCATGATCATCTGGCAGAAATCCGAGGAGTGAGATAAAATGCTCAGAGTATATGGGTTGGATATAGCGTTAGCTAAAGCTGTCAATTTGACTTCTGCCTAGAAATCTAGATGGATACGAAAAACTGTAGAAATTTCGTTCTTGATTTTCAATAGGGTGAGATAGCGTGAGGAGGAGAAGTTGGCTGAATTGAAAATATCACCTTCACTGACTTTCAAAGCGCTCAGAGTTGATATAGAAGGTAGCAGTTCCTTTTTGACATAGACAATCTCGAGTTCAGGATGCCAATGATAGATGGTATTAGAAGATTGCTTAGATGAGTTGTTTTTCAAATCATAGGGAAAATCAGATGGGTTATCTCGTAGAGTCTTGACTGCTGAACCATGATAAAACCTCCCAATAAGCTATTTCTAGTTTTTATTATACTAAAAAAGACTGGGACAAAAATCCGACCCTGACCTTAAATTAGTAATGAGCTATTTGATGAGAAGTTATTTCTCTAACCTTTCTTCTTCATGTATAAGGAGAGTTGAGAAGAGCCCAACAACTGCAGAGCGATAGCAACGTAGAATGCAGCTGTAATTTCCATTGTTAGCTGCTGCCATTTGAACCGCAACTTTAGGTGCAAAAATGCAGCTAAAAGAATAACCTGTGAAAGACGATACCGTAGTTGACTCCTGATTAGCAGGGTCCGTAGTTCTCCATGACAATGATGGGAAGACGCCCATAACACCGCCGAAGCAGATGCCAGGACCGATGATTCCTAGAGGTGAAAGCCAAAGTTGTCCAGGGACAATAGTTAAGGAGAAAGAGTGCCAATACGATGACTGAATGAGATAATCAATAAAGTCTGAGAACGACCAATTTTATCGAAAGGTGATCCCCAGATAAAGCGTCCGCTAGGTTTGCGATTGAATAAAGAGAGACATAGAGAACTGCTGTTCCAGCAGATAGTCCAAACATTGATTGACCAATTGAGGGATGCTTGAGGCAATCATCAAACCAGAGAAGGCACCGACAAAGAACATGCTGATAATGATGTAGAAATACAAGGACTTTGTAGCATTTCTTTCCAGTTTTTATTAGCAGGTCCTTGTTTGGTCTGTACTGGAGCTTTCAACCTGCTGGGTTTGGTAGCCACTTGGGGCTGCCTTTGATGAAGAAAATGGCACAGATAATCACAACAATATAGACAAGTCCAATGGTTTCGAAAAGCAAAGAGGCATCTTGTTTTTGAATGAGACTACTTGCAACTGGTGACACAATAACTGCGGCAAATCCCATACCTCCTGTTAGAATCCCAGAAGCTAAACCACGTTTATCTGGGAAGAGGCGAAGAAAATTTGAGAGGAGCTCCTGAATAGGCAAATCCTTGACAAGACCTGCCATCAAACCGTAGGTCAGATAGAAAGCATGGCTGGGTGAACTTACATAACCAGTTAGGTAAAACCACTAGCAAATGAAAGGGGCACCAGGTGCAATTGTCCATTTCACATATCCCTTGTCTCCAGGGTAACCTCCAGAATCATCGGAATCGGTCCGATAGCTGAGTTAATAACAAATGCGAGCATGATTTCGGACATAGACCAACCTGTTGAGGAGCTTAAAGGTCCAGCAAAAACTGAAAAGGAATAGACAGCACCTGTACAGGAAGAATAGCGAGTTGACGCAGCTAGAACTTGCCAACGATTGAATGTCTCTTTCATGAAAAGACCCTCCTTTAACTTAATACATTTTTCACAAAGAACTATAACATAGTTAAAAATGAGGTCAATACTTTCTAAGAAAAATATTGTTAATTTTTCACTAAGTTATACTAAGATAAGATAAACTGATAGAATAACACAATGTTTTAGTGTCATGAATGTCGAAGATAATTTAAAGTAGTATAATGAAAGTGAATAAAACAAAAAAGGGGGTAGCAAGATGAAATTAGTTGCTATCGTTGGAACGAAACTCGACCGCTCAACCATCGGAAACTTTTGAAATTTATGCAAAAGCATTTTTCAGATAAAGCCGACATTGAGGTGTTGGAAATCAAACACTTGCCAGCATTTAACGAACCTGAGGACAAGCTGGCGCCTGCCGAAGTTCAAGCTTTTTCAGAAAAAATCCTTGCTGCAGATGGTGTGATTATCTCAACACCTGAGTATGACCGACGATACCGGCACCTTTGGCTTCAGCCTTGGAATGATTGCCTATACTAGTCGCGCTTTGATCAACAAACCAACGATAGTTGTCGGAGCTTCTCTTGGATTGCTTGGAACATCTAGAGCCCAAGCGCACTTGCGTCAGATTCTCGATGCGCCTGAACTAAAGAGCAAAGAGTCATGCCAGGGACAGGAATTTTTCCTAGGTCATTCTGAACAGGTGTTGGACGATGACTATAATTTGAACAATCCTGAAAAAGTCGCAGAGTTGGAAGAACATTTTGCAGAATTCAAAAATTTTGTTGAACTAACAAAAGGCTTTTGGTCAAACCAGGAGATACAAATCGTAGAAATCTTTCGTCTGGGAAGAATGGTTGAAAGCATAAGCATCTCAAGAAGGAGACAATCCATGAAATTAGTAGCTATTGTTGGTACCAATGCAAAACAATCCTATAACCGTGAGTTTGTTGCAATTTATGCAAAGACATTTTTGCAACAAAAAGCGGATATTGAGATTTTAGAAATTACCGATGTACCGATGTTCAATAGAAACCGATGATCAAACAGAATACACCTGTTATTCAGAAGTTTAACAAAGCGATTTCGGAAGCTGATGGTGTCATCATCTCTACACCTGAACTCAATCATACAATCCCATCAAGTTTCAAATAGTTTGTTAGAATGGTTGTCTTTTAACATTCATCACTGAGATGGGAAAGCCAACCATGATTGTAGGGGCTTCCTATGATGTTCAAAGGTTATTCACGTGCCCAACTCATCTTCGTCAGATTCTTGATGCACCTGGGTAAATGCAACAGTTATGCCAGGAAGTGAATTTTACTTGGTCGAGCTCATCGAGCATTTTGATGCAAATGGAGATCTGATTGATGAGCGAACTGTTGATTTCTTAGATGAGCTGTTTCTATCGTTTCCTTCGCTGTATCTGTTGCAAAACAACTAAAATCTCTTCCTGAAGAAATTCGAGTTTGAACCAGGAACTTTATCATGTTACAACTGAAGGTCATAATGGTAAATTACCGATGGACGTCACCGTTTCTGAAGACCGTATTGAAAAATTGAAATCGATTCTTCTGGAGAATCTTCGGGAATTGCAGATGTTGTATTTACCCGTATTCCAGCGGAAATCATTGAAGAGCAAACCTTAAATGTTGATGCGGTGTCAGGAGCTTCTGTGACTTCAAATGGTGTCTTGGACGGAGTTGCGCGTGCGGTTAAACAAGCTGGTGCAAATCCAGATGTTTTACGTAAACGTTCAAAAGCTCCATCTGCTTTGGATAAAGAGGATAAAACTTATCAGGCAGATGTTGTCATCGTCGGAGAGTGGAGGAGCTGGTTTAGCTGCAGCAGCTGCTGATCTTGCAAGCTGGTAGAAGCCGATTATTGTTGAGAAATTCAGCAACTGGTGAAATACTGTTCATGCAGGTGGTCAATGAATGCACCAGATCCAGCATGGCAAGGGAACCTGCAGCTCATCCAGGTGAGGCACATACGCTTCAGGAATTGATTGCGACAGATGAATCAACGATTGACCCAGAATATTTAGAGGACTTTAGAGCCTTGAAGGTTGAGATTGAGCAGTATTTGCAGGATCCAAGCTATTTGTTTGACTCGACCTTACTTTACCGTATCCAAACCCTATGGTGGAAAACGAAAAGATTTACAAGGACATGAAAATTCATGGTCCAATATGATTTGGTTTCTGTATTGACCGAACGAGCGCCTAGAATCTGTTCGCTGGTTGGAAAGACATCGGTGTTGAATTTGTTCGTGAGTGAAGTCACAATGCCAGTTGGAGCCCTTTGGCGTCGTGGTCATCAAGCCGAGTTCAACCAATGGGTTGTGCCTTTATCTCGGTTCTACAAAAATATGTTTCTGAAAAATGGAGGCACGATGTTTGACGGACCTCCAGTCAAAGAATTGCTTGTAGAAGAAGGGGCTGTCAAGGGTGTCTAGAGCAGAAGGCCGAAAGCAGTCAAACCATCATCGTTCATGCAGATGCTGTTGTTCTAGCTTCTGGAGGATTTGGTGCCAATACCAAGATGCTACAAAAATACAATGACCTACTGGACCGAAATTGCGGATGATATTGCCACCTCTAATACACCAGCTGTAACAGGGGCATGGAATCGTCTCTGGGCCAGGTGTCAGGTGCTAGACCTGAGTGGGTATGGGCTTTAGTCAAATGATGCCAGTATCTCGATCCAGTGACAGGTGCTCTTCTCAGGACTTGCAAGTTCCTCCAGCTAACTTATCATGGTAAATACTGAAGCAGGCGATTTGCTGAGATGAGTACGGTAGCCGAGACAAGTTATCTCAAGCGGCGATTGATAATGAGGTTTGTTCTACTTGATCGCGGATGACCGCATCAAGGCAGCAACCTAATACTAGCCAGAAAAATCGATGCCCAAGTCAAAAGCAGGCACTCTCTACCGTGCAGATACGATAGAAGAGTTGGCAGTTCAGATTGGTATGGATCCGCAAGTTTTGGCAGATACAATCAAGAAGTACAACTCTTATGTTGATGCAGGATTTGACCCTAATTTAACAAAGGGTAGTTTCGATCTCAAGTGTGAGGTTGCACCGTTCTACGCAACACCAGAAAACCTGCTGTTCACCATACAATGGGTGGACTCAAGATTGATACTTCAACACATGTTTTAAATGAAAAAGGTCAGATTATCCCTGGTTTTGTATGCTGCTGGAGAAGTTGCAGGAGGACTTCATGCAGGTAACCGTCTAGGAGGAAATTCACTTACGGATATCTTTACGTTTGGACGTATTGCAGGTCAAACAGCTGTTCAAAGAAAATTGTTAATAATGGATTTAAAAATCTTAAGCTAATTTTTAAGTATTGTCTTATCATATGTTATTAAGTAAAGACCTACTAACTTTTGATTTAATGAAAATCCTAAACTTTTTCTTTTCATAATCTCCCTAAAAGAAAGCACACTCAAATCGGTGGCTTTTTGTAAAGCTAGATGCTATAATAGGAACATGAGTAGAATTTTTGAGATAATGAAATCATGGGCGATGAGAGTTGGTGAGCAGTGCCCTCAGTCCCAATATTTACGTGAATATATCGGACAAGACAAGGTCAAGGATCAACTAAATCTTTATCGAGAGCAGCAAAAATGCGTGATGAGCTGCTGGATCATATTCTTTTGTTTGGCCCTCCAGGTCTCAGGAAAACGACCATGGCTTTTTGTTGGCATTGCCAATGGGTGGGAGTTAATCTCAAGCAGACGTCTGGTCCCGTTATCGAGCGGGTGATCTTGTAGCGATTTTAGAATGACTTGGAGCCAGGAGATGTTCTTTTTGATGACGATTCATCGCTTGACCCATGTCGGTGGAAGGGTACTTTACAGTGCCATGGAAGACTTCTACATTGACATCATGAGTTGGTGCAGGAGAAGCTAGCCGTAGTGTCCATCTAGGGATTTGCCACCTTACCTTGATTGGGGCAACGACACGAGCTAGGGATGCTCTCAAATCCTCTTCGGTGCCCGTTTTTGGGATTACAGGTCACAGAGTAGTATACCCATGACGACTTGACAGAGATTGTCAGCGAGCGGAACGGCAGATATCTTTGAGATGGAAATACCCATGAAGCTGCTTCGGAGTTGGCTTTTACTGTAGCTGGAACTCCTCATGTCATAATCGTCTCATCAAGGCGTGCGTGACTTTGCTGCAGATTATGGGCGATGGCTTGATTGATGATGTGATTACGGATGGAAGGCTTTGACTATGCTGGATGTAGACCATGAAGTTTGGACTATGTGGACCAGAAAATTCTCTCGCAAATACTATGAGTTGAGATGTGATGGTGGCGGTCCTGTAGGGTCTGGGAACACTTTCGGTGAAATATCAGCTGAAGGCGTGAGACGGTTGAGGATATGTACTGAGACCTTACCTGATCCAGAAAGAGCTTTTATCATGCGAAACTCGTTCAGGACGGGTCCGCGACAGCTGGAAACTTATGAACATTTAGAGTATGAATACGATTGAAAAATAAGACTCGAAATCTTAGACTCTTTTCAGAGAAAATCCTGGACTAGTGATGGCTATTCTGACCATCATCCGTGACTTAGAGTTGAAAGATTCCTGGTTGGCGGCTGGCTCGGTCCGGAAATTTTTATCTGGAATCTCTTGTCGATAAATCAGCCTCTGACCGTGAAACGGATGTGGATGTGATTTTCTTTGACCAGATGTGAGTTATGAAGAAACGTGGCTATAGAGAACAAGTTGAGAGGACTTCCCCAGTACCAGTGGGACTGAAAAATCAGGTCTATATGCACCAGCACAGTCCCCATACGCAAACCGTATAGAAATTCCTGCGATACCATGAAAGTAAATATCCTGAACGTTGTCACGGCAGTAGGACTTCTGCTACAAGCTGACGCAACTTTAGAGCTCTTTGCGCCTTATGGTTTTGGAGGATATTTTGAACTTTCAGGTTGCTCCAACTCCACATTTTTCAGAAAATCAGGACCGAGATGAGCTCTATCAACAGCGTTTATCCAAGAAAAATTGGCAGAGAAAATGGGAAAAATCTCACATTTAAAAATACTTCCAAGGAAACTTTAAGATGGGGCTGTATACTTATCTCATAAGTTAGAAAGAACTTAACTTATACTCTAAAACTTTTTCATAATAATCCTATAAAAATTAAGTCGCCCTAATCAGGCGAAAACTTTTTGTTGTCAAACTCGATGTGAGAATGGTTTGCTGATCAAGGGCACACCAGAGAAAATGTTGACAAAGGTCAAAAGATTTCTCTAAGTATAGAAGTAAGGCTAAAGGATTTTCTGAGAATAGAGTAAATGGAGTCAGTGGGCTGAGAAAGAGATGTTGAACGATGACTAAAAGAATCTAAGAACAATAGGAAGCTAGTTAGATCTAGGATTGCTATGCAAAAACCAAAATAGTCTATTATGACTTAAAAGGAAAAGAACTTTTGCTTTTCAATTCTCGAAAGAACATCTAAGAATCAACACTACTGCTCTTGGCTCACTACTCTCTCTCCCCAGTTTATTAGATTGCTGAATGGATTTAACCATTTTTGATATCCCTACTATCAAATACTCGGGCTTCATTCTATGTACTGTCTTTCCTTGCTCATAGGAAATTTGTAGTTGACTATTATAGACAAAGAGCTTGACTATATCCGCATTGTTTTACAGATATTGAGTACTCAGAGTTCTTAGAAAATAGCAAAGAAAAAGATGGAACTCTTGCTTTTGTATTTCCAATATTAGTGGTGATATCCAGTTTGATGGGCTCCACGATGAGTTTACCTGGTCTATACAAAGTTTTTAGGATTGCTGATTTATTCTAGTTTCTCTTGTTCATTCTCTACATCTATGTGGTAAATAATGTCCATAGGAGGAATAAAGTGATTAAAAACTAATTTGGATTAACTAGACTAACTAGTGGAAGTATTCCGTGTTTTCCATATGATTTGGTTGCGGAAGGTGCGGTGGTCAGTGATATGGTGGTTTCTTTTGAGAAATGCGTCGTTCTAAGTCTGTTTATCCAGAGTCTGTTTCATCAGTAGTAGCCGTGAGCTCAATGCAATCCTTAACAAATCGTCGCTCAAACTGACCTCTGCTCGGCGCTGATCAAGACTGTTCAAGCTAAGAAAGAAGACTTGCAAAAATCTTTAACTTCCTTGCCATGTCACTAGGTCTCCCACCACGTCAATTTGACTTTGCTTATCGCGATAAGGATAACAACTACCAAAGCGAAAAAGGCATCACGCCACAAGAATTTTACAGGAAATACGTTGACCTTCCACTAGAAGACTACGTTTCTGTGATCAATGCTCCAACTGCTGATAAACCATATAAATCCTACACAGTTGAGAGTTGGGAAATGTCGTTGGTAGCCGCAGGTCGTTACATCAACGTTCCGATGGAGCTTGAAAGAATTGGCTATTGCCCAAATGCAGACAGGAGACTGTTTGGTTTGGTTCGATGTTGGCCAGCTCAGCAACCAAAGCAGGAATTCTTGCGACAGATGTTTATGACTTTAAATCAAGCATGGACATTCAACTCACTCAAGACAAGGCAGGACGTTTGGACTACAGCGAAAGCTTGATGACTCACGCATGGTCTTGACAGGTGTTGATTTGGACGAAAATGGCAAATCAATTAAGTGGAAAGTTGAAAACTCATGGGGAGACAAGGTCGGTACAGATGGTTACTTTGTTGCCTCAGATGCTTGGATGGACGAATA